>Ga0134126_10000052_pt1 | contig 145612 bp, 133 predicted proteins | sample KB31752_FD_96881 | JGI IMG/M metagenome (GOLD analysis project Ga0134126, IMG submission 96881) | Terrestrial soil microbial communities with excess Nitrogen fertilizer from Kellogg Biological Station, Michigan, USA - KB3-175-2 | ecosystem: Environmental > Terrestrial > Soil > Unclassified ... | reverse complement strand
GGTGCTCTTGAGGATAAAGAAGCTGCCGGTATTCCCAGAATTCAAACGCCGTATACCGTGTTTCCACCGGCTCCGGTTCGTCCGCTAGTTCACTGATGTCGATTTCGTCTGCCATGCTCCTACCCCGGCCATCAGTGTATCCCCGGCAAATGGTGGGGTCGGGGGGAATCGAACCCCCGGCGCGCGGGGTATCAAGCCGCCGCTCTACCAACTGAGCTACAACCCCACCTACCCAAGGGGGTCGTAGTTCTTTTTTTGCCGCTCAGTCGCGAGGTACGCCCAACCCTTGCGGTTTCAAGCACTTAAGCTAGGGTGAAAGCAACAAGCACTTGAACGCATGCCCGAACTGTCCCCGAAAGCCAAGCAGTACCACCGCCAGCGCGTCCGCAGTTTGATGGTGCAGAAGCCGATGCTCTCCATCGAGGGAATGCGCAAATGGCTTGAAGCCGACGGCCTGCCGCTCACGCGGAATTACATCGCCGCCCACGTCCGCAAGATTCAGACCGAACGCATAAAGCGCGCCGACACATGGACGCTGAACCACGCCCTCGCCTCGTTCCAAGGCGCCATGGCCGAAATCGCCCGCGTGGGCTGGACGATTGCGAACGACGAGCATCAGCCCGGCCGCGACCGCGCAGCAGCTTTGCGCGAGGTGCGCGAAGCCTACGACGCCGTTTTCGAGAAGCTGTTTGACGCCGGAGTGTTTGAGCGGAAGCTCGGCACGCTCGATGCCACGATCCGCAACACGCCATTGCCGCCGGAGCGCAAGGAAGCAATCCGCGCGGTGTTCGAGAACTGGGGCTTGATCGAAGCCCCCAAGGGTGATGGCGGAAGCACAAGCCCTCCAAGCGGCTGACGTAGAACTGGATTCCTTCGATACCCGCAGGGAGCTTCGCAAGACGCTCCTCGGCTTTGCGCTCACCTACCTCACCGGCTACTTCACCGATCCGCCGGCCGTGTTCCATCCGCAGCTTGTCCATGCGCTCGAATCGTTCAATGAGCGCCGCCTGCTCGTGATCGGCTTTCGCGGATCGGGCAAGAGCACGTTCGAGTCGCTTTCCCTCCCGTTGTGGGCGGCCTTGGAGCATCCCGACAAGTTCCCCTTCATCATCCTTGTCGCCGATTCGAGCCGTCAGGCGACCCTGAACATTTCGGCGATCAAGCATGAGCTCGAGACGAACCAGCTCACCAAGCAGGACTATGGCGAGATCAAGGGTAATGTGATCGAGGACTTCTCCTTGCAGGGCGAAGGCGAGGAATGGCAGAAGCAGAACATCGTCCTTTCGAACGGCGTCCGCATCCTTGCCTGTTCACGCGGCCAGAAGGTGCGCGGTCTGCGCCATCTCCAGTACCGCCCGAAGCTCGTTGTCGTAGACGACCCCGAAGTCGGCGAATGGGTCCGGACGAAGGAGAACAGGGACAAAACCGACCGCTGGCTCCATTCCGAAATCATGCCGGGCATGGGCGCCCGCAAAGGCAAGCTCGTCGTCATCGGGAACCACTTGCACATGGATGCCCTGCTCTCGCGGCTCAAGGCGTCCGGCACGGGCTTCAAGGTGCTCGAGTTTCCCCTGATCGGCAAGAGCGGCGCCTGCACCTGGCCCGCGATGTACCCGACCGAGCAGAGCCTCAGAGACAAAGAGCGGGACATGGGCGTCATCCCGTGGCTACGCGAGATGCTTTTGAAAATCGTCGCCGATGCCGACGCGCCGATGACCCCCGCCGATATCCGTTGCTACGACGAACGCCCCTACAGCCTGCCGAAGGATGCCCAGGGCAACCCGCAAAGGGATGCGAACGGCAACCCGATCCACATGCCACTTCTCGCCGCCGTGAAGGGGCATGGCAACGACCTTGCGATCAGCGAGAAGGAAGCAGCGGACTTCACCGCCATCGTGTCAGGCGAGGTCTTTTACACCGAGGACAAGCCGCCGTGGAGCGCCAGCGACATCCCGCACATCTTCATCCGGCCCAGCCCGTTCAACGAGCACGTTTCCTTCCACGAGTATATGAAGCGCGTCCGGGCGATCCCCGGCGAACTGAAAGGCGCCAACATCTTCTTCGTCGAAGATGTGGCCTACCAACGAGCGGCGATTCAGGAAATGGAGCGGGCGATGCTTGCGGTCGTGCCCATGCGGCCGATTGGCGACAAGCGCGCCCGGCTCATGACCATCGTGCCGTACATCAAGAGAGGCACGGTCCTGTTCCCCCGAACCGGGTGCGAAGCCCTGCTTGCCCAGCTCCTCGGCTTCGGCGTGGAGAGCCATGACGACATGGTGGACGCCCTGGTCTACCTCATTCTTGGCTTTGTGGAGCAGGGGCTTGAGCTGCCGTAGATTCACTGGATAGACGGTTAGCTACGAGCTTTTGCGCCGCGCGGTGGTCCTGCAATGCTTCCCATACGAGGTTGAAATGCTCGACGATGCCCGGAATCTGCGGCATGAATGGCGGGTACGCGTTCGTGAGGTAGATGTTGTGCGCCGTTGCCATCCTGCGGAACGGCAGCTCGGTACGCCCAACCCGAAGTTGGTTCGTCAGTTGCCCTGCAAGTAGATCGGCTGCTTGAAGCCCGGGCGTTGTCTTGTCGTTTCCCTTCTGAATCTCCCCGCATAGCGGCTTAAGCGTAAACGGCAGATTTGCGCGCTGGCTTTCAAGCAACTCGATGCACTCGTCGAGAAGCGTCTCGCAGTCGTCGAAAACGCAATCCACGGGTTCCGTCTGATGGCGCTCCAGTTCAAGATTCAGCACATCCGAGTGGATCGTGAAAAAGCACGCCGCAAAGTGGTGCGTGAACTTGAGGATTGAGCGTAGCTGTCGGGGCGTTGCCTGTGTGCCAGCAAACGCGGCGTTCCATTTAGATTTCCAAAGCCCGGTATTTACCCCGTACATCTCGTGCCGGGCGACGACCTCCGCTAGCGCCCCCACCTTCTTTTCTACGTCATCAGCGCTCCACCCGGCGAACTGACCCTTCGGCGGTTCCGATTTCGCCTCGTTGTGCTTGAAATAACGGATCGCTGGAGCCGCTGCGAGCGTAGCGTTCCAATCATCATCGAAGGCGGCCCATATTGAGTCTCTGGCGACCCAACCCGCCATGATGAACACGTCGTCGCGCTCGCTTTCGTCGATGTACGCCCGGACCATAACGCTCCTGCTATCCACACTTTACACTTTGCGCTGGCTTGCTACGGTTAAGGCATCCCCCTCGAAATGCAAGCGCTTCAAGCGACCACTGCCCACGAAATCGACAGGGCCACGATCACCGAGGCCGAAACGCTTGTGGTGAACGGCGAGATGGCGAAGGCCACTGCCGCGCCCGTGATGCAGGCGGGCGACTTCTATTTTCGGCCGACCGTTGTGACGCACGAGGTTCTCCTTCGGCAAGCCTCAAAGACCGTTGCGGAGATCAAGCACGCCATCGTGATGAGCTGTCCCTTTTGCGGCCTGCCGATCATGACGAACAGCGCCCATTCGGTGCTCTCGAAGCGTCCGCTCACGATTGAGCGCCCCATCGCCTGCCCCTACGCGCCGAAGGAACTGGGTGCGACGCACGCTTTCACCATCAAGGCCGGAACGATCATTGCCGCGCATTGATGGCCGACCGCAACCGCCCCATTCCCCGCGCTCTCACCGCCAAAGGCCCGAGTTGGCCTGTTCGAATGTTCCGCAAGCTTGCGACCCGCATTGATCCCGAACTCTACGAGCAGGATCAGCAGATCACCTTCGACCGCTTTGGCATCAGAAAAGCGGTAGGCGGAAAGTTCGGCGAGTTCGCCGACAACACGAACCCGATGGCAATCTACCGTCCTTCGGGCGGCCACCACATCGATCCTGAAAAGGCGATGGCGAACAACCGCGGTTTCGTCTATGCGGCGGTGAACGCCATAGGCCGCGAGGTGATGAACATCGACTGGCGGCTCTTTGCCGTGAACGGCAAGGATCATGTGGAGAAAACCGACCATGAGCTCTTGGATCTCTTGGACAGCGTGAATCCCGATATGACGGGGCCGGAGTTGAAGTACATGCTCTCTGCGCACCTTGACCTCACGGGCAACGCCTACTGGTACTTGGACGGCGTGAGGGACGAGCTTGACAAGCCGACCGCGATCTATCCGCTCGATCCCTCAAAGGTGCGCGTGGTGCTCGACACCGCGACCTTTCCGTACCAGATCGAAGGCTACGCGCTGAAGCTCGAAAACCAGACGATCCGCTTCAAGCCGTACCAGATTCTCCATTTCCGGCTTCCCGATCCCTCGAATGCCTTTGAGGGCGTGGGCGTCGTGCAGTCGGCTGCGGAGTACATCGACAACGACAACTACGCGCAGGAGTTCAACCGCAAGTTCTTCAAGAACGGCGCGCGGCCGGCAGGATTCCTCGAAACCGACTTTGTGGCCGACACCCAGCTCGAATCCCTGAAGATCGGCTTTGCGAACATGCACGAAGGCATTGACAACATGAATGGCATCGCCGTTTTGCCGAGGGGGCGTGAAGTGGAACGGCGTGGGAGCTAACCCGATAATCGGCGGCACCTTCGGCGGTTTCACCGCCTTCGCAGGGTTAACCGCCGCCCGGCCCGAGGCGACGCAGAACGAGAAGAACGCCCGCACCATTTCCACGTATTTCGTAATCGTGATGGGGCTGAGCGTGAGGAAATCGCGGAACTCTCGCAGCTGCGCGACCGACACCGAGCGCACCCTTTTCGTTTTGAAATGCGCGGGGAGCCGGTTGATGCACCGCGTGATCTTCCGCATCGTTTCCGGGTTGCGGTACAGCGCCTAGCGCTCCTTGAGGTACGCGGCGCAGGCGTCCTCGACCGAGATTGCAGGCGCAGGCTCCATCCCCATGGCCAAGACCTGTTCTTCGGGGAGTTTCCAGTTGCGGGTATCGAGCGATTTCCGCACCCGCCGCCGTTCGAGCGTTCCGTCCACCCAGACGGGGCAGGTGCACCGGCGATAGGTCGCCGAGCGGTGCGGGCTGCTTTTCTCATGCCGCCGGTAGGGGCGCAACATGAGGCGGAAACGGCAGGAATCCAGTCATTCCAAGGCCTGCGTTTTCAATTGTTTCGGTTGGTTGCGGGGGGTGGATTTGAACCACCGACCTTTGGGTTATGAGCCCAACGAGCTACCGGACTGCTCCACCCCGCACAAGCATCATCTCATGGGCGGCGGGGAATTGCAAAAACGCGGCAGGCGTTCTGGCTTGCCGACCGCGACCAGCGCGGCATCCCAGGGCAATCCGGTCAATGCCGCCGGCCGTCGTTGATCCAATCCCGCAAGGTTAGCGCACAGGCTGGCCACCATCTCGCCGTAGCTCGTGCGCTCGTGCATGGGCACGAGCTTGGCGACATGGCGATGGTTTCGCCCGCTTCGGCGACGCGCAGCAGTTCCGCGATGCGGGTCCTGGCTTGGGAGGCGTTCACCCACGTCATGATTCATTTAAGCTGGAGACATCTTGCTGCCTGCTTTGATGATCGGCGACTACGGGCTGGTGGCCGACGGGTTGACGTGCGCGCTGATCGGGCGGGATGGCTCGGTGGGGTGGATGTGCGTGCCCCGCTTCGATTCGGGCTCGGTGTTCGGGACGCTGTTAGACCCGACCCAGGCCGGGACCTTTCGTTTGGGGCCGGCGGGCGGGATCGGCGAACAGCGCTACCTGCCCGGCACCAATGTGCTGGTCACCGAGTTTCACGGCGCGCGGCTGACCGATTGGATGCCGGCGCGCTTTGACGGCAGCGCCGCCCCCGGCTTCGGCGATGGCGCCCTGTGCCGGCTAGTCGAAGTTGACGCCGAGGCCAGCGAGGGGATCGAGCTCGAGCTCGTCTGCGCGCCGCAGCCCGACTACGGGCAGAAGCCGGTGCAGTGGACGGGCGACGGCGGACTGGCGCTGTGGAGGCGGGGCTCGGCCGGGCTCGAGGGGCAGGCGGCGCGGCTGCGGCTGCGGGCGGGCGAGAGCGCGTGGTTCGTCTTCGGCTGGGGCACGCCGCCCGAAACGCTCACGCTCGAGCGCGTGCGCGCCTCGCTGGCGGCGACCAGCGCGGCCTGGCAGCGGTGGTCGGCGCAGGCGCAGTACCAGGGGCCGTACCGCGACGCGGTGGTGCGCAGCGCGCTGGCGCTGAAGGCGCTGATCTATGCCCCCACCGGCGCCATCGTGGCCGCGCCCACCACCAGCCTGCCCGAGGCCCTCGGCGGGGCGCGGAACTGGGACTACCGCTACTGCTGGCCGCGGGATGCGACCTTTGCGCTCTACGGGCTTTCGCTGCTCGGCTACCACGACGAGGCGGGACGCTTCCTGGAGTTCATCGCGCAAATCTGCGACCAGCATCCGCCCCCGTTGCAGGTCTGCTACCGGGTGGACGGGAGCACCGACCTGGACGAGCGCGAGCTGGGGCATCTGCGCGGCTACCGCGACTCGCGTCCGGTGCGCATCGGCAACGGCGCCGCGCTGCAGCGCCAGCTCGACAGCTACGGCGAGGTCATGGACGCGGTCTATACCTACGCCAAGTGGCGGCAGGGGCTCGACCTGCGGCTGTGGACTTCGCTGCGGCCATTGGTCGAGTACGCCGCCGCGCATTGGCGCGAGACGGATGAAAGCATCTGGGAGGTGCGGGGCGGACGGCGGCAGTTCACCTACTCGAAGATGATGTGCTGGGTGGCGCTCGATCGCGGCATCAAGCTGGCCCAGCGCCACCATCTGCCCGGGGCGGTGGCCGATTGGCAGGGCGTGCGCGAGCAGATCCGAGCCGAGATCCATCGCCGCGGCTACAACCCCAGGCTGCACGCCTATACGCAGACCTTCGACAACAGCGTGCTCGACAGCAGCCTGCTGCTGATGCCGCTGCTGCGCTTCTCGTCGCCGCACGAGCCGCGGACGGAGGCGACCATCCGGCGCATCCGGGAGCGGCTGACGCGGGATTCGCTGGTCGCGCGCTACGAGAACACCGAAGCCGACGGGGTGGGCGGGCCCGAGGGGGCGTTCTCGATCTGCACCTTCTGGCTGGTGGATTGCCTGACGCTGCTGGGCCGGGCCAGAGAGGCGCGCGAGCTGTTCGAGCGCATGCTGAAATACGCCAGCCCGGTGGGGCTGTTCTCGGAAGAGATTGATCCGGCCAGCGGCATGGCGCTGGGGAACTACCCGCAGGCGTTCACGCACATGGCGCTGCTGAACAGCGCGCATAATTTGGAACTGTACCCGGAGGGAGTGGCGTAGAAGCTGCTTGAAACTGGAAAGCGGGAACTGCTAGCCTCGGGCTATGAGAACCGCAGTTCTGCTCTTGTTATCCAGTTCGCTGCTGCTGGCGGCGGGACCGAAGCCGTCGCATGGGCCGGCGAAGGGGTACCTGATCATCAGCGGGGGGATGGACTACCACACCGATATCCCGCGGCTGATCGAGATGGCGGGTGGAGCGAAGGCCAGGATCGTGGTCATCCCCACCGCCAGCGTGACCCGGCCGCAGACGGCGGAGCAGTTGGCGCATTACTGCAGCGACCCGAAGACCTTCGGCGCCACCCATTGCACCGTGCTGCACACCACCGATCGCGCGGTGGCGGACTCGGAGGCGTTCGTGAAGCCGCTCGAGGACGCCACCGGGGTGTGGCTCGAGGGCGGACGGCAGTGGCGGCTGGCCGATGCCTACAACGGCACGCGCACGCTGAAGGCGATTTTCGCGGTGCTGAACCGCGGCGGGGTGGTGGGCGGGGGATCGGCCGGGGCCAGCATCCAGGCTTCGTTCATGGTGCGGGGTTCGGAGACGCCCGACGACAACCACATCATGATGGCGCCGGGGCACACCACCGGCTTCGGGCTCTTCACCAACGTCGCCATTGACCAGCACGTGGATGCGCGCGGACGCGAGAACGACCTGGCCGCGGTGATGGCCGCGCACCCGGAGCTGCTCGGCCTCGGCCTCGACCAGGGCACTTCGATCACGGTGCACGGCGATGGCTTTGTGGTGAACGGCCCCGGGCGGGTGGCGGTGTGGGATGGGGCGCAGCACGACGGCAAGGGGTACTACTACCTGCACACCAGCGACCGGTTCAATACGGTGACGCGGAAGGCGACGGTGAAAGGGGAATAGGGTTAGGGAATGGGGGATGGGGGATGGACCATCGTTGGGGCGGGGGGCGTGGGGCGTGCGTTCCGGTGGTGGCTGGGAGCCGCGGGAACTAGGCCGCAGATCGTTGGCGGACGGCAGGCAGTTCCTGGATGGCTGAAGGGGCTGGCGGCGCAAGCGCCGGGGAATGTGGTGCTGGCGGTGCCGGACGATGCCATCGAGGCCGTGGCCGGGCGCATGGCGGAGGCGCGGCGCGACTGGCGGGGATGGAGCGTGGTGCACACCTCGGGGGCGAGGGATTCGAGCGCGCTGCGGGCGCTGGCGGATGGCGGCGCGAAGGTGGGGTCGGTGCATCCCATGATGACGTTTCCGCGCAGGGGCAAGGTGCCGAGCCCGAGGGGCGTGGTGTTCAGCGTCGAAGGCCGGGTTGAGGGGGAGGCGAGGCTGCCCATCCGAGCGTGGGGCGGGGTGGAGCTGCGGCTGAGCGCGAAGCAGAAGGCGGCGTACCACGCGGCGGCCACGCTGGTGGGGCCGGGGGCGGTGGCGCAGTTGGCGGCGGCGGAAGCGGTGCTGGCGAAGGCGGGGGTGCGGGGCAGGGAATTGAAAGCGGCGCGGAAGGGATTGGTCGGACTGCTGGCGGCCACGGCGAAGAACTTGGCCGGCGGCCCGACGGCGGCGGCGTTCACCGGGCCGGTGGCGCGCGGGGACCGGGCCACCATCGCGCTGCAGCGGCGGCTGCTGGGGCGGGGTCCGGCGGGCGGGCTGCACGCGGCCCAAATGCGGGTCGGAGCGCGGCTAAAAAAGCATTAGTCCCAGTAGCGGAGCTTGATTCTTATTGCAACTGGGCGGCGGGCGGGCTACTATCCCCCGCGCGGGGTAAGTCCCCTGCATGATGATGGTTACACCAGCCAGCAGCCTGCGCGGAGCGCTTTCCAACCGGGTGAACCCGGCGCGGATGCCGCGGTTGTGCATTGCCTTGCAGGCCCCCACCGCCGCCGAGTTGCTGGGGCGGGCCGAGCGCGCGGCGCGCGAGAGCCAATTAATAGAGTTGCGCCTGGACAGCCTGAAGCTGCCCTCGAGCGCCATCGCTCCGCTGCGCGAATTCCTGCTCTCCACCCCGCAGACCTTGGCCATCGCGACCTGCCGCAAGCAGACCTATGGGGGCGGATTCAAGGGCACGGTGGCGGAGGAGTGGCAGATTCTGAAGCAGGCGGCGGTGGCCGGATGCGCGCTGGTGGACATCGAGCTGCAATCGGCGGAGCGGGTGGCGGCGAACGCGCTGGCGGAGATGCGGCAGCATGCGGATTTGATCGTCTCGTACCACGACTTCAAGACCACGCCGGCGCTGGGGCCGCTGTGGGCGCGGATGAAGAAGGTTCCGGCCGACATCTACAAGCTGGTGCCGACCGCGAACACCTGGCGCCAGAACGTCGAGCTGCTGCGGTTCCTCGAGGAGCGGGAGGAGTCGGCGAGCACCATGGTGGCGTTCTGCATGGGCGACAACGGGCTGTTCAGCCGGGTGCTGGGCCTGCGGCTGGGGGCGGCGTTCACCTACGCCGCGCTCGAGGCCGAGGAAGCGACCGCGCCCGGTCAGCTCGACTACCAGACGCTGCGGCAGATGTACCGGGTGAACGAGTTGAGCCGGGCGACGCGGGTGTACGGGGTGCTGGGGTATCCGCTGGGGCATTCGCTGTCGCCGCGGATGCACAGCACGGCGTTCCGGCGCTCGGGGGTGAACGCGGTGTACCTGCCGTTGCCGAGCAAGAAGCCGGAGGAGGTGCTGGACGTGGCGGATGCCATCCCGCTGAGCGGGATGAGCGTGACCCATCCCTACAAGAGCGCGTTCTTGAAGCGGCTGGAGCGGGTGGATCCGCTGGCCAAGGCGGTGGGAGCGATCAACACGGTGGTGAGGAGCCAGGGGAAGCTGTACGGCTACAACACCGATGTGGCCGGCATCGTCGAGCCGCTGGCGCAGGCGCTGGGGCTGCGGGGGGCGAAGATCCTGGTGCTGGGCGCGGGCGGGGCGGCGCGGGCGGCGGTGTTCGGGCTGCGGGCGCGGGGGGCGCAGGTGACGATTTGCAACCGCACGCGCAGCCGGGCGCAGGGGCTGGCGAAGGCGGCCAAGGCGAAGGTGGCGGCGCGCAGCGAGCTGAAGAAGCTGAACTTCCAGGCGATCGTGCATGCCACACCCGTGGGACAATATCCTAGTGTTGGGGAATCGCCGCTGGAAGCGGACGAAATCCGCGCGCCGCTGGTCTTCGACTTGGTCTACAACCCGCTGGAGACCGAGCTGGCGCGGCGGGCGAAGGCGGCCGGGGCGCAGGTCATTCCCGGCCTGGAGATGTTCGTGCTGCAGGGGGCGCGGCAGTTCGAGCTGTGGACCGGCAAGCCGGCGCCGACGGAAGACATGCGGCGGGAAGTGGTGGCGGCGCTGGCGGGCCGCTGAGGGCTTGCCGCTGGCCGCCGGCAGCCGGGAGCTGGCCGCGCGCGGCCCAGGTTGCAGCCGAGGCTTATGATCACGGCGCTATTCGTAATCGCCGCCATCCTGGTGGCGCTGGCCAGCCAACTGCGGGTGCGGCGGCGGGGCGTGCTGGACGGGGGGGCGCTGCTGCGCGACCTGGGCATCGCCGGGGCGCTGCTGTATCTGGCCATCGAGGGCTCGCGCTTCTGGATTGATTTCGCCTGGTGGCGCGAGCTGGGGCAGGCGGCCACGTTCTGGCAGTATTTGCGCATCCGCTGGCTGCCGCAGACGGCCTTGGCGGTGGTGGCGGGGCTGGGGCTGATGCTGGCCTTCGGGGTGGCGCGGCGGCGCTGCGGCACGGCGCTGGCGCGGACGCGCCTGTTCGGCCTGGTCGGGTACACGGCGGCGGCGCTGCTGGGGATCGTGATCTCGGTGAACGTGATTGATCCCTGGGTGCTGGTGCTGTTCCTGGGGGCGCACTCCACCGGCGCGTACACGGATCCGATCTTCCACAAGGACTTGGCGTTTTACATTTTCCGGCTGCCGCTGTACCAGATGGCGTTTGCCTGGCTGGCATCGCTGGCGGTGGCGGGCTTGGCGGTGGCGGGGGTGACGCTGGCGGCGGGGGCGTCGGCGGAGCGGATGCGGGAGTTGCGGGCGCGGGTGGTGGCGCAAATGGGGGCGCAGGCCGAGGGGCGGGGCTACGCCGGCGGCTCGACCATGGCCAGCGAGAGCCGGGGGCGGGTGCCGGTGGCGGGGCTGGTGCGCACGGGCGCGGTGCTGCTGCTGGCGATTTTCGCGGTGGCGCAGTTCTACGCGCGCTACGACCTGCTGTACTCCTCGCACCGCTTCCTGACCGGGGCCGACTACGTGGACGTGAAGCTGGGACTGCCGCTGCTGTGGGTGCAGATCTTCGGGGCGGGGGGGCTGGCGCTGCTGATCCTGACGGCGCGCGGGGGGCGGGGGGGGCGGTTCCGGCCGCCGACGCCCTTGCAGGAGGCGATGGAGCGCTGGACGCCGGCCAACGCGCCGCGCTGGCTGCCGCCGGCGGCGATCGCGGCGTTCCTGGTGCTGGCCATCGCGCCGGCGCTGATCCAGACGGTGGTGCGGAACGTGTACGTCAGCCCCAACGAGCTGACGCTGGAGCGGCCCTACATCGCCGACCACATCCAAGCCACGCGCATGGCCTACAACCTGGAGCAGACCTCGCACGAGGAGGGCTTCGATCCGCGCGCCACCGACACGCTCGATCTGAGCCAGTACCCGGCGACGGCCAGCAACCTGCGGCTGTGGGACGAGGGCCCGTTCCAGGACGACAGCACGCAACTGCAGGCGCTGCGGCCCTATTATGCGTTTCCGCACGTGGATGTGGACCGCTACCGGATCGGCGGCGAGACGCGGCAGATCTTGATCGCCGCGCGCGCGCTCGACACCGACCTGCTGCCGCAGACGGCGCAGTCGTGGGTGAACCTGAGCCTGCAGTACACGCATGGCTACGGCGCGGTGGCGGCGATGGTGAATGCCGCCACGCCGGAGGGCCAGCCCGAGCTGATCGTCAAGAACGCGCCGCCGGCCAGCCGCTACCCCGACTTCAAGATCACCCAGCCGGGGCTGTACTTCGGCGAGGACACGGCGCGGCCGGTGTACGTGGACACGCGCCAGGACGAGTTCGACTACCCCAAGGGCGACGACAACAGCTACACCAACTACTCGGGCGCGGCCGGGATCGTGCTGTCAAGCCCGATGCTGCGGCTGGCGGCGGCGATCGAGGAGAACGACGCCAACGTGCTGCTGACCCGCTACTTCACCCCGGCGACCCGGCTGCTGCTGCACCGCCAGATCGTGGAGCGGGTGGAGACGCTGGTGCCGTTCCTGACGCTGGACTCGGATCCGTACCTGGTGGTGAACGGCGATGGCCACCTGTTCTGGATGCTCGACGCCTACACCTCGACCGACCTGCACCCCTATGCGCAGCCGGTGGGCTTCGGCGAGGGCGAGGCCAACTACATCCGCAACAGCGTGAAGATCACGGTGGATGCCTACAACGGCACGGTGCGGATGTACGTCTTCGACGAGCGCGATCCGATCCTGGCGGCCTATCGGGCGGTGTTTCCGGGGCTGTTCCTGCCGCGCTCGGCGATGCCGGCCTCGCTCGAGGCGCACATCCGCTACCCGCGGCAGCTGTTCGACGCCCAGGCCGAGATCTACCGGCTGTACCACATGCAGGATCCGCAGGTGTTCTACAACAAGGAAGACCAGTGGGACATCGCGCGCCAGGTGGTGACGCAGGAAGAGACGCAGCCGACCCAGCCCTACTACGTGATGCTGCGGCTGCCGGGGGACGCGCAGGCCGAGTTCGTGCTGCTGGCGCCCTTCACCAGCCACAACCGCGACAACCTGATCGCCTGGGTGGCGGCGCGCTGCGATCCGCAGCACTACGGGCAGTTGATCTTCTACCGCCTGCCCAAGGAGGAGCTGATCTACGGGCCGCTGCAGATCGAAAGCCGGGTGGACCAGGACCGGAACATCAGCAAGGATTTGAGCCTGTGGAACCAGCAGGGGAGCCGGGTGATCCGGGCCACGACGCTAGTGCTGCCGGTGGACGGGACGTTCTTGTATGTCGAGCCGATTTATATCCAAGCGCCGCAGGCGAAGCTGCCCGAGCTGAAGAAGGTGGTGCTGGCGGTGGGGAACCGGCTGGTGTACAGCGATGACCTGCCGACGGCGATCGCGAGCTTGGCGCAATCCCAGGGCCTGCCGGAAGCAGCGGGCGGGACGCCCGCGGTCCCAGCGCGTGCCGGCGGGCAGCCGGCGCCGCCGCCCGGGCCGGCCGTCAACGCGGCGGTCCTGCAGGAGGTCGAGGGGCACTTGGCGAAGTACCGGCAGCTAACGGCGCAGGGGCAGTTTGCGCAGGCGGGCGCGGAACTCGATGCGGCCGAGGCGGCGCTGAGGAAAGCGTTGACCGTTCACCGTTGACGGTTCACGGTTCACCGTTCACAGGCAGTCGGGGCAGGGGCATAGCGAGCGCAGGTATTCCCAGGTGTAGATGCCGGTGGTGTGGCCGTCGCTGAACTCGAAGTGCAGGGCGTAGTGGCCCACCGGCTTGGCGGCGCGCAGGCGGGTGGCGGCGGGCTGGTAGATCGGCAGCGGGGAGGCGGGAGCCGGAAGCGGCGCGCCGGTGCCGTGCAGGTCGTTGCAGGTGGCGCAGGGGCAGGCGGCGCGCAGGGCGGCGATGGCGTAGCGGCTGCGGTGGCCGTCTTTCCAGACGATCTCGAGGCCTTGGGAGAGCGAGACCTCGACCCGTTCGGGTTCGGTGCTCATGGACCGGCGCCGGAGCCCGCGCCGGCATGCAGGGGCACGTGCTCGACCACGCGCAGGCCGTAGCCTTCGAGTCCGGCCAAGCGGCGGGGATGGTCGGTGAGCAGGCGCAGTTCGCCGATGCCGAGGTCGGCGAGCATCTGGGCGCCGAGGCCGATCTGGCGCTGCACGGCGGGGGAGGGGCCGTCGGCATGGGGGCGATGATCGGAGGGCTCGGAGGCGGCGGCGCCGAGGTGGGTGATGCCGGCGGCGGGGTCGAGGACGTAGCCGGGGCTGTTCTGGTGGAGGTAGACCAGCACGCCGCTGCCGGCGGCGGCGATGCGGGCCAAGGCGGCGGCGAGATTGCTGGCGCAGGCGCAGGCGTTGGCGCCCCAGGCGGCCATCAGGCAATGCGATTGCACCCGCACCAGGGCAGGCGCGTGGGCCGCCGGGTTGCCGAACACCAGCGCCGAATGGTATTCGACGGCGTGATCGAGGTGGCTGCGGTAGGCGATCAGGCGGCAGGGGCCGTAGGCGGTGGCGTGATCCGTTTCGCCGACGCGGTGCACGTGGCGCTCGTGCTGCAAGCGGTGGCGGATCAGGTCGGCGACGGTGATCAACTTCAGCCCATGCTGGGCGCAGAAGCGGGCCAGCTCGGGCACGCGCGCCATGCTGCCGTCTTCGTTCATGATTTCGCAGATGACGCCGGCCGGGCGCAGGCCGGCCAGGCGGGCGAGATCGACGGCGGCCTCGGTCTGGCCGGCGCGGGCCAAGACGCCGCCGGGGCGGGCGCGGAGCGGGAAGAGGTGGCCGGGGCGGGCGAGATCGTCGGGGCGGGTGGCCGGGTCCACCAAGGCCAGGATGGAGCGGGCGCGGTCGGAGGCGGAGATGCCGGTCGAGACGCCGGAGCGGGCATCCACCGACTCGCAGAAGGCGGTGCCGAAATTGCTGGTGTTGGCCTCGGTCATGAGGCGGATGCCGAGCTCGGCCAGGCGCTCGGGGGTGAGGGCCACGCAGATCAGGCCGCGGCCGTGGCGGGCCATGAAGTTGATGGCTTCCGGGGTGGCAAACTCGGCGGCGAGGGTGAGGTCGCCTTCGTTTTCCCGGTCGGCGTCGTCCACCACCACCACCATGCGCCCGGCGCGCAGGTCGGCGACCGCGTCGGCGATGGAGGCGAACGGGGTGGCGGGCGCGGCGGTCACCTCACCAGTTTAGCGAATCACCGCCGGCGGACCTTCGAGCGCTCCCCGGGGCGGCACCGCGGCTAGCAGCTTTCAGCGCTGAATTCCGCATGTTTTCGGAACACGACCTGCAGGCCGTGGCGCCAGGTTTCATTGAGGCCGATGCAGGTCACCGGGAGGCCGGCGAGGCGGGCCAGCAGCCGATCGGTGTGCGGATGCCAGCGCAGGGCGGGGGCGACCAGCCACAGCCGCGGCGGCAGGGGGCTGAGCGCGCGGCCAGGGAAGTAGCCGAGGCGTTCGAAATCGCCGAGCTGCTGATGGTGGCGCACCCAGCGCCAGTAATCGAGCGCCTGCAGGGGGAAGCCGAGATCTTCGCTGGCCTTGAGCTCGATCACCAGCAGCCGGCCCTCGCGGTCGAGCGCGAGCAGATCGAGGATGCGGCCGGTGCCGAGCGCGACCTGGGCGTGAACGGCGCCGGGCGCGAGCGCGGGATCGAGGCGGGAGGGATCGGCGCAGAGCAGGTGCTCCATCCAGCGCTCGGGCTGCAGGGCATAGAGCGGCGCGCGGGCATCGCGGCCGGGACGGCGCTCGTCGGCCACCTGGGCGAGCAAGCGGTCGAAGAGGGGACGGGAGGCGGGCAGGAGCGGCGAGGCCTCGCGCCCGATGCCGAAGTAATGCGGGGCCAGGAGTTCGCCCGGAAGCGCCTCGCGCGCGATTTCGAGGCCGTAGACGAGGATGCGCCCTTCGCCGGCGGGGCCCAGTTTCCAGGTGGCCTCGGGGCAACGGGCGCGCACTTGGGCGAACAAATGGGCCGAGGCGGAGGATTGCGGTTGGGGCGGGGCGGCGGCAGGGCGGTGCAGCCGGGTCGAGCAATTCCCGTCGTCTTCGAGCGGGGTGGGCTCAAGCTCGCCCGAGGACGGATCGAAGCGGCAGGCGGCCAGCGGGGGCTGGGGACGCAGCCAACGGCGGCGGCGGGCCAGGGCGCGGCGCGCGGCATCGGGCAGCACCCACACCACCGACTTCAGGGGGGCGGCGGCGGTGCGGCTGCGCAAGAGTTCGATCCAGGCCAAGCCTTGGGCCAGCAGCGCGTCGTGGGCGGCGGCGGGTTCGGTGTCGGCGATGGCGAGGCCGGCGAGCGTTTGCTGCCGGCGGCGGAGCAGAAAGCGGAGCAGGCCGCTGGCGCCGCCCGAGGTGCGCAGCTCGGCCGGGCCGGTGGCGGCGCGCTCGAGGCGCCAGCCCGGCCAAGCGCGGGCGGCGGCGGCGAGCACCTGGGTTTGAAAATCCTGGCGGTCGTGGGAACGGGGTGGTGCCGCGGCGGCGGCGGCGCCGTCGAGCACGACGCGGGTGGGGCGGGGATGGCCCATGCGCCAGCAGTCGAGGTCCAGGCGCGCGGGCGGGCGCGGGGCGGCGCGCAGCACGCGGCGGACGAAGTTGGCCTGCGGGCTCCAGAGATGGAAGACGAGGTGGCCGGTGTCGCAATCGAGGGCGTAGCCGGAGGTGGAGTCCAGGCGCGCCACCGGCAGGCCGGATTCCATGACCTGCACGTTGTCGTGGCGGAGGAGGAACTCGCGCAGGGTGGCGGCCATGGCGGCGGGGTCGAGCGCAGCCGGGAGGCGGGCGGGGGTGGCGCTGGCCATGGTGGATTCAGGGTAGGGGAGCAGCGATGGAAAATGCCACCCCACAGTTGGGGGAAGGGAGTGGGAAGCGGGGCGGCGAAGTAAGATTATGGGAACGGGGTATGGAAACGGAACTGGAAATTGCCGCGGGCCGGGAGGAAGAGGCCGAGCTGGTGCGGCGGGCGCGGGCCGGCGAGACGGGGGCGTTCGAGACCATCGTCGAGCGGTACGAGCGCAGAATCTACCGGCTGGCGCTGCAGATGATGGGCAACGCCGCCGATGCCGAGGACGTGCTGCAAGAGACGTTCCTCAAGGTGCACGCCAAGCTCGACCAGTTCCAGCAGCAGTCGAAGCTGTATACCTGGATGGTGCGGATTGCGGTCAACCAAGCGCTGATGAAGCTGCGGCAGCGGCGCCGGAACGTGGTTTCGCTGGACGAGGAACTGGCCAGCGACGAGGGGCCGCTGCCGCGCGAGGTGGCGGACTGGCATCCCAACCCGGAGCAGCAGTTCGAGGCCACCGAGCTGGGCGACATCCTGGAGCGGGCGCTGCGGGCGCTGGCGCTGCCCTACCGGCTGGTGTTTCAATTGCGGGATATCGAGCAGCTTTCGACCGAGGAGACGGCCGAGACCCTGGGCATCAGCCAAGCGGCGGTGAAGTCGCGGCTGCTGCGGGCGCGGCTGCAGTTGCGGGCGCGGCTGAGCCGCCATTTCCGGGTGCAAGGAGCAGCGAGCTAGCCATGCGATGCGAGGAATGCGCCCAGGCGCTGGGCGGGTATTTGGATGGCGAGTTGGCGGCCGCGGTGGTGGTCGCGTTCGAGGCCCATCTGCGGGTGTGCAAGCCCTGCGGCGGCTTGGTGGCCAGCTGTCGCAAGACCATCGAGATCTACCGCTCCCACAATGGCAAATGCGCTGCGGCCCCGCTGCCGCCGGCGCTGCACCGCAAGCTGGTGATGCCACCTTCGGAGCGCGAGCGGCATCCAAGAAGTTGAGGAGCGCGCCATGGCGTTTTCCATTTTGGGATGCCCGCACAACCACCTCAGCTTTCCCATGGTGACCCGCGAAGCGGGCACCGGGAGCATGCCGACCCGCGAAGCGGGCACCGGGAGCATGCCGACCCGCGAAGCGGGCACCGGGAGCATGCCGACCCGCGAAGCGGGCGCCGGGAGGATGCCGACCCGCGAAGCGGGCGGGGCGCGGCCGGCGGATGCCAACCCGCCCGCGCAGGCGCATGTGACGTGCCTGGACTGCGGGCGGGAGTTCTGGTACGACTGGGCGCGCATGCGCCGCTTGGCGGCTCGTCCGCAAGCGGTCTACGTGCCGCGCCGCGCCGCGTAGGCGCGCGCCGCTCCAACCCCGTCACTCGTCCGGGTGGGTTTTGGCGGCCGCGCTGGCGCGGTCGGCGGTGGCTGCGGATGCGCGCAGACGTTCGGCGGCGGCTTCGGGGGTGAGATCGCGCTGGGGCATGGCCAGCAGTTCGTAGCCGACCATGAATTTGCGGATGCTGGCCGAACGCAGCAGCGGGGGATAGAAGTGGGCGTGGAGATGGCACTCCGGATGGGAGGCGCCGTCGGTCGGGGGCAGATGGAAGCCCCAGGAGTTGGGGAAGTCCACCTGGAACAGCGCGTCGTAGCGGCGGAAGAGCTCTTGCAGGATGGCAGCCAGGTCATGCGAGCGGCGGCGGTCGAGATGGTCGAGGCCGGCGGCATGGGAGCGGCTGAGCAGCAGCGCTTCAAACGGCCAATTGGCCCACCAGGGGACGAGGGCGACGAAGGAGGGGTTGGCGCAGACGATGCGCTCGCCGCGCTCGAGCTCGAGCGCGAGGTAATCGCACAATAGGCAGGCTTGGTTGCGGGCGCGGTACTCGGCCAAGTTCGCCAGCTCGCGCGCAATCTGGTGGGGCAGGTGGGAATTGGCCCAGATCTGGCCATGGGGATGGGGATTGCTGGCGCCCATCATGGCGCCGCGGTTTTCAAAGATCGAGATGGATTGAACGTCGGCGCGGGCGCCCAACGCGCGGTACTCGGCGGTCCAGGCCGCGACCACGGCTTCGATGGCGGGCAAAGGCAGGCGGGCGAGGGTGAGGTCGTGACGGGGCGAGTAGCAGAGCACGCGCGCGGCGCCGGATTCGGCTTCGGCGCGCAGCAGCGGCGGGCCGGCAGAGGATGCGGCCGGCTGCGGAACGAGGGCGGGGAAGTCGTTGTCGAAGGCGAAGACGCCGGTGTAGTTCGGATTGGGCGCGCCCTGCACGCGGGTGTTGCCGGGGCAAAGATAGCAGCCAGGATCATAGGCCGGCGGCGGCGGGGGCGGAGGCGCCTCGAGCTGGCCTTGCCAGGGCCGAGCGGTGCGCTGGGGGGAGACGAGCACCCACTCGCCCGAGAGCGGGTTGAAGCGGCGATGGGGACGGGAGGCAGCGATCATGCGGGTAGGAGGGCGGCGCCGGCGGAGGGATGCACGGGCCAGCAGGGCGAACCGAGCTGGGCGGCGAGGGCGGCGAGGGCGGCGGGTTCGCCGAGCACCAGCACCGAGCCGCCGAAGCCGCCGCCCATCATGCGCGCGCCCCAGACGCCGGGGGCGCGCTGGCAGCGCTCGGCGAGGCGGTCGAGCTGCGGGCAACTGACCTCGAAGTCGTGGCGCAGGCTGGCGTGGGAGGCATTGAGCAAGCGGCCGAGGCGGACGAGCTGGCCGCATTCAATCGCGGCAGCGGCTTCGAGCACGCGGGCGTTCTCGGTGACCACGTGGCGGGCGCGGCGCAGCAGGGTGGGATCGAGGGTCGCGGCCGCGGCCGCGAGCATGGCCGGGGTGGCGTCGCGCAGCGCGGCCACGCCCAGGGCGCGCGCGGCGGCCTCGCACTCGGCCCGGCGGAGGTTGTAATCGCCGGTGGCATGCTGGTGGCGGGTGCCGGAATCGGCGGCCAGCAGCGCGGCGGAGCCGGGCCACGGCAGCCAGCGGGCGGCAAGGTCGCGGGTGTCGAGCACAACGACGTGGCCGGCGCGGGCGTGGGCGGCGATGTAGAAATCCATGATGCCGACGCGCGAGCCGGCGAACTCGTGGCTGGCGCGCTGGCACAACTGGGCGAGGGCGGCGGGTTCGAGCTCGAGGGCGGCGTGGCGGGCGAGCGCCAAGGCGCAGGCGACCTCGACCGCCGCCGAGGAGCTGAGCCCGGCGCCGATGGGGACGCTGGAAGCGACGAGCACGTCGGCGCCGGGCATGGGCTTGATGCGATCGAGCAGCACGGCGATGCCGCGCAGGCTGTCGCTCCAGTGCGGCGCCGGGGCGGCGAAGGCGGCGGCATCGAGCGGGAATTCGACCGCGTCGGGGAATTGGGCGGACGCGAAGCGCAGGCGCCGGCGGGCGCGCGCCGTGACGGTGGCCGTGGCCGAGAGTTCGATGGCGGCGGGCAGCACCCAGCCCAGGTTGTAGTCGGTATGCTCGCCGATGAGGTTGATGCGCCCGGGGGCGCGGGCCGCCACCTCAGCGCACACCGAGCAGCACCACGCCGTGGGCGGGAATGCGGGCGGTGTAGCTGGCGGCGCGGGCGAGATCGTGGTGCGCCCACAAATCGCGGACCCGCGGCCGCGGGCCCAGGCCCAAGTCGCTCCAGGTGACGGCCAGCGAGGCGGGCTGGTCGCCGCGGTTGAACAGGCCCACCGCGGCGCGGCCGCCGGCCAGCGGTTTCTTCCAGATCTCGAGGTCGCCCTGCTGCGAGAGGCGCGTGCCCTGGCGTCCGAGCTTGTCCTGATCCACGGCGATCACCTCGGGGTTGGCGAGGATGTCGCGGATGTCGGGCGCCATCTTCGAGAGATCGTTTCCGGCCAGCAGCGGCGCGGCCAGCAGCGACCACAGGCTCATGTGGGTGCGGTATTCGTCGTCGGACATGCCGCCGTTGCCGATCTCGAGCATGTCGGGGTCGTTCCAGTGCCCGGGGCCGGCGACGGCTTCGCGCCCCATCTGGTTGAAGCCGATGCTGGCCATCGAGGCGTAGCGGTCGCTGATGTCGCCGGTGGTGCGCCAGAGGTTGCCGCCGGCCTCGGCGCCCCAACTGCCGACATCGAGCCAGCCGTATTCGCACAGGCTGAGCACGATGGGGCGGCCGGTCGAGCGCAGCGCCAGCGCCATCTTCTCGTAGGCCTGCTTCATCTCGTCCGGGCCGTACACCAGCGACGCGCTGCACCAGTCGTACTTGAGGTAGTCCACGCCCCAGGAGGCCCAGGTGCGGGCGTCCTGCTCTTCGTGGCGGTAGCTGCCCTCGTAGCCGGCGCAGGTCTTGGGTCCGGGCGAGGAATAGATGCCGAACTTCAGGCCCTTGGCGTGGATGTAATCGCCGAGCGCCTTCATGTCCGGGAACTTGGAATTCGACTGGATGTTGCCCTGGGCGTCGCGCGTGCCCTCCCAGGTGTCGTCAATGTTGATGTAGCGGTAGCCGGCGTCGCGCAGGCCGCTGGACACCATGGCATCGGCCATGGCGCGCACGCCCGCGTCATCCACGGCGGCATGGAACTTGTTCCAACTGTTCCAGCCCATGGGCGGGGTGAGGGCGAGGCCATTCGGCGGCAGGGGGCGGAAGGGCTGGAGCGGCGGGTGGGCGAGGTCGGGCGGGAGGTGGTATTCGGTGTCGTCGGAGACGCGGTGCAAGACCAGCGGCGGCGCCGGGCCGCGTCCGCTGCCGCGGCCGGCGGGGTTGGCGCGGGGCACGGCGGTGACGGTGAGGCCGTCGCCGGCCAGCACGGCGGTGAAGCGTTGGGGCGTGCTCGAGGGCAGGAAGGGATTGCGGGTGCCGAAGGCGAGGTGGTCGCCGGCGAGGGTGCCGTCCACGATCTCGCTGCGGTTGCGGGTGTTGACGACGAGCCCGGTGAACTGATCGCCCTCGACCTTGAAGACATAGGTCGAGACCAAGGTGCGGGCGTTGGCGCCGCGGCCGAAGCTTTGCTCGCCCTGCCAAGTGCCTTGCAAGGCGGGCCCGGCGGATTGCGCCGCGGGGAGAAGCGCCAGCCCCAGCGCGGCTGCGATCAGGCGGAGCGGAGGGATGCCCATGCGCGTGAGTATAGAGTCTTCCGTTCGCCGCGCGCAACGGGGCACGGGACCGGCTCAGCCGGCCTCGACCAGCCCGTAGCGGCGCTGCCAGCGCCGCTGGATATGGGCGACCAGGCGCTTGTGCTCGGCGGGCGCGGCCTGGTCGAGATGGGTGCGCGCCTCGGAGCGGGCCAGCTCCATGAGCTCGTGGTCGCGCACCGGCTGGGCGACGGTGAGCAGCGGCATGCCGCTCTGGCGGGTTCCAAAGAATTCGCCAGGGCCGCGCAGGGTGAGGTCGAGCTCGGCCAGCTCGAAGCCGTCGCGGGTGCGTGCCAGGGCTTGCAGGCGCTGGCGCGCGGCCGCGCCCTTGATCTCGCCGTGCAGCAGGAAGCAGTGGGACTGCTCCGGGGCGGAGCGGGCATCGGGCTGCGGGCGCCCGATGCGGCCGCGCAATTGGTGGAGCTGGGCGAGGCCGAAGCGCTCGGCATGCTCGATGACCATGAAGGTGGCGTTGGGCACATCCACGCCGACTTCGATCACCGTGGTCGAGACCAGCGCCTGCAGCGCGCCGGCGCGGAAATCCGCCATCACTGCTTGTTTTTCGGCGGCCGGCAGCGCGCCGTGCAGCAGGCCCAGCCGGAACTCGGGGTAGACGCCGCGCAGGTGGTCGAACATGCGCAGCGCAGGCTTGAGGTCGAGGGTTTCGGATTCTTCGATCAGCGGATAGACGAAGTACGCTTGGCGGCCGCGGGCAAGGCCGGCGCGGACGAATTCGTAGACCTCGGGGGCGCGGCTCGCGGGCACGGCGCGGGTGGAGATGGGCAGCCCGCCGGGCGGGGCGTGGCGCAGCAGGCTGGTGTCGAGGTCGCCGTAGAGGGTGAGCGCGAGCGTGCGCGGGATGGGGGTCGCGGTCATGACCAGAAGATGCGGAGCCGCGGCGTCGCCGGGCTGCATGAGCCGGAACCGCTGCAGCACGCCGAAGCGGTGCTGCTCGTCCACGATGACCAGGCCGAGGCGGGGAAGGCGGGCGCGGTCCTCGAGCAGCGCCTGGGTGCCGATGGCGAGCTGGGGCTCCGGGGCGGGGAGCGCGCCGCGGCGGCGCTGGGCGCTGGTGACCAGCGCCACGCGGTAGCCGGGCAAGCGGCTGCGGGCGTAGAGGTAATGCTGCTCGGCCAGGATCTGGGTGGGCGCCATCAGCGCCACCTGCCAGCCGTTCTCGATGGCGATGATGGCGGCCTCGAGCGCGACGATGGTCTTGCCCGAGCCGACGTCGCCCTGCAGCAGCCGGCGCATGGGATGGCGGCTGCAGAGATCGGCGGCGATTTCTTTCAGCGCCTGCTTCTGGTCGCCGGTGGGATGGAAGGCCAGCACGCGCTTGAGCTGCTCGCGGATGGCGGGCTTGATTTCGATCCGCGGCCCGGGTTGGCGGCGGATGCGGCGGCGCTTGAACTCGAGTCCGGCCTGGAGGAAAAACAATTCCTCGAAGATGAGGCGGCGATGGCCGGGCGTGCGCGCCTGCTGCAACTGCTCGAGCGAGGCGGCGGGGGGAGGGAAGTGGACCTGGTCGAGCGCCGCGCGGCGCGCGGGCAGGCCCAGGCGGGCAAGCAGTTCGGCGGGCAGGGGATCGTCCAGCTCGGGCGGCAGCGCTGCCAGGGCACGATGGACGAGCGTGCGCAGATGCGAGGACGAGAGCGGGCCGATGGCTTCGTAGATGGGGACCCAGCGGCCGAGCTTGATGGACTCGCCCAGCTCGGCCTCGGGTTCGTGCTCGAGGATTTCGAATTCGGGCTGGCGCATGGCCAACCTTCCGGCTTCGCGGGTGAGCCGTCCGTAGAGGGCCAGGGTTTGGCCGGATTGGAAGCGGTCGCGGAAATATTCGGCGTGGTACCAGATGCAGCGCAGGCTGCCGGTGCCATCGCCGGCGAGCATTTCGAGCACCTGCAGGCCGCTGCGGGTGCGGGCATGCGCCAGCGTGCGCACCTGGGCGACCACGGTGGCGGTTTCGCCTTCGACCAAGGCCTGCACCGGCAGCAGGCGGCTGCGGTCTTCGTAGCGGAAGGGCAGGGTGAGGACGAGGTCCTCGATGGTGAAGATGCCCTTGCCCGCCATCAGCTCGCCCCAGCGCGGCCCAACCCCTTTCAAATACTGCACTTCGGTGCTCAGCGTTAATGCGCGAGTTGCTGGAACGGAGCGGGCCGGCATGCGCTCTTTATAATAGATGGTGCTCTGGAAGCCATGCTTGGTCGCAGGACTGCTCGGCAGCTTGGCGGTGGCGGTTCCGCCGAATGCGAAATCGCTGCTGCGGCAGGCGGCTCGCGCCTCCGAGCAGGGGCAGGTGGACGCGGCCTTCTTGCTGGCCGAGCGCGCGGCGGAGGCCTCGCCGACGCTGGCGGCGGTCTCGCTGCGCGAGGCCCTGCGCCAGCGCGCAACGCTGGCCCATCTGGAGCGCGCCCATGGCTACACGCTGGCCCGGCAACCGGCGCCCGCGGCGGAGGAGTATCGCGCCGCGCTGGCGCTGGAGCCGGGCAACGCCGACGCGCGGCAGGGCTTGGGCGCGATCTATCCGCCGGCCCGGCCGCGGGCGCTCAGCGACAGCGAGCTGCGGGTGCAGTCGGCGGCGCCGCCGGTTCGGCTCGAGCCCCAGCCCGGCGTGCGCGACCTCGAAGTCCGCGGCACGCTGCGCCAAGCCGCGGCGCAGATTGCCGCCGCCTACGGCCTGCGCGCCTACGTGGCCGACGCGGTGCCTGAGCGCAGCTTGCGTTTCACGCTGACGGATGCGTCCTTCTCGCAGGCGATGGCCGCGCTCGACGACCTGGGCGACGTGGAGTGGATCGCGCTCGACGCCCATACCTTGTATTTGGCGCAGCCGGACCAACTGCGCACGCGCACGCCGCTGGGGGTGCGGACCTTTTATCTGCCCTGGGTCAACGACGGGCTGCAGTTGAACGAGATCGCCAACGTGGCCAAATCGCTGCTCGATCTGCGCGACGCCTCGGTGGATGCCGGACAGAAGGCGCTCACCGTGCGCGCCACGCCGGAGCAGCTCGACGCCGCCGAGCAGCTGTTGCTCGATCTGCGGGGCTCGCCGGGCGAGGTGGTGCTCGAGGTGCGGATTCTCGACCTGAACGCGACCACGGCGCGGAACCTGGGCATGACCGCGCCCGACACCTTCACCATGTTCGCGCTGGGCCCGCTGCTGGCGCAGTTGGCGCAGAACGCGAGCCAGGCGCAGCAGATCTTCAATCTATTCGAGCAAGGCGGCTTGAACGCCATCTTGAACTCGGGCCAGTTGGGCGCGGGCGCGCTCGGCGGCCTGCAGCAGCAACTGTCGCCGCTGCTGCAGAATCCGTTCGTGGTCTTCGGCGGCGGGGCCACATTGATGGCGATTTCCGTGCCCAGCGCGGCCGCGAACCTGAGCGCGCAGTCGGGACAGGTGACCAGCCTGGAGTCCGCGCTGCTGCGGGCGCGCAGCGGGCAGGCGGCGGAGCTCAACATCGGCCAGAAATTCCCGGTCATCAACGCCTCGTTCTCGCCCATCAGCCTGAGCCCGCAGATCGCCCAGGTGCTGGGCAACGGCAGCTTCGTCCAGCCGTTTCCGTCGTTCACCTACCAGGACCTCGGCCTCGACGCCAAGCTCACGCCGCAAGTCACCGCTGCGGGCGGGGTGCGCCTGCAGGTGGACCTGACCGAGAACGCGCTCAGCGGGGTCTCGACCAACAACATCCCCATCCTGGCCAGCCGCCATGTGCGCACGGCCATCAGCCTGCGCAACAACGAGCCGGCGCTGATCGCGGGGTTGTTCGACGAGCAGGAGATGAAGACGCTGGCCGGCCTGCCGGGCCTGGCGCAAATTCCCGGGTTCGGTTCGCTGTTCTCGACCGAAAACCTCCAGAGCAAGCGCGACCAACTGGTGGTGGTGGTGACGCCGCACGTGGTGCGGCTGCCCGAGACCGCATCGGCCGAGACTTGGCTGCCGGCCAGCTTCGCGCCGCCGAGCAGCGGCGCGGCGCCGTTGACGTTCCCCGCGGGGCCGCGGCTGGTGCAACCTCTGGCGCAGCCGCCCCGGCCGGGAGGCGGCGGGAACGACTAGCGGGTGGCCTGGTCTCTATTCCTTGGTCCCAATTCCCTTGTACACCACGCCGCCCTTCATGACGAAGGCGACGTGCTCGAGCAGGGTGATGTCCTGCAGGGGATCGCCGGCGACGCCGACGATGTCGGCGAACTTGCCAGGGTCGAGGCTGCCGAGATCCTTGTTATCGCGCAGCAGCTGGGCGGCGTTGATGGTGCCGGCCTGGATGGCGGCGAGCGGGGCCATGCCGTAGTGCACCATCCAGTAGAACTCTTTGCCCTGGGTGCCGTGCGGAAACGGCCCCACGTCGCTGCCCATGGCGAAGGGCACGCCGGCGGCGATCTGCTTGCGGAACTCGGCGGCCTTGTACTCGTTGGTGGGGTTGGGCCCGCCACGGCCGCCGCCCTCGGGCGAGGCGAAGAACTCGAAGATGGTGAAGGTGGGGACGGCGAAGATATGCTTCTGGACCATCAGCCGCATGGTCTCGGGGCTGAGCTGGGTGGCGTGGTCAATCGAGGCCACGCCGGCCTGGGCGGCGTAGAGGGTGCCGGGCTCGCCGTTGTCGTGCACGCCGATGAAGGTACCCTCGCGGGCGGCTTCTTGGACGGCGGCGGCGAGCTCGGGCTCGGTGAACTGGTACTGGACATGGAACTCGCCGTTGACCATGCGCTCGCTGCCGGACTCGTACATCTTGATGAAGGTTGCGCCCTGGCTGATTTGACGACGTATGGTCGCGATGATCTCGGGGACGCCGGTGACCATGTCGGCGTTGTCGGGGATGGGAATGGCGGGGTTGTAGCCGCGGGCGGATTCGTGGCCGCCGATGATCGAGATGGCGTTGCCGCTGATCCACATGCGGGGGCCGGGGATTTGGCCGCGGTTGATGGCGTTGCGGACGGCGGTGTCGGCCGAGCCCGCACCCTCGGTGCCCATGTCGCGCTCGGCGGTGAAGCCGGCCAGGAGGTCGCTCTTGGCGGCGAGCGTGGCCAGGATGGTGCGCTCGGGGACGGATTCGCGCACGGTTTGCCCGGCCTCGTCCACGCGCTGGCCGGCAGGGGCAGCGTGGAGGAAAAGATGCACGTGGGCGTCAATCAAGCCCGGGAGCAAGGTGAGGTTGCCGAGGTCGAGGGTCTGCGCGCCGGCGGGCGCGGCCAAGTCGGTGCCGACCTGGGCGATGCGGCCGTTCTCGACCAGCACCCTGCCCGGGCGCAGCACCGCGCCGGTCTTGACGTTGAGCAGCGCCGCCGCCTTGAGCAGCACCGGCGGCGCCGCATTGCCGCCGCCGCGGCGCTGGGAGGCGGCCGGGATGGCCACCGCGCAGAAGGCGAGGAAAGCAGTGAAAAAGCGATTCCGCATGCGGGCAGAATAGCAGGGAAAAGCGTTGACCGCTCACCGCCAGTGCGGTGAACGGTCAACGGTGAACGCTAGTGATAGATGGCGTAGTCGGGCCAGCAGTCGAGCACGCCGTCGGGGGAATCGAAGGGGTTGACGAAGCCGCCGCGGCCGGCGCCCGCGCCGGCCGCGGCCGGGCGGACGAACTTGGGATCGAGCGCCTTGGCGATCTGATCGCGGTCGGCCTCGAGATGGGCGCGCGTGCCGCGGTCGGCCGCCTTGGCTTCGGCCGCGCGGATGGCGGCCGACAAGGTGGTCAGCTCGTAGCGCAGCAGCGCCTGCGGCTCGGACATGGCGGGGTTGCTCTCCTCGAGCTTCTGGCCGACGAGGTCAATGTAGCTGTCCTGCAGGTTGCGGCGGTAGGGATCGATCTCGACCTTGGCGGCGTCGAGCTCGCTCCAGATGCCGCGCCGCAGGTCGGCCAGATAATCCACCGGGGCGTAGGCGGCGGCGCCGTCCTCGGCGTGCAGCTCGACCAGGCGCTCGAGCCGCTGGTCCTGCAGCAAGGTGGTGAGGACGCGGGTTTGGCTGGTGCGGATTTGATCCATCGAACCCGAGGGCTCGAAGATGCGGGTGATCTTGGGCTGGATCAGGAAGGTGGGGGTGGCGAAGGCGTTGGCGTTCAGGAAGGCGACCGCGGCCGCCTGCCGCGCCTTGGTTTCGGGCGTGAACTGCGCGCCCTTCTGGTCGCTGTGCTTGTCCTGCGAATCCACGCCGGCGACGATCACGGCGACGTGGTTCATCTCGATCACCCACTGCCCCAGGATGCGGGCGTACACCTCGCTCATGCGGTCATAGGGCTTGCCGTTGGGCTCGGTGGTGGCGTGCACCAGCATCTGCATCACGCGGTGCAGATTCTTCATTCCCTCGCCGGTCGAGAAGATGGCGTCCTCGTCGCCGACGGCCTCGGTGTTCTCGCCGGGGTCGGCGGCGTTCGAGTGGTCGGTCGAGAAGCGCAGCCACGGGGTCTTGTCCTGCTCCTCGGACCATTGGTCAAGGGTGGGCTTCTCCTCGTCCGCCGTGGTGGCGCCGGCGATGGGCGCGTAGCCCCAATGCACCGCCCACTTGTCGTAGGGGCCGATCCTGGGGATCAGATCCGCCGGATCAATGTGATCCTCGGGCTGGGCGACGTAGTTGAAGCGGGAGTAGTCCATGAGCGTGGCCACATGGCCCATGGTGTGCACCCAATTGGGGTCTTGCAGCTTGCGCGCGTCGTAGAGCGAACTCGACTTCATGTTGTGCTGGAAGCCGAGGGTGTGGCCGACTTCGTGGGCGACGACGTACTCGAGCAGGCGGCCGGTGAGGTCGTCGGGCAGCGGCAGCGTGGCTGCGCGCGGATCGAGCGGCCCGACCTGGTCGAAGTACCAGTCGCTGGCGAGATTGAGCACGTTCTGATAGATCTCGACCTGGGCGTTGAGGATCTCGCCGGTGCGGGGATCGTGGATGTTGGGGCCGACCGAGTTCTCGGTGGTCGAGGGCAGCCAGCGGATCATGGAGTTGCGCATGTCCTGCGGGCTCCAGGTGGGATCCTCGGCGGGGGTGGGGGCGTCCTTGGCGATGATGGCGTTCTTGAAGCCGGCTTGTTCAAAGGCCGGCTGCCAGTCTTCGATGCCACGGCGCACCCAGGGGCGCCACTTCATGGGCGTGGCCGGATCGACGTAATAGACGATGGGCTTGACCGGCTCGGAGAGGGCCGCGCCCGGATCCTTCTTTTCCAATCGCCAGCGGGTGATGTAGGTGCGGATGGGGGCGCGGGGCTCGTCGCGGCCGAAGTCCTGCTGGGAGACGGTGAAGTAGCCGACGCGGTCGTCGAACAGCCGCGGCGTCATCTTGTTCTCGGGCAGCTTGATCATGCTGAAGTGCATGCGCACGGTCTGGCTGGGCGGGGTGGGGCCGCGTCCGCCGCGTCCGCCGCGGCCGGGGGCGGCGCCGCCGGCGCCGGGGGTGGCCGGCGGGGTGGTGTAGGTTTGGGTGGCTTCGACCTCGACGTTCAGGGGGAAGGCGCGGGCGCCGTCAATGTAGGAGCGGGTGGCGTCGAAGCCGCGGGCGCCGAGGCGGTTGCGCGGGCTGAACTCTTCGACTTCGGTGTCGAAGAGGCGGGTCACGTCAATCACCGCTTCCTGGCTGGCGCCCAGGGCCTCGATGGGGAAGGCCATGACGATGGCGCTGTTGTCCGCGGCCGCGACCGCCGAGGCGATGGGCAGCGCGGGATCGGCCACCATGCGGTAGTCGACCATGCGCAGCAGGATGGTGTCGTCGTGCCGCTCCCAGCGCACGACATGGTTGCCCACCTGGTCGCCGCCGTAGCCGTCGCCGAAGGGGGTGCGGGCGATGAGCGAGGTCCAGAGGAAGTCTTTGCCGAGCTGGTCGGCCGGAATCGCGAAGTAGAGATGCTCGGCGTCGGTGGCGCGGTCTTTCTGCGAGTAGACGGTGAAGATGCCGGCCTCCTTGGTGGCCGCAGAAGTAATGACTTGATCAAAGGGCTGCGGTCCGCGGTATCCTCCGCCTCCGCCCGCCCCGCCCCCGCCGCGGCCGCCGCGGCCCTGGGCCAGCAAACCGACACTCAGTCCACACACCAGCAAGAGAAACTTCTTCATCGGGTGACTCTGCCTCCAGGGGGAAGTATACAGGGGCAGGGAACCGGGGGAAGGGGAGAAGGGATCCCGGGGCCAGGCTCGCACTCCGGGCCCCGCCGCTGCTACAGTGGGCTGCATGCGCTCCCGCCTTTTGGTTGCGATAGCCGCTGCGGTCGCGGCGGCCGCCGCCCAGTCGGTTGCACCGCTGCGGCCGCCGGCGATTCCGCTGGCCATCCACGATCCGTCGTTCAGCCTGTGGGCCATGGGGGATTCGCTCACGTCAGGCCCCACCCGCCATTGGAGCGGCGCGCCGCAGCCGTTGACCGGCTTGGTGCGCGTGGACGGGAGCGTGTATCGCTTCCTGGGCGCCGACCGCGCCTATCCCGCGCTCGAGGCGACTACAATCACGGTCTCCCCCACCCGCACCGTCGCGGTCGAGTCGAATGCGGCCATCGAGCTGACCGTCAGTTTCCTGAACCCGCTGCTGCCGGATGATCTGGACCTGCTTTCGCGCCCGGTGACCTACCTCCGCTGGTCATGCCGCAGCCGCGACGGCAAGCCGCACGAGGTGAGCCTTTTCCTGGACGCCGCCGGCGCGCTGGCCGCCAACGATGCCAGCGAGTTCATGGACTGGTCGCGCGGGCAGGCCGGCGCGGACGCGGATCCGGCGGCCCTGGATCTGCTGCGCATCGGCACCCGCGACCAGCCGGTCCTGCAGCGCTTCGGCGACAATGTCCGCCAGGATTGGGGCTGGTTCTACCTTGCGCTGCCGCGCGCGGCGCCGCACGAGTGGGCGGCGGGGAACGCGCTCGATCGCGCCGCGTTCGCCCGCGACGGCCACCTGGCCGGCGGCGACGACCTTGAAGCGCCGCGACAGCCCGCCAGCCATTATCCGCCGCCGCCGACGCTGGACTTGGTGCTGCCGCTGGGCCGGGTGGGCGCGACCGCGGTCGAGCGCCACATCCTGCTGGCCTTCGACGAACGGCCGCCGCTCGAGTACATGCATCAGCGATTGCGCCCGTATTGGACGCTGCAGCACGCCGGTTTCGGCGCCATGCTCGAAGCGGCGGAATCCGAATACGCCTCGGTGCGCGCGCGCGCGGCGGGCTTCGATGCCTCGCTCACGCGGGAGCTGGCGCGCGCCGGAGGATCCGAATACGCCGCGGTCGCCACGCTGGCCTTCGGGCAGGCCATCGCGGCGCACAAGCTGGCCGTGGACGCGGATGGAACCCCGTTCTTCATGCCCAAGGAGAACTTCAGCAACGGGTCCATCTCCACGGTGGATGTGATTTATCCCTCGGCGCCGGAGTTCCTGCTGCTCAACCCCAAGCTGGTTGAAGCGCAGCTCGAGCCGGTGCTGCGCTACGCCGCCGGGCCGCGCTGGAAGTTCCCGTTCGCGCCCCACGATCTTGGCGTCTTTCCGCTGGCGGACGGGCAGCAGTACGGCGGCGGCGAGCTGAGCGAAGAGAACCAGATGCCGGTCGAGGAGACCGGCAATTTGCTGATCCTGGCGGATGCGATCGCGCAGCGCGAGCATTCGGCCGCCTACGCCGCGCGCTGGTGGCCGCTCTTGACGAAGTGGGCGGATTACCTGCTGGCCAACGGCCTCGACCCCGCCAACCAGCTTTGCACCGACGATTTCGCCGGCCATCTCGCCCACAACGCCAACCTGTCGCTCAAGGCCATCGAAGCGCTTGCCGCCTACGGGCAGCTGGCGGCGCAATTGAACCATCCCGATCTCGCCAGCCAATACCAGTCCGCCGCGCACCGCATGGCGTCGCAGTGGGTGGCGATGGATCGCGACGGCGATCATTTCAAGCTGGCCTTCGATCGCCCCGGCACGTGGAGCCAGAAATACAACTTGGTCTGGGACTGGATCTTGGGCCTGAAATTGTTTCCTCCGTCGGTGGCCGCGACCGCGGTGGCGTACTACCGCCAGCACCTCAACCGCTACGGTCTGCCGCTCGACAACCGCGCCACCTACACCAAGCTCGATTGGACGCTCTGGACCGCGACGCTGGCGTCGAGGCCCGAGGATTTCCAGGCGCTGGTCCATCCCGTCTTCGAGTTTCTCGATCAATCGCCGAGCCGGGTGCCGATGACCGACTGGTACGACACCGTCAGCGGCAAGCAAGTTGGGTTTCAGGCCCGATCCGTAGTCGGCGGAGTTTTCTTGAAGCTCCTGGCGGCAGCGCCGTCGCAATAGTCACAACGGGCACGACCGAGGGCGTAGCCGAAGCAGGGCTCTCGACGCTAGGCTGCCGCCGCCGCCGATCGCATGAGACCATAGACCGATGTTGAGCGGCTTCTGCGATCGCTTCCGCCCGCTGGCGCTGACGTTGTTGCGGTTGGCGCTGGGGGTGATCTTCCTCTACCACGGCGTGGCCAAGCTCTCCGACCTGCCGCATTGGACGCAGAACTTCGTCCACATGGGCTTCCCGTCCTACTTCGGCTACATCGCCGGAAGCTTGGAAACCGTCGGCGGCGGGCTCCTGATCCTGGGGCTCTTCGGCCGCCTGATCGGACTGCTGCTGGCGGGCGAGCTCTTGACGGCGCTCCTCAGGGTGCATCTGCCCGCCGGACCGATCTGGAACGTCGGACGCTACGAGCTGGCGATGCTGCTCAGCGGCGCGAGCTTCGTGATCTTCGCTTACGGCCCGGGGCCGTGGTCGCTCGATGCCGCGCTGTTCGGAGGTCGAGGCGGCGGCAAATCGCGCCGCCGTGCCGCCTGAACGGATTCCGGACGGAAGCCAAGCGGTCCCCAGCTGCGCTGCCAGCCAGACCAGTGCGAGGAGAGCGATGAGGGAGAGGCCGAGGGCGGTGGGGTGGGGGAGGCGGTCGAGGAGATCGAGCGTGCCGATGGCGAGGGCGGCGAAGGCGGAGAGGGACGTGACCGCGACATTGTAGCGGCGGCGGCGGAGCGGGTTGCCGAGCGCCCAGCCGTAGGCGCCGACCATCAGGAAGCTGTCGGCGGTGTCGATGAGCGCCATGCCGGCGGCAAAGAGCGCCGGGAGCAGCAGCACCGAAAGGATCGAGAGGCCGCGCGCGGCCTCGACCGCAGCCAGGCCCAACAGGCCGACTTCGGTGGCGGTGTCGAAGCCCAGGCCAAACAGCAGTCCGACGAGGTACATGTCCGCGCTCGAGCGCACCAGCGCGAATGCCGGGCGGTAGATGCGGGCGAGAAAGCCGGCGGGCCCGGCGGCGTCAGCCTGGCGAAGCGCGGCGAGGTTGGCGATTGCGATGGCGAACAGGAACGCGGCCGAGACGATCGTGCCGGCGATCGCGCCCCAACTGCGGGCCGCGCCCAAGCGAACCGCGGCGCCGGCGATGGCCAGCGTGCCCAGCACGACGATGCTCGAGTGGCCGAGCGAGAACCAGAGGCCGACGCCGAGCGGCCGTTGTCCCGATTGCAGGAGCTTGCGGGTGGCGTTGTCGATGGCCGCGATGTGGTCGGCGTCCACCGCGTGGCGGAGGCCGAGGGCATAGGCCAGGAGGGCGGTGCCGAGGAGCGCGGGCGAGCGGTGGAACGCCACCCAGGCGAGCAGCCAGGCGAGGGCGTTGGCGGCGAGGAGGGCGAGGGCGATGCGATGCGGGCGCCTCATCCGGCGATCGCCGCCAGGAGCGGTCCGAGGCCGTCGCCCGTGCGGGAGGAGACCTCGAAGACCGGCATTCCGGGGCGCACGGCGTCAATGTTGGCGCGCAGCAGCGGGAGGTCGCAGCCGGCCGCGGCAGCAAGGTCGAGCTTGGTGATGGCGGCGATGTCGGCGGAGTTGAAGATGGTCGGGTACTTGAGCGGCTTGTCTTCGCCTTCGGTGACCGAGGCCAGGACGCAGCGGACGTCTTCGCCAAGGTCGAAGCTCGAGGGGCAGACCAGGTTGCCGACGTTTTCGATCAGCAGCAAATCGAGTTGCTCGATCGGCCAGCCTTCGAGCGAGGCCTCGATCATGCGGGCTTCGAGGTGGCAGAGCGTGCCGGTCGAGATCTGGCGGACCCGGGCGCGGCCGCAGGCGGCGCGGGCGAGGCGCTGGGCGTCGTTGTCGGTGGCGAGATCGCCGACGAGCACCGCCGCGCGACAGCCGCCCAGGCGGCCGAGCAGAGCCTCGAGCAGCGCGGTCTTGCCGGCGCCGGGGCTGGCCACGAAGCTGGCCACGCGCACGCCGGCGGCGCGGAAGCGCTGGCGGAGGGCGCGGGCGCGCAGGTCGTTGTCTTTCAACAGGTGGCGGCGGACTTCGATGAGGCGGGGGGCGGCAGGGAACGACATCAAGCGACCTCCAAGCCGATGCATTCGAGCTCCGCGCCGGGCGTGGTTTCGGCCACAAGGCGCGAGCCGGCGAGCGGGGTGCCTTCACAGGCGGCGGTGTAGGCGAACTCGAGGGCGTCGAAGCTGACGCCCGAGCGCGCGCCGAGGCGGAGGCGGACGGCGCGGACGCGAAGGCCGCCGCGGGAAGCGCACTCTGCTTCGATGCCTTCGAGCAAGCTCAGCGCGAGGGAAAGCTCGTGCATCCGCTCACCGGTCTACATCGAGAAGATTTTCACTTCGCGGCGCAGGTCGGGGAACATGCTGTACAAGGCATAGCCGACCAGGCCCAACGCCGCCAAGCCGAACAGGGTCATCTTCATGCGGAAGCCTCCTGCTGCTGAGATGCGAATAATTCGGTGATCATTGCTTCCGCGGCGGGCAAGGCGGCGGCGACGGCGGGTGAAAGGCCCGGGTTGGATTCGTAGTCGGGCTGGCACGAGGCCGGTTCGCAGCCGAGGAGCGTGGCGCGAGGCAGCCGGCCGCCGATGCGGCGGGCCATGCCGAGGACCATGGCGGCCGAGATCGTATGCGGATCCACATCCGCGGCGGCGGGTTCGCCGTCGAGAGCGATGCGGTAGAGCGTGCCAGGGCGGCCGCCGCGGGGGGCCGCATCGAGGAGAATCACTTCATCCCAGTCGTCGAGGATGGCGTAGGCCAGCTCGAGGCAGCGGATGCCGAAGTCGCGGACGGCGACGCCCTCTGGCCAGGAGCGGGCTGCGAGGCGCGAAGCGAGGACGGACCCGAAGGCGTCATCGCCGAGGAAGATGTTGCCGATGCCGGCGATCAGAGTCTTCATAGCGGCTCGACTTCGGCGGGGGTGAAAAAGAAGCGGTGGCCGACTTGGCGGAGCTCGCCGAGGTCGCGGCCGGGGTCGTCGGGGAGGACGACGGCGAGGTGGAGGTTGCCCTCCATGTCGGAGGCGATTTCCTGGACGATGGCCTCCTTGCCGTCGAGGAGGCGGTTGAAGAGGTCGGGACCGGGGCGCGGGTGCAGCCGCACCCGCGCGCCGTGGAGGGAGGCGAGGGTGCCGGGGGTGGAGGCTTCCGAGCGGGCGAGGATCTGGGCGGGGAGGCCGCCGGCGGCGCGGATCTCTGCTTTCTCGGCGTCGGAGAGGGTGAGGATGCGGAGGGTGAGAAGCTCGTCCATTTCGGTCGAGTCGCAGAAGTCGCCCGGGCTTTGATCGGCGATGCGGGGATAGTCCTCGAGAACGATGGGCGCGGCGAGCAGCAGGTCGCGGCGTGGCGGCGCGCCGACGAGAACCGGATACAGTCCCTGACAGCGGCACGCGGCGGCGGCTTCGGCATAAGCGGGGCCGGGGTCCTGGGCGGAGATGAACGCGCCATTGAGGGCGCGGCAGCGGATTTGGGCCGAGCCGAGCGTTTCGGCTGCGGTGGCGCGAACGGACATTTTCCAGAGTCCGGGAGCGAGCGGAACGAAGCGCGGCGCCAACGCGATCGAGGCGGGCGTGTCGGCGCGGAGGAAGTGCAGCTCGGCTTCAGCGGTGGGTTCGCTCCCGCACTCGACCAGTATCTCGAGGGCGCAGGACTCGCCGCAGGCGAGCGTGCCGAAGGTGAACGGGTGCTGGTTCTTGAGCGCGCTGGCGCGGTAGGGATAAAGGACCTGGCCCTCGCGCAGGACGGTGGTGGCCAGGGGCTCGAACGGGTTCGGCGTCATGCGGCCACCCGGAGCCGGGCGCGGTCGGGATAGTGGCGGTCCATGGCGTCGTGCCAAAGCGAAAGGGGAAGGGAGTAGCGGGCTTCGAGATCGTGGGCGATGGGCTGGGCGGCGACGCCGAAATCGGCGGCGTAGAAGACCGTGCCTGCAAACAGCAACTGCAAGGGGAGGTCGCCCTGGCCCAGGGCGTCGCAGTACTGGGTCGCGGCGAGCGAGAAATCGAGCGAGCAGGGGAGCAGGATCTCGGCGACGGCAGTGCCGGTGAAGGCGCCGAACTGCGCGCTGGCGTGCTGCCAAAGGAACGGGCGCAGGGTCGTGGCCCAGCGGGCGGGCTCGGCGAAGAGCGCGGCGAGGCCGCGGGCTTCTGCGGCCGAGTAGCTGCGCCGGGGCGCATCGATGCGGACTTGGCAGCGGACCAGGATGGCGTGGACGGGCTCGGGGGTCGAGTTGATGGCGCGCAGCTTCAGCGCCAGCGCGGGCACGAAGGCGTGGTCGAGCGCGGCGGCGCCATCCACCAGGAATTTGAGCTCAGGCATGGAGCAGCTCGGCGCAGAAGGTGCGAAGGGCGTGGCGGCCGCGCTCGCCGCCGGAGAAGCCGGACCAGGTTTGGCGGATGAGGCCGGCGAGCTCGAAGGCGCGGTCGAGGGGAACCAGGAACAACTGATGCGGATCGCTCATGCGGTTGACAAGAAGAGATTCGGTTTCAGGCGCCATAGATGCCAAGCGCGGATGCGCGGCCACGAGCATGGGCCAGAGCTCGGGCTCGAGCGCGGCCGTGACCATGCCGGCCGGGCTGGGATAGGCGGCGCGCAGCGAGCCATCGTCCCCCAGCGTCAGAAACGCCAGTTGGATGGGAATGCCGAGCGCCGCCCACTCCGCCGGGCTGAGGTCGTCGTCGGCCAGGATGCGGACATCGCGCGGGAGGCGGCGGCGGGTGCCGCTGGCGTCGAACAGCAGCGCGCAGCCGGTGCAGGCACAAGCCAGCGTGCGCGCTGGCAGCTCGATCACGTGCTCGTGCGCAGCGGCCAAGGGCTCGGCGCACAGCTCGCATCGCGCCGCCGGCGGGGATTCCGCGCCGGCGATGCGCCGAAGTGCGGAGATCGCGGACATCAGGCGGGAGGCAGGTGCGGCATGCGGGGATCGATGGGCTCGCGCAGGTGGGCGTTGATCGAGGTGGAGCTGCGGGCGCGGCGGGCGGTGCCGCCGGAGCGGCCCTTTTCCGGCGATTGCTGGACCAGCTCTTCGCCTTTGCGGGTTCCGGGGGTATGGCTGGGAGTGTCGGCGTGGACGCGGGCAGCGCCGACGCGGATGACGTTGGGAAGGCGGCGGGGGCCGGGGCGGCGCGGCGGCTCTTCTTCGAATTCGAGGGCGAGTTCGCGGCGGGTCATAGGGAGGCTCCTAGGGATGCGACGGGGACAAAGTCGGCGGGAGCGGGAAGCTCGAGGGTGTGCAGCTCGAACAGGGCGCGGATGCTGGGCTGGCGCGGCCAGGCGGCGGGGGCGGTCGCGGCCATGCGCGCCAGGCCCTGGCGGTGGAGGCCGAGGATGAGCTGGAGCAGCTCGAGGACGTCGGCGCGCAGGTCGGGGTCCGGGATCTGCTCGCAGCGCGCGACCAAGGCTTCGATTCTGGCATCGCGTTCGTCCATCGGCTAGGGCTCGACGCCGAACATGGGCGAGTGGCGGGCTTCGACGATGCGGCCGCCGCCGAGGTGCATGTGGACGCCGCAGGGGAGGCAGGGATCGAAGCTGCGGACCGCGCGCATGATGTCCACGCCCTTGAACTTGTCGGGCGCGCTCTCCTCGAAGATGGGCGTGTTCTGCACCGCGTCCTCGTAGGGGCCGGGGGTGCCGAAGCTGTCGCGCGGGCTGGCGTTCCAGGGGGTGGGCGGGTAGGGGTGGTAGTTGGCGATCTTGCCTTTTTGGATCACGACGTGATGGCTCAGCACGCCGCGGACGGCCTCGTGGAAGCCGCAGCCGATGGCCTCGTCGGGGACGGTGAAGGGCGACCAGGTGCGGGCGTCGCCGGCCAGGAGCGTGGCCATGGCCTTGTCGTAGAAGTGGAGCGCCATGGCGGCGGCGTAGGCCTGGAAGTAGGTGCGGGCGCGGTCGCGCTCGATGGCGTTCGACCACTGCGGGATCTTCCACTCGAAGCTGGCCTCGGGCCGGTCGGCGGTCTTCGGCAGGTTGATGACCACGCTCGAGCCGGTGGCCTGGAGGTAGGGCGTGCGGACCATCCCTTGCAATGCGGTGGACCAGAGGCGGGCGATGGGGCCGCCGCCGGTGTCGAGGGCCAGATGCTCGCCGGTGTTGTGGTCGTACCAGCGCGGCGACATCACCCAGGTGTAGCGGTTCTCGAAGTCGCGCTTCTGCGGGCGCGGGGTGGTGGTCTGGTTCCAGGGGTGGCGCTGATCGACCGGGTTGCCGAGCGGATCGTGGGCGACGAAGGTCTGCTGGTTGGCCCAATCGTCGTAGTAGGAGTGGCCGAGGAGGATGCGGATGCCGAGGTTGATCTGGACCAGGTCGTTGGTGACGAGCTTGCCGTCCACGATGACGCCGGGCGAGACGAACATCTTCTTGCCCCACTCGGCCATGTGCTCGTAGCGGTAGTCGCAGTGGTCGGGATCGTTCCACGAGCCCCAGCAGCCGAGCAGGACGCGGCGCTGGCCGACCTTCTCGTACCCGGGCAGGGCCTGGTAGATGAAATCGAAGAGGTCATCGTGCAGCGGCACCACGCGTTTCATGAAGCTGACGTACTTCAGCAGCCGGACCAGGTAGTCGGTGAACACCTGCGTGGTGGCGACCGTCCCCACGCCGCCGGGGTAGAGGGTGGAGGGGTGCACGTGGCGGCCTTCCATCAGGCAGAACATCTCGCGCGTGAGCCGGCTCATGGCCAGCGCCTCGCGGTAGAAGACGCCGGTGAAGGGGTTGAGGGCGCGCATGATCTCGCCGATGGTGCGGAAGCCGTGGATGGCGGCATGCGGGGCCTCGGCGCGCTCGGCCTGCTCCCACACCCCGGGGTTGGTCTCGCGCACCATCTGCTCGCAGAAGTCCACCCCCACCAGGTTGTCCTGGTAGAGGTTGTGGTCGAACATGTACTCGGCGGCCTCGCCCAGGTTGACGATCCATTCGCCCAGCGGCGGCGGCTTGACCCCGAAGGCCATCTGCTGGGCGTAGTTGGCGCAGGTGGCGTGGTTGTCGCCGCAGATGCCGCAGATGCGGCTGGTGACGAAGTGGGCATCGCGCGGATCCTTGCCCTTCATGAAGACGCTGTAGCCGCGGAACAGCGAGCTGGTCGAGCGGCAATCGGCGACGCGCTTGGCGGCGAAGTCAATCTTGGTGTAGATGCCGAGGTTGCCGACGATGCGGGTCACGGGGTCGAAGTTCATCTCGACCAGGCGGCCGTCGGCGGGTCCATCGGGGGTGGCGGGAGGCAGGGGGGTGGTCGTCACTTAGAACGCTCCGGGGGCGGATTCCTGATAGCCGGTGGTCAGCGCCGGCCCCTTGTGGTGCCACTTGGGCTCCTGGTTGGCGCTGAGGTTGGTGATGCGCCGCAGGGCGCGGATGGTGCGGCCGTAGGCGGCGCCCATGGCCACGCTCACGCTCGAGCCCGGCGGCTCGTCCATGAAGGGCATGAACTTGTCGGGGAAGCCGGGCATGGTGCAGGCCATGCAGATGCCGCCGACGTTGGGACAGCCGCCGATGCCGTCCATCCAGCCGCGCTTGGTGACGTTGCAATTGATCACCGGCCCCCAGCAGCCGAGCTTGACCAGGCATTTGGGCGAGCCGTACTCGTGGGCGAAATCCGACTGCTCGTAGTACCCGGCCCGGTCGCAGCCCTCGTGCACGGTCTTGCCGAACAGCCAGGTGGGCCGCAGCTTGTCGTCCAGGGGGATGATGGGGGCCATGCCGGCGACCTGGTAGAGCAGGTAGGTCAGCGTCTCCATGAAGTTATCGGGCTGCACCGGGCAGCCGGGGACATTGACCACCGGCAGCCCCGCCTTCGAGCGCCAGCTCCAGCCCAGGTAGTCGGCCAGCCCCATGGCTCCGGTCGGGTTGCCGGCCATGGCGTGGATGCCGCCGTAGGCGGCGCAGGTGCCGATGGCGATGGCGGCCAGGGCGTGGGGGGCGAGCTGGTCGATCCAGGCGGTGGTGAGGATGGGCTGGCGGGTGTGCGGATCCTCGCCCCAGGCCGCCCAATAGCCTTCGTCCTTGACGCGCTCGTTGGGGATCGAGCCTTCGACCACCAGCACGAAGGGAGCCTCGAGCTCGCCGCGCGCGGCCTGGCGGAAGGGCAGCAGGAACTCCTCGCCCACCTCGGTCGCCAGCACCGGGTTGTGGAGATGGACTTTCGGCAGCCCGGGTATGCCGTCGAGCAGGACATCTTCGATGGCCGGGAGCGTGGCGGCGGTGACCGAGACCGAGTCGCCGTCGCAGCTCAACCCGGCGGTGATCCAGAGCACGTGCAGGTCGGTGACAGCAGACATGACATTCACCCCGATGTCCGGCCCGGCGGCCGAGGATGCCTGACCGCGGGCAAGCCGCTAACAGATGCGGGGGAGCTGCTCATGGAAGAGCGTGTCGAGCAAGCGCGTGCCGCCGATGTCGGTCTCGAGCAGGACCATGCCGGCGCGGGCGGCGGCATCGGGGGCGGCGACGGCGCCGATCCGGCAGGCGTTCGCGCCCAGCGGATGGGCGCGCAGGGCCTCGAGCGCGGCCTCGGCGTGCTCGGGCGCGACGATGGCGACCAGCTTGCCCTCGTTGGCCACGTACAAGGGATCGATGCCCAGCAGCTCGCAGGCCGAGGCCACCGCCGGGCGCACCGGCACCGCGGCTTGGCGGAGGCGCATGGCCACGCGCGAGCCCTGGGCGATCTCGTTGAGCGAGGTGGCGAGGCCGCCGCGGGTGGGATCGCGCAGGCAGCGCACCGCGCCCGCGGGGGTGGCGGCGAGCAGGTCGGCGGCCAGGGTATGCAGCGCGGCGCTGTCGCTGGCGATGGCTTCTTCGAACGCCAGCCCCTCGCGCTGGGAGAGGATGGCCATGCCGTGGTCGCCGACCGTGCCGCTGAGCAGAATCTGGTCGCCGGGGCGCGCCAGCTCGGCCGACAGCCGCACGCCCTCGGGCACCCAGCCCACGCCGGTGGTGGTGATATAGACCTGGTCGCCGTGGCCGCGGTTCACCACCTTGGTGTCGCCGGTGACGATGGCAACCCCGGCGGCGCGCACCGCCTTGGCCATCGACTGGACGACGCGATCGAGATCCGAGCGGGCAAAGCCTTCTTCGAGGATGAAGGCGGCGGCCAGGTACAGCGGTCGCGCGCCGCCCATGGCCAAGTCGTTGACGGTGCCATGCACGGCCAGCGAGCCGATGTCGCCGCCGGGGAAAAAGATGGGCGTGACCACGAAGCTGTCGGTGGTCAGGGCCAGGCGGCCGCCCGCAGACGCGGGCAAGGCCACGAGCGCCTGGTCATTGCGGGCATCGAGGGAAGGGTTGGCGAAGGCCGGGTAGAAGCAGCGCTCGAGCAGGGCCGCGGTGAGCTTTCCGCCGGCGCCGTGGCCGAGCACGATGCGCTCGAACTCGGTCACCGGCAGCGGGCAGGTCATACGACGTCCTCCTCGCCGAGGGCGACATGGGTGAGGTCCCAGAGGATGTGCAGCAGGGCGACGTGCGACTCCTGGATGCGGTGGATGGAGAAGCTGGGCACGGTGAAGCAGTACTCGGCGGCGGCGGCCAAGCGTCCGCCGTCTTTGCCGCTGAAGCCGATGGTGAGCAGGCCGCGGGCGCGCGCGAACTCGAGCGCATAGATGAGGTTGGGCGAATGGCCCGAGGTCGAAAGCGCCAGCACCATGTCGCCGGGCTGGGCCCACAGCTCGAGCTGGTCCACGAAGACCTTGGCGAAGTCCTTGTCGTTCGAGATGGCGGTGACCACCGCCGCTTGGCTGACTAGGTCCAGCGCCGGCAGCGCCCGCCGCTTCTCGAGGATGGGGTGGATGAACTCGACGGCCACGTGCTGGGCGTCGCAGGCGCTGCCGCCGTTGCCCATCACCCACAGCTTGCGTCCGGCGGCGAAGGCGTGCGCCATGCGCTGGCTCAGCTCGCCGATCCGGCCGGCGTAGGCGGCGAAGAACTTCTGCTTCACCTCGACCGATTCGCCGCATTTGCGCAGCACCTTGGCCGACCAAGGGTCGGTGGAATCAAGCGGCGGTGGGGGCGGGGGATTCGAGATGGCGGCCATAGGCGTAATAGGCGGCGCAGGCGCCCTCGGAGGAGACCATGGTGGCGCCGAGCGGGGTCAGCGGGGTGCAGGGGCGGCCGAAAGCGGGGCAGTCGTGCGGCTTCTTGATGCCTTTGAGGATTTGTCCCGAGATGCAGATGGCGGGTTCGCGGGTGTCCACCTCGGCCACCTCGAACTTGCGCTCGGCGTCGTGGGCGCGGAACTCCCAGCGCAGCTTGTAGCCGCTCTTGGGGATCGCGCCCACGCCGCGCCACTTGCGGTCGCTGGTCTCGAAGACTTCGAAGATCAACTGGCGGGCGGCGCGGTTGCCCTCGCGGCCGAGGATGCGGGCGTACTGGTTGGCGACCTCGGCCCGCCCGGCCTCGAGCTGGCGCACGGCCATGAGCGTGCCCTCGAGCAGGTCGATGGGTTCGAAGCCGGTGATCACGATGGGAACGTGGAAGCGGCGGGCGATGGGCTCGTATTCCTGGTAGCCCATCACCGCGCACACGTGCCCCGGCCCCAGGAAGCCCTGCACCCGGTTGGCGGGCGATTGCAGGATGTTGGCGATGGCCGGCGGCACCAGCACGTGCGAGACCAGCACGCTCAGGTTGGAGAGCCGCTCGGCCGCCGCCCGCGCCACCAGCATGGCGTTGGCGGGGGCGGTGGTCTCGAAGCCGATGGCGAAGAACACCACCTCGCGCCCGGGGTTCTGGCGCGCCAGGGCGAGGCAGTCGAGCGGGGTGTAGACGACGCGCACATCGGCGCCCTGCGAGCGCAGCGTGAACAGGTCTCCGTGCGAGCCGGGCACGCGCAGCATGTCGCCGAAGGAGCAGAAGATGACCTCCGGGCGGCGGGCGATGGCGTGCGCCTTGTCGATCATCTCGAGCGCGGTGACGCACACCGGGCAGCCGGGGCCATGCACCAATTCGATGCCGGCGGGCAGGAGCCGGTCGAGGCCGTGCTTGACGATGGAGTGCGTCTGGCCGCCGCAGACCTCCATGATCACCCAGGGGCGGGTCTGCAGGCGCGCGATCTCGTCCAGCAGGCGCCGGGCGAGGGCGGGGTCGCGGTACTCGTCGAGGTATCTCACGGGCTCGACACCACCGGGGCATCGAGCTCGGAAAGCTGGTCGAGCTCGAGCAACAAGCGATAGGTGCGCTCGGCCTCGGCTTGGTCCACGGTGCTGATGGCGAAGCCGACGTGCACGAGCACGTAATCGCCGACCGCGGCCTGGGGGGTGTAGCTCAGGCAGGCCTCGCGCGTGATGGCGCCGAACTGCACCCGCGCCATCGGCAGCCCGTGGCGTTCGTAGGCGCTCAGCACTTTGCCGGGGATGGCGAGGCACATGGAAGGGAACAGGGAATGGGGGGAATGGGGGATGGGGAATGGGGAATGGGGGGTCAGGGGCTGGTGGCCAGGCGGGCGCGGGCGATGAGGGCTTGGCCGAGGGCGAGGCCGCCGTCGTTGGCGGGCACGGCGGCGGGGGCGAAGACTTCGAAGCCGCGTTTGTCGAGCCGCAGCATCGCGGCTTCCAGCAGTCGCCGGTTCTGGAACACGCCGCCCGCCAGGCAGACGCGGCGCAGGGAGGTTGATGGCGCCAACGCGGCGCAGGCGGCGGCGATCGCCTCCGCCACGGTGGCGTGGAAGCGGGCCGCAAGGGTACAGATGCGCTCGCCGCGCCGGCGGTCAACCAGGAGCGAGGAAATGGCCGGGCGCAGGTCGAGGATCAGCGGCGGGCCTGGCGTGAGCCGAAAGGCGCACGGCTCGGCTTCGGGCGCCTCGGCGGCGGCCTCTTCGAGCGCCAGCGGGGCCTCGGCTTCGAACGAGATCGCCTCGCCTGCGGCCACCAGGCCGAGCAGCGCCGCCACCGCATCGAACAGCCGCCCGGCCGAGGTTGAGCGGGCGGCGAGCCCGGGCCGGGCCAGCGCCTGCAGCTCGAGCCCGATCCGGCCGGGCGAAAGCTGCGGCCACAGCTCCGCCGCTGCCTGCCGGGTTTCAGCCTCGCCCTTGGCTCCCGGGCCGAAAGCAGCGCGCATCCAGCTCAGGGCGGTCCGCCACGGATTCCGGACGGCGTGGTCGCCGCCGAGCAGGGGAACGGGATTGAGATGCCCCAGCCGCTCGAACCCGGCCGCGCTGGCGCGCAGGATTTCGCCTCCCCAAACGCTTCCGTCGGGGCCATATCCGGTGCCGTCGAAGGCGACGCCCAGGACCTCGCCGCCGAGCTGGTGCTCGGCCATGGCGGCGGCAATGTGGGCATGGTGATGCTGCACCGCAAGCGTGCGCTCGATCCCCAGATCGCGGGCCCAGGCGCGCGCCTGCTGCGAGCAGGCGTAGCCGGGATGGGGATCGAAGGCCAAGGCCCGGGGCCGGACCCCGAAAAGGCTCAAGTAGTGGTTGAGCGTCTCGTGCGCGAACGCTGCGGTGGCAGGGTTTTCCATGTCGCCCAGATGGGGGCTGAGCAGCGCCTCGTGGCCGTGCGTCAGGCAGAAGGTGTTCTTGAGATCCGCTCCGGCCGCCCACACCGCGGGCCCGGAATCGGCCAACGCGATCGGGGCCGGCACGTAGCCGCGCGCGCGGCGCAGCAGGCGGAACTGCGCGCCCGCCACCTGCCCCACCGAATCGTCCACGCGCGCGGCGATCTCGCGGTCGTGGTCCAGGAAAAGATCGGCGATGCCGGCCAGCGCGGCACGCGCCTCGGCGGCGGTTCGGGCCAAGGGCTCAGCGCCGCGGTTGCCGCTGGTCATGACCAGCCACGGCGGCGCGCCTTCGGCGAAGATCTGCTGGTGCAGCGGGCTCGAGGGCAGCATGATGCCGAGCCGGCCAGGGGCGAAGGCATCGAGCAGCACGATGGGGCGGGCGGGCGACTGCAGCGCCGCGCGTTCGAGCGGCCCGACCCGGCACCGCGCCTCGACCGCGGCCATCGAGGGCGCCAGCAGCGCAAACGGCTTTCGCCCGCGGCGCTTGAGCTGGCGCAGGCGGGCCACGGCCTGGAGGTTGTCGGCATCGCAGGCCAACTGGTAGCCGCCGACGTTCTTCAGGGCGACGATGCGCCCGGCCCGGAGCGCCGCCGCGACCTGGGACTGCGGCAGCGAAAGCTGTGGCCCGCATTCGGCGCAGGCATTGGGCTGGGCGTGGAAGCGGCGGCTGGAGGGGGAATCGTACTCGGTTTGGCAGGCTGGGCATTGCACGAACGCGGCCATGGTGGTGCGGCAGCGGTCGTAGGGCAAGCTGCGGGCGACGGCGTAGCGGGGGCCGCAGTCGGTGCAGTTGGTGAAGGCATACGCCATCCGCCGGTTCGCCGCGTCCGCCATCTCGGCCAGGCACGCGGCGCAGGGCGCGGCGTCGGGCGGCAGCGCCGTGGCGGCTTCGGCCGGGCCGACGCTGGTGCGTATCTCGAAGCCCTGCTCGCCGCGCGGGGCGAGCTCGCATTCGGCGATGGCGGTGATGCGGGCCAGCGGCGGCGCTTCGGCCAGCAGGCGGCGGCCGAAGGCCGCGATGGCGGGCTCGGCGCCTTCGACCTCGATCTCGACCCCGCCGCCGTTCCGCACCCACCCTGCCAGCCCGCACTCCGCCGCCAGCCGGTGCACAAAAGGACGAAACCCGACCCCCTGGACCTGCCCGGCAATGTCCCACCGCCGCCTCCCCACGCCGGTTCTGATGCCGCGGAGGGGAAACCGGCGGCGCGAGCCGATGCCATCGCGGCCGCGAGTGGCCGCGACCCCTGCCGCCTCTATACTCCCCTCATGCGCGGCTTCCTGCACGACCACTCGCTCACCCTTGCCTCGGGCTCGATCCTCGCCACCTGGATCGTTCTCTACAGCGTCTGGGATCCGAACTCGCACCTCGGCAACTTCTTCGGCAACGCCATCGCCGACTGGTCCGGTGTGGTGGTGATGGTGCTGGCCACCAAGTTCATGTACGAGAAAGGGTCGTCGGAGAGCAACGCTCCGCCGCCCGACGATCCGGGCCGCCGCGCCGTCGACGTTTTCCGCGACCACTCGCTCACCGTCTTTCTGGCGCTGACGCTGCTGGCCTGGATCGCCGTCTATGTCCACGTCGGCGTCAACGACAAGTGGGGCCAAGTGGTCGGCAACCTCGTCTCCGAATGGACCCAAGCCATCGGCATGGTCTGGCTCACCAAGCGCTTCATCGAACGCCATGCCAAGGCATAGGCGGCGCTGAGGGCGGCGGCGACCGAGCTGCCGGAGCTCGGCTACGGCGCCTTGACGACGACGCACTGGCCGTTGAGCATCGGGAACAAGACCTCGGGGCGGCCGCGGAAGAAGAAGTCAGCAGGGGCGGTGGTGGCGCGCGATGGCGAGAGAACGGGAACGGGAGAACAAGGATCGGGCGCTACAATCACGCCAGGCGCCGGCGAGCGAGGGCCGCTGCCCTAACGAGAGGCGCGTCGAAGCAGCCGAACCGCACGTCCATGGAAGGGCTTAATTGGCAGACGTGCAAGAACGTCGCCAAGTGCACGCTATCGTAGCCGCGCAGGCGATGCCGCTGGGCTAGTTCGCCCGCAGCTCGCGCGAGTTCTTCGCCCAGGTTGTAGACCGCAAGATCACGCCAATCTTGATCAAGGTCGGCCACGGCGCGGGCCAGCCCCCGGGCGTTGATGCGGCCATCGCGGCGGGCGGCGGCCAAGGCCGCCCGCGCCTCCGGATAGGAAGCGATCGAGGTGGCTGCAGCGTCGGCTGATGCCATCCATTCCCGCACCTGCTCGCTTTGCGCCTCCTCGACGTATTGTTTCACCAATGCGCTGGTGTCGAGATAGAGCACCATGGCCATCAGCGGCGATTTCGGATCACCCAATCCGAGATTGGTTCGCCGCCTTGGCGCGAGGCGACACCCCGCGGCCGCGCTTTGGGCTTGCGGCCGCTCCAGGTGGCTTCGCCACGGCGCACCGACTCGCGAAGCGCGGCCAGGTTGGCGCAATCGGGGCTGGCCGCGATAGGCGTCAGTCGCACAATTGCCTCACCGCGATCCGTGATGGTCATTTCATCCCCAGCCTGAACCTTGCGCAGCCAAGCGCTGGTGCTGCTCTTGAACTCGCGAATTCCGATCCGATGCACGCTGCCGCTCCTTAACGTGGTCTCATCATACCATCGGTGAGGCCACATGCCATGCTACGGCGCTTTGATGACGACGCACTGGCCGTTGAGCATGGGGAACAAGACCTCGGGGCGGCCGCGGAAGAAGAAGTCCACCGCGGCGCGGGCGCCGGCGCACTCGGCGAGTCCGTAATCGTCGAACACCATGATGCCGTGCTGCACCATGCGGGGATAAATGAAATCGCAGCAGTCCAGAACGGATTGGTGCAGGTCCACGTCAATATGCGCGAGGCGGATGCGGGAGGCTTCGAGGCCGGCGAACGTGGCTGGAATCCAGCCTTTGTGAAAGCGGATCCACGCCTCTTCTCCCACTGCGGCTTTGACTTCTTCGAGCGTGGTGTGGGCAAAGTCGTGGGGCGAGTGCTGGTCGAGGCCGGGCGTCGTCGCCTGCATTCCCTCGAAGCTGTCAAAGAGGCGGAGGGTGGTCGGGGCGCCTCCGCGCGCGATCTGCTCGATCGCCAATTGCTTCAGGAGATAGGAAGACCCTCCCTGAAAGACGCCGGCTTCCCAAACCTCGCCCGGCAAGGTTCGCGTCTGGCGAAACGCCCACATCAGCGTCCAGGCGCGATGGCCATCGGCCAGGACGGCATAGCCTCTCGACATGATTCGATCCCGCGTTTCAAGGATGATGGGATCGAGATTCCACGGGGCGAACGTCGCCCAACCCTCGAGGTGCGGCTGATACAGGTGATTGCCGGGAATGCCCCTGGATGGCCACTTCACCTGGACCGCAGCAATTCCCAATTCACCCAGCTCTCGCAGAATTTGCTTGAGCGAATCCGGGGTCACCAGTCGTTCGGCCATGGATGCATGGTACCCGCCGGCCGCGCACGCCGGAAGTGCTCAGGAAAGTCCTCATAACGATAAAATGAGCGCATGCTGCTCGAGGACTTGGCCTATGGCACGCATCCGCGGCAGGTGCTTGATCTTTTCCTGCCGGAGCGGCCGAGCCCGCGGCTGTTTGTTTTCATCCACGGCGGCGGATGGCGGGGCGGGGACAAGGGGCATTACCGCGCGTTGGGGGAGTTGCTGAGCGGGTTTGGCTACGCGGTCGCGCTGCCGAACCATCGCTTGGCGCCGGAGCATCCGTTTCCCGCGCCGGCCGAGGATGTGGCCGCTGCCATCGCCTGCGTGGATCGCTACAGCGGCGAGAGCGGCGTGCGGGCCGACGGCATGTTCCTGGGCGGGCATAGCTCGGGGGCGCACCTGGCCGCGCTGCTGGCCGTGCATCCGAGCCTGCTGCCGGGCGCGGATATTGCGGGCGTGATCTCGATCAGCGGCGTCTACGACCTGATGGCGTATCAAAGCGGGTCGCGCGGCGCAGCCGTGCCAGGCCCCGCGCCAACTAATGAAGCGGGCGAGTACCTCGAGCCCGTCTTCGGCGCCGATCGCTCGCGCTGGTCAGCGGCCTCGCCGATCAGCTACGTCGAGCGGGGCCGCGCGCTGCCGCCGTTCTTCCTGGCGCATGCCGAGTTCGACTACCCCGGCGCGGGCGAGCAAGCCGAGCGCTTCGCCGCGCGGGTCGAGGCGGCCGGCGGCAATGCCCAGGTGGTGGACGTTCCGGGGCGCGACCACGTGACCATCCTCACCGGGGTGCGGTCGCTGCTCGATCCGCTGGCGCTGGGGCTGGCATTATTTCTTCGGACCGCTTCGAGATAATCAGCAACACGAATGAATCAGGCGGCGAGGTTGCGTTTGACGTATTCGGAGTCTTCGCGGATGCGGTGGGCGGTATGGTCGAATTTCAGCAGTCCGTGCTGCAGGGCATGGGCGACGGGGAGCAGCAGCAGGAGGCCGATGATGCCCCAGCCGATGCCGACGATCAAGAGCGCCCAGCGCCAGCTCGCCAGGCCGTAGGCGATGGCGCCGACCAGGGCGACGGTCAACAGGCCGAAGCTGAACAGCAGCAACACAGCGGCGGCGGCGCCGAGCATCCCCAAGATGCGAAGGGAGCGCGACTTCTCGCCGAGTTCGGCAGCGAACATTTTCGCCAAGTCGCGGGCGTACTGGGCGATCTCGCGAACCAGGTCGCGGAGCATGTCGGCGGTCGAAAGGTTCGGGTTCTCTGGGGTCATCGCCGGAGCCTCTGGTATTCGTTGATCGAGTTGTAGGGCTGCGCCGCGGGGGTGGGGTTGGCCAAATGGTAATCGGGAAGCGTGCGGCTGCCGCTCCCGATGGTGTTGTAGGCGATGGTGGCCCAGACGATCAGCATGGTCGAGAGGCCAAGCACGTAGGCCCACACCACCACCATCTCGGACATCTGCCGGTGCAGGGGGCGGGGGTCGAAGCTGGCGTTCGTGCTTCTGGCGTTCACAATCTAATACCAATACCCGTGATAGATGACGATTCCGGTGATGGCGACGGCAAAGGCGGCGATGGCGATCATCCAAAGCTTCAGGAACAGCGGCACCCGGCCGCGGCCTTCCTTCACCCAGCCGCCGAAATCGTCCAGCGGCTCGATGGCATTTCCATCGTAGTGGCTGTGTTTTCCGCGTCCACTCAGGAATATCAGGCAGACGAAGCTGACCAGGGTGAAGCCGAGCAGCACTGCGAGGGCGAAGCGCTGGAGCACCAGCAGATGGTCGAAGCTGCCCATGGCGATTATTGAAGAAGCGCGATCAGGCTGTGGGCCCAGACCAGGAACAGGAAGCCGAGCAGGGCAAGGATGGCGGCCAGCGTCCAGGGTCTATGACGCGGGTGACGCGGGGTGGCCCGGAGCGGGAACGAATTGGCGCGGTTGACTTGGGTGAATTGGCCGCTGCGGATGGCCCAGGCCAGGACTTCGGCGCTGGCGGCGAGGGAAGCGATCAAGAAGACGAGCCAGACCCTAAGGGACATGGTGGATGCTCGTGGTGGGCACGGGCGGGGGAATCGGGCCGAGGTAGGGAGGCTCGGTGAGGCCCGCGCGGCGGGCGGGCTCGAGGGCGGCGTCAATGCCGTTGTCGGGCGCGTTCGAGTCGAGGGATTTGCCGATGAAATTGACGGCGAGGTAATTCGAGACGTCCCAGATCTTGGCGGATTCGAGGTCGTCCTTGAAGTAGGGCATGGCGCTGCCGGTGATGCCGTTCATGATCTGGTAATAGAGCATCCCGCCGGACCAGGGATGGCGCTTGAGCAGGGTGAAGTTGAAGGGCTTGGGGTTGAGGTAGCGGGCGGCGGGGCCGTTGCCGTCGCCGACTTCGCCATGGCACCAGATGCACTCCTGCTGGTAGACGAATTGGCCGCGGGCGAGCGAGGCCGGGGTCGGAGGATAGGGGTTGGGGAGGTGCATCCAATGCGGGGGCACGTGGGCATGGAGGAACTCGACGTTGTCGTCGGCGCCGCTCTGGTAGGCGGCGAGCAACTGCTGCTTCCAATGCCGCTGGCGGGCCATGCGCTCGTCGGCCATCTTGCCGCCCAGCGACTGGATGTAGGCGATGAGCGCGGTCATCTGGCTTGAATTCAGGAACGAGAAGTCGGGCATGATCGAAACCGGCCGGGTGAAGCGGGGATCGGTGAAGTGGGCCAGGTGCCAGTCGTCGGGATGCATGCCGCCTTCTTGCGAGAGGTCGGGGCCGGTGCGCTCCGAGCCCAGCAGATGCGGGCTGTCGGCGATGTAGTCGCCGGCTTGGGCGACGCGCATCTGGGTGTAGTTCCAATCCGAGGGACGGATGTACTGGGTGTGGCAGCCGATGCAGCCGTTGCGAATGTAGATGATGCGGCCCTGGTTCTCGAGCGCGGTGCGGGGGCGGAAGATGTCGCTGGGGCGGGTGGGCGCGGTCATGGCAGGCAGGAACAGCACCGCGCTCGAGGTCGCGGCGGCGACCAGCGCGATGCCAAGGGCCACGCTTCTGGGCGTCATGCCCATCTAGCGCGCTCCGGTGCGCTGCTCGGCGGCGACGGCCGCGCCTTCGAGGTCGAAGCTGGCGTCGGCGGGGAGGCGGCGGAGCTGGGTGGTGCGCCAGAAGTTGTAGACCTGGATGGCCGCGCCTGTGACGATGAAGCAGCCCAGGATGGCGCGCATCACGTAGTCGTTCATGAGTTCGGGCAGGACGCGGTAGACGGCTTCGCCGTTGCGCCAGGCGTTGCCCTGGATCGAGCCCGCATCGTCGAGGACCAGGGTGAAGCCGACGACGCCGATGAGCATCAGCCAGTACTGCAGGCTGGCCAGGCGCTCGCTCCAGATTTCGCCGTACATTTCGCGCAGCGCGCCGTAGCCGGCGCCGCAGGCGATGAAGCCGCTGAAGCCGAGCAGGCCGAGGTGGCTGTGGCCGATGATCCAATTGGTGAAATGGGTGATGCGCTCAACCGAGGGCAAGGCAAGCAAGGTGCCCTCGGTCGAGGTGAAGAAATAGAAGACGGTGCCGGCGAAGAGGAAGCGCAGCACGATGCTGTCGGGGATGCGCCACCACTTGCCGCGCAGCGTCATCCATTGGTTGGCGAGGAAGGCGAAGACGGGGATGAGCAGGCCGACGCTGTTGATCTCGGCGATGAGCTTCAGCCAATCCTGCGCGGGGGCTTCGATGAGGTGGTGGGTGCCGACCTGGAGGTAGAAGGCGAAGTAGGGCCAGAAGCCGATGAGGCTCAAGGTATGGCTGTAGAGCGGCTGGTCGCTTTCGCGCGGGATCCAGAAATAGCAGAGGCCGAGGCCGAGCGGGGTGATCCAGGTGCCGAAGATGTTGTGGGCGTAATACCAGGCCCATTCGGCGTCGGTCATGCCGTAGAGGGCGCCGCGGGCGGGGTTCCACATGACGTTGCCGAGCACGTAGACCACGAGGGTGGCGATGAGCGCGCCGATGGCGTACCAGTTGGTGACGTAGAGCAACGGCTCCTTGCGCTGCCGCAGCGTCTGCAGCACGTTCCAGGTCAGCATCAGCAGCGCAGCCAGGATGAGGACATCCACCGGCCAGACGTACTCGGCGTATTCGTGGCTCTGGGTGTAGCCGGCGGCCAAGGTGACGACGCCGGCGACCACGGCGGCGTTCCAGATCCACAGCGTCCAGTTGCCCAGCCGCTCGCTCCACAGCTCGGCGCGGCAGAGGCGGCAGACGGCGAACAGCATTCCGCCGACCAGGAGCATAGAGAGGAAGCCGAAGACGTTGGTGTTGACGTGGATGGGGCGGATGCGGGGGAAGAGCAGGTAGCGCGAGCGCACCAGCTCGGGGGAGACGAGCTCGGTGGCGGCGGTGAGGCCATAGGTGGTGGCGACGAAGAACCACCAGGCGCCGGAGATGATGAAGCGGCGCGCGGTCGAGCCGGGCTCGGCATTGATGAAGCGGAACGTCATGGATGGCGGTCCCACTTGGAACCGGAGGCAGGGTTGCCGACGATGTGATATGCCGGATCGGTGATGGAGGTGGCGGATGCGGCGGCGGCGGCGGGGGCGCCGGGACCGAAGGTGCGGCGCAGGTAATCCACCAACTGGCGGCGGTCGGCTTCGTCGAGGTAGAGGCGGAACTCGTGCCAGCGCGGCCCGATGGGAGGCGAGGTGGCGACGTCCGGGGTGGTCATGCCGTTGCTGATGGCGGCGAACAACTGGGCGTCGCTGCGCGCCGCAACCACGGCGTTGAGGTCGGGGGGGCGGGGATCGTATTCGAAGCCGACCGGGGTATCGCCCCGGCCCGAAGCGGCATGGCAGAAGGTGCATTGATCGCGGTAGAGCTTGGCCCCGGCGGCCATGGAGAAGGCCACCGCCCGGGGGGCTTGGCCGAGCTGGACGCGGTCGTAGCCCATGCCGTCGCGGGGCACGGTGCCGGGGGGGAGGGGCAGGCGCGGGTTCTTGCGCGGGCCGAAGGCGGAGTTGAACGACATCTCGTCCTTGAAGTAGCCGACACCTTCGTAGAGCCACCAGCAGGTGAAGGCGACGAAGACAAACAGCGCCATGAGCACGGCGGTGCCCAGGCGGCGCAGGTTGCGCTCCTGTTCGTCGTCGGCAAATGGCGGTCGGGGCTGCATGGCGAGTTTGCCGTTCAATGCCGGGTGGGATGCCAGACCAAGGCTTCGTGCATGAGCGGATCGCGCACCGGGAAGATGGGGACGCGGCGCAGCGCCCAGAGGTAGCAGAGGCCGTAGGCGCCGAGGAAGCCGCAGCCGAGGAAGGCGCTGCTGGCGAGGGGAGGGAAGCCGCGCTGCCAGAGCGAGGCATCCACCATGAGGTTTTGCTGCAGCCACTGGGCGGCGAGGGTGAGGCAGGCGATGTAGGCGAGGGTGGCGGGGCGGCGCTTGAAGCTGCGGCTGAGGCCGAAGGCGAAGGGGAGGAAGAAGCCGAGGGTGAGGGTGAGCCAGGAGAGCGTGACCCAGGGGTGCTGCTGGGAGAGGCGGATAAGGATGGTGATGTCGTCCTGGCGGTTGGCGTACCAGAGGACCATGAACTGCGCCCAGAACAGATAGGCCCAGAAGATGCAGAAGGCGAAGGTGATCTCGCCGTTGTCGTGCAGCACGCCGGCGGTGATGATCCCGGGTTCGCCCAGGCGCTGGCGCCACAGCACGGCCAGCAGCGAGACCAGGGCGCAGCCGCCGTACCAGGCGGAGATGAAAAAGAACCAGCCGTAGATGTAGTCGTACCAGGCGAGGTTGAGCGAGAGGTTGAGGTCGAGGCCGAGGACGCTGTAGAAGTAGCAGTAGGCGAAGACCACCAGCACCCACAGCCGCCCGAGCTTGCGCTGGGCGCGGGCGGCGAGCGGGCTGGAGCGGGCGGTGAGCGCTTCGCGGTCGTCGGCGAGGTCGGGCTGGGCCGAGGTGTAGAAAAACGCCAGGCTGAGGGCGGCGAGCGCCGCCAGCATGCCGAGGTCGCGCCAAGGCAGCCAGTAATGGTTGAGCCAGGGCAGCTTGCGGGCGGGGGTGGCGTCCCACCAGGGATAGAGGGTGCGGCGCGCGCCCATGAGGGGCAGGAACAGCAGCACGCTGAGGGGCAGCGCCGCCGCCAGCGCCTCGGCCATGCGCTGCAGCGGGCGGGCCCAGCGCCCGTTGCAGCCGCGCGTGACCGCCGACCAGACCACGCCGGCCTGGGCCAGGCCGGTGAAGAAAACGAAATTGGCCAGGTAGTCGTACCAGAGCTTGCGGTGATCGGTGAGCCAGAGCCAGACGAAGGCGACCAGGCCGATGATGACCAGCACCCACAGCAAGGCGCGCACGCGGGGGCTGGCGCTGGCGCGGAGGGCGGCGATGCGGGCAGGCACCACATAGGTGGTCATGTGGAACCCCAGGGCGCGCGGCCCCAACGCTCGAGCAGCGCCTCGCCGGCCAGGCGCGGCCGCGGCGGGTTGTAGACCAGCCAGGTGCGCTCGGCGCCGGCCTGGGCCAGTTGGCGGCGCAGGGCGCCGGCATCAGCGAGGGCGCACTCGACGAACAGGCCGTAGCGGTCGACGGTGAACTCGGCGCGGTAGGCGGCGGCGGTGGTGAGGTGCGGCAGGCGGGCCTTGGCCAGAAACGAGCCCAGGCAGGCGAAGCTGGCGTAGAGCACGGTCATCTCGAAGCAGATGCAGATGAACGGCGGCCAACTGACGATGGGCTTGCCGCCGACCACGAGCGGCCAATCGCGGGACATCCAGATGGTCATGGCAAAGGCGCAGGAACCTCCGAAGATGCCGCCGAGCAGCGTCCAGAGGCGGACGACGTTGATGGTCGAGCGCGGACGCAGCTCGCGCAGGGTCTCCTCGTCGGCGAAGGGGGCGTAGGCCTCGCAGGCCAGGCCGACGCGGGCGGATTCTTGTGTGGCGCGGACGGCGGCCGCGCGCCAGGGCTCTTCATCCGGGAAGGACGCGGCCACCCCGCAGAACGGAGGGGGGGCGGCGGCGCCGCCGTTCACAGTTGACAGTTGACAGTTCACAGCTGGATTTAGGCGGACGGAGAGGGTGGGGTCGGCGCGAAGGGCTCAGCCACTGGGCACCTCCTGCTCGGCGGCGGGAAGGATGCCGGCGTGGCGGAAGGCGTTGAGCATGCGGCGCCCCTCGATGACGTCGCGCTTGACTTCAGCGGTGGGCAGGACGGGTGCGAACTGGCAGAACAGCAGGAACTGGGTCATGAACCATCCGAAGCTGCCGATGACGATCCCGACCTCGACCCAGGTGAGATGCCACAGGCCCCACGAGCCGGGGTCGAAGCTGTAGGCCAAGGTGGTGACGATCAGGACCAGTCTTTCGAGGAACATGCCGATGTTGACGAAGATCGAGCCGATGAACAGCCCCGCCAGGCTGCGGCGGACGCGCCGGAAAAAGAACAGCAGCGGGATGAGCACGTTGCACACGCTCATGGCCCAGAACGGCTTCCAGTAATGCCCGAAGGCGCGGTACCAATACGCCGAGCGCTCGTAGGTGTCGCCCGAGTACCAGGCGATGAAGTATTCGGTGGCGTAGGAGTAGGCGACGATGCTCGAGGTGAGGATGATGAGCTTGGCGACGGCCTCGAGGTGGTCGAGGGTGATGTGCTCCTCGAGATGGAACCAGGAGCGCAGCGGGATGACCAGGGTCAGGACCATGGCCAGGCCGCTGAAGATGGCGCCGGCGACGAAGTAGGGCGGGAAGATCTCCTCGTGCCAGCCGGGCAGCAGCGAGAGGGCGAAGTCCCAGGAGACCATGGTGTGGACCGAGAGCACCAGCGGCGTGGCCAAGCCGGCGAGCAGGATGTAGAGCTTCAAGTAGGGGGCCGTCTGGCGCAGCGAACCGATCCAGCCCAGGGCCAGCACGCCATAGATCGTGCGGCGCCAGCCGATCGAGCGGTCGCGGAGCTCGGCGAAGTCGGGCAGCATGCCCAGGTACCAGAAGATCAGGCTGACGGTGAGGTAGGTCGAGATGGCGAAGATGTCGAGCACCAGAGGCGAACGGAAATTGGGCCAGATGCGGCGCTCGTTGGGGTAGGGGAAGACCCAGTAGAAGCGCCAGGCGCGGCCGAGGTGGAGGATGGGGAACAGGCCGGCGGTGGCGATGGCGAAGATGGTCATCGCCTCCGACGAGCGCGAAAAGGCGGGGCGGAACTTGGCGCGGAACAGGTAGAGGATGGCGCTGATCAGGGTGCCGGAGTGGGCGATGCCGATCCAGAAGACGAAGCAGGTGATGTACAGGGCCCACATCACCGGCCAGGCCAGGCCGCTGACGCCCATGCCGATGTACATCTGCCGCCCCCAGGCGCAGGCGCCGAGGATGGTGCACAGGCTCGAGACCCCGAGCCCGAGGGTGAAGCGCAGGCTGGGGGGGCGCTCGACCGGGCGCATGAGCACGCGCGAGACTTCGGCGAGCGAGAAGCGCGCCGGGCCGATTTCAGAATCCTGGGGCATCAGGGTTCGCCGTTCGCGGTTCGCAGGTCACAGTTCACGGTTCACGGTTCACGGTTCACAGTTCACGGTTCACAGTCCACGGTTCACAGCGTGCCGGGGGGCCAGGGCGGGCCGGGGTTGAGGTCGAACTTGGTGCGTTTGAGATAGGTCACGGCGGGGTAGGTGTTCTCCTCGGCCAGCAGGCCGTAGGCGCGCGGGTCCTGGGCGAGGCGGGAGACGCGGCTGGAAGGGTCGAGCAGATCGCCGAAGACGATGGCGTCGGTGGGGCAGGTCTGCTGGCAGGCGGTTTGGATGTCGCCGTCGCGCATGGCGGCGTGGTTGGTGCGGGCATCGAGCTCGACCTGGGTGATGCGCTGCACGCAGAAGGTGCACTTCTCCATGACGCCTTTGGCGCGCACGGTGACCTCCGGGTTCAACTGCTGGTTGAGGGGCTCGGGCCACTGCGGCGTGTACCAGTTGAAGCGCCGCACCTTGTAGATGCAGTTGTTGGAGCAGTAGCGGGTGCCGACGCAGCGGTTGTAGACCTGGCCGTTGAGGCCCTCGTCGGTGTGGTAGGCGGCAAACACCGGGCAGACGTACTCGCAGGGGGCGTTGCCGCATTGCTGGCAGGGGATGGGCAGGAAGCGCAGGTCGGGGTTCATGGCGGTCGAGGGATGGCCGGCCTCGCCCTCCCAGACCTCGACCCGGATCCAGGTCATCTCGCGATGGGAGAGGCAACTCGAGCGTCCCCAGACGGCGAGGTTGTTCTCGGCGTAGCAGGCGGCTTGGCAGGCGTTGCAGCCGATGCAGCTGGAGAGATCAATGGCCATGCCCCAGCGGTGGGCGAGGTAGGGATGGGCGAAGTGGTAGAAGCTGGGCCCAGCGGGCTTCTCGACCTTGACCTGCGCCCGGTCGAGCTCGACCGCCAGCGCCATGCGCTTGTCCCATTGCAGGCGCACGGTCTGCAGGTTGGCGAGGTCGCGGCGCTTGCCGGTCTTGGCCACCTCGACCTGGACGGTCTGCGCGGACCAGGTTCCGTCCTCCGCCCCGGGCGCCTGAAGCACGTGGGGGTTGGCCTCGGAGGCGTTGGCGAACATGCCGAAGTTGGAGTGGCCCTGGCCGAGGAGCGCGCCGATGCAGTCGGGGCGGATCCAGGTGGTGAGAAACAGCGGCAGCTCGACGGCGCCATAGGGCGAACGCAGGCGCAAGACATCGTTGGCCGCGAAGCCCATGTTCTTCGCGGTGTCGGGATGGAGCTCGCACCAGCCGTCCCAGGCGATCTTGCTGAGCGGCTCGGCGATTTCCTGGGCCCAGGGGCGGTTGGCTTGGCGGCCGTCGAAGAACTGGACCGATGGGAAAAGCACGAGGGTCAGGGGGCCGGCTCCAGCGAAGGCGGGGGACGGGGAATCGGGGAGCGGGGAGGGGGGGCGCGGGAGGTCGGCGGGGGCCGGAGCGGCGCTGGGGGCGGGGGAGAGGATGACGCCTTCTTGCAGCTCGGCGTCGGAGCGGGGGGGGCGGAAGGGGCGGCCGAGCAGCAGATCGGCGGTGGCGCGGGTATCGAAGACGGGCACGCGGGTGGGCTGGAGCAGGCCGGTGACGCCGGGGCGGGGGGCGAAGTCCCCCCAGGACTCGAGGAAATGGTGGTCGGGGAGGATGAGCGAGGCGTATTGGGTGGTCTCGTCCATCCAGGAGGCGAAGCTGACGAGGAACGGGACGCGGGCGAGGGCGGCGGCGAGCGCGGGGTGGTCGTAGACCGGGTTGGCGTGGTGGAGCAGCAGCAGGCGCGGGGGGCGGGCGAGCTGATCGAGCACGCCGGCCTGGGTGGCCACGGCCGAGAGCGCGTGCGGGGTGTGCGGGTCCACAGTGACGCCGGTGTTGCCGAGGTGGTCGTTGATGCGGTTGACGATCTGCCAGCAGGCGGCGGCGGCGGGCGTGTCGCCGGCGTAGCCGGGGCCGAGCACGAGCGAGGGGCGGTGCTCGAGCAGGCGCTGAGCGGCGCGGCGCAGCACGTCGGGGGCGACGCCGGTGTGCGCCGCGAGGGCGTCGAGCCGCGGGTTCCCCTGCGAGATCAACTCGAGCAGGGCCTGGGCCAGGGCGGCCTCGCTGCCGGGCGGCGCGGGCCACCACTCGTCGGCATTGGCGGCGGTGAGCGAGAGGCGGGGCGAGACGGCCACGAAGCGGGCCGGGGTTTTCGTATGGCCGAAGGAATGGGCGGCAGCGAAATCGCCGGCGAACTCGACGTTCGAGATCCAGGTCTCGAGGAACTCGGCGCCGAAGCTGAGGATGAATCTTGCGCGGTCGAGGTGGTAGGCGGGAACCACGGCCCGCCCGTAGCTGGCGTGCATGGCTTGGCGGAGGGCATCGTGGCTGAAGTGCTCGTAATAAATGGGCGGAGGCGCGCCGCGCGCGGCCAGCCAGGCGCGGATGGCCGCATCCATGGAACCGGTCTCGAGGCGGCCCAGCCAAGCGATGCTGGTCCCCGCGGCGGCGGCCTCCTGCTCGAAGCGGGCGAGGGCGGTGGGCCAATCCACCGGGCGGAGGTTGCCGTGGGCGTCGCGCAGGCGCGGCTGCTGGAAGCGGTCGGGGTTGTAGAGGCCCTCGACCGCGGTCTGGCCGCGCAGGCACAGCTTGCCGCGGTTGACGGGGTGGTCGGGGTTGCCCTCGACTTTGGTGGTGCGGCCGTCGTTGACGCGGGCCACCATGCCGCAGCCGGCCGGGCATTCGCGGCAGACGGTGGCGAAGAACTGCGGCCGCCCGGCTTCTTGCCGGGGATCGGGCTCGAGCAGCGGCAGGATGTGCTCAGGGTTGGCGCAGGCGGTGAGCGTGCCGGCGGCCGCGGCCACGCCCGCCGTCTTCAGGAAGGTGCGGCGGTCGGTGCCGGCAGGCTCGATTTGGACCCATGCCCCCATTCAATGGTGGCAAGCACCGAAGCAATCGGTGCGGGCGCCCATCGAGCGGTGGCAGGTGATGCAGGTGTTCATGTTGAAGTTCACCTCCTCACGCACGCGGTCCATGCTGCCGACCGAGCCGTGGCAGGTCTGGCACTGGACGCCGGCGGCGATGTGGGGCTGGTGGGTGAAGCGCACGTAGTCGGGCACCCAGGTGACGCGCTTCCAGGGGATGGGGGTCTGCTGGCGCCAGTAGGCGTGCAGCTTCTGGATCTCGGGGTACTGCGGGATGATGACGCGGTGGCAGCCCATGCACTTGAGCACGCTGGGGATGCCGGCGAAGGTCGAGCGCGGGGCGTCGAGGTGGCAGAAGGCGCAGGGGACGCCGCGCTCGTAGTGAATCTGGTGGCTGAAGTTGATGGGCTGCTGGGGGGCGGCGCGGAAGGGAAGGTCTTGGAGGAAATAGACCCACAGGAAGACTCCGAACACGGCCGCCATCACCACCGCGAGCGCGCGCAGGGCGAACACCAGGGGTTAGTTGCGAGTTGCTGCTTCTTCGTTGCTAGCCAGGCTGCCAGCTAGGACGGCGGGTACCAGCGGGGGTGGGGGCGGAGGAGGGTGGAGGCGGCGAGAAGCCAGGCGGGAAAGAACTGCAGGCCGTCCCAGGAGAAGAACATCCACAGGGCGCGCCAGCTGAGCAGGCCGAGGCCGATGAAGTAGAAGCCTTGGGCCAAGGCGGGGATGTCGGATTTTTCCCAGGCGATGCCGAGCACCATCAGGCCGCAGCCGAGGGCGGGGGCTAGCAGCAGGAAGCCGAGCAGGCGATCGGGGGTGCCGGCCCAGTGGCGGGTGAGGGTGGCCGAGGACCAGACGCAGTAGAGCAGGGCCGAGAGCAGGACCACGATGCGGGTCTGGAGCTGCATGGGCGCGTGCCTAGGCTCGATCCTCGGGGTGGGGGCGGGTCCAGTAATGGGCGATGAGGTTCATGAGCGCGACCCCAATGGCGACCACCAGGAACACGTGCATATATGCGCCGGGAAGGCGCAGCCAAAAGAACAGAAAGGCCCACAGCGCCAAGCTCGAGCCGGAGGCGATCCACAGGACGCGGCGGGCGGTGGTGAGGCTCATGAAAAGTTGACAGGCGGGCGTTGGCAGTTGACAGTGGGGGGATGCAGAAACGAGCGTGGTGGGTTGTTCTGATCGCGGTGCTGGGGGCAACGGCGCAGGACGCGTCGTTTGCGGGGATGCGGTGGCGGTCCATTGGCCCGTACCGTTCGGGGAATGTGTATAACGTAAGCGGGGTGCCGGGCGACCCGACCACTTATTACCTGGCGCTACCCGAGGGCGGGGTGTGGAAGACCACCGACGCCGGGACGGTGTGGAAGCCGGTCTTCGACCAAGAGGCGGTGCCCTCGGTCGGCGCGGTGGCGGTGGCGGCATCGCAGCCGGCGACGGTGTATGCGGGCACGGGCGACAGCAGCAGCTGGTCGTTCACGCCGGGGGAGGGCGTCTACAAATCCACCGATGCCGGCGCGACCTGGACGAAGCTCGGGCTGGCCGAAACAGCCTATATCCCAGTGCTTTTGGTGGACCCCCGCAATCCGGAGGTGGTGCTGGTGGCGGCGCTGGGGCCGCGCGGCGCGGGCGGCAGCGCGGGGCGCGGCGTGTTCCGTTCGAGCGATGGCGGGCGCACGTGGGCGCATACGCTCGCGACCGGCGCCGCGGTGAACGACATGGCATGGGACGGGGCCGATCCGTCGTTTGTCTACGCCACGGTGCAAGGCGGCGTGTACAAGTCCGCCGACGAAGGCGCCACTTGGGTGCCGTTGGCGAACGCCAGCCTGCCGCAGTTGCGGAGTGCGACGATTGCGGTGGCGGCTGGGACGAAGGGCCGAAGGGTGTACCTGCTGGGCGGCGGCCTGCCGGGCGGACGGGCAGCGGGGGTCTACCGTTCGGACGACGGCGGGACCAGTTGGCAATTGGGAACCGAACAGATCGGCTCGGCGGGCGGACGGATTTATGTGGACCCGCAACAGCCCGACACCGTGTACTTGATGGGCACGTCGCTGTATCGCTCGACCGACGGCGCGCGCTCGTTCGCGCCGCTGAAGGGCGCGCCCGGCGGCGATGACTACCGCTCGCTGTGGATCGATCCGACCAACCCGAAGCGGATGCTGGCCGGGGTGGACCAAGGGCCCTCGATCACGGTGGATGGCGGGGCGACGTGGACGCCGTGGTACAACCTGCCGAACGGGCAGTTCTATGATGTCTTCACCGACAACCAGTTTCCGTACTGGGTGTACGGGGCGCAGCAGGATTCGGGGACGGCGGGGGTGCGGAGCCGGAGCGACTACGGGGACATCCGCACGCGCGACTGGTACCCGGTGGGGGGCTTCGAGGCCGGGTACATCGCGGTGGATCCGCTCAACCCGCGCTGGATCTTCACCCAGGGCTGGTACCACGTGCTGCGGCGGTTTGACCGCGAGACCGGGCAGGTGACAGTGCCCTACACGCCGGCGCCGGAGGCGCGCTTCACCAGCATGCCGCCGACGCTGTTCTCGCCCACGAACCCGCACCGGCTGTATCTGGCGGCGCAGTACGTGCTGGCCTCCGATGATGACGGGCGGGATTGGACGCGGTTGGGCGGGGACCTGACCGCGCGGGCGGAGGCGGCGGCGCCGGGCCGCGGGGCGCGGCCGGCGGCCATCCAGGCGCTGGCGCCCTCGCCGGTGGACGGCAACGTGCTGTGGGCGGGCACCAGCAACGGCCTGATCCAACTGAGCCGCGACGGCGGCAAGACGTGGAAGAATGTCTCGCCCGCCGGGCTGAGTGCGCGCGCGGCGGTGAACCACATTGACGCCTCGCATCATCAGGGGGCGACGGCGTATGCGGCGGTTGAAGAGAATGCCGCGCCGATGCTGCTGCGCACAGCCGATTTCGGAGCCTCGTGGCAGACGATCACGGCCGGGCTGCCGCCGAAGGCTCGCACGCGGGTGGTGCGGGAGGATCCGCAGGATGCGGACCTGCTCTACGCCGGAACGGAGATGGGAGCCTACGTGTCGTTCAACCGCGGCGATGCGTGGCAGCCGCTGCAGTTGAACCTGCCGCACACGGTGGTGAGCGACATGCAAGTGCACGGGGACGATCTGGTGATCTCGACCTACGGGCGTTCGTTCTGGATCCTGGACGACGTCACTCCGCTGCGGCAGCGGTCGCAGGCGCTGGCAGCCGCCGGGCCTTATTTATACGCACCCCAGACCGCGATGCGGGTGCGCTGGTCGAACAACCACGACACGCCGCTGCCGCCGGAGGTGCCAGCGGGGGAGAATCCGCCCGAGGGGGCGATTTTCGACTACTACCTGCCGGCGCCGGCGACCGGGCCGATGCGGCTGGAGATTGTGGATGCGGCGGGCCGGGTTGTGCGCGCCTACACCGACAGCGCGCCGCCGGAGCCGACCTCGCCGCCGAATGTGCCCGCCTATTGGTTCGGGCCGGCGCCGATGCTGGAACGAGCCGCAGGCGAGCACCGTCTGGTGTGGGACTTGCGCACTCCGACGCCGAAGGCGCTGACGTACAGCTATTACGGCAACCTGCTCGATTACACCGAGTACACACTGACTTGGCATGCGGTCCTCGGCCACACGCCGCGGGTGCAGCCGGTGGGGCCGATGGCGATTCCGGGGCGGTACACGGTGCGGCTGACGGTGGACGGCACGACGCTGACGCGCCCGTTCGAGCTGGTGAACGATCCGCGCTCGGCGGTGACGCAGGCCGATCTGCAGGCCCAGTACCAGCTTGAGCAGACGGTGCAGGCAGGGCTGGCGACCAGCTACGACGCCTACGCGGCGATTGCGGGATTGCGGCAGGAATTGGCGGCGGCGGCGGTTCCCGAAGCCAAGGCGCTCGATGCGGCGCTGGCCCCGCTGGCGGCGGGGACGGGCACGTCGGGCTTTGGCGTGGCCAACCGCGACTTGGCGCGGCGGCTGCAGGATCTCGAATTCGGCGATTTCCGCCCAACCCCGAGCGATGCGGCGGCAGTGGAGGCGAGCTGCGGACTGATCACCGCCGCCGCCGCCACGCTCGATCGCCTGCAGGCGACCGATCTCGCCCGCCTGAACCAGAGCTTGAAGGCCGCAGGGCAGGCGACGATTGCGCCGGCGGCGGTCGAGGCGAGCCACCCCTGCGGCCGCTAAGGCCTGACGACGCGCTCGATGAAGTTGCGCTCTTCGCGCAGGATGAAGCGCTTGGACTGGGCGAAGGCGAAGTTGGCGCGGCCCTCGGGGTCGGTGCGAATGCGGGCTTGGTACTGCTCGTAGGCGGCGAGGCTGGGGACGGCAATCAGCGCCCAGGCGATGTCGTTGGTGCCTTGATAGGGGAGATAGTAGCCGATCAACTGCGCCCCGCAGCGGGGAATGATGCGGGCCCAGGCGGCGGCGTATTGGGCGAAGGCGTCGCGCTGGTAGGGATCGATCTGGTAGCGAATCAAGCAGGTGAGCGGGGGCACGTCGGGCGCGGGTTGCGGCGGCAGGGGCGAGGCCAGGGCAGCGGTCGAGGCGGCGAGGCCGGCGAGGGCAGAGCGGCGGGTGAGCGAAGGCATGGGGCCAGCATGCGCCGCCGCGGGGGAGGAAGCTTCGTTTATCATCGAAATGTGGAACGCAATTGGGAGGACGGCGTGGCGGGGGCGGCGGCGGCGATTGGCGAGCCAGCGCGGGCGCGGATGCTGGCGCTGTTGCTGGACGGGCGGGCGCGCACGGCGACCGAGCTGGCGCTGGCGGCCGAGGTGAGCCCCTCGACCGGGAGCGCGCATTTGCGCCGACTGGAATCCGCCGGCCTGATTGCGATGGCGGCCCAGGGCAGGCACCGGTATTTCCGTTTGCGTTCGCCGCAGGTGGCGCGCGCGCTGGAGCAGTTGGGGACGCTGGGGGGCGGGGCGCAAACAACGCCGGCCCGGGTGCCGGAGAGTTTGCGCGCGGCGCGGACCTGCTATGACCATATCGCCGGGGGCCTTGGCGTGGCGCTTCTCGATCGCCTGTTGGCCTCGCGCTGGCTGGAGCCCGAGTCCGGCGGGCGCTATCGCTCGACCGGCGCCGGCGAGCGCGGCATGGGCGCGCTGGGCCTGGATCTGCACGCGGCGCGGGCGCGGCGGCGCGCCTTTGCGCGCGCGTGCCTGGACTGGAGCGAGCGGCGTCCGCACTTGGGCGGAGGGCTGGGGGCGGCGTGGCTGGATTTGGCATTGCGGCGGCGATGGGTGAGGCGCGAGCTCGACGGCCGGGGGCTCGAGGTGCTTGACAGCAAAGCACTCTGTGAAATAGAGTAGAGGCATGGCCCCTTCGTCCCCGAGGCTGAGCGCCGCGCAAGCCGCGGCCGCGCTGCGCGACATTCGCCGCACCGAGCGCCGCAGCGCGGAGCGGTACGGAGACCGCATCGCCTCCCAGCACCTGATCTGGTGGGGCGTGATCTACGCCATCGGCTACGGCGTGGGGGTTGTTCCGCGCTGGGAGGGGCCGGCCTGGTTGGTGCTGGCGCCCATCGGAGTAGCCGGAAGCGTGGTGCTGGGAGTGCGCCAGAAACGCGATGCCAGCCAGGCCCGGAACTGGCGCTGGCTGGCGGCGGGGGCGGTGATGGTTCTGTTCCTGTCGGAGCTGCTGGCCGTGCTGCCGCCGACCACGGATGCGCAGATCGGGGCGGTGATTCCGCTGCTGGTCGGCTTCTGCTATGCGCTCTACGGCATTTGGCAGGCAGGCGCGCGCATGGTGTGGACTGGGGTGGTGCTGGGGGCGCTCACGGTGCTGGGATATCTGCAGGTCCATGCGCATTTTTCAATTTGGATGGCGGTGGTGGGCGGGGGCGGGCTGATCCTCGGCGGCCTGTGGCTGCGCGGCGCATGAGGGAAGAACTGGAGCAGCCCGACGGGAATATTCACCAGCCGCTGCGGCTGAAGATCATGGCGGCGCTGCGGGGGCTTCCGCCGAAAGACTCGGCGCTTGACTTCACCCGGCTGCGGGCGCTGACGGGAGCGACCGACGGCAACCTGGGCGCGCACTTGGCGAGCTTGGAGCGGGCGGGGTACATCGAGATCCTCAAGGATTTTCACAACCGCAAGCCGCGCACGCGGGCACGGATGAGCGCGCAGGGGCGGCGGGCGTTTGCCGCGTACGTGGAGTACCTGCAGGAACTCATTTCCTAGGCGGCGTGGGCGAAGACGTGGCCGCTGGCGGGGAGGGCGTGCGAGGTGAGGGATTCGGCGCTCAAGGCCCGCCCGGTCTCGGCGTGGCGGAGGGCATATCCGAGCGGCTCAAGCAGGGCGGAGAGGGCGCGGACGCGATCGAGCTTGGCGGCGCGGCTGGGCCCGTGCACTTCGACGAGCAGCAGGGGACGATGGGCGGCGAGGGTCGAAGAGGCGGCGCCGAGCACCTCCAGTTCGAGGCCCTCGACATCAAGCTTGATGAAGTCGGGCGGCGGCAGGGCCAAGCCGCCGATCAGGTCATCGAGGCGGGCGACTTGGGCCAGCCCGACGGCGCGGCGCAGCGGGGTGCGGGCATCGGGCGCCAGCGAGGCGGTGGTGGGCATGCCGGGGAGCATGAACAGCGGACGCACGTCGCTGCGGCCGCCGAGCGCGAGGCGGAGCGGCAGCACGTTGGTGATGTGATTGCATTCAAGATTGCGCAGCAGGATGGCGAAGCTCGCGGGCTGGGGCTCGAAGGCGACCACGCGGCCGGCGATGCCGACTTGGCGGGAGAAAAACAGGGCATAGGCGCCGGTGAAAGCGCCGATGTCATAGACCACCTTGCCGCCGAGCCGTTGCTGGGCGAGCAGGCGTTCTTCCGGGCTTTGGGCGGCGCCGATGCGGGCCCAGGCGGGCAGCGTCCAACGGTCGCAATTGCGGAAGCCCGCAGCCATGTTCTTGCGGAACAGGCCCGGGCGGTAGCGTCCCAAGGGGCCGAGCCAGCGGCGCAAGATCATTGCGGATCCGCCGCCGGGTGGAGGGTGAAATGGGCGTAGGCGATGTCGAGCGCGGCGTGGCCGAACCAGCGCACCTTGCAGACGCAATGGTTCGAGGCGGGCAGCCAAAAGCCCTGGAGGTTCTGGCCACGGTAGGTGCAGACGGTGTCGGTGGTCCACGAGGAATGGACGTCCACGGGGGCGAGCACGGCTTTGACGAGGCCGAGGTCTTCGTTGTCCAGCCAGATCGTGCCGCGGAACAGATAGGGGTTGCCGGCGTGCGGGTTGGCGAAGAGCACGTAGTTCGAGCTGCCGGGGTGCGGGCGTGCGAGCAAGTCGAAATCGTAATTGGCGGGGGTGAGCGAGCTGCCCTGTTCGGCGTCCGCCAAGGCTTGATGGCGCTCGACCGTGAGCAGGGGTTCGAGAACGTGATGGCGGAGCATGCTGGAGCCGGACTCGGAGAGCACGGTGAAACGTTTCGGGCCAGGCTGGGCGAAATCCACGCGCACGTGCATGGCGGCGTGCTTATGGCCCAGGCCGGAGAAGCTGACGCGGTACCAGCGCTCGCCGGAGTAGGCCCGCAAGGCGGCCGCGCGGGCAGCGTTCTTGCTGACCATCTGTTCAACCACGGAGGGTTCGAACCCGGGCGGCGCGGGACGAAGCGCCGAGGCGGTGGCTAGAAGGAGGAGGAGGGCGCCGGCAGCGGTGCAGCCGCGTGCGAACATGCCCGGTTAGATGCCATCGCTCGGGAGCGCACATAAAGGCGGTTGGGGTTCTCCGCAGGCAGCCAAGTGGAGCGCATGCGTTCGTAGCCGAACGTCTCGATAAAATCGGAGAGCTCCTGGCACGAAGTTCCGGCTGCGGCGAGCCACGCCGGGCTGAACTCGCAAAGGATGTATTGGATGCGGCCTTGCTGCAGCACCTGCTGGGCGCCAGCGAGCACATGGCCCTCGTAGCCTTCGACATCAATCTTTAGGACATCGATGCGGCTCAGCCCCAAGCGCGCGAATTCGGCATCGAGGGTGCGGGCCTCGACCGGGGTGGCGGTGCCGCCGGTGTTGGGCACCAGGGTGGGGGTGTGGTTGCCGCTGTCGGAATTGATGTAAAGGTCGGCTTGGCCAGGCCTGGAGGCGAGGGCGACAGGAATGACGTCCACGTGGGCCAAACGGCTGCGCGCCACCATGGCGCGCAACTGATCGCAGGCGCGCGCGCTGGGCTCGTAGGCCAGCACCTGGCCGCCGGAGCCGACGGCGTGGGCGGCCAGCGCGGTGAAGTAGCCGGCGTTGGCGCCCACGTCCACGAAGATGCCGCCGGCGGGAATGAGGGGGGCGATCGCGCGGGCTTCGAGGGTCTCGAAGGTGCCCAAGTACATTTCGCGCTGGATGAGATCGGCGAGATCGAGATCGAATTCGGCACCGAAGATGCGGGCGCGGCGCACGCCGGAGCGGGCCACCCAGGGGGAAAGCAGCCGGCGCTTGCCGGGAAAATAGGCGGCGCGGAGGGCGGAAACGACGGCGTCGAGCATTCAGCGTGGGTCTTTAAGGGGATTGTGCCAGCGCGTCAACCAAGAGATTGACGTCGGGAACGATCATTCCCCACGCGCGAGCTCGCGCGCGGCTTCTTCAGTCTCCAGTTCATCCGCCGACTGATTCAGGCGCTGCAGATCCATTCCGGGCTTGAATCCGTACGAGTGCGGCTCGACCACGAATTGCCGCGGTGCTCCGCCATCGAGGCCGAATCAGCGGCGCAACGCTGGGCCAGGGCGGCGGCGACATCTTCGTCCAAAATCAGGGTGGTGCGCATGAAGACATCATGATGTCGCAGAGGTGTGACGTCAAGATGTCGGGAGTACGTCGCGCGTCTCTTTGCCGAGGGCTCTGCCCCTGACGGCTCCCGTTGGTCGCCTCCCCCTCGGCCGCTCCGAGATCGGTCGCGGAGCGGGACGGAAAAATTGCTTTCAGCTACGGGGTCGGGACCGCCCTGCTTCGCTCCTTCGGAGCTACGCAGGGTTCAATCGCAGCGCAGGGTCTGCAGCGGATCGAGGCGGCTGGCGCGGCGGGCGGGGCGCCAGGCGGCGGCGAGGGCGACGAGCAGCAGGAAAGCCGCAGCGGCGGCGAGGGTGGCGGGGTCGCCGGGCGCGACGCCGAACAGCAAGCTGGAGAAGGCGCGCGAGGAGTACCAAGCCAGCGGCAATCCAACCGCGGCGCCAAGGGCGACCAGAGCTGCGGTCTGGCGCAGGAAGAGCGCGAGCACGCTGGCGCGGCGCGCGCCCAAGGCCATGCGCACGCCGATTTCGCGGGCGCGCTGGGCGACGGCGTAGGCCATCAGGCCATACAGGCCGATGGCGGCCAAGGCCAGCGCCAAGGCCGCCAGCACCGACGACAGCGTGGCTATGAGTTGCTCGGCGGCGTAGCTTTCTTCCATGGCGTCGAGCTGGGTTTGCACGCGTCCGACTGGAATGGAAGGGTCGGCCGCGTGCACGACGCTGCGGAAGATGGAGGCCAGGGCGGGAGTTGGGAGGGCGCTGCGCACCACGAAGGCGATGTCGGCCAACGTGGCCAGCGACTGAGCCACGGGCAGGAAGACCACCGCGTCGTGGTTGGAGCGGACGCCGTTATAGACGGTGTTGTCGGCCACACCGATCACGGTCAGTTGCCGCGGGCCGAGGTAGAAGCGGCGGCCGAGGGGCGGACCCTCGAAGCGCTTCGCCATATCGCGGCTGACGATGGCCACGGGGGCGGCAGAGGCGGTGTCGAGCGGGGAAAAGTCGCGTCCGGCGAGCAGGCGGATGCGATAGGTGGGGAAAAACTGGGTGCCGACCACGGCGAGGAAGGTGCGAGGTCCGTGCGCGCCCGCCGGCAGCGGCTGGGGGCCGAGGCTGAGCGAGCGGGTGGATTCCATGTCGTCGCCGCCGAGAATGATTTGGGATTCGGTGGCCTGTTCGATGCCGGGGGTGGCGCGCAATTGGGAAAGGATTTGGTCGAAGAGGGTGCCGAGGCGTGCGCCGGAGTAGCCTTCGTGGGCAGGATTGAGGGCGAACAGGGTGAGGCCGCGGGCATCGAGGCCGGTGGGCGTGGTCTTGAGATTGCGGATGGAGCGCAGGAAAAGGCTGCCGCCGCTGAGCACGGTCAAGCACAGCGCGATCTGCGCCACGATGAGCGAGCGGGCGACGCGGCCGTGTCCGCCGGGAGCGCTACTGGCGGGGCGCAAGCCGGATTCGGCATGCAGGCGGGTGGAGCGCCAGGCGGGGATCAGGCCGCTGAGGAGAGCGGCGGCCACAGCCAGGCCGGCGGCCACGAGGAGCACAGAAAAATCGAGGCGGGGCTCGCTGTTCACCGGCGTGAGCGGGAGCAGCACGCGGCTGATGGCATGCGCGCTGGCCAGGGCCAGCGGCAGGCTGGCGAGCGCGCCGACGGCGGCCAGCACGGCACATTCGATCATCTGCTGACGGAGGAGCGCCGCGCGCCCGGCGCCGAGGGCCATGCGGATGGCCAACTCCGCGCGCAGGGCCGCCGAGCGCGCCAGCAAGAGGTTGGCGAGATTGACGGCCACGATCAGCAGCACCAGCAGGGTGAGGCCGCCCAGGATCAACATGGGGATCTCGAGGTCGGCGCCCTGGTTGTTGATGGCGTTGCGCGCCGAGAACACCAGCAAGGCCGGCCGATCGCCGCGGTTGTCGGCGTCCTTGGGAAGCGATTGGGTCTGTTGGCGGAAGCTCAGCGCCAACTCCGTGCGCGCCTGCTCCAGGGTTGCGCCGGGCGCGAGGCGGCCCACCACCTCGAGGAAGCCGAACTTGCCATCGCTGAGATGCGGCGGGTTCCGGAGGATTCCTGCCATGAGCGGCGATTCGACCAGCGGCAAGGGCAGCAGGACATCGGGGGTGTGCTCGAGGTCGAGGCGCTGGAAGCGGCTGGATTCGACCCCGACGATGGTGAGCGGAAAGCGGTTGATGGCGAGCGTCTTGCCGACAACGTCCGGGTCGCTGGCCAACTGATCGCGCCAATAGGCGTAGGTCAGCACGGCGACGGGCTGGGCGCCGGCGGCGAAGTCGGCCGCATCGAGGCCGCGCCCCAGCGCGGGCGGGACCTCGATCACGCTTGGGAAGGATTCGCTGACCAGCAACGCCGAGCCCAGTTTGGCAGTGCCGTTGACGCTGAGGTCGACGCGGTTGAGCGGGCGCATGCCGGCCAACTGCGCCACCGCGCGCCGCGGCTGCTGGTTCCAGGCCACGAGCTGCGGGTTGCTGAACGAGGTGTCAATCTGCCGGCCGGAGAGATCGTTGTAGTTGGTGCCCCAGCCGCTGGGGTAGCTCCAGCCCTGCGCGGTCCAAGCCAGGCTGATGAGGCGGTCGGGGTGGGGAAGGTCGAGCGGCTGCAGCGCGATGGCATCCACCAGGCTGTAGACGGCCAAGTTGACGCCGATGCCGAGCGCCAACGAAGCCACGGCGACGGCGGTGAAGCCGGGCGAGCGGCGGAGGCGGCGCACGGCATGGCGCAGGTCGCGGGCGGTGTTGTCAAGCCACATCCAGCCCCAGGCCTCGCGGCTGCGCTCGCGCAGCCGCAGGTCGTTGCCGAACTCGCGGGCGGGAATGCCATCGGCGGCTTGGCGGGCGAGGTGATCCTGCAGTTCCTCGGCCAGATCGCGTTGGCGTCCGGGCCGGAGCAGGTGCTGGAGCCGGCGGAAGGTTTTCAGCATGGCATGCGCCTACAGGTCACGGTTCACAATGCATTGTTCACGGGCTTGCCGAGGACGCCGCGGATGGCGGCGACCATTTTCTCGAAGCTGGAGATCTCAAGTCCCAACTGCTTGCGGCCGGCGCTGGTGAGCGCATAGAAGCGGGCGCGGCGCTTGGTCTCGCTCTGCCGCCATTCCGCCGTCACCCAGCCCTCGAGCAAGAGACGCTGCAGCGCTGGGTAGAGCGAGCCTTCCTCGATCTTCAGCACCTCGTCGCTGCGCTGGCGGATGAGGCGGGCGATGCCATAGCCGTGCAGCGGGCCGCGGCGGAGCGTCTCCAGCACCATCAGGTCGAGGGTTCCGGGCAAGAGCGGGGGCGGCATAGAGGGAGTCTATGCATAGACTGTCTCGGTGTCAAGCCGCGGCCCGGCGGCCGTGCCACGGCCGGGGCGATCCGTGCGAGACTCTCGGGTATGAAAACCACGCTGGGGATGTTGCTGCTTCTTTCCGCCGGGGCGCTGGCGCAGGCGCCGGCGGGCTCGCTGTTGGTGAAGGCCGGGACGCTGATCGTGGAGGTTTCGCAGCCGGCGATTCCGAACGGCGAAGTGCTGATCCGCGACGGCCGGGTGGCGGCGGTGGGCGCGAATCTATCGGCGCCGGCCGGGGTGCCGGTGCTCGACCTGAGCAGCGAGACGGTGATGCCGTCGCTGCTGGACGCGCACACGCACCTGGCCACGGGAGCGCGGGACGCGCAGCCATCGGATGCGCTGGCCTCGCTGCTGGCCTCGGCGGATGTGAAGTACGCGCTCGAGAGCGGCGTTTCGGCCATGCGGGTGCTGGGTTCGGGCGGATTCATTGACGTGGCGCTGGAGCGGGCGATTGACCAGGGCGTGATTCCGGGGCCGCACATGGTGCCGGCCGCGCATGCGATTTCGATTCCTGGCGGCCACGGAGACTTCCTGACGCTGCCGCCCTCGATGCCGCTGGAGCGTTATTACACGCCGATGAACGGCTTCATCAATTCGGCGGCCGACGCCGAGGCGGCGGTGCATGAGCAGGTGAAGTACGGGGCGAAGGTGATCAAGATCATGGCGTCGGGGGGCGTGCTTTCGCCTTCGGATTTGTTCACGAGCGAGCAGTTGACGCCGGAGGAGATGGCCAAGATCGTCGAGGTGGCGCACGGGGACAATTTGAAGGTGGCGGCGCACGACGAGAACCTGAAGGCCATTCTGGACGCGATCCATGCCGGAGTGGACTCGATCGAGCACGGCTCGGACATGAACGATGCCGCGCTCGAGTACATGAAGACGCACGGCCAGGTGTACGACGCGACCCTCTACGTGGTGGACGACATCCTGGAAAACGGGGAGCGCCGGCATATGGCGGAGTTTTCGCTGGAGAAGGCGCGCGAGATTGCGGAAAAGCAATTCGCCAGCTTCAAGATGGCGCTGCGTTCGGGGGTGACGATGGGGGCGGGCTCGGACCAGTCGTATGCGCCCGGCACCGGGACCATCTACAACGAGGTGGTTGCCGAGGTGAGCCACGGCGCGACGCCGCAGCAGGCGCTCACGGCGGCCACGCTGCACAATGCGGCCCTGCTTGGGCTCAACGATCTCGGCCGGCTGACCGTGGGGTCGGAGGGCGACTTGGTGGCGATGCGCGGCGCCCCGCTCGAGGACATACACGCGCTGAGCCACCTGGATGGGGTGGTGTACCGCGGGCGAGAGGTGAAAATTGCCGTTCACGGCCGCCCTGGAGACGGCATCCATTAGGGTTACGGAATGGCCCTGGGTTTGCATCACAATTGACGGAGGAGGCACACATGCGCTGGAGCATAGCCATTGGAATGCTGGTGATGTCGGCCGGTCTGGCCCTCGGGCAAAGCCAGGGCAGCATAGCGAGCGGAACCAAAGTGGACGCGCAACTGAAGTCGAAGCTCGATACCCAGCACGCCAAGGTGGGCGACGCGGTCGCGGCGCAGACCACCTCGGCGATCAAGGAGAACGGGCAGACGGTGCTGCCGAAGGGAACGAAATTGACCGGACACGTGACCTCGGTGACGGCGGCCGAGAGCAAGAAGTCGCCTTCGCGGATCGGGGTGCTGTTTGACTCTGCGACGCTCAAGGGCGGGCGGACGATGCCGGTGCATTTCGCCATCGCCAGCGTCGAGCAGGCGAACGCCAATGCGGGCATGCAGGCCGGATTGCCGGCCATGGACATGCCGCCTCCGCCGCAGCCGATGCCGGACCAAGGGAACGAGGGCGGCGGTCGAGTGCTGGCGCCGCTCGGCGGCGGGATGACGGTGCCGGGCGCGGTGACGGGCGCGAGCCCGGAAATCGGAGCGGTCATGCGGGCGGCGAGCCAATCGCCGATCGCGGTTTCGCTGCCGCAGCCGCAGGTCGCGGGCGCGAGCTCGGCCCAGGGCGCCGTGGCCGCGGGCAGCGTGCTGAGCGCGCCGCGCGGCGATCTGAAGCTCGACGCCGGAACGCGGGTGATGCTGGTGGCGCAGGGGGGAGGCCGTTGACCGTCCACCGCGGACAGCTCCCCGGAGCGCCGCAACGGCTGCGCGGGGTGAACGTCCACCGGTGAAGCGGCGCGGCCCCCGCTGATATGCTGGGGCATGGCCAATGAGCAAGGGCGGCGGCTGGTGGGGGCGCAGGCGGGCGAGGATGATGCCAGCTTCGAGCTGAGCCTGCGGCCCAAGCGCTTGGATGAATACATCGGCCAGCGCAAGGTCAAAGAGCAGCTGGCCTTGGCGATCGAAGCCGCGCGGGGGCGGGGCGAGCCGCTGGACCACATCCTGCTCTACGGGCCGCCGGGGCTGGGCAAGACGACGCTGGCAGCGATCATCGCGGCGGAGCTGGGCGTCGGCATCCAATCCACGGCGGGTCCGCTGATCCAGATCAAGGGCGATCTGACCGCGATCCTGACCACGTTGGCGGCGCGGCAGGTGCTGTTCTTCGATGAAGTGCACCGTCTTCAGCCGCAACTGGAAGAGGTGCTGTATTCCGCGCTCGAGGACTACCGGCTGGACATCATCATCGGGCAGGGGCCGGCGGCGCGCACGCATGCGCTCGAACTGAAGCCGTTCACGTTTGTGGCGGCGACCACGCGGGCTGGGCTGGTTTCGGCGCCGCTGCGCTCGCGCTTCGGATTGATCCTGCGCTTGGAGTTCTACCAGCCGGCCGAACTCGAGGTGATCGTGTCGCGCTCGGCCGGCATCCTGAAGGTGCCGATCTGCGACGAGGCGGCAGCGGTGCTGGCGCGGCGGTGCCGCGGCACGCCGCGGATCGCGAACCGGCTGCTGCGGCGGGTGCGCGACTACGCCCAGGTGCGGGCCCAGGGCGAAATCACGGTGGCGGTGGCGGAAGAGGCGCTGCGGATGCTGGAAGTCGACGAGTACGGATTCGACGACGCCGACCGGCGGCTCATGCTGGCGCTGCTGGAGAAATTCGACGGCGGCCCGGTGGGGCTGAGCACGATGGCGGCGGTGCTGGCGGAGGAGCCCGACGCGATCGAAGAGATGTACGAGCCGTTCCTGCTGCAGATCGGGTTTCTGCAGCGGACGCCGCGGGGGCGGGTGGCCACGGGACTGGCGTACCGCCATTTCAAGATTGCTCCGCCGCGGGCGCAGCGGGCCGCGGCCGGGCAGTCGGACTTGTTTCCGGCTTGATCGCCTATGTCGCCTTGGGCTCGAACCGCGGCGACCGCGCGGGCGAATTGCGCGCCGCGCTGGCGGCCATGAACCGCGCCGGGGCGCGGGTGCTGCGGCTTTCGCGCGTGATCGAGACCCGGCCGCAGGGGGCCACCGGGCGGCGGTGGTTCCTGAACGCGGTGGCCGAGGTCGAGACCGATGCGCTGCCGCGGGTGCTGCTGCGCAAGCTGCGCACGATCGAGCGCCGCCAAGGCCGCCGCCGCGCTGGCTGGCCGGGGAAGAACACGCCGCGCCGGATTGATCTGGACCTGGTCTTCTATGCCCGCGCGCGCACGCGCACGCCCGAGCTGGTGCTGCCGCATCCGCGCTGGCAGGAGCGCGGATTCGTGGTCCAGGGCCTGCGCGAGCTCAACGTGACGCTTGGCGGGCGAGGAGCACTTGCCGAGCGTGGGTCTCGAGCGCCGAGGCTTGCGGCAGCAAGGTGACCGCCTTGGCGACTTCCGGGTCCGCCTGCATCAGCGTCTTCCAGCCGGCATCCAGGCCATAGAGGCTGCTGATCACGCGGAAACGGATCTGCTGCTTGAGCCAAGCGGCGTTGGCGGCGACATCGGCGGGCTTGAGCTCGACATGCTGGCTGGCGAGGAAGGCCACGAACTGCTGCAGCGTGGCGTCATCGGCGGTCCAGGCCTGCGGAACCGAGTCGTGCTGGCTGAGGTACTGGTCGGCGAACTCGAAAAAGGCGGTGCGATCCACCATCATCTGCTGGAAGTCGTTCAGGCGAACGGCGGGCAGGATGACGTCGGGCGTGATGCCGCCGCCGCCGTACACGGTGCGCCCGGTGTCGGTCATCTTGACCTCGCGTTTGTCCAACGGCGTTTGGTTCTCGTTGTGGACGAAGAAGTAGTCGTACAGCGAGACCCCTTCGTAGGGGCGCTGGATGAGGCGGCCGCTGGGCGTGTAGTAGTGGGCGGTGGTGAGGGCGAGGCCGGTGTTGTCGTCGAGCTGCATCACGGTCTGCACCAGGCCCTTGCCGAAGGTGGTCTGGCCGACGATCAAGCCGCGATCGTGGTCCTGCACGGCGCCGGAGACGATTTCGGCCGCGCTGGCGGTCATGTTGTCCACCAGGATCACCAGCGGGAAATTGTGGCCGCCGTTGCCGTGCATGGCGGTGAGCACGTGCTCGGGCGAGGCGCGGCCGTGGTCGCTGACGATGACTTGATCTTTCGAGAGCAGCAAGTCGGCGATGCCCTGGGCCTGGTTGAGCAAGCCGCCGGGATTGCCGCGCAGATCGAGGACCAAGCCTTGGACGCCGCCGGAGGCTTCCATGGGCTTGAGGATGTCGGCGAGCTCTTCGGTGCTGGTCTCGGTGAAGCCGGTGAGATGGGCGTAGACCACGCCGGGGGAAATCTGGAAATGGGAATCAATGCTGTTGTGCTGGACGTCAGCCCGCACCAGCGAGAAATTCAGCAGCTCGGGATGGCCGACGCGGTGGACCGAAACCACGACCGTGGTGCCTTGCGGCCCCTTGAGCATGGTGGCGACTTGGTCGGTGCTGAGCCCGACAGTGGATTTGCCATCCACGGCCATGATGAGGTCGAAGGGGCGAAGGCCGGCTTTGAACGCCGGGGTGCCTTCAAAGGGCTGGACCACGCGGGCTTGGTTGTCGCGGGCATCCACGGCAGAGATGAGCATGCCGACGCCGGAGTAGCGGCCTTGCTGGTTCTCGAGGACGCGCGCAAACGCCTTGGGATCCCAGAAATTCGAGTGCGGATCCAGCTGGCGGAGCATGCCGGGAATGGCGCCGTCGTAGATGGCGGTGCTGGGATCCACCGGGGCAGCGTAGTTTTCCTCGACCAAGCGGTACACATCGGCGAATTGGCGAAGATCGGCCTGGATGGCGCCATCGGCGTCATCGGCCGGGACCTCGGCGGCGGCGGCGCTGCTTGCGGCCGGGGCCAGGGAGGCTTGTTCGGCGAGGCTGGCGGCTTGGGTGGGGATGATCTGCGGGCCGTAGAGGCCGCCAAACAGGGCGCAAGCCCCCACCAAGACGAGAACGAGCAGGAACGGCCGGATTTTGAACATCCCATGCACCTTGCGGCATCTCTTGCCTTGCGCGGCAAGTCGGCTACTGGGGGCAGTATAACAGACGGCCTTGCTAAACTGGCGTAGGGGCTCGTGCCGGACCGGTCCGATCCATGAATTTCGGCGAACTCTTATTTCTCGCGTTCCTGGGCTTGCTGGTCTTCGGGCCGCGCAAGCTGCCCGAGATCGCGCGCACGGTGGCGAAGCTGATGGCCGAGCTGCGCCGCGCCGGCAATGAGTTCCGCTACACGCTGGAAGAGGAGATCCGCTCGGCTGAGATCAAAGAGCAGGAGCAGAAGCGCTTGGCGGCGGCGGATGCGGAGGCCCCGGCGGAGCCGGCTGCGGTGCCGGGCACGATTGCGCGCGAGAGCTAGTGGCGTTCCTCGATCATTTTCGTTCTGACCCGCCCTCGCCTGGGGGCGCTGGCGCCGGTGCCGGCCGCGAGGGGGCGAGCATGTCGTTCCTCGAGCACCTGGAGGAACTCCGGAGATGCATTTTCCGGGCCATGGCGGGGGTGCTGGTGGCCTTCATCGCCTGTTTTTTCTATGCCGACCGCATTTACGGCTTCATGGAGAAGCCGCTTACGCAGATTCTGAAGGCGCACGGGCTGGACCAGCGGCTGGTGTACCACAATCCGATCGATCCCTTCAATTTATATGTGAAGCTGGCCTTGATTTGCGGGCTGTTCGCGGCGTCGCCGTGGGTGTTCTACCAGGTGTGGAGCTTCATTCGTCCGGGGCTGTATCCGCGCGAGCGGCGGTACGTGGTGCCGTTCGTGGCCGGCACCTCGGCGCTGTTCATTCTGGGAGGGGCGTTCGCCTACCACTGGGCGTTTCCGATCGCGCTGAACTTCCTGATCGAGTACGCGCATCGGTTCACGCCGTTGATCGAGATCAACGAGTACTTCAGCCTGTTTGCGACGGTGGTGCTGGGGTTGGGCCTGGTATTCGAGCTGCCCACGCTAATTTTCTTCCTTTCCTTGCTGGGAGTTGTGAATGCCCGGTTTCTGGTGCGCAACTTCCGCTATGCCATCTTGATCATCGCGATCGTGGCGCTGGCGATCACGCCGACCTCCGACATCACGACCTTCCTGGTGTTCGCGGCACCGATGGTGGGCCTATATGTGCTGGGGATCGGAATCGCCTACCTGTTCGGGAAAGACCGGCGGGACCGGCGGCGGCGCGCGGCGTCGGCATAGCGGAGGACAGGCCGGAAACTGGAGTAGGATCGTTAGCAATGAAACTCCTCACGGACGTCCTGCACGGATTCGCCGAGCTGGCGAAGTCGCTGGGCCTGGTGGGGGTATTTGGTTTGACGCTGTTCGATGGCTCGCTGCTATGGCTGCTGCCGGGAATCAATGACGTTGCGCTGATCAGCCTGGTGATTGCCAAGCGGACGCTGGGGTGGGCGCTGTTGTCGGTGCTGGTGGCGACGGCGGGTTCGATGCTGGGAGCGATGGCCAGCTACCGCATTGGACACCGCGGCGGGGGGGAATTGCTGCGCAAGCGCTTCCCGCCGGCGCTGCTGTTGCGGGTCGAAGCGTGGACCAACAAGCTGGGAGCGATTCCGGTGGGGGTGGCGGCGGTGATGCCGCCGCCGTTTCCCTATGCTCCGTTTGTGTTTTCGGCGGGCATCTTGAAGGTGCCGGTGAACCGTTTCCGCTTCTCGGTGGCGCTGGGGCGGGGCGTGCGCTACGCGCTGGATGCGGCCTTGGCCCTGTATCTGGGCCGGCACCTGATCAACCACCTGCAGAATTTCTATTGGGCGGCGCTGGAGCCGGCGCTGATCGTGGCCGCCATCGGGCTGCTGATCTGGGGGATATTCCGGCTGCAGTTCGCCAACCGGGGGACGGGGTACCGCGGCTGGTGAGGTCAGGGGTTCAGGGGGAGGAAGTGGACGGCGGCGGCGCGGGATTGGAACGAATGCAGGCCGGCGAGGTCGGGGCTGGGCGCGGGGAAATCGGAGCGAAAGTGGGCGCCGCGGCTTTCTTCGCGGGCGAGGGCAGCGCGCAGGATGGCGGCGGCGGCCGCGGCCGGTCCGGAGTCGGCGCCGAGCGCAAGCAGCGCCTCTAGGCCGGCGCGGAGGGCGGGGGCGGAGCGCACGATGCCGGCGCAGCGGCTCATCAGGGGTTGAATGCGCTCGAGGGGGGCGGCGGGAGCGGCGGCCGAGGGGGTGAGCGCGCCGCGCGGGGCGGGGCCTTCGGCGGCCATGGCGCGGGCGGCGCGGACGCCGAACACCAAGCCCTCGAGCAAGGAGTTACTGGCCAGGCGGTTGGCGCCGTGGACGCCGGTGGCGGCGCATTCGCCGGCAGCGAAGAGGCCGGGCAGCGACGTTCGCCCCTCGAGCGAGGTGGCGATGCCGCCCATGGCGTAGTGGGCGGCCGGGCGAATGGGAATCCAATCGCGGGAGAGGTCGAAGCCGAATTGCGCCAAGGTGGCGGCGATGCGGGGAAACCGGGCCGCGAGCTGATCGGCGGGCCGGGCGGTGGCATCGAGGAAGCAAGTTGCCGGCGCGGGGGCCAGGCTGAGTTCTTCCCAGATGGCGCGGGCGACGACGTCGCGGGGAGCGAGCTCGGCGGCGGGGTGGCGGGCGGGGAGGAAGCGTTCGCCGGCGGGATTGCGGAGCACGGCGCCTTCGCCGCGCAGGGCCTCCGACAGCAGGAAGCGGGGCGCATGCGGCAGGGCGAGGGCGGTGGGATGGAATTGCACGAACTCCATATCGGCGAGGATGGCGCCGGCGCTCCACGCCAGCCCCGGGCCGTCGCCGGTGGCGACGGCGGGATTGGTGGTTTCGGCGTAGAGCTGGCCCAGGCCGCCGGTGGCCAGCAGCACCGCGCGCGCGCGGATTTCAAGCGGCGGGTCGGCGCAGGCGACGCCGGCCGTGCGGCCCTGGGGGTCGGCGAGCAGGGAGGTGGCGCGCCCGTGGGCAATGAATTCAATCGCCGGCATGCCGGAGGCGCGGCGGGCGAGCGTGGCGGCGATCTCGCGGCCAGTGGAGTCGCCGTGGGCGTGGAGGATGCGCGAGCGCGAATGCGCGGCTTCGCGGGTGCGGGCCAAGCCCAGCGGGGTGCGGTCAAATTCCGCCCCCCAGGCGAGCAGCTCTTCGATGGCCGCCGGGCCTTCCTCGGCGAGGAGGCGCACGGCGGCGGGCGAGCCGAGGCCATCGCCGGCGGCGAGGGTGTCGTGTTCGTGCAAGGCGACGGTGTCGTCCTCGCCGGTGGCGGCGGCGATGCCGCCTTGCGCGTAGGCGGTGGCGGATTCGGCGACGGCTTCCTTGGTCAGCACCAGCGTGCGGCCGCATTCTCCCAGGGCCAAAGCGGCGCGCAGGCCGGCGATGCCGGAGCCCACAACGACGAAATCGGCAGACAGCTCGGAGAGCATCGCTGCTCTTTACACTACACTGGAAGCGGCTTGATCACCGTCACGGTTCCGCTTCCGAATCCCTATACCGCCGAGATCGAGCGCGGCCTGGTGGGGCGCGTGGGCGAGGTGCTGCGCCGCGCTCCGGCGCATGGCGGGCGGGTGGTGGTGGTCACGACCGGGGTGGTGCGCAAGCTGTGGGGGGCGGCGCTGGAGCAGTCGCTGGCGGCGGAGGCGCACCCGACCCAAGTGCTGGAGATGCCCGACGGCGAAGAGCACAAGAACCTGGCGGTGCTGGCGCAGTTGGCCGAGGCCATGGTCGGCGGCGGCGCGGATCGGGAGAGCTTGGTGGTGGCGCTGGGGGGCGGCGTGGTGGGGGACGTGACCGGCATGCTGGCCTCGATCTACATGCGCGGCGTGGATCTGGTGCAGGTGCCGACCACGCTGGTGGCGATGATTGACAGCGCCTTGGGCGGCAAGACGGGCGTGAACCTGGAGGCAGGCAAGAATCTGGTGGGGACGTTCTACCATCCGCGGCGGATTCTGGTGGATCCCGCGGTGCTGGCCACCTTGCCCGAGCGGGAATACCGCAGCGGGATGGCCGAAGCGGTGAAGTACGGCATCATCGGCGATGCGGAGCTCTTCGCCTTCATGGAGCGCGAGGCGGAGGCGCTGGGGCGCCGGGAGGCGGGCCCGCTCGAGCACCTGATCGCGGCCTGCTTGCGCCAGAAGGCGGCGGTGGTGGCGGCGGACGAACGCGAGGGCGGATTGCGCGAGGTGCTGAACTTTGGCCACACGCTGGGCCATGCGCTGGAGAGCGCGACCGCCTACCGGGTGTACCGGCATGGCGAAGCGGTGGCGTGGGGCATGATGGCGGCGATCGGAATCGCGCTGCGGCTGGAGCGCGTGGACCGCGACGCCGCCGAGCGCATGAACGTCGCCATTCGGCGGCTATGCGGCCCGCTGCCGGCCATCGCCGTGCCGGCCGAGGTCGTGCTGCGCCACGCGGCCAGCGACAAGAAGGCGCGCGGCGGGGTGCTGCGCTTCGTGCTGCCCACCCGCATCGGCCAGGTCGAGGTGGTGGCCGGGGTGCCGCGGGCGGTGGTGCTGGAAGCGCTGGTGGAGACCGCGGCAACCGCATCGGCTCCCAGCCCGGGCTAGCGGGTGGGGCGGGGGCGGAACAGGGCCAGGTAAAGCAGGCCGAGGGCGAGCAGAAGGCCGCCCCACCAGACGCCGGCGTGGAGGCGAGCGAGGGTGACGGCGGCGGGACGGGAGATCTGGGCGAGGCCGGCGGCCAGGATGAGGGCGCCGTAGACGGCGAGCAAGCCGCCGATGAAGAACCAGATCGAGAGGGGCGGTCGCGGGCTCACGCCGTCACTATAGCAGCAAGGCCGCGGGCGGGCCTACTTGGCGCGCTGGCGGGCGACCGACCCGATGGTCTGCAACTGCTTGAGCAGGATGTGGGAGAGGCGGCCGAGTTCCTGGTGATGGAGTTCGGCGAGCTGGGAGATCAATTCCTCGCCCTTGGGGGTGAGCGACACCTGCACGGTGCGGCGATCTTCCTTGCCGCGGGTGCGCTTGACCAGCTTCAGGTTCTGGGCGCGGGTGACCAGGGCCACGGCGGCGTGGTGGCTGACCTGCAGGCGCTCGGCGACTTCGGCGACGTTGGCCCAGGGGCGGCCGTGCATGCCCTTGATGGTCATCAAGAGCTGATGCTGCTGGGGGGACACGCCGGCCTGGCGAGCGGCGCGCTCGCTGAAGCGGAGGAATTGGCGCAGGGCATAGCGGAATTGCGCCAGGGATTCGATGTCGGCTTTGCTGATTCGCATAGTTGGCGACCTAGGAGACAGCCAGGGCTCGCGCCCGCGCTTTCCATGATAGCGCACAATGCATCCCGTCAATAGATCAACGCGTGCCTGAAAAAATGGATATTCGCGGGGAGGTTTTCCGGCGGCGGCGGGGCTTGGCAAGGGCAGGGCGGAAACTCTAAACTGGGGCATGCGCGCCCGAGCCGGCACGAGCCTGATTCTGCTAGCCTTGGCGCTGCCGGGCGGCGGCTGCGCCTGGCTGCGGCCCACGCCTCCGGGACCGGAGGTGCTGGCCGAGGTGAACGGGCAGCCGGTCACGGAAGCCGAACTCGACCGGCTTTTCGCCAGCCAGACGGCGGGGGCGGCGAACCCGCTGCCCGGGGCGCAGAGCCTGCAGTTGCGGCTGTCGCTGCTGAGCCAATTGATTGACCGCCATATCCTGCTGCAATACGCGGCCTCGCTGGGGATCGCGGCCGATCCGGCGGCGGTGGCGCGCGAAGAGGCGATCGAGCGCTCGCGGCAGCCGCCGCCGAGCGAGGCGGACGTGCGCCAGCAGGTCGCCGACACGCTGGTGCTGGACCAGCTGATGCAGCGCGAAGTGGCGGGCAAGGTGTCGGTGAGCGACGACGACATTGCCGCCTTCTACCAGCAGAACCAAGCCAGCTTCCACTTGCCGGAACGGCAGTACCACGTGCTGGAGATCGTCGTCACCTCGGCGCCGGGGGCGGTGACGAATCTGGCCGAAGACAAGGCCTCCACACCCGCGGCGGCGCGCAAGAAGATCGCGCAGCTCAAGCAGCGCCTGGCCGCCGGGGGCGATTTCGCCACCTTGGCGCAGCAATACTCCGAGGATTCTTCGACGGCCTCGAGCGGGGGGGATTTGGGGCTGATCCCGCAATCGGTGCTGATGAGCCAGACGCCGGCGCCGCTGCGGGACGCGATCCTGGCTTTGCGGCCGGGCGAAGTGTCGCCCGTGGTGGCGTCGGCCGGCAGCTTCTATTTGCTCAAGCTGGTGGGGATCGAGCCGGCGGGGTTGCGGCCGCTGAGCGATCCGCAAGTGCGGCAGAGCATCCGCGACCTGCTGACCAATGCGCGCCAGCAGGTGCTGCAGACGGCGTTCCTGACCACGGTGCGGGATCAGGCAAAAGTGGTGAACTACTACGCGCAGCGGATACTGGCGGGCGGCAGCTAGCCGAGCGCGGGCATCTGACCGCGCGAGGCGCAAGGCATGATTTTCATATGGTGGATCATTGTGGGGCTGATCGCCGGCTGGGCGACGGGCAAGATCATGCACGGGCACGGTTTTGGAGCCATCGGGGACATCGTGCTCGGCATTGTTGGAGCGATCATCGGCGGCTGGATCATGCGCAGCCTGGGAGCGGCACCGAACGGTGGGGTGATCTACACCATTCTGGTGGCGATTCTGGGAGCCATCGTGCTCACGGTGATTGTGCGCGCGCTAACCGGACGCTCCCCGAGCACGCGCACCTGACAGCACCGCCTGGATGGCGGCGGTCAGCTCGGGCGCGGCGATGTGGCGCACGCAGGCGTAGCGATCGGGGTTAGTGCAGCGCGCTTCGCGGTAGATCCAGCAGTTGTTGCAGGGGCTGCAGGGCAGGCCCAGCCAGACGCTGCGGGAGCGCGGATTATAGGGAGCATAGCGGGCGGGGGTGTCGGGCCCGAAGACTCCGACCACGGGAACGTCCATGGCGGCGGCCAAGTGCATGGGGCCGCTGTCGGTGGCGACGACCGCAGCCGCCTGGTGCATCAGGGACGCGAGCTGCTGCAGGTTGAAGCCCAGCTCGATCACCGGTTTGCGGAGCATGGAGGCGCTGATTTCTGCGAGCAGTTCGCGTTCGATGCGGGTGCCGCAGAGGACGATGCCGAGCGCGGCGTCGAGCTGGTCGAGCGCGGCGCTCCAGGTGGCGGCGGGCAAGCGGCGGAACGGGACGGTGGCGCCCGAACCCGGCGCGACCGCCACGTACTGGCCGGGGCGCAGGCCGCGCTGGGCGAGCCAGCGGGCGGTGAATTCGGCGATGGAGGGCGCGCAGGGCAGGGGCTGGAGGGCGGGCAGCGGGTCGGCTCCGTAGCAGCGCACCAGGGCATCGAAGATTTCCTTCATGGGGCGCGGAGCCGGGCCCGGATCGACCAGGCGGTGGTAGGCGAAGTTGCGGATCCGGCTGCGGGTGCGGAACCCGTGGCGGAGGGCGCGGGGCGCGAGCAGGGCCACGAAGGCGGACCAATAGACGTGCTGTTCGAAGTCGAAGATGGCGTCGGCACGACGGACGACACGGCACATTGCGCTCCAGGACTCGAACCCGCCGGCCACGACCACCTCGTCGGCCACGCCGGGCGCGGTGAAGACTTGAGCGCAGCGGGGAGTGGTGAGGACGGTGAGGTGGCATCCGGCTGCGCGCAGGGCGGCGAGGGCGGGAAGCATGAGGACGGCGTCGCCCATGCCGACCAGCTTCATGGCAACGGCGCGCGGGTGCGAATCACGGGGGCGGGCGGGCACGCGCCAGCGTCGGGCCAGGGCGGCCAAGGCGACGGCGGGCGCGACCAGCGCCTTATCGAGCAGCCGAATGAGAGCGGGGCGCATGGCGGAGTAGCTGCGAATAGACGGCTTCGATTTGGCGCGTGACAATTTCCTCGCTGAAACGCTGGCGCACGCGGGCGAGCCCCTGGGCGGCCAAGCCTCGGCGCAGTTGGGGGCGGGCGTGCAGTTCGGCGAGGGCGAGGGCGAGGGCATCGGCATCGCCGGGGGGAGTGAGCCAGCCGCTGACGCGGTCCTCGATCACTTCAAGCATGCCGCCGTCGTTGGCGGCGACGACCGGGGTGCCGGCGGCCATGGCTTCAATGGCGGTGCGGCCGAAGGGCTCGGGCCGGGTGGAGGCGTGGACCATGATATCGAGCGCGGCGTAGGCGGAGGCGATTTCGAGTTCGCTGGCGAGGAAGCCGGTGAACACGACCGAATCGCGAATCCCCAAATCGCGCGCCAGGGCTTCGAGCGCGTGGCGCTGGCCGCCGTGGCCGGCGGTGTCGTAGATATCGTCGCCGGCGAGAAGGAACTTGGCTTGCGGGGCCTGCTGCCTCAATATCTGCGCCGCACGCAGGAACACTTCCTGTCCTTTCCAGGGCGCGAAGATGGCGACCATGCCGAGGACGAAGGCATCCGGCGCCAGGCCGAAGCGGTGGCGAAATGCCGCGCGGTCGCCGCGCTGCAGGGCGGCGATGGAGACGCCGTTGGGCACGACGGTGAGTTTCGGCGCCAGGGCCGGGAAGCGCTCCGCATGGGCGCGGGCGACGGCTTCGGAGTTGGCGATGGCGGCGTCGGGCACGCGGCTGAGCAGGCCGAGGGCGGCATCGCTCCAATGGCGCCCGGGCCTGGGGAAATCATGCAGATGCCAGACCAAGGGAACCCGCCAGCGCGGGCGGAGCAGCGCGCTGAGGTAATGCATCTTCAATCCATTGCTGTGGACCAAAGCGGGGCGCAGGCGCCGGACGCTGGCGCTCAAGCGGGCCAGGTATCCCGGAAGCTGCAGGGCCGGCGCAATGCGGCGGGGCGGACTGGAGCTGAGGTGGTAGCGGCTCAGCGCGCGCAGCGCGGAGGGCAGCGGGATGACTTGCGAGGGCGTGGGCTGCGCTTCGAGCAGAGGTGCGAGCGGGCCGGGCGAGCCCAGCAGCACGCACGGTTCGAAGCGGCGGCGATCCAGGCCGGCGGTGATGCTCAGCAAGCAGCGTTCGGCGCCGCCGACTTGGCCGGAGGTGGCGAGGTAGAGGATGCGCGCGGGGGTCATGCGAGCAGCTCTTGGTGGATGCGGCGCACGGCGGCGGCAGCCTGATCCCAGTTGTAGGTGGCCTCGACCCGCGCGCGGCCGGCGGCACCGAGGCGGTGGCGGAGGCCGGAATCCGTCAGCAGGCGCTGGAGGCCATCGGCGACGGCGGCGGGCGAAGCGGGATCGACCAGGATGCCGCTGCCGCCGTCCACCACGGCATCCGGAATTCCGCCCGAGCGGCCGGCGACCGCGGCTTTGCCGCGGGCAGCGGCCTCCAGCAAGACGATGCCGAACCCTTCAAAGCCGAGTCCGCGCGGGCCGGGTTGCTCGCGGCTGCAGAGCAAGAAGAGGTCGCAGGCGTCGTAGACCGCGACCAAGCGTTCGGGCGGGACCGGCCCGAGAAAGGTGACCAGGTCCCGAATCCCCAGCTCGCCGGCCAAGGCTTCGAGGTAGGGCCGGTCATCGCCATCGCCGGCAATGTGGAACTCGAAGCTCAGGCCGCGCGAGCGCAGCAGGACCATGGCGTGGAGGGCGACATCGAGGCCCTTGTAGCGGTCGCGGCGGCTGAGTCGGGCCAGGGACAGGATGCGCGGCAGGCGGGCGGAGGCGTCGGGCGCGGGCAGCGGAGTTTGCAGAAAGCGCGCATCGGCGCCAAGCGGAATCTTGTGGATGGGCGGAGTGCGGCCTCGAGCAGCGTGCGGACGCGGTCGGCCGTGAATTCGCTGTTCACCAGGATGCCGGCGGCGGCGCGCAGGCTGTGGCGGGCGAGCGCGGGATAGCGGTGCTTGGTCAGCTCTTCGCCGTGCACCCAGACCAGGTAGCGCACGCCGGCGCGCCGGCGCAGCCAGCGCGCAGCGTAGGCGGCGAAGAGGTGGTTGCAATGGAGCAGAACGCGAGGCCCGAGGTGCGGACGGGCGAGGCGGGCGGCATCGCGCAGGTAGACGGCGGTGCGCAGGCCCTGGCCGGAGGGATGCCGCGAGCGCAGCACGTTCAGCCCGGAGGGCGGGGCGGCCGGGGCGCCGGCGGATGGAGCAATCACGACGCGGGCGAGGTCGGCCAAGCGGGAGTAGATTTCGGTGGTCAGCGTCTGGATGCCGCCGAGCGAGGGCGGGTAGTCGAGCGTGAGCAGCACCAGGCTGGGGGCGGGCGAGCTCATGGGAGGGCGGCTTGGCGCAACGTGCAGAGCGTGCGGGCGAGGTCGAAGCGCTCGAGGTAGAGGGCGCGGCCGGCGGCGGCGAACTCGCGGCGGCGCTCGGGGTTGGCCAGCAGGGCCTCGGCGACCGGCAGCAAGCTGGGCAGCGGCGCGAGCGCGACCGCACTGGAGTCGCGCCAAACCGTCTCCGTGTTGTGGCCCGCGTGGGTCAGCAGGCAGCAGCCGAGCGCCAAGCCGGCCATGGCGGTGCCGCGCCGGGTGCTGATGCCATCGGCGTAGGCCTGGATCAGCAGGTCGGAGGCGGCCAGATGGCAGGCGAGCTCTTCGCGAGGCAAGTATCCGGGCGCATGAATCCGCGGGTGGGATGCGGGGACGCGGGCAACGATCTCGGCGCCGAGCCGCGGCCCATCGCCGCCGAGCAGAAGCAGGCGCCGGGCAGAATCGCGGCGGAGCAGTTCGGCGAGCAGCGGCAGCAGGTGATCGCGCGTGAAGCGGTCGAGACGGCAGAAGCAGGCGATCAGCGGCTGCGGAGACGGTGCAAGATTGCGCCGGAGCGCCGCCACCGCCGCCGGATGGGTGGTGGCGGGGAGATTGCTGAAGACCGGAAGCCAATGGCTGGCGGGGCTGCCAGGGGCCAGTTGCTGCAGCCAGGCGCCCCAGGCGGGAATGGAGACAAAGCTGCGCGCGGCCGCGGTCTGGATTTGGCGGGCCGTGATCTGGGTGGCGCGGGCGAGGAGGCGGCGGCCGGGTCCGGCGCCAGCGTGGGCGGCAACGGCGACTTCATGGAACATCACCCAAGGCTGGGCCGGACGCAAGCGCAGGATCCAGCGCGCGAAGCCGAAGTTCATGGCGCGCGGGCTGTAGGCGTGGGGCACGTATTGGATGAGCGATTGGATGGGGAGGCGGCGGCTGAGCTGACCCAGGCGGTCGGTGGCGAGGTGGCGGCCGCGGCGGCCCCAATCCGGGAGCGGATGATGTTCGACCCCGCGCAAGGGATATTCGGGGCCGGGTGCAAGGACATGCACTTCGTCGCCGGCTTGGGCGAGCGCCGCCGCCAACTGCGCGGTGTAGTCGGCGACGCCGCCGGAGCGGGGCGGGTATTCGCCCGTGATCAGCGCCCAGCGCAGCCTACGCACCGGCAGCCTCCGCGCAGGCGAGCATGGCTTCGATGCGATCCAGGTGCGGGTCGAGCCGGCAGGTCGCGGCGTGTTCCCAGGCTTGGCGACATAGCGCCTGCCAATGCGGGAGGTCGGCAAGGGCCCGCGCCAAGGCATCGGCCAAGGCTTCGGGTCGGGGCGGATGGGCGGGCGCGAGCTCGCCCGTGACGCCAGGATGCAGCCACTCGGGAATGCCGCCGAGATCGAAGGCGACGGCGGGAACGGCCTGGGCCTGCGCCTCCATTCCGACCAAGCCGAAGGGTTCGGGCCACAGGCTGGGCACAACCAGCAGATCGGCAGCGGCGAGCAAGGCGGCGCGGTGGATGGGCAGCACCCATCCGGGAAAGTGGACATCCAGATTCATGCGCCAAGCCAAGCGGCGCAGGCGCGGCAATTCGGGGCCGTCGCCGGCGATGGTGAGCTGGAGGCGCTGCGGCAGCCGCGGTTGCGCCAGCGCCGCCGCGCGCAGCAAGACCTCGCCGCCTTTGGCTCGGGTGAGGCGGCTGAGCATGAGCAGGCGGCGGGGGGGGGCTGGGCGTTCGGGAAGCGACCGCACCCGCGGCTGCATGAGCGGGAAGGGAAGGACTTGGAGCGGGGGCGTGCGGGGGCCGAGCTGGCGCTGGAGGTCGGCGGCCAGGTGGCGGCTGGCGACGGCGAGGTTGCGGCAGCGGGCGAGCGCGGCCGCGCGCTGCCGCTGCCGCTGGTAGTGGGAGGCGAAGTGGTCGGGCCGGCGCAATCCGCATTGGCGGGTGAAGTTGTTGGCCCAGCACATGGGCCCCATGCGGCGGCTGCAGGGACGCGGCGAGGGCCATCGGAAGGATTTCTCTCCGGTGGCGCAGGTGCCGTCGTAGCTGTGGACGAACGCCGTCACGGGCGCGAGCGGGAAAAGCGCGGCTTCGAGCTCGGAGGAGTGAACGCCGTGGAACCAGATGGCGTCGGGACGCCAGCATTGCGCGGCGGCGACGGCGGTGCGGCGCGAGGCCGGGTCGGGGCCGGCGAGCCATTCCTGCTGGCAGCCCAGGTCGGCGGTCGCGGCTGCAGCGGCCCGTTCGTAGAGAAAGCCGATGTGGTGGCCGCGGGCGGCGAGGGCCGGGACCGCGGTGTGGAGGTAGGCTTCGATGCCGCCGATCAGCTCGCGGGCATAGTTGACCACAAGGATTTTCAATGCGCACCTGCCCGCAGGGCGCGGAAGCGCACGGCCCACGCGTCGCGGTCGGCGGGGCGAAGCACCGCCATCCAGGCGTAGAGGCAAAACGCTCCGCCCAGCACCGCGGCTTGAAGCGCGAGCCGCAGCCAGGAGGCGGGAGGAGGCCAAAACTGAACCGCGGCGAACATCAGGGCCGCCCAGATGCCGCCGCGGAGGGCAGCCGCGCCCAGCGCCTGGGCCAGGGCGCGGGCATCGAGGCCGAAATTGCGGGCCGCCAGCCGGGGCAGGAACCAAGCGTCGGTGGCGAGCAGGGCGATGAGGGTGCCGAGGGCGACGCCGGCGGTGCCCCAGCAGCGCACCAAGACCAGGCTCAGCCCCAGGTTCAGGGCGGCGCCGAGGAGGCTGACGCGCAGGCGCTGACGGGTGTCGCCCTGGGTGTCAATCAAGGAGGAAAAGAAGCCGGCGAAGGCGTAGACGGCGAGCGCGGCGCAGGTGGCCCAGGTCAGCAGCATGCCCTGGAAATGGATGGCGCCCACCCAGAGCGCGACCAAGCCGGGGGTGAGAACGGCGACCGTGGCCATGGCGGCGATGCCGGCGCCGAGGATGGTGGCGGCGAGCTCGACCACGCGCTCGGCGAAGGCGTCTTCGGCGCGAGTCCGCAACTCGCCCAAGGCGGCCCAACTGACGGTGCCGATGTCGGCGATGTGGCCGCCGGCGAGCAGCGGCAGGCTTTGGGTCAGGGCGAAGCCGGTGACAGCGGCGGCGCCCAGGCTGAGGCCGACGACGGTGTTGTCGGTGAGGAGATTGATCTGGTTGCCGAGCAGGGCGAGAGCCAGCGGCCAATTGACGCTCCAGGCTTCGCGGGCCGAAATCGCGGCGGGCGGAGTTTGGGGCCAATTCGGCAGCCAGGGCTGGGCCCAGCGCCACCAGAGCAGCGAGCCCAGCGCGAGGCCCGCGGCGGTGGCGACGGCCATGCCGACGATGCCCCAGCCCCAGCCCACCAGCAGCAGCGAGAGGGCGGTGATCAGCAGCGATTGCAGCAGCAGCGCGGCGCGCACGCGGTAGCCGCGCTGCGAGGTCTCGAGCACGCTGCGGAAGATGGCGGCGGGGGTGAGGGCCAGGCTGCTGGCGACGGCAATCGCCACCGCCCAGCGCAGCGGAATGAGCAGGCCGGCGCCGGGGTGAAGGCTGCGCGGCGCCCACACCGCCAGCGCCGCCGCCGGCGCGGCCATGATCAGCGCCGCCCAGAGATAGAAGCGCAGGCCGCGCTTGGCGGTGGCGGTGAAGGCGGCGGGCGAGCCTTGATGGCAGGCCCGAAGGAGGAACACGGTCATGGCGGCAGGGCCGAGGGCGACTTGGCTTAGGCCGAGATACGCGAGCCATTCGCCGACGACGGTCCATGCGCCCCAGGCGGCGTCGCCGAGCCAGCGCACGAGCCAAGGCGTGGCGAAGAAGCCGACCAGGGAGACGGCGGCCATGAGGCCGACGCCGCTGAGCCAGGTGGCAATCGAGCGCTGGGTGCGGGCACCGGCGGCGGGTGCGGGAGCCGGAGCGATCATGGACGGGCCGCCTCGGCCAGCTCGAGGATGCGAGCGGCCATGTGATCCCAAGTCCAGGCGGCCAGCCCAGCCGCCAGTTGCGCTTGGGCAGGCGCCAGCGCATCGGCTTGCCCGCGCCATCCGAGCAAGCGGTCAGCGAGTTCGGCGGCGGCGCTGGCGTGATTCGGTTGGCGCAACAGCAGGCCGTGCAGCGATTCCGGAATGCGCTCGACCACGCCGGCATCGGCGCTGACGATGGCGGGCAATCCGCGGACCAGCGCCTCGTGCACACCCAAACCATACGCTTCATAGCGGGTGGGCGCCAGCAGCAGGTTGGAGGCGGCCAGCAGGCGGGGCACGTCGCGGCGGAAGCCGAGCAGCTGGATGCGATCGCCGAGGCCGGCTTGCTGCACGCGCTGCCGCCAGGCCTGGAGTTCGGCGCCGCGGCCGGCGACGATGAGGTCCATCTCCCAGTCCGGGCGGGCGCACAATTGCCGCCAAGCGGCGAAGGCGGTATCGATGCCTTTGCGGCGGTCGCCGAGCGCGCCCAGGAAAAGCGCGCGCGGGCGGTCCTGCGGCCAGCCCAGTTCGGCGCGGGCGGCGGCGCGGGCGGCAGCGGTGATGGGCGGGAACTGCTTCGGGTCGCTGCCGTAATAGACCACGGCCACGCGCGCAGGCGGAAGCGAGAGGCGTTCGGTGAGATCGCGTTTGGTGCGTTCGGAGTTGGCGATGACGAGGCGGGCGGCGGCGAGGGCGCGGCGCTCGTCGGCGAGCGCACGGCGGTGCTTGCGCGCCTGCCAAGCCTGGCGAAGCGGGCCGCCAGCGGGCGGCGATGCATTGGATTCATAGGCCGCGTGCACATAGTGGACCCAGTTGAGGTCGGGCCAGGGGCAGTTGCCGCCGTTGACGAGCACACGGCCGTGATCAGCGGCGAGGCGCCGGGCGCGGCGCGCGCCGGCGCGGCGAAGCAGCGTCCATCCCAGGGCATCATGGCCGAAGGGGCGCGCGACACGATGCCATTGGAGGTTGGGGTGAACCAGCAAGCCTTCGCCGACGCCATGGGCGACGAGCTGGACCGGGCGGCCTTGGCGGGCGAGGAAATCGGCGAGGGCGTAGTTGGCGCGGTCCATGCCGCCGGTCTTGACCAGATCGGCGGCCACGATCAGAAATGGGCGCGGGTCGCTCATGAGGCGGAGCGCGCCTCGCGGTTGCGGGCGCAGGCGGCAGCGGCGAGGACCAGGGCGTTGAGGAACCAGAAGTCCAGGCCCATTTGGCCGGTGAAGGGAGTGTAGTCGAAGGTCAGCGCGAGCACGCCGACATCGTAAGCGAAGCAGAGCGCCGCCCACGTGGCCAGCGGGCCCGGACGCCGGGCGATGCGCGCCAGGGATCCGAGCGCGCAGCCGAGCAGGGCGAGATAGGCGGCGAGCAGCGGCAATCCGCCGTCGAGCACCCAGCCTTGCCACTGGATCTCGACGTAGATGAGGGCGCGGCGGGGATCGTGGTCATGGCCGAAGTAGGTGTGCATCATGCCCCAGCGGCCGAGGCCGGCGCCAAACGGAAACTCGGGGATGAGGGTATGGAAGGTCTGGGAGAGGAAGCGGCCGCGCTCGGAGGCGTACAACTGCGAGCGATGGGCGCCGGTCAGGGTTGCGAGGCGCTGGACCAGCGAGCGGCCGCCGAGGCGGGTGGCGAAGCGCAGGCCGCCGAGGCCGAGGGCAAGGGTGAGCGCGGCGAGGATGGCGAACTGGCGCCAACGGCCCTGCCAGGCCAAGAGCGCGAGCAAGGCGGCGAACCAGATGGCGGCGGTGAGGAGCGTGGCGCGGGATTGGGAGAGATAGATCACCACGATGCTGCATCCCATGCTGCCAAAATATGCAGCGCGCATCCAGAACGTCCCGCGCTTTCCACCCCCGGCGGGTGCCAGCAAGAAGCCGAGGCCGAACAGCAGCGCCCACATGCCGGCGTTGGCGGCGCCGCCGGGCATGTCGGTGAGGCCCATGGGGCGAAAGATGGACTTGCCGTTGGAGAGGACGATCTTGAGGCCTTCGACGGCGGAGCCCATGCTGGCCACCACGGGCGAGAGCTTGGGCTCGAAGCGGCCGGGGAAGTACACCTGCGCCACACCGACCAGCACGCTGAGGGTGTAGTAGCCCCAAAGCCAATGCAGGGCGCGGCGGAAGCGATCGAGATCCACCTGGAGGCGTGCCACCCAGAAGAGCGGGGCGAGGATGGCCAGGTACATGGCGCATTCGGCGATGGCGGCCACCAGGGTGTTGGCGAGGGGATGGAAGATCTCGACCGCCAAGATGGCGAGCACCCAGAGGGCGGCGAGGTTGACCGCGTTCTTGCGGGCGCGGCCGCGGAGCAGGACCAGCATGGCGAGGCTGGCGGCGAAGGCGCCGGTGCGCCAGAGCACGCGCGCGGGGCCGAAGTTGAGCGCCGGCACCAGCAGCGCCAATTGGAAGGCAATCTCGATGGCGAGGAACCACTCGGCGGCCGACCGAGGCTGGCGGCGGCCGCCGGGGCGGGTCGCGATGGTGGCGGCGGCGGCGCTCACGCCGACGCTCCGGAGACGAGGAGGCGGGCCAGAGCGCGCATCTGCGAGGCCGGATCGCAGAGGGCGCGAATGCGCTCGCGGGCAGCGGCGCCGGCGCGGGCGCGCAGCTCGGGATCGCGCAAAAATGCGGCCAGCGCAGCCGCAACCGCGTCCGGCGCGGGCGCGGCGAGCCGGGCGCAGTCGGCGGCAAGCAGGTGCGCCGGGCCGCCGCCGTGGGTGGCGACCACGGGCAGACCCGCGGCCATGGCTTCGGCAAACACCAAGCCGAACGGCTCCGGCTGCAGGTTGGGCTGGCAGAAGACGTCCGCGGCCGCCATCACGGCGGCGAGATCATCGCGGTCGCCGAGCCAGCGAATGCGCGCAGCGATGCCGAGGCGCGCGGCGGATTGGCGCAGGTCGCGCTCGAAGGCGAGTTCGGAGGGGCGCTGAGCGCCGCCGGCCATCCACAGGATCCAGTCGGCGCTCGTGGGAAGTTGGGCCACGGCTTCAAGCAGAATGCGCTGGCCTTTCATGGCCTCAAGGCGGCTGGCTTGGAGGATGACGAGCGCGTCGGGGCGGGTTTCCAGCGCGCTGCGCATGGCCAGCCGCTGTCCGGGAGGCGCGGCCGCGGGCAGCGGCAGCGGCGGGAGCCAGGCCACGGCGGGGAGGTTGGAAAACATGGGGGCCAGCGCGTTGGCCATGTACGGGCCGAGCGCGAGGGCGCGGTCGGGGCGATGGCGGCGGGCCCAACCTTCGAGCCAGCCGCGGCCGGACGGGCAGTTATGAGCCCAGAGGACGAGGGGAAGGCGGGCGCGGCGCACGGCGGGCGAAAAGATGGCGTGCGACCACCAGGCATGGCAGACGACGAGATCGGCGCGGGTGGAGCGGAGCCACGCCTCGCAGCGCAGGCGGGCGCGGCGCACTTGCCAAGGGCGGCTGCTGCGGACGGGGCCGAGGTCGAAGACCTCGGCCCCGGCGGCGACGAGCTCATTGCGGAGGCGGCCAGGGAAGCAGAGCGCGAAGGCCGGCGACATCTCTGGCGCCAAGGCGCGCAGCTGGGCGAGGGTGACGAGCAGGCGCTCGGCCCCGCCGTAGAGGTTGCCGCCGTAGACGTGAACGATACGCCGGGGAGGCACCACTGCTAGCGTCCGAGCAGTTCGCCGGCGGCCAGGGTGAGCGCGGTGATGCTCTGCGACAAGGCGACGCCGAGGGCCTTCTTGCCGCCACTGATGGGGACGACGAGCAGGTCGTTGGCGGAGAGGTTGGGATCGTGGGCCTTGCCGTCCAGGATGGCCTGGAGGTTGATCGGTTCCACGCTTTGATCGGGCTCGCCGGCGTGATGCACCAACTGCGCCTGCTTGGGCTTGGCGGCGGTGGCGAGGCCACGCGCCTTGGCCATGAGTTTGCGCACGGTCATGGGATCGGTGTCGCTGAGGGGATAGGGGCCGGGCTGGTTGACGGCGCCGGCGACATAGACATTGCCGCCGGGCAGGACGCGGACTTGTTCGCCGCCGCGGAGCCAGGGGTTCACGGCGTCGGATGCGCCGGAGAGGACTTGGCTGGCGAGGATGGTCTGCTGCCGAGGGGGGGCGGCGGCGGCCGTTGCGCCGCCGGGCGCGGGGCGGAGGATGGTGATGATGGCGCCGTCGTTGGTGCTGAGGCCGCCGGCGCGGTTGAGGGCATCGAGCAGGCGGATGGGCTGCACGGCTTGGATGGTGCCGGGCTGGCGCACGCCGAGGCCGCTGATCACGACGGGATGGGACTGGACGTCCACGACCGCGACCTCGACGCGCGGATCCACGGCCAACTGATCCTTGACGAGTTCGGCGGCGATGGCCGAGCGCGCGCCGGCGAGGTCGAGGCCGGCGACATGCACCGGGGTCGAGCCGAAGGGGGTGTGGACGGTGCCATCGGGATCCACGCGCATCTGCGGATCGTTGAGTTCGGGCGCGCCGTAGACGGTCATGGCGAGCACGTCGTCGGCGCCGATGATGTAGCTCGAGGGCACGGCATTGGCGGCGAGGGGCGCGGCCGGCTCGGGCGCGGGGGGCGCGGCCTGCTGCGCCAGCGCCGCCAGCGGCCAGGTTCCCAGCGCGAACACGAGGGCAAGCCCTTTCATGGCCTCAGCTCCTTTCCCTGGCGGTCGCGGCTGTCGCCGTCGCGATCGCTGTAGTAGCGCGAATAGTGGTCGCGGTAGTACGAGTAATAGGGCGAGAGCGACCGGCTGACTTGGTTGAGCACCAGGCCCAGGACGCGGGCCCGCACGCGCTGGAGCGGCTGCAGGGAGGCGAGGACGATTTCGCGCGGGGTCTTGCCGGCGCGCGCCACCAGCAGCGTGCCTTCGACAGCGGTGGCGATGGAGACGGCATCGGCGAAGCCCAGGAGCGGGGGGCTGTCCACGATGAGGTAGTCGAATTCGGCGGCCAGGGGCTGCAGCACCGGGCCCAGCATGGTGGCGACCAGCTCGCCCGGGTTGGAGACGGCGGGGCCGGCGGGCATGAGGTAGAGGCCTTCGACGCGGGTGGGGCGGAAGCATTCCTCGAGCGCCACCGATTGGCGCATGAGGCTGGAGAGGCCGCTGCTGTTGGGCACTTCGAAGATGCGGTGCTGGAAGGGGCGGCGGATGTCGCCATCCACCAGCAGCACCTTGGCGCCGTGCAGGGCGAGGGCGATGGCGAGGTTGGCGGTGACCACCGACTTGCCTTCCTGCGGCTCGGCGCTGGTGACGCTGAAGACGCGGGCGCCGTGCGGGGCGGCGTAGAGCACCGCGGTGCGCAGCATGAGCACGGCCTCGGCGAAGGCCGAGCGGGCGATGGCATCGCCTTCGCTGGCGGGCGAATCGGCGAGCTCGATCAAGCTGGCCTTGGAGGCGATGACCGGAAGCGCACCCAGCAGCGGGATGCGCAGGTACTGCTCGATGCCATCGGGGGCGGTGAAGCTGCGGTCGAGGTAGCCGGCGAGCACCGCCACGCCGCAGCCGCCGAGCAGGCTGAACAGCAGCGCCAGCACCACGTTTTCGCGCACGTTGGGATACACCGGCGCCGGATCGGGCGTGGCCGGATCGGTGACGCGCAGCCCGGAGGTGCTGACGCTGGCCAGCAACTGCTGCTGCTTGATCTGGGCCTCGAGGTCGTCGTGCAGCTTCTGGTCGGCATCGAGATCGCGCTTCTGGGTGTTGTAGGGGATCAGGTCCTGGTTCAGGTGCTGCATGGCGTCGCGGGCTTGCCCCAACTGCTTGCCGACCAAGTCGGCGCGGTCCTGCGCCTGCTGGTACTGGCTGGCGATCTGATTCTTGACGCTGGCGATGACGCTCTGCATCTGGGCATCGGCGGCGGCGAGGCCGTCGCTGGCGGCTTTGTACTCGGGGTTCTGCGGGCCGCGGGCGGCCTTCACCTGATCCATGCGGGCTTGGGCGGCGCGCCAGGCATCGTAGGCGGGGCGCAGGGCCTGGCCGTCTTCGCTGGCGAGCAGGGCATCGGTGAGCTGGCCGGACTGGAGCAGGCCCATCTCGGCCTGGTACTTGGTGGCGGCGTCCTGGGCTTGCAGAAAGCTGGTGTTGAGGGTGTTGAGGGTCGAGTTCTCGAGGCTGCTTTGGCTGTCGGGGTTGAGGATGTTGTTCTTGAGCTGGTACTGGGTGAGCGCGGCTTGCTCTTTCTCGAGCCGGGTGTTGATGTCGGCGAACTGCTGCTGCATGAAGCCGAGCTGCTGGTCCTGCTCTTTCTGACGGGTCTGGAATTCGTGGGCGATCAAAGCCGCGCCGAGGGCGTTGGCGACGGTGGCGGCGGTGTCGGGATCGAGGGCCTTGTAATGGATCTCGATGTTGTGGGTGTTGTCGGGCTGGATGGCGGCGGCTTGGGCTTGGATCAGATCGATCAAGCCGGTTTGCCGGGCATCGGGATCAGCCGTGCTCGGGGTCTCGGCCTTGGCGCCGGCGATTTGGCGCAGCAGCGCGGGATTCTGGTCGAGGTGGGCGGCGTGGATGGCGTCGAGCACGACGCTGCGCTGGGTAATGTCGCTGACCTCGGTCTGGATCAGCATGGTGGGGTCGAAGGCAGGGTTGTTGGTGGCGTCGGCCTGGACCAGGGGCGATTTGAAATCCATGCGCAGGGTGGCCACCGATTCGTACTGCTTGGGGATGCGCAAGGTGTAGAACGCCACCACCACGGTGCCCAGCACGGAGGCCAACAGGATGCGGAAGAAGTAGCGGCGGACCTGGGTCCAATAGAACGCCAGCGGAAGACCGGCCTCGGCAGGGGCTTGCGCCGGGGCTTCGAGCGGGGTTTGGTGCCAGGGGGCGGCAGGGACCGGCGGCGGCCCGGCGGCGGAGCCACCGCCCACCCACACCGGCGGCTGGGCCGACGCCGGCGGCCCGGCGGCCGCCATGGGCGGCTCCGGGCGTGTGGGCGGGCCAGCGCCGGAGGCGTCGCTGGCGCGGCGGCGCCAGCCGATGACCGGAACCGAGCGGGAGGGAGCGGCGGCAGCGCCGGCGGATGCGCCGGAAGCGGAGGTCCAGGGCCCGGTTGAGATTTCGCTATGGCGGCGGCGCGGGGCGGCATCGCCGCTGGATGGCGGGGGAGGAGGCGGAGAGGGGGGTGCCGGCGAGGCCGACAGCGCGGCCAAGCGGTCCACGGCGGCTTGGCGGGCGTAGAGCGAGCCGCGGGTGCGGTGGTGTTCGGCTTTGCTGAGGCCGAGCTCAACCAGGAAGCGGCCGAGGGCGGCGGACTGCCCGCGCTCGGACTCGAACTGGGCGAGGTATTCGCTCCAGACGCTCCGGGTGCGCAGCTCGGCGAGCAGCTCGTTGGGGGCGAACAGCTGGTGAGGGAAGGCGGCCAGCGCCTGGTGCAGCTCGGCGGCCAGCGCCTCCGATCGGGGGAAGAATTCCTTCATGCCCACTTCCGCGGCCCCCCGACCGAGAACGAGGTGGCCGCGCGTGACGGTTGACAAGAAGGCTATCGGCGGAGTTTCACAAAGTCAATAGCGGAAAGTGAACATTGGGTTTACTGAGTGGCGACGGGGCGTGACAGACTCGCAGCGCAGGGTTTCACGGGAGGGGCGGCTGCGCCGCCGTGGACAGTGGACCGTAGCCAGGGGCCAGGGGGCAGAGGAATTGTCCCATGGAGACTTTAAGGTCTTCGGGATCAGGGACTTGGGGGCGGGGGCGGCTGTGCTACCGGTGGCTGCGCCGTCGTTCACCGTTCAGGGCTGGCGGTTGGGTGGCTACGCCCTCGGGAGGTGCGAGGCGGGAGCTGTCCCGTGGACTCTTTAAGGTCCGAAAATTCAGCAGCTTGCAGGCGGCGGGCGGAAGTTTCGAGTTTCCAATTTCAAGTTTCGAAATTCGCGTTTCCGGCGCCGACATGGGGGGCGGTGGGGCGGCGGCAGGATCGCAAGAAGTGCCATCGGCCCGGGTTCAACAGGTTGATTTCAGCGGCGGCGATGTCGCGATGCGCATTCCTGCCTGGAGGCCAGGGCGCGGGCAGAAAATGTCGCGCGGGCGCTGGGGCGCGCCCGCGCGGAGAGGAGAGTCGGGTTGTCAAGGCGCGCCCTGCTTCGCCAAGGCTACGCAGGGCAAGCTATCCCTGGGGACAGCCCCTTCTACGGTCGCGCTGTGCAAGGGATGAGATGCAACTGGGCGGCGGGGGTTGGATGGCGGGTCAGAAACGATTCGGCTGCCTGGTCACCCAACGGTTACAAAACTGTTGGCAAAGCTGACGACCGCCTACAATTTGGCGCAGCGGCCGGTTTCGCTGTCGAGCAGCTTTGTCGACGCGCAGCATCCGGCGGCGCTCGCGAGCGGGGTTGAGTACAATGCGTTTGGGGAGCCGGTGAGCATGCTCATGGGCAACGGCATCAGCGAGGCGACGAGCTTTGATCCTCGGGGCGGATGACGGGGCGGATCGCGGGGAGCGGAGGGGACCAGGCCGAGGTAGCTGGCGGCGTGGTCGCCGTCGTGGAAGCGGGTGAAATCGCCGAGGGCGGCAAGCAGGGTGCAGGCGATGCCGAAGTCGCCGCCAGGAAGGGTCATCAGCAGCTTGAGCTGGGGATCGTCGAAGGCGAGGGCGGCGAGCCGTCGGCAAGGAACGGCGGCCGCGCGGATTCCTGCGGGCCAGGCATTAGCTCGGCCTCGGTGCGCAGGCTTGCCGCGGCTTGGCGTTCCAATGGCTCACCCATGTTGGGCGATCGTGGCAGCATCCTAGGCCGGGCATGCAAGATCGGCGGCTGGTGCCGGTCCTGGGCGATCGCGTTGCCTCTCTTTGGCTTGATCGGATGCATTCATCAAGGTACGAAAGCCGACAATCCTGGGAAGGGCGGGCCGACGCGAGCGGTTTGGCTTGACCCGACAACGAACTTGATGTGGGCGGGGAGCGACAACGGCAAAGACATTAGCTGGCAAGGCGCTATGAATTTTTGCAGGCGCTCGCGTTTGGCCGAGTTTAATGATTGGCGACTTGCCACCGTCACCGAGCTCGAAGGCATATATGATTTGCATGCGAGTTGCTCGGTCGGGTCGGGGCCGGTCAAGGCAGGACATTTGCGTGGCGCGTAAGGGGCGGTTTGTTCCTCACCGGGCTCGAGTGGAGCAGCGATCGTCGGGTTGATGACCGTGGCCACCCGAATGGGAACGACTTCTATTTCGATTTTTATAATGGGAGAGCGGACAATGATCCGAGCGGATTCTTCTACTCTTCAAAATTCATGCGCGCACTTTGCGTTCGCGGCCCGACAAGCTGAATCGCCTCTCGACGTAATCGATACGGAGCAGGAGCACTCGATCGGAGCTGACCGCGCTGCGAATCGCCAATGCCTTTGGGGAGCCGGTGAGCACGCTGATGGGCAACGGCATCACCGAGAGCATGCAATTCGACGAGCGCGGGCGGGTGAACGGGCGGCTGGCGCAGGGGACGTACCACCTGAGCGGGGTGGCGACGCCAATGATAGCGACGTGAGCCGTGCCACCGACAGCGCGAACTCGGGAGCCTGGAGCTACCAGTATGACGACCTGAACCGGCTTTCGGCGGTTTCGAGTTCGAGCTTCGCCTGCGATTACGATCGGCGCGGAACCCGGTGGCAGCAGAACGTGACTGCGGGCGCGGGGCCGAGCTTCCAGCAGAGCTTCGATGCCGGCAACCACGTGGTGGGGTACGTCTACGACGCCGCCGGAAATCTTCAAAGCGACGGCAACTGCAGTTACAGCTACGACGTCGAGAACGAATTGATCGCGGTGGGCGGGGGCGGCTGCGCGGCGGCCACCTACGTGTACGACGCCGAGGGTCGGCGGGTGCGGACGGTGGCGGCGAACACGGAGGACACGCTGTTTGATCTGGCGCGTCTGTGCAGTGAAGGAGGGTGTGCGAGTGGCAAAGACCGTCTGACCTCCTCCCCGAAAACAGGCCCAAGGATAATGTGAGTTCCTGCCTATGAGGAGGTCATGCCGTTGGCAATTGGGCGGTTACGGCGCCGGAGCCGGCGGGGGTGCGGTGCTTCGCACTGCCGGTGACATTTCGATGAGGTTTTCCGGCGGTCAGGGTCGGCGGGTGCGGGAGCGGGCGAGGGCGAGGGCGGCGAAGAGGGCGGCGATCAGGATGCAGAGCCAAGCGGCCCAGTCGCCGTAGCGGGTGTAAAGGGTGAGGCGGGTTTCAGGGCTGAAGCCGGCTTCCAGCGCGGCGGCGGCGAAGCGGGGGAGTTGCGCGGTGATGCGGCCGTAAGGATCGATGACGGCGGTGATGCCGTCGTTGGTGTCGCGCAGCAGCCAGCGGCGGTTCTCCATGGCGCGCACCTGGGCCATCATCAGGCCTTGGGCGGCGGCGGAGGAGGCGCCGTACCAACTGTCGTCGCTCTGATTGACCAGCCACTGGGCGCCGAGGCGGACGTCCTGGCGGGCCAGCGCGGGGAAGATGGACTCGTAGCAGATCAAGGTGGAGAAGGCGTGGGCGCCATCCGGGCCGTCGAGATGGAAGAGCACGGGAGCGCTGCCAGGAATGAAATCCCCCACCCCCTGCACCAGCTTGCCCACGCCGGCGAGGTGTTCGAACCAGGCGGGGAGCGGGACATATTCGCCGAAAGGGACCAGGTGGCGCTTGTCATAGCGCTTGCCGGTGGTGCCGTCAGCGCGGACCAGCAGCGAGGAGTTGCGCGGCTCGCCGTCATTGGCTCCGGCATAGGTGACCTCGCTGAACAGGAACGCGGCGCGGGTGCGCGAGATCAGCTCGGCGGCGGCGGCCTGGAACTCGGGCTGCCGGGCGTAGTCGAGCGGCGCGGGCTGCTCCGGCCACACGATGAGGTTGACCGGCCGCGCTGGCGCATGCGGCAGCGAAAGGCGCTGCTGCGCGGCCAGGAAGCGGGTGAGGCCGCCGGCGGACCAGCTGGAGCCCAGGGGGGTATTGGGCTGGACTAGAATGGCGCGCTGCGTGCGCTCGGGATTGGCGGGCGGGTGAAAGGGCCAGGAGGCAAAGGCCAGAATCAGGCCCAGCCCGCCGGCCTGGATGGCGTCCATGCGCACCGGCCAGCGGGCCGGCTGCTGGCCGCGCGACTCCCAGAAACGCAGGGCCAAGGCGGCGATCAGGGTATTGGCCAAGGCGACCAGGAAGCTGGCGCCGTAGACGCCGGCCACCGGCGCCACCAGCATGAAGCCGGGATGCTGGTAGGGGGCGTAGCCGAGCAAGTTCCAGGGGAACCGCCCATGGGCGTGTAGGTGCGCAGCAGCTCGACCGCGACCCAGAGGAACGGCAGCGGCAGCAGCCGGTGCGCGGCGCCGCGGCCGATCCAATAACCCAGCGCGGCAAACAGCGCAAGGTAGGAGCCCATGAGCGCGAGAAACAGGAAAAACACCAGCCCGGCCAGAGCAGGGGTCAAATCGCCGTAGCGGTGGATGGTGGAGGCGATCCAGGGACAACTGACGCCGAAGAACACCGCCCCGGCGAGGTAGCCGGGCCAGAGCGCGCGCCAGAGGCTGGGCGCGCGGGCGATCACGATCCAGAGCGGAACCAGCGCCAGCCAAGCCAGCCACTCCCAGCCCAGGGAAGGGAAGGCCGCGCCCAAGGCCGCGCCGGAGGCGGCGGCGGGGGCGAGCGCGCCCAGCCACGAGGCGAAGGATGCGGCGCGGGCCGTCGGCCCCGCTGCAGGGGTGTACGCCCCGGACGTCTCCCGTCTCATCGCCGCGTGCGGCTCGGGATGGTCGCCTCCCCCTCGTCCGCTCCGGGATCCGCCCAGGGACGCGACCGGACGATATTCGGCTTCGGGACTCCGCCCCTCGGCCTCGATCTCGCCTGTGCCGGAGTCGCCGCGGTCGTCGCTGCCGGTTGAGCCCATGTGCCGATTATCATATTGCATTGGGGCGGCACTGGGCGCACAATACAGCAGTTCGGTGACCTTTCTGGGGAACAAGGAGGCTACTCACTGTGAAAGGCAATAAGTTCGGACGCATTTTCCTGGTGGTGTTCCTGGTCGGCACGCTGATTGAATTCTGCGGCGCGATGCTGATGCGCCCGGCGCTGCAAGCGAATGGCGGCGTGCCCTGGCGCACGGATTTCACTGCGCTCGGGTTCTCGGGGTTCCTGCTCATCAGCATTGTCTACGCCTTCTCGTTCACCTTCATTTTCCTGCAAGGGTACCGCGGGCACGGGCCGATCGAGGGCATCCGCTTCGGCATCTGGGCCACGCTGCTGGCCTCGGTGGGGCCGAACCTGGCCTACGGCCTGATGCTGCCCGAGGGGCGCAAGGTTCCGGTCGAATTCATCGCGGTGGATTTCATCACCTTCATTGTCGCCGGCGCCATCGCGGCGGCGCTGGCGGGCAAAACGGAGGCGGGCAAAGCCGCCGGGGCTTAATCCAGAAGGGCAGCTTCCGGCTCGACCGGAAGCGCAGCGGCGGGCGCGGCCGAGCCGCCGAGGTAGCGCTCGAATTCGGCTCGCGACTCGAAGTAATTCGAGACCAGGCGCGCCAGCGCACGCTCGCGCATCTGCTCGCGCGTGACCAGCGGAGCGTAGACATAGGCGCGGCCGCGGCGCTCGCGCTCGACCACGCGCTTGCGGCGCAGGCGGTCGAGCACGGTGAGGATGGTGGTGTAGGCCAGCGGGCGGCCGCGGCTGGCCAGGCGCGCATGCACCTGGGCCACGGGCGCGCGCTCGAGCGCCCAGAGGGCGGCCAGGCACTCGAGTTCGAGCTGCGGCAGCTCGGCGCCGGAACGCGAAGTCAAGCGGCTCCCGCCGCCTTTCCTCGGGGGCTGCGCCCCCGGCCTGCGGCGGACCGGCTCCGCCCAATCGCCGCTGCGCCGAGTGGGTGGCATCCGGCTGTCATCATTCCGCCCCTCCCGCGCCCGCGGGCTTGGCGCCGAGCCACTGCGCGGTGCGCAGCAGCGGACGCTCGAGCGAGCGGTTGTAGCTGGTCCATTCGGCTGCCGCCGGCGCTTCGGCCTCGAGCTGGTTGCGCATGGCCTGCATCTTCGAATCCATATCATCCAACTGGTGCAGCAGCAGCGCCTCGGGGAACATGGGCAGCTTGGGCGAGCCGAACTCATAGTGGCCGTGATGGCTGATGATGAGGTGCTCGAGCAGGGCTTGCAGCGGGCGCGGAAAATCAGGCAGCGCCGCCAGCTTCTTGTGCAGGATCTCGAGCACCAGGACCATGTGGCCGAGCAACTGGCCCGGGGTGGTGTAGCTGAAGCTGCGCTCGTAGCTGAGCTCTTCGATCTTGCCGAGATCGTGCAGCAGGATGCCGCTGATCAGCAGGTCGCGGTCCACGAAGGGGTAATTCTGCAGCACCAGCTCGGCGAGGCGGCAGAGCGAGGTGACGTGCTCGAGCAGGCCGCCGAGGAAGGCGTGATGCAGGGCCTTGGCGGCAGGAGCGCGGCGATAGCGGCCGGCGAGGTCGGGGTCGCCGAAGATGGCGGTGAGCAGTTGCTTCAGGTGGGGATTGGCGAAAGCGGCGATGCGGGCCTGCAACTCGCTCCACATCTCGTCCACGTTGGCGGCGGTGGTGGGCAGGTAATCGGCGAGGGAGACTTCCGATTCGGCCACCATGCGCAGGCGCTCGATCTTGAGCTGGGGCTTGTCGCGGTAGCTGACCACCTGGGCGCGGACCTTGACGAAGTCGTCGCGCTCGAATTCGTCCTTGACCTCGGCGACGCCGTCCCACATCTTGGCTTCGATCTGGCCGGTGCGGTCGGCGAGCACCAGCGAGAGGTAGGGGCCGCCGTCTTTTTTCTCGCGGACGTCCTTGCCGGCCACCAGGAAAACGCTGGTGATGGTGGTGTCGCAGGCGAGGTCGGAGACGTAGGCGGTCTTCAGGGGCTCGCCCATGACGGTTGGCCGTGGGGGGTTCACGTGGACCGTTATACGCCGCCGCCGCCGACGTTGAAGCCGCCATTCTTCTTGTCTTTGTCGGTGGGCTTGGGGAGGTCGCTGGGGAGGACGCGCTGGAAGTGGGTGATGTCCACCGCTGCGCTGGCGCCGGCGCCCGAATCCACGTAGCCGGGCTTGACCGTGATGTAGGCGTCCTGGCGGAGCTTGGCCAAGTAGGTCTTCATCTCCGGCTGCATCAACTGCTGGTAGAGGATGTTGCTGATTTCGTTGGTCGCCTCTTCGAGCGTCTCCTGGCCGGCGTGGTGGGCGGCGGTGACCTTCAAGATGAGGAAGCCGTTGGTCACCGGCACCACCGGGCTGACGCCGCCCACCGGCAGCGCGAACAGGGTCTTGGCCAAGCTCGACTCGAGCTGGTCCTGACGCTCGAAGCCGATGTCGCCGCCGGTCGAGGCGGAAGCGGCCTCGGAGTACTTCTGCGCCAGCTTGGCGAAGTCCTCGCCCTTGGCGGCGCGCTCCTGCACCTGGTCGGCGAGCGCTTTGAGGCGGTCATGCTCGGAGGCGGGCTTGCCGTCGGTCTTGACCAAAATCTCGCTCAACTGGACTTCCTCGGGACGGACGAACTGGGTCTTGTGCGCGTTGTAGTAGGCCGCGATCTGCGCCGGGGTGGGGGAGGAGACGCGGGGGGCGATGTCTTCCTCGATCACCTTGCGCTGCAGGATCTGGTTCTTGATGGACTGCTGGAAATCCTCGTAGTTCTCGCCCTGCTGCTCGACGGCTTTCTGCAGGTCCTCCATCGAGGCCAAGTTGTTGGCCTTGCGCATTTGATCGAGCTGGAGGATGACTTCGGTGTCGGCGCTCATGCCGAGGTCGGCCGCCTTCTGGACCAAGAGCTGGTTGTCAATCAGGTTGGCGAGCAGGTCCTTGTTGGCCTCGTCAATCTGGGCCTGGCTGGGCGGCTTGCCGGTCTCCTGGGACTGCTGCTGCATTTGCGCCATCATGTCGGCGCGGGCGCTTTCGAGGTCGCTGGTGGTGATGATCTTGTCGTTCACCCGGGCCACGATCTGCTCGACCACGGTGGACTTCGCAGGCGGCGCTTCGGGCGCGGTCAGGTTGGCGGCCGCGGGCGCTGCCGCCGGCGTCTTGGCCGGAGCCTTGGACTTGGCGGGCGCCTGCGCGAAGGCACAGCACGCGATTGCGAGAACCACACTCCAGCGGGACAGGCGGCTCGACTGCATGGAGCCATTATCGTACAAATGTCGTGGCGCGTGGTCAGTGGACAGTGGCCGGCGGGGCGGTAGTGGACAAGATATGCGGCCGGGGGCGCTGGATCCCGATCCCAGGAAAGCTGAGCAATGCTTGGCGCTAGCGCTGGGCGCCGCCAAGGGCGCGGAGGCGGCGGGCGATTTCGTCGGCGCCCGCTCGCACTTCGTCGTCGCGGAGGGTGCGTTCGGGGCTTTGGAAGCGGGCACGGATCAGGAGGCTGTACTCGCCGCCGCCGATGCCCACGCCGCGGTACACGTCAAGGGGCTGAGCGGATTCGAGGTTGGCGATGGGCGGCTGGCGCAAGGCCTGGTCCACTTGGGCCCAAGTGACGCCGACGTTGAATTGAAACGAGAAGTCGCGGTCGCTGGCGGGGTAGCGCGGCGGCGGCTGGTAGGCGACGGGGCGGGGGCCAGCAGCGTAGAGGGGTTCGAGGGCGAATTCGGCGAGCCAGGTTTCGGCAGGGAGCTTCCACGCGCGCGCGAGCTCGGAATGCAATTGGCCGAAGAGCGCGGCATCGGCGAAGCGGGCGCTGCGGCCGGGGTGGAAGCAGGCATGGCTGGCGGGCTCGGCAGCAGGCAGAGACAGCGCGAAGGCGGCAAGGACGGCCTCAACCTCGCCCTTGAGGCGGGGGAAATCCATGCCGCCGGCGACGGCCCCAAGGGTGAGCACGCGGGGCTCGATGGGCGTGCTGCCGGCGAGCTGGTAGTTCTTGCCGATCTCGAAGAGCCTCGGCGCGGCGACGCCGTGATGCAAATTCTCGAGCAGCGCATGGAGCATGGCGGGCAGGCTCGAGGTGCGCAGGATGGCGGACTCTTGGCTGAGCGGGTTGAGCACGCGCACCGGCGCCGCCTCGGGCGCGAAGCGGGCGCACTCGGCCTCGGAGGCGAAGCTGATCGTGACCGCCTCGGCGAAGCCGCGGCCGCGCATTTGCTGGCGGATGCGGTCGCGCAGCGCGGCCTCGGGCAGCGGCTCGGCCGCGCCCGCGAAGGCGGGCAGGCGGGCGGGGAAGCGCTCGTAGCCATGCAAGCGTGCGATCTCTTCGACGAGGTCAATCTCGCGGACCAGATCGGGGCGCCAGGTGGGCGGAAGCCAGCGGCCGGAGTCGAGCGGTTCACAGCCGAGGGCGCGGAGCGAGCGGCTGGCCTCTTCGGCCTCGACGGCTTTGCCGAGCATGCGCTCGATCATTGCGGCGCGCAGGGGAATGGGCTGGGGCACGGGCAAGTGGCCGCGGGCGTCGCCCAATCCGCCGAGCAAGCGCACGCCGAGGCTGGCCATGCGCCCGGCGATGAGCCGAGCCGCCAGCAGTGCGGCCTCAGGGTCGGCTCCGCGCTCGAAGCGGTGGCTGGCGTCGGTGTGCAGTCCGTGGCGGCGCGCGCACTGGCGCACGGTGGCGGGGTCGAACCAGGCGCTTTCGAGCACCACGCGCCTGGTGGCGGCCGTGACCTTGGTGTCTTCGCCGCCCATGACGCCGGCCAAGGCGATCGGACGTTCGGCGTCGGCGATCACCAGATCGGCGGGGTCGAGCGTGCGCGCGACGCCATCGAGGGTGGTCAGTTTCTCGCCCTTGCGGGCGCGGCGCACCCGGATCTCATGGCCGCGGAGGGTGTCGGCGTCAAAGACGTGGGTGGGGTGGCCCATCTCCCAGAGCGTGTAGTTGGTGAGGTCGGCGATGTCGTTGATGGGGCGCTGGTCCAGTCGCTGCAGCCGGGCTGCGATGGCGGGCTTGGAATCGGCCACGCGCACGTTTTCGAACAGCAGGGCGCAATAGCGGCCGCAGCCGAGCGGGTCTTCGAGCGTGACCGGGACCGGGCCGCGCGCGGCTGGCAGCGCGGGCGCGGTCCATGCCTGCAGCGCGACGTTGCAGACCGCGGCGATCTCGCGCGCGACGCCGTAGTGGCTGAGCCAGTCGGGGCGGTTGGAGGTCAGGTCCAATTCGAGCGCGTCGGCCTCGGCATGGGCTTCGCTTGCCGCTGTCGCGGCGAGGCCGGCGAGCGAGAGGCGTTCGGCCAGGTGCTCAACCGAGCGGACTCCGGGAACGAATTCCTGCAGCCAATCGAGGAGCACCTTCATCGGAACTGCTCCAGGAAGCGCAGGTCGCCGCTGTAGAAGCGCTGGATGTCGTCCACTTGATAGCGGATCATGGCCATGCGCTCGACCCCCATGCCGAAGGCGAAGCCGGCGAAGCGCTCGGGGTCGTAGTCCACGAAGCCGAAGACCGCCGGATCCACCAGGCCGCAGCCCAGCAGCTCGATCCAGCCGCTGTGCTTGCAGGTGCGGCAGCCGCGGCCGGAGCAGAAGATGCAACTGACGTCGAGCTCGGCGCTGGGCTCGGTGAACTGGAAATACGAGGGCCGCAGCCGGGTGCGCACGCCGGAGCCGAAGAACTCGCGGGCGAAATGGTCGAGCGTGCCCTTGAGGTCGCCGAAGTGGAGATGCTCGTCCACCGCCAGGCCCTCGATTTGATGGAAGTTGGGCGAGTGGGTGGCGTCGGGCGCGTCGCGGCGGTAGACCTTGCCGGGCACGATCACGCGCACCGGCGGGCGGCGCCGCTCCATGGTGCGGATCTGCACCGGCGAGGTGTGGGTGCGGAGCACGTAGCCGTCGAGGCCAGGGCCGAGATAAAGCGTGTCTTGCTCTTCGCGGGCGGGGTGGCCGGCGGGAATGTTGAGGGCTTCGAAGTTGTAGTAGACGGTTTCGATCTCGGGGCCGTCGGCGACGGCGTAGCCCAGGCGCAGGAAGATGGAGACGATCTCGTCGCGCACCTGCAGCACGGGATGGGCGGGCGCGGCCAGCGCCGGCGTGCCCGGCAGGGTGATGTCCACCGCTTCCGGCGCAAGCGCGTCGGCGGCCGGTGCTGCCGCGGCGGCGAAATGGGCCTCGACCGCATCACGCAGCGCATTGATGCCCGCGCCCAGCGCCCGCTTCCATTCCTTGGGCGCGGTCTTCAGCCAGTGATCGGTGAGCGCGCGCACGATGCCGCGCGAGCGCGAAAGCCAGGCGTCGCGGTCGGTGGAACTGGCCAGCGCGGCCCGGAACTCGGCCAGCGCCGCTTCAAGATCGGCCTCCGAGCGCAGCCCCAGCTTCGCCCACGGCGCGGCGGCCCAAGCTGCCAGCTCTGCAGCCGACTTCGGCATGGGCTACCCGCGGCTGGGTGCTGAAGGCTGGGTGCTGAGCGCTTGCTTCGCCTGGGCGGCAAGCTGGCCGAAGCCAGCGGCGTCGTGCACGGCGATGTCAGCCAGGACCTTGCGGTCGAGCTGCACGCCGGCCAACTGCAGCCCGTGCATGAACTGGCTGTAGCTGATCTCGTGCAGGCGGGCGGCGGCGCCGATGCGGACGATCCAGATCTCGCGGAACTGGCGCTTGCGCTGCTTGCGGCCGCTGTAGGCGAACTTGAGGGCGCGCTGGCTGGCTTCCTTGGCCGAGCGGTAGAGCTTGCTCTTGGTGAGGAAGAAGCCTTTGGTGAGGCCCAGGATCTTCTTGCGCTTGTCGCGCCGCTTGGTACCGCGTTTTACGCGAGGCATCGGTTTGGATCTCCTTTGGAAGATAAAACTGCCGCCGGGCACGATGGAGCCGCGGCCAGCAGGTGAGCTCGCCCTGGAAACGGCGCCAAGGGCCCGGGTTGCGATCCCCTATTGGTAGGGGATCATGCGCGCGATGCGGCGCTGGTCGGCGGGGCTGATCAGGGTCTCCTGATCGAGCGTCCGCTTGCGCTTGCGCGATTTGGTGGTCAAGATGTGGCGCGCGCCGGAGTGGCCGCGCACGATCTTGCCGGAACCGGTGGTGTGGAAACGCTTGGAAGCTCCGCGATGGCTTTTCAACTTGGGCATGGTGAACCTATTTCTTGGGGGCGAGGATGGCGGTGAGGGCGTTGCCCTCCATGCGCGGCCGGAACTCGATGGTGGCGGCGGCATCGACTTCGCCGAGGAGCTTGTTGATGAGCTCGAAGCCCCGCTCCTTATGGGTGATCTCGCGGCCCCGGAATTGGACGATGGCCTTCACCTTGTCTCCCTCGTCGAGGAAGCGGAGCACGTTGTTCTTCTTGAACTCATAGTCGTGGTCGTCGGTGTTGGGCCGGAACTTGACTTCCTTGATGACGATGTTCTTTTGATTCTTGCGCGCCTCGCGCGCCTTTTTTTCCATTTGATACTGGTACTTGCCGAAATCCATGATCCGGCAGACCGGCGGATCGGCATTGGGCGCGACCTCGACCAGATCCAGCGTGCGCTGGCGGGCCATCGTCAAGGCTTCCTGGGGGGTGAGAATTCCCAGTTGGCCGCCCTCTTCGTCAATGACGCGCACTTTCAGGGCACGGATGCGTTCGTTGATGCGGGTGCGCGGTTCGGGAATGCGGCGCGGTCGGAAGTCTCGGATAGGGCTCTCCTGTGGTGCGGGAACGCTGTTACTGCGACGCCAGTATACCACGCTGGCACGGCCGCCTTGGGCGGGGCTGCGCCCGTGTTCAAAGTTCCGATTCGATCGGGGCGCGACAGCCGACCGAGGTGAAATCGGCGTCCAACTATAATGAAGCGAAGCCACTGAGCACCTGAAGGAGCTTGCCATGCCCTCATCCCGATTCTCCGGGCTGTACCTTAGCGGCCGCGCGCTGGCCGTGTTGCTGGTCCTCGTCGGCGTGGTGGGGGCGATGGCCTTTTACCGCTCGCACACCACGCCGGCCGAAATCTGGGCCGGAATCACGCATGCCACCGACGGGCCGCTTTCGGCCAGCCAGGTGGGCTCGCTCACGGAGCTGAGCAAGGAGCAGGAGCTGCTGGCCGAGCGGGTGGCGCCGGCGGTGGTGCAGGTGATGGTGACCGCGCACGCCAACACCGACGGCATGCCGGGCGATGGCGGCGATGGCAGCGATGGCGGAGGGCAAGGCGGGGGCCAAGGCTTGCCGCCGGACAACCCGCTGTCGCAGTTCCTGGGCCGCCAGTTCCCGCGCCGTCCGCAATACGAGCAGGGGCTGGGCAGCGGCATCATCATTTCCCCGGACGGGTTCATCGTGACCAACAACCACGTGGTGCAGGACGCCACCAGCATCCGCGTGAGCTTGACCGACAAGCGCGAGTTTCCGGCCCGGGTGGTGGGCAGCGATGTGCTGACCGATCTGGCGGTGATCAAGATCAACGCCAGCGGCCTGCCGAATCTGCCGTGGGGGGATTCGAAGGCAGTGAAGCAGGGCGATGTGGTGTACGCGTTCGGGAACCCGTTCAATTTCCAGTTCACGATGACGCACGGCATCATCAGCGGCAAGGGCCGGCTGGCGCAGGACCGCAGCGATCTGCGGGCGCCCGGCGATTACTTGCAGACCGACGCCGCCATCAACCCGGGCAACTCCGGCGGGCCGCTGGTGGACACGCGCGGCGAGGTGATCGGCGTGAATGCCTTCATCTACACCTCGACCGGCAGCTTCAGCGGCGAGGCCTTCGCGATACCGAGCGAGATTGCCAAGCCCATCAGCGCGACGCTGATCTCGAAGGGCAAGGTGGTGCGCGGCTATTTGGGCATCACCATCGTGCCGCTGGCCCCCGACGAGGCGCATTTCTTCAACCTGCCGCCCACGGCCGAGGGCGCCTTGGTGAGCGACGTGACCGCGGGCGGCGCGGGCGCGAAGGCGGGGCTGAAGTACGGCGACTTGATCGTGGGCTTCAACGGCCAGCCGATCGGCGACCCGACCCAGCTGCAGCTGGCGACCGGCTCGGTGCCGCCGGGCACGACCGTCAAGCTGGGGATTCTGCGCGACGGCAAGCCGATGACGCTGGACACCAAGCTGGGCATCGCGCCGCAGGATGAGAACGCGACCGCCAAGGCGGCGGCGGCGCCGCAGCCGAGCGCCGGCGTGGTGCTGGGGGTGACGGTCGGAGATCTCACCGCGGCCGCGCGCGACCGCTACGAGATTCCGGACAATATTCAAGGCGTCCTCATCACGGGCGTCACTCCCGGCGGCCCGGCGTACAACGCCGGCATCATCGGCCCGGGACTGGTCATCACCGACGTGAACCGGGTGGCGGTGACCAATGCCGCCGGGCTGCGGGCGCAATTGCAGAAGCTGCCTCCGGGCGACGATGTGCTGCTGCGGCTGTACAACGGCGGGCCGCAGGCGGGGGCGACGTATTTCGTCATCCATCCGGCGCCGGCGGGCGGGCGCTGAGCGGCGCGCCGTGCATGGTGGCCGGCGGGGCGGGGGCTCTGGACGCCAGCGGCGCCGGGGCGCGTCGGGCGGCCGCGGCCGGCAGCTTGGGCAGCGGTGGCTGTGCTAGAATGGGGGCTTCCAAAGCTGAAGGAATAGAAGAACAGGAGCACCGCCCCGTCGCATGGCGACCACATCCGCTGCCAAACAAACCCTCGTCGGCACCTACCGCATTCATCCGAGCGACACCGGTTCGCCGGAAGTTCAGGTGGCGCTGCTCACTGACCGGATCGCCTACCTGACCGAGCATTTCAAGACCCACGCCAAGGATCACCACTCGCGCCGCGGCCTCTTGCTGATGGTGGGCAAGCGCCGCCGCCTGCTCGATTATCTGAAGCGCGAGCACCCCGATCGCTACCGCGATTTGATCCACAAGCTGGGATTGCGCAAGTAGGCCGCGCGCTGCCCGCAGGGCAGCAGTCGCCGGCTTTTCCCGAGTTCCCAATCCGAAAGAAGAAACGAGAAGACTATGCCGTCCCGTGTGACCGTAGAATTGGCCGGGGGGAAGACGCTGACCCTCGAAACCGGAAAGATTGCCCGCCAAGCCGGCGGATCGGTGGTGGTTCGCTTGGGCGACACCATGGTGCTGGCCACCGCGACCTCGGCGCAGCAGCCGCGCGAGGGCATTGACTTCTTCCCGCTCACGGTGGATTACCGCGAGTACACCTACGCCTCGGGGCGCTTCCCTGGCGGCTACATCAAGCGCGAGGGGCGGCCCTCGGAAAAAGAGATCCTCACCAGCCGGCAGATTGACCGGCCGATCCGGCCGCTGTTCGCCAAGGGGTTCCGCAACGAAACGCAGGTGATCGCGCTGGTGCTGTCGGCGGACCAGGAGAACGATCCCGACGTGCTGGCGGTGACGGGCGCGGGCGCGGCCCTGCACGTCTCCGACATTCCGTTCCCGAATCCGGTGGCGGGCGTGCGGGTCAGCTACATCAACGGCGGCTACGTCTGCAACCCCAGCTACGCCGAGATGAAATCGAGCCAGCTCAACATCGTGGTGGCGGGCACCGCGTCCGGCATCTCGATGGTCGAGGCGGGCGCGACGGTGGTGTCGGAAGAGATCGCGGTGGGCGCGATCGAGTTCGGGCATGAGCAGATCAAGAAGATCCTGGCCGGCATCGAGCAGCTGCGGCGGGAGTCGGGCGCCAAGAAGCGGGAGGTCAAGGCGCCGGTGACGGACGAGGCCTTCCTCAAGCAGCTCTTCCAGCAATACGGGGCGCTGCTGACCGATGCGCTCGACACCAAGGCGCACCCGAAGTCGGAGAGCACGGCGCTGGCGGGGGCGATCGAAGCCGAAGCGCTGGCGGCGGTGCCGGCGGACCAGGCCGAGCTGAAGAGCCAGACGAAGAAGTACTTCGAGATCATGCGCGAGCGCATTTTCCGCGAAGCGCTGCTGAAGCAGCGGCGGCGTCCCGACGCCCGCGCCTTCGACGAGATCCGGGCGATCAGCTCGGAGGTGGGGGTGCTGCCGCGCACCCACGGCTCGGCGCTGTTCACCCGCGGCGAGACGCAGGCGCTGGTGACGGTGACGCTGGGCACCAAGGAAGACCAGCAGCGCATCGAGACCATCGAGGGCGAGGGCTTCAAGCGCTTCATGCTGAACTACAACTTCCCGCCGTTCTCGGTGGGCGAGGTGGGGTTCCTGCGCGGCCCGGGGCGGCGCGAGATCGGCCACGGGGCGTTGGCCGAGCGCAGCCAGCTCTCGCAGCTTCCGGTGGAGGGGAGCTTCAACTACACCATCCGGGTGGTGAGCGACATTCTGGAGTCGAACGGCAGCAGCTCGATGGCCAGCGTCTGCGGGGCCTCGCTGGCCTTGGCCGATGCCGGGGTGCCGATGCAAGCGCCGGTGGCGGGCATCGCCATGGGGCTGGTGATGGAGGGCGACAAGTACGCCATCCTCACCGACATCGCCGGCGCCGAGGACCATTACGGCGACATGGACTTCAAGGTGGCAGGCACGCGCGAGGGCATCACCGCGCTGCAAATGGACATCAAGATTGGGGGCGTCACCGCCGCCATCATGCGCGAGGCGCTGGAGCAGGCGCGGCGGGCGCGGCTGTTCATCCTCGACAAGATGGCCGAGACGCTGTCGGCGCCGCGCAACGCGCGCTCGGTCTATGCGCCGCAGATCACCACCATCAAGATTCCGGTGGACAAGATCCGCGACCTGATCGGGCCCGGCGGCAAGATGATCCGCTCGATCGTCGAGGCCACGGGCGCCAAGATTGACGTCAGCGACGACGGCACGGTGAACATCGCCGCGGTGGACGGCAACGCCGGGGCCAAGGCGCTGCAGATGGTGAGCGACGTGACGGCCTCGGCCGAGATCGGCAAGACGTACTTGGGCAAGGTGGTGCGGCTGGTGGATTTCGGGGCGTTCGTCGAGATCTTCCCCGGCACCGATGGCCTGCTGCACATCAGCGAGATCGCCGAGTACCGCATCCGCAACGTCGAGGACGAGCTCAAGGAAGGCGATCAGATCCTGGTGCGCTGCATCAACATCGAGGGCAACAAGGTCAAGCTGAGCCGCAAGGCGGTGCTGAAGGAGCAGCGCGAGAAGCTGGGTCTGCCGCTGCCGCCGCCGCCGCCGGGGGCCGAAGCCGCGCCCGAGGGCGAGGGCGGGTATGACCGTCCGCCGCGCCGCGAGCGCGACGGCGACCGCGGCGGCCGCGACGAGCGTCCGCGCCGCGGCGGCTTCCGCGGCGGCCGCGACCGGCGCTAGCGCGGCCGGGACTTCACTCCCACGGCGTTCGAGCCGCTGCGGGCGTTTTCTCTGGGCGCTGGCCGCGGCCTAGTGCTTGCCGCTGCGGCGCGGAGCCGCGGGAGCGGCGGGCGGCGCGGCGGGGGCGGCGGGGGCGTTGGCTTCGACCGGGTAGGGGAAGCCGCCGAGGAAATACTTGTCGCCGCCGGCCACCATGGTGGGCATGGCCACTGCCGGCGCGGCGTACTTGTTGCCGGCGTTCCAGAGCATGAAGCCGCCGCCGTGGTTGGCGCGCTCGGTCGAGACCTGGATCAGGATGTAGTTGGGCCCGAAGGTCTTGGTGCGCCAAGCGAAGGCTTGCAGCCAGGGGCGGATGACCACGCCGGTGTCGGCGGTGGCGGCGTTGAAGCGCTTCATGCCTTCTGAAATGAAGTGCTCGGGTGCGTCGCCGGGGTCTTTATAGCCGTCGAAATTGCCGAAGAAGTGCGAGGGGTAGATCATCGGGCACATCACGTCGCAGTAGTAGCCGAGGCTGACGACATCCTGGCCGGTGGCGGCAAGATCGGCGGCGCGCGCCCACGCCATCACGCCGTAGACATCAATCGAGATGTGCACGCCCGTAGGCTTGAGCGCCTGCTGGGCTTTGTACAGATAGTTGCTGATGAAATCCGCGCGGGGCTCGTCGGGATGCTCGGCCTGGTAGGCGAATTTGGCGTCTTTCTGGTGGCCATCCACCGGGAAGCGGATGTAGTCGAACTGGATTTCGTCCACGCCGGCGTCGGCCGCCTCTTGCGCCAATGCGATGTTGTAATTCTGGACTTCGGGCAGCGAGGGATCGGTCCAGGTCGGGCTGGGTGCCTTCTCGATCCAAACGCCGCCGGTCGAGCGCGAGCGCACGGCCAATTCGGGATGTTCGTGGACGAGGCGCTCGTCCTTGAAGACGGCTTGGCGGGCGATGGCGTAGAGGCCGTGCTGGTGCAGCCAGCTGACGTAGGCGGGCAGGTCGGCGATGAACGGGCGGCGCACATGGCCGGCCAGCGGCAGCTTGGAGTTGAAGCTCACCGGGCCATCGGAGTCCTTGATGTCGAAGACCACCGCGTTGCCGCCTTCGGCCCGCCACTGCTCGGCGATCTCGCGACCATGGGGGCTGCCGGCCATCAAGCCGGTTAAATAGACGGCCCGAATTTCCACGTTGGGCGGAGTCGGGCGGCGGGAGGCCGAGGGCGTGGTGGCCGGGGCCTGAGCGCAAGCGCTGACGGCAAGAATGACCATTCCTGCAAGAACTGGGCAGCCGCCCAGGCTGATGGATTGCGAAATTCGCATAATTGGGAGGAGCGTGGCTTCCGCTTTTCTGAATGTAGCATGTGCCCGCGCGGCCAGCGTGTACGTCTAAGATTCTGGAACGGCTGGCGGCGCGCATCCAGGGGCGGACAACCTCTGCCTCGGGCGGGCCATCCTACCTCGTGGTGGGGTTAGAACCACCACGGGCGCGGAGAGGTTGAGGCGAAGCCATGGCATTTGTCCGCAAAAAGGGGAAATCGTTCTACTTGGTGCACAACGTGCGCGAGGACGGGCATGTGCGGCAGGTGCATTTGGCGTGCCTCGGGAACCGGCCGCGGGTGAGCGACGAGGTGCTGGCGCAGGTGCGGCAGGCGCATCCGCAATTGCAGATTGACTGGGACGCGGTGCGGGCGCGGGCGGCGGAGACCTTCGTGTCACCGTTTGTCGACATGGAAGGCGCCGAGATGCTGATCCGCTCGATGCGCACGCTGCATGAGGATTTAGGGGAGTTGGATTTCGAGGCGCTGCGCAACCGCTTGCGCGAGCGGCAGCCAGAGATGGCCGAGAGCCGGGTGCAGGAGCTGCTGAGCGAAATGGAGAGCCTGCGACGGCAACTGGATAGCAAATTGCGGCACCCGCCTGCTCATTCCAGCCCCTCGCCGGGCGGCGAATACGCGCTCCACTCTGAAACCGAGCGCCGCAGTTCGAACCATTAGCGGCGTTGCCATTCTCTAATCGGGCTTGGCTGGGATGCGGCTTCCGGCTCGCCGAAATCCTCGCCCGCCGCCGGATGCATCTTATTCGGACAGGTGGATATGAAATCAGGTTGCCAAGAACTTCTTGATCCCTCGTTGCGGTGCGACGATGTCTGCCAATTCGAGGCCGCGCTGCGGCGCAAAGTGGTGGGCCAAGAGCCGGCGGTGAACTGCATCGTGGATCTGTACCAGACCTTCCTGGCGGGCTTGCACCCGCCGGGGCGGCCGATCGCGAATTTGCTCCTGCTGGGACCGACCGGCTCGGGCAAGACGCGGGTGGTGGAGGCGGTGGCCGAGACGCTGTTCGGGGATGGGCGGGCGGTGATCAAAGTGGATTGCGCCGAGTTCCAGCACAGCCACGAGATCGCCAAGCTCATCGGCTCGCCGCCCGGCTACCTGGGGCATCGCGAGACCCATCCGCTGCTGACGCAGGAAGCGCTGGGGCAATGGCACACCGACCGGCTGCGGCTGTCGCTGCTGCTGTTCGACGAGATCGAGAAAGCCTCCGACGCGCTGTGGCAACTGCTGCTCGGCATCCTGGACAAGGCGACGCTGACGCTGGGCGACAACCGGCGGGTGGATTTCTCCCAAACCATCATCTTCATGACCAGCAACCTGGGCGCGGCGGAGATGGACACGCTCACGCTGGGAGGGACCGGGTTCGCGCCGCCGAGCGCGCGCGACGAGGCGCGGGATGCGGCGCGGCACGACGCGCAAGTGGACCGGGTGGCGGTGGCCGCCGCCCGCCACAAGTTCTCGCCGGAGTTCATGAACCGCATTGACCGCACGGTGGTGTTCCACACCTTGCGCCAGGATGAGCTGACCGCCATCCTCGACATCGAGCTGGGCATGGTGCAGCAGCGCATTTTGGCCTCGAACGGCAACCATCCGTTCCTCTTCAACTGCACGCGGGCGGCCAAGGCCTGGCTGCTCGAGGAGGGCTACAATCCCCGCTACGGGGCCCGCCACCTGAAGCGCGCGATCGAACGCAACGTCGTATTTCCGTTGGCCAAGCTGATCGCCACCGGCCAGGTGCGGCTGGGCGACGTCATCCGCATTGATTTCTCGCCCGAACGCAGCGGCATGTCGTTCGTGCGCGAGGCCGAGGGCCTGACCCCGATGTACCGTCCGGCCGTGGCTGCGCCGGCGGCGGCGTCGGCGGCGCGGGGCTCAACCCGCGCGCGGCGCTTCGATTTCCCCATGGCGGTGGAATCGAAATAGGCGGCGGGTCAGGCGTAGATCGGGTCGTCGGTGCCTTCCAGCGTGCGCGGGCGGCCGGCGTCCCAATCGAATACGACCACCTGGTTGGCTCCGCGGCGGAGCCAGCAACCCGGCAGGAAGAGCGCTCGCTGCGGTCCGCGCTCCCAGTAGCGGCCCAGATTGTGTCCGTTCACCCAGACGTAGCCCTTGCCCCAGCCGCGGAGGTCGAGGAAGGTGTCGCCGGTGCGGTAGAGCGTGAACGATCCGGCGTGGAAGGCGGGGCCCGGCGCATCGGCGCGGTGGGCAAAGCGCAGCGCGCTCAGGTCATCCAGAGGCAGCGAATAGATCTGCCAGGGGGTCAGCTCGCGATCGGCGAGCATCACCTTCTCGGTGATGCCGGTTTGGTTGTCGGCCAGGCGGGGGCCGAAATTGATGCGCCCCATGTGCTCGACCACGAGATCGAGCGGAACGCCGGCTGCCAGTTCCACCGCGACGGGCGGCGCTCCGCGACTGCGATCAAAGATGCCAAGTTCGGCGCGGCCTTGATAGGCGCGGCCGTAGTCGCGCAGTTGGGTGGGCGCGAGCGGACCTGAGAGGGGCTCGGAAATCGAGGTGCGGTACCAGATCAGGCCGTGGGCTTGGCCCAGCGCTTCCATCGGCAAGGGCGTGGCGCTAAGGCGCGGCGGCTGGCTCAGGAGCTGCTCCAAGCCGGCGCTTGCGTTCAGTTCAAAGCGCGGGATGCGAATCGTCGGCAAGGGTGGCGGGAGATCCGGCAGCTGGTCGCCGGGTGCAAGGTGACGCCGGTAGGCGGCGCGCAGGGCATCGAACTTCACGGTGGGGCGGCCAGCTTCGTCGAGCGGGGCGTCGTAGTCGTAGCTGGTGGTGTCGGGCTGGTATTGGCGGCCGAAGTTGGCGCCCGCGGTGAAGCCGAACGACGTTCCGCCGTGGGCCATGTAGAGGTTGCAGGAAGCGTTGCGGGTGAGCATCCACTCCACGCCGGCGGCGGCGCGGGAGGCGGGCGTGATGTGATGCCGTTCGCCCCAGTGGTCGAACCAGCCGTCCCAATATTCGCCGCACATGCGGGGTCCGTTCGGGCGGAACTTCGCCAGCTCGGCGAATCCGTCCGCCGGGGAATCGCCGTCGCCGAAATTGATGGCGCAGGGCAGATCGGGCAGGGTGCCGCCAGCGAGCAGGCGCTGGCTGGGGCCGTCGGCGGTGTAGAGGGGAACCTCGAAGCCCGCGGCTTGCATCATCCCCCGGATGGCCGCCATATAGGCGTGGTCCTGGCCGTAGGAGCCGTATTCGTTCTCGACTTGCGCGAGCAGGATCGGGCCGCCGCGCGTGACCTGGAGGCTCTTCACCTCGCGTCCCACGCGCTGCAGGTACCGCTCGGCGGCCGCGAGAAAACGAGGATCGGAGCTGCGCACGCGCATGGCGGGCGGCGCCAGCAGCCACGGCGGGAAGCCGCCGAAATCCCACTCGGTGCAGACATAGGGGCCGGGGCGCAGGATGACCCAGAGGCCCTCGTTCTGGGCGGCGCGAATGTACTCGGCAAGGTCCAGGTTCGCGGAAAAATCGAATTTCCCGGGCCGCGGCTCGTGCGCGTTCCAGAATACGTAGGTGCAGACGGTGTTGAGGCCGAGCGCGCGCAGCTTGCGCATGCGGTCGCGCCAATAAGGGCGCGGCACGCGGGGGTAGTGCATGGAGCCGGAGCGGATCAGGAAGGGCTGGCCGTCGAGCAGGAAGCCGCGGTCGGTGACCTCGAAGCGCGGCGCGGCGGCCAAAGCGCGCACCCGCCCCAGCGCGGCCGAGGCGGCCGAGGCGGCGCCAATTTGCAAGAACCGTCGTCGTTCGCAGTTCATGGCTTCCCCCAAGTCGCGATTGTAGCTTTGCTACAATAGTTCGATCCAACGGCGAGCACCTGCCCCTGGGTCAAAATTCCGCGATGGGGGAGGCCGCTCGACTGCCGATGGAAGCCCAACTGGTACTGGAGGATGGCCGCGCCTTCCGGGGGCGCGCCTTCGGGGCGGCGGTCGAGGGCGCGGGCGAGGTGGTGTTCAACACCTCCATGACCGGGTACCAGGAAATCTGCACCGATCCCTCGTATTGCGGGCAGATCGTCTGCCTGACCGCGGCGCAGATCGGGAATTACGGCACCGCGCCAGAAGACGACGAGGCGGCGAAGCCCTACGTCGAGGGGCTGATCGTGCGCGAGTTCTCGAGCATCGCCAGCAACTGGCGGAGCCAGGAGGCGTGCCAAGAGTACCTCGAGCGGCGCGGCATTCCGGTCTTGGCGGAGATAGACACGCGCGCGCTGGTGCGCCACTTGCGCGAGCACGGCGCTAAACGCGGCATCATCGCCGTCGGCGACGCCGCGGGGATGCAGGCGAAGGCGCAGGCGCTTCCGAGCATGCAAGGCACCGACCTGGCGCGGGTGGTGACGGCCCGGGCCGCGTATGCATGGCCGGGGCCCGAGGCGGGGCCGCGCGTGGTGGCGTACGATTTCGGCATCAAGCGCAACATCCTGCGCCAGCTGGCTGCCCACGGCTGCCGGGTGCAGGTGGTGCCGGCGCAGACGCCGGCGGCCGAGGTGCTGGCGCTGAAGCCTGACGGCGTATTTCTTTCAAACGGCCCTGGCGATCCGGAGCCATGCTCCTACGCGGTCGAGAATATTCGCGGGTTGATGGGGCGGGTGCCGATCTTCGGCATCTGCCTTGGGCACCAATTGATCGGGCTGGCGCTGGGCGGCAGGACCTACAAGCTGAAGTTCGGCCACCACGGCGGCAACCACCCGGTGCGGCAGCAGGCCAGCGGCAAGATCGAAATCACAGCGCACAACCACAACTTCGCGGTCGATCCGGATTCGCTGCCCAGCACCGAGGTCGAGCTCACCCACTTCGACCTGAACGACGGCACGCTCGAAGGCATGCGCCATCGTTCGCTGCCGCTGTTCAGCGTGCAATACCATCCCGAGGCCGCGCCCGGGCCCCACGATTCCCACTATTTGTTTGCGGAGTTCCTGACCCTGATGGGCGGGCCACGGTGAACTGACCATGCCGCGACGGACCGACCTCGACAAAGTGATCATCCTGGGCTCGGGCCCGATCATCATCGGCCAGGCCTGCGAGTTCGACTACTCTGGCGCGCAGGCCTGCAAGGCGCTGCGCGCGGACGGCTTCGAGGTGGTGCTGATCAACTCCAATCCGGCCACGATCATGACCGACCCGGAGCTGGCCGACCGCACCTACATCGAGCCGCTCACGCGCGCCTACGTGGCCGAGATCCTGAAGCGCGAGTGCAAGCCGGAAGGCAAGGTCGCGCTGCTGCCGACGGTGGGAGGGCAGACGGCGCTGAATCTGGCGGTCGAGCTGGCGGATGCGGGCGATCTGGACCGGCTGGGCATCCGGCTGATCGGCGCGAACCTGGCGGCCATCAAGAAGGCCGAGGACCGGCTGCTGTTCAAGGACGCGATGCAGGCGATTGGCCTGAAGACGCCGCGCTCGCGGCTGGTGAACAACCTGCGCGACGGGCTGGAGTTCGTGCGCGAATACCCGATCATCATCCGGCCGTCGTTCACCTTGGGCGGCACCGGCGGCGGGCTGGCGTACAACCGGGAGGAGTTCAGCGGCATGCTGGTGCGCGGCCTCGACCTGTCGCCAGTGCATGAGGTGCTGGTCGAGGAGACGGTGCTGGGCTGGAAAGAATACGAGCTGGAGGTGATGCGCGACAACGCCGACAACGTCATCATCGTCTGCTCGATCGAGAACCTCGACCCGATGGGCGTGCACACCGGCGATTCGATCACGGTGGCGCCGGCGCAGACGCTGAGCGACCAGGAGTACCAGGCGATGCGCGACGCCTCGATCCGGGTGATCCGCGAGATCGGGGTCGAGACCGGGGGATCGAACATTCAATACGCCGTGAACCCGCGCGACGGGCAGATGGTGGTGATCGAGATGAACCCGCGGGTGTCGCGCTCGTCGGCGCTGGCTTCCAAGGCAACCGGCTTCCCGATCGCCAAGATCGCGGCCAAGCTGGCGGTCGGCTACCGGCTCGACGAAATCGCCAACGACATCACCCGCAAGACGCCGGCCTGCTTCGAGCCGGCGCTGGATTACGTGGTGGTGAAGATTCCGAAGTGGCAGTTCGAGAAGTTCCCGGGCGCGGATCCGACGCTGGGCCCGCAGATGAAGTCGGTGGGCGAGGTGATGGCGATCGGGCGGACGTTCCGCGAAGCCCTGCTGAAGGGGGTGCGCTCGCTCGAGACCGGAAAGCGGCGCGGCAGCCTGACGATCGACCCCGAATTGCTGACCCAGAGGCTGGTTTCGCCGCATGCGGATCGGCTCAGCTACGTGCGCTATGCCTTGGGCGAGGGAGGGTTGAGCCTGGAGGAAGTGCAGGAGGCGACCGGGATGGACCCGTGGTTCCTGCACCAGATCCAGGAGACGTCGCAGTTGGAGCAGGGGCTGGGCGCGGCCGAGGGCTTGACGGCGGTGTCGAGAGAGGATCTGCGCCGGGCCAAGCGCAGCGGGCTGAGCGATGCCCGCATCGCCGAGCTGACGCGCTCGGCCGAGAGCGATGTGCTGGCCCGGCGCCGCGAGCTGGGGCTGATGCCGGTGTACAAGCGGGTGGACACGTGCGCGGCGGAGTTCGAGTCGTTCACGCCCTACCTGTACTCCTGCTATGAGGAGGAGGACGAGGCCGCGCCCACCACGCGGAAGAAGATCGCGATCCTGGGCAGCGGGCCGAACCGCATCGGGCAGGGCATCGAGTTCGATTATTGCTGCTGCCACGCGGCCTTCGCGCTGCGCGAGCACGGGTTCGAGACGATCATGGTGAACTGCAACCCGGAGACGGTCTCGACCGACTACGACACCAGCGACCGGCTCTACTTCGAGCCGCTGACGTTTGAGGATGTTTCACGCGTGCTCGAGCACGAGCAGGTGGACGGGGTGATCGTGCAGTTCGGCGGGCAGACGCCGCTGAACCTGGCGCTGCCGCTGGAGCGCGCCGGCTTCAAGATCATCGGCACCTCGCCGCGCTCGATCGACTTGGCCGAGGACCGCAAGCGCTTCGGCGCGCTGCTGCGCCGGCTCGAGATTCCGCAGCCGGAGAACGGCACCGCGACCTCGATCGCGCAGGCGCTGCGGGTGGCGGCGCGCATCGGCTATCCGGTGCTGGTGCGGCCCTCGTATGTGCTGGGCGGACGCGCCATGGCCATCGTCTACGATGCCCCCGCCCTGCAGCGCTACATGGAGCTGGCGACCGAGTACAGCTCCGACCGGCCGATCCTGATTGACCGCTTCTTGGAGGACGCGGTCGAGGTGGACGTGGATGCGCTTTGCGACGGCCGCGACGTGGTGGTGGGCGGCGTGATGGAGCACATCGAGGAGGCGGGCATCCACAGCGGCGACAGCTCGTGCGTGCTGCCGCCGTTCAGCATCTCCGAGGCGCTGCAGAAGACCATCCGCGAGTCCACCGTGCGGCTGTGCCGCGAGCTCAAGGTCGTGGGCTTGATGAACGTGCAGTTCGCCATCGCCCAAGGCAGCGTCTACGTGCTCGAGGTCAACCCGCGGGCCTCGCGCACGGTGCCGTTCGTGAGCAAGGCCACGGGCGTGCCGCTGGCCAAGCTGGCCGCGCTGGTGATGAGCAAGAAGGCGCGGCTGCGCAACCTGCTGCCGCCGGAGGTGCTCGAGCGCGGGATTCTCGCCACCGGCGACCGCTACTGCGTCAAGAGCCCGGTTTTTCCCTGGAACAAGTTCCAGGGCGCGGACCCGGTGCTCGGCCCCGAGATGCATTCGACCGGCGAGGTCATGGGGGTGGCGAGCACGGTGGGCGAGGCGTTTGCCAAGGCGCAACTGGCGGCGGGCGTGGCGCTGCCGCGCGCGGGGACGGCCTTCTTCAAGTTGCGCGACCGCGACAAGCCCAAGGGCACGGAGCTGGCCCGGCGGCTGCACGAACTCGGCTTCAAGCTGCTGGCCACGCGCAAGACGGCGGCGGCATTCCGGCAAGCCGGGCTGCCGGTGCAGATGGTCTACAAGGTGAGCGAAGGGCGGCCGAACTTCCTCGACCACCTCAAGGGCGGGCACGTGACCTTGATCGTGAACACGCCCGAGGGGGTGCAGCAGCACTTCGAGGAGAAAGAGATCCGCCGCACCGCGGTGCAGCACCGCATTCCGATCGTCACCACCATCGCCGCCGCCGAGGCCGCGGTGCAAGCGATTGCGGCCATGGCCACCACGGCCGCGCCCAGCGTCCACGTGCTGCAGGAGATGCACGCCGCGCTGACGGCCGCGGGCCCGCCTGTGCCGGCATAGCGGTCAGTTGGCCGTGGGTTTGCGCGCGGACTCGATCACGGTGACCTCGATGGGCACGCGCGCGGCTCTCAGCTTCAGGCCCATCTGGTCGGGCAGCGCGGAGAAGATTGAAGGCGCGGAGGACTGGTCCGCGGTTCCGGCGGCGTAATGCAATTCGAGCCGGAATTGCTGGGCAGCGCTAATTCCGGTCTGGTCCTGCACGGGCCGGTGGAGAATGAAGTCCTGCAGAGTGTCGCGGATGTCCGCGATCGTGACGCAATCGGCGCGGGCGAGATTCGGCCGCATCACCAGCTCGCCGCAGTGCGCGGTTGCGGTGGCGGGCTGCGGCTTGGCCCCTCCGGCAACAGACTCAAGTTCGTATCCGGCGACCGGTTTGGCGTGATGGGCCAGCACGAGGTGAAAGCGAGCCGCGAGCGCGGCCTGCAGCGCGGCCATCATGCCAGCCTGGGGCGTTGCCGATGACATGCTGGCGTCGAGGGTGTACGAATCGGTTTCAACCCATCGGCCGGCGTGATTCTCCAAGGCGTATTCTTTCAGGTCGTACGCCTCGACGACCAATTGCTGCAGCGTGCAGCCGATCAGGGTCAAGGATTTGGGATCCATGCGTTGCGAGCAAGCCTGGCCGATCGAACCCGTGGGCCGGTACGGCTTGATGGAGGTCGCGTCGAATCCGCCCGATGCCTGGGCCGACGCGGCCGTGCCCGCCCAAGCGCATATCAATGCAAGAAGCAGGAATCTGGCAGGCATATCGCTCAATCCTGGCGCAACGTTAGCACGGAGCCGGCGCGACGCAGCAGTTCCATCGGCTACTCCTCGCGCAGCGCCAGCATGGGGTCGGCGCGGGCGGCGCGGCGGGCGGGAAGCCAGGCGGCGGCGAGGCCGACGGCGAACAGCAGCGCCGCGGCGGTGCCGAGCGTGGTTGAATCGGTCGGCGCCACGCCGTAGAGCACAGACCCCAGCGTGGGCTGCGCGGCTCTCCCGGCCAGCCACGCCAAACCCAGCCCGGCCACCATGCCAATGAAAAGCCGCGTTGTGGCCTGGCTGAGCACAAGCCGGCGGATGGCGGCGGGCCGCGCGCCGAGCGCCATTCGCACACCGAACTCGCGCCGCCGTCGGCTGGCCTCGTAAGCCAACCCGCCGTAAAGGCCGATGGCGGCGATCAGCAAGGCCAAGAATCCGAAGCCTTCTGAGAGCGTGGCCAACATCCGCTGCGGCTTGACGCCGGCGGCTTGAAGCGAATCGTAGGACTCAATCTTGACCCGAGCGGGCGGCTGCGCATGCGCGGCGGTCGCGCGAACCGCCGCGGCCAGTGCCAATTCGGGCAGGCGCGTCCTCAGGTAATAGGTTTTCCGCAGCACGGCGGGCACTTGCGCGAACGGGAAGTACGCGATGGGCGGCGCCGCCGACTCCAGCCTGCTGTTCTTGGCGTCGGCTACCACGCCGACGACCTCGGCGGGCACACTCGGGGGCGTGGCGTACGCGACCCGGCGGATTTGATGGCCCACGGCCGATTGGCCTGGGAACAGAATCTGCGCCAGCCGCACGTTGACAATGGCCACGGGCTGCGTGGCTGCACCGTCGCTGGGGGCGAAGTCGCGCCCTTGGAGCATGGGGGTCTGCAATTCGGCAAAGAAGCCGGGCGAGACGGCATTCCATTGGGCCCGAGGCGCGGTGCTCCCGCCGACGGCGGCAACATACGCGCCCCAACTGGAACCCTGCGCGGGAACGATGTAGGAAGAACTCAGTTGGTCCATGCCGGGGATTGCCTGCAGGCCGGAAGCCAGGTCCGGAGCCGGGCGGCCGGGCGGCTCCGATGTCACCGTGGCCAACACGAGGCCGTTGGGGTTGAAGCCCTTGCCCGGCCCGGTCAAGATGAGGAAGCTGCGAAGGAACAGGCCCGCGCCAGCGAGCAGCAGCAGCGCCAGGGCGAGCTGCGCGGGCACGAGCCAACCCGCGATCGCGGTCGTGTGCGCTCGCTCGGATCGTGTTGCACGGAGTGCAGGCCACAGACCCACGGCCAGCGCGGTCGCGAGCGTGAGGCCAGCGGCGAACAGGAGGACGCGGGCGTCGGGCGCGAGATTGAGCCTCACCTGATAGCCCGGCAGGGAAAGAAACGCCGTCGCCGCGTGGCAAGCCCAAGCCGCGAGCAGGGCGCCTAGGCCAGCGCCGCCCAAGGCCAAAAGCAGGCTTTCGGTGAGAAGCTGGCGCACCAGCCGCAGGCGCGAAGCGCCGAGTGCTGTGCGCACGGCGAACTCCTCCCGGCGGGCTGCCGACCGGGCCAGCATCAGGCCGGAGAGGTTGGCACTGGCGATGAGCAGCACGAGGCCCGAGACGAAGATCAGGGCCTCGAGCGGCGGGGCGTAGCGGGCACGCAAATCAGAGAATCCCGCGCCCGCGGGCTGAACCTCCAGCCAGAAGGCACGCTTTTCGGTCGGACTCATTGCGCCCATGCGCGGATCGCCGCTGGGGAGGGCTGCGGTCCAGGCATTGTGCTCCGCCGCGAAGCCCGACTGGGCCGCCGCAAGGCTGGTGCCCCGGCCGAGGCGCCCCAAGATTCTGAGGCCCACCCAAGTGGTGACGTTCAGTCGGGAAGGCTGGCTGAGGATCGGTTCGGTGCACAGCGGGACGACCACTTCATTGCGGTGGTCCACGACGGTCCCGAAAAACCAGGCCGGCATGATGCCGATGACCGTAAACGGATGCCCCGAGAGCTTGATTTGCGAGCCGAGTGCTTGCGGGGCGGCAGCGAAGCGGCTGCGCCACAGGCTCTCGCTGATGTCGGCGACCGCGGGGCAGCCGCGGTAGTCGTCGGTGGTGGTGAACAGACGCCCGCGCACGGCTTGGACTTCGAGGGTGCGGAAATAGTCGCCGCTGGCAAAGAGCCCTTGAATCTCGTCCTCGCCGCCCGTGGCAAGGTCGAATTTGGTATTGAGCTCGGCGAAGATCGAGGGCAGGACAGACTGGTGGTCGCGTACCATTTCCCAGTAGGGGTTCGAGAAGAAGTCGTCCACTTCTTTGGGCGGGAGGTGGCCGATCAGCCGCACCAATTGCTCGGGATGGGAGATCGGGAGCGGCCGGAGCAGCAGCGCGTCAGTGAGCGAAAACAGGGCGGTGTTGGCGCCGATGCCGAGGGTGAGCGAAAGCAGGGCGAGCGTGGTGGCCACTGGGGTGCGGGCGAGGAGGCGCAGGCCGTGGCGGACGTCTTGGCCAAACTCCGAGAGCCAGCGCCAGCCCCATTGATCGAAGCTGCGCTCGCGGAGTCGGAGATAATTTCCGAATTTGCGGCCGTCTCCGAGCAAATCGCGGTGCAGGGTCATCTCTTCCTGCAGGTCGCGTCGGCGCTGGCGCCATGTGAACAGAGCGAGGATGCGACGCAGCAGTTCCATCGGCTACTCCTCGCGCAGCGCCAACATGGGGTCGGCGCGGGCGGCGCGGCGCGCGGGAAGCCAGGCCGCGGCGAGGCTGATGGCCACGAGCAGCAGCGTGGCGGCCGCCAGGGTGGCGAAATCGGCGGGTGCCAGGCCGAAGAGCAGCGTGCCGAGCTCGGCTTGGAGGGCGCGTCCGGCGAGCCACGTAGCGATCAGACCCAGGGCCGCGCCCCAGCCGAGCACGGCGGCGAACTCGCCCAAGGCGAGGCGCTGCACGGCCCGCGGGAGCGCGCCCAGCGCCACGCGCACGCCGTATTCACGGCGGCGGCGGGCGGCGCTGTACGACATCACGCCGTAGAGGCCGATGGCGGTGAGCAGCAGCGCCAGCGCGCCGAAGAGCGCCGAGAGCAGCGCGAGAAGGCGTTCCGGCTTGACGTCGGTGGCGACGGTGCTGCTGAGCTGCCCCAGCGAAAAGCTCGCACCGGGATCCACGCGCGCCATGGTCGCGCGCACGCCTTGGGCGACGGCGTCGGGAGGCAAGGTCGAGCGGATCTCGAAGGCTGCCGTCTGGAATTGGTTGCTGAGCTGCGCGGCGGGGTAGTAGGCTTCGGGCGGAGCGGGAGCGCGCAGGGAACGGTCATATTTGGCGTCCGCGGCGATTCCGACCACCACCGTGGGCCGGTTCATGAAGTCGCTGGGCTGCTGCACGGTTTGCCCTAAGGCATTGCCGGCGGGAAACAGGATGCGCGCCGCGGTGGCATTCAAGATCGCCACCGGCTGGGAATCAGGACCATCCTGTTCGTTGAAGTCGCGGCCCTGCAGCAGCGGGGTGCGCAGGGTGGCGAAGAATCCAGGGGAGACGGCATTGAGATAGGCGTCAGGGATGGTCGCATTGGCGCCATGGACGGTGTTGTCCCACTGCAGCCCGGTCAAGGGGACGATGAAGCTCTCGGCGGCGGCGTCCACGCCGGGCACGCCGCGCAGCGCTTGCAGGATGCGGGTGCGTTCGGCTTGCATCATGGCGGGCGAGGTGCCGCGCGGGGAGGGCGCCAGGTTGAGCAACTGAATATGGCTGGGGTCGAGGCCCAAGTCCAGCGAGGTGAGGTTGCGGAAGCTGCGCAGGAACAGCCCCGCGCCGGCCAGCAAGACGAGCGAAATCGCGACTTGGGCGGCCGCCAGCCGGCGGGCAGCGCTGCTGCCGCCGCGGGTCGCGGTGCGGGCGCCTTGCGCCAGCGAGAGGCGGGTGGCGCGGAGGGCCGGCACCAGGCCCACCAGCATCGCCGTGGCCAGGGTCAAGGCGATGGTGAAGCCCAGCACGGCCCGATCGAGGCTGAGGTTCAATTGCACGGCGGTGGCCGCGGTGGACCAGAAGCGTTCGAGCGCGCGGCAGGCCCACACCGCCAATCCAGCACCGAAGGCGGCGCCGCCGACACTCAACAGCAGGCTTTCGGTGAGGAGTTGGCGCACCAATCGCGCCCGCGAAGCGCCCAGCGCCAGGCGGGTGGCGATCTCATCCCGGCGGGCGACGGCGCGCGCCAGCATGAGTCCGGCCAGGTTGGCGCAAGCCACCAAGAGCACCAAGCCGGCAACGCCGAGCAGCACCTCGAGCGGCAGGCCGTACGCACTGGCCATGCGGGACATGCCGAGCTCGAGCGATTGCAGGCTGATGCGCCGGCCCAAGAAATTCTGCCGGTCCTTGCCCGACCAATCGAGGGGCACGGCGGCGGCGAGCCATCCCGGGATTTGGGCCGCCAGCTGCGCTTGCGCCGAGGCGAGGCCCTCGCCCGGCTTCAGGCGCCCGCCCACGCGCAGCCACCAGGCATCGCGCGTCTTCAGCATGGAGCGGGGATTGGTGATGGCGTCGGCGCAGAGGGGAACGATCACGTCCGGAGCGGTGCCGACATCGAGGCCGAAGAACCCGGGCGGAGTGATGCCGATGACTTGAAACGGATGGCCGTCCAGGGTCAGCGTTGCGCCCAAGGCCGCCGGCGATTCCGCGAAATGCACCTTCCAGAAGCCATCGCTGACTTCGGCAATGGCGGGGCAGGCGGGCTGATCGTCGGCTGGACCGAAGAGCCGGCCGCGCTCGGGGTGGACGCCCAGCGCCGAGAAATACCCGCCGCTGGCGAACACGCCCTCGACGCGCTCCTCCGGCCCCGAGGTGTGCAGATCAAATTGCGTCGGCGACCAGGCGAACGCGCTGGCGAACGCCTGTTGGTGGTCGCGCACTTGCTCCCAGAGCGGGTTGGTGAAGGTGGGCGATGCGCGGCGCGCGACCGGCGACTGCATCATCACCAGCGCCAACTCCTCGGGGTGCGCCACCGGCAAGGGACGCAGCATGACCGCGTTCATCAGGCTGAACAGCGCCGTGTTGGCGCCGATGCCGAGCGTCAGCGAAATCAACGCCAGCGCGGTGGCGACCGGCGTGCGCGCCAGCAGCCGCAGGCCGTGGCGAAGGTCTTGCCCGAACGATTCCAGCCATCTCCAGCCCCACATGTCCATGCTCCTTTCCCGCAGCCTCAGCTCGTTGCCGAACTTGGCAGGGTTGCCCAGCAGCTCCCGGTGCAGCGCGATCTCGTCGTCCAGGTCGCGCCGTCGCTTGCGCCATGCGGCCACCGCGAGCGCGCGCCGCAGCCATTCCATCACCGCGCCTCCAAGACGCGGGCCACGGCGCCCATCACCCGGTCGAATTGGCCGCGCTCGCGGGCCAACTGCTTGCGGCCGGAGGCGGTCAGGCGGTAATAGCGCGCGCGCCGGCCCTCGGCGGTCGCGCCCCAATCGCCCAGGATCCAGCCCTTGAGCAGCATGCGCTGCAGGGCGGGGTAGAGCGATCCTTCCTCGACCTTGAGCACGTCCTCCGAAAGGCGCTGGATGGCGCTGGCGATCTCGAAGCCGTGCAGGGGCGCGCCGCGCTCGAGCACGCGCAGAATCAGCAAGACCAAGCTCCCGGGCGGGATCTCGTCGGGTCGCATCCGTCCTCCTTGCAGCCTCATCGGGCCTGCAACATAGACAGACTATGCCGACCGCGAAGGGTTAGCAAGCGGCTTCAGATTTTGGCCGCCGAGCCGCTCCACCGGGTCAGGGGCGCCAAGTGACCGGGGAGCCGGGGCGGAGCTCGTCGTCGGCGGGGACGACGACGCGGTCGCCCGGGTGGAGCGCGCCGAAGACTTCGATGGCATCGCCGTTGGCGAAGCCGGTGGTGACGTCCACCCAGCGCAGCTTCTGGCCGGGGCCGACGAACTCGACGAAGGTGCGCTCGCTGGTGCGGGCCACGGCGGCGTCGGGGACGAACAGCGTGGCGCGGTCGCGATGGAAGCTCCACCGCACCTTGACGAACATGCCCGGCGCCAGCGTCAAGTCGGGGTTGGCGACGTCGAGCTCGACCGGCATGGTGCGCGTCTCGCGCCGCACGCTGTGGGCGACGCGGGCGACGGTGCCGGCGAATTGGCGCTGCGGCTGGCTGCTGACGGTGAACGCCAGCTGGGCGCCCAGGTCCATGCCCACGGCCTCGGCCTCCGGCACATCCACGACCAGGCGGAGCGGATCGAGCTGCTGCAGCTCGAACAGCGGCGCGGCGCTGGGGCCGGCCAGGGCCCCCTCGCTGGCGCTGCGGCGGATGATCATGCCGCGGAAGGGCGCGACGACGCGCAGGTAGGCCGCCATGGCGGCCTGCTGGTTCAATGCCTCTTGCGCGGCGGCCTCGGCCGCCAGCCGCGAGGCGACTTCGGCCTGGTCGGCGGCGACGGCCTGCTCGGCGACGTGGATGTCATTGCCCGCCACCGCGCCCGCCACCGCCGCGGCGGCGCCGCGGAGGCGGTCGAGGGTGACGCGGTCGCGTTCGAGCGCGGCCGAGGCTTCGAGCCGGAGCGCGCGGGCCGAGCTGAGCCGGTGCTCGGCCTCCGCGCGCGCGGCGAGCAGATCGGGCGCGTCCAGCTCGGCCAGCAATTCGCCGGCTTGCACGCGGCTGCCGCGATCCGCGTGGAGCCGCTTGATGAAACCGGGAACGCGGGCTTGCAGCTGGACATCCTGATAGGCGCTGAGCTCGGCCGGCAGTTCTTCGGTCAGGCGCGCCCGGGCCTCAATCACGACGGCGGTCTGCACTGGCCTCGGCCCCGCGCTGGCGGCAGGTGAGGGAGCGGCGCTGCGGCAGGCAGTGGCGGCCAGGGCCAACGCCGCCATCAATACGCTAGCGGGCCGCATGCGGAGCCTCCTTGCGGGCGCCATAGAAAGCCGGCATCAGCAGCAGGGTGGCGAGCGTCGAGGCGGCGAGACCGCCGATCACGGCCTGCCCCAGCGGCGCGGATTGCCCGCCGCCCGATTCCCAGGCCAGCGCCATGGGGATCATGCCGGCGATCATGGCGCCGGCGGTCATCAGGATGGGGCGCAGGCGCAGCCGTAGGCCGTGGCTGGCGTCGCGCTCGCTCTCGGCGACGGTGACGAGCAGGATGCCGTTGGCGACGGAAATTCCCACCGCGGTGATGATCCCCATGAAGCTCTCGATATTGAGGGTCGAGCCGAACAGCCGCAGCGTGAGCAGCGCGCCGACCAGCAGCGCGGGCACGGCCGAGACCGCGACCAGGGCGAGACGCAGCGATTGGAAGCTGGCGGTGAGCAGCATCAGGATGGCGACCACGGCCAGAGCGAGGCCGGTCTCGAGGCCGCCCAGGGTCTCTTCCATGGGCGGGACCTGGCCGGCGACCTCGATGCGGGTGCCGCGCGGCGGCGGCGGCAGCGCGGCGATGGCGCGGCGCACCGCCGCGGCGGCATCGCCGAGGCTGGAACCTTGGAGGTTGGCGTTGAGCGAGATCATGCGCTGCATGTTGAAGTGGTCGTATTCCCCTTTGACATCGCCGAGATAGGTTTGCGCCACGTCGCCCAGCAGCACGGGCTTGGCGGCCGACTCGCCGCCCGCGCCGGCCGCGGGGGCGGGCGAGAGGGCGATGTGGTTGACGGCTTCCAGGCTCGACATCTCGGCCGGCGGCATGAGCACCTGGATCTGGTAGGTCAGGCCGCTGGCGGGATCCTGCCAGAAGTCGCGGGCGACGAAGCGGCTGGAGGCGGTGGCTTCGGTGAGCGAGCGGCCGATCTGGGTGATGTTGACGCCGAGGTCGGCGGCGCGCTGGCGATCCACGTCCACCAGCACGGCGGGATAGTCGTAGGGCTGGCCGAATTGCAGGTCGCGCAGCCCGGGGATGGGCGCCAAGGCCTGGCGCACCTGCTCGGCGTAGGCGTGGTCGGCGCCGAGGTCGAAGCCGGAAACATGCACCTGGATGGGGGTGGGCGAACCCAGATTCATCATTTGCCCGATGACGTCGCCGGCTTCGAAGGAGACGCCCACCTCGGGCATCTCCCGCGCGAAGGCGGCACGGAGACGATCTTGAAAGGCGCCGAGCCGAATCCCCGAGCCGGGGCGCAGCGCCACCTGCGCCACCGCCTCGTGCGGCCCGCTGGTCCACAGATAGATGGTGTTGACCGGATACGAGCGCGGCTGCATGCCGACGAAGCCGAGCGTGGCTGCCACGTTGCCGGGCCCGGCCTCGCGCTCGAGCAGCGCCAGGGCGCGCAGGTAGAGCGCTTCGGTGCGCTTCAGGCGGGTTCCCGCAGGCGCGCGCAGGCGAAGCTGGAACTGGCCGGTGTCGGCGGCGGGGAAGATGTCGGTGCCCGCGGTGCGGGCCAGCCCCGCGGCCGCGCCCAGCGCGATCAGCAGATACAGCGGCAGCGCCCAGCGGCGGTGGCCGGCGACGCGGCCGGCGGCGCGCACCACGGCGTCGCGGAAGCGGGCGAAGCCGCGGGTGTCGGCCCCGCCGTGGTGCGGCTGCGCCTTGGCGCCGTGCCAGACGGTGAGCACCGGCACCAGCGTCAGCGAGAGCAGCAGCGAGGCCACCATGGCCAGGCCCACGGCCAGGCTGAGCGGAACGAAGAGCGAGCGGCTGATGCCGGTCATGAACAGCGCGGGCAGGAACACGGCGGCGACGCAGAGCGCGGCCAGCACCTGCGGGCCCATGATTTCACCCCCGGCGGCGACCACCGCGGCCGCGGGCGCCTCGCCGCGCGCCATGTGGGTGTGGATGTTCTCCATGGCCACGGTGGCTTCATCCACCAGGATGCCGATGGCGAGCGCCAGCCCGCCGGCGGTCATGAGGTTGAGACTCTGCCCCAACGCCCACAAGCCCGCCACCGCGGCCAGCAGCGCGAACGGGATCACCACCACCACGATGGCGGCGCTGCGGGCTTCTCCCAGGAACAGCCAGACGACCAAGCCGGTGAGCGCGGCGCCCAGCAGGCCGTCCACGAGCAGGGCCGAGAGCGCTTCGCGCACATAGACCGACTGGTCGAATTGGAAGTCCACCTGGACGTCGGGCGGCACCTGCTCGCGCATGAGCGGCAGCGCCGCCTTGACCTCGCCGACGATGCGCACGGTGGAGGCGTCGGCGTGCTTGGTGACCGGGATATAGACCACGCGCCGCCCGTTGAGCTCGGCGTAGCCGCTGACCACGTCGGCGGCGTCGGAGATCGAAGCCACGTCGCGCAGCAGCACGCCGCCTCGCGGGCCGTTGCGCAGCGGCATGTCCAGCAATTCGCGCCACTGCGGCACCACGGTGTTGAGGTGCACGATGCGGTTCAGGTCGCCCATGCGGGCATTGCCGCTGGGCAGCACGGTGTTGCCGGCCACCACCGCGCGCACCACGTCGTCGGGGGCGAGCCCGCGCGCGGCGAGATGCGAGGGGTCGAGGGTGATGATGATGCTGCGCGGGTTGCCGCCGAAGGGCGGCGGCGCGCTCACGCCGGCGAGCGAGGAGAACAGCGGCCGCACCCGCGACTGCGCGAAATCATCGAGCTCGAATTGGCTGCGGTTGGGGCTGGACAGGATGAGGTCGCCCACCGGCAGGCTGCCGGCGTCGTAGCGCAGGACGAAGGGCGGCACCGTGCCCGCGGGCATGTAGGCCAGCGCGCGCGCGATGTAGGAGGTGGTCTGCGCCGCCGCCTGGCTCATGTCGGTGCCGGGATGGAAGCTGAGCTTGATCAGCCCCACGTTCTGGATCGAATGCGACTCGACCTGCTGCACGCCCGAGATGAACAGGAAGTTCGCCTCGTAGTAGTTGACGATGTAGCCTTCCATCTCGACCGGCGACATGCCGCCGTAGGGCTGGGCGACGTAGATCACCGGCGCGTCCAGCTTGGGGAAGACGTCAATCGGCATGCGCAGCAAGGCAAGCGCCGCCAGCCCGACCACCGCCAGCACGGCCACCGCCACGGTCACCGGGCGCCGCAGGGCGCCGCCGATCAAGTCCATGTCAGTGCCCTCCCGATGCGCCTGAGGCGGCGAGGACCAAGGGCTGCAGGTCGCCGGCGGCGAAGGCGGTTTCGAGCAGACCGCGCCAGACCTGCAAGCGGCTGAGGGCAGCGTCGCTTTGGGCTTGCGCCAGCAACTGCTCGGCGTTGGCGAGGTCCACCACGCCGGCCAGGCCGGTCTGGTAGCGCACCCGCGCTTGCGCCTCGCTGGCGGTGGCGGCGTCGAGTTCGATGGGCGCCTGCAGGGCGACGGCGCGCGCGGCGGCCAAGTCGGCGGCGGCGCGCTGGGCCGCCGCGCCGAGGCTCGACGCCACCTGCTGCTGCCGGGCTTTCTCCTGCGCCAGTTGCGCGCCGGCGGCGGCCTGTTGCGCGATGGTGGTGCGCCAGCGGGTGAAGGAGAAATCCACGCCCAGGCCGACGCCCCAGTTGCCGGCGGTGGCGGGGGCGAGCCCGGAGGCGCCGCCGGCGAACGAGCCCGCCGCCAGGATGCCGCTGCCGCGGCCGTAGGCGCTGCCGAGCACGAACCAACGCGGCAGGGCCGAGCGTGCCAACTCCTGGGTGCGGGCCTGGGCCGCCGCAACGACCGATTGCTGGGCGCGCAGCTCGGGATGCAGCGCAGGGGCGGGCGCCAGGAGCCGCGGAGGCGCGTTGGGCAGCGGCGCGAGCGCGGGCAGCGCGCCAGTCGCGTTCAAGGCTTCGGACAAGTTCGCCTGGGCAATGGCGAGGTTGCGGTCAGCGTTGCTCTGGCGGATGCGCGCCCCGGCAAGCTCGGCTTGCGCGCGCGAGGCGTCGGCGCCGGGACGCAGTTGCTGGTCCACCAAGGCCTGGATGATTGCTGCAATCTGCTGCCAGCGCCCGACGTCGGCCTGGGCGACGCCAAGCTGCTGCTGGGCGGCCAAGACGGTGAGGAAGGCGTCGCCGGCGTGCGCGCCGACCTGGAGCCGGGCCAGATCCAATTGGGCGCCGGCGGCTGCGGCCAGATCGCGGTAATAACGAAGGTTCGAGGCGCGGCGGCCGAAGTCGGCCACCTCCCAAGAAAAATACGCGCCGGCGGCGCTGGTGAAGGCGCTGGCGGGGGCGTAATCCTTGGCGGGCACGGTGCCGCTGATCGAGGGCAGCGGGCTGGGGAAGCTGAGGCCGAGGGTGGCATTGTCGGTGGCTCGGTCCCACTGCCCGGCGAGGCCGAGGCTGGGGAGAAGGTTGGTCGCCGCCGCGCCCGCCTCGGCCTGGGCCCGGGCCAGCCCTTGGCGCGCCGCCTCGATGCCGGGATAGCGGGCCACCGCGGCCTGCACCGCATCGGGGAAGGCCAGCGCCGGGGACTGCGCGGCCGCGCCCGAGGCCATCGCCGCCGCCGCCGCCGCACACAGCGCTGCCCGCCTCCATCCCATGCAGCTAAGAACGGCGAATACATCTCAGTGGTTACATTCTTTCCGAGCGCGCCAGGGCGCGGAGCCCGGGGGCCCGCGCCGGGCTCCGCCAAGCCCTCCGGGCCGGGTTCCCTGCTATCATGGGGAGGTCGCGCTGGGCTCGACTTAACAGCGCACGCTGTGATATGGTTGCCCACGGGAGGGTGCTCTCCATGAAGCTGCGCGGCTTCGTCGCCTTGGCCTTGACCCTGCTGGCTCCGGCCAGCCTTCTCTACGCTCAGCGCGGCGGCCGCCGCGGCGGCGGCGGCGGGGCGGGCGGCCCCGCCCCGATGCAGTTCCGCGAGCTGGGGCCGGCCCAGGGCGGCGGACGGGTCTGCTGCGTGGTCGGCGTGCCCGGACAGCCCAACATCTATTACGTCGGCGCGGGCGGCGGCGGGGTGTGGAAGACCACCAACGGCGGCTTCAGCTGGACGCCGATCTTCGAGCACGAGTCCACCGAATCCATCGGCGCGCTGGCGCTGGCCCCCTCGAACCCCAACCTGGTCTGGGTGGGCACGGGCGAGAGCAACGTGCGCAACGACGTGATTGACGGCCACGGGCTGTACTTCTCTCCCGATGCCGGCGCGACCTTCCGCGAGATCGCGCCCGCCACGTTCCACCATGTCGGGCAGATCGCCAAGATCGTGATCAACCCGCACGACCCGAACGACGTGCTGGTGGCGGTGCTGGGCCATGCCTTTGGCCCCAACCAAGACCGCGGCGTCTACCGCACGACCGATGGCGGCGCGACCTGGACGAAGACGCTGTTCGTCAACGACACCACCGGCGCGATTGACCTGGCCATGGAGCCGGGGAACCCGCGCGTGCTGGTGGCGGCGATGTGGCAGACGGTGCGGCATCCCTGGGGGCTGGAGGATGGCGGTCCGGGCAGCGGCATCTACAAATCCACCGACAACGGCGCCACCTGGCACCAGCTCTCGAGCGGTTTGCCCCAAGGCCCGTACGGGCGCATCGCGGTCGAGTTCGCGCCCAGCCAGCCCGAGCGGCTGTATGCCGAGATCCAGGCCAAGCGCGGCGTCTTCTGGCGCTCGGACGACGCCGGCGACCACTGGACGATGGTGAGCGACGACTACCAGCTCAACAGCCGGCCGTTCTACTTCAGCCGCTTCGAGGTCTTGCCCAACGACCCCGACAAGATCTTCTTCCTCTCGGTGCGCATGTCCTATTCCGCCGACGGCGGCAAGACGGCTTCGGCGGCGGGCACCACGCTGCACAGCGACCACCATTCGCTGTGGATGGACCCCGAGAATCCGGACCGCATGATCGAGGGCAACGACGGCGGCGTGAATTTCTCCCAGGACGGCGGCCAGCATTGGGTGCATACCGCCAACCTCACGCTCGAAGAGGGGTACTCGATCCACGTGGACGACGACACCCCGTACCACATCTGCGTCGGCCTGCAGGACAACGGCGGCTGGTGCGGGCCTTCGCGCGGCGGCGCGCGGCCGGCGGAGTGGCGCACGGTGGTGGGCGGCGACGGCGAATACGTCGTGCCCGCGCCCAGCGACGCCAACGTGCTCTACGCCGATTCGCAGGAAGGCGACATCCAGCGCACGGATTTCTCCACCGGCCTGAGCGCCAACGTCAAGCCGCTGAACACCGGCACCTCGGGCGAGAGCGCCTTCGTCTACGACATGCCGGCGCGCTTCAACTGGACCACGCCCATCGAGGTGGACGCCAACGACCCGAACACGCTCTACCTCGGCGCCAACCGGCTGTACAAGAGCACCAACGGCGGCCACGACTGGACCGCCATCAGCCCCGACCTCACCAGCAACGACAAGAGCAAGCAGCAGGCCTCGGGCGGGGTGGTGGACCTCGACATGACCGGCGCCGAGACCGCCGACACCATCCTTTCAATCGGCCTCTCGCGCATGGACAAGAACACCCTCTGGGTGGGCACCGACGACGGCCACGTGCAGGTGACGCACGACGGCGGCAAGAGCTGGACCGACGCCAGCAAGAACATCCAGGGGCTCGCGCCCTGGGGGCGGCTGCAGCAGATCGAGGTTTCGCCCTTCGATCCCAACACCTGCTACATCGCCTACGACCGGCACGAGATGGACGACTCCCATCCCTACGTCTACCGCACCCACGACAGCGGCCAGACCTGGACGGCCATCAACGCCGGGCTGCCCGACGACTACGTCGCCCACGTCATCCGCGAGGACCCGAACCGCAAGGGCTTCCTGGTGCTGGGCACCGACTACGGCGTCTACCGCTCGAGCGACGACGGCGCGACTTGGGCCCAGGTCCACAGCGGCCTGCCGACGGTGGCCATCTACGACGTCAAGTTCGTCAAGCCCTACCACGACCTGATCATTGGCACGCACGGCCGCGGCATCTACCTGCTCGACAACATCACGCCTTGGGAGCAGATGGCCAGCCCGCAGGTGGCCGACGCGCCCTTCACGCTGTTCCCCATCCTCGACGCGGTCCGCTACCAAGGCGGCCGCGGCGGTGGCGGCGGCGGCCTGGGCGCGGATCCGTACGCGATGCGGGTGCCCGAGCCTCCGAACGGCGCCGTGATCCAGTACAACCTCGCCGCCGCGGTGCGCAGCGCGCGGCCCGAAGCCCCCGCTCCGGCGCCCACGCCGGAAGAGCAGCAGATGGCGCAGCTCGCCGCCCAATTCGGCTTTGCGCTGCCCACCGCCAGTCGCGGCCCGGTCACGATCGAGGTGGCCGACGCCGAGGGGCACCGCGTAGCCACGATCCACGCCCCCGGAAACGCCGGGCTGAACCAAGCCGTCTGGTCGGGCAACTATGATCCTTCGCCGGTGCGAGCGCCTTCGAACGGCGGCCGCGGCGGTGGCGGATTCTTCGGCGGCGGCGGCGGCGGCCTGCGCGCCCTGCCCGGCCGCTACCAAGTGACGGTGACGGTGCCCGGACAAACGGCGCAGTCGCAGTGGGTCAATCTGAAAGAGGACCCGCGCATCAAGGTGGACATGGCCGCGCTGCAAGCCACCCTCGCCGCCGGCGAAGCCATGCAGCCCGACGTGGATGCCATGAACCGCATGCTCGCCGGGCTCGAAAGCCTGGGCCAGCAGTTGTCGTCGCTGCAGAAGAACCTGGCGCCGCTGCGCAGCGAAGGCAGCAACGCGGCCATCCTCGACCAGGCCGGCGCGCTCGACAAGAAGGTGGTCGCGCTCGAGGACGAGTTCAACCCCGCCCCGCGCCGCGAAGACTACGGAGGCATCACCAAGTTCGCCGCCGAGTTCAACGGCATCTTCCGCCGCGTCAGCGGCGGCTTCAACGAGGCGCCGCACGCGCAGGATTTGCGCGACTGGGCCACCGACCGCGCCAAGCTCGAGGGCTTCCTTGGCCGCTACAACGATCTGCTCAAGACCGACGTGGCGGCCTTCAACAAGGCCGCCATGGCGCACAGTTCGGTGACCCTGGTCGCGGGCACGCCCGTCACCCTCGGCCGCGCGCCCGCCATGCTGGCGGCGGCTGAATCCGCCGCCGCGGCTTCCAAGAACTAGCAACTAAGAACCCACAACTTCGAGGAGTTCCCATGCGCACGCTTCGCTTCGCCGCCCTATCGTTGCTTTCCGCCAGCCTCGTCGCCCTGCCCGCCTTGGCTCAGCGCCGGGGCGGCCGCGGCGCCGGGAGCGCAGAGCCCATGCAGTTCCGCGATCTCGGACCGGCGCAGGCCGGCGGGCGCATCGCCGCCGTGGTCGGCGTGCCCGGAGATCCGAACATTTATTACGCCGGCGGCGCCGGCGGCGGGGTGTGGAAGACGACCGATGCCGGCAACACCTGGCGCCCGATCTTCGAAAACGAGGCCACGGGCTCGATTGGCGACATCGCGCTGGCGCCGTCGAACCCGAATTTGGTGTGGGTGGCGACCGGCGAGGCCAATATCCGCAACGACGTCATGGTCGGGCACGGCCTCTACTTCTCGCCCGATGCCGGAGCCACCTGGCAAGAGATCGCGCCCCAGATCTTCCACAACGCCGGCCAGATGTCGCGGGTGGTGATCAACCCGCAGGACGCCGATGAAGTTTGGGTGGCGGTGCTGGGCCACGCCTTCGGTCCCAACCCCGAGCGCGGCGTCTTCCATACCACCGACGGCGGCAAGACCTGGAACAAGACGCTGTACGTGGACGACCACACCGGCGCTATCGATCTCGCCATCAAGCCCGATAACCCCAAGATTCTGCTGGCCGGCATGTGGGACGTGACCCGCCATCCCTGGACGCTGGACAACGGCGGCCCCGGCAGCGGCCTCTACCGCTCGATTGACGGCGGCAGCACCTGGACCAAGATCACCGCCGGTTTGGCCCGCGGTCCCTACGGCCGCATCGGCTTGGCCTTCGCGCCCAGCCAGCCCGATCTGGCCTACGCCATCGTGCAATCCAAGACCGGCCTGTTCTACCGCTCCGAGGACGCCGGCGCGCATTGGACCTCAGTCAGCGACAGCGACGCCCTCGATGCCCGGCCCTTCTATTTCAGCCGCTTCAACGTGGCGCCCGACAATCCGGAAAAGCTTTATTTCCTTGCGCTGGGCATCAATGTCTCCACCGATGGCGGAAAAACCGTCACGCCCGCCGGCCGGGTCCACTCCGACAACCACAGCATGTGGATCGACCCGAAGAACCCGAGCCGCATCATCGAGGGCAACGACGGCGGCGTGGTGCTGTCGTACGACGGCGGCAAGAACTTCCGCTTCCTCGACACCATTCCGCTGGAAGAGTTCTACATGGTGTCGGCCAGCAACGAGCCCGCCTACAATCTGTGCGGCGGCCTCCAGGACAATTCGGCCTGGTGCGGCCCTTCGTCGGGCAACAGCACGATGAACTGGAACGCGGTGGTCGGCGGCGACGGCGAATACGCCGTGGTCGCGCCCAGCGATCCGCACATCATCTACGCCGATTCGCAGAACGGCGAGGCCGAGAGATTAGACACCCGCACCGGCCTTTCGCGCGACATCAAGCCCTACGCCCTCGGGGTCGAGAACCGCGTTCCCAGCACGCTGAAGTACCGCTTCAACTGGACCACGCCGATCGAAGTGGGCAGCAAGAGCGCCGATGACGTGTACATGGGCGGCAACGTGCTCTTCCACTCCACCGACGGCGGCTTCAGTTGGACCGCGATCAGCCCCGACCTCACCCGCAACGACAAATCGAAGCAGATCAACAGCGGCGGCGACATCGTCAAGGACATCACCGGCGCCGAGACCTACGACACCATCATTTCGATCGCGCTCTCGCGCACCGATCCCAACACCATCTGGACCGGCAGCGACGACGGCGTGGTCAGCGTCACCCGCGACGGCGGCAAGAGCTGGTCGCGCGCCAGCGACAACATCCAGGGCCTGCCCGAGTGGGGCCGGGTGCAGCAGATCGAGGTTTCGCCGTTCGATCCGGCCAGCGCCTACGTGGCCTTCGACCTCCACATGACCGACGACAACAGGCCCTACGTCTTCAAGACCCACGACGGCGGCAAGACCTGGACCGCGATCTCGGCCGGCCTCCCCGGCGACAACAGCGCGCGCGTGGTGCGCGAGGATCCGAACGAGAAAGGCTTCCTGGTCTGCGGCACCGACACCGGCTTGTTCTACTCCCAGGACGACGGCGCCAACTGGAAGCCGCTGAAGCGCGGCTTCCCGACCGTGCCGGTCTTTGACGTGCAGTTCGTCAAAGCCAGCCACGACCTCCTGGTTGCCACCCACGGCCGCGGCCTGTTCGCGCTCGACAACATCGTGCCGCTGGAGAAGACCGACGCCGCCGTGGCTGATGCGGAATTCACCCTCTTCCCGACGCTCACCGACTACCGCCTCCAGGGCGGCAAGCTCGGCGGCGGCGGCTTCTTCTTCGGCGGCGGCGGCGGCGCCACCATCGCCTACAACCTGAAATCCGCCCACGCCGGCCGCAACCAGGTGAAGATCGCCATCACCGACATGAAGGGCGACCCCGTCACCACGCTCACCGGCACCGGCCGCGCCGGCCTCAACGAGGTCACCTGGCGCGGCAACTACGACGGCCCCCGCACCGCCATCCTCGGCAACAACAACGGCGGCGGCTTCGGCGGTTTCGGTTTCGGCCCGCGCGGCACGCCCGGCGAACCCACCCCCGACGGCGGCCCGGCCGCGCTCGCGGGTGAATACAAGGTGACGGTCACCGTCGCCGGCCTTCCGGCCCAAAGCCAGACCGTGCGCCTCGCCGATGACCCGCGCTGGCCGCGTTCCGCCAATGCGGAGGCCAACGCCGCCGCCACGCTCAAGGCCGCGCTGCAGTACCGCGACGAGGTCTCGGCCATGAATCAGATGCTCACGCGCCTCAACAACCTGCAGACCCAGCTCAAGACCGAGCAGTCGAGCATGCGCACGCTGCAGCAGAGCGGGGAGGGCGACTACGCTGCGGTCTCCAAGGAAGCCGACGCGCTGCTGAAGAAGGTCTCCGATCTCGAGATGGAGGTCTACAACCCCGACCAAGGCAAGGGGGAGGCTACGGTGTACCTGACGGATTTCCAGCAGGACTTCCAAAGCCTCTACGACAACATCGCCGGCAGCGACGAGACCGGCCCGCGGCCTTCCGACTTGGAGCTATGGCAGACCGAGCGCGCCCAGCTCCAGGGCTACCTCGACCGCTACAACGCGCTCGAGAAAACGGATGTCGTTGCCTTCAACAAGCTCGCCGCCGCCCACGGCGCCATCACCGTGGCGGTGGCCGAGCCGGTCACGCTGCCGGCGGCCTCCGGCCGCGCCGTGGCCGCGCCGGGGTCCGGCCGGAAGCGGTAGCCTTATCGCGATTCACGTTTGGCGCGGCCTAGTGCTGCAAGGCCCCGCTCGGCTGCGCCGGGCGGCATTTGCCCAACCTGCGTCCAAATTACCCGGCCTGATCGGTCCAGAAGCACGGCTGTGGGTTGGAATCGGAACCGCAGCGGGGCATCCGCCCAACCCATTGCGAAAGAGGTCAATGTGTTGCCGTCGAGGCTTCCGATCCTGCCGAGCGTGGGAGCCAGGCTCACCGCATCACAGCCGGCCGCTACAATGCGCTGGCGGAACACGCCCGCCTGCGGCTGCTCGGCGCGGCAGTACGGGCAATCGGGCCCGGCGAAGCGAACAAGAGCGCAGCGCCCGCCATCTTCGCGCCATTCGGCCCCGTCGGCGAGCCGTGCGGCAGGAAGCAGCACGTGATCGCCAACTGCAATTCCTTGAAGGTCTTTGCGTATTTGGTGGCTCACGCTCGCCAGAGCGACCAGCAGCACCGTGTCGGCGATCGCGAGCGCAGTGGCGGCTCGACGGAGCCAATGGCGCGCTGCTACTGCGCCCGGAGGATCGCGTTCTCCACGCTCGCTGCGGGTAGATTCGCCTTCCATGGGATTATCTCCTCGACCGCACTTTTCGGATTCACCAAGAGGGCATCGCCTTCCTGATCGGCGGACCGGATGTACTGGATTGCGGCCCAGCCCAGATCGTCCAGGATAAGAAAGGGAGCGGGCGCGGCGCGCCGGCGCACAGCATCGGCGCACACCTCTGAATCGCACACCCCAACCAGGGCAATTCCTGGGCGTGCCGCCACGCTGGCGGCGATCCCGCTCCAAAACGCCATGTCACCATCGAACTCCTTCGCGTGAAGCACGAACACGGCAAAGTGCCGCGATTTGCCGGGCAATGCCAACTGCTGATGCCCGAAGATGTCGAACCCGGTGAGCGCCCTCAATGTCACCCCTGGGTGGACAGGGTAGACTTCGCTCGCATCGCGCCATCGCTGCAGGTCGGCTCGGAGCGTCAACCCCGAACGGGCTTCAAGGAGTCCAAGCCCCAAAACCAGTGCGAACGCAGGCAAATTCTGGCGGATCAATTTGCTGCCTGCCGGCTCGCAAGGGAGCTTGCGACCATGGCAAGGACGCCCGCCCTCAGCATCGGGGACCGAATTTCGCGCGCATGCCGCAGCGCGAGCGTCGGGTTGACATTGGCTGCGGATTGGAACACCGACGTCAGCGTCAGATTCGTCAGAGCAAGGCTGCCAAAACGCTGCGCCTGCTCGGCGGGCGTCAGGGATGCAAAACGTTCTGCGGCGTCGCTCGCGATCGAGTCGGCGTGATTGAGTCCGCGTTCGAGGAGGTCCTCGGCAGTCCGGTGATCCCCTAGCCGGTCGAGGACTACGCTCAGCTTCACCGCCGATACCAAGGATGTAACCCACAAATCGTCGTTGTTGCGAAGCCCGCCCTCGGCTTCGCTGGCCGCGTTGTTCGCCGTCTTGGGGTTGCTGGAGATGGTCGCCTCAGCGATTCCCACTAGGGAACGAAATCGCTCAGCTGCGTCCTGCAGGCCTTGGGCATTGGCGAGCGCGCCGGCTGGATCCGATGCTGCCTGATCCGCGATTTGGGCACCTGGGCTCATGCCGACGTGAAGCCCAATCTTGCCGTTGGAACCGGTCTCAATCCGCAACGGCGCACTTTCGGGCAGCCGCCCCGGGAATTCTGCTCGCAATTCTTCTGCGCGATTGGGATCGATTTCGCCAATCAATTCAACCAGAAGCGCGGCATCTCCTGCCCGGGCTTGCGGCGGCTCGTCGGTAGCGGTTGAATTTTTCACTTTCGAAAGCAGGGCTAGCCCGGTGTCTTCGATTTTCGGATCGAGATCGGTCTCAATCGCGCGCAAGTGGCGCAGGAAGTTGGCTGCGGTGTTGATATCTATAGGCGCTTGTGCATTGCCGGCCGCTTGAAGGCCGTCCAGCGCGACAGAGCTGCGGAAATCCTGCGGAAGGTCACGATCATTGGCCAAGGCGATCACGCCGTCGTATGGAAACGATCCGTCCCGCATTCCACAGGCGTGGATGGCTTCGATTGCGCGGTCCGTCCTATGCCGCTCCACCATGGCTTCGATTACCCAGTTGTAGACGGAAGACGCCTCTTGCGTCGGTGCCGGATCCAAATCGCTCGCGTCTGCCAGGGCCTGGCCGATATCGCCCGCCTGCGCCAACGTGCGGATCGCCACGCCCTCAACGATGCCCCGCGTTGTAGAGCGAAGGTGATCGAGGGGGTCGCTCGCGTCGAGAGTGCCCCAAGCGTGAACATGCGCAAAAAGCCCAGTGAAGTCGTCGGTTGCTTCTCGCTTGTTTCCGGCTAACATCTCCTGTCGGGCGACATTCGCGAGCAGGTGCTCCGAAGCGGGCGTCGGTGCCTCCCGTGCAGCAGCCTTTGCTTCGCGAAAAATGGCCAATGTCTGACCAGGCCCGGGGCTTACCCCGGCCGCCAACTGAGCTTGCAATTGCGTGATGGCTGCAAGCGTTATGGCGACCAGGGTAAGCCGTCCAGGAAAGTTCATCACCGTTCGAGCTCCTTAGAAAATTACCGGCGGCCCGCACCGCTCGTCGGTATTGCCGAAATCGGCCCAGTTATCCGGCTGACCAATGCAAATGCACCACGACCCCACGCCTTCATAGCCGGCCATGTCGCAGTGGCCGGGTTCGGTCCCGATGCCGTCCGGATTTGCGGCCTGACAGGCCTGCGAGAAATTGCAGCCCGCTGGCGAGCGTACCCCCACCCCCCCCCCCATCCTCTCCGCCCCAACTATCTACTACAAGAATGAGAGAGACAAAGGTGTCCCGCGTAGCACAGCGCCCACCCCCCCCCCGCAGGCGCAAGCCACCGGCGAGGGGGGGGGGGCAG
>Ga0134126_10000051_pt1 | contig 146534 bp, 125 predicted proteins | sample KB31752_FD_96881 | JGI IMG/M metagenome (GOLD analysis project Ga0134126, IMG submission 96881) | Terrestrial soil microbial communities with excess Nitrogen fertilizer from Kellogg Biological Station, Michigan, USA - KB3-175-2 | ecosystem: Environmental > Terrestrial > Soil > Unclassified ... | reverse complement strand
TCATCTCCACGCACGGCGCCCGCAAAGGTTTGGCCGATACCGCGCTCAAGACCGCCGACTCGGGTTACATGACCCGCAAGCTGGTGGACGTGGCGCAGGACGTTATCATCCGCGAACAGGATTGCGGAACGAGCAACGGCATCTGGGTGCAGGCGATTTACGAGGGCGAAGACGAAGTGGTGAAACTCGCCGACCGCCTGATCGGCCGCTTCTCCTGCGATGACATCAAGAATCCGCAGAACCCGAAGGAATTGCTCGCCAAAGCCAACGAGGAAATTGATGAACTCAAGGCCAAGGCCATTGATTCGAGCGGCGTTGAACGCGTCAAGATTCGTTCGGTGCTCACTTGCGAAAGCAAGCACGGTATCTGCATGTATTGCTACGGCCGCAATCTCGCGACCGGCGGCCTCGTGAAGCTCGGTGAAGCCACCGGCATCATCGCCGCGCAATCGATCGGCGAACCCGGCACGCAGCTCACCATGCGTACGTTCCACATCGGCGGCACGGCCTCGGCGGTGTTCAAACAACCGCAGATCAAGGCCAAGTTCGACGGCGTCATTCGTTACAATGAATTGCGCATCGTGCAGCTCGAGGACGGCAACAACATCGTTCTGAACAAGAACGGCAGCGTTTCCATCCTCGCTGAAGACGGCCGCGAACTGGAAAATCACACCATCGTCATCGGCTCGGTCATTTCCATCCCCGACGGTGAGAAGGTCAAGAAGGGCGACACGTTCGTGCAATGGGATCCTTACAACGTCCCGATTCTCTCCGAGAAGGCGGGCAAGGTGAAGTTCCACGACATCATCGAGGGCGTCACCATGAAGCAGGAAATGGATGAGCAGACGCAGCAGGAAGCGATGGTCATCATCGAGCATAAGGAAGATTTGCACCCGCAAATCATTATCACCGACGATGACGGCGAAGCGGCCGCGAATTATCCGATTCCCTCCGGCGCGCACATCGTGGTGAACGAAGGCGACAAGATCGTCGCCGGCACGTTGATGGCGAAGACGCCGCGGAAAAGCTCGAAGACGAAGGACATCACCGGCGGTCTGCCGCGTGTGGCCGAGTTGTTCGAAGCGCGCCGTCCGAAGGACGCCTCGGAAATTTCGAAGATCGACGGCATCGTTGATTTCGGCCCGAGCGTTCGCGGCAAGCGCTGCATCATCATCAAGGATCAGCAGACCGGCGTCGAAGAGGAACACCTCATCGCCATAGGCAAACACGTGATCGTCTTCAAGGGCGACTTCGTGAAGAAAGGCCAGCAATTGACGGAAGGCCCGATCGATCCGCACGAAATTCTCGACATCTGCGGCCCGCAGGAATTGCAGGAGCATTTGGTGAACGAAGTGCAGGAAGTGTATCGTCTACAAGGCGTGACCATCAATGACAAGCACATCGAAATCATCGTGCGCCAGATGTTGCGCAAGGTTCGCATCACCGAACCCGGCGACACGACGTTCCTCTGGGGCGAGCAGATCGACAAGCTAGAGTTCGAGGAAGAGAATGCGCGCGTCGAGAAGATGGGTGGCAAGCCCGCGGAAGCGCAGCCCGTGCTGCTCGGCATCACGAAGGCCTCGCTCGAAACCGAGAGCTTCCTGAGCGCCGCGTCCTTCCAGGACACGACCCGCGTGCTGACCGAAGCCGCGACTCGCGCCAAGGTGGATTACCTGCGCGGGTTCAAGGAAAACGTCATCATGGGCCATATCATCCCGGCGGGCACCGGTTTCGATCATCACCGGAAGGTGACCCTGAAGCCGCTGGTGGAATTGCCGGAAGAGCCCGAGCCGCAGGAAGAGCCCGCTGCGCCCGCGGAAAACCCGCTGGTGGGTTAAGGTCACTAAAAATTCACAAGGCCGGTTTCACGGAAGTGAACCGGCCTTTTTGTTTTTGAAACTGCTTTTGCGCTCCTTCACATTCGTGGGGAATTTCAGCGAGGTTTCAAAGGACTATGGGATTGTGTCCTTCAGCCCAGGGTTGGACGCGCAGCGGCCTACCCTGGGTGAAACTCAACCCCTTCAGGGTTGAACGAAATTCCGCAGTTGACCCAGGGTAGCCTCGCCGACTCGGCAACCCTGGGCTGAAGGACGGAATCCCTTTGGGATTCATCGCGGCTCATCACCATCCAAAAATCCAAAAATCCTGCACCTCCGGCTGGCCGTGTTCTTCCTGGACCTTGATCTGGAGCCAGTGCGGATTGACGGTGCCGTCCTTATTTTCGAGCGCGAACGAATACAGCTTGTAAGGCTTTTTGCTTTCGGCGGCGACCGTTTGCACGTTCAGAAATTTTCCGACCTGGACGGGGTGGCCGGCTTTCATGGCCTGCTCCCAAGCGTTGGTCGATTCGCTGGCGGCGGTTCCCGGCTTGGCCAAAGCCCGAAGTTTTGCCCAATCTCCGTGGTTGATGGCCGCCACGAGATCGTTGCAGACGTTTGGCGGGCTATCCGCATGCTGCTCAAGCACAACTACCGGCTGCTGCTTGGGGGACGCACACGAAACCACCAAAACCGCCAGGATCAGGTAAATTATTCTCATACTGCCAAAAACATTTTGTAGCGGGGTGGTCGCCAAAACCCCAAGGCTAGAGCGGTGGCGTGCTCAAAGCAAGTCAGTGAAACTACCGAAACGGGCCTTGAAAAGGCCGCCGGGCGGCTTTACTCTTTCACGTTGCAAAAATTCGGGAAATAGTTGTTGCAACACAGCACCTGTTTGTTATATTCCGCGCTCCGTTTGCCCCGCTAAAGGGAAGCGGCGCAGACAACTAGAATTTTAGAGCAAAATGCCGACTATCAATCAATTGGTTCGTAAAGGACGCAGCAAAATCCGCTACAAGTCCAAGTCGCCGGCCCTGCAAAACTCGCCGTTTCGGCGGGGCGTTTGCATCCAGGTGATGACCCGCACGCCGAAGAAGCCGAATTCGGCCATGCGCAAAGTGGCGAAGGTTCGCCTGACCAACGGCTATGAAGTCATCGCCTACATTCCAGATGAAGGCCACAATTTGCAGGAACACTCGATCGTGCTCGTGCGCGGCGGACGTGTGAAGGATCTCCCGGGCGTGCGCTATCACATCGTGCGCGGAACCCTCGATGCCGCCGGCGTGGAAAAACGCCGCGTGAGCCGTTCGAAATATGGCGTGAAGCGGCCGAAGGAAGCCAAAGCCGGCGCAGCGAAATAACCATTTAACTGTTTAACTTATTTAACGGACACATGTCACGAAGACGACAAGCGACGAAACGGCCGATCCAGAGCGACGCGAAATTCAACAGCGCCTTGGTTTCGCGCCTGGTGAACACCGTCATGATTGGCGGCAAGAAAAGCACGGCACAACGGATTGTTTACGGCGCGTTCGACCGCATCGCGGAAAAGAACCCCGCCACCAACCCGCTGGAAATTTTGCAGCGCGCGGTTGACAACGCGAAGCCTCGCCTCGAAGTTAAGGCCCGCCGCGTGGGCGGCGCGACCTACCAGGTGCCGGTGGAAGTGGCGGCCGACCGCCAGTTCGCGCTGGCCTTGCGCTGGTTGGTGGATTTTGCGGACGCGCGCAAAGGGCAGCCGATGAAGGAAGCCCTCGCCGCGGAAATCCTGGAAGCCTATCAAGGGCAGGGGAACGCCATTCGCAAGCGCGATGAAGTGCATAAGATGGCGCAGGCGAACAAAGCGTTCGCGCATTTCCGCTGGTAGAAATCGATTATTTATCGCGCCCCGAGAAATGATCGGGGCGTTTTTGGTCTTTGAAATGAGTTAAATCGGTTGAGCAGGTAATGAGCGGACGCCCAAGACTCATTTCACCTGTTCAGCCGATTTAACTCATTTGGCTATTTAACAGATTTAACATTTAGAATTATGCAAGCAGTGATGGACAACGCAAAACCGGTCAACTCGCCCAATCGCCAGTACACGATGGAGCGCACCCGCAACATCGGCATCGCCGCGCACATTGATGCCGGCAAAACGACGACTACCGAGCGAATTCTCTTTTACACGGGCCTCATCCATAAGATCGGCGACGTGGATGACGGCAACACCGTGACCGACTGGATGGAGCAGGAGCGCGAGCGCGGCATCACCATCACCTCCGCGGCCGTGACGTGTTTCTGGACCCAGAAATCCACGAAGCCCGGTGAAGACCAGATTTTCAAGGCGTTCAAGGATGTGCCGCATCGCATCAACATCATCGACACTCCCGGCCACGTGGATTTCACGGCCGAAGTGGAGCGCTCGATGCGCGTGCTGGACGGCGCCGTGGCCGTGTTCTGCGGCGTGGCCGGCGTGCAGCCGCAATCCGAAACTGTCTGGCGTCAGGCGACCAAATACAAAGTCCCGCGCATTGCGTTCGTCAACAAGATGGACCGCACGGGCGCGAATTTTGAAAACGCCCTCAGCGACATGCGCAACAAGCTCAAGGCGTATGCGTACCCGATTTTCCTGCCCATGGGCGCGGAAGACAAATTTGAAGGCGTCATCGACGTCGTCAACCAGAAGGCCATTGTTTGGGGCCCGGGCGACGTTCCCAACGAAGGCCTGAATTACGAGATCAAGGACGTTCCGGCCGAACACCAGGAACGCGCCAAGGCCGCTTTGGCGGAATTGATTGACGCCGTCTCGAACAAGGACGACACCATCGCCGAACTCGTCATCGAAGAAAAGCCGATCGCCCCGCAGGTGCTCAAGGCGGCTATTCGCCGTTTGACCTGCAAGATCGAATTCGTGCCCGTGCTGTGCGGTTCGGCCTTCAAGAAAAAAGGCGTGCAGGTGCTCGTCGATGCGGTCGTGGATTATCTCCCGAGCCCGCTGGACATTCCTCCGGCCGAAGGCATTGAGCCCGGCACCGATAACAAGGTCATCGTCGAATCCAACGATAACAACAAGTTCTGTTCGCTCGCGTTCAAGCTTTGGACGGATGCTTACGCCGGCAAGCTGGTGTTCTTCCGCGTTTACTCCGGAAGCCTCGGCAAAGGCGACACGATTTATAATCCGCGCACGCGCAAGCGTGAACGCGTCAGCCGCCTTATGGTTATTCAAGGCAGCGAACGCAAGGATATCGAACGCGTTTACGCGGGCGACATCGCCGCGCTCGTCGGTCTGCGCAATATCACCACCGGCGACACGCTGTGTAATGAGGACTTCGATGTGACGTTGGAACCCCCGACGTTCCCCGAACCCGTTATCAGCATGGCGGTCGAGCCGAAGACCAAGCAGGATCGCGACAAGATGTCCGAAGGTTTGCAACGTCTGGCGGAAGAAGATCCGACGTTCCGTTGCTTCACCAACGAGGAAACCGGCCAGCTTATCATTGCGGGCATGGGCGAGTTGCACCTGGAAATCATTCGCGACCGTTTGATGCGCGAATTCAAGGTGGAAGCCAACGCCGGCGCTCCGCAGATTGCTTATCGCGAAACCATCACCAAATCGGCCGATGGCGAGGGCAAATTCATCCGCCAATCCGGCGGTCGTGGTCAATACGGCCATGCCATCATCAAGGTTGAGCCGAATGAAAAAGGCAAAGGCGTCGAAGTTGAAAACAAGATTGTCGGCGGCGCCATTCCGAAGGAATACATCCCGGCGGTTATCGACGGCATCGAAGAAGCGGTCAAAGGCGGCGTTTACGCCGGTTACCAGGTCATCGACATCAAGGTGCAGGTCGTTGACGGAACGTTCCACGAAGTGGACTCGAACGAACTCGCATTCAAGATGGCCGGCATCTTCGCGCTGAAGGACGCTTTCAAGAAAGCGAGTCCGATCCTGTTGGAACCGATCATGAAGGTCGAGTGCACGACTCCGGACGAGTATCAGGGCGATTTGATTGGTGATATCACCCGTCGCCGCGGTCATATCGTGAATATTGAAGCGAAGCAGGGGCAGACGATCGTGAACGCGCAGGTGCCGCTGGCCGAAATGTTCGGCTACGCCACCGCGATTCGCTCGCTTTCGAAAGGCCGCGCCTCGTATTCCATGGAGCCGCTGACCTTCGAGCAGGTCCCGACCAGCATCTTGAACCAAATTTTGGAAGTGGCGGCCAAGAAGCCTGCGGCGCGCACCTAGATCATTGCAATTTCAACGCACAAGCCGGGATGCAAATCCCAGCTTTTATTTTGCCTTGAATCGCAGCTGAAATTCTCCTTAAGTATTTCCAAGCACCACCGTTAAGAAAGCATATCCACTTATGAGAGGAAAAATCGCGTTATTCGGCATGGCATTGGTCCTCGGAATCGGGTTGGAAAAATCGGCGGCAACTTCGCCCCCTGTTCTGCTCACTATCAGTGACTCAAATCCTGCGGCGGTGACTATCACCGCCACCGGCGCCGATCCCATGGTGAACGACAGCAGCCAGGTTGGGCTTGGCGGTGTGGATTTGCTCGGGTTTTTCACTCAAAGCAGCCCCTCTGTCGGCGGCCCCGTTGGCACCTCGACTCTTAGGGGCGGCTCCCTGGCTGACCCGTATGATACCCTTCAGGTTGACAATTCCGGCAGCGGCACGGTGAATCTGAATCTTTATGTTAACAATGCCAACCCTGAAACCTTCTCTACCACGCAGCCTGCCTTTACTGGTTCATGGACCATGGATCTCACCACTTTCGGCGTGGGTTCTTCCGCGCTTCCCACACCCGGCACTTCGGGTCAGATCATAGTCGGTTTCACCGGTAATCCTGGACCGGTGATCGGCGAATGGCAGGTCGCAGCCGTTCCGGAACCGGCCACGGGCAGCCTCCTGCTCCTGGCCTGTGGCATCGTCTTGGTTTTTTGGCGCCATCGAGCAGTCGGAATTCGCATGCGCGCGCATAGGGCCTGACGTGGCTTTCCAACAGGGCAGGGATGCAAATCCCGGCCTTTATATTGCCAAGGTGGGGCAAAGCTGCCGCTTGGCCCCATTTCCCATCTCTGAGCAAAGGCCGGCGACGGTATGCCGCTTTTATATCGAAAAAATCTCAAAAAACCTATTGCATTGGAGCTTCCCGTTGCTATATTTCACCCCCGCTTCGCTTTGGGTGAAGTGGATTTAGTTTAACCATTAACAGACAATTGTTCTTTCTATGGCTGGACAACGTATTCGCATTCGACTGAAGGCTTATGACCATCGCGTCATAGACCAATCCGCCCGCGATATCGCCGACACGGTGAAACGCACGGGCGCGCGCGTGGCAGGACCCATCCCGCTCCCGACCCGCATCGAGCATTTCACCGTTCAACGCTCTCCTCACTCGGACAAAAAATCCCAGGAGACCTTCGAACAACGGACCCACAAACGGCTCATCGATATCATCGAGCCGACGGCCAAAACTGTGGACGAACTCAAGAAACTGAACCTCCCGGCCGGCGTGGACATCACCATCAAAATTTAAGTTTATGCCACTAGGACTTTTAGGAAAAAAACTCGGGCACACGCGCGTCTATGATGCGCAGGGCGTACTGCACCCGGTCACCGTCGTTCTCGCCGGTCCGAATCGCGTGTTGCAGGTCAAAACCCAGGCCGGCAAGGATGGCTACAACGCCGTTCAACTCGGTTTCGATGACCAGAAGGAACAACGTCTCACCAAGCCGTTGCTCGGTCATATCAAAAAGCACAGCGGCGTTGCTGTGAAGCGCATTAAGGAATTCCGCAATTTCTCAAAGGAAGTGAAGGCTGGCGACGTCGTTGGGCCGACACTGTTCGCGCCTGGCGATTTCATTGACGCCATTGGCGTGACCAAGGGCCGCGGGTTTGAAGGTGTTGTGGGCCGCCATGCGTTTGCTGGTGGTGATTCCACGCACGGCGCCAAAGGCTGGCATCGCCGCTCCGGCGCCATCGGCCAGCGCCTGTTCCCCGGCACGGTTATGCGCGGCATGAAGATGCCCGGCCATTTGGGCCAAGTGCAGCGCACCACGCAGAACCTCGAAGTCATCCAGGTTCGCGAAGCGGACAATTTGTTGTTGATCAAGGGCTCGATTCCCGGCGCCGAAGGCGATTACGTCATCATCCGTGAATCCAAGAAACGTCCGAAGGGTTGGAAGCCGCCGGTTTCCGCTGTCTCGGGCAAGAAGGCGGCCAAGGCTGCTGCCGAACCGAAGAAAGAAGCCAAAAAGTAATTGAGGCAGCGTCATGAAAATTTCCATTAAAGACATCAAAGGAAAAAGCCAGGGCGAACACGAAGTAAAGTTCGAGCTCGTCGAAGGCGGGAAGGGCACCCAGGCCGTTCACGACACTGTGGTGGCGTATCGCGCCGCGCAGCGCATGGGCACGGCTTGCACCAAGAACGTCGGCGAGGTGGCCGGCTCGAATAAAAAGCCGTGGCGCCAGAAGGGCACCGGCCGCGCGCGCGCCGGTTCGTTCCAATCGCCGTTGTGGGTCGGTGGCGGCGTGGTCTTTGGACCCAAGCCCCGCGACTTCGCAAAGAAAGTCAATTCCAAGACCAAGCAACTGGCCCTGCGCAAGGCGCTCAGCGAGCGTTTGAAGGCCGGCGACGTGGTCGTTGTCGATGACCTGAAGCTGGGGTCGTCCAAGACGAAGGATTTCGTGGGCGTGCTGTCCGCGCTCGAACTGAAGGGCACGGCGCTCATCGTGGCGCAGGAAGTGGACAAGAACCTCTCGCTCGCCTCGCGCAATGTCGAGAAAGTGACGTTGACCACGAGCGATTCGTTGAACACCTACGACGTGCTGCGTTCCGACAAACTCGTCTTCACCAAGGGTGCATTTGAAAAACTCGAAGCCCGTTTGAGCAAGGAGAAAGAGTAACTCGTTACTCATTTAACCGACCATGAATTCTTTCGAAATTATCAAGACCGTGCGCCTGACTGAAAAAGGCACGCGCCAGAGCGAGAGCCACAACCAATACACCGTGGTGGCTGATCCCCGCGCGAACAAAACGCAGATCCGCCAGGCGGTGCAGGAGTTGTTCAAGGTGAAAGTCACCAAGGTGAACACGTTGAACGTGCGTGGCAAATTGCGCCGTCAGCGCACCGCGCAAGCCGGCCAGACCAACAACTGGAAAAAAGCGATCGTGACCCTCAAAGAGGGCGACAAGATTTCGCTGACCTAATCGTTGTAGCGGCGGTTCGTGACCGCCGGAAATTTCTGCAAGCGCGGAGAACAACCACTCCGCGCTTTTTATTTTTTGCGATAGCTGTATCTTTCCCGGGATTTTAATACATGAAAGTCACCCTAAATTGGCTGAAACGGTACGTGGATTTTGATTGGACGCCGGAGCAGTTGGCTGAGCGTTTGACCATGCTCGGGCTCGAAGTGGAAGGCGTTCATAAAGTCGCCGGGGAATTTGAAGGCATCGTGGTCGCGCAAATCCTGACCAAGGACAAAGTTTCAGGCTCGGACAAGCTTTCGGTCTGCAAAGTCAACGACGGCAAAGGCGAGCGGACGATCATTTGCGGCGCGCAAAATCATAAGCCCGGCGACAAAGTGCCGCTGATTCTGCCCAACTTCGCGCTGCCGCTAAAACCGGGTGAGAAGGAACCGTTTGTCATCAAGGAACGCAAGGTTTTCGGCATCACCAGCCAGGGCATGATGTGTTCGCCGCAGGAACTGGGCCTGCCGGACCAGGTGGATGGACTGCTGATTCTCCCAGCCGACGCGCCCGTTGGAAAACCGTTCGCGGAATATCTCGGCCGCACCGGCGGCGACGTGGTTTACGATTTGGAAATAACACCGAACCGGCCGGACTGGAACAGTGTCATTGGCATCGCGCGGGAAATTGCCGCTTTGACCGGAAATCCTCTCAAACTGCCTAAAACCGACATTCATCAAACACGCAGCACGGAACACGCTTCGAACCTGGTCGACGTCCGCATCGAAGACGCCGAACTCTGCCCTCGCTACACCGCGCGCGTCGTGAAAGGCGTGAAGATCGGTCCCAGCCCGGATTGGCTGCGTTCCACGCTCGAAAAACTCGGCATCCGCAGCATCAGCAACGTGGTGGACGTGACGAATTTTGTCATGCTGGAAATCGGCCAACCCCTGCACGCGTTTGATTATCATCTCATCGCCCGCAGCCGCCAAGGTAACGAGGCGGAAAAGCCAACCATCGTGGTCCGTCGTGCCACTCAGGGCGAAAAGTTCAAAACCCTGGATAACGTCGAGCGCACACTGACCGGCGACATGCTGCTCATTGCGGACGAGCAAAAGGGAATCGCACTTGCCGGCGTCATGGGCGGCCAGAATACGGAAATTAATGACGACACCAAAGACGTGTTGATCGAAAGCGCATATTTCAATCCGACCAATATTCGCCGCACGAGCAAGACGCTCGGTTTGCGGAGCGAATCGAGTTATCGCTTCGAGCGCGGCGCGGATGTCGGCATTTGCGATTGGGCCAGCCAGCGCGCAGTGCAGTTGATCCTCGAAACCGCGGGCGGTGAACTCGCGGAAGGCATCGTGGATGCCTATCCGAAGCCGGCCGTGGCGAAGCAAATCGCGCTCCGGCATCACAGGGTCGGCGAATTACTGGGCGTTTCGATCTCTGCCGAAGAACAAGTCAGGCTGCTGCAAAATCTCGGTTTGCACCCGATCGGGCCGACCGGCGCACCGCGCGTGCCGTTGGTTAAAGCGCATATCGATACAACGACGCTGCTGAACAAGGATGCTGTCACCGGCACGGAAGGTCCGAGCGCGACGTTTGACATTCCAAGCTTCCGGGTGGACATCAAACGCGAAGTTGATTTGATCGAAGAAATCGCGCGCCTGCATGGCGTGGAAAAAATTCCGGCCACCCCTCCGCGCGGAGCGATTGGCTCGAACCCGTTCGACGCCGTGCACGATCAGATTGCCGAAGCGAGGCGTATCCTGGCCGGCTTGGGTTTGAACGAAGCGCAAGGGCAAACCTTGGTCGGAAATGCAGAATGCAGAATGCAAAATGCAGAATTGGTCGCTCTCGCCAATCCGTTGAGCTCCGATATGGACGTGTTGCGGCCGAGTTTGTTGCCGGGCCTGATCCATTCGCTCCGACACAACGTGAGCCGAAAAAATTATGACGTTGCCTTGTTCGAAGTAGGCCGCGTTTTCCAACGTGCTGCCAGTGTCTCGCCGGCAGATTCGGCGGTAAAAGAAGAGCGCCGCATCGCCATCGCCTTGACGGGCCAGCGAAATCCATTGTTTTGGAGCGGGCCAGAGCGCGAGGCGAAATTCGATGTGTACGACCTGAAGGGATTGATCGAAGAATTTTTTGAGCAATTCGGCCTGCGCGGAATGACTTATAATCGGCGTTCGGAAAGCACGGCGCTGTTCCTGGAATCCGCGACGATTCAGCTCGGCAAACAGCAACTCGGCGAGTTCGGCCAATTGCTGCCGCCGCTGGCCAAGCGCTACGATTTGCGCGACGCGGTTTTTCTGGCGGAACTTAATCTCGATTTGCTGCTGGCGCGTCGGAATCCCGCGAAATCGTTCAAGTCGTTGCCCGCGTTCCCATCCATTCGCCGCGACGTTGCCATGATTGTGCCGGAGACGACGACGCATGACGCGGTGTTGCAAGTCGTGAAGCAGACCAAGCCGGCGAATCTGGAATCCGTCGAATTGTTTGATGTGTTCCGTGGGAAGAACGTGCCGGAGGGGCAGAAGAGCCTGGCTTATGCGTTCACATATCGCAATCCAGAGAAGACGCTGACCGATGCCGAGGCGACTGCCGCGCACGAGAAATTAGTGGAGCAGTTCAAGACGAAGTTGCAGGCGACGGTGCGCGAATAATGCGAGTCAAACGAGATGCTTGAACTCCTTAATTTCAGCGAGTTTCTTGACCAGTTCCTTTACCTTCTGGGCCTGGCTTTTGTGCGCGAGCATGACGGCGTCATCGGTTTGAACCAGGATTGAATCGCGGAGGCCGACGACGGCAATCGGAGTGCGGCGGCCTTTGCTGCGCGCGTCGAAAATGATATTGCGCGCGGCGTCCACGTGAATGAAATCGGCGACGGCGCAATTGCCTTCCGGGTCGGGCTTCAGATGGCGCGCGAGCGCGGTCCAGGAGCCGAGGTCGTCCCATTCGAAATCGCCGTCGGCCACGATCACATTTTGCGCGTGCTCCATCAGCGCGTAATCGATTGAGACTTTTTTGATCCCGGGATATTCCTTTGCCAGCACCTTGTTCAGCTTGGCCGGATTGTTCGCGACTTTGAACCAATGCTGGCAGGCTTCGTACATTTCCGGCTGATGCTTCTGCAAGCCTTCCGTGACGGTCACGAACGACCAAATGAACATGCCGGCATTCCACCGATATTGGCCGCTGTTCACGTATTCGAGCGCCTTGTCGAAGTAGGGCTTCTCGACGAACTTCTCGGCGCGGTGGAAAACCGTCTTGTAACGCTTCACGCCCTCCGGCGCAGGCAGCGCCTCGCCGACGCGGATGTAACCATAACCCGTATCCGGACCTGTCGGCTTGATCCCGATGGTGACAATCGCGCGGCCACGCGAGGCGAGGTCGAAGGCGTCGCCCAAAACCTGCTGAAATCTCTTCTCATCGGGAATGACATGGTCGGCAGGAAGCACGGCCATGACACCGGTTGTGGAACGCGCACCAACGAGAGCCGCACCAAGCGTTACCGCTGCGCAGGTGTCGCGGCCAATCGGTTCGGCAACGAGATTTTCCTTCGGGACTTTAGGAAGCTGTTTGCGGACTTCCGGCAATTGCGCTTCGTTCGTGATGACGAAAACATTTTTCGCTGGCACCAGCGGCAGCACGCGTTCGACCGCCTCCTGCAAAAAGGATTTTTTGCCGAGCAACGTGAGCAATTGCTTGGGCGTTTTTTCACGGCTGACCGGCCAGAACCGTTCGCCGCGTCCGCCGGCCATGATGATGACGAAGCGGTTTTTGGAATCGGTGGAATTGGTCTTGGATGCCATAGGTCGCTTATTTGATAGCCGAAACGAGGGTTTTAACGAAGTTTCCGACGCGAGAAACCATACCGGGATCTTTTCCGTGTTCCGCGATTTGATTCACCACGGCGCTGCCGACGACGATCGCTTCGGCATGCTGGGCAACGGTTTTTGCCTGTTCGGGATTGGAGATTCCGAAGCCGATGGCGATGGGCAAATTTGTGTTGGCGCGGATTTTCGCAACCATCGAGCCAATGGTGTCGGAAATCTTTTGCTGCATGCCCGTGACGCCTTCGCGCGAGATGTAATAGATGAATCCCGCGCCGCGCTTGACGATCAATGCGATGCGGTCCTCGGGAGTCGTGGGCGCGACGAGATAAATATTGCAGAGGCCGGCTTTGCGCATGAGCGCTTCGTAATTGTCGCTTTCTTCCGGCGGCAAATCCAGCACCAGCAGGCCATCCACGCCGGCGCGGGCGGCGTCGGAGATGAATTTCTCCATGCCGACTTTGTGAATCAGGTTGAAATAAATGTAGAGAACGATCGGAACCTGCGATTCTTTGCGGACCGCTGCGACTGTTTCCAAAACTTTCGGCGGCGTGGCGCCTGATTCGAGCCCACGTTGAGCGGCGAGTTGATTCACGAGACCGTCTGCCAGCGGATCACTGAAGGGAACGCCGAGTTCGACAATATCCACGCCCGCCTGGTCAAAAGCGAGAGCGAGCTGGCGCGTGGCTTCCAGGTTCGGATCGCCGGCGCCAATATAAACGACGAATCCCTTTTTGCCCTCGCGCTTCAACCGCGCGAAACGTTCCTCAATGCGATTCATTCGTTCGAAGTTTCGAGTTTCGGGTTTTCGGTTTCAAGTTGGAAACGCGCGAATTCCTGGAGCCGTGAGCTTGCCAGATCAGCCGGAGTCCCTCGAGCGTGAGATCGGCGCGGACAGCGGAAATTTCGGGCAGTTTTGAGGCGATTAATTTTGCGTAGCCGCCCGTCGCGATGACCGGAAGCCGCCGCGTCTTTAGCTCACGGCGCAATTCAGCCAGCAAACCACGGATCAGCCCGCGATAGCCCTGCACCGCGCCGATAAGCATCGCCTGTTCCGTGCTTTTGCCAATGGCGCTGCTGATTTCGCGGATTTGAATGCGCGGCAGCAGGGCGGTTTTTTCGTGGAGATAATCCGTCATGGCCGCCAATCCCGGCGCGATAATGCCTCCGATATAATTGCCGGCGCCGTTGACGACGTCGAATGTCACGGCGGTGCCGAAATCCACGACCACCGAGGGCGCGCCAAAATGATGCCGCGCGGCGACGGCATTGGCGAGACGGTCAGGACCGATGGTTTTCGGCTTGGGATAATCAATGCCCACGCCGCGCAACGTTTTGGGCGTCAATTCGAGCGGATCCACTTTCCAAAGCTGCCAGACCGCCTTGAGGACGAGCGGAGTGGTTGCCGGCACGACGCTGCATAGCGCGGCGCCTTCAACAGTTTGTCTACCGGCGAACTTCAGCAGCAGATCCTTCACGCCGCCATTAAGCCACGCTTCGGTGGGAACGTCCGCCTGTTTGATGACGTGGCGATCGTTCGCGAGGCCCAGATGCGTGTTCGTATTGCCAATGTCAAATAGGAGAATCATAAGCCAGTCAAATCGTGGTCGTGACATCGCCGCCGATGATGTGTTCGAGGTGCCCATGTTCCGTGCGCAACAGCAGCGCGCCATCATCATCGAGCGATTCCGCGCGGCCATGAATGCGCCGATCACCGATCTGGAGAGTCACCGATTGGCCGATGGTGGCGCAATGCTCCGCCCACTCATCCGCGATGGATTCAAATTTGCCGGCGCACACCCCCGCGTAGTCACGATCCAGTTGACGGAGGATTTCAACGGCGAGATCGGCGCGGGAAATCGTTCTGCCGCTTTCGATTTTCAACGACGTCGCAATCTTGCGCAAATCCGCTGGAAACTCCGCCGCAGTCAAATTGACATCCACACCAATGCCAAGAATGACATGCTTAACGCGATCCAATTCCGCGCTCAATTCCGTGAGAATGCCCGCGGTCTTTTTTCCGTGGAGAAGAATGTCATTGGGCCATTTGATTTTCGGTTTTAGGCCGGTAGTGCCTTCGATGGCGCGGCGAAGCGCAGTGGCCGAAGCCACCGTGAGCTGGGTGGCTTCCTGGGGACGCAAATTGGGGCGCAGCAGGACGGAAAACCAAAGGCCTTTGCGTGCCGGCGACATCCATTTGCGGCCCAGCCGGCCGCGACCTTTGCTCTGGGATTCGGCAAAAACAACAACGCCTTCCTTGACGTTGTCGCGCGCCAATTTTTCAATCACGTCGTTCGTGGAAGTTGTTTCTTGAAAAACCCGGACGTCGCGTCCGATAACTTTAGTTTTGCCGAGCCGCGCGAGAAGGTCATCGGCGTGCAGAGCGTCGGGCGAGCTCACGAGGCGATAACCGAGATGCGGCGTGGCTTCAATATCATAGCCGACGTGACGAAGCTCCTCGATTCGGGCCCAAATGGCTGCGCGGCTGATGCCAAGCTTGTGAGAAAGGTCCGCGCCGGAGACGCCGTCCTCACCGGCTGATCGCAAGGCTCCCAGAATTTCAGAATCGGTGCTCACAATTCAGCCTTCAAAATCCAATCCGATATCCACCGCGCGCGCGGAATGGGTGAGTGCGCCCACGGAAATGAAATCCACGCCAGTTTCGGCGATGCCGCGCACGGTCGAGAGATTCACGCCACCACTGGCTTCGGTTTTGGCGTGGCCCTTGCATTTTTGCACCGCCAGCCGCAGTTGCACCAGGGTCATGTTATCGAGCAGCACAAAATCAGCGCCGGCCGCGACGGCCTGGTCCACTTGTTCGAGAGTGTCGGCTTCGACTTCGACCTTCAATTGAGGGTATTTCGCGCGGGCGGCCTGGACGGCGGCGGCAACGGCGTTTGGCTTGGCGGCGCGCAATGCGGCGAGGTGGTTGTCTTTAATCAGCACCATATCAAACAAACCAAAGCGGTGATTGGTCCCTCCGCCGCAGGTCATGGCGTATTTTTCCAATCGACGCAAACCCGGCGTGGTCTTCCGCGTGTCAAGAATCTGCGCGTGAGTGCCTTTGATGGCGTCGACGAATTGCGCGGTCAACGTGGCGATGCCGGAGAGACGTTGAGTGAAATTGAGCGCGACGCGTTCGGCGCTGAGGACGGCGCGCGCATTGCCGGAAATGCGCAGCAAAACTTCGCCGCCCTTTGCATGTCCTCCGTCCTGGACCAGGGGCTCAATTTGGATATTCGGAGAAAGTTGACGAAATACCGCTTCGGCGAGCGGAAGCCCGGCCACAACCAAAACTTCGCGCGCGCGCATCGCGACCGTCACTGACGATTGCTCCGGCACTGTGGCAAGCGAAGTCACGTCACCGCTGCCGATGTCCTCGGCCAAAGCGGCCTGGACAGTGTTGCGGATGACCTCGGGATCAAGCGATTGCATGCGGGCAAGATGTGGGAAAAGAATTAGCCAGAAAAGGGAAAATGACGAATACGAATAGCGGGGTTTGGAAACAGAAATGTGCTTTTTTGTGGTTTGATTCGGTTTGACTGCACTGGATTGGGCGGGAGGAGAGTTCCGACTTTGGAGTTCCCGTCTTTGCGCGTCGGCGCGGCAAGTTGAGTTTCGGGTGGGGGGCAGAAAAATGGGTTCGCTTTTGGTGTGAATTGGCCGCGGCAGGTGGTAAGTCGTTGAAAAGCAGGCGACGATGTAAAATACAAATGGGTTCGTTTGGGTAATTTTTTGTTTTTTGAACGAGCCGCACCGCACGACTGGACGACCGGACACGACTTGGATGAAAAATAAGCTGGAGAGTAATCCGTGTTCGCTTCGTTTCGATGCGAGGAGCGGGAGGGACACCCCGGAAAAGGTCGGAATTGGTTGGAAAACATTGTGTTGAAATTTTCCGATGCTTTCGGATGCCTTGTCTCGTTCCCTTTTTTCCATACTTGCCTTCGTGCTCCTTCCTTGGGGCGTTTATAGCATGGGTGTCAACCCTATCGATTTCGTTGTTCGGGCCGATCAGGAGATCGGCGCTCCAATTGCAGGGTTATTCCGGATTGCCGCGAATTGGCGGTTCGCCTACGGTTAGGCATATGCCGAGTGAGACGTTTAAAGCGAGCCGCTGGACGCGGGGAAATTTCCTATTTCCCACCTGCATCGAAGTGAGTGAGCAAGCCGTCACGCGCCACAAACGTTCCTGGTTCAGCCACGACGAAATCAGCGTCAGCATGAGCAAGGTGGCGTCCGTCCATATCAAGACGGGGCTTATCTGGTCGGACATTTTGATTGAATCCTCCGGCGGCTCGGACCCGCTCGCCAGCCATGGCCATACGAAATCCGACGCGAGGCGCATCAAGGAATTGGTGGAAAGCTACCAGGCGGCTTACGCAAGGAATCCGGGCGCGCAGTGACTTGCGACAGCGTTCGGGAATACGCCAGCCGTCGGAAGATGAATTCAGAGACTTCTTACGTCGTCTCCTATTTTTAAGAGGCTGTCACGCATCCAGCCGGCCGTATTTGCGAACGGCGGGGAAAAGGAGGGAGATGGCGATCACGACGGCGATGGTGCCGCAGCCTCCGATAACGGCCGAAATGACCGTGCCGGTGATGACGCTGTTGCCGATGGCAGGGCCGAATAGCTGCGCTACGGAACCCGATTCGAATTCGCCCAGTTCGTTGGAAGTGCTGATGAAAAGATTATTTACGGCAGAAACACGGCCGCGTTTTTCGTCGGGCGTGAGCAATTGAACCAACGTATGCCGGATCACGACACTGATGTTGTCTACTGATCCACAAATGAACAGCATCAGGAATGACAGCCAGAACCAGCGCGAAAGTCCGAAGCCGATGGTTGCGGCGCCAAATGCCGTGACTGCCCAGAGCAAGGAGTGCCCGGCTTTTTGAATGGGCGGGCGATGGGCGAGAATAAATGTGCATACCACCGCGCCCAATGGCAGGGCGGATTGCAGGAAACCAAGGCCGATGGGGCCTACTCGCAAGATACGTTCGGAGTAAACCGGGAGCAGCGCGGATGCGCCTCCGAGCAAAACGGCGAACATATCGAGCGTGATGATGCCGAGGATGATTTTATTCGCGAAAACGAAATCGAAGCCCGTCAGCAGCGTTTTCAATGACATTTTTTCCCTCACGGCCACGATGTGATGCGTGCGGATTTGGGTCATCATGGCGGCGAAAATCAGCGAAGCGCAGACGTTGATGGCATAAACAGGATAGGCATGATGGCCCGCGACCCAGATGAGTCCGCCGGCCGCAGTGGGGCCGATGATCGAAGAAAGCTGAAACGTGGTGGCGCTCCAATTGATCGCGCGGGAGAGATCCTTGCGGTCCACCAGCGCGGGCAGGAACGAGGCGCTCGCGGCCGTCGAAAACGTGCGCGCGGCGGCGCTCACAAAGAGGCAGACGTACATCCAAAAGACATCGCTTTGAAACCAGGAATTCAGCGTTAGCCCGAGGCTTGAGGCCGCGACGACGAGGGTCATCAATGTGATGATTTTCTTGCGGTTGAAATTGTCCGCGATGTGGCCGGCGGGCAGCGTGAACAGATACATGGGCACGACCTGGGTGAGACCCACGAGGCCGAGGTCCATGACCGAGTTCGTGCGGTAAAAAATTTCCCAACCGACCGCCGTGGCCAGCATTTGCTGCCCGATGATGGCGATAAGGCGGCCGCTTAAATAGAGCCGGAGATCGCGATTGTGCAGAATCGCGTACGCGCGATTTTTGGCTTCCAGTTCGCGTTCACCAAAAGATTCGGTTGAAAAATCACCCGTGCTCATCAAAAAGATTGCGGGAAGGTACCCCAAATTCCGCGAACGTCGAGCATCGGTTGACCGGTGACGAGGTGCGGCTCATTCCGTCAACACCCATGCGCCTTCTTCTGGAGCGATTCGGTGGGATGCGCTGTAGACGGAGATTCGGTTTTTTCCGTCGGCTTTGCTGCGGAAAAGAGAATCGTCCGCGGCGCCGAGCAATTCGCGTTTGTCCCTGGCATCGTGCGGGTATGTGGCGAGGCCGAAGGAGGCGGTGACGTGGGCATTGATGTTCTCTTTTTGCAGAAACGGCGTCTTGACGAGGGCGCGTTTCATTCGTTGAACTTTGGCGAGCGCCTGGCTTTTGCTTTGGCGCGGCAGGATGACGACGAATTCGTCGCCGCCGTAGCGGACAATCCGGTCATCTTCGTCGAGTTCGCGACTGATGGTTTGGGCGACCTCTTTCAAAATCTTGCTTCCGAGCAAATGTCCGTGTGTATCAACCACGCGCTTGAAGTTATCCAAATCAAAAAACGCCAGCGAAAGCTCGGTCCGGTCGGCGTCGGGCGCGCTCAGGAAACGATCCAGATAGCGATGGAGATAACGGGTGTTGTTGAAACCGGAAACGTCGTCGGTAACGGATAGTTTAAGGACGCGATCGTGTTCCTTCTTCAGGTCCAGCGACAGGCGGTGGAGGCGCAGGAGGTTGGCCACGCGGGCGCGCAGTTCGTTTTCATCCATGGGCCGAACGATCAAATCGTCAACGAGCTTGCCGAGGTGACGTGTCGGCGTGCTGTTGGCGCGCGAGAAGGCGAGCAGCAGGAAAGGGAGCAGGACGGGTTCTTCGGCGTGGCGACGGGCGCGGATTTTGGATTGAAATTGTTTCAACGAAGCGCCGTCAATCACCGCGAGGTCGAAACGTTCTTCCAGCAGCTCGTTGGTATGAGCCGAAATGATTTCGTACAACGGCGAGAGCCAATCCTCCAGCAAATGCCGATCTTGACGATTCTTGACCTGAATGAGAATGCGTTCGCGTTCCATGGGTTCCTTGCACAATTTACACCGAACCGGCGTTTGACCAAATGGGGTTAAAACGGGCACATTCCTCCAACGAATGAAATCAGACGCTGTGATCAAACTTTCATCGCCGGCGACGCGGGAATATTGGGAGGTTGCCATCGTGTTCGAGGACGAACACCTGCTGGCGCTTGATAAGCCAAGCGGTTTGTTGACGTCTCCAGACCGCTACGATCCCAATCGGCCGAACTTGATGAAGCTGCTGCATGCGGGCATCGCCGACGGCAAGGCGTGGGCGCGGGAGCGGGGGATTTCGTATCTCTCGAATGCGCATCGGCTGGATTTTGAGACGAGCGGGGTCATCCTGCTGGCGAAAAGCAAACCGGTGCTGGTGCAACTTGTGGACATGTTCGGCGCGGAGAAGCCTTTGAAAAAATACGTGGCACTGGTCCAGGGTTGTCCGATCGAGGATGAATTTGAAATCGATGCCAGGCTGTCGCCGCATCCGGTGCGGGTCGGTTTCATGCGCGTGGACCCGAAGCACGGCAAGAAATCGAAGACGAAATTTTCGGTGATGGAAAAGTTTTCGCGTTGGACGCTCATTCGGTGCGAGCCGCTGACGGGGCGGACGCATCAAATCCGTGTTCATTTGCGTCAGGCGGGTGTGCCGATTGTGGGCGACCAGCTTTATGGCGGAAAACCGTTATGGCTTTCGCGGTTAAAACCGAATTACCGGCTGAAGCCGGGCAAAGAGGAGCGGGCTTTGATGGCGCGGGTGGCGCTGCATGCGGAGCAGTTGCAATTGAGGCATCCGGTGACGGCGGAAACGCTAGCGATCACGGCGCCATGGCCGAAGGATTTGACGGTGGCGGTAAAATATCTTAGGCAGTTTGCGGGAGCTGGCGTCCAAATGACGAATGACGAATGAGGAATGGATTTACCTTCCGTCGGAGCACTTCTTCTTTGGATATGGTCTTGGAAAAATCCAGAAAACCCTCACCCCGGCCCTCTCACATCCGATGGGAGAGGGGGAATTTTTGACGCTGCGAATTTAGATCCAACGGATTACCGGCTATAGGTATGGCTCAATCGCTTAAGCTGGAGCCAGAGAAACCAACTGCGTGTTCTGCCCTCTCAGCTTTGTGATTTTGCATGCAGATCGCGCAGGAAACTTGCTTCCCTTTTGAGGTATTGAAAACTTATGGCCTTACCTGCGAATAATCCGAGTCTATAATCAATGGGGATTATTCTCGACAAAGTTCCGCCCATCTTATTTTCCGATATTGTAGCGATTACGGTTTTATCGTTTTCCCAGAATGTTGCAAAAAATTCATCTTCGGTGAGAGGGCTTGAAGTATGGAAGACAGCGCGCGCAGTATCAATCCGATCAACCAGGTGCGCGCGTCGGATGCCTTTCACATTTTTGAAATCAACTGACGCAAGCATTTCCAAGGCTTTCGCGGTAATGCCGGTGACTCGCCAAGACCAATCCGCACCCCCCATGAGCGCGGTGAGCAACGTATTTTCGCTGAATAGGGAACGGCAATTGAAAAATGGCCAGATAGACCGCGTAAATTTTGCGTCTGTCATCCTGAGGAATGTTATTCATTCGGCTCAGCTTTGAATGGCCCAATTTAAAATCGATTTCTGAACGTGGAGGCGGTTTTCGGCTTCGTCGAAGATGGTTTGCGCGTTGGCTTCGAAGGTTTGCTCGTCGATTTCCTTGCCGCGATACGCGGGAAGGCAGTGCATGACCAACGCATCGGGCTTGGCGAGTTTCACGAGGGAATCGTTGATCTGGTAGCCATTGAGAATTTTCACGCGCTCGGCGGCTTCGGCTTCCTTGCCCATGGAAATCCAGACGTCAGTGTAGAGCAAATCCGCGCCTTGGGCGGTGGCTTTGATATCGGCCGAGATGGAAATGTTGCCGGCCGCGCGTTTCAGAATTTCCTTCGAGGGCTGAAATTCTTTCGGCGAAGCGATGCGCAGGTTGAAGCCGAATTTCGCCGCGGCAAAAATCCACGAGTTGGCCACGTTGCAGGCGCCGTCGCCGATGAACGCGACGGTTTTGCCGGCGATGGAGCCGTGTTTTTCCTGGAAGGTGAAAATGTCCGCGAGAATCTGGCAGGGATGCTCGTCGTCCGTGAGCGCGTTGAGGGTGGGGATGCCGGAGAATTTCGCAAAATCCTCCACGTCGCTCTGCTGGAACGTCCGAATGACGGCGCCGTGAATCATGCGGCCCATCACGCGGGCGGTGTCCTTAATGGGTTCGCCGCGGCCGAGTTGAATGTCGTTCGCGCTGAGGAACATCACGCTTCCGCCAAGTTCGCGAATGCCGACTTCGAACGAAACGCGTGTGCGCGTCGAGGCCTTGGCGAACATGATCGCCCACGTCTGGCCTTTCAGCGGTTGCGCCTTATGCTGACCGCGTTCGCGCTTCATCGCGGTGGTGTCGGTCAGGATTTTGTCCATGTCCGCGCGGGACAATGCCTCAATGCTCAGCAGATTTTTCATGCTGTGAAAACGGGAATTTTGCCGGTGGGCGAGGCAATTAACCAGCCAATTTTGCAGCCACGGACTCGATAATTTTAAGCCCTTCCTCGGCTTCGCTCTGGCGCAGGTTCAATGCGGGCAAGAGCCGGATCACTTGCGAACCGGCGGGGATGGTGAGCAGGCCGGCGGCGTGCAGCAGGTTCACGAAGCGAACCGCCTGGGTTTTGGCGGGGTCGCCGGGCAGGTTGGGAATATTTTCCCGCAACTCAATGCCGATCATCAGGCCGACGCCGCGCACCTCGCGAATGACTCGCGGATATTTGTTCGCCAATGCCTGAAGGCCATTTTTCAGAAAGTCGCCGAGGATGCGGGCGTTTTCGTCGAGTTTTTCTTCGCGGACGACTTCAAGGATTTTCAACGCCACGGCACAGCCCAGGGGTGTGCCGCCGAAGGTGGAGGCGTGCGTGCCGGGGCCGAGCAGGTCTCCGTAAGGTTCACGCGCCCAGAAGGCGGCGATGGGAAAACCGCCGCCGAGGGATTTGGCCATGGAAATGCCGTCAGGCAAAAATGGTTTCGAATTTGCAGTTTCGCGTTTCGAGTTTTCGAGAATGCGCTGGAAGGATTGGAAGCGGCCGGTTCGGAAATAACCGTCCTGCACGCCGTCCATGAGCAGCAGCAATTTTTTCTCATCGCACAGTTTGCGCAGGCCGAGCAGGAATTCCGGAGTGGCGGCGGTCAGGCCGCCTTCGCCCTGGATGCCTTCGATCATGATGGCGGCGGTGGCGGGCGAAAGCGCGGCGCGGACGGCGGCCAGATCATTATATGGCACATGCCGGAATCCGGGCATCATCGGCTCAAAGCCTTTTTTCACCTTGTCCTGGCCGGTGGCCGCGATGCCAGCGAGCGTCCGGCCGTGGAAGGAATTGATGGCGGTAAGGATTTCGAAACGTCCTTCGTCGTGGCCGAATTTGCGCGCGAGTTTGAACAAGCCTTCGTTGGCCTCCGCGCCGCTATTCGCAAAAAAGACTTTGCCGGGTCCGATTAAATTCACGATGGCCTCGGCCAATCGGCCCTGCGGTTCGGTATAATAGAGATTGGAGACATGGACCAGCTTGCGCGATTGCTCGATGAGCGCTTCGGTGATGGCAGGATTTGCGTGGCCGAGCGCTGTGACGGCAATGCCGCCGCCGAAATCGAGGTAACGCTTGCCGGTGACGTCGTAAACGTAACTGCCGGAACCATGGCTGAGGGCGATGTCAAAGCGCCCATAGCTCGGGACAACGTTTTTTTGAAACAACGCCTGAACGGCGGCCACATCGTTGCGCACGATGGGCGGCGGTGTTGGAATGATCTCTTTCATGTTTTGCAAACCTGCGTGCGCAATATGTAGCACGAGATTGCGCAGATGAAAGCGGAATGTTTAGAGGGTTTTCAAACTGAGAATGAATTCAAACGACCCTCACCCCGACCCATGACTCGCTCGCTCGGCCCTCGCGAGCCTTTGGCTCCGCCAAATTCCTTTCGCCGCTTCCCAAGCGGCTCAAGTCCCATCCGATCAGAGAGGGAGAATTGTTCACGCGCTGGATTTACTTCAATGCGTTGGCCGTTTTCATGATTCCGCCTGAATCGCATCCCATGTATCGGTGTAAAGCTTGCTGACCGCCGCAGCAACCGGAAAATCGCGGGGAAGTTTGCGGCACACGATAAAATAGGCCGGTCAAACTCGCGGTGAGAAATTCCACTGCTTCGAGCACGTCTGGAACCACAATGTCCACATCGATGGTGACACGGGGATAGCCGTATTCCTGCACGGCCAAACCGCCGATAATGAGGTGAGGAATATCATTGTCTGCCAACGTCTCCACGGCTGTGCGGGCGGACGTCACGATTCCGGAAGTTCCGGAATTCTCGCGTAAAATGGAGGCGGCCTCGTTTGTCACGGTGCCAGAATCGCATGAAATGCGAGGCGATTCAATGCTTTTGGAGGCTTCTACAAAGGCGGCTTTGGGAGCGCTCGAAGGAAGCTATTTAGACGTTCTTGAAAAAACGGGATCGCGCCGATCAGGAGATGGGCGCTCCGAATTTCGGCGTCGTCTTTATGAACTATGGCTTGGTAGCCAGTATCAATGGCGAGATGCCGCCGGCGTCAAGTTTGCGCGGGTTTTTGAAGCCGGCTTCGCGCAGCCAGCGGCTCATTTCGGGGAAGGTGTAGGTGTCACCGGTCGTGGTGCTCACGAGCATGTTGACGGCGAAGACCAATGGGCTGGGCGGGCCGGTGCGTTCATCGTTGGGGATGAATTCCGCGACCATGATCGTGCCGCCGGACGCGAGGGCTTTGAAAACTTTTTTCAACAATCGCCGGCTGCGTTCACGGCCTTCGCTGTGCAAAATATGGCCGAGGGTTGCGATGTTGTGACCAGAGCCGAAATCGGCTTTGAGGATATCGCCAGGAATGCCGGTCAGACGATTTCCGACGCCGTGCCGTTTGGCAACTTTCTTGGTGACGTTCAGCACTTTGGGCCAGTCGACAGCAGAGATGCGGACCAGGGGCGATTGTTGGGCGAGGGCGATGCCCCAGACGCCGGAGCCGGCGGCGATGTCCAGCACGCTGATTGGTTTTTTGGTTTTGGAAATTTTCAAATGTTCACCCAGCGCTTTTGCGGCGTGATAACCCATCGGAAACAGCGCTTCCACGAATTGCACAAAAAACTCGGAGCCGGGCTTTTGTTCATTCACGAGCATGGCGGGTTTGCCGGTGCGAACGACGCGGTCCAACTCCAGCCATTTGGGCAGGATTTGCTTCGACATGTGCTTGTAGATGGCGCCAAGAAACGCCGGTTTGGTGGAGACGAGGAAAGCCGCGCTTTCGGGAGTCAGGTGGTAACGCTGGCCTTTGCGCGACAGAAAATTGAAGCCGACGAGGGCATTGGCGATGGCGGTGAGGCCGCGCTCGGACGCCCCCGATTTCATCGCGAGTTCCTTGATGGTTTTGGGCGATTCATCCAGCAAGTCAAACACGCGATGCTGCACGGCCGCTTCGATGATGAGCGTTGGCGCGTAGCCCCAGGCGAATTGCATGATGCGTTCGGGAGTGACGGTGTTTTTCATAATGAGTACGGGAGAATAAGACTCCGTCAGAAAGTGTGCAATCCTCAAGTACTTACATGACTTGAAGGAATCCGTTGAAACGGCTGAATTATCTGCGCAACCGATTCCACCGGGCTAAAGCCACGGTGCTAATCAGAAGATTGCGCCTTGCCGAGCTGGTGCCCGACGCTCCGGCTTTGCAACAGTTTCACGCAGGCTTTAAGAATCACAGAACCACCTCGGTGCCCACGCCTTCATCGGTGAAAATTTCCAGGAGCAGCGCGTGAGGCACGCGGCCGTCCACGAACGAAACTTTTTCCACGCCGGTTTTAATGGCCGCCACCGCGCTATCCGCTTTCGGAATCATGCCTTTGTCGATGACGCCGGTTTTTTTGAGTTCGGCGACCGCGTCGGTTTTGAGATTGGAAATGACTGAGTCCGGGTCTTTCGGGTTGCTGAGAAGGCCCGGAACGTCGCTCATGAAAACCAACCGCTTCGCTTTGAGCGCAATGGCGGCTTGAGCGGCGGCGACGTCGGCATTGCAATTGTAAACGTGTCCGTCCTCGCCACGAGCCGTGGGGCTGATGACGGGCGTGACGCCTTGCTCGATGCATTTCAGCAACGGCGCAGTGTTCACACCGATCACTTCACCGACGAATCCAATATCAATTTTCGCGCCGGGATTTTCCTTGTCGTCCAGCATCAGCTTGCGGCAGGTAAAAATATCGGTGCCGGCGAATCCTTGCGCCGCGCCGCCGAGGGAATTGATCGTGGCGACGACTTCCGGATTGATTTCACGTGAAAGGACGTCGTCGACGATTTTTACTGCGGCTTCATCGGTGACACGCTGGCCCTGGATGAAATTAGCCTTCAGCCCCGCCTTTTCCATCGCTCGCGTGATGGCCTTGCCGCCGCCGTGGACGACGACCGGATTGATTTCAACGGCTTCGAGATAGACCAAGTCGCGCGCGACGCAGTTGCGGACGGTCTCGTCCGGGGAATCCATGAAGCTGCCGCCGTATTTGACGACGAAGGTGGCGCCGCTGAATTTTTGAATATAAGGAAGCGCTTCGAGGAGTGTCTCGGCCTTGGCGATGAGGTCTTGCATCAGGAAGTCAGGATGGGAGTGAAATACTGAACTTTTGCGTGTTTGTAACCCTTCATTTTCGTGTCGGACGTTACAATGGTCAGCTTATGGACCCGGGCGGTTGCCACGATAATTTCGTCCGCGGGATCGTTCGTAGGGAAATCGGGTAGCCGCGCTGCTTCCACAATAATTTCGGGCGTCAGCGGTAATATCCTGACGTTTTGCGTCACCGCTGCGTTGAACCATTCGGGTAAGTCCCTCGGCAACGGGAGTTTCCCATTTTGGTTTTTCTTTGCTACCTCCCAGAAGCTGAAGATGCTGACACCAAGTATTTCCGCGGGGTTGGCGGCCAGCTCGTTGACGAAACGTGGCAAGGTCCCCGGATTCAGCGCGCTACGGAGCCACGCGCTGGTATCCAGCAGGTAATTCACTTGAGCGCCTCCCAGTCGGCTTCAACAGGGTCGTCAATATCTTCCGGCAACGGGATTGGGCTGGGAGTAGCGCCGAGCAACACCTTCGGTTTTCGGTTCGTTTTGGGCACCAGTTCGGCCACTGGCTTGCCACGCTTAAGGATTTCTATGGTTTCCCCTTTTTCCAGCCATTTCGACAGGCGGCCAAAATCATTTCGCAATTCGCGCACGGTCGCGGTTTTCATGGTGATACATTTGTCTCACGAATTGGTTTTGTCAACGCCTATTACTTCGATTGATTCGCCCCTCTGAATTTCATGCGGATGGAATAGAAGCCGGTCCGGGCGCAGACGAAGAGAGTCTTTTTGTCCTTGCCGCCGAAGCAGACGTTGGCGGGCATTTCGGGGAAAGGTATGACCCCCAGACTTTGGGCGGTTTTGCTATCAAAGACATGCACGCCGTGTCCGGCGGTCAGATAGAGATTGCCTTCGCTATCGATCGTCATGCCGTCGGACCCGCTGGTGGCCACCTGGCGCTTGTTGGTCAACGAACCATCCGGTTGAATGTCGTAACCGAAGGTCTTGCGTCCCTGGATATCGGCCACGAACAGAGATTTTCCGTCCGGCGTGCCGATGATGCCATTCGGTTTTTGGAAATCGGTGATGACCCTTTTGAAGGTTTTGCGGTCGGGCGAAAGATAATAAACCGCTTCCACGTCCTGAGGCCGCTCTTTGTAATCCCACCAGGGGCGGGCGTAAAATGGATCGGTCAAATACATGCCGTGATCAGGCCGCACCCAAACGTCATTCGGGCCGTTGAGCCTTTTGCCGTCGTATTGGTCCACGAGCACGGTTACCCCGCCTTCTGGCGTGATGGACCACAAGGCCGTTTTTTCGTCGGCGCAGGCGATGAGATTTCCCTTGGCATCGAAATACATTCCGTTGGCGCGGCCGGCGGGTTGCTTGAAGGTGGACAATTTGCTATCCACGCTCCATTCCATGATGCGATTGTTCGGCTGGTCGGTGAAGAAGACGTTTCCGTTCGCGTCGCAACTTGGCCCTTCAGTGAAGGCGAAGCCGCCCGCGAGCTTTTGGACGGTGGCGCCTGGTTCAACGACAGATGGCATTTCGTTTGTTTGTGCGTTCGCGAAGAAAATCGTGCCGGCGAGCGCAATAATCAAGGCGGGAAAAGTTGGGGTTTTCATCTGGTTAATGGCAGTTCTATTAAACCAAGTGGCGAGGCAAGGAAAGAACTGTTTCATCAAAAAGCGTGCGCGGATTTTAAACTTCTCATGGTGGCAGGCGTGCCACTCCGTGCGCGCGTTGTTTCCCGTATTGCGGCGCGCGCGGAGCGACGCGCCCTACCACGGCGGCAAGTTAATCCCGCGCTGGGCAGCTCTGAGTCAGCCGCCGAGCGATGCCGGATCTCCCACATCGCCTTTGTTGAAATCCACGTATTCCTCGGTCAGATCAGCGGCATACATAATGGCGCTGAATTTGCCGAGATTCAGGTTGATGTGGAGATCGAATTCTTTCGGCGCGGTGGCGGCGCACAATTGTTTGAATGTCGCCTTCGTTGGCTGACCACGCTTGAGACTCCACAAAATCTTTTTGCTGCCGGGAGCGCTGTAGCCGATATCGATTTTCTCCTCAACCACGGTCGCGGGCGAATAGCCGATGGCATCAATGATGCGGCCCCAATTCGGGTCGCCGCCGTGCCAGCTTGTTTTTACCAACGCACTGTTGGCCACGGCGCGCGCGGCGGCGTCCGCTTCACCAGATGATTTCGCGCCGTTCACGCGAATGGTCACGATCCGATGCACGCCTTCGCCATCGCGTACGATCATCTTGGCCAATTCGAGGCAGACGTGATTTAACGCCTGTTGAAAAATTGCGCCGTTACCTTTCAAATTGTTGATGCGCGCATTGCCCGCGAGGCCATTCGCCAGCACCAGCACAGTGTCGTTTGTGCTCATGTCGCCGTCCACCGTAATGCGATTAAAACTTTGCGCGACAGCTTCCTTCAAGGCCGCTTGAAGCGGTTTGGCCGCAACGGCGGCATCGCTCGTTATGAAGCAGAGCATGGTGGCATGCAATCCTTGCGGTTGCGCCGCGGGACGCTGGCCGGTGGCGGACATGCCGGGCTGAATCATGCCCGCGCCTTTGCACATGCCGCCGATACGGACGGTTTTGCCGCCGAGCTTGAATTCCACGGCAATTTGCTTCGGCCGCGTGTCACTCGTCATGATGGCTTCGGCGGCTTGCGCGGCGTGCTCGGCGGAAGAGCCGAGTTCTACGGCGGCTTCAATAATCCCAGCACGGACATTGTCCATCGGCATGGTGACGCCGATGCGGCCGGTGGAACCGACCAGCGCGGAGCCTTTCGGCAAAATCAGCGCGCGTTCAGTAAAACCGGCCATCTCGCGGGCGTCGGCCATGCCTTGCTTGCCGGTGCAGGCGTTGGCGTTTCCGGAGTTCACGGCAATGACCTGGGCGGTCCCGCGCTTGACGCGTTCGAGGCAAACTTTTACCGGGGCGGCGCAGATCTGGTTAGTCGTGAACATGCCAGCGACGGTGGCCGAAGTTTCCGAAACGATGAGCGCGAGGTCGCGTTTCACGCCTTTGTTGGAACCTTTGCCGGTGCCGAGGCGTTTGATGTCGCAGAAAACGCCGGCGGCCTTGAAACCTTTGGGCGCGATGACGGCGCCCGGGACGACTTTAAATTTCGATTTCATGTTTTAGCGCGTTTGCGCGGAGGCATCATCTATTTCAATCTGACCTCGGCTGTAAAGCACAGCTTTGCCGCCAATGAGCACGCGGTCGCCGGCAAGTTCGCAAAAAAGCTCGCCACCACGCCGGGAAATCTGCTTCGCGAATAGTTTCGTTTTGCCGAGACGCGCGGACCAATAAGGAATCAGCGTGCAATGCGCCGAACCGGTGACTGGATCTTCGGGCACGCCGGCGGTGGGCGCAAAAAAGCGCGAGACGAAATCGCAATCCATCCCCCCGGGCGCGGTGACGATGACTTTTTCATCGAGCGTGCCGAGCAAGCCGAAATCCGGCTTCAGCGAGCGAACATCATCGGCGGTTTCAAAGAGCGCGAAATAATCGCGCGCTTTCAAAACCTGGACCGGCGTTTTTCCGAGACCTCGAATCAGTGCATCCGGAGCGGTGCAAGGCCCGGGCGGGCGCGATGGGAAATCGAGCGTGAGAATATCGCCGTTTCGCGTGACGACCAGCGCGCCGCTTTTGGAGTGGAAACGGACACTGTTGCCGCGGCGGCCGAGTTCGGAAAAAAGAATGAACGCCGAAGCCAGCGTCGCATGGCCGCACAAATCGATCTCCACCGAAGGCGCGAACCAGCGCAGATCGTAGTCATCGCCGCGCGGAACAAAGAAGGCCGTTTCGGACATGTTGTTTTCCGCTGCAATGTTCTGCATCGTGGGATCGTCCAGCCATTCTTCGAGCGGGCAAATGCCGGCGGGATTGCCGTGAAAAGGCTTGCTCGCAAACGCGTCGACTTCGAAATACGTGATTTTCATGATGAATTAAATAATTTCAGCCGCAAAAGAACGCAGAGAACGCAGAGCGATAAAGTGTTCTTTGCGTTTTTTGCGTTCTTTTGCGGCCATAGTTTCTGAATTTGATTTAAACCCTGACTGCGTCAATTTCCAGTCGCACCATGCGGACGTGGACAAGGCCTTTGGCATCGACCGGGTGTTTGGCTAGATAACGGTCGACGATCGCCGCGATGAATTCCTCGCGGATATTTTCGGGAACTCGCTGCGTGTAAGGCAACCACGTGGTACGCAGCCAGGTGGCGAAGCCTTCGCGGCCTTCGTAGGTGGCGTCTTTGGGCGCGAGCTTGACGCTGCGAACTTTGAAGCCGAACCGCGGCAGCCATTTTTCATATTCTTCCGGGCTGTGGAAAAAATAGGGCGCTTCCATTTTGCGAAAGAATTCGCGCCAGCGTTTTGAGCGCATTTCGGGGCGCAACGCGAGAAAAACATCGTGGGCATTGCCCTTGCCTCCGCAGGACACGACGAGGCGCCCGCCTTCCCGCAACACCGAGGCTGTGCCGCGCAAAAACGCCTGATGGTCGTCCACCCAGTGCAATGCGGCGTTGGAAAAAACCAGGTCGAACTTGCGGACGAACTGGACTTTTCGCGCGTCCATCACGTGAAATTCGAGATTCGGAATCATGCTGGCCGGAAAGATTTTCTTCGCAAACTCGATCATTTGCGGAGACGCATCCACGCCCACAGCGGACCCTTGGGGAATAGCGCGCGCGATTTCGGCGGTGATTTTTCCATCGCCGCAGCCGACATCGAGGACGCGTTCATTGCCGCGGAGTTTCATTTGCGCGATCAACTCGCGCGCCCATTTTTGTTGCACAACGGAGTTCGAGGCGTAATCCGCCGCGCTCCAGACGACTTTATTACCGGTTTTTGTCATTATTTTAACGAAATGAAAATGGATGGCGGCGCGGCAGCGCCGCCCTACCTTAGATCGTTTCCTTGCTGATCCACTTGGGCTCGTGTGGGATGTAATGGTGTGCCATGCGTTGCATCAGGGTGTTGAAATCCGATTCAACGATCACGAGATCGCGCTGCGTTGGTTTCACGAAGCGTTCCTGGATCGCGTGGTCGATCAAACGAAGCAACGGGTCATAAAAGCCACTCACGTTGAACAATGCGCACGGCTTGGAGTGCAAGCCGAGCTGAGCCCAGGTCACGATTTCAAAAAATTCCTCGAACGTGCCGATGCCGCCGGGCAGTGCGATGAAACCATCGGACAATTCCGCCATCAGCGCCTTGCGTTCGTGCATGGTTTTGACCACGCGCAAATCGCGCAGGCCGCGATGGCCCACTTCCCTGGCCATGAGCGCTTCGGGAATGACGCCGAAAACATCCCCGCCAGCCGCCAGGACGGAATCGGCGATGACGCCCATGAGTCCGACATTGCCGCCGCCATAGACGAGTCCGATGCCGCGTTTCGCGAGTTCGGTGCCAGCCGTCTTGGCCGCCTGAGCATAAACTCCGTTGCCGCCGCTGCTCGATCCGCAGAAGATGCAAAGACGTTTGAATGAACGCGGGGTCGTGGTCACACCAACCCTGCCGTTTCCGGAAAGCCGCACAGCACGTTCATGCTTTGCACCGCCTGGCCGCTCGCGCCTTTGACCAAATTATCTTCGGCGCTCATGACAATCAGCCGGCCCGTGCGCGGGTCCAATCGCCAGGCGATTTCGATGACGTTTGTGCCGACGACATTTTTCGTGTCCGGCAGCGCCTTGCCTTCGAGCAGGCGCACGAACGGTTCATTGCCGTAGGCGGTGCTATAGGCGGCGGTGATTTCTTCCCCCAAAGCTTTCATTTCCGTTTCATTCGAAAAATGCTTTTCCGGCGTGAAGTAAAGGGTGGTCAGGATTCCGCGATTGATGGGGATCAAATGCGGCGTGAATTGAACGGTCACTTGCGTTTTGGCGGCAAGCGACAATTCCTGTTCGATTTCGGAAAGGTGCCGATGCTTGGGAATGCCGTAGGGCCGGACGCTTTCGTTGCATTCGACGAACAAGTAATCCAGTTCGGCCTTGCGCCCCGCACCGCTCACGCCACTCAGTGAATCCGCGATGATGCCGTTTGCCTTAACCAACCCCGCTTTGAGCAAGGGAATCGTAGGGAGCAAAACACTCGTCGGATAACATCCGGGCGAGGCGATCAACGTGGCTTTCTTGATTTGCTCGCGATACACCTCGGGCAGGCCGTAAACGGATTTGTCCAGCATCTCGGGCGCGGGATGATCGTGCGTGTAAAATTCCTTGTAAACGGCGGCGCTTTTCACGCGAAAATCCGCGCTCAAATCAATCACGATGCAGCCGGCCTGGACCAGCGGCACCGCGTATTGCGCAGCCACGCCATGAGGCAGCGCGAGGAAGACGATATCAGCCTGTTTGGCCAGCACTTCGGCCTTGGGTTCGCTAAAGCGGAGCGTCTTGGCGCGCGGATGATTGGCGAATTTCGGAAACACCTGCGCGAGCGTCTGCCCCGCGTTTTGCCGCGAAGTGACGGCGGTCAGCTCGACATCCGGATGATGGAGCAGCAACCGCACGAGTTCTTCGCCGGAGTAACCGGACGCACCGATGATGGCGACTTTTTTAGAATTCATTTTATCTTTCTATTTAACGCAAAGACGCAGAGACGCAGAGAAAATATTTTAAATAAAAAACCCGCTGGTGTTTAGCCAGCGGGTAAATAATCGTGATATCGCTGGCTAATGTTTTCCGTTTCCGCGAGCGCGGCCCTTAATGGTCACGTCAGAAACGAGCATCAGGTCAATGAGGCTTTCAGAATCATCCGGCTGGAACACACTGATCAAGCGTCCGCTTGGAGCCAACGCCACGTAGTCTGGATGAACAACGTCAATCCCCCTGCCATTGGGAAAATGAATGACGAAAGGCCGAAAAGGCTCGGCGTGACACAATTGTTTAATTTTTTCGATCGTCATAGAGCGAATTTAAATGAGCTGTTCATTTGTCGCAAGCCAGCAAAAAACCCGCTGGCCAATCGGCCAGCGGGTTTTGCAAAGTTTCAGTTCGATTAACGTTTGCTGAATTGGAAACGTTTGCGAGCGCCGGGCTGGCCGTACTTTTTGCGCTCTTTCATACGCGGATCGCGGGTCAGGAGACCTTCCGCCTTCAGCGAAGGACGGAAATTGGCGTCCGCGAGCAGCAGCGCGCGGGCAATACCGTGGCGCACTGCGCCGGCCTGGCCCGTGGGGCCGCCGCCGGTCACGTTCACGCGAATGTCGTATTTGTCAGCCGTGCCGGTGATGTTCAACGGCTGCTGGACGACCATGCGGAGCGAGTCGGTTGGGAAATAGTTTTCAAACGCGCGGCCATTGACGGTCACTTTGCCGGTACCGCTGGAGAGGCGAACGCGCGCGATGGACGTCTTGCGGCGTCCGGTGCCGAGGAATTCATTGGTCTTGGTGTCTGCCATATAACGAATCAAATTCGAATCAAATTATTTGCCGATCTTGAGCGGAGCAGGCTGTTGCGCGGCGTGCGGGTGCTTGTCGCCCTTGTAAACTTTCAGCTTGGTCATGAGCACGCGGCCGAGGCGGTTCTTGGGAACCATGCCGCGGACGGCGCGATGAATGAGCATTTCCGGGTGCTTGGCGCGCAATTGGGAGACGGTGATGTATTTCTCGCCGCCCTTCCAACCGGAGTAGGTCATGTATTCCTTGTCCGTCTCTTTCTTGCCGGTCACACGCACTTTTTCGGCGTTCACGACCACGACAAAATCGCCGGCATCGAGGTGCGGCGTAAAGACAGCTTTGTTTTTACCGCGCAAAACATCGGCGACCTTGGCAGCGAGACGGCCCAGGACAACGCCGTCGGCATCGATAATATGCCACTTGCGCTGGTCTAAATTCACTTTCGGCAAATGCGTTTTCATCTAAATCCCAATCAAAGGAGGCGTGAAATTACCAAACAAACGGCTGAAGTCAATAGAGTTTTGCGACATTTTGCGAGGGAGAACGCATTTCCGAGCCGCCGGACAGGGTGCGGGGTTCGGAGTGTCATTTTTTGAGGATTATGACCCAATGAATTGAATAACCGCTTGCCATCGCCGAAAAATGATCCATCAATGGCCGGCGCACCCATTGTGTATTATTCGTATGGAAACCGGATTGAGAGAAAAAGTAGTCATTGTGACCGGCGCGTCCGGGGGCATTGGTTCCGCGATTGCGCGGAAGTTTGCCGAGGAAGGCGCGAACGTGGTGGCGCATTACCGACGGCATCGCGCGCAGGCCGAGGCACTGGAATTGCCAGAGGAACAATCGCTGCTCGTGGGCGCCGACCTCACCAAGGAAGCCGCGGTGCGGCGCTTGTTCGAATCCGCCGTGAAACGATTTGGCCGCGTGGACACGCTGGTCGCGAATGCCGGTTCGTGGGAATCGCACGATGTGCCCTTGCAAGACATGCCGCTGCGGCAATGGCGCGCCACGCTGGATGCGGTGCTGACCTCCACTTTTCTCTGCATGCGGGAATTTTTCCGCTGTGTGGCGCGGCAGAAGCAAGGGAACGCCGTGTTGATTGCGTCCACGGCCGGCGTTTTTGGCGAAGCCGGCCATGCCGATTATGCTTCCGCCAAAGCGGCCATGGCTTACGGGCTGACACGGACGTTGAAGAACGAAATCGCGCGGATCGCGCCGCACACGAAAGCTTATTGCGGTGGCCGGGTGAATTGCATCTGTCCTGGCTGGACGATGGTGCCGCGGACGGCGGGCAAATTGAGGGACCCGCACATCGTTCGCAGAGTCACGGCGACCATGGCCCTGCCGCAGGTGGCGCATCCGGACGATATCGCAAACCTCGCGGTGTTTTTGAGTTCAGACCGCCTGGCGCGGCACATCACCGGCCAGACCATTCTCGCCGCGGGCGGAATGGAAGGCCGGCGGCTTTGGCAGCCTGAAGAGGTGGACCCGCGGAATGTTTGAGCGCGCGCGGCATCAGGGCTTTTTGTCGTCAGCCAAAGGCAGCGGTTTCATCGTCATCGGATCGCGCAATGGCAATTCGGTGAAATGGCCGCCGGCGAGGTCCCGGAATTTGACCGGGTGAGTCGGATAACCGAGCAAAATGTCGCTCTTATTGCCGACCGCGAGGATGACGAGTTTATCGAGATCGAGATATTTTTGGGCAACGCGCTGGACATCTTCCTTGGTGACGGCGCGGATGCGGTCCCGGTATTCCTTCCAGTAACCGGGGTCTTTGGCGTAGCGCCCGGTGAATTCCTCCTGCGCGAACAAATTGGCAACCTGGGTTTTGGTGGCAAACACGCGCGGGAAGCGATCGATGAAACCATCCTTGGACGTCGCCAATTCCTCATCGCTTACGGGCGCGGCTTTCATTTTCTTGATCTCTTCTTCGGCGAGCGATGCCGCGTAGGCAACGGTGCGGACCTTGGATTGAAAGCCGACGGAGAACGTGAGCGGGTAATAGACGCCGCCCGGAAAACTGCTATGCGCGTCATACGCGAGGCCTTCTTCGGTCCGAACGCGGTTCATGATGCGCGAAGTGAAACCGCCGCCGCCGAGGATGTCGTTCATGACGACGACCGGGAAATAATCCGGATTATCGCGCGTGATGCCCGGCAGCATCATGTCCACGCGGCCTTGGTTGGCTTCGGGTTTGTTGACGAGGTAAGCGCCTTCGGGTGCGAACACGGTGTTGGTCGGGATCGCCGGCGGAGGGAAAAAGGCGCGCCACAGCGCGGTGGAGAAAAGTTTTTCGAGTTTCGCGATCATTTCGTCGCGATCAAAATCGCCGCTGACGGCGACGACGAAATTGGCGGGGACGAACCATTTATTGTGAAACTTCTCCAGGTCCTCGCGCGTGATGGAATCGATTGAGGCCTTGGTCGAGTAGCGGTTTTCCCAAAAATGTTCGCCATAGGCCAGGAAACCGGCTTCGCGATCTTCGATGTCGCTAGTATCGTCGTTGCGCTGCTCCATGGCCTGCAGAATCTGTTGTTTGCGCAACGCGATTTTGTCGTCCTGAAAACGCGGCGCGAACAGGACGTCGCGCAAAATGTTCAAGCCTTCATCCAAATCTTTCGAGAGCAGATTCAGGCTCACGGCGCCCTGGGTGTCGCTGATGGCGGAATCCAGATTCGCGGCGAGAAAGGCGAGGCGTTCCTCCAGTTGATCGGCGGAATTGGTTCCGGCACCGCCGCGCGCAAGCAAATAGCCGGTCATTTCAGCCAGGCCTTCCTTGCCGACAGGATCAAGGTAATCACCGGTGTGGACGTAAACGACGATGTTCACCAGAGGCCGTTCGTGATCGGGCACGAGGTAGGCCACCGGGCCGCTCTTGAGTTGGACGCGGAATTGTTCCGGCGCGGGCGGTTGGTATTGGAGCGGCGGGAATTTTAATTGTTCTGGCCGGGCGGGGATGGTGGTGTTTTGCGCCGAAACAGGAATGGATAAGGCGAGCAGAGAGACGGTCAGTAGGAATCCCGCGGCGCGCACGGAGTGACGCGCCCTACCACGCTGGGTGTTGTTCAAAATATTTTTCATTGCGCGGACGTGGAGGGTGAAGTTGGAGCCGGTTTCTCAGGGGATGCGCTGCCGGGCTTGCGCGTGTAGATGGCCACGGTTCGATTTTCCTTGGCGAAATATTTGTTGGCCACGCGTTTCACGTCGGCGGCGGTGACGGCCTGGATTTTGGGGCCTTCATTGTTGATTTCGCGCCAGTCGCCTTCGCCATCGTAATTGATGAGTTCCTGCAGGATTGGGAAGTTGGCTGACAGGCGGCGATATTCGCCGGCGGCGAAATTGTTTTTCACCTTTTGCAGTTCCTCGGCGGAGACTTCGTCTTGCTGAAGCTTCGCAATTTGGTCGTAAATGCCTTGTTCCACTTCCTCCGGTTTATGGCCTTGGCGAGCCTCGCCGCCGGCGTTGAAGTAACCGGCCCATTTTTGAGAACCCTGGGCCGCGTAAACATCCGTGGCCACGCCGCTGCCCAATACGAGGTTTTTGTAGAGCCGCCCGGTGCGCGTGGAAAGAATCCGGCCGAGAATGCTCAGTGCATAGGAATCTTTGTGGCCGAACGGCACCGTGTGCCAGAGAATATCCACCTGCGGATTCGTGTCCGCCTCCGCATACATGCGCTTCTCCGCGGCTTGTTTTACTGCCAACGTGACCACATCCGGCGGGTTCTTTTTGCCGCGCGGTATGCGCTCAAAATATTTCTTCGCCATCGCCTCGGCCTGTTCCGGCTTGAAATCACCGACGAGGATCAACGTGATATTTTGCGGACAATAATACGTCGCGTAAAATTGGTCGGCATCCGCTTTGGAAATCGAGGGAAGATCCGAAGGCCAGCCCAGCGTGGGCCAACTGTAAGGCAAGGCCTCCCAAAACATCGCATTGAATTCCTCCTCGAATTTCCCAAGCGGAGTGGATTCGCTTCTCATCCGGCGCTCTTCGAAAACCACATCGCGTTCGGCATAAAATTCGCGGAAAACCGGGTGAAAGATGCGCTCGGACTCCATCCACATCCACAGCTCGAGTTTGTTGGACGGCAGGTTTTCATAATACGCCGTCATGTCTTCGGAAGTGAACGCATTCACGCCGGAGGCGCCTTCGCGACTGAGCAGCACGACGAATTCATTTTTGACGAGCACCTTGCGTTCCTGCTGCACGAGGTCGGCGAATTGTTTCTGCAATTCGCGGTAGCGAGGCGTCCAGTTTTCCGGCTTCAACAAATCGCCTTCAATGTCGCCGCGGCGCAACATCGCCCGCATGTGGCGTTCCTCGGCGCGCATTTCATCGCGGACATGTTCCTGCTCATTGAGAATGTCGAGGTCCTTTTGATAATCGGTGGTGCCGATCGTCGGCGTGCCTTTGAACATCATGTGCTCGAAGAGATGTGCAATGCCGGTGATGCCGGGGCGTTCGTTGGAACTGCCCACGTGCGCGACCCAGCCGCCGGCGATGGTTGGTTCATCGTGCCGCTCGACCATGAGCAGGCGCATGCCGTTAGCGAGCGTTTTTTCGATCACCGGAACCTGCTGCGCGTGGGTGGCGAAGGCGCAGAACAGGCATAGAAAAATTGGCAGAAATATTCTGCCGCGCGAGAGAGTCATCATAATCCGCAAAAAGCGTTGCAATTTCGCATGAGAATTGTGACAGAACTTAAGCAAAGGCCGTTCAACCGCCAAACTGAAAACTAAACAGCGGGGCACTTGGGTGTGAGACAAAATCTTCAAACGTTGAAAATGGCCGATAAAAGGCGGGGTGTGTATCCATGAAGCGCGTATACCGGCGGCCCAATTGGATTGATCCAGCGGAGTCGCTTTGGTTGGAGCGCGGCTGTGCTGAAAGCCAGCCGCAGCAGCGTCCGCAGTGCAAGAAGTCATGGCCAATATGTAAGCCTTCCCGCTGGCAACCTTGCTGCGGCGGGTCTTCGACACAGTCGCGCTCCGTTTTTGAAGAATTTTGTCTCATACCCAGCGCACTTTTCCAGCACCGATCAAATGACGCTAGCCGTTCCGGGGGAATTTTCTGGCGGATTGTTCCTGAAATCGTATCGTTTTCCGGAAGTTCGACATGAAAAAAATAATTTTCGGTGGTGGGTTTCGCCTGGGATCGCTGGCTGTATTTCTTAGTTCCCTCACAGGATTTGCGCAAATGCCGGCCTGGGGAGGCAATTCGGCCATGATCAAGCTGTTCGGGCAAAATCCTTCGTTCACCGCCCAAGCCGACATCCGGGTCTTCGATGCGAAACAAGTCGAATTGCTGCGCATGCCGAGTGTTTTTGCCTCCGCCGACAGCAAGCTCCGGCTGGATTTGGATGTCAAACTTGCGCGAATCAATCGCAGCGAGCCCGTGATGGTCAACACCTTCAATATGTTCAAGCAATTCGGCATGGACCGAATCACGAGCGTCCTTCGTCCCGACAAAAAAGTCACTTATATCATCTATCCCAACGCGAAGAGCTACGCGAACATACCGCTTACGGCGGAAGATTCGCAACTCACGGGCCAAAGAATCGAAAAAAAACCAATCAGCCGCGAGACACTGGACGGTCATGTGTGTGTCAAAAATTTTTCGACGGTCAAAAACCTCAAGGGCGCCGTCCTCATCCAGGCCACGACGTGGAACGCCATCGATCTGAAAGGTTTTCCGGTTCAAATTGAAGTGACGGAAAATGGCCGCACCACGATCATGCATTTCATGAACGTGAACCTGGCCCGCCCCGATTCGAGATTGTTCGATGTGCCAGCCGGTTATAAACAAATCAAAGATCCCCAGGATTTGATGAACAACGCGAGCAGGCAACCGCCCCCGGCCGCTCGCCGGCAGCCCGCGGTTCCCAGCAGACCACCGGCAAGGAAATAACGCGGCAATTTTTATGGAAAAAGCCGGGTTTGACTGCATTTATGATGCATTCTTCACGGCTTAATTTGATTTCATGCGGATAACGAATCTGAATCCCGATACCGACATTGGCGCCAGCGGCTGGCTCGTGGAGATGGACGACCACACGCTGCTCATGGATGCCGGCGTGCATCCGAAACGCGAAGGGCGCGACAGCCTGCCTCTTTACGGAACCGTGCGCGACAAGGAAGTGGACGCCATCGCCATTTCGCATTGTCATCACGACCATGTGGGTTCGTTGCCCGTGGCCCTGCGCTATTTTCCCCAGGCGCATGTGCTGATGACGGATTTGAGCTATTTTCTGGTCGAACGCGTCCTGCACAATTCCGTGAACGTGATGACGAGGCAGCGCGATGAATTGGGCATTCGCGAATACCCGCTCTTCACGCACGATGAAATCGACGACATCGCGCCGCTGTTTCAAGGATTCAAGTATAACCGCGAAATCGATTGGGCCGCGTTCCACAAAACATGCGCCGGGTTTGAATCGCCGACGCTGGAATTTTTTGATGCCGGCCATGCGCTCGGCTCCGCGGGCATGATGGTTCGCGGAAAGAAGGAGACGCTGTTTTACACCGGCGACGTTTGCTTTCACGACCAGACGATTTTGAAAAAGGCGCGGTTTGACGACGTTCGCGCCGAGGTGCTGATCATGGAAACCACCCGCGGCAACCGCGTGGCAGCGCCGGGCTTTACGCGCGAGGCCGAGATCGAGCGCCTCAGCCAGAACATCCGGCGCGTGCTGGAGCGGAAAGGCTCGGTGCTGATTCCGACCTTCGCGCTGGGTCGCACGCAGGAAATTCTCGCGCTGCTCGCGTTGCACATGAGCCAGGGCAAACTCAAGCCGCAGCCCGTTTACATCGGCGGACTCGGGCGTGTGTTCACGGAAATTTACGACCTCGAATCGCATCGAACCAGCCGCCAGCTTCCGGATTTGCAATTGCACGAAGCGCTGAACCTGACGGTGCTGGAAAAAGGCCAGGCTCAATCCATGGGCCTCAGCGGCGGGCGATTGTTCGTCATCACGGCGGGCATGATGAGCGAGAACACCGCGGCGCATGATCTGGCGTTGCGGATGATGGGAGATGAGCGCATGGCGATTTTCTTCGTGGGCTACGCGGACCCCGACACGCCGGCGGGGCGATTGCGCGCGGCCAAGCAGGGCGAGACATTTCTTTTCAGCGCCAGCGGCGGCGAGGCGACGCGCAAATGCGAGGTGGAAGAGTTTGATTTTACCGCGCATGCGAACCGTGATGAGCTGTTGAATTTCGTCGGGCAGGTGAATCCGCGCACGGTATTGTTGGGACACGGAGACGAGGATTCGCGGCAATGGTTCGAAGAGCAAATCCGTCAGCGCCATCCAAAAATGCAAATCATCCAACCTAAGCCGGGGCAAACGGTGGAGGTTTGACGGTTACTGCACGCGGAAACGCGCGTCGCTTAGAGCGAGTCTATAAATCATGTAGCGGCATCTTGCCAATCGGCAAGGTAGGGCGCGTCGCTCCGCGCGCCGGTGGGTCGCGAGAAAGTCAATGATCGCAGTGCTTGCTGGCGGCGGCGCGCACGGAGTGACGCGACCTACCAACCAGCGCACAGGCAAATGCTCAAATCGCGTGCCCGCTACAGTATTTATAGAAATGCTATAAGTCCTCAGAAAGTAAAAAGCGCAGTGCCTTTCGAACTGGTGCGCGCACGGATTGACGTCCTGCCGCCAGTGCACGGGCAAACTGGTCCCGGTCATTCTGTGCTACTGCGCCTAGACGCGGTAGAAGCGCGTGTCGCCGTTCGTGACGGCCGGGTCTTGAACGGTGATTGGGCCGCCGTTCGTGGGAAATACCATTTGAAGCGTTTGCCAGTTGATCGGAGTTGCCAGATTGGTGGCATATTGAATGGTGTACCAGGCGTGGTTTTGGCCGGGGAAAGAGAACTGGAAGGAATTGCTGACGACACCGGCAGCGGGTTGGATGGAAGGAGCGAGAAGATCATTCACCGCAACGACAAAATTCGAAGAAACGCCGGAAGGATGATCGTGGTTGTATACTGTCAATGTGACCGTATAAGTGCCGACATTTGTCCAGGTGTGGGGGCCCCAGAAACCGAGATTCGTCGTGACGGTGCCATCGCCAAAGGACCAATCCAATTCAGAGGGGCGGCCGCTGATTTGAGCGATGTATGACACATAGTGATTGGCCAGGACTTCTGTCCAGGGACTGAGAAAACGTACGGAGAGCGGTCCGGTCAAATTGGCATCAATGATTTCGTCGCAGCCGATCGACGGTGGATTGGCGAATGGTTCGTTGTCCAGATCGTTGCCAATGGCGTAAAGGGAGCTGCCGGCGCCGCGACACGGCGAAGAGGGAGCGAGGTGGAAGGCTGTTTCATCCAAAAACACCGGATCGGCTGAGATATTGCCTGACCCGCGGGGCGGCAGCGGACTTGTGCAGCAGTTCGTGAATTTATCAATTGAAGTCTGCGGATAATTTGCCAGTTGATAATCAAAGACTGCGTAAAGATCGGCGTAATTCCCGGCGATGATACAATTGCGCGAGACGCAATTCTCAACCCCGGCGCCGCCGCTGGTGGAAAAGCAATGATTCTCGCGCAGGGTGCAATTATTCAATTGGGCAACGTACGCGCCTCCGCCGCTTTGCGCTAAATTATAAGCAACATAGCTGTTGAAGACGTTGCCTGAATAAACGCCGCCACCGCGGGCATCCGCGGCGTTATTGGTCAGTACGCAATCATTCACAACCGCATTGGAAGCCATCCATGCGCCACCGCCGTATTGCAAATCGAAGGTCAGGAAGTTGCCGCCGCGCGTCGCGCCGTCGCGGAGGGTGAAGCCCGCCAGAGTAGCTCCATTGGCAAGCCAGGCGCAGCGCACAGCGGCGGGGCCATTGGTCGCCGGATCCCACTGACCTTGAATAATCGTGGATGCGTAGCCGTTGACGCTTAAAACAGTGATCGGTTTGTCCAGGCTGACCCGGTTTGTGAGATCACCGCTCATAACTTTTCCGCCGGCGGCATAAACGCCGTTGGTGACAAAGACGATTTCGTTCGACGAAGCGGCATCGACGGCATCCTGAATGTTGGTGGCGGCGGTCAGCCAGTTCGTGTAGGGCGCGGTGGGATTGGCACCCGCCGCATCCACACAATGGATGACAACCTGCGCGATGGCGCTGGTGACAGCGCCAAACGAATTGCTTACGATAAGCTGGTAATTGCCGGCGTCATCGAAAGTGATGCCGGTCGCCTGGAGATTCGTGGTTTGGCTCGAGCTATAATGGCCGTCGTCCTGGAGCAAGGTGCCATTCTTCAGCCAGGCGAAAGCGAACGGTGCCACGCCGGAGAGTTGCGCGTTTCCCACGTTAAAGCCGATCGGGGCGCCAATAAGCCGAACCTGCGGCTGGGTGACCAGAGGCGTGGCCGCAGCCTCTGCGCAACCCACCGACGGCGGATTGGCCCACGGATTTCCAAAAATATCTGTACTGGAGGCTGGCGCTGTGCCTGCACCGATGCACGGCGAGGTGGTGGCAAGATGAATCCCATCCGTGAAAAACTGCGGAGCGCTGGTGAAATTTCCAGTCCCGGGGGCACCGGGAAACGTGCAGCAATAAGAAAGATTGCCACTGCTATAGTTCTGAAGCACGGAAGGGTTATAATTATAATACGCGATCGAGTTCGTCGAGTGACATTGCGAAATCCCAATCGCGGAATTGCTCACGACGGTGCAATTGTTGACGCTCGCGCCGAAGATGGCGCCTCCCGGCAAACTGGTGTGAACTGAATTGCCGCTGACGAAGCATGATTTCAAACTGCCCTGATAAGCCGCGCCGCCGGCATAGAAAGCCGAGTTGGAAACGATGATGCAGTTTTGGACGGTGGCGTTCGATGAAGCGCACCAAACCCCTCCTCCCGATCCGAGAGCGGTCAGGGTCCCGTTATTCGTGCCAGTGGCACCCCATACCAACGAAAAACCAATCAACGAGGCATTATTCGTCAGCCACGCGCAGCGGACCGCAGCCGGGCCATTCGTCGCACCGGCGCCTTCAATGATAGTCAGCAAGGGACCGTTGACGCTTTGGACGGTGACAGCTTTGTTGATTGCGACGCGGTTAGTCAGGTCTCCGGCCATCACGGCGCCACCGGAGTTGTAAACACCATTGGTCACCAAAATTTGGTCATCATCGGCCGAAGCGTCGATCGCGTCCTGGATGTTCGTGGCCGCGGTGCTCCAGTCGGAATAAGGCGGCGTGGGATTGGCGCCGTTTGCATCCACATAGAAGATGGTGGCGCGGGCGTTCAGGGCGAACAGAAGCAAGAGACCGGCGAAAAAGAAGCGTAGTGAGTGTTGTTTCATCGGGTATTGCCAGAGCGGGATTACTCCTTCAGTCATTAAGGCCAGGTTCATAGCTGATTATGACCGATATGACAATTGAAATGCCGGGAATCTTTGAAAAATTTCGCATTTGGTCATTTTATGGCGACATATTGGGCCGCGCTCGACGGGTGGCGGGCAGCGTCATGCCTCGCCGAAATGAAATAAATGTCTTTCCGCCTCCGGGCATTCGCGAGAAAATCGCAGTGTGCAAATACGGTTTCTCCTCGGCCCCGCCGGCAGCGGCAAGACGTTTCGCTGCCTGTCGGAAATCCGCCATGCCTTGAAAGCCTCGCCGGATGGGCCGTTGATTTTGCTGGCGCCCAAACAGGCGACGTTTCAGCTCGAACGCCAGTTGCTGGCGGACGATTCGCTGAGGGGTTACACGCGGCTGAGAATCCTTTCCTTCGAACGACTGGCGCGTTTTGTTTTTGATCAATTGGGGCAGGCGCCGCCGAAAATGCTGGATGAGGAAGGGCGATTGATGGTGTTGCGTGCATTGCTGGCAAAGAAACGCGGCGAGTTGAAGCTGTTTCGCGCGAGCGCGCGCCTCACGGGTTTTGCGCAGCAACTGAGCCTGACGCTGCGCGAATTCCAGAGCAACCGGCTCACGCCGGCCGACCTGCGCAAATTCGCGGTGGACACCCAGGATTTCGGACTTTCAGCGAAGCTCCATGATTTGGCGTTGTTGCTGGAAAGTTATCTCGAGTGGTTGAGGGAGCATGGGTTGTTGGATGTGAATTGCTTGCTTGAGGCGACGTCCGAGAGTCTGAAATCCTCGATTCAAGTTCCAAGTTCCAAGTTCCAAGTTCCAAGTTCGGATCGGCCGACGATGATTGGCGGGCTTTGGATGGATGGGTTTGCGGAGTTGTCGGCGCAGGAATTGGATTTGCTGGCGGCAGTAGCGCCGCGTTGCGCACGGGCGACGCTCGCGTTTTGTTTGGATTGTGAGGCGAAATCGGATTCATGGCTGTCACATTGGATGCCGGTGCGGAAGACGGTGGATGAATGCCGGAAGCGGTTGGCGGCAGTGGCCGGCGTGACGATTTGCACCGAGGATTTGGCGTGCGACGCGAAGAAAAGCCGGTTTGCGGTGCCGATTTTGGCCGAGGTGGAGGAATCATGGTTTGCCGTCGAACCCGTGGAACACGGAACACGGTTTGTCTCGCCGGAACGCAATGAAGGCGGGAACACGCAGCACGCCTTACGCTTCATCACCTGCGCCGATCCCGACGCTGAAGCAATCTTCGCCGCGCGGGAAATTTTGAAATTTGTCCGCACGCCGCGAATTGACGGCACGCAAAACCGGTTTCGCGATGCTGCCGTGCTCGTGCGCGATCTGGAGAAATATCACGAGCCGTTGCAGCGGGTGTTTTTGCGATACAATATTCCTTTTTTCCTGGATCGTCGCGAGTCGGTGGCGCATCACCCGCTGGCGGAACTGACCCGCAGCGCGTGGCGCACGATTGCGTTTCAGTGGGCGCATGATGATTGGTTCGCCGCCTTGAAGACAGGGCTCGTGCCGGCGGATGAGCTGGAGATTGACCGGCTCGAAAATGAGGCGCTCGCGCACGGATGGAAAGGCGCGGCATGGCAGGAGCCGATTCAAATGGAGAACGACGCGAGAATCGCAGAGCGATTGGAAGCATTGCGAAAAAAAATCATCGCGCCCTTCAACAAACTGGCCTCGCGATTGGCCGCGCACCAAAATCGACCGACGGGACCGCGGGTGGCTGAGGCGTTGCGCGGATTTTGGTTGGAGTTAAACGTCGAGCAGCAACTGGAGCGTTGGGCGGAGGAAACTCCGGCCACGGCATTTGCCGCACCGCGATCCGTGCACGCCACGGTTTGGGAGCAGATGAACGCATGGTTGCGGAACATCGAGCTGGCGTTCGGTGATGAGCCGGTGGCCGTGCGGGACTGGCTGCCGGTGCTGGAGGCGGGGTTGGCGAATCTGACCGTGGGCGTGATTCCGCCGGCGCTGGACCAGGTTTTGATTGGAGCCATTGATCGTTCGCGCAATCCGGAGCTGAAGCTCGCGCTGGCGCTGGGCATGAACGAAACGGTTTTCCCGGCGACGCCGGGCGCATCCGCATTGTTAACCGATGCGGACCGGGACGCGCTGGCTCGGAGGGGCGCGGAACTTGGTCCAAGTGTGCGCGAGCGGATGGCGCGTGAGCGTTATTTGGGCTACATCGCCTGCACGCGCGCGAGCGAACAACTGGCGGTGACATGCGCGCGGCAAGATGCGCGGGGCGCGGCGCTAAATCCGTCGTTGTTCATGACGCAGCTTCAGCAAGTGTTCCCGGGCGTCGAAATGGAGGAATTTTCCGGCGAGACCGATTGGCGCGGAATAGAGCATGTGTTCGAGTTGCTGCCAGGATTGTTGCGCGGGGAGATTGTTGATTCGGGGGCGCTGGAATCGCTGCCGAAAGTGGCGCCGGTTCTTGGCCAATGGCAGCGCTGGAGCGCGCAGGCGAGCCCGGAGAAATTGACGCTGTCGGCCGCGTCGGTCGCGGCGCTGTACGGACGTGAATTGCAGAGTTCCATCAGCGCGCTGGAAATGTTCGCGGGCTGTCCGTTCCAGTTTTTTGTGCGCTGCGGTTTGCGCGCCGATGAGCGGGCATTGTTCGAGGCAGACCCGCGTCAGACGGGAACATTCCAGCACGAAATCCTGAGCCGTTTTCATGAGCAACTGCGCGAAGAAAAAAAACGGTGGCGGGACATTTCGCCGCAGGAGGCGCGCGAGCGGATTGGCAGGATTGGATTCGAGCTGTCGCGGACATTTGGTGAGGGATTGTTCGAGGCGGACGAGCGCTCGCGGTTCATGGCGCGGACGTTGATTGAGCAATTGCAGAGCCTGATGGCGGCGCTGGTCGCCTGGATGCGCCAATATGAATTCGACCCGCGGGAAGTGGAACTGTCATTCGGCCTGCCTGGCGCGGATTTGCCGCCGTGGAAACTGCCGCTCGGCGGCGGAAAATCACTGGCACTGCGCGGAAAAATCGACCGCATCGATTTGTGGCATGTGCCGGGCACGGACGACGCGCTGGCGGTGATTGTGGATTACAAATCGGGGGGCAAGAAACTGGATCCGATCTTTCTGCATCACGGAATGCAACTGCAATTGCTGTCGTATTTGAACGCGTTGATGCATTTGCCGGAGCCGAAAAAGGTTTTTGGCGTGAGCCGGATTTTGCCGGCGGGAGTGTTTTATGTGCCACTGCGGGCGCGGGCGGACTCCGTCGATTCGCGAAACCAGGTTTTCGAAAACGCGGAAGCGAATGCGCGGACGGCTTATCAGCACACGGGACGATTTGACGGCGAGGCGATTTTGCAATTGGACAATCGCGGTTTGCCGAAGGGCGACCAATTCAAATATACGCGGAAAAACGACGGCGGCTTCAGCAAGGTGGGGAACGAGGCGATGACGCCGACGGCTTTTCGCGCATTGCTGGAAAAAATCGCCGGTGACTTGCGAAATCACGGCGAAAGAATTTTTGCGGGCGACGCGGGCGCGAAGCCGTTTCGCAAAGGCGCGGACCGCGCGTGCGATTGGTGCCAGTGCCAGCCGGTGTGCCGGTTTGATTCGTGGATTCATCCGTTCAACGTGTTGCGGAAGCCGAAGGACGAGAACGAGGATGAAGAGAAGCCGGCGAAGAAGGCGAGTGGCAAATGAGCACCATGACGCCATCGCAGCAGGCGGCGCTGACGGCGCGCGGGAATGTGCTCGTCATGGCCGGCGCGGGCACGGGCAAGACGCACACATTGATTGAGCGATGTTGCGCGCTGCTGGTCGACGAAGGCTGTTCGCTGGACGAAATTCTGACGGTGACGTTCACCGACGCGGCGGCGGCGGAAATGCGCAAACGCATTCGAACGCGGCTCGCGGAAAAGATTGCGGCGTCCACGGACGCGCGAGCGGCGCGGCATTTGGAGGAACAAATTGCGTTGCTGGATCTGGCTTACATTTCCACGCTGCACAGTTTTTGTTTGCGATTGGTGCGGGAGCATTTTCATGACGAACGGCTGCGGCTGGATCCGGAGTTTGCGGTGCTGACCGAGGAGCAGGTGCATCTCTTGCGGAACAATGTCCTCAATGCATTGCTCGAGTCGCATTACGGCGGCAGCTCGGACGAAGCGCGGGCTTTTCAGAAATTCATCAGCGGACAGGTGAGCGGCGATGAGAAAAAGGTGCGCGATCTCATCTGGCAATTGCATCGATACTCGCGCTCGCTGGCCGAGCCAGGAGCTTGGTTCGAGAAACAAATGGCGATGTTCGACGAAGCCGAACCGGTGCAGTGGCGACTCTGGTTCAAGACTGGATTTGTGGGGTGGCGCGAACATTGGATGCGCGAATTGCAGCCGTTTTCAGATGTCACTAATGTGGCGGATTGCCTGAAGGCGCTCGGCGGCGTGAGCGCCAATGGGTCGCTAAATAAAATCGGCGAAGCGCTGGCGAAAATTCAGGAGACGTACAGCGACGGCTGGCCGTACGGAAAAATCGGCGAGGTGCGGAAGCAGATCGAGGATTTCTTTTCCGATGCGGCATTTCTGCAATCGTTGCTCCCCGGCGCGGACGGCGAGGATCCGCTGGCCCAGGATTGGGAATGGTCGCGCGGGCACATGCTGACGCTGCTGAAGCTGACGCGCGAATTTGGGGAATCGTTCGATGAAGCCAAGCGCGAGGCGGGCGGGGTGGATTTTGCGGATTTGGAACAATTTGCCTTGCGCTTGCTCTGGGACGCGAACGGGCCGACGCCGCTCGCTCGCGAATGGCAGGCGCGGTTCAAATTTGTTTTCGTCGATGAATACCAGGACATCAACGAAGCGCAGGACACGATTTTGCGCGCCATCAGCCGCGAGGGCGCGGAGGCGAACCGGTTCCTGGTGGGCGATGTGAAGCAAAGCATTTACCGATTTCGGCTGGCGGATCCGAAAATTTTCCAACGCTATAAAAAATTGTGGAGCGAGGACGGGGCGGGGCGGACGATTCCGTTGTCGCACAATTTCCGCAGCCGCGAGCCGGTGCTGGATTTCGTGAATTCCTTTTTTGCGCTGTTCATGCGCGAGCACATCGGCGGCGTGACGTATGACGACGATGCGCATTTGAAATTCGGCGCGCCGGAGCTGCGGGTGAAATTCAGCCGCGGCACCAATGCGGCGCCGCACGTGGAAATTCATATTCGGACGAAAACGAAGAACGATGGAGCGGCCGAAGCCAATGGCAATGGCGCCGAAACCAGGGATCAGTTTGTGGACCTGGATGCCACCGAAAAGGAGGCGCGGTTGGCGGCGTTGCGATTGAAAAAATTGCGCCGCGAAAGACTGGAAATCTGGGATGACGATAAAAAGATCGCGCGACCCGTGGAATGGCGAGACATGGTCGTGCTGCTGCGGTCGCCGCGGAACAAGGCGGAAATTTATGCGCGGGAATTCAATCGCGTGGGCGTGCCGCTGCACGTCAAGCGCGAGAATTTTTACAGCGCGACGGAAATCAGCGATCTCCTGAGCCTGCTGCAATTGCTGGACAACCCGATGCAGGACCTGCCGCTACTGGCCGTGTTGCGTTCGCCGCTGGTCGGACTTTCGGTGGATGAACTGGCGATGATTCGCGCGACACAGCAGAAAGACCGATTTTGGACGGCCACGTTGCGCTTTGCCTCGACGAAACCAAAATTTTCCGGCGCGGCGGGGGAGATTGCGGCGGCGGCCGGACCGAAGCTCAAAAGATTTCTCACGTCCTTCGAATCGTGGCGGCGCATGGCGCGGGAAGGCGCGCTGTCGAGTTGCCTGCGGGCGGTCCTGGACGAAACGCATTACGAATCGCTGATATTGGCGGAAGAACGCGGCGAGGAGCGTTTGGCGAACGTGAATCGTTTGCTGCGGCTGATGCGGCAGTTTGATCCGTATCAACGCCAGGGGCTCATGCGTTTTCTCCGATTTGTGGAGGCGCAGCGCGACGCGGAAGCCGAGGAAGAACCGGCGTCGGCGGCATCGGCGGACGCAGTGCGGCTCCTGAGCATTCACCAGAGCAAAGGGCTGGAATTTCCGGTTGTGGCCGTGGCGGATTTTGGAAAGGCGTTCAATGTGGCGGATTTGCGCGCCGATATTTTGCTGGATGCGGAATTTGGACTGTGCCCGAAAATCGCGCCTCCCAAAATCAACGCGCGATATCCGAGCCTGCCGTACTGGCTGGCGCGGCAGCGGCAGAAACGCGAATTGCTGGGCGAAGAATTGCGATTGCTCTACGTGGCAATGACCCGGGCGCGGGACCGGCTGATACTCGTGGGCAGCATCACGGCCAAACAATTCGAGGCGCGCTGGAAGCAAAACGGCGAAATTAAAACCACGGCGCTGTTGCAGGCGCGCAGTTATGCCGATTGGATCGGAATGTGGTTTGCGAGAAATTGCGCGGTGGCGGCGGGTGATCGTTGCGGCGAGACGAGGGACTGCCGTTGGGTGCTGCACGACGATGCGGGCCTGGCCGATGACACGAAGGACGCCGAAGCGGTGAATACCAAAGCCGTTGTGCACTTGAATCAAACTGAATCAGAACGTTTGCGGCAACGGTTGTCTGCGGAATATGCGTTTGCTTTGGCAACGAACGAGCCGGCCAAGACTTCCGTGTCCATTTTGCGCCGCCGCGCGATGGAGATCTTAGAGCAGGAAGAAACGGTGGAATTTTTCCGCTCGCGAGGGCCCAGGGGAGCAATTGAAGCCGCGCCGGAACAAGCCGCGGCATCGAGCGCGGATATCGGCACGGTTTATCACCGCTTTTTGGAACGAGTGTCATTCAAAAAATTGGGCGATGTGGCGGATTTGCGCGCGGAAGCGAAGCGGATGGCCGAGGAGGGAGTGTTGGCGTTGGGCGAATTGGAATGGTTGAGTTTTGATTCGTTGCTGAAATTCTGGCAATCGGATTGTGGGAAAAAAATCCGCGCCAATGCTCAATATGTCCGGCGGGAACTGGAGTTCACGGCGCGATTTTTGCCGGCTGAATTGCCGGGAGACACGTCACGGCTGGAGAACGATTTTGTCGTGGTGCAAGGCGTCGCGGACGTGGCGGTGATTTGTCCAAAGGAAATCTGGCTGCTGGATTACAAAACGGACCGGGTGAGTGGGAAAGAGCTGGAAGCCAGGAAAAAAATGTATGAACCGCAGCTCAATTTGTATGCGCGCGCGCTGGAGCGGATTTATGAGCGGCCCGTTACCGAGCGCTGGCTGCATTTTCTGGCGTCCGGGAAAACGGTGAATGTTCAGTTTGATTGACGCGGGTCCTCGATCAGAGCCTCACGTCGTCTCCTACAGGGATCAGTTTACGCCAGCGGCAATTCGTTTTCCGCGCTTGGCGAATCGGATTCGCTGGAAGCGGCGGGGAGTTCCTGCTGAGTCTGTTGAGCGGCTTCGCCATTTCCGTTTCCATTTCCATTGCCATTCCGCAATTGGACGATGGCGGGGCGGAGGAGTTTTCCCTGAAAGGTATATCCGCTGGCCACAGTTTCGTGCACGGAGGCGTCTTCGGCAGCTTTGGTGGTGCCGTCGATGAGTTGATGCTTCTGCGTGTCGAATTTTTCATCGGGCGCGGCAATGAAAGGCATGAGGCCGACGCGGCGGGCGGCATCGTGACAGGCAACTTGAAACCGGCCGAGTTGCTCGATGACGGTGGGTTGGCGCGAGTGAGCCGCGGCGCGGTTCAGGGCGTGCACGTGATCGAGAATGCGGACCAGCACCTGCAGCCACTCGGCTTCAATGCGTCGAAGCTTGTCGACTTCGAGACGCAATGTCGCCCTCTCGTTGTCATTGGCCTGCTTGAGAAATTCCGCAAAACCTTTGGCCTCAGCGGCCATGCCGAGGGCGATGTCCTTCGCCTGCCGGGCGGTTTTGTCAGCGGCTTCCTGGACGGACTGCCATTGGGCGGTCGCTCCGGCAATCTGGCCGGCGAGTTGTTCCAAATTCTGGACCTGGGAAACGACGGTCGTGAGCGTGGCGGTCTCGAGGAGTTTTGCGGCGGAGCGGTATTCGAGCACGAAAGGCCAGATGATGAAGAATGCACCGAAGCCGACACAGGCGATGCAGCCCAGGACTTCCGAGGCGCTCAAGGGCCGCTTGGTTTGGTGCAGGAAAAACCAGGCGAAGAGCACGAGTAACAGAACGCTTCCGAGAAAGAACGGCCACTTTGCCAACCGGGGTGCAGTTGATTCTTGCATTAACGGATGGTGTAGAGGAAAGCGCTGTGAAATTCAAGCAATTGCAACGGTCAATCTCCTCCTCGTTCTCCTCCTCGATTTCAATTTCGAGCACGAGGACGAGCACGACCACGAGGACGAGCCGTTCGCCCACCATTTGTCCTCGACTAAGGCCGCGCACTTGCCCAAATCTTCCAGCGTGCGCACCTGCATCATTTTCAATCCGACGGCCAAGGGCAACAAGGCCCGTCATTTCCGTCATCATCTGGATGAATTCGCCGGTGAATCCACTTTCAAAATGACCGCGGCGAAAGGCGATGCGCGAAACCTTGCGGCACAGGCGGTCGAGGAAGGATTTGAAATCATCGTGGCGGCGGGTGGCGACGGGACTTTGAATGAGGTGCTCAATGGAATCATGGACGCGCCGAAAGGATTTGAGCGGGCGCGATTGGGTGTGCTGCCGTTGGGAACGATCAATGTGTTCGCGCGCGAAGTGCGGATTCCGCTTAAATTGCAACACGCATGGGAGACCATTCGCGCCGGGCACGAAACGTTGATTGATTTGGGCGCCGTGGATTACCCGGAAAACGGCGCGCCCGCCCGGCGATATTTTGCGCAGCTCGCCGGGGCGGGATTGGATGCGCGCGCCATCGAACTTGTGGATTGGCGCTTGAAGAAAAAAATCGGGCCGCTGGCATATGTCGTGGCCGGGCTGCGCGCGTTGCGGGAGCCGCAGAAAAAAATCCAGGTGACCAATGGCAAGGCGAATGGCGTGGGAGAATTGGTGCTGATCGGAAATGGAAGTTTATATGGCGGCGAATTCCGGATTTTTCCGCCGGCGGACATGCGCGACGGGTTGCTGGAAGCGTGCGTATTTTCACGCGTGAACTGGCTGACGCTGTTTCGCTGCGCGCCGCGATTGTTGATTCGCGGGACGCTGCCAAGCGCGGCAACGGCAAATTACCGGAGCGAATCGCTGACGCTGACGAGCGAATCGCGCGTGCCGTTCGAGGTGGACGGCGAATTCGGCGGTTACCTGCCGGCGACATTTTCGATGCGCCGGATGCAATTGCGGGTGATCGTGCCGCCTATTTCCGGCAGCGATACACGAAAGCCGGCGGGAGATTTCGCCATTCCGTCCGCGTCGTCGTGACTTCGCTGAAGGTGGATTGCAGCAATTTGCGGAAGCGGCGTCCGCCCGGCAGCCGCGCGGTGTGGTTGTAGGCGTACGTGGTCATCAAACCGCCCGGGCGCAGGGCGCGGACCACGGCGCCGAGCACGCGCCGCTGTTCATCGCCCTTGAATCCCGCCCAAGGCAGGCCGCTCAGCACGCAATCCGCCGAGGAATGGCCGAAACGCCGCAGATGTTCGTCGAGACGCTCGGCGGAATCGTTGACGACCTGGACGCGCGGAAAATGCCGTTGGAGATGTTTCGCAAACTGGGAATCAATTTCAACGGCGAGAAAAAATGCGGAAGGAGAAATTTCCTTTTGAATCAAGCGAGTGAACGCGCCGGTGCCGGGGCCTATCTCGATAACGACTTTGGCTTCGTCCAGCCGGACACCTTCAATGATGCGTTCCGCGAGCCAGGGGGAACTCGGCATGATGGCGCTCGTGAGAGAGGGCGCCTTTAGGAACACCTTAAAAAATTTTGCGTACTCGTAAACCATTATGCCGAATTTTTTCCATTATCGTGTCCTTGGGCAAGCGCATTTCCCGCCAGGGCGATGAATTTTTCGTCACATAAAGTTACCACGTTGTTAAATCCCCACCAACATGCGCGGGACTTCCTTCCGCGTCACGTGTTCGCCGAGGCCGAGAGGATATTCCTCGGGCATGGTTGCAGGATCAACATAAGTGCCGAACAGGCGGTCCCAAATGCGGAACGTGGGCGCCAGGTTCATGCCGCGGTGCGTGGTGGCGGAATGGTGAATGCGATGATAGTCCGGCGTCACGATGAGCCACGCAAGCGGGCCGACATTGACTTTTAAATTCGTGTGTTCCCAAAACTGGATGAGCAGCCCGATCGAATAACCGATGCCTGCTTCCGCCGGAGTAAGCTTCAGCAGAGTCACGGGAATCACGACCTGCGGGATGTTGTAAATGAACGAGTGGAAGAAACTGGTGCGGAAGCCCGCGAACCAATACATCTGCTCGACCGAATGATGCCACGCATGCGTGCGCCACATGAGAGTCCAATGGTGCTGCGCGCGATGAATCCAATAGAGGCAAAAATCCACAATGAAGAGCCCGATGATAATTTTCACCACGCTGGGCAGGTTTTGGAGATAATGGATGGTTCCAGCGAGAAAGTGCGGCGTGACATCTCCGATGGCACCGCGGATGAACCAGGTTGAAACGCGGTTGACGGTGAGCGCAAAAGCGAAGGAGAGAGCGTCCAGCTTGAAATCGAGCCACCGGTCCACGGGCCTGGCCGGCCAAATGCGTTCGCAAATTTCAAACGTGACGATCAGCCCAAAAAAAGCGGCAATTTGATAGTCATCCGCCTGCAGCAGCATAGGGTACCTGGCGGGGAAGATAAGCGGGATTGGCAATTTGCGCAAGCAACTGCATGGCAGCGTGGTGGCCGGAGGCGCTTTGTGGAGCAATCACAAAGGAACACGAATCCACGCTATTGTACTGTGACACCGCATTAGGGCGCTTCCCCATTGAAATTTAACTGAAATCGGCGCACGGAAAGAAGGATGAACCTGATTGAATCGCTTAATGCATTCCTTGGGATTGGACACGACTCGAAGGAACTGACGTTTGGCCAAATCGCCGCGCGCGGCGTCATCGTATTTGTCGTGGCACTGGTGATGGTGCGGCTGGGCGACAAACGATTTCTTTCCAAAAAGACGGCGTTCGATGCGATTCTGGGACTCATCCTGGCCTCGATGATTGCGCGCGCGGTGAATGGCTCGGCGGCGTTCTGGCCGACACTCGGCGGGGGATTTGTACTGGTGGCATTGCATCGGCTGATCGCGTTTTTATCGCGGCGCTCTCATGCATTCGGAAATATTGTGAAGGGCACGAGCGATCTCGTGATTCGCGATGGAAAGATCATCGAAGCTGGAATGCGGAAAAATGATTTGAGCGAGCACGATCTGATGGAGGATTTGCGCGTACACGGCCAGGTGGCCAATGTGGAGGATGTCAAACTGGCATATGCCGAGCGGAACGGCCACATCAGCGTGGTGCCGGAGAAAAAAGGCTGATGGATTTCAATCTCAGTAACGGAAGGGCAGGGCGTTCTTGTCCATGAAATTGCCGCAACGCGGACATTTTCCCGGTTCATTCCAGGCGTTCACCCGGTGCGCGCGCGAAACGGCGCAACGAAGCTTGAATTGCACCCACTTGAATTTCCGGATGCCAAGCGGAGGCAGGCGCGCCAAGGCTGCTTCAAAGGTGGGCGGCGCTTCGGCCTCGGCGCGGCGCCGAAGTCGGTGGAAATCGGATATGAATTTCAAGCCGTTGTCCGGAACGCGCCAGCGCACCACGGAATCGAAAAGCACCCGGCAATCACGGCATGCGGCCGTTTGCACGGCGAACTCATAGCCGGCATCCGCGCCGCCGGAAACGGTGGCATTGTAACCGCATTTCGAGCATTCAAAGAAATAGGAGCGGCCCATGAATCGTGTTGGTTTATTGAGCCGTCTGCCGACGAGCCAATAAATATGCTACGAGGGGTGCATCGCCGAGCAATGGAATTTTTGAGGAACGTGAGCGGGCGCGGGCCACACGGGTTATTACCTTGGTGAAAAAACGGGAAAATGGGTTGCGCGGAACGGATTCGTTGATTATTTTTCGCGACGCTCTAATTGCGCGCGCCCTCCGGCGCCCAAGCTCCTCCCGTGGGTTGGTAGCTCAGTTGGTAGAGCAGTGCCCTTTTAAGGCATTGGTCCAGGGTTCGAGTCCCTGCCAACCCACCACTTTAAATCAGGAAAACCGGGCAGGACGTCAACGAGCGCCTATTTCAAGTTTCGAATCGATCACGCCGATCATTTCCTCTGAGGGGCGCACGGCGATTTCGCCGTAGAAAGCGGCCAGGATTTTCCGATTGCGCGTTTCAATGATGGGCTTCCGGTCTTCGGGGGAATAGCAGCTCTGCAACTCCCGCGCCGCCTCGGCATACGCGCACGCGATGTTGCGGCATTGCAGCATGGACAACCGATTTCCCCGAACCAATTCCACAAAGGCTTCCAATGTTCCGGCTGGTTTGCCCAGGCCGCGTTCGTGCATCCGCAAGTGGTAACCCTGGGTCAGGTTTCGGGAACGCAATCCCAGGCTCCGGCCCATGAAGAATCCCATAATGCCCCCTGCGATCACGCCAGCCATGCAGCCGGAAAAACCGTGAATGATGGCTCCCGCGATTCCACCGGCAACGAAGGTGATTCGCGAACACATGAACAACAGCACAAAAATGCAATCAGCCACTTTGCTCCGCATGGCGGAGCGCCGGGGCACATCGGGTAGGATCGACATTTTAATACATTCCAGTCGAAGCTTTTTTGAAAGGAGCCCTCGACCGAAGATTCAACGGATAATACGCTTTGACCGATTAAAAGGTTTCATCAGTTCGCGGTCAATCGTCAAGCGGATACGCGCAGTCCGCAACGCCTTTTTCAGGGCCATTGTTCCGGAGTTCGGCGCTCACCGACCCGAAAGCTCCATGTCAGTCACCACGTCGCCACTGGCAATGCCTGCTTGTCAAAATACATGTAGTACGGCGAACGTTCGCCTTCGGTGTAGAACGGGCGAAACTTTGAGTGTTGGATGCCTCCCGACGTGGTTCGCACTTGAAACCACCCTGGCTCGCCGCCCGGCGCCAGCATCGCCTCGAATTCAGCGTCGGTTTTGGGCAATGTGAAATCGCCCTCCTGCCAGAGTCCTTCCATGATCATCGTCACCGGGCCGCGGACAATCGCAACGCGATCGGGTTGCTGCCGATCGACCGATTGCATGTGCATGCTCAAGGGAATGTGCACGTCGACCTGGTCGCCCGAAGCCCAGGTGCGGCCGATAGCCGCCCACGTTCCCGGCCGGCAATCCATGCTCGATGGGGAACCGTTCACCGTAATGGACATGCCTTGCGCCCAGGTAGGCACGCGAATTTTCAGCACGAACCGAGCCGGCTTGCTCATCTCGAGCATCAACTTCGAAGTGTCGGTTCCTGGATACTCGGTTTCCTGCGCGAGTTTGACCTCGCCGTCGGGCCGTTTCCAAGTGACTTCCGAAGGCACAAACAAATTCACGTAGAGACTGGAAGCGTCCTTGTAGTAAATGAGGTTGTGATAATCCGCCACGGCTTGGATGTAAGTGCCGGAGCAGCACGGCCACGCGTCCCAGTAATAAACCTTCATGCCGCCGGCCACGCGGTAATCCGAGTAATAGAACGTTTTTCCGTCCGGCGTCACGGGCAACGCGGCCCCGATGCCATTGTAAAGAATTCGTTCCGTCCAATCGCCATAGCGGGCCTCGCCGGTGAAGGAAAGCAAATATCGCGTCAACTTGAAGGCGGCCCATGAACCGCAACCGGTCTCGAACGTATCCGACCGAACGTCCAGCACCCGGCCCAGGCCGCCCTTGTTTGCCACGATCGTCTCCGACGGCCCATACCCGCCCGTCGCGTAGCATTGGACATTTTGCAGCCAGTCATAAGCGTTGCGGATGATGCGCAGATATTTTTCGTCGCCGGTGACGGCATAAGCCATCGCGGCGTTGCTGAAAGTATTCACGTGGCTGTAAGCATGAACGCCGTAGGCATCCTCGGGATCCGCGGTGTCCGCGAACTTGTCCCAATAAGCGTGAGACAGCCAGGCGTCGCCGAATTTTTTGTAGCGCTCATTGCCCGTCAATTGATAGGCGCGATACAGATTCTCGGAAAGCGTGTACCATTCGGCGGGGCGGCCCGACGGACGGTCTCTCGACGCCGGCACATTTGCGCGGTTCAGCGCGTTCTCCGCCCAACTCGTCACTTTCTCCAGCATCGGACCGGCTTCGCTCAGGCCCGCGTAACATTGCAGGTCCACCAAACCGCAGACCAACTTCTCGAATGCATAATGCCCCATGCCGCAATTGCCATCGGGCTTCACGGTCGCCGACCATCCTTCAAATAACCGCACGGCCTTCTCGCGAACTGCCGTGTCTCCGGTAGCGCAATACACCCGCGCCAGTCCGCTCAACCATTGGCCAAACACAGTGTCGCTATTCGCCGAGCACCATCCGCCCAGCGGTTTTCCGGGCGCGGGCAGGCCGGCTCTGACGCGATAACCGTGCAGAATGTTATCCTCCGAAACGGCAAGCCAGAAATCGCGCGCGGCCTGAAATTGCTTTTGCCATCGGCTCTCGCGCAAACGCACGCCGCGATAGTCAAATGGTTCGATCTTGATCCGGCCCGTCGGCGCTGGCGCCAGCTCCGCGCCTTTTGCTGCTTGGACCAGTGCATAAGTGGCAACCGGCGCCGCCTTCAGAAAGTCCCGTCGCGATATTTCTGTATTCATACAATTCTATTGTTGAGCCAGGGTTCGGCGGCGAAGCTCTCGCTTTCTATCCGGAAATTTCTTTTGGCAATTGCTCAAATGGACCGCGAACCGAAAGCCTGCACAAGTGAAAGCCCATGGTTGCAGAAAGGTTCATGATGGCGCACCCAGAGTAGCGGAACGAAAAGGGGAAAACAACGTTCGAAGTTGAGTATTCCGCGAGACACCACAGACAATTTGCCTTCAGAAGTGGTGCCTCACCCCATGGAACGGCGACAGCGCAGTCGTATGTTCCTTCGTTGCGTCTATGAAGCTCCGGATTTGTGTTTTGTTGGCAGCCGCGGCGATCGTGGCTGGGTTTATAGCGGTTGGCTGCACTGAGACGCCGCAACCGATGGGGGCGGCGGTGGACAACGACCAGAACGTATTAACCGGCGGCCCAATCACCGGCACGACCCTCCAGGAGTTGCCGATGGCGGTCAAGGGTGCGCTCAAGAAACTGGTTCCTCATGCGGAGATTGCCAGCATCGAGAAGACGCAGCGCGGTGGTCGAGCGGTCTATGACATCACATTCATTGGTTCGGCCAACCCGGAGATGTATTTGCGGGATGATGGAAGAGTCATGCCGGAACCCTTGAGAGCACAAAAATGAAAACTCATTATCTCTTGTACTTGGTGCTTGCAGCACTGCTATGCGGCTGCGCGCAGGAGGAGCAAACGACGGAATATTATCAGCGCCCGCTGACGTCGCCGGGAGGGAAATTTGCGTTGCTGCCGCCGGCGGTGCAAAACACGGTCCGGGTCGAGGCCGGCATGACTGAACTGGTGAGTGTCGAGCGGTTGGGGACGCAAGAGTCGCCCATTTATGCATTTGGTTTCTCGAATCCGGACATTTATCCGACGCTCTACGTCGCGCCGGATGGCAGTGTGCTGCGTCCTGATTTGACGGTGGCGGTGGGAGCCAGCGAGGACAGCATTGCGGAATCGACGGGGAGCGGAATGAGCAACATCAAAATGGACGATTTGCCGCTCCCCGTGGTCGTGACCATCCGCCAGCAGGCGCCCACGGCCGAAGTGGATTCCATCACCCGTCTCACTTCGGGGCCGGCTGTGTTCTACAGCGTCGTTTTCAAGGATCCGCTGCATCATCCCCGGTTGCTGATCCGGGATAATGGCAATGTAATGCGCTGACTCAGCTTAGAGCCCATATCAAAATGAGGAACGGGCGCGCGTTCCTCATTTTGATATGGGCTCTTACTTTTTCCAAATGCCCATTTCGCGCAATTGGCGGGCGGCGACTCCGGCCCAGTCGCGATTGGCTGCCGGGCTCGCGGGGCTGGGATGAAGGATGCGGCCAATTTTGACCACACCGGCGGGACAAACCTGTTCCGCGCGTTTCAGCGCGAAATCACCCACGCCTACGATCCACTCTGGCTCCAGAATGCGCACGGCTTCGCGCAGGTGTTCATCGCAGATCCGGAATAGCGCATCGCGCTCGGCGGCGAGCAATTTGTCCGGCGTGCGATTGCGTCCGCTGCTTTCAATGAATGCCAGGGGGCAATAATTGATCACCAGGTGCTCGCGAAAAAAATCTTTAGGCGATGCGAATGTTTTGGCGAAGAGGCCCCATAAGCGCTGGCCGCTGACTTCCGAGCGCGGGCAATCGAAGCCGAGAATCGGTCGTTTGGGATGCTCCCGCGGCGGCTTCGTGATTTCCGCGTGAATGCCGAGCCAATCGCGCACAGCGGCGATTTCGCCAAACGGGACACCTGTTTGCGTCATGCCGAAGGGGCCCGGATTCATGCCGAGAAAAATGACGCGCCGGCCGGGATTTCCGTAGAGGCGGAGATACGCCTCATGCGCGGCCCAGGCGTAATCGAGGGGATTGTAAACGTGGGAAACCGGCGGCGCGAAACGCAGTTTTTCCACTGCGTCGCGCAAGCGTCTGGCGGAATCAACGAGGGGATGGCTCACGAAGTGCGGGCAGTGCGGAGCCGGTCAATGGCGCGGTTCGTGTTGGCGCGGATGATGGAGATGGCGCAGCGCGCGCTGGAGATTTTGAATCTCGCGTTCGTCGTCAATTTTCTGCCGCTCGGCCAGCTCCAGCGTTTCCAGCACTTCTTCCATCTCATCGAGAGCATGTTTCAGTTCGTCGATGACGCGATTGACCTGGGCAATGGCGTCGGTAATCGCGGGAGTTTTGTGCGAGGATTCCGTTTTGTATGGAGGCTCCTCGACCTCGACCGCTTGCTGGCGCTGCTCGGCTTCCTCGATGGCCGGCTGTGAGGATTCGGCCGGCAACTCGGACGCCGGCGCGGGTTCGCCTTCGGCGGAAGGCGGCGCCGGCATGGGGCCGCGTGGTTCGCGTCGGCGCGAATGGCGCCGGCCACCGCGTCGGGAGCGGCGCCGGCCTCGCGGCGCGCCTTCTGTTGGTTGTTCGGAAGCGGTCTTCTCAGCTTCGTCAGGAGACATGCAGACAGGTTGCCCCGCGAAAGCTGATTTGCAAAGGAATTTTAAAAGGGCAGTTTGCCCCACTTTGCGTTTTTACGGTTGGAGCTTCCTTTGGTCGTGACAAAACGGACGCGTGTCAAGTTTGAAGTCCCGGAAAATTCTTCCGGCAAATCGCCTAGACACGAACTTTTCCGCGCTTAGACTGTCTACCTTTTAATGAATAAGATTTTTCGTGGCAGTGGATGGGGTGGAACAGGCTTTCTTTTTGTATTGCTGGCCGGGCTTATCTCCGCGCCGGCGCAGACCAATTTCAACCGCGCGGTCGTCACTCGCCGGCCGCCCGCGCCGCGCCGCGCCAGCATCGTTCTGATCCTGGCGGATAATATCGGTTATGGCGACCTTGGCTGTTATGGGCAGACCAAGGTCAGGACGCCGAACCTCGACAAGCTCGCGAGCGAAGGCATCCGGTTCACCAGCTATTATGCGGGCAGCCCCCAGGACCAGGCCTCGCGAGCCTCGCTGTTCACGGGCCTGGAACCGCGGCATGTGGGTGCGAGTTTCGGCCATCCGCTGCCGATGGATGCGGTCACAATTCCCATGGTCCTTAAGGGCGTCGGCTATAACACGGGGCTGATGGGCGAATGGAATCTCGGGGATACACCGCCGGTTGAGCCCAACACGAAAGGGTTCGATGAATTCGCCGGGTTTTTGAGCCAAAACCACGCGCGGGATTATTTTTCCGACACCGTTTACCGCCAGGAGACGGCGACGGGTTCGAACACGCTCGACTTGATTTCCGAGAATGTGAACAACGCGCATGGAGTTTACCTGCCGAACGCGCTGGGGGAGTTTGCCGTGCGTTTTATCAGCATCAATGTGCCGGACCAGTTCAATCATTACCGCGCTTCTTTTCTCTGCATTGCATATCCAACTCCGCACAACGGAATGACGCCCAAAAAATCCCCGTACGAGAGTGAACCGTGGCCGCAGGCGGAAAAGAACCGCGCGACGATGATTGCCCACATGGACAATAATATCGGCATGGTCATGGCTGCGCTGGCCCATTGGCGAATGGACACCAACACCATCGTCATTTTCACCAGCATTGGCGGCCCGCAACAGGAGGGTGCGATGGATCCGAAATTCTTTGGCAGTTCCGGGCCATTGCGCGGGCAGGCGGGAAGTGTTTACGAAGGCGGCATTCGCGTGCCGATGATTGTCCGCTGGCCGGCGCGCATCAAGCCGGGGCAGGTGAGCGATTTCCCGTGGGCCGCATGGGATTTGTTGCCAACGCTCACGGAGGTCGCCTTGATGAAACCGCCCAAGGGAATCGATGGGATTTCCATCCTGCCAGTCCTGACCGGCAAGGGCAAAACGAAGACTCACGAAAGCTTTTATTGGGAATCACACGACAATGGCGGTTTGCAACAAGCCGTGCGCATGGGAAACTGGAAATTGGTCCGCCTCGGCACCAATACTCCGCCCGCGCTTTACAATCTGAAAACAGACGTTGGCGAAAAGAACGATGTGGCGGAAAAAAATCCCGACGTCGTCAAAAAGTTGAAGGGACTGTTGGAAGCGGCGGCGAAGTAGAACCTCTTTTCAGCGCCGTTATTTGAACCACGAATGAACACGAAACTCGTGTTTATTCGCGTTCATTGGTGGTTTCAGAAAGCGCTTGTAAATCGTAAATCCTCAATGGCCGGTAACGTTCGGCACAATGTTTGTACCGCCCGGACTTTCCGCGCCACCGACGGCTGCGGAGCCGGGTTCGAGGATGTTTCTCACTGCCACCAGCGGCACCCTGGCGGCCTGGACGCTTTCGGTTCCTTGCCCGGCCGGCGCGACGCCCGCGCCGTAGGCGTAAACCATTTCCCCGCCATACCAACCCTGGAAAAGTGTGATGCCCAGGACCAAAACGGCGGCAATGAGATAGCTGGTGTTAATGGTCATTTGTCCGCGATGCCAGATGAGCCAGCGCCAGGCCGTCAATATGACGAGGCAAACCGCCAGAATCCAGCCGATGGTCATGTGCAGCTCCACAAAATCCCGTGTTTCGGGCGAAAGCGTGGCGCGGTCCAGATCCAGGTACCCCGCGATGATGGTCAGGACACCGCCGACGAGCGCGGCGGCCAATGACCAGAATCCCACCGCTCGAAACGCGGCACGGCGTGTTTCTGTTTTCACCAAGCGGGCGCAGAAATCCGCGACGACAGACAACAAAATGAAGGCAATCGGCAAATGCACCAGCGCTGGATGAACTGGCAAAAAGTTCATGGTTTACGACCGGAGCATTTTTCCAAACACTCCAGCTTAACAACCACCGTTTTTTCCTCCCGGTCAAATGGGGCGAATCCCTGAAGTGGCGGGAAACGGCGGAGCGTGAAGCTTTTGCCGGCTGCAAGGAGCCGCGAGAGAACCGCGAGGATTGGCGCACGGGCGGCGCGCCTCTGCCGTTGATTACGACGGGCCTTGTTTCTCCGATTGCTGCAGCAACGGCGCGTCGCGCAGGGATATGGAAGCTTGCTTGTTAAACCAAAGAGAAAACGCCTCGGATTCCCGGCGCTGACGCACGGCGTTGCTGAATTCGGGCAGTTGTTCCTTCATTTTGGCCTCATCGATGGGCAGGCGCTCGCGCACATAAATAAGGAAGGCGCCATCGCGAGTCGGAATGACACTGCTGCTGGCGCCGGACGGCGTGGCGAATGCCACCTGCTTGAAGGTATTCACGTCCACGAGGTCTTCCACTTCCGGCAATCTTTCCGAACTCAGCGAAAACGGCGCCAGAGTCATGGGAGTCACGTTTGCCTGGGCGGCAATGTCGGAAAACTTTTTACCGTGTGCGAGCTGATTGGTTACGGAATCGTAGAAGGCGTGGCCGCTGACCTGGGCGAGCCGCAGGGCCTGGCTGAACTTGTAGTCCGAAAGGACGCGACTGTGAATTTCATCCAGTGAGGGGATTCGGCTTTCAATGCGATTTTTATAGGCAATAATATAAACGCCGTCTTCGCCGCCAACGGGAGTGTCCACGAAGGGCTGATCTTGCGGGTTGAGATTGAACAATGTTTCCACCGGATAGTCAGGCAAGAGGTGCAGCTCGCTGGGACCGTATTCTTTTTCAAACGGTTTGGTGACTTTCACTTCCATGCCGTTTGCCTTTGCGACTTCGTCGAGAATGTCGGGATTGTTGGAATTCTTGGCCGACATCTGCTTCTCGAACCCGATCGCGGATACGTTGGCGTTGGAAATGGCCGTGTTCCGCACGATGATATCGCGAATTTTCGCCAGGGCTTCTTCAGGCGTTTTTCCGTAGCGAAGGCCGTTGGTGCCCATCCGGGCGAGGGCTTCCTGAGCCATTTCGTTCAAATTGGTCGTGCCGATCTCTTTTTCGGACTGGGACAAATAATTGGTGACGTTAAAGAACACGTAGCGGACCTGCATTTGCTCGGGTTCGCGATAGGCAGCCTGTTGGTTGGTGTAGAATTGCGATAGCACCTGCGGCGTCGGTTCGGGGACTTTGGCGAGGTAGTTCGAGGCGGAAAAGAAAACAGCTTCCGCGGCGATTTCCTGATAACTATGGACGTAAAGCGACCGGATTTCCTGCGGGGTAACGAGATTGCCGCCCGCGCCGATGACAGACTCGAGTTGACGGATGCCAAGATAATGTTCCACGAAGTTCTGGAAGTCCTCGATAGTAATGCCCTTGGGCGTGAGCACTTCATTCGCGAAGACGGTCAGCGAAAGGTTTTGCCCGTTGTTAAGATTGCGAATGAACACGTTGGCCAGTTTCGCCACGGCATCGGGGTCCGGATGGATGTTGTATTCCTCCAGCTTTCGAATCAGGAACAGCCGGGAATAAGTTTCGCGGTTTTCGTCAAAACGGCTGCGCGCTTCGGGGCTGTCCGGCCATTCACGGGTTTGGAGGAAATAAAACAGGATGGCTTCGTTTCTGGCGCTGGCGAATTCGTCGGCCGAAATGGTCTTTCCATCAATGGAGCCGAAATTTCCAGTGTGCCCATGGCCGGATCCGCCGGGCGAACTGGTCCACATGACCATGCCGAGGATCATGACGCCGATGATCAAGAACCAAAGCCACGTTTGGTGCTTACGAATTGTTCCAAACATAATAAATTAAAGGGGTCGCAACCTACCCGGCTTTGGCCGCATCGGTCAAACGCAAAATTGGCGGTTTTTTGCTCATTATTGGCCGGAATGGTCCTATGGTATGGGGGAGCGCGCCCTCGCGGCCCACAGTTTTGCAATGACTAACCACGAACGGACACGAATGAACACGAATCATTTGTGTCCATTCGTGTCCGTTCGTGGTTCAACGCACCGGGTGTTGTGATTTTTGAGCCAGTTGCCACTTGCCACTCCGGGCGGTTTTTGCGAGTCTGGCGGTCATGTTGAAGAAAACATTACCGTTTTTGCTGGTAGCGCTGCTGGCGGGCTGCGCCACTGAAATCACCAACTTGACTCCGCGGCAACAGCCTCGCAACCAAAACAACCTGTATCCTGTGGAAGTTGCCTTCAGTTCCAAGCAACAAAACGTCCGTTGGGACACGGTGAAGCCCTCCGTGATTGTCAACGGGCAACCGTTCGAAATGCATCCCACGCTGATGATGACCAATCGCTGGGAAGGCCTCGTGCCAGTGCCGATGGGAGTCGATGCCGTGAAATATCGCTATCGGTTTGATTTCGACGTGAACGGCTTTGGCAAACGAAGCGCCGAAAACGCCGTGTCGCAGGATTACACGCTGCATATTCTCGAGCAGCAATAACATCTCGATTAAGATTTATCACGCCGCGCTCGAAAGGACGCGGCTTTTTTGTTGGCAGAAAGAGGAACAGATGGGAAATCGAACGGGGTGAATTTTTACGGCGAGGTAGGGCGCGTCGCTCCGCGCGCGCCGCCGCGTTTAACACAGCACTCGCAATGGAAGTATCCCCGGCGCGCACGGACTGGCGCGCCCCACCGCATCCGATTTGCCACACCGCCAGGATTTTCAAAAAATCCAGTTGACAACTCACCGTCTGACTGTCATACGTATCTATGACAGTAGGCGGCTATGCTATTTCAAATTGATTTCAAGGCGGGCAAACCGGTTTATCTGCAATTGGTGGACCAGGTTCGTTATGCCGCGGCCTCGGGCATGATGCGGCCCGGCGAGCCGTTGCCATCCATCCGCCCGCTCGCCGAGGAACTGCGCGTCAACCGCAACACGATTGCCAAGGCTTACGCGGAACTCGAAAGCCAGGGCGTCATCGAAACCCTTCCCGGCAAGGGCTGCTTTTTGAAAGCGAACCATTCGCCGTTTACCAAAACCGTCCGCAATCAACTCTTGTTGAAGGAAATCGATGAAGCCGTGGTGACGGCGCATCACCTGCAAATCGGCCGCGAAGCTTTTTTGGAAATGGTCAACGAGCGGCTCGATTATTTCGAGCGCAAGGCCGCCGACGAATCATCAAAAACAACGCCCAGGAGGAACGAATGAAAGAGAGCCCGTCCGCAATCGAGATCAAGGGCCTCACCCGGCGCTACGGAAAATTCGAAGCCGTTCACGGCCTCGATTTGACCGTGCGCGCCGGGTGTTGCTACGGCTTCTTTGGCCGCAACGGCGCCGGCAAAACCACCACCATCAAATGCCTGCTGAACCTGCTCCAGCCGCAATCCGGCTCGGTGCGCGTCTTTGGGCTGGACCCGCAGCGGGAGGAAGTGGCGGTGAAATCGCGGCTCTCGTACGTGCCGGACGCCGTGGCGTTTTATCCGTGGATGACGGTGCGCGACACGCTGAATTATTTCGCCTCGTTTCGCGCGGTTTGGAATCGGGACATCGAGGAGGATCTGCTGAAACGATTCGGCCTGAAACTCGATCAAAAAGCCAGCACGATGTCCAAAGGCCAGAAGACGCAGCTTGCGCTGATCACGGCCATTTGCCCCGAGCCGGAATTGCTCGTGCTGGATGAGCCCACTTCCGGTCTGGATCCCATCGTGCGGCGTGAATTTATCGAGACGGTCATTGGCCTATCAATCCAGCGATCCGGAGAACCGCACGGTATTCGTCTCCACGCATTTGATTTCCGAATTCGAAGGATTGATTGATGAATTCACGGTGATTGAACAAGGCCGCAACCTGCTCACGATGAATGCCGACGAGGCGCGCGATCGTTTCAAAAAAATCCTGGTCCGTTTCGCCGCGCCGCCGCCGAAGCTCGCGTTTTCCGGCGCGTTGCAGATCAAACAAAACGGCCGCGAAGCGGAAATCCTGGCCAATGGCAACAGCGAGCATTTGATGATGAAGTTGCGCATGCAAAATCCGGAAGACCTGCGCTGTGAATCGCTGTCGCTGGAGGAAATTTTTGTCGCCTCGAAAACCCTGACCAAAGCCGCGTGAACCCGCTCATTCGCAAAGAAATTCGGCTGCTCCTGCCGTTTTTGGGGATCGCGCTGTTTTTGGCCGTGGTGCCTTCGTTCGTTTTGCCGATGGATTCGTGGGGCAGTGGAGTGTATGACCTGATTTTCTGGGCGTTCGGATTTGGCGCCGTGTTGCTGGGCCTGGCGCCTTTTGGACAGGAATTCAGCATGGGCACGTTCCCGTCATTGCTGGCTCAACCGTTTGAGCGGCGGCGAATCTGGAATACCAAAACCGTCCTGACAATCGTCGCCGGATTGCTGGTGTTGCTGGCATTCGTCCTCGTGATGCATTTGCGCCTGGATGCCAGCTTGCAAGGTGACTTGGAACGGATTGAAAAGGGTTTGGCGCAAAATGGAAAGGGGATTCAGCTTTTCGAACGGGAGACCCGGAACCTTTACCACTCGGAATTCTGGTATTCCTGCGTGGGTGGTGGCGCGCTGACGATGCTGGTTGCGGTCATTGGCGGCTTCTGGACCGCGCTCCTGTTTCGTCAGATCGGGGCGGCGTTGTGGTTTTCCATTTTGATTCCCGGCATCATTCTCGTGGCGAGCGAAATCGTCGGTCGCCTTTTTCCAGTGAATGCGAATGATTTTCTGGTGCCGGCACTGTTGGTTTACGCGGTGGCGGGATTTATTTGGGCCCGGCGTTTGTTTTTGAAAGCCCAGGATGCCCAGTGGCTGGGAGGAACCATTTCCATGCTGAGCCTGAGCCCGGCGAAAGCGCAGGTTGAATCTGACACGGCCAGGGGGCACAAGCCCATCGCCGCATTGTTGCGCAAGGAATTTCAATCGCACCAGGTCAGCCTGCTCATCGCCTTCGGATTGCTCGTCTTGCATATGGCCACGATGATGATTCGCCGATTTATTTCCCTGCCGCCCAATTCTGAAATGCGTTTCGCGCTCGAGGAGGTGCCGATGTTGTGGCTGCTGATTCCGTGGGTCATCGGCTGCGTGGCGGTGGCGGAAGAACGCAAGCTCGGGACGTTGGAAGGCCAATTGTGCCTGCCCGTGACGCGCCGCGCGCAATTCTTCACTAAATTTTCCGTCGTTCTTCTGCTGGGCATTGTATTGGGCGGATTGATGCCGTGCCTGATTGAAGCGCTAGGCACGCGGGTGGGAATTCCGAGCGATATTCTCCAGCTGCACAACTCGACGGACTTTGGGCTTCTCGTTGATACGCTCAAGGAAACGACGATCCTGGCATGTGTCATCGCGTTTGTGTCGTTCTTCGCCTCCACGCTCACGCGTAACACGCTGCACGCGCTGGGCGTGGCGATCCCCATGGCTGTCGTGTTCTTCGTGTTGTTCGCGTGGCTGGAGTCGGGGGGATATCACAATGCTGATTTCCTGTGGCGCGGTCCGTTGATTCTGTACATCAGCATAACGGTTTGGGTGGTGACGGTGGTGTGCCTGGGTTTCTGGAATTACAAACGCGTGCACGCCGGGCGAAAGGTGTGGCTGCGCAATGTGCTGGTTCTGGCGGTCGCTCTGTTCTGTGCCGGCCTGTCGGCAGCGGTCATTTACCAGCGCCCATGGGAACTAGCCATGTCGCTCGAACCGAAGCAAGGTCCGGCACGGTTGAATGGGCCGGTGCGTCCAAAAATTTGCCTGGTGGCGAATCGGGTTTTTGCTTTGTTGCCCGATGGGCGGTTATGGGCGGCAACTGATTTTCATTGGCAGGTCGTTGCGCATTACATGTCGGAGGAAAATACCGCGAGGGGACAAAGACTCAAACCGGAAACCGCGAGTCTGCCAGTGCCACGCTCCGGCATGTTCGTCGGTGGCTCGAATTGGACGGCGTTGGTGGCCGATGACCGGGCCGCTGAAGTGGTCGCGCTTCAATCGGATGGCTCTTTGTGGAGTATTATTTCTGCCAGGGGCGGAGGGAATTTTTGGCGACGTTGGCTGCCAATCAAACCAGAACCGCGTCGCATCGGCTCGGATAGCGATTGGAAATCAGTGGCTTCGGGGAATGGATATTTTGCGGCAGTAAAAGAAGACGGCACGCTCTGGGCCTGGGGCTACGACGATTTCAATCGATTTGGGTTTGAATCGACCAATTACATTGCGGAACCGGTTCGACTGGGCACCAACTCCGATTGGGAACGAGTTTTTTCGGGCTACGACTACGCCCTGTTGATGAAACAGAACGGGGATATATGGGAATGGGCGGAAGCAGCCTCTGGGAGCGATCTGCGGTTCATTCCGATGAAATGGAATGGCGCCGATTGGATTGAGGCTCGCAGCGGCTTTCAACACCTGCTGGCCATTCGAGAAGATGGCTCGCTCTGGGCCGCGGGCGAGGGGCGATTCTTCGGTATGCGAATTAATTCCATGCGACCGGCTCTGAACACCACGCATTTCATTCCGAACGAGCTGATTCGCATCGGCCATGACACTGACTGGGTTCAGGTTTCCGCCGATGGTTCAGTGCCCGTCGGCGTCAAATCGAACGGACGCCTGGTCGAGACCGGCAGGGAATTGTTCGGTGCAACGCTTGGCCGCCCGAGCGCACATCGCGGCTGGATGGCTGTCGATTCTCATTGGGAATCCTTCGTCGCGCTGAACGCGGATGGAACCATTTCCCTGTGGTGCGATACGCGCGCCTGGAATCCGAACAAATTGCTGGCTTCCAGTCGCCGACCGCTCTGGTCGCTGAACATTTTTTCGGATTCGAAGAATTGAGGAGCGCGGCGTTTACGCCGCTTCACTGTTCGCCACGCAAAGGCATTATTCTTTTCTGGCGTCTTTGAACTTTTACGTTGAAGCGGCATGAATGCCGCGCTCCAATCCTCGTGTCCAACATCCTTCCTATCTCGACAAACCCTGGCTGCCGCGCAACACTGCCCTCAATGGCGATCGAATCCGAATCACCGCTGGACCAGCTATGGCGGGAATATAGCGAGGTCTTTCGCGAATTTGACGACCTTACGCTCGCGCGCTGGCTCGCGCAGACGTTGGGCCAGCTCGAAGGCAAGGTGTGGCGGCTGTCGCATCCATTGGTGGGCGCTTACCGGCTGGCGGCGCAAATTGGGAACGAGCGGCAAATTTGGTTCAAGCGGCTGGCCACCCCGCCGGCGGGATATTTGGAATCGCCGTGTTGCCGCGCGCCGATGCTGCCATTCCTGACACGGGACATTCGCGAGACCGGCCTGATTTGCCAGCATTGCGGCGATACGCTCGTGCCCTTTGACGAAATCCCCGAGGCGATTCGCGGCGAACTGGAGGAATGGGCGGGGCAATACGGGCCGGTTCATGCCGTGGCGCATTGGGACGATCGCCAGCGCAAGAGCGCGGGTAATTACGATCGGGCGTTCGAGCAGGCGGCGAAGGAAGCCGAGGTGTTGCTGGCGCGCGCGGGCGGCAAGCTCGCGCCGAAGTTGCTGGATTTTTATTCGGCCATCGTTTGGGAGGACCAGGATGAATGCCTGGAAGTGCGGCCGGAAGATGTGCTGCCGTGAAGTGTTAAATGGGTTAAATGAGTGACTGGTTAAATGGTGGAAGCGCGCCGCTGTTATTTAACCCATTTAACTTTTTAACGGATTTAACTGATTTAACCATTTAACTTGTTAATCGGTTGTTTAGCTAAAGTGAAATTTGCTTTGAAATGGACCCTGCGAATCATCGCGCTGGCCGTGCTCGTGATCGTGCTGCTGCTCGTGTTCAAGAACACGATTCTGTGCCTGGTCGCCGAGCACCAGATTCGCGCGGAGACGGGCATGGAGGCGAAGATCGGGAGGTTTTCGTCCGGGCTGTTCACGCCGGTCGTCACGATTGAAAATCTCAAGCTCTACAACACGCCGGAATTTGGCGGCACGGAATTCCTCATCGTTCCGGAGCTGCACATTGAGTTCGATGCCGACGCGCTCCGGCAGCAAAAGTTGCGCATTAAATTGCTGCGCCTGAACCTGGCCGAATTCGACGTAGTGAAAAATCAGGCCGGCCAGACGAACCTCGTTTCCATGCTGGGCAAAATGCCCAAGGGCAAACTCGCGCCGCACGGTATCCACGTTGGCGGAAAGAAATTTGAATTCGAGAGCATCGACGTGCTGAATCTTTCGCTGGGCCGAATGCGAATGCTCGATTTGAAAAATCCCGCCAACGACCGCGAAGTGGCTCTCAACCTGGACAATCAGGTGTTCAACAACGTGAAGACGGAGGCGGATGTCTACAGCATCCTGTTCATTATCTGGCTGCGCAGCGGCGGCGCGTCGGTCATCAAGCCGAATGGCCTTGCGACCGGTTTGTTGAATAGAAAGCCGCATGGCGTTCGCAAACATCAGCAAGCACAACCCGGACGGCCGGCGCCGGGGCACGGGACGAATTAATCCTGGCGGCGAGACGCGCCGGCACTCGCAACCGGGACGGTTGCGCTACGATGGAAGATTCCGCTTTTTAAACCCTCCCACCGCGCTTAGGTTTGTTCGCAATGGATAAAGACCAAGTCGCGGAGATTCTTGTGAGCATCGGGACATTGCTGGAGTTGAAAGGCGAAAATCCTTTCAAGACGCGCGCCTACTCCAACGCCGCGCGGGCGATCGAGGCCACCAGCGAGCCGCTCGCAAAGCTCATTGCCGAAAATCGGCTTGGCGATATCAAGGGCATCGGCGAAGCCTTGCAGAAAAAAATCACCGAGCTCGTCACCACCGGCAAGCTGCCTTACTACGAAACCCTGAAGGCTTCCGTGCCGGCGGGATTGATGGCGATGATGGAAATTCCCGGCGTGGGGCCGAAAAAGATCAAGCTGCTTTACGATGAGTTGAAGATCGCGAGCGTGGAGGAATTGGAAAAGGCGTGCCAGGACGGACGGGTGGCGGCGCTTAAAGGGTTCGGCGAGAAAACGGCGGTGAACATTTGCGAAGGCATCAATCGCAAGCGTTCCTATGCCTCGAAACATTTGCTCGGCGATGCTTTGCTGGTGGCTGACGACGTGTTGGATGATCTCCGGTCGCATCCGGACGTGATTCGTTCCAGCCAGGCGGGAAGTTTGCGCCGGCGGCGGGAAATCATCGGTGATATTGACCTGGTGGTGTCCTCCAAAAATCCGGCGGCGGTGATTGATTTTTTCACGCGCCGGCCCGGCATCTTGAATGTCATTGCCAAAGGCGAAACGAAGGCGAGCGTTTTGCTGCCGGGCGGAATCCAATCCGATTTGCGCGTGGTGAGCGACGCGGAATTTCCGTTCGCGTTGATGTATTTCACCGGGAACAAGGAGCATAACATCGTAATGCGGCAGCGGGCGATTCAGCGCGGATTGCGGCTCAACGAATACGGCTTATTTCGATCCAAAGAAGAAACGCGCGACCCGAAGCTGCTCGTCAAATGCCATACCGAAGAGGAAATTTTCCAGCAGCTTGGGCTGAATTATGTGCCGCCGGAATGCCGCGAGGACGCAGGGGAATTTGATCTGGCGGAAAAGCAGCCGTTCCCGCGCCTGATCGAGTGGAGCGATTTAAAAGGATCGCTGCACAATCATTCGACGTGGAGCGATGGGCGGATGACGATTGAGCAGATTGCAAAGGCGATGCAGGAACTGGGGCTGGCATATTGGGCTGTCACGGACCATTCAAAATCGTCGATTCAGGCGAACGGTTTGGATGCGAAGCGGCTGCGGCAGCAGATCAAGGAAATCAAGGCGCTCAATCAGAAATTGGCGGATGAAGGAACTGATTTTCGTTTGCTGACCGGCACGGAAGTGGATGTGTTGGCGGGCGGGAAACTCGATTTTCCAGACGATGTGCTGGCGGAATTGGACGTGGTGGTGGCGAGCGCGCATCAGCGCTTGGCGATTGATGAGGCTGAAAATACCAAGCGCATTATTCGCGCGGCGGAGAATAAATATGTTCACATACTGGGGCATTTGACCGGTCGGCTGTTGCTGGAGCGCGAGCCGCAGAAGGTGAACGTACGCGAGGTGATCGATGCCTGCGCGGCAAACGGCACGTGGATTGAACTCAACGCCACGCCCGACCGGTTGGACATGGATTGGCGCCACTGGCAATACGCAAAGAGCAAGGGCGTGAAATGTGTCATCAACTGCGACGCGCATCGGTTCGAGCACGCCGGTTATCTGCGCCTTGGCGCGGACGTGGGGCGGAAAGGTTGGCTGAAGAAAGACGACGTGATGAACACGCTGCCGCTGGCGAAGCTGATGGAGGAGTTGCAGAAGAAGCGGGGATGAAAAGACATGAAGCGCCGCGAGATTCGAAACGATGTAGCGCAGGCGTCCTCGCCTGCGAGTGACGGCACCGTCCCGGTGCCGGGAGAACGGAGCGCGTGATCCTGGCGGCGAGACGCCGCCAGCACTCGCAGCCGGGACGGCTGCGTTACAAGGCTCGCCGCAAAATTTCCGACAATTCGGCTTCGCTGAGCGTGATGGGATTGGCTTTCATGCTGCTGGCGTTCATCGCGTTTTTGACGATTTCGGGGATGTCTTCGGATTTGATTCCGTGCGCGGCCAGGCGGGGGATTTTGAAATCGTGAACGAGGTTCCGAACCCATTGGATGCCCGCGTCTGCGGTGGCCTCGCAATTTTCCGTGAGCAATCGGGCCACAACATCGTAGCGATTCAACGCGGAGCTTTTGGCTTCGCGTTCGCGTAGTGCGCGCAGATTTATTTCCATTACGCCTGCCAGCAACGCCGCGCAGATTTCTCCGTGCGGCGCGGAAAACATGCCGCCGATTGGCCCGGCGAATCCGTGCACGGCGCCGAGGCCGGCATTGGCGAGAGCCATTCCGCCGAACAAACTCGCCACCGACATGTCGGCGCGAGCGTCGGCATCGTGGCCATTTTCCACTGCCCGGCGGAACGAGCGCGCCACTCGTCCTATTCCTTCAGTGCAAATTGCGTCGGTCATCGGATTTGCGCGCGAGCAGACGTAGGGCTCGATAAGTTGGGTGAGCGCATCGAGGCCGGTGCTGGCGGTGATGCTGGGCGGCAAATCGTAAATCATCTCGGGATCGACGAGCGCCATTTCGGGCAGCATCAACGGGCTGCGCAGGCTGACTTTGAGACGATGCTCGGGCGAGGCGAGCACGGCGTTGCGGGTGACTTCCGAGCCGGTGCCGGCGGTGGTGGGAATTGCGAGAAAACGGGCGGACGCTTTCGCCAGCGCTTTGCCTTGGCCGATGATTTCCAAATAATTCAGCACGTCGCCTTCATTGGTCATCATGGCGGCGATGGCTTTGCCGGTGTCGAGCACGCTGCCGCCGCCAATGCTGATGACCCAATCGCAATTTTCGCTCGTGGCGAGAGCCACGCCGTCGCGGATCGTTTGGATTTTGGGCTCGCCGGAGACGGAAAACGTGGCGCTCTCGATTTTGTTTTCGCGGAGGATTTTGAAGAGCGGTTCGGCGCGCTCGATATTCTTTCCCGTAACAACGAGCGGTCGTTTGCCGGCGGATTTTATCGTGGGGCCGGCCTGGCGCAGTTTGCCGGCGCCAAAAGTAATTCGGTTGGCCGTGGCAAATTCAAATTGCATCACCAGCCCTCGTCCGCGGGGAAAACGTTGGTGAATGTCGCGCGGGTGCGCGGCTCGGCCATCATGGGTTCCGCGGTGGCGCGCCACGTCTCGTAATGTTTGGTTTGCTTGTGCGCGGCGGTGGCTTCTGCGCTGCGATAGGCCTCGATTAGAACGAACCGCGTGGGGATCATCCTGCTGCTGCACGACATCGAAGCGGGCGCGATGCCCGGTTCCTTGACGCTTTCTTGCGCGTTGGCGAGCGAGGCTTGTTTGAAAGCGTCGATGAACTCCGGTTTCACGCGGATATGGATGTGCATGATGAGCATAGAGAGACTGTCACTGGTTTTATGAACACCGAGCCGCCATCAACTTGGAAGGGGCCTCGCAGACTCGGCAACCCTGGGCTGAAAGATCGAATCCCTTTGGGATTCGTCGAAAGTAGATTCCATCGTCGGCACCGGAATTCCAATATCTGCATTGTTCGGCATCCTTTCTCAGAAATTTTGGCAAATGCCATATACCTCGCTCACAGCGTCAAAAACTTGAGCACTTCCACTTCCTTGCGGAACACGAGCTGGATGAGGTTGCCGTTGAAGCGGACGAAGACCGGCGCGCGGCGTTCGCCGTAGTCCCAAACGATTTTTCCGTTCTTGGGATCGAGCCGGCGAATGTCCATGGCCGAATCCAACATGCCCGGAAGCGTTGTGAGTGCGTCGGGATCAAGGTCAGGCGCCTGGTGGCTGGCGTAACAAAAAACGAATTTGCCCTCCACGTGCGAAATGAAGCCGCCGGGCTGGACGTTCCACAGCACTTTGCCCGTCTTGCAATCCACGCGAAGGACCGAGGCTGCAATTTTTTTGTTGATGTCGATTTGGTGCGCGTAACGGAGGTTTTCGAGATCGGCCGTGGTCGAGTTGACGTACACGGAGCCGAGGCCGTCGAAAAAGATGCCCACGATGCCGATGGTGGGCACGCGCCAGCGGACGTTGCCGTTCGAGAGGTCGAAGGCCGTCAAAGTCGCCTGGTCAAAAACGTACAGCGTGCCGTCGTGCTCGACGCACGGGCCGGCGCCGAGCGAGGTCTCGCTGGGGTCGGTGATTTCCAGGCCGGTGCCTTTGCCGATGTTGTAGGTCAGGGTGGCATCCCAAAGTTTCTTGTTCGATTTATCCAGGACGATGATTGAACTGCCACCGGCCACAACGGTGACGGTTTTTTGCGGATAGATTGCGGGCGGGCCGATGACTTCGCCGGTCCAATCGGACACGTCTTTTTCATCCGGGCGATGGACGGTGACCTGGTAGCGGCTGACGTCTTCGGTGATGGTGGCGCCGCCGCGCTGGCGTTGCATGTCGTTAAGAATCTCGTTGGCAACCGCGGCGGTGTTGTTGACGGAAGGATTGTTTTCGAGCGCGGAACGGGTGGGCGCGGCTTTCATGGCATCGTGAGTCACGGCGCGATGTTCGAGGACTTTGGAAGACCACTCGTAATAACCAAATTGGCTGTCCACGAAGGAGCGGTTGAGCAAGTCGAGCTTGGAACGGTTCTGATTCTGCGCGGTGGATGCTGGTGGAGGCCTGTTGTCGCCTTCATCTTCTTTGATTTCGTTGAGAATATCCTGCTGATGTTTCGTGTTGGAAAGCGTGGCGGGCAGGGCGAGCTTGGCGGCATAGGGAAGATTCTGTGCGTCCTGCGCGACTTTGTTGGGATCCATCGGTTTATCGGAATCGGGTCCGCCAGCAGTGGTGGGCAAGCCAACGGTGCCCGGGCCTTTGTTACCAGCGGTTGGCCTTTGGCTGCGCTCGTTCGCAAGCATGGCGGAGTTGCGCGGCTCGCCAATTTCCTCGGTGTGCGTTTCGCCGGAAGCGAGATCGACATGCGTGATGACGTATTGGCCGAAGGCGTTTTCGTCATTGAACTGCAATTCAGCGCCGTCGCGTTTGGCTTCGCGCGCGCCCTGGGGAATGGAAATTTCCTGGCCGGCTTTGCCGGTGTCCCAATCATAACGGGTCAATTTGCCGTTCCGCGCGATCCAGATGTTCTGGCCCTGAACGAACAAATGTAGGGAGGACTCGATGTTTTCCTCCACCGCTTTGGCGAGGTCGTCGCGGCTCGGGACGCGCGGACGATCTTCGGAATCCGCGCCGTTCCGGATGGCTTCATTGCGAACGGCAACGTAGGAGGCCATTTGGCGGTCGATCTCGGCATCCATTTGTGCCCGGCTGATGATCGCGTTGGTCCAGACGGCGGTTTTGGAGCCGAGACGATAACGCGCGAGCAGGCCGCCATGCAAAAAGACAATTTGTTTGTCGCCGGTAATTTGTGAACTGCCCGCGTAAGAGCGTTCCGGGAATACCGCGGTGAAAATGGGGTGCGGCACGGAACCAAACCAGGCGTACCAAATCCAGAATCCCAGGACGGCCGCTACCAGCACTGCGGCAAGGGCGCCGAGGCCGCCGATTTTCCGCCATTCCCGGGCTTCCCTGACGGATTTTTGGCCGGCGTAAATCGGCACGTGGATGCCGGTCGCTTCAGCCTTCGCGCGGCACAGGGGTGAGCAGACGAAGCCGAAAAGCTCCATGCATTTCGGGCAGAGCGGTTTTCGGCAAACGTAACAATGTTCCACGACGATTTCGCCCTGATGTTTCGGGCAAGGTTGACCGAAATCATTGTCGCCGGTCGTGGGGGCGGTTTCGACGGCGATGCCGTGCGTGGCGGTGGAAGCGCTTTTGGCGATGGACAATTTGGCCGGAGCGGCCGGGGCAGCTTCGGTCGCGGAAGCGAGGCCGAGCTCCTGGCGGACGAGTTCATTGATGGGGCCGGACAAATCCGTGTTGCAATTGGCGCAGACGAAGCGCACCGGGTTGCGCGCCATTTCAGGGGTTACATCAATGGCGTATTTGGCACCGCACTGGCATTGGACTTTCATAACGAGTCAAGGTTTGGGGTTCAGCAGCACGACGGAGGGACTCAACGTGAGCGAAATTGGCGCGTTGCTGGTGCTGGAAACGACGTTGCCTTCGCACATGAGGAAATTGCCGCCATCTTTGCCGTGGTTATTTCCGGGCGCGCGGCCTTTTTCGGAGAAGACGGTGTCGCCGATGTTTTTTGAGAGCGTGTTCACCTGTTCGTCCGACATCAAAGCCTGACCCTCATCCGAGCCGTGGCGTCCCATGTAATAGGCGTAGCTAATTTTGCAATCGCGGAAAGCTTTGTTGGCGGGCAGGGGGGAATCCCCGCTGGCGGGGCAGATGAAAATCAGCGTGTCGGAGGTGTAATGCGGCACGAGGAGGGCCAGCGGGTCTTCGGACGTGACGGCGTTGGTGGTGACGGGATATTTATCCGAGTTATCGTGCGCGTAAATTTGCAGCGCGAGATAGATTTTTTCGAGATTCTGGCGGCAGGAGGCGAGTTGCACGTCTCGTTTGGAGGGGCCGTGGTTCCAATACATCGTGAAGAGAATGAGGCAGACGGCCATCACGACGAGCAATTCGATCATCGAAAAGGCGCCGTTGGCGGACGACAGACGCTGGAGCGAGCCTGGCCCCTTCATGGATATTGTATACTCCCAAAGGGGCGGGGGGCGCAATGGCGAATGCGGGCTTGACCTGACTTGCAAGGCACTCACGGAATGTCGCTACAGGAGACATCTCCCCAATCGTCCACGGGTCGCGCTGGAAGAATTCTGGGGGAAAGACCGAATGAATCTTTTTTACCGGATTCATTAAATTCCTGTAGATTGATGCATGAAACCACGTTATGAACCTCAGGTCATGGATTCTCTGAATCCTCCGCGCGCGATTGCTTTCGATCTCAAGGACGACGGTTCCATTCCCAACAGCAAACTCCCGTTGTTGATTTACCAGGGGGCGGTCAAACCGAGTGTGCGGGACCCGGCTTCCGTTTTTGAACAGTTGTTTGCGGCGAATCGCTGGACGGGCGGCTGGCGTGATGGCGTTTACACCTATCATCATTATCACAGCAACACGCACGAGGTGATGGGCGTTTATAGCGGGTCGGCGACGGTGAAATTTGGCGGCGACAAAGGCATCAAGCAAAAGCTGACGGCGGGCGACGTGGTGATCATCCCGGCGGGAGTGGCGCACAAGAATCTCGGAGCGAGCAGTGATTTTGGGGTGGTGGGGGCGTATCCGAACGGCGTGGAATGGGACATGAACTACGGCCAGCCGAAGGAGCGGCCACAGGCGGATGAAAATATCGCGCGGGTGCCGGTGCCGGAATTCGACCCGGTATATGGCGCCGACGGGCCAATGCATGAGCAATGGGGGAAGTGATTGAGGGTTGATGATTGGCGATTGCCGATTGCGGGTTGTTCGCGCCGAGCCGGTGCGCGGCGCTCCGGGCGCTTCAGTGGCGAGCTGTGACCGCCGCGTTTCATTCCAGCGGCGCTCACACAGAGCCGCGGCATAGGCTCAGGGGCCGCCGCGGCGTGCAATGGCGTCGTGAACGGGCCCGGCGAGGCGTTCGGCGGAAAACGGTTTCGCAATGCAGCCGGTGATGCCGACAGAACGCAGAAAATCCACGGACAAGGCGCACGGATTGTCGCTCGTGAGCAGGAATGGAGTGCCGGGGCGGCAGAGCCGGCAAGTGCTGGCGAGTTCCAATCCGCCAATGGCACGCATCGAAAGATCGCTGACGATGCAATTGAATTGTTCCGAGACGTTATGGATCAAGACGAGCGCGTCGGCGGACTGGGTGCAAACGGTGACGCGATAGCCCAATTCTTCCAGCAAGTATTTTCCGGTTTCGGCGCTGGTGGCATCGTTGTCCACGAGAAGAATGCGCGCCCGGGGAACGTTGGCGGAAACGTCGATCATAGAGGTTTAAATAGAAGCCCGCCAGCGGACTGGACCCGCTGGCGGGATGGGGACACCGTCATTGCCTGGAGGCAACGAGGTGCGGAGGCTCGCTGCGGCGCCGCGAATGGGCGGCGGCGCGCGAAATTTTTTGTAAAACCAGTTGCATTATCGGCTGTCACTTTTTCCTAGAACGTAGGAAAATAAACCGTTATCGCGGCTCGTGAAATCCAAGCGCTCACCCATTTGCGCATAAGTAGCAATACTGATTTTTATAAGCGCAAACATGTACTCCATAGCCGGATCAATCCAAGTGACTCAACGCGTCGCGGTGTTCCAAGGCGAACTGCAGCAGGCGGTTGCTGCCGCTCAGGCCGAGCTTTTCGCAAATGTGGGCGCGGTGCGAATCGACGGTGCGCGGGCTGACGCCGGATTCGGCGGCGATTTCGCGGGAGGTTTTGCCTTGAGCGATGCGTTTGAGGATGCGTCGTTCGGCCCGGGTGAGATTTCCGAGTCCGGGTTTGCGTTTCCCGAGCGATTCGATGCTGCTGCGGCGTCGCAGCAGAAAATCGGTGAGGAGGGAACTGATGTAGGACTCGCCGCGGGCGACGGTCCGGACGCAATCCAGAATTTCGCTGCCCGTATTTCTTTTCAGCACGAAGCCTTTTACTCCGAGGTTGATTGCCTGGTTGAAAAGTCGTTCGTCCTTGAGTGAGGCAAGCAGGACCAGGTTGGCGGCGCGATTCTTCGTTTTGAGGAGCGCGGCGATTTCCAAACCGCTGAGACCGGGGAGCGCCGCATCCAGAATGGCCACGTCCGGTTTTTGGTCGAGAATGAGTTTGAGCGCGGTTTCGCCATTGTCCGTTTCGGCCACGATATTGAACCGGCCATCTTCCAGCAGCAGCACGTGCAATCCCTTGCGACATAAGGGATTTTCATCCGCGAGGACGGCCCGGTATCGCTCGCGCGAGGCGCTGGCGGGAACTTTTTGCTGATTCACTCGTTCTGACTTCATTTTTGGCTTACAAAGTACCGTGCGGTGAACCGGAAAGCGTGTAAATGGTGTGCGACACGTAATTATTCGTAGGTATCGGCTCGTAATTTTATAGGTAGATATGCCTACATTTTGCGGATTCGCGCGAAGAGGTTCGCCGCTTTGTCGAAAATGGGCGGTTCGCGCCGATCAGGAGATCGGCGCTCCGAATTGTCGAGTCTTTTGCCCGTCTGGCGTGAGGACGTTCGCGGCTGGTTTGTTGAAAAGCTATTCGAGGTGCTTCAGGGCGTCGCGGTTTTGAAGGGCGAAATGGAGCAGCTTGTTGCTGCCGGAGAGATTGAGTTTTTCACAAATGTGGGCCCGATGCGATTCGACGGTGCGCGGGCTGATGAAAAACTCGGCCGCAATCTCGCGCGAGGTCTTGCCATCGGCGATGCGTTTCAGGACGCGGCGCTCGGCGACAGTCAGGTCATCCAGCCCGGGACGTTTCTGGGCGAGCAATTCGGCGCGGCTGCGGCGGCGCAGAAGAAAATTGGTGAGCGAAGGACTGACATAGGATTCCCCATCCGCCACGGCTTCAATACAGTTCAGGATTTCCGCGGAGGCATTCTCCTTCAGGACGTAGCCGCGAACTTTCAAGTTCAGCGCGGTGTTGAAGGCCTGTTCGTCATCCAACATGGTCAGGATGACGACTGGAGTGTGGCACTTTTTGCTTCTTAATGCGTTGATGAGCTCAAAGCCGTTCGTGTCGGGCAGGTTCACGTCCAGCACGACCACATCGGGTTTTTCCTGGAGGATGAAATGGAAGGCGGAGTCACTTCGGCCGGCCTCGGCGACAACCTGGAAGCGGGGATTTCCTTCGATGGCGTGACGCAAGCCCTCGCGGAACAGGGGATGGTCATCCACGATCACCACGCGAGTCTTTTGCTTCGGTGGCATGGGAGCAGTGTAGTCCGGTGCGGGAAAAGGGCGAGCGACAAATGGTAGCGCGCCAATTTGGACGGAGCGCGGCTCTGTGAGCCGCAGCGTGTTTTAATGGCCGAGCGGTTTGCAAAATCGGACGCATTTGGCATGCCGAGTTGCCGCAGGTCGCAGACCCGCGCTCCGCGCATTCCGCTAATGAGAGCACACTCCGACAACTCAAGCAGGGGTTTCATGGGTGTCAGAGATCGGCAATTCGACGGTCAGGTTGGTCCCGGTGCCCAGGATGCTTTCGAGCCGGAGTTTTCCGCCAAGCATTTGGGCCCGCTCCGCGATGCTTTTCAAACCAAAGCCTCCGCCGACCGAGGCTTTCTCGGTGTTAAAGCCGGTGCCGTTGTCCTCGAGCCGCAGCCGGACACAAAGGATGTCCCGCTCAAGGTTGAGCTTCGCGCGGTCGGCGCCCGAATGTTTAAAGAGATTATTCAATGCTTCCTGGACGATGCGGTAGAGGTGCGTGGCCGAATTGCCTTTGATGACGTCATCGATATTTTCAACGCGGTAATCGAGATGCATGGAATCAGAGCGGGCCGCTTTTTCCACCAGTTCGCGGATGGAATCCGTGAGGCCGAGCTGTTCAATTTGGATGGGACGAAGGTTGCGCACGAGCTGGCGGACTTCCGTGATGGTCTCGGAAGCGGACTGGAAAATGGCATTCAGGTGTTCGGTCACGGCGCTGGAAAGGCCCGGTTGGGCTGAGGCGAGATAGGCCTTGTTCTTGATAATGGAAAGGCTTTGCCCGAGGCTGTCGTGCAATTCGGCGGCGAGGCGCTGGCGTTCCTGTTCGCCGGCTTCGAGCAGTCCGCGCGCGAATTCCTCCCGGGACCGCAACTCGCGCTCCTGCATTTCCTGCAATGATTCCTCAGCTCTTTTGCGCCCGGTAATGTCGACATCCATGCAGACATAACAAAAACTGGTTCCGTCACAGGGAATGCGAAAGACCGTCAAGACGCAGAATCCGACGACCTGATCGCGGCGGCGAAAGCGGTGTTCCGTGGGCGGAACCGGATTGCCGGTGCGCGCGACTTGCTTGATCGCCTCCATGAACCGCGCCGTTTGATTGGTGTCGAATATCAACTGGTCGAGCGTTTTGCCGTGAGCTTCGCCGGCGGTCCAGCCGAACATGGTTTCCGACGCGCGATTCCAGAAGATAACTCGCCCATTTTCGTCAAACCATTGCACGGCGACATCCGGCGTGTTTTCGATGGTGGCGCGAAGGCTTTCTTCGCTGGCGCGCAAATTCGCCTCGGCGCGTTTGCGGTCGGTGACGTCGGTGACGGTGCCCATCATCAACACGGGTCTGCCGGCGGTGTCCTTTTGCACTTCGCCGCGGCATTCGATCCAGCGGAGGGCGCCGTCGGGCCGGAGAATGCGCATTTCCGAATAGTATTTGCGATTCGGTTTTTCCAGCGCCTCGTTGATCTCGCGCCGGACGCGGTCCAGGTCTTCCGGCGCGACCATTTTAAAAACGGCTTCCATGGTGTTGTCGAATTGCGCGGGAGCGACGCCGAACAAGGAATAAACCTCCTGAGTCCAGATGATCTGATTCGTGGGAACGTGCCATTCCCAAATGCCCATGCGGGCGGCATCCAAGCCCTGGCGCAAGCGTTCCTCACTGCGCTTGAGGGCTTGCTCGGCTTGTATCTGCTGCGTGAGATCGACGGAAATGGTCAGCAGACAATTTTCGCCGTGAAGGGACAGCGGCTGGATGGAAAGAAGAGTGATGCGCTCTTCGCCGGAGGGAAGCCGGATGGCCTTGCGGTAGTTGCGGATGGAACCCTCGTGTGCCAATTGCTTCAGCAGAACCCCCCGGTCTTCGGGTTTCTCCCAAATCTGGAAATCGAAAGCGGTTTTGGTTTTGGCTTCCTCGGTGGAAAGCCCGAACCATTCGGCGAACGCTCGGTTCGCCTCGATGATGCGGGCGTCGGCTTTGCGGGTGATGAGCGTTGGATAGAGATTGCCATGGAAAGCCTTGAAAAATTTTTCCTCGGATTCGCGCAGGGCCTGTTCGGCGGCTTTGCGGGCGGTAATGTCCTCGACCAGGGCGACAACCAGTTTTGGATCTTCACTGGGGCCGTGGATCAGCGATACCGTGAGCCGCGCCCAGACGATGCGCCGGTCCTTGGTGATGTAGCGTTTTTCGATCTGGTAGTAATCGCGTTTGCCGGAAAGGACCTCGTGATAAAGGTCGAGGTCGGTTTGCAGGTCGTCCGGATGGGTGAATTCCGAAAATGGCATCCTGCGCAATTCGGTTTCGCTATAGCCGAGGAAGCGCTCGATCGCGCGATTCCATTTGACGCCCCGCCCCGTGGAGTCCACGACCGCGATTCCCATGGCGGCGGCCTCAAAGATGGCGCGGAATGGCGCTTCATTGTTCCGCAAGGCGGACTGGGGTTCGTCCGATGTGATGGTTCCGTTCATTCGTTTAATCGCAAGGCAGATGAGGACTTCGTATTTAAATGATGCCCCCAATAATGCGGTGGTCAAGTGAGGCATTGCCCGGGACAGCGTCCCAATTCGCGGTAAACACGGGGCGCGGGTCTGCGGCTCACGGAGCCGCGCTCCGTCCAGTCGGGGCATTTTGTGCGAATGGCACAGCGGCCGCCAGGGAACTTCAGTCCAAATGATTGTGGCTGAATTCGATGGATGGCCGCTGTCCAGTGTGGAGTGGCAAATGTCAGGAATTTACATTTTGTTATACGACCCGGACTTATTGCTGGGTGGTTTCAATTTTTTGCGCTTCGATATAAATCGGCTGGGAACCCAGGATTTGCGCTGATTGACCGCTCAATTGGGACTGCGACGCATTTCCGGCCCGGACGGTGCCGTGGACGGTCACTTTGTCTCCGGGCTTGAGATTGGTGGCGCCCTGGGAGGTGTAAGCATAGAAGGACTGGCCCTGGTCCGTGGTCAGCATGACCACATTATCGCCCATGACATTTTGGACTTTGCAATTCGAGAACTGCACCGGGCGGCCTTCGAGAGAGGACGGATCACTGGTGTTTTTCAGCATCATGGGATCGGTGATGGGCCCGCTGGAATAGGCACTGCCGCTTTGGCCGGCACCTTGTCCTCCCGGCGATTCAGCGGCGCCCATGGCTTCACCCGCTTGTCCGCCTTGCTCACTTTGCTCGACATTCTGGCCGATGGTCACGTTTTGCGGATTGCCTTCCTTGACGATGGCCACGTCATCACGGCGCACCTGGGCCTGGACGTTTTGCTGCTCGCTGGCGGAGCTTTTTTGCACGACGATCTGGCCGGCGGGAGCGATTTGTTTTTGGATGACGGGTTCTTCGCGCGTCAGATGGATGTCCGTCTCGCTCTCCTGAAACGGCTGGCTGGCGGAGCTGCTTTCCGCGGAGGAAGCGGGTTCGCGATCAATCACGACTTCCTCGTGCCGCAATTCCACGGGTTGGTTGACAGTTTCGGTCTTCACGATTTTTTTTATGCGGACGGTGCCGGCATCCACCTGGCGTGTGCCGACATTGAGCGACTCCTTGTAGAGCGGAATGACGGTTTTGTTTTGGGCGGTCATGTTTTCGGCGCTTGTGTTTTCGCCGCTGGTGTATTGGGTTTGCTCGGCGGTGCCGCCGTAGCCCGCGGGCGTCGGCGAGTAATATGCCGCATTCTGCCTGCGTTCCGAGCAGCATCCGCTCGCCAGCGCCAGACCGGCCAGCGCGGCGACGGCGACGGCGAGGCGATTGTTGATCGTATTCATTTTCATAGTTTTAACTCCTTTATAGTTCCGGATTATTCGACGTTGTTTGTTCTATTTCGGGACTGGTGACGGTTACGGCCGCCACTGGCGCACTACACGCGGGTTCGGGCCCGGTGAAAAAGACGGTAGAGGAGCAAAACGACGACGGCGCCTCCGACCGAGGCGAAAAATCCCGCCGGATCTTGCGGCTTATACCAGCCCAATTGACGGCCGACCCACCGCGCCAGGATCGCTCCCGCGATCCCCAACAGTATCGTGACGATGAAGCCGCCAGGATCCCGGCCAGGAACCAGCAACTTGGCGACAATTCCTATAATCAGACCCACGAAAATTGTGATCAGAATACGCATAACCTTTAATGACATCTCCGGTCACCAGAACACTCGCGAGGTTAAGGGACATCATGGGAACGCCGGTCTAAAGAGGGGCAATGTCCGCAAATGACGGGGAGGTGCGCACCTGCCCTGGGAGTGGAAGCGGTTTGTTCTACGAGGAGAATCGGGGGCGGCTGCGGAGGCGGTTTTGCGCGGGAAAGCGGATGGAAAAACTCTTGTCGCTCACGTTTCGGTGGGAAAGGCGGCTGTTCATCGCTCGGCTGGTTGCTCGTGGAAGCCGGCTTCCACGGCGCAGGACCAGAACTCGCGCAGGCGATGGACGAGGCGCATGAGGTCGGAAAAATCCTTTGATTTCACAAAATGCCAGTCGGCTCCGGCTTCGTAAGCCAGCCGCTTTTGCTCCGGATCATCTGATTTCGTGATGACTACAATCAACAGGGCCAGAAATCGCGGCTCCTGGCGAATCCATTTCAAAAGGTCGACCGCGCCACTCCAGGGAATGTTCCATTCGACGAATAATAAAAGCGGCATTTCAGGAATGGATGTGAATTTGGCGCTTCGGCGGACGCCGTGCCCGAGGAATTGAATGACTTCATCAATGTCGCTCAGCCAGCGAACGGGGTTCTTGATGCCGGCTCCCTTAAGCGCGTAGGAAAGCAGCCAGACATCGTCCTTGTCCCGGTCCGCGACGAGGATGGTTCCGAGCCGACCGCTGCCGTTCCCAAAGGCGGTTGGGCAGGAGGGTTTTCCTCGAGAGAAGAAATTTCTAAAAAGAGTTTTCGAATCGCCGGACCCGGAACCGACAACGTTTAATTTGCAAGCCATGTTTTCCCCTTTCGAAAACGTTCAGGAGTTGTGATAGACAGCCGTCTCGCGTTTTCCTGAACCGCGGACGTAGCGATGATGATTTTTTTGATCGGAGTGGGGTTTGATTGGGACCTGCTTCGGCTCTGAGCGCCTATGAGTAACGTGGATTCGCGGTTTTGACGGGGCGATCGACTCGGGCTGTGTTTGCGGCTGCCCCGCCGACAGCCAGTTCAAGGCGCCCTCAAAATTATCGAAAGCTTCCACGTGCCAGCCTTTCATGCGGCTGATGAAGGCAAATAGGCGCGGACGCTGGTAGCGTTCGGCGCTGTGCAGAATGGCCAGGTGCAGGTCCTTGGAAAAGCCGATCTCGCGGAAAACGTTGACGAGCGACGCAATTTCCGTGGGCGTCAGATTGGCGCGGGCGTTTCGCGCATCAACCAGCGCGCGATTGACTCCGCGGCGCTTGCAGGCCTGCGCAATGCTCGCGAGGGCGTCGCAGCTGCCCGCAAGGTCGAAATCGCCGTGGCTGTTTATGCGGATGAATTCCGCCGCGCGTATGATTTGCAACTCGAAGGGCATCTTCAGGTAAAATAAATCACGTTCTCCAGCGAGACAATGGGCCCGCTGTTTTTTTCCGACAGTAACGCGTGAAACGCATTTTAACAGTCCACTTTGGTGGAATTCTCTTTTTTTTGTTCAATATTCAACCGCCTCGCGGGCGAGTTCTTCGAAAGTTTGAGCTATCGGGTCATGAAGCACCGTGGCATGAACGTCGCCAGTGGGCTGTTCCGGTGGAGAACCGCTGGTGATGACATTCACGACGGCGAGGTGGCCGTATTTGAGTATGTCATCGGCGGTCACGGAACTCAAAAGCCTTATGAGAATGGCGATGAGTCCAGTCCAGCCGGTTTGATGGCTTGCTCCGAGGCCGGCGCCACTATCGCCGTGGAAATACTCATAGAAAAGAATGAGGTTGCGCCAATGCGGGTCGTCCTGAAATTTGCGGGTGCTGCCGTAAACGGGACGCCGGCCATGGGCATCGGGCAGAAAGATTTTGCTGAGGCGTCCGACCAGTTCATGGGCGACCTCATAGAGAGTCATTTTATTCCCGGAACCGGTGGGACATTCGACTTGGAAATCGTTTCCGTAGTAGCTGTACATTTGCAACAGCGCGCGGATGACGAGGACGTTCATGGGCATCCAGATGGGTCCGCGCCAATTGGAATTGCCGCCAAAAAGGCCGCTGTCCGATTCCGCGGGAAGATAGGAGGCACTGTAATGCTCGTGGCCGACGCGAAAAGAGTAGGGATGTTCCAGATGATAGCGTGAGAGGGAGCGAAGGCCGTAATCGCTGAGAAATTCGTCAGGATCCAACATGCGGGCAAGGACGCGCCGGAGTTTGCGTTCGTCCAGGATGGAGAGCATGTAACGTCCGTTGACGCCTTGGCGGCCAGGCGGGTTGATATTGGTGATCAGGTCCGAATGGTTGCGATTGAACCAGGAAGCGCGCGCGGCAAATTCCGGCAGTTGAGTGACGATTTCGGAAGGATAGACCGTCACGGCGCAGAGGGGCAGCAAGCCCACGATGGAGCGGAGTTTCAGGCGCGCAGCGGTGCCGTCTGGAAGCTGCAGGAGGTCATAGTAGAAGCCATCTGCTTCATCCCACATGGAGTCATGGCGATGGTTGTGGTTGCCCATGGCCGAGGCAATAGCAATGAAATGCTCGTAAAATTTGACCGCCAGATCGCCGTAAACCGGATCATGGACTGAGAGTTCGAGCGCCATTTCGAGCAGGTTTTGGGAAAACAAAGCCATCCAAGCGGTCCCATCGGCTTGTTCGAGGTGGCCGCCGCCCGGAATGGGCGCGCTGCGGTCAAAGATTCCGATGTTGTCGAGGCCGAGAAAACCGCCTTCGAAAATGTTGCGTCCGAAGCGGTCTTTTCGATTCATCCACCAGGTGAAATTGAGCAGCAGCTTATGAAAGCCGCTCTTGAGGACTTGGAGCGCGCGATCGCCTATGAGGTCTTTGGCAAGGCGGTAACTGAACAGCGTCGCCCAGGCATGCACCGGCGGATTGACGTCGTTGAAGTTCCATTCGTAGGCGCGAATCTGGCCGCTCGGATGCAAATAGCGTTCGCGCAAGACGAGTTCAAGCTGTTGCAACGCGAATTCCGGATCCACGGAAGCCATGGCGACGGCCTGGAAAGCGAGGTCCCACGCGGCGAACCACGGATATTCCCATTTGTCCGGCATGGAAATGACATCACGGGTGAACAGGTGAGACCAGTGGCTGTTCCGGACGGAGGGAATCTCGCGTTCATGGAGCCAGCGGCTCGTTTCGTAGATGTAGGTTTGTTTGCTCCACAACATGCCGGCCATGGCCTGCCGCATGACGCGGCGTTCGTTCGTATCAGTCATTTCCGGAGCCAGGGCCGCGTAAAAACGGTTCGCTTCGTGGTGCCGTTGCGCCATGAGGCGATCAAAATCCCTTCCGAAGTATTGCGAATGCGAGGAGGAATGTTCGGTCGTGAGCCGGAGACGGATGGCATGGTGTTTGGAAGGGGCCACCGTGATGCGGTAGTGCGCGGCAGCTTTCGTGCCGAGCCCCGCGGGATTCACGGCGGAATTGTCACCGAAAACAATATGATTGTTGATGCCGTCCTTCACGTAGGCGGTGCGGTTGGCAATGCCAAAGAGCCGTTCGGTATTGGTTTCGTTGTTGGTGAACAGCAATTCATCCGGTGCCTCGCAATACAAATAGTATTGGCCGAGGTCCCAATGCGTGGCGGCAATGACGGCCGTATTTTCAACGGGCTGTTGCTTCGCGAGCACCGGGATGGGTTCGCCGGAATCCAGCCAGCCGGTATTGCGAAACCAAAGGTGCGGCAGGACATGGAGCGTCGCTGGATCGGGGCCGCGATTGATGACGAGGATTCGGATGAGGATGTCCTCCGGCGCGGCCTTGGCGTATTCGATGAAGATATCGAAATAGCGGTTCTCGTCAAAGATGCCGGTGTCCATCAGCTCGTATTCCAGCTCATGACGGTTGCGTTGCGCGTTCGTTCGCACGAGATCGACGTATGGAAAGGCAGCCTGGGGATATTTGTAGAGCATCTTCAGGTAGGAATGAGTCGGCGTGTTGTCCAGATAGAAGTAGTACTCTTTGACGTCTTCGCCGTGATTTCCCTCGCCGTTGGTCAGGCCAAAAAGCCGCTCCTTGATGATGGGATCGTGGCCATTCCAGAAAGCGAGGGCGAAACACAGCGTCATGTCTTCATTGCAAATGCCGGCGATGCCATCCTCGCCCCAGCGGTAGGCGCGGGAGCGGGCCTGGTCGTGGGTGAAATAATTCCAGGCGTCTCCGTTCGCGCTGTAGTCCTCGCGCACGGTGCCCCACTGGCGTTCACTCAGGTACGGCCCCCATTTGCGCCAGGGAACGTGCTTCTCACGCGCTTCCTGGAGCCGCAAATGCTCTTCCGTTTGAGCTTTCATCCTGTTGCCCTTTCTGAATCCTGGTTGCCGCGGTTTTCCCCGCAGATAAAAAAGAGCCGGCGCACGGACTCGGGAGGGCCGGCGAAAAATGACCGATGTTATCCCTATCCGGCGCCGTCGGTTTCTTTGATTGCCTGGCGTCGCTGAAACACAGAAGTGACCGGCGAAAGGTCACCTGAAGGCTTCTTTCATGAGCACAACCGTCCAGCCCTGGCCGTGTGAATGTTTGGAGTCGCTGGTGATGCGAAGACAGAGATGGGTGCGTTGGGGCATCTCGTAATGCTCTCGCCAGAACAGGGTCCGAAAAAATTGAAATCTTCGTTTCATGGCAGATTTCCTTTCATTGTTGGATTGGTGTCGGGTGGCGCAGTCTAAGCGCTTCCGTTCGGGTTCTTCAGTTCCTCGACAGCCGCATCCACGGCTTTGTGAATCGTAAAATTGTTGGTGTCATGGAGATTCGACAAATGAGGGAAGCTCTCGTGATCCGTGGCGGGCGCCCAGCGGTTCTTCCCGTTTTTTGCGGGCGCGTCCGAAGCTGCCGCTCTTTTTTTATCTGTGGCAAAGGTGGCGTAGAAAACCAGGCCGGCGGCTGCCCAAAACAATTGGCCGAGGCGCTGCGCAAAGCCGTAAATCATTCCGGCGGCGGGTGCGTAGCCGAGGAGCTTGAGGCAAAGTATCCGGCTGCCTTCCAGCGAACCCGCATTCAGCGGGATGGCGAACGTCAGCAGGTCGAATCCCATGCCGAGGATCCAGGCGGTTGCGGCTGTGATCAGGGTGCCCGAGGGATGAAGCGAGTGAAGGAAGAACCACGTTGGAATAATGCCCATCGAATAACCCACCAGGTGCCAGCCGATGGCCAGGAACAGGTCGCCGGGACGATTGCGATAAAACGCGATCAGTTGCTCGTCCACGGAGGTGAGAACGGCGGCCGCTCTTCTCAATGGTTTTCCGCCGATGCCGCGTTTCACCAGCCAGCGAATAAAGCTTCCGAGCTTTCCATATTTTTGGAGCAACAGGAAGGCGCCGATGCCGCACGCGACCAGCACGGCGGCCAGCAGCAGCGACACCCATTGGACGGTCTCCAATTTGATGCCGCGCACCACGACGACGAGGCCCAGCGCCACGAATAGCAGGTGGGCGAAGGCGAAGCATACCTTGCCGACCAGCACGCCACCTGCGGCTTCGGAGACCTCGCAACGGGAAGCGAGCAGAGTGGCCCTGGTCACTTCGCCGCCAAGCGCGGCGGTGGGGGTGAGATAATTAATGGCGTAACCCGCCATGCGTATGCGGAAAAGGTAACACCAGGATTGCGACCGAGCGCGTCCCATGAGGCAATGGCGCCATCCCAGTGTATGGATCATCTCCGCCACGCCTTCAAATATAATGAACGGAACCAGTCCCCAGCCGAGCGAAAGGAATTCATGCCACAATTCCTTCGGACCGATGGTCCACACCAGGCCGACGAACAGGCCGCAGCCGAGCAGGAAAAGAATGACATTGAGGCGCTTCATATCCGGCCTTGTTTCATGCCTGCCGGTCCGCTGGGAATTTCAAAGCGCCGGCAGTATTCGCGAAATAAACGGAGCCGGGCGGGAGCGTCCGAACCCACTTCGCTGAGAGCGGGAGCCGTGCGCCGGCCTTTGTAGACGGTGCGCGCGCGCGCGAGTTGCCGGATGGCCGGAATGGCATCGTCCGAGAGCGGAATTTTAAAATGTGCGAAGATGCGCCGCACCACCGCCAGCGGATCGGCCACCAATTCCGGGTAGTGAACATCCACAAACCGTTTTGAAAGCTCGGGGCGCTCGTCGCGGAACTGGATGGTGCGTTCGACATTCCAAGCCAGAGTGCGGGCTTCGCGGTCGGTCAATTTTTCGCGGCTTTGGGGGCGGCCATACAGGCCGTGCAGCACTTCCGTGAGTTGAATGGAGGACCGCAGCGAATCGAGCGGATTGCGATGGGTCTGGATAATCAGCGCATCCGGAAAAACGGAGAACAGCGCATCGAGGCCGCGAACGTGATCGGGCGATTTGAGAATCCAGCGGCTTGGGGTCCGGCCGGATTGGAGGAACTGCAGGAAACGCTTTTGCCACTTGTAAGCGGGGCTCAAGTCGGCCACGCGCAGGAACGCTTCATAGGTTGGGACATGGCAGGTGGAGATAAATTCTTCGGAAAGCAAGGTGTAGCTGTGAATGGCGACGCATTCGTGAGGAGTGCGAGCGCGCATGGGATAGACGGCATCCGGCCGCCGCGCCAGGCGCCGGAACCACCAGAGGCACCAGGCCGCCCGCCAAACGCGCAGGTCGCGCCAGCCCCGGTCAGGGGGCGCGGCTTCCGCCGGCGACATGACCTCCCAAACGCGGGGCGCGCGGAGGTCCGGCGCCTGGGCGAGCAATTCATGGAGAAAAGTGGAGCCGCTGCGGGGCATGCCGGTGATGAATATCGGAGGCAGCAGCGGCGATGAAGCAGGCGGATCGGCCGCCTCGTTGAATTTCGCGGCGATTTTCAGACGGGCCTGGAGAAGGCCTTGCAAATGGATCCGCATCAAAAGACGGCCCAGCGGGTGAAGGTTTGCTTCGTCTTCCAGGCTTTCCACGAGAATGGAGAGAGCGGGTTCGATTGGCGGGTCGCCAAAATCCTGCAATCCGGTTTTCTGCTGTGCCGCCAGACAGAGTTCCTGCGCGTTTAACTGCCAAGCCTTGCGGCTGAATGTATTCAACGCGCCCGCGAAAGATGGCGATGCGCTCCTGGCTTTGCCTGCGTGGTCCATTTTTACCTTTCCAATTTGTATATGCTCTGTTCCTTGTATTGCAGACCTTCGGGGTGATTTGTTGAAAGCGCAAGTGGGGCGGCTTCCGAGGTGCATCGGAATGCCGGGGCGATTCGCCTCCTTGGAGCCAGTGAGATCAGCGCCCGACAGCTTCAAACGCATCGGTGCGCCGCCCTGAATTGGAAAGATCAATTTTTTCCGGCGATCCATTTCAAGCGCAAGCGCTCCGGATCGCGGGTCGTTTTGGCATCTGTCGATTTGCAAGGTCTTTCTTCCTCGTTTCCGTTCAGGCAATCGCGTCTGACTTCCGGATGCGGTGCGGAGTGGACGCGCGCCGGGAACGGTTGGCTGCGTTCCGCCAGGGGCTGTTTCTCCAGCCGAGATAAACTCGGGCTGCAGAAACAACCAATAGCAGGATGTGCAGGCCGCGGGCTGATTTTGAGCTCATGAAAAGGCGCCGCTTTCAACGACCGGTCGGTGTCAATGGCTCGAATTTGAATTTTTGTCCGCCAACAGAGGCTTGAACCATCAGGCCTTTTTTCGGCAGCGAGAAGACGGCCATTCCATCCTTGTATGCGGCGGCCCTCGCGGCGCCCTGGGTCGCGACCACGGCGCTGACATCGGCTCTCATCTGAAATCCGCCGCTCTTGAAATGATCGACCGGTTCGGGATTTTGGAAAAAGATGATTTCGGCAAACGACTGGCCGCCCGCCTGGGCGCCGATGCTTGCCTGGGTCATGGTGGTCTGGCCGATCGGCTGGCCGTGTTGAAAAAGAATCCCTTTTCCCCGCGCCCCGCCGACGACCAAACCGCCTTTGCTGACGTTGGGGAAAACAGCATAGGCAGCGGCTTGATCCATCAGTGATTTCATTGAGGGATCCGCGTTTATGAAATTGCTTTTGGCTTGTTCAGCCGCGCTTTGCAGATCTTCATCAGCGGCTTGAGCCGTGATGGCGAAAAGCGCTGCCGCGAGAGAGACGGCGGCCAGCGCGAGGTTGCGAGTTGTGTTTTTCATATCTTTCCTTTCGTTCATCTCGGATTGCGTTCAATTGAGGGTTTGGCTTTGAGCATCTCATGGAATGGATTCCTCCAGCGGGGCCAAGCGGGCACGGCGGAGTTTTGCGAACGACGACAACGCCGATTTTATCGATGAATGCCGAAGCTGATAAGTCACGTCGGTGTAAGTGTTAACCGGTGCGACTGGCACTCCCTCGGCCAGAAAGCGGCTGGCATTTATTTGCTGGCGCCGGAAAATTTCCGAGAGCCGGGTCTGGAGCGGATCATAAATCAGTATGACCAGCAGGTTGCCGGTCTGCGAGAGATTGGTTGTGAGGCGGAAGGTTTCCGCGTCGTGTCCGCTGGCATCAGTTATGAGAAAAATGAGGGAATCGCCGCTGAGTTTTGCGGCGCGGCGCAACGCTTGGTTCAGCATGGTGGGATTCGAGCAAATGCCGGAGTTGGGCTGAAGGTCGTGATTCCGGCCCAATACTGTCTGCAACAATAAAAGCGTGTGCAGCCGGCTGTGTCCCGGGCGAATCTGGACGATGTTTTTGTCATTGAAAACGATGCCTCCCGTTTTTCGTCCCTGGGCGAACATGCGCCAGGCGAGCAGGGCGGCCACATTGGCTGCGACCACGGATTTCAAATTCCGGCGGCTGCCGAAGAACATGCTCATGCGCTGATCGATCATCAGGAAACCAGGTTGATCGACGGGCGAAGGCAGCGGAAGGGAATCGTTTGACAACACGTCAGTGAAGCCGTTGCGCTCGTTGTCTTCGAATAGCGGGAGGACGCGTTCACGGTTGCCGGAGACTGGTGATGGAGCAGGCTCTGGCCGCGCGTCCTGGAGACTCAGAAAATTCAGTTTTTTCGCCTTGGACTCGAGCGAGAGCAGCGCGCGATAATCGGCATAGAGTTGCCGTTTGGGTTTTCGCGCGGAGGCTGCGGAAGCCCGGCTGGGTTTTGCAGTGGCGAGATTTTCGGAAGACCAGGAATGGACGCTGGGATCCGGGAGGCGAGCTGTGGCGGGCCTTCCGACTGGCGGATTCGGAAGCTCCACGGCGCTTTGCTTTCCATTCATTTTGATCCTGAGGTTGATCATGTTTCTGAAGCGCGATTCATCGTTTGCATCGCAAAATTCCACGGTGTTCGGGCAAGTGCCGCTGAGAGGGAGGGTGAAGAGCGCAAAAGCCGCGGTGTGAATCTCGAATTGAAACCGTTGCTTCCCGCGAGAATGAACGTTCCACAAAACATCCAGCCCAAATTGTGTTGCACCCGATCATACGCTGCGCGAACCGTGGCTCTTTCCGTCAGTTCTTGAACTGGTTAGACGCCGCGGGACATGGCCCGGCCCGGAATGATTGCGGCTGTGTTGCTTTGCTCTGCTTCAAGAACTGACACGCGTAATGTAGGGCGGAATTCGCGGCGGTATATTGCACCTTGGTATTACTTCAATCTGCCAAAAAATTTTTGGAAAATTTTTTGTGTTTCTTTAAAGAGATTTCTAAAAAGGCGGAGGGCGTCATGGCAATCCCGCGGGTTTGCCCTACCGTTTGCGCGCGGCGATTTTGTTGATGAAGCCCGCCAGCACTGTCAGCAGAAAGCCGCCTATCGCGCCACCGGCAACGCTGCAAAGGAAGAATTGCATATCGCTGGCGGTATCATCCGTGGCGCAGAAATAGAGCAGGGCCTGGCCGCCGAGGATTCCGCCTATGATTCCAAACACTGAGTTGCCGCCGAGTCCGAGATCAAGGCCGGGGAAGGCTGAACTGATGATGTTGCCAGCCGCAAAGCCGCTGAGAAGTTCGACGATGTAACTCGGGAAATTCATGGAGGCAACCCTTCATCAGCTCACGAAGTGACATTTTTTTCCTGACAACCTCGTCTGAATCGAGGGGCCGACAATAGAATGGCGTTGTCTTCGGCACCCTCACAAGTGAAACGGGCGCCTCGCCCGCGAGTTCCTGTTCGCACGGGCGGGACGCCCGTGCCATTATTCAAATTCGGGATGACATGGAACAGCCCCACAAAAATCAACCCGCGCTTCGCCGGCAGGTGAACGCCTATGCTTGGGCGCTGGAGGACGCCTTTGCAAGACCGGCGAGCGCGGTAAAATCGCTGCGCGCATCCTGCGCGCGCACAGTCCCGTCTTCCGCTTCATCCTGAACCTTCTCAACTCCCGGCGACGGCGCCATTGCACCTTGGTGCAACAAAGCATCGTTACGGCGCCGATTTGACGAGCTGTGGCAGCGTGGGCGCGGGCAGGTTGAGTTTCTGAGCCATGAGCACCAATTCCGCCACGGACTCCGCCTGCATTTTTCTCATCACGCGGCGGCGGTGGACTTTGACTGTGTTTTCCACGATGCCCAATTCGTGCGCCGTTTGTTTGTTCAGTTTGCCGCTGACGACAAAGGAAAGGATCTCGCTTTCGCGTTCGGTGAGCGTGGCGTAACGGTGCTGAATGTCCGCAATTTCCGAGCGCTGCCGAAATTCACTGCGGCAGATTCCGAACGCATTTTCAATTTCATTCACAAGCTCGGCTTCGTGGAAAGGCTTGATGAGAAAAGTGACGGCTCCGGATTTGATGGCGCGGACGGCGGTGGGGATATCGCCGTGCCCGGTGATGAACACAATGGGAAGCAGGACGCCGCGCTGCATTAAAAAACGTTGGAGGTCCAGGCCGTTGAGGCCGGGCAGGTTCACATCAAGCACGAGGCAGGCCACCTGGGTCGTGATTTCCTCCTGCAGAAATTCCTCGGCGGATGCGAAGGACTCGACGCGATATCCCTTCAGCTTGAGCAATCGTTCGAGCCCGTTCCGGACAGAGTGATCATCATCCACCACGAACACCGTTGGCCTATTACCAATCATACATTTCCTTTCCCCGGGATTGGCAGAACCACCCGGAATGTAACTCCCTTTCCCTCGTTGTTGGCAACTGAAATCTTGCCTCCGTGGACTTCGACCATGGAGCGGCAGATGGCCAGCCCCATTCCCAGCCCCTCGGCCTTGGTGGTGAAGAATGGCTCAAAGACACGATCGATCCGGCTCTCAGGAATACCCGGCCCGGTGTCGCGGACGAGAATGAGAACGCGGTCGCCGTTCTCCCTGGCGGTCTCAATGGTCAATTCACGCTGGTGCGCACCGTTTTTCTTCATGGCATCGAAGGCGTTGACCATGAGATTGAGAACGATCTGCTGCAATTGAATGCGTTCGCCCTCCACCTGGGGCAGGGCGGGATCCAGGCGGAGAGACACTTTTACTTTTTTTAGCACCGCCTCGTCGTGCAGGAGATCGGCGACGTCGCGAATCAGCTTGTTCAACTTCACCGGCCTGAGCCGCACGCGATCTTTCTTCAGCAGCGCGCGAAGTTGTTGAAGAATTTTTCCGGCGCGAAGATTATCGGCCAGAATGTCCGAAAGGAGTTCCTCCATCTCCGCGGCGGCAGGGCCTTTCTGCGCAAGGAGATGCTTCGCGGCCTGGACGTTGGTTTGGATGGCTGTGAACGGCTGGCTGAGTTCGTGGGCGAACGAGGCGGTCAATTCGCCCAGCACCGCGACGCGGCTGACGTGGGCGAGTTCATGCAGGAGCGTCTGGGCCTGGATCTCCGCGCGCCGGCGGTTGGTGATGTTGAGATGCGTGATGATGGCGCCGCCTTCCAGCCGCTGCAGCGGGTGAATGATCATTTCGAACCACAGCTCTTCAGATGGCGTGGGCGAACGGTATTCCATGCTGAATTCCGGGAGCGAACCATCCAGCACATCCAGCAGACCTCGGTGGGCCGCGGCGGCTTCGTTATCACCGCTTTGGAGGGCGCGCTGGCAGACTTCCAGATAATTCACGCCCACGCCGACGAAGCGCAGACGTCCGCCATGTTGCCGGGCGAACCGCATCCAGCCGTCGTTTAACCCCACAATTCTTCCGGTGCAATCCACCACGGCGACGTTGCCAATCGAGGGGCCGAAGAGCGCGCGGCATCGGCTTTCAGTCTGGCGCAAAGCATCTTCGGCCACTTTGCGCGCCGTAACATCCACAGCGGTATCGAGGTAAGTCAATAATTGACCCTCATCGGAGAATTGCGGCGTGCCGGTGTGGCGTAGGTAGCGGAATTCCCCGTCAAAGCGTTGCAGGCGGCATTCGACGTCAAATTTATCCCACGATTCCAAGGCGCGACGGCAGGTTTCCAGGTAGCGCTGGCGATCTTGTGGATGGATTTGCGAAAGCCATTGATCTCCCAGCAGATCCGCCTGGTTATGCCCGGTGAAGGAAACCCATTGTTGATTGAAATAGACGCCTTTTAATTCCGGGTCGAGAAGACACATCAACAGCGGCGCCGAATCGACGAATCGGCGAAAACGGTCATTCGTGTTGAGAACGTGGTTATCCCCCGTAGTCATATTCCCGTTTATGTGAGTCTCCTAGCTCATTGAATTATCATTCGAATGGAGAGTTGTATTGTGGTGTGGCTAGGCCGCGTAAACAGCCTCGGGTTGCTGCGGGTGGGGGGCCGACAGGAAAGCCTTGTCTTCGAGGCGCCGGATGATCTGGATCAACTCACGTTTGGTGGTTGGCTTTGTGCAAACGAGGTCCGCGCCCAGTCGCAACGCCAAGGGCACGCTGAATTGTTCCAAGGCGGTGCTCCATAGCACGACGCGCGGCCTATGGAATTGGCGTTGAAGGAATTGCAGCACCTGGATTCCGGTGCAGCGCGGCATCCGGAAATCCAGCAGGATGAGATCAGGATAAGGAAACATTTCGCGATCTTTGAATTGTTCGACGCCGCGCAGGTACAAAATGGCCTCGAGGCCATCGTGAACGAAACCGATCAGTTTGATCGAGTCGACCGAACGGAGTTCGGCATTCAGCAGCGTGCATTCGTCCTGGGAGTCATCGACGACCAGGGTTCGGATTGGATTAAATTGAGTGTTCATAAGCCACGACAGTTTTGACTGTTTCCCGGTAGCGGTTGGACTGCCTAATGGCGAGCGCCCCGCTGTTATTGGTCATGGTAAGACCCTATGTGAAATGGACAATTCCACGAAGGTAGTACTCCTACTATACGAAAATGGTACTCCTACTGAGAAAAATACCGTGCCTTGTGAATAACTCTGGCAATTCGTCCTGCGTATGCTAGTTTCAATGCTCAAGTTCGGTGCGATTTTTTTGGGGCAAAGGGAACAATGACGGACCATCGAACAAATCAGCGCTTCTGGCCGTTGAAGGCCGAGCCGTTGCCTTCAGCTCTGCAATATCTTTTTATCGGCGCGCTCGCCAGCGCCGGCTACTTTCTGGCGAGCAAAATCGGCGCCGAATTCACCTTCGCTCCGCATCCCATTTCGGTGATGTGGCCTCCCAATGCGTTGATGATGGCGATCCTGCTTTTGATGCCGGAGCGGGCGTGGTGGTTGATGATTTTGATGACGTTCCCCGCGCATGTCGCCGCGCGGGCCCAGAGCGGTGTGCCGCTCGGAATGGTGCTGTGCTGGTTTGTGAGCAATTCATTCGAAGCGGTGTGCGGCGCCGCAGTTACGCGATTTCTCCTCGGCAAGAATCTGCGCTTTGATCGTTTTCGGAACATCATGATCTTCTTTCTTTTTGGATCGGTGTTGGCGGCATTTTTGTCGTCGTTTTTGGACGCGGGTTTTGTGGTGCTCAATCAGTGGGGCGCGGACAGCTACGGGAAGTTGTGGCGCATGAGATTTTTTTCCAATGTTTTTGCTTCGATGACCATCGTGCCCGCGATCGTCTCATGGAGCGAGCGGGGTTTCGTTTTGCCGCGGCTGCCGCCGGGACGACTGGCGGAGGCGGCGGCGCTCATGATGGGATTGCTGGGGGCCAGTTTCGTTCTTCTCTACTGGCTGCAATTCGGCGCCGAACTGATGCCGATGATGCTGGCGGTGCCGCTGCCGTTTTTTCTTTGGGCGACGCTGCGTTTTGGAGTTCGCGGCGTGAGCGCGGCAGTGCTCTGCGCCGCGCTGCTGACGATCTGGAGCAGCGCGCACCAACATGGGCCGTTCATTGCCGATTCTCCCGAGCAGAACGCGCTTTCGATCCAGACGTTTTACATTTTGCTGGCGGCGACGCTGCTGCCGATGGCCGCCGTGCTGAGGGAGCAAAAGGAAACGTCCGAGGCGCTTCATGTGAGCGAGGAACGCTATCGCGGGGTCGTCGACAGCCAGACGGAATTGGTGAGCCGTTGTTTTCCGGAAACGACGCTCACGTTTGTAAACGATTCCTGGTGCCATTTTTTTCGCCGGCCGCGCGAACAATTGCTGGGGCGAAAAATCCTGGACCTGGTGCCGGCGGCAATACACGAGCGGATGTTGCGGAATATTGCCGCCGCCATTGTGAACCGACGGCCGGTCGTGTGCGAATGCGAAGCGCTGCTGTCCGGCCGGTCATCCCTGTGGCAGCAGTGGATTATTCGGCCCATCGTGAGCGCGGACGGGCACATCAAGGAAGTGCAAGCCATCGGACGAGACATCACGGAACGAAAAAAAGCGGAGCAGGCGTTGCGTGAAAGCGAGGAGCGGTATCGCGAAGTGGTGGAGACACAAACGGAACTGGTTTTTCGGTATACACCCCGCGCGAAATTGACGTTTGTGAACCAGGCTTTTTGCCGGTTTTTCGGTCAGAGCCGCGACCAGTTGATTGGGCGGTCGTTGGCGGAGTTGCTGCCGGCGGGTCAGCGCGCGCGCATCCTGGGCGGCACGACGGCGTTTTCAGGGCGCTATCCGTTGGTTTGGGAACACGATTTTTCGTTGGCGGATGGAACGTCTCGCTGGCAGCAGTGGGTGAGCTATCCCATCGTTGATGAAAAGGGAGAAATCAAGGAAATCCAGGCGGTCGGAAGGGACATCACAGATCGGAAACGCGCGGAGGAAGCCACGCGGACGCTGGCTCACGCCTCGCGGCTGGCGGCAATGGGGGAATTGACGGCGGTGATTGCTCATGAGGTGAATCAGCCGCTGCACGCGATCCTGATGAATATCGCGTCCGCGCGGGCCTTGCTCGAGCGCAGGAAAATTCCCGTCGACGACGTGCGGACCATCCTGGCGGAGATCTATGAAGATGATTTGCGGGCCGCTGAAGCGGTTCGGCGAATTCGCACGTTCGCCAAACGGGGAGAAATGGAAATCCAGCCGCTGCGCCTGAACGGATTGGTTCAGGATGTGGTGCAGCTTGTGGCCGCGGATGCTTCGCGCCGGCGTGTGCACATCGAGACGAATCTTGCATCGAGATTGCCGATGGCAGCAGGCGATCCGATTTGCCTTCAGCAGGTGATTCTGAACCTGGTGGTCAACGGGATGGAGGCGATGAACGAAGTGCCCGAGGGCCAGCGGCTGCTGGTCGTCACGACTTCAGCCGACGCGAAGGAAATCACGGTGGCGGTGAGGGACAGCGGCCCGGGGATACCGCGGGAAATCGCGCCGCGACTTTTTGAGTCGTTCTTCTCAACCAAGAAGAACGGAATGGGGCTGGGATTGTCCATCGCGCGCTCGATTGTTCAGGCGCATAGCGGCGTGATCTGGGCGGAGAACAATTCGGATCGGGGAGCTTTGTTCCGTTTCACGCTTCCGTTGGGATCCGTGCGTGAGGGCATGGAGAAATCATCCGGCGTGCACCCGGGCGCTCTTAGTTAAAAGCTCCGGGAAAGCCCGCGGTTCTGGTGACCTTTGAGCGAGACTTTCCCGAGAGCTGTGTTCGAGGAAGCGATTTGACGCAAGTTCGCCTCCGCGCGGCAGCGACGCGGCGGCCTTACTGTTGTGATGGGTTGTTCTGATTCGGCGCATTGGTATTGGTCTCGGACGAGGGTTGATTCTGGTTTTGCGATTGCTGCGCGTTACTCTGCGGCTGCTCCGAACTTTGTGGTTGCTCTGAATAGATTTGTGGTTCCGAATTCTGCCGGCTGGTGGGGGCCATCAAAGGCTTGAGAGCGAGTCCATTGTGCACTTCCTTCACACCATCGACATTTTGCGCGATTTCCTGGGCGCGGATTTTCTGCGCGTCAATATTGACGAATCCGCTCAACTGCACGACGCCCGCGAACGTATTCACGTTGACGTCCGTGAATTTGTACGTGGGTTCGCGGTCGAGGGCTCTTCGCACGTTTTCGGTGATTTGCCGGTCATCGATTACCCGGCCTTCACTGCGCTCGTCCGAGGCGGGCGTCATCATCTTGCAGCCCACACCCAGGAGCAGCGCGATTGCCACGGCGATTCCCGAGAGCATCCCGATATTCTTGTTTCGCATATAATCCTTTCGTTTTTCCGACTTACTGTTTTGGTCCGATTGGCATTGGAGAGGTTCGATCGAGTGGAGCTTTCCAACACCCGGATATCCGAATTGGAAGCCTGCCGCGCGGGGCAATGGGCCGGAATGTATTCATGCGTGTGTCCATGGCTTCATTTTCCTGTGCAATGTAACTCGGGGGCATGGCGTCTCCATTCCACCTAAGTGCAACGACAATACTGAACACAGGAGGGCCTCAATGCTCGCTGACGGCGCGCCGCTTCTTGGCATGGCCGGGCCACTCGGATAACATTTGGCGCATGAAACTTCTTGGGAACGTGTTCGTGGGCGTTTTCATCGCGACGATTTGTTTTCGTTCCGCTGTTGGGCAAACCAATGCCATCGCCGAAAAAGCCAATCCAAAAATTCTCGAAGCCTGGGGCTGGCTTCTGGCGCGGAACGAGAAAGTCGCCGGAGTTGAAATCAGCTCGAATGAGCTTGCGATTTTTTTGAAGGGCTTTGTGGCTGGATCCGAAAACCAGCCGCTGGCATACAAATCCCTGATCTTTTCCGACGTTGAGCGGCTGGAAAAAAATAGGCGTGAAAAAGTGACGCGCGCCATCATTCAAAAAAACGCCGCTCGCGCCGACGCGTTTGTGGCGGCGTTGAAAAGGAATGCAAATGTTATCGCATTGGGGGATAACGTTTTTTACGAGCCGCTCAGGAACGGCGTTGGCGCCAGTCCCAAACCCGCGCAAACGGTGACGGTTCATTACACGGCGCGCCTGCTGGATGGCGCCGAATTTTATCAGGCTGGACCGGTCGACTTGGTGCTCGTCACGAACCGGAGCCTTTGCCGCGGCTGGATTCCCGCCCTCGAGAAATTGAAGAAGGGCGGATCGGCGAGGCTGTACGTCCCTCCGCCATTGCCCGAAGACGAGGCGGAGCGCTGGGGCATCGAGCCGGGCGCGATGATGATTTTCGAAGTCGACTTGCTCGGCTTCCGTGACACGTCCTCTGAGGACCTGGCGAACGCAATGATTCCTCCGCCCCCGGATTCGCCACCGGGAAAGTCCGGCTACGATACCGCGCAAGTGATGGAGGCGTGGGGATGGGATACGGCGCGGCGATCGCGTTTGAATCAATATCGTTTGAATACGGATGAGATCGCGTTGGTTGCTCAAGGCCTGGCCGCCGCGATGAAAGCGGAAAAAACGCCGGAAGATGTGGAAGCGATGTATCCGCAGGTGGGACAGTTTGTCCGCCGGCGTCGCGATGAGGCGCGAATGGACGCGCTCCGGAAACGGCGGGCCGAAATGGAAACGCTGTTTGCCAGCTTGAGGGGAAACACCAATGTCGTTGAGTTGCCCGACGGTCTGCGTTACGAAATTTTAAAGCGAGGCACCGGAGTTTTTCCGAAGACGGGACAGACTGTGCTCGTCAATTATGTCGGGCATTTGATAGACGGCAGTATTTTTGACAAAACGATGGGCGAACCGCTGCAGGTGAAAATCGGTTCGGTGATTTCCGGGTGGAATGAGGGCATTCAAAAAGTCCGAAAAGGCGGCAAAATCAGGCTCTACATACCGCCCTCGCTGGGCTACGGAAACGAAGCCGTTTCGGGAATTCCCTCCGGCTCGACGCTGATTTTTGAAATCGAACTGGTGGATGTCCTTTCAAAGTGAACGAAGGAAAGCCGGGATCACCTTTGTTTCAACCGCGCCAGTGTGTCTGCGGCGCCGGGAAAGCCAGGTTCAAGTCTTAGCGCCCGCTGCAAGGAATCGATAGCTCCAGATGTTTCGTCCAATTTGATTTTTGCGAGCGCGAGGCCCACCAGCGCGGCGGCATAATCGTTTCTGGCTTCAAGCGCGGCGCGAAATCTCGCTGCGGCCTGGGCAGGCTGGTTTTCGTTCAGCAGGAGCACTCCGGCATTATAGTTTGCGAGCAGATCGCGGGGGCGTAGTTTTAGAAATTGCTGGTAGGCGGTGAGAGCGTCAGCCGGACGATTTAATTCTTCAAGCGTCAACGCGAGCTTGAAGTGCGCGGTGGCAAAGTCCGGCTTCCATTCCGTTGCGCGGCGAAAATGCGCTTCGGCGGCGGCGAAATCCCGTTCATTGAATAGGGTTGTGCCCAGGTCGGATTCCGCCAGGTAATTCTCTTTCGTGACCGCGAGCGCGTGTTCGTAAAGCGTTTTGGAATCGCGCCAGAAGCGGATTTGATTCCATGTCCTCGCGCCATTCGCCGTCAAAACCAGGACAGCCACGGCCAGGGCGAGCCGCCGAGTCTTCCAGAACAGGGCCGCCTCGCGCAGTGTCCAGAGCAACGCCAGTTGCAGGCCGAGAATGGGCAGATACGTGTAGCGATCCGCCATGGCCTGAAGGCCGACCTGCACCAAGCCGAGAGTAGGAACAAGCATTCCGATGAACCACAACCAACCGACGAGCAACCAGGGGCGTCGATGCCTTTGCGCCAATGCCAGCGTCGTAAAAATTGAAACCAAAAGAATTGCGGATACCGCGAGGGCGATTGGCTGCGAGCGGGGCAGGGGATAAACCATTGACAAATCGAAGGGCCAGATAAATTTCCAGAGATACTCGAGGATGGAGACCGCCGCATTGATGAACCGGCTCGGAAATGAAATATTTTCGACGACGGCGCCTCCATTTTTTTGAGCAAGAAAAGTGATTGCACAGGACGCGACGGAGAGAATAAAGAATGGGATTTTTTCCTGAACCAACGGTTGGAAGACGCCGGCATCGAAACGCTTCAGCGGCCAATAATCCAACAGCAACAACAGAAACGGAAGCGTCACGAGCATGGGTTTGCTCATCAATCCGCAGGCGAAACACAAAAAGGTCAAAATGTAAAACAGCCACGCCCTGTTGTTTTGGGCCGTCCGTTTTTCAACATAAAATGCGTAGCTCAGAAGCGTCAGGAAAAAGAACAATCCGCACAAAAGGTCTTTTCGCTCGGCGACCCATGCCACGGACTCGACCCGGAGCGGGTGCCAGGCAAACAGCGCGGCGCACAGGGCGCTCGTCCGCCATGCCCCGGTGAATTTGCGAATGACCAGAAAAGCGAGCGCGGCGTTCAGAGCGTGCAATAAAATGTTCGTCGCGTGATGGCCAAACGGATTGCCGCCGAAGAGCTGCCAGTCCGCCGCGTGCGAAAGCCAGGTCAGAGGATGCCAGTTTCCGGCGGCTTCGGAAACGAAAGCCCAATGGACCGTTTCCCACTCGAGGCCGCTTTGCACGTGAAGATTTTGCGTCACGTAATCCGGATCGTCACAATCCAGAAAATTATTTCTCAACGCTCCGCTGAACAGCAGCAATGTCCCCAGAAATAATGTGGCACAAACAGCCGTCGCGCGGAAATCGCCGATGGATTTTTTCATTGGGCCGAAGGATGACCGTTTCGGGCGGCAATGACCTCGGCAATCTGCTGCCGGTCTTCGGGCAGCAGGTCCTTCGTCGAGGCAAAATAATTTTCAGCGCTTGTGCGATCGGTGGTGAGCCAGTTGCGCAAGACAGCAGCCAGCGTTTCCGACCGCAATTGCGGACTCACAATATTTTCCGCCCACGCCACGGCTGTGCCGGGCGGAAGCGATTCCATGCCGGCGACCGCGGCCGCGCCCTGGTCCAAAGCCGGATCGGCCTTGTAGCCGCTCAACCATTGCGCGGCGGCGACCGGGTCTTCCCGCGCCCATCGTTCGAGCGACTGGCTTAGTATTGAGTCGCGATCGGTGTCCGCGGGCAATTGCATGACGAATTGAACCAACCCTGCGGGATCCGCCTGCGCAAAGCCATCAACGATTCCATGCAATGCCAGGCTTCTTTGTGCCGGGTCGGAAATTCCCTCGGCGGCGGCGGCGGCCTGTTGGGGTTGGAATTCCGCCCATCGCGAATACGCTTCAGCCATCCAAGACGATGTTGTCTGCAAATCACCGGTCGCTGCCCATTGGGCCGCTTGCGCAAAATCGCCGTGATCGATGAGCGCGTCGATCAATCGCGAGCCGTATCCGATCGCATCGTTGGGATGTTGCGCGATGATTTGGTTTCCGAGACGCATGGCTGTTTCCGGATCCGCGGCGGCCGCGCCGGCAAAAACCCGGGAAAGCGCTGTTTCGCGTTCGGTGGAATCCGTCAAATTCAGCGCCCATTGCGCGGCATCCGCCGGCGATGTGCGGGCCCAGCCATGAAGGGCGGCCTGAGTTAATTGATCGCGGAATTTCAAATTCTTCTCCGTGGAGGCGAGCGCCATGGCGCGAGTGGGATCCGCGGCCCCCAGTTGCTCCAGCAGCCCGGCCATTTCCGAATTGCGCTCCGGGCTTCCGGGCTGGGAGAGCAGGGTGCTCCATTTTGTTTCCTGCCATCCGGCGGTGGGTGGGGCAACGGTGAGGCCGACTTCGGGAGCGATGGGTGGCAATGCTTTTTTAGTCGCCGTTTCTTGAATGGCGAGCGCGATCGGAGGGGCTTTTGAAAGGGTGGGAGAGATTTTTTGCGTGACCGAAAATCGTCCCAACAAAAAGCACGAAATTCCGAAGAGAATTCCCGAAATAACAATGACCAATCTGTTCATCGCCGGGCGTGATTGCGATTTTATTGAGCGCGGAGAAGCAGTGGAGACCGTTGGGCCTCCACTGCGTGTCATTTGAGAGGATTAATTCTGCATCGTGCAGTTGTTCAGGACGCAGTTTTGCAACCGGTCCGCCTGCTTATTATTGTAGCTATGGCAGGTCGTCAGGTGGATGCCGCCGGTGTTGTTGTTGGAATCAAAACCGGAACCGGTGTCGCCCTTGGTGTTATCGTGAGCCACACAGCTTGTGTAAGTGTGCGCTTCGTTCGGGTAGCCCGCGAGGCCCATTTTGAAACCATCGCCATTGCCGGTTTTTCCATTGTAATAGCCGTTGTTATAGGCCTGGCAATTGCTCGTGGTGACCGGCGCGCCTGCTCCGGCATAATCGTAGCCGTCATCGGAATTATCATGGGCCGACGAATTCGTCACTTTGTTTCCGGTGCCCGTGCCGAATTTAACATCGATTCCGTCGGCGTTTCCGCCGGTGCTGTCATCATTGTACTTGCCCTGGCAATTATTGATCGTGCAGTTATACGCACCGCTGCCTTGCAATTCGATGCCGGTGTTGGCGTTGTATTGCGCCCAGCAGGACTCGATGTCCACATTGTGTCCGTAAATGTGAAACCCATGGTTTGCTCCCTTGACTGTGAATCCCGAAAGCTTGATGCCGCTCTTGCCCGAATCCACGACGAAACCATCCTGCGTATTGTCGGTGAACGCGAACTCGGCGGTGCCGCTGACCGTGACGCCGCTCGGCACGTGGATGGATTGGGTCACCGTGTAATTGCCGGAAACATTGACCGTTGTTCCGGACGCCGCGTTTTGGATGGTATCGCGAATGTCGGCTCGCGCCAGGCCTACACCCGCCGCCAACGTTGCCACTGATAATGTTAAAACTACTTTTTGTGTCATAACTGTATCTTCCTTTTTGTTGTTGGTTGGACTATTCACCATGCCCCATTTGGCAAGGCGAAATTTTTTTCCCGGTGTTGATAGATGAATAGCCCGTAGCTGCTGATCTCAAACGCGCCGCGCTTTGAGGCGAATCCCGTGCATAAAGTGGATGCCGCCATTCTAAACCAACTTTAGGAAAGTGAACTACGATTTTCTGCAATTAGGATTGAATTTTGTGCCTATTGGACGCGACCAGCCTCGAAAGCCGTGACGCATTGGACACCGCTGCCGGCCAATCCATTTGACAATAAGGGTAATTTCGATATTACCAAATCCGTCGGCACAAACGCCCGGCAGTTGTATGTTGCAACTCCAGTGAAATATTTATGAAATATCTTTTCCCGCGCCTCCTCCAGATGCTATCACGTTTCTCCAGCAGTTTTTTCATCCTGTTTCTCCTGGCAGGAACAGCATCCGCGCAGGTCGAAACCGACCAGCCGCTTCGCATGGTCATCGTGGGTGATTCCACGGTATGTCATTATCCCACCAACTCAGTGCGACGCGGCTGGGGAATGTTCATTCAGGATTATTTCAACAGCAGCCAGCTTCAAGTGGTCAATCTGGCCTTGTCCGGGCGGAGCACAAAAACGTTCATCAAAGAAGGCCATTGGGGCGCCGCCTTGAAGGAAAAGCCGGCCTACGTTTTGATTCAATTCGGCCATAACGATTCCCATTCTCCCGAAAAACCGGAAGCCACGGACGCGAAAACAACCTATCGGGAATACCTGCGCAAATACATCGATGACGCCCGCGCGATTGGCGCTCGGCCCGTGCTGATCACTCCCATGTGCCGCCGAAATTTTGGGCCGGACGGTCGCATCCGGAATACACTGCTTCCGTATGCCGACGCGATGAAGATCGTCGCCAAGGAAAAGCGTGTGCCATTGGTCGATCTAAATGCGTTGAGTGTCGAATTGTGCAATAAACTCGGAAAGGAAGCCTGCAATGGGTTGGCGAACGATCCTAGCGACGAAACTCATTTTAACGCGAAAGGCGCCAAAGAAATGGCGCGGCTCGTCATGCAGCAATTGCCGGTGGCCGAACCGTCGCTGAAACAATTTGAAATCGCCCATTAAGACTATGCCGCCGATTTTGCCTGGTCTGAAGGCTTTTCGTCCGGCCAATCTTCCGTGCCTTTTGGCGTCCTCTTTTTTCTCAGGATGGGAAGCATGGCGGCACTGACGAGAACGATCATTCCAATGAGCGTGTGATGAAGGAAAACGCGACGATCGAGGCTGCCATCAGGCCAATCCACAAAGTCGCTTGAATCGGCGGAACTGGAATGATGTCTTCAGGCGGCCGATTTGTGGCGCGGAACCTTTCAATCGACGATAACATCAGCAAAAGGCCGAAGAGCAAGGCGCCGCCAAGGACGATGTAAACATAGCCCGGGATAATCCCGCCGGTTTTTACCGCAAATCCGCGTTCCGGCTCGGTGCTCAACTGCCATAGGATGGCGGCTTCGCCGAGCATTGGGGCGTCGCTGAGATCCGAAAGCAGCCGCGGAATCATCAGCGTGCCGTTCGGAAGTTCGCCGACGGTGGCCAGCAATTCGGCAACCATGAGCGCCGCCATGACATCGCCGGGATAACACTGGCCGGGGTAATCATCCAAAAGCCCCCGTTTTCGACGAATCCAATTCCTGCGCCAAACTTTCCACTTGATCCCGCAACAGGCCCAAATGCGCGCCATCGTGGAGCAACTTTTGCCGGCTGGTCAGGGCGCCAATCACCAGCATTCGATAGAAAACATTTTCCCTGTGAAGATAATTCTCGCCCCAATGCTTCTTCACCCGGGAGGCGTGTTTCGGATCGATGACCAATTCCGACGCGGCGATAATCGCATCCCTGGCGAACACCTTGGGCGCGATGCCCGGTGTATGGTCGCCGGCATCCCACGCCTCCTGCAGATTCTCGACGCTCCAAAGGTAAAACACTGAGCCAAAAAGCGGCCATTCCGTTCCTGAAATGTCGCTGGTGGACATCGTTTCTGCCTGGCCCCGCGCGGCTCGCTCCTTGGCCCATGTTGCATAGCGGGGCGTCAGGTTCCGGTAGAGCCGCCAGGCTGCTTTCGGTATGCCGGGCTGTCGCAACGCCGGATCGCGAATATCCAGCGCGGCGCGCGTTGCCGGATAGATGAAGAAAAAACCGGCCAGCAGGAACACCAGCACTGAATTGAACCGGATGATGTTTCGAATCATGACGATCAAATGTATCCGCCTCGACCCATGCCGTGGCAAGCCTCGGTTTGTTGATCTGGATTGTTCAATCGTTGAATCAGTTCAGTCAGTTAAGAGATGCTTCTTCTTTGTTGACGGTGCCTGCATTCGTAGTTATGCAGTGCATGAATCCGGTTATCTAATTTTATGAAATCCTTTCTAGCCTCCGTCATTTTGACATTCGGCCTGGCCCTTTCCGCCCACGCCGATAAGACTGTTAAACTCACCGACGTCCACCTTTGCTGCCAAGGCTGCGTGAAAGGCGTGCAGAAAGCCACGGCCCACATCACCGGCCTGACCGCCGCGTCTGACATGGACGAGGGCACTGTGACCCTGGCGGCTGCTGATTCCGCGACGATCCAAAAAGGGGTGGACGCGCTGACGTCCGCCGGTTATTACGGCAAGAGCGGCGATGCTTCCATTAAAGTCAACAGCGACACGGGTGCCAAAGACGAACAGGTGAAATCGCTCAAAGTGGAAGACCTGCATCTGTGCTGCGGCAAATGCGTGAAAGCGGTGAACAGAGCCTTGGGTACCGTTCCCGGCGTCACCGGCAATACCGCCGCTAAAGGCGCAAAGAGCTTCGAGGTCACCGGCGACTTCAACGAGAAGGCCGTGATGGACGCCCTGCAAAAAGAAGGCCTTACCGGCCACGTAGCGAACTGATTCGACGTCGCGGGAAGTTGGCTGCCTCGCTGGTTTTGGCCGAGTGCTGGTGCGCTGTCGGCAGGGAGCAGAGGAAGCGGAGAACCTTCTCGGTTCTCTTTGTTGCCTCTGTTCAAAGTTCCGCACGGAACGTCGGCAAAGTGTTCATTGATTTGCGACCGCGTGCTCTGATACGATTCCGCCATGGCCGGTCACGCAGAAGAACGACCTACTCTTATCTGCATTGTGGCCAGCTCTGTACCTGTCGAACAATTCACTTCGGGTCCATTCGAACATTCGTCCCAACAACTTCCATGAACCTCCAAAGAATCGTCCTTGGCGCCGTCATTTTATCCGGCTTGATGACTGGAAATCTCCTGTCGCAACCAACTGCCGTTATCAAGATTGATTTGGACCGCAAGATTGGAGAAGTGGATCCGAAGATCTACGGCGGTTTTCTTGAGCCGATCCGCACGGTTGTTTATGGCACGATTTACGATCCTAAATCACCACTCGCTGACACGAATGGATTCAGAAAGGATTTCATTCAACTGGTCAGGGGCTTGAAAATTCCGGTCGTCCGGTGGCCAGGCGGAAATTTTGTTTCCGGCTATAATTGGCAGGATGGAATCGGCCCCAAGGATCAGCGTCCGGCGCGGCTCGACCTCGCCTGGCATGAGATCGAAAGCAACCAGATGGGCACGGATGAATACGCCAAGCTGTGCAGCCTCATCGGCGCCGAGAATTTCATTTGCATCAATGCCGGCCTTGGCACTTTGGACGACGCGAGGCACTGGATTGAATACTGCAACTACGAAAAAGGCACCTATTACTCCGACCTGCGGAGGAAGTACGGCAACGAACAGCCGTTCAACGTCAAATACTGGGCGCTCGGAAACGAAATTGACGGTCCCTGGCAGATGGGACAAAAAAACGCCGAGGACTATTGCAAGTTTGCTCTGGAAGCCGCGAAAGACATGCAGTGGGTGGATCGGAACGCGAAGTTCATCGCTTGCGGCGCTTCCAATTACGGCACCAACATCGATTGGATTGGCTGGGACGATTACGTGCTGGAACGCCTGGCCGGCAAAATTGATTACCTCTCGGTTCACCGATATGTGCGGGAATTACTGGCGCGCGATAACAGCTTCGGCGGAATGATGTCTCTGGGCCTGGAAGTGGACCGGAAAATTGATTTAATCAAGGCGATGATCAAAAAGGCCATGGCACAATCGGGGTCAGCCAGGCCGATTTACATCTCGTTCGATGAATGGTCACCCGCCGTTGGTGGTCGTGGTTCGGGCCCAACACTGGCCAGTTCTCTCGTGCTCGCGCAGCATCTGAACTCCTTCATACGCCACGCCGACATCGTGAAGATGGCGAACATCACCATGCTTTCCAGCCTGGTGGGAACTTCGCCCGAAGGCGATTTTAAAAACGCGTTGTATGAACCATTTTACCTCTATTCAAACAACTCCCACGGCACGTCGCTCGATGTGTCAGTGGATTGCGAAAAATACAGCAACAAAATCTTCAGCGACATTCCGTACCTCGATGCCACGGCCGTTTGGAACGACGCTTCCAAAACTCTCATCGTGAATGTCGTCAACCGCAGTGAAACAAACGCCTTGACCACCGATGTTCTCCTGCAAAGCGGAGAATTGAACGGCAGCGCCACGGTATACGAGGTCAACGGCCCATCGGTCACTTCGACCAATACGAGGGCGGATGAGGCCGTAGCCATTGCCACCCGGCACATTCAATTTCAAGTCAACAAGATCAACTACAGCTTCCCGGCGCATTCATTTACGCAGATGCTGATTTCCGTGAAATAGCATGAAATAAAGTCCGGCGTAAAAATGGGATCAATCAGGACACTCGCTTTCCAGTGTGGTGCGCATCATGGCTTTACAATCGCAACCACGAATGAACACCAATAAATCGTGTCTATTCATGGTTTTTGTAGCTGTAAAGATTAAGTGTGACGCCACACTAGATCCGCGCTTTGCACCACGGTGACGCCCGCGCGCTTCATCTCCGCGATGGCATCGCGCACATCGGTGGGTTGAAGATTCACGCCGCGGCTGGCGTCCTCGATGAGATTTATCTTGAAACCCATTTGCGCCGCATCGAGCGCGGTGAATTTCACGCAATAATCCGTCGCCAGACCGCAAACGTAAACCTCGGTGACACCCTGCGCCTGGAGCCATTCGCCGAGGCCGGTGGATTTGCGATGGCCGTTGTCGAACAGGCCGCTGTAACTATCAATGCCCGCGTCCGTGCCCTTGGGAAATATTTTTGCGATGCGATCGCGATTCAGAGGCGCCGCCAATTCCGCGCCTTTGGTGTTCTGCACGCAATGCACCGGCCACAGCGTTTGCGGCAAACCGTTCAGTTCGGTCTGCTCGAACACTTTCTTCCCCGGATGACTCGCGGCAAAGCTGCCGTGGTTGGCTGGGTGCCAATCCTGGGTGGCCACCACCAGCGGAAAGAGCGGCTGCAGTTTGTTCGCGACCGGAATGACTTTGTCACCATCCGGCACGGCCAGCGCGCCGCCAGGCAGGAAGTCGTTTTGAATGTCAACGAGAATAAGCGCTCTCATGGATTCATTCCTGTTTTGGATTGAGTGAAATTCCGTCTGGGACAAAACCGTGTTATAGCTCGAAATGGAACCCGCGTTTCTTAAGCTTCTCGTATTTGTCCGCATCAAACCGGAACAATTGCGCCGGACGATGACGTCCAACCATCTGGGTTTCTTTTAGTGGAACGAGCAATCCAAAACTCAGGACTTTTTTGCGAAAATTTCGTTTATCCAACGCGTTTTCGAGGACCGCCTCGTAAAGATGCTGCAATTGCGAAAGTGTGAACTTGGGCGGCAGCAACTCGAAACCAATCGGCTGGTAACGCACTTTGCTTTTGAGCCGTTCCAGCGCGGTCGCCAGAATTTCCACGTGGTCGAACGCGAGCTTCGGGACTTTGGAAACCGGAAACCACCGGGCGTCTGCTGCGTCGGCCGCGGCGCGGGCGTTGCAATCCGATAGCTTTACCAGCGCAAAATGCGCGACGCTAACCACTCGTTCGCGCGGATCGCGATCCACTGCGCCAAAGGTGTAAAGCTGTTCCAGAAAAACATTCGCCAGCCCGGCTTCCTCCGCCAGTTCGCGCCGCGCGGCATCGTCAATGGTTTCATTCACGTGAACGAATCCGCCCGGCAATGCCCAGCTTCCCTTGAACGGCTCCAGCCCGCGCTCGACGAGCAGCACCTTGAGTTCGGTCTCATCGAAACCGAACACGACGCAGTCCACCGTCAAAGCCGGACGGGGATATTTGTAGGTGTGTGGCATAAACGATCTGAGGCTAAGGTTCGGTTCTCTCCTCTCCTTTCGCGCGCAGAATCAATTCCATCTTTAATTGATGGAGCGAAAATTCCAGACCGGCCGGATATCGATGCGGATTCTCCAATCGTTTGACTCCAGGATGCAGCATGGCCAATTGCTTTTGAGCGCGCGATCGAGTGTCTTTGAGCTGAGGCAGGTCATACACGAGTTTGCCGCCACGGAAAATGGGAACGAGCAGGTCTTCGTATTTCGTATTCGCGGGAAGATGTTTGCGTCGCGTGGCGTCGGCGGGATCAACGATGGTAATTTTTCGAGGAAGCGGACGTGTCTCGTCGTAAATGGCGTCGCCGATGAATTCGTCGCCCTTGCGAAAGCGCCGCACTTGAAGCACGCCCGGATTAGTCACTTTCACCGCCTGTTCCGAAAGCTTGATCTTGTGCTGCCAGGTTCCATCGGGTTTGCGGATGGCCGATAATTTGTAAACACCGCCCAGCGCCGGCTGATCGTAAGCCGTCACCAGCATCGTTCCCACGCCCCACACGTTGATTTTTGCGCCCTGTTGTTTGAGGCTGGCGATGAGATGTTCGTTGAGATCGTTGCTGCCTACAATCACCGCGTTTTTGAAGCCGGCCGCATCCAGCATTTGGCGCGCTTTAATGCTCAAGTAGGCGAGGTCGCCTGAATCAAGACGAATTCCCGAAAATTTGTGGCCGCGCTTCCGCAAGAGTTTGCCGGCCTCGATCGCGTGGCGGATGCCTTGAAGCGTGTCGTAAGTGTCGACCAGAAAAATGGAATTATTCGGCAGCGCCTTGGCGTAGGCTTCAAAAGCCTCCGGTTCATTCTCAAAAGACATGACCCAGCTATGCGCGTGGGTTCCTTTGATCGGAATCCCGAAAAGCTTTCCAGCGAGCACGTTCGAAGTGCCGGCGCAGCCTCCAATGTATGCCGCGCGACTCGCCGTCAGTGCGCCATCGATTCCCTGCGCCCGCCGGAGGCCAAATTCAATCACCGGGTCGCCCTGCGCCGATGAGCAGACACGCGCGGCTTTGGTCGCGATCAGTGATGGAAAGTTGAGCAAATTGAGAAGCGCCGTCTCGACAAGTTGGGCCTCCAATATGGAACCGCGGACCCGCAGCAGCGGTTCCTGTGGAAACACAACCGTGCCCTCAGGAATGGCATCGACATCCAGATGCAGCCGCAGGCCCGCCAGATATTTCAGGAATGCCGGCGCGAACAGCGGTTTCTTGTCGTTTCCCGTCAATCCTCGAAGGTAATCGAGATCCGATCTTTCGAATCGAAATCCACGAAGGTACTGAACCACGTCGGACAAACCGCATGCGATGGTAAAGCCGCCATTGAATGGCTGCTTGCGAAAGAACAAATGAAAAACCGCTTCCTGCTGTGTCTTTCCTGACCTCCAATAGCCACAAGCCATGGTGAGCTGATATAGGTCGGTGAGCAGAGCGGTGGCGCCCGCGATTTGTTTGGCCGATGTTTTCATCTTGATAGTGTTAAATAAACACTATCATAGGCTTTGTCAAGCATCGGCCTTCACCCACGAATTTGCGAAAGCAAACGCAATCAGTCTTCGCTGACGCTGAATTCGCCTTGCAGCGGCAAATCGCGCGACGAACCGCCCACCATGACCTGATACGTGCCGGGCATAATTTCCCAGTCGTGATTTGCCGTGTTCCAATAGGAAAGCGCGCGGGCGTCCAGGTTCAAGCGGACGCGGCGCGTTTTTCCGGGCTTCAGCGAAATTTTGTCAAATCCTTTCAATTGCTTCGGTGGCTGCGGAACATCCGCCGTCGAAGGCAGGCCGAGGTAAAGTTGGGCAATTTCTTCACCCGCCCGTTTCCCAGTGTTGGTCACTTTGAATTCAACAGTCACAGTTGGCGAGGGATTGTGTTTCAAAGAAATATTTTGCGTTGAGAGGGACAATTTTTCGTAGTCGAACGTCGTGTAGGAGAGTCCGAAGCCGAACGGAAACAGCGGCTGGATATTTTGCGCGTCGTAATGCCGATAGCCGACGAATATGCCTTCGGTATATTTCACGACGCCGTTGATGCCGGGATATTGCTCCGGCGTGTGGGCCGGCAAATCGGAAAGTTGTTTCGGGAAAGTCAGCGGCAACTTGCCGGACGGATTCACGTCGCCAAACAAAACGGCGGCAACGGCCTTGCCATCCTCTTCGCCCGGATACCATGCTTCTAGAATCGCCGGCACTTTGTCCACCCACGGCATCAAAATGGCCGAACCGCTTTTGAGCACGACGATGGTGTGCGGATTTGCCGCGACCACGGCTTCAATCAATGCATCCTGGTTCCCTGAGAGTGTAATAGGATGGTCGTGGCCTTCGCTCTCGCGGTCGCCCACCATGACGATCGCAACATCCGCGGATTTCGCGAGCGCAACGGCGCTGCCAATATCTTTGCCGTCGTCGAAATTGATTTTAACGTCTGAACCCGCGCGTTTTTCAATTCCGGCAACGGGTGCCACGCTGTAAACGGGGATCACATGCGAACTGCCGCCGCCGCCCGTCATTGCTTTGCCGGCATATGGGCCGACGACCGCGATGGTGTGCAATGTTTTGCCATCAAGCGGCAGAATATCGCCGTCGTTTTTCAGCAGCACCATTCCTTGTTCGGCAATTCGCCGCGATACCGCGCCGTCCTTTTTCGCCGGAATGGGTTTCATCGTTTGCGGATGGTCAAAAAATCCATATTCAATCATCGTGCGAAAACGGCGGACCAATTTGTCGTCAATCACCGACATCGGAACCTCGTTCGATTCAATGGCCGTCTGCAGCGCGCTGCCGAAATATTTTCCATTCGGCATTTCCAAATCGAGGGTGGCCATGGCCGAAGGCACCGTGCTGTGGACCGCGCCAAAATCCGAGGTGATGAATCCCTGAAAATTCCATTCCTTTTTCAAAATTTGATCCAGCAGTTCGTCGTTCTCGCTGCAAAAATGGCCGTTGACTTGGGGATACGCGCTCATGATGGACGCGCTGTGGCCCTCCTTGATCGACGCCTCAAACGCCGGCAAATAAATTTCGCGCAATGCGCGCTCGTCGACGATTTCATTGATCTTGAAGCGGTCGGTTTCCTGATTGTTGGCCGCGTAATGTTTTACATTCGCAATTTCCCCCTGGCTTTGAATGCCTTGAATTTCCGCCACGCTCAACCGTCCAACCAAGAATGGGTCTTCGCCAAACGCCTCGAACGTCCGGCCGTTTTGCGGCACGCGCGCGATGTTGATGTCCGGCCCTTCGAGCAACGTGTCATGCAAATCCAGCGCCTCCTTGCCAATAATGATGCCATAATTTTTCGCCAACGACGTATCCCACGTCGCCGCCAGTGAGATGGGCGCCGGCAGCGCCGTGGCCGGCAATTGTTTCGGTTCGTCGCCGGGGCCGACACCGCACGGACCGTTCGCCACCACCAGCGGCGGAATTCCCAGCCGCGGAATCCCCGGCACGTAACGGCGGTGCACTTTGTCGCCGACGCCATGCAGTTCGGTGATCTTTTCCTGCAAGGTCATCTGGCTGACGATTCGCCGCGCGCGAGCGTCGGCGTTGTCGGCGCGGAGCGAAAAATTTCCCGCGGCGGAAAAGGCGAGGAGAAAGGAAAACGAGCGCAGCGAAAAAAAATACGTCTTCATCCGGAAACATTTAGGCATTATTGGATCGAAAGTAAATCACCAGAATAGCCGACGCGACAAAACCGATCCGAAGTCGTGACTTGCCTGGGCTGCGGTGTGACTCGAATCAATAATTGACCGCTGTTGCTTCCGATTATTGGCCACATGACAGAGAACACAACTTCAAAAAATTGATATTCAGGCTGATACGCTGAGAATCTCAATTGTCGTATCGACTGCGGGTGAATTGATCTCAAATTGGCAGTGCAAAATGAGGTCAATTCATGGCCGAAAGTGACAACTCGCGGCCACGAATTGCCTATTCCTGCCGACTCTCGGCCATTAATTGGCCAGAAATTTTTGTTTTTATGACCGCCAAATGGCAATGCTACCGATTCGTGGCCTTACCTCTCGCGATTCAATGTCAGAAAACCACAAGAAAGTGTCGGCATGGGTTTCGACCCGACCAGGGGCGTCACTTCAGAAGTTGTAATCGCAGGCGGTTGCGAATGGGTGAGGCTTTCAGCGAAAGCTTCACTGTTGTTCGAACTCGCGGATTTTAAAATCCAAGCGGCGAATGTTGAATCAAAATGAATTCTCGGATGTTTTCTTCGCCACTTGGTACCTCTTAAGCCTTCGTGGGTCTTTCAACTAAGCTGGTTTTCCAATTGCCAGAGAAACCGAAGGTCGGCGCCCGCTGGGGCTCAGAAAACCAAAAATCAGTGAAAGGCGCGACATTCGGAGCGCAAAACCAATGAGCGGTCCCATTTTTATCAACTGCCCACCAAACTGCATTTTTTGGAGCCTGCGACCAATCGATTTCCATTCGGAATTAATTGCATCACTTGGTAATTTTGTCGAGTCGGAGAATTATTGCACGTAAGTGCGCCGTGGACTGGAGGCTAGGGTCGGAATCGGGCGGTTCACCGTCGATTTTCTGTCCAAAATATATCTAAATTCACCAATAAATGCAAAGGTTTTGTCGCTACTCTCAACCTTTCGCAACGTACTCATTTCATACCCCCTTACTGAAGGTTTTACTGAAACTTTTACTGAAGGTTTTGAGTTCATTGCTGCGGTTTTCAAAAGGAAAAATACCCAAGCTCACGGAGCGAGGCATGCTTCGGATTGCCGATGACAACATGGTCAACGACTTCAATTTTCAGCAGTTGGCCAGCGCGGATTAAATCGCGAGTGACTTTAATGTCCGCTTCGCTCGGGGTCGGGTCGCCGCTGGGGTGGTTGTGCATCAGGACGACGGAAGCGGCGGACGTAATCAAAGCCAGCCGGAACACTTCACGAGGATGTACCAAAATGGTGTCCATCGTGCCGATGGAAACGAGATAATGACCTTTGACCCGGCGGCGGGTATTGAGCATCAGAGCAACAAAGCATTCACATTCGGGATTAAAATATGGATGGTCGGCAATGTGCATCCGCCAGTACTCAGCGGCTTTGGCCGGGGTATCACACACGATCAAATCATCGGGCGTGGGACACTCACGCAAGGGGGTCACTTTGTATTCGTAAGGAGTGGCTGGAAACTGGAACGGCTTAACCAACGTATCAATGCCCGAAAAAAAAGGAGTCGCATTCATAAGCATTTCAGGCGTTGAAGGTGTGAACGGGACGGGAACCGTATTTGCTACGCGGGTCGCCGGAATGAGAGTTGTACGGGGCGCAAGCGCCGCAAGGGTGCTGCCAGAGGCAACGGCGTTGGTTCCAATGAAAGCCAAGACGCCAAAGAGTGTTCGCGGCGGCACGATGGCTGCGGACGGGAAAATCGAGCCACACCCAACGACCAACGATTTCCGCCAGTTCGTATTGGGTGGGGAGTTGGGCTTTGAGCAAGTCCAAGACCGTCGGCGTGGGCAACTCACGGTTGGCGCCGTGGGCGGCGAAGGCGCGAGTTTTTGAAACCGACGATGGCCGGACATTCGCCGGTGCTGACGCTTCATTTTTTAGATTTGTTGTTGTCATAGCTTTTTTTTGAAACCGCTGTCCGTCACCCTGCCGTTTGCTGCTCGCTTCACTAATGGGGAGACAGCAAGCCGTGCGCGACAGCGCATTGAAGAAACCGGCGAAAGCTAAAACCGTGACAGTGGCGGAAGGCAGGAGGGAGCCGGTGGCGCGGTTTTAGGCTCTCGCCGCCGATCTCGGATTGGTGTCGGACCAGCGAGCAGCAAACGGTGGGGTGATGGCGGGCGTGAAAAAAGGCGAAGACGACAACCTGACAAATCTTATCGAGCGTGGGACGAAGGCCCCCGGGTGGCCAGATTCTTCAGAAAATCATTTCAACTATCCGCGGCGATCTGAGCGACTTTTCCGTACCTCAAAAGAGTTTACAGATTCGATACAAAAATCTGTTGCCGCTTTTCGGCATCATGCGAATGCTACTTTGAAGTCCGCCTAAAGAATCCGCTGTTATTTTTGGCATCCAATTTGAACCGCATGGAATGCGCCACGGCGAGCAGTTCGCAAAAGTGACCATTAATTGTATAATCGAAATGATTAAGTCGACCTCAATCCCGCCTTGAAGATTCACCTTCAAAACGTTTTTCCAGTCGGATGTTTGGCAACTGATTACAATTGGACTCACAGTGCTGCATGGCATTCTGAGAAAGTTGTCTGCCTTCGTCGAGAGCGGCGATGCCAAAAACTGCTCAGGATTATACGGTGGGTATTTTCCCCATATGGAAGAGACGGCGTTGCGGTTAGGTAACTAAAAATGCCTCGACGGAAACAAACCGAAAGCCTTACGCCTGCCCGAGTGTTTCAAGAACTCAAAGAGGCCATAGCGGAGGCGAAAAGGCTCCAGAAGCAAAATTGCAAACTCAGAAAAGAAATGGACAAGATGATTCTCAACTATCGCAGGGCAAGGCACCAAAGGCACTGATATCTTTCCCGAATGGCGGTCTTCTTTACCACCTGCGTTTCCTCCGTCGGCGCGTTATTTTGTGAGTTTCATTTATCAGCTTACGGGTTTCTTCTATTGCGCGTTTGGAAGCGATGATTGAAGCTTCGCTTCGCAGCATCAATTCAGCCAGCCAAGGGTGTTTGATCTTTGCAGACATACCATCAACCTATCACATTCTCAGGTGCATTGCGTTTGTTCAACCGCTCGGCGCGGTGAGATTGTTGTCGTTCGATGAGGGCGAGTGACCCTTCTCGTTTCGCATTTCTTTGAGATGACGAAAGCCTACGAGCTTTTTGTGCCGCTCGTCCCAAAGCCGGAGAGAAAGAGTTCTGAGACTGGCGAAAAGGGTAAGTGGTTTTACCTGTTGAAATAGCAGATGGGCCTTGTGACATCGCTCCAAATTGTAATTTGGAATCCTCGCGCTTAGATGGTGAATGTGATGATAGCCGATATTGCCGGAGAACCATTGCAGAATCCTCGGGAGCTTATAGAACGAACTGCCCTTCAGCGCCGCTGTGGTATAATCCCATTGCTCAGTCCGCTCCCAATATGCGTCTTCAAATTGGTGCTGCACGTAAAAGAGCCAATACCCAATCGAGCCTGCCACCGCGAGCACGGTCAGCTGAATCAACAGATAAGGGAGGAGGCCAAACAGAAAACTGAGACCAGCGGCCATTCCCAGAATCGCTATATTCATCCAATACACGGACAGGCGCTCGCGGTGTTCGGCATTGCGGGAGGGAAGCCGTTGTTTGAAGACCATGACGACCAGGGGGGCAATCACGAAAAGCACGAATGGATTTCGCGCTAACCGATACGCCAAACGTTTCCCTCGCGACGATTCCAAATATTCCTGCACCGTCAACGTCCACAGGTCGCCGGTGCCCCGTTTATCGAGATGACTCGAAGTCGCGTGATGAATGGCGTGGTCCCATCGCCATTGGTAAAAGGGTGTGAACGTCAGTAGGCCCGTGAGGAACCCAACTACGTCGTTCGCCTTGCGAGATTTGAAATAAGAGCCGTGGCCGCAATCGTGAAAGATGATGAACACACGCACCAAAAACATCCCTGCCAGGAACGCCAGGAGCAGAATCAGCCACCAAGAGACTGAGAGGCTCAAATACATGAGATACCAAATCACCCCGTAGGGAACGATGGTATTCGCGATCTGCCAAAGAGCCCGCCATCTCGAAGGCTTTTGGTATTGAAGCACAATCTGTTTCCATGCGCTTTCGTCTGCCTGAGCGCCAGTCCAGGTCGAATTTAGTTCATCTGCCATAATTCCATCCTAAAAACCCTAATTCCGATAGCTGACGTAATGAGCCCCTGCGATATCGGATGTCGCTCACTGCCTTTCCGGCTTGCTTCCGGCGCCATCCTCGTCTTGCCCGAATCTTTCTCCCAGTTTGCCTAAGCTGTCTGTTAGCAATTGCTTTCCCGTGCTGTCGATCTCTGGAACCTGGCATGTCATCCAGTAAGCATTGATCACCTTCAACAGATTTTGTAGCTCCTCGTGATTTTGCGGTTTAACGTGGTAGGAACTGGCGCCCAGCATGTAGGACTTCTTGATGTCGTCGCGATCGTCCGAAGCGGTCAAAACGATCGTGGGAACCACTTTCCACTGCGGATTGCCTTTCAGGAATTCCAAGACCGCGAAACCATCGCCTCTGGGCATTTTTAAATCCGTCATGATAAAGGTGGGAAAGGCATACTTTTCACGGTCTGAGTATTTTCCCTCCCCCATCAGATAGGTAATAGCTTCGATTCCGTCACCGACGATTTGTATGGGGTCGCGGACACCGATTCTTCTGAACGCCCGCTCAATGAGGACTTGGTCGTTGGGATCATCCTCTATTACCATGATGGTCGCATGATACTTTTTCATGTGAGTTCCACAACCGGCCTCGCCTAAGTTCAGGTGAGGGGGCCGATTTTGTTCCGTATTAAAATTCTTAATTCGTTTCTCTTTCGCGGCTTAATACTCCTCCCCCCACAGCCGCTTTTCCATGGGGAAAACACCGGGCGGTGATCTCTTGGAACGTGACTGTCTGAACGCCAAGAATTGGTGGCGGCTACTACAGCGGCGAAATCCTTCCGGGCGAAGTCATTTACCACAAGTATGGCGACTGGCGATCTTCTTTTAGAAACGTTTCGCGGATGGACGCAAAGCTTTTACCACTTTGCGTCGTGAGAACCCTATTTTGAAATCCGCCTGAAGGAGCCGGTATTGTTTTGGGCATCCAATTTGAACCGCATGGAATGCGCCGCGGCGAGCAGTTCGCAAAAATGACCGTCAAGGGTGTAGTCGAAATCGATTAAGTCGGCCTCAATTCCGTCTTGAAGATTCACTTTCAAAACGTTCTTCCAGTCGGATGCTTTGCAACTGATTATAATCGGGCTCATCGTGCTGCACAGCATTTTGAGTAAAGTTATCTGACTTGTCGAGAGCGGCGATGCTCAGGATTTATACGGTAGGTGTTTTCCCCATATGGAAAAGAATGATATTTCAGTGAGATACACTAAATGTCCCTGGAGGAAACGCACCAAGAGCCTCTCACCCACCCAGATGCTTCCAAAACTCAAAGAGGGCATGGTCGAGGCGCAACGGCTACAGCAAAAAAACGGCAGACTAAGAAAAGAGATTGGCGGTATCATTCTGATTTTTCACAGCACAAATCTGCGCAGATACCGAAATCGTTAGCAGCGACGGGTATTCATTACCACCTGCGTTTTCTCTGTCGGCGTGTTAATTTTGTGAGTCTTGTTTATCAACTTGCGGGTTTCTTCGTTACGCGTTTGGACGCGCTGATTGAAGCTTCACTTCGCAGCATCAATTCGGCCAGCCGAGGGTCTTTGATCTCTGTTGACATGTCATCAACCGATCACATTCATAGTCCCTAAATTTCAAATCCGATGAATGCCTTTTGTTGTTCGGCCATCGCGTCGGATGAACGTTAGCGGCTACGATTCTTAAACTTCAAAGTGAGGTGCTCCTGTTGCATCAGTCCGGTCACAGCGAATTGGGCTGAATGCTGAAACGTATAATTAAAGCGAACGTCTCCACATCGTTGCAGTTCCTCAATCTGTTCAGGACTGGCAAAGCTTTGAAACAGCTCCACTACGTTGTCCTCCGACAATGGGGGCAAATCCATCGCTCGCTCTCTTCCTCGCAACACCATTACCGGCGCTTGACCGGCTTCGAGCCGTAATTCCTCAGCCCCCTCGCGGACAGCACTGTTCGCCAAATCGTTCATGCAATACATTCCAGCCATGCTCAATCATAGTTCTCCATGGACGTTGAAGCAAACGCCGCGAAGCTGGTGAGGCGCTCACTTTAACTTGGGCTACGCCGGATTGGTGGCGGAATCTCATTGCGTCGAGCCGAAGCAATCTGGCCCGGAAGGTGAGGCCGAGTCCCCATATCAATTGGCGTGGAGAAACGTAGATTGGAGGAGGAGACATCAGTATGCACATTTTCTGGACCATTATTGTCGGTTTTTTTGTTGGCCTCGTCGCAAAGCTGCTAGTGCCGGGCCGTGACCCACGTGGCTTTATTGTCACTACCCTGATTGGGATCGCCGGGGCACTGACGGCCAAATATATCGGCGTCGCGATGGGATTTTACGAAAACACGGACCCGGTCGGCTTCATCGCTTCAGTTATTGGAGCGATAATTCTTTTGGTTTTATACCATTTGATCGTTCGCCGCACCCATCGCGCCTAGCGTATCGAAACGGTCAATGTCCGTATCAGCTCCCGCAACGCCGCCGGGTTCTGGGGCTTCGCGTGATTGAACTTGCACCCAACCTATAAGCCGTTCTTAATATCGTCACGGTCGCGCGACGCTGTGAAGACGACGTTGGGGATGATCGCCCGTTCCGGGTTGCCTTTGAGGAATTCAAGCACCCCGAACGCATCCACCTTTGGCATCTTCAAATCCGTCATCACAAACGTCGGATAGGCATACGTTTGCCGGTCGGCGAACTTCCCTTCCCCCGTAAAGTAAGCGGCTTCGGCACCGTCGCACGCGACATGGATCGCGTCCCTCCACGTCCACCGCGCGGAGCCCGCGCTCGGTCAGGATTTGGTCGTTCTTTTCGTCCTCGACCACGAGAATGGTGGCGAAATACCTTTTCATCTTAGGTCCGTTTTCAGCATCGCTTGTTCACCTTCGGCTGTGGACTGGTATTCCTTGACCGGCGGCACGCTGGACTCGGCCCAGTAGTGGAAAATCATTTTCAGCAACTCCGTCTGCTTCGTGATACCCGCGGGCTTGAGGAAATAACCATGCACACCCAATTGGAAGGCGAGCTTCACCTCGCTCGGCTGGTCACTGCCGCTCAAAATCACCGTGGGGACCACCTCGTAGATCCTATTGTCCGAGATCCAACGCAAAAAATCCGATCCGGCAACGCCTGGCATATGGTTATCCAAGAGGATGAATTTCGGCACCGGATAACCGGGCACGTGGCCGCCTCGGCACGCGCGCTGTAGATAATCAATTGCTTCCTCGCCGCTCCGCGCTGCGTGCACGTCATACTCCCGGCCACACTGGCGCAATGCGCGTTCGAAGAGGAACACATCGTCGGGGTTGTCCTCCACCAGGAGGATGGTTGAACGTTGCTCCATCCTCCACAATAGCGCGAATCCTCCCGAAAACAACCGCTACTCTTGCCACGGAAGGCTGAGCGACGATAATCGGAACGCATCTGGATTCCAGCCTAAAAGCAAGGAATGCGGACGTGAATGTAGCCAAAAGGTGAAGGACGCTCTCACGCGTTCACTGGCCGAAGCGGCCCAGGCTGAAAGGTGTCGCTCAAGCACGCTTCCACTGCCGTCCCAACGGCAGGAGTTCCGTGTTCTTGTGCCATGTTGGTTGCACGCCGCAGGACCTCATTTAAATAGAACAAAATTAATCGTTTGATATCGGATCTGAAGTTAGCTTTTTCACGCGCACCCATTTTCCGTCCAGATATTCATAGATGCCCGCCAGCGGCAGGAGCCGCGCACGTTTGAAAAAATTCAGATAGCTCAATAATGAGATTCCCGCCTCTTCGATAGTGGCGTGATCGGAGATAATGCCACGTAGTTCGCAGTAAAGCATGTAACGCTGGACGAGCGGTGGCACGTTTCGTTGGAGCGTGAGTTGCTCAATGAGATAAACAGCATTGTCCTCGTGATGTTCAAGCAGGAATGCATAATCGTCGGTTTGCAGCGCCTCAGCCATCGCGAGAACGCCCCAGCGGTGAATCCGTTCCGGCACGATACTGGTAGTGCCCAGGGCTGACCAAAGTTTTTCCAGTTCCTGCTCGGTTTTGATGACGAGGATGAAATTCCGTTTACTATCAGCCGCGGCGCGGATCGCTTCCTCCCAATTGTCGGCGCGGCCATCCACGAGTTTAAGGGTGGTATAAGACTGCATGCCCTCGTTGTGCGACGGGAGAGGTAGGTTTTTCATAAATCGTTTTGGCTCCCGGTGGTGCATCAATACCATGAGCAGTTCCAGCCTGCGAATCAGTGCATCCAATTTTTCGCCACTCTCTTTTGCCTGGTAGTAATCTGCCCCCAGGGACAATACTTTTTGGATATTCGCTGGATCGAGCGAGGCGCTCAGCATGACCACGCGGAGATTGGGAAAATCTTGCTTTTGCAGCCAGGTCAGCACGCCGATTCCATCAATCCGGGGCATTTGGATGTCCAACAGCAGCAATTCGGGAAAAGGAAACTTTTCGCGATTTTCGTATTGGCGTACGCCGCTCAAATATTCCAGCGCTTCTACGCCATCCCGGACTTCCGCCACCGGCTTCAAACACAGGGATTTGTGTATCGCATTCCGGAGCAGAATACGATCCTCCTCACAATCGTCAACGACCAGAACTGGAAAGCGCAGCGCGGCATTCTTTTCCGTTTGCGCACGCACGACTTCCAAACGGGTTAATTCAGTTTCGAGTTCGACAATATTCATCATAATCCTATCTTTCGGAGGAGGGCCCAACATGAAAACTCTTTCCCAGCAAGTACACTGTAGAGCTAATCTTTGAGAAAGATACAGGAATCGCCATAAACTTATTCACCGCTGAACTACAAAACCCACCCAATTGTCTCGTGCCGCCTCACTTGGAGACGCACTTCTCGCATGGCTCCGGTTAGTTTCGGTGGGGTATTTACCCGTCGTTAAGTTAGGTCGCGGTATGCCAGACAACGGAAACCTTCGCATTTGACTTGGACAGGAACGGCCAGAGGCAGGGTTTTGTATCGTTGAGCTGGTTGGTTTTTGCTCACGCAGCCATACTGATAGAAATCGATAACATACGTTCATGCACTCCGCGAACAAATCCGGGTCGGGTTCTTTGCGGAACGGGCCTTTCGAAGGTGACCGCGTTAGGCAAAAACATCCGGCTGGTGTTCACCATAACGATTGTTAAAAACCGCACCGGTGAAACCGATTGGCATACGACATCCCATCATCTCCCTGCTGCTATGATTTGCTTGGAATGCGGCAACCCCGACCCCGGCTTGGAACCGTTCTGGGCTAAGATTTCTAAAATTTGAGACCGGATTTACGTTTCTGTCCAATCAATCACGCCCGAAAGCTCCGCAGACGTCGTGTAGTCCCGCCATTTGCCTTCCTGATCCAGGAATCCGAGGCACCGAAATTCCGCGCATCGAACCAATACTGGCTTTCCCGGTTCAGGCAATTTGCACTGTTGACTCTTTTGCTTTTGCATAAAGAAAATTCCGAAGATAACTCGCGCCAGCTTCGGCAGGTCAGCGGCGGGAGCAAAAGCTCGCAAGTCTTCGGCGCATTGTTTATTGCTCCATGCTCTTATAGCCCTGTCTCGCCTGAGTATCGTTGAAAAGTGTTTGCAATTCCTTTTCGCTGCGGCTGCTGCCAAAAAATATGCGGCCGAGGTTGCCTGACATATCCGCCTCCTGTGCGCCTTCAACGTAAATGCAATAAGTATTGGGCAAGAAATGCCCCTGTGAATCGGTGCTGCGGGCTACATGGATTGGCGCATTGAGAACACCCAGCGCGGTAAACGCTTTCTGATTTTGTTTCAACGTGTTTGCCTCGGAAATGATTTGCTCGGACAGCGCGGTATCGTAATGCCGTTTGATTTTCCAATACGAGAAGCTAATTCCCAGAGCGGCAATCGACAGGCCGAGAATCGCGCCAGAAATCAACGCCGTTTTCCAGATCTGCCGCCCCCAGCAGCGACTGGCCTCTGCGCTGGCCTCCTGAACCTTTTGAAGCGACGGAACCACTTGCTTGCTCAACTCCTCGGTGCGTTTAAGAAACGGCTCAAGAACCTCGCGATTGATGGATGCCTGAATTATGCTTTCGAGTCTCTGCACAATCCCTTTGGTATCCACCTGCGAGCCAAGATTTTTCAACATCAGTTCGATGCACGAAACCGTTTCATTGCATTTGGCAATGGTGATTTTGCAAAGTTCATCGGTTTTTTCCGCGTGATTGCTAATGGAAACATCGCGGCCCTCAATTGTGTTGGCGAGTAATGCGATTTCCTCCCGCATGTCCTGAATTGCCTGCACCGCATTTTGATTCGCCTCGATTACCTCCGTCGGGATGCGCTCGGAATAATGGGCGTACACATCGAGCACAAGGAAAAGTTGCGTGAAAAAGTTGCTGCTATCACCATCGGCGAAACGGTGATACACCTGCCGGGCCAGCTCCCGCTTTTCAGCGGGATAGGCCGCGAGCATTTCTTCAAAAAGTTTTGGCTCGATCATACTGCTCCTTTCAAGTGGCAAAATTCACTTTTGCTCCGCGCTTCACCGTCATGGGGTCGCCGATAGGTGGAACGATTTTTGGTTTGATGTTGGCGGCTTCAACGGCGGGTAAGAGTTTGGAGGCAATCTGGTCATACTGGCTGAATAACTGCGCCAGCCAATCCTGCAAGATGCCTCGCGCCATGATGTCAAAGCCCAGCTTGTCGTTGCTCACGGCTTCGCTGAACGGAATCCCGCGCTGCTGCTCGGCCTCCAGTTTTGCCAACCCAAGTTTCACAAATTCCGAAAGCACCGGCACGGTGATATTCACCGCGCCCTGGCTGAACAATTCCTTTTCCAATTCGCTGCCATCAAACATCCGCGTCCGCGGAGCGCGGGCTGGATTGCGGACAATGACGTAATCCACCTGCCTGCCGCAAAACTGGCAGACTGCATCAAGATTGCTCATTACGTCCAAGTCGTCCAACGGGAAAACCATGAGCGTGATGCCGATATTCTGCTGGCTGGCGATGTCAAAGAAATGGGTGGCCGACAACGCTTTCATCAGTTGCGCGTCCAGATGTGCCCGAGGATCAACGAGCGTCACCGGCTTGGCCGTTGTGCGGCGCAAGATGGCAATGAGTTCATCGAGGTCGTCGGCCTGGCCGATCAAAGGCGTGAGCTTTACTTGAGCGGGGAATAACCGGGACAATGTTTTATTGTCCCCATCCAAGTCAAAGCCCTGCCACTGGGTGCCGTGCAGATTGAGCCAGCAGGCGCGGGCGACTGCTTCGATACTTTTGCCCATGTTTCCTTTGGCTTGCATGGGCAGAATCAGGCGATATTTAAATGTTTTCATAGATGTTGGTGTTGAATCGATGTTTTACTGGCATTGGTTGTGTTTGTGGTTGCGGTGTGGGGGTGAAAGCTGAATTTACTTCGGTGGGTTCCAGCGCATGGCGGTTGCGCGGGCGGCGGGCAATGGCCCGCTCGCAAAAACGATAGACGGATGGAAATGTGACGGACACGCCATGTCGATTGAGCCATTGCGCAATTTGGCGGTAAGTCCAGTGCTTGCGGCGCAACGCGAGAATCGCTTCACGATGTGCCTCTAATTTGCTGCGCGTGCTGCGCTCCTTCTCGTTTTCGGCTTGTTGCTGCAAATTCATATTTGCCTATTTTTCATGCCAATATTTCCGTCAGACGTTTGCGCAACTGTTACGCAACAGTTGCGCAACAGCGCGGCCCTTGCCGCGCCCCTTTAGCTGTGCTAAGGGAAGATGTCTGACGGAATTATTGGCTTTTGATTCTGGCTTCATAGCTGTGTGTATCGTTGCCATTACGATACGGTGACTGAATTGAAGTCGGTTAATGGATAGTGGGAGGATTCTGGCGGTGTACTCACGAATAGTGGCTTCAAGGTGATGACGAGAGACAAATCCCGGTTAAGCTGGCCTGTATGTTAAGAGTTATTGCCAGCCGGAATGCGAAGGAATATTTCAAAGAATCTTTGAAGCGGGAGGACTACTACAGCGAAGGTCAGGAGATCAGTGGCGATTGGCAGGGTATCGGAGCGCAAAAATTGGGGCTTTCGGGAGCGGTCACTACCGAAGCCTTTGAATCGCTGTGTGAAAATAAAATGCCGGGCACTGGTGAACGGCTGACGCAACGAAACAAGAGCAATCGGATAGTGGGCTATGATTTCAATTTCCATTGCCCAAAGTCGGTTTCAGTTGCTTACGAATTTACGAAAGATGAGCGGATTCTGGATGCCTTCAAAATCTCAGTGAACCAGACCATGCGAGAGATTGAATCCGAAATCAAAACTCGGGTGCGGAAAAATGGGGCAAATGACAATCGGACAACTGGAGACATGATTTGGGCAGAGTTCATTCACTTCACGGCGCGTCCGGTCAACGGCGTTCCTGATCCCCATTTGCACGCGCACTGTTACGCTTTCAATACGACATGGGATGACGCGGAAGAGAAATGGAAGGCGGGACAGTTCCGAGATTTGAAAGCCGATGCGCCGTATTTTGAAGCGGCTTTTCATGCACGGTTCGCCAAGCAACTTGCGGAATTAGGCTATGGCATTGAGCGCACGGCCAAAGCGTGGGAACTGACTGGTGTGCCGCAACGGGTGCTGGATGAGTTTTCCCAGCGCACGAAGCAAGTCAAGGAAAAGGCAAATGAATTGGGTCTTACCTCCGCCAGGGAAAAAGACGGGCTGGCGGCAATGACCCGTGAACGCAAACAGAAGAATCTTTCAAAATCGGAATTGCGTGAACTGTGGGACAGGCGCATTTCAGCCGATGAGCGGACGATTATTCAAAATGGTCTCAGCAATCAAGTTTCCGCCGCGCCTAGGATTTCGGAAATGAACGCGATGGATTTCGCCGTGCAGCATTGTTACGAACGCGCCTCCATCGTTGCCGATAAAGAACTGCTGCGTTCGGCTCTGCGTTATGGTGTCGGTGACGTAGATGTGGAACAGACTAAACGCCAGCTTTTGCGCGATGAGTTCATTCGGGAAACCGTGAACCATCGGCGATGGCTCACGACCAAGGATGTGCTGGCGGAAGAAAAGCGGCTGATTGATTTTGTCGCGGATGGGAAAGGAAAGTTCAAACCGTTCGGGTCGGTAAAATACCAGTTTCAAAATCCAAAATTGTCCGATGAGCAACGCAACGCCGTTCGGCATGTTCTGCAAAGCCCGGATCGTATGACGGCCATTCGGGGCGGCGCGGGCACTGGCAAAACGACGATGATGAAGGAAGCCGTGGCCGCGATTGAATCGGGCGGGCAGAAGGTATTCACCTTCGCACCTTCGGCAGAAGCCTCACGCGGCGTTCTGCGGTCGGATGCCGGGTTTGCCAACGCGGAAACAGTCGAAGCATTGTTGCAAAACCCAAAATTGCAGGGGCAGATTCAGGGGCAGGTGATTTGGATTGATGAGGCCGGACTTTTGAGTGCCCGTACGCTGGCGCGAGTGGCGGATCTGGCCGAAAAAGAAAATTGCCGCATCGTTCTTTCCGGTGACACGGCACAACATCGGGCGGTTGAACGCGGCGATGCTCTGCGGATTTTGGAAAAGCACGCGCATTTGCAGGCGGCTGAACTGAAAGAAATCTGGCGGCAAAAGGCGGATGCTCATAAAGCCTTGATAGCCGATTTGCAGGCCGGTGATTTGGAGAATGCTTTTAAGCGACTGGACAATCTTAAAATGCTGCGGGAGTTTGCGCCCGAAGAACGCCATGAAGCGTTGGCGAATGATTACGTCGCCGCCGTTCTGAAAGGCAAGTCAGCCTTGGTGATTTCACCCACGCATGTTGAAGGCGAGCGCGTGACTATTCGAATACGTGAACGATTGAAAGAGACCGGAAAGTTGCGTGGCGAAGAACGGGAATTTGTTCAATTCAAAAACCTGCAATGGACGGTAGCGCAACGTAGCGATTCGCTTAATTACCAGCCAGACATGATTATTCACTTTCATCAAAACACCCCCAGTTTCAGCCGCGGCGAACGGGTCAGGGTGAAGCAGCGAAACGGGCAATCAGTGGAAGTCGAGCGTGAGAATGGCGATGTCGGATTGCTGCCTTTGAATGCGGCGGCGCATTTTCAGGTTTATGAATCCCGAACGATTGCCCTGACTGCGGGGGACATTGTGCGGATTACGCAGAATGGATTTACCCAGGACAAACAACGCCTCAATAATGGCGATTTGAAACAGGTCAAAGGCTTCACCAAGGATGGTCACATCAAACTGGCCAATGGTTGGGTCATTACGAAAAATTTTGGGAATATGACGCATGGTTATTGCGTCACGTCTTACTCCTCACAAAGCAAGAGCGTCGATTGCGTTTTCGTCGCCGAAAGCTGTGAATCGTTTCGAGCCGCAGATCGCGAGCAATTTTATGTTTCGGTCAGCCGGTTCAAAGAAGCACTCATGATTTACACGGACGACAAGTACCAGTTGCTAGAGTCCGTCCATAAATCCTCACATCGGCCTTCCGCGCTGGATTTGGTCACTCAGAAAATTGCCGAATCAACGAAGGATGCGAAGATTGCCGTAGAGCCGAAATCCGGCCAAAAAGTTGAAGTGGAAATCTCTAAAAATAGAGGACGCTGGCAGAGACAAAACGCGCAGCAAATGGCGCGGGGAGTTAGAATATAAAAGTCAACTTTTCGTTTGCCAATCAGGCTCGCGATCGTCTTTTGCGAAATCGTTTTACTATTTCTGCCGGATAAAGTGAATCCGTTGAAACGTCGAGGATTGTTGCCAAAATGAGTAATTCCTCGTCAGAGACGTAACGAATTCGCGACTCAATTTGTGCCAGCGAAGAACGACTCACATCCCAACCGATTAATTGACAGCGCGCAGCGAATTCTTCTTGAGTCAGCCCGAGCGCTTTTCGCGCAGTTCGAATATTTGGGCCAACAACGTTAGCTAATAGTTTTGTTCGGGGCATGCTCGAAAAATCGAGCTTGACCTTAACTTTGAAATACTATTTTATTGTTATGCCAGCATAACACATGGTTGAAATGCGGCTTGGGAAAATGAAATGGACTCTTGCGAAGGCGGTCGGAGTGAGTCACGCGAAAGCGCGACACTTGTCACCTCTTTTTAATTTCTTTGCGCGCTTCTGTGATAATTGCAGCCAGATCAACCTGCAAAGCACTTGCAATTTTCAAAACGGTTTCCAACGTCGGATTTCGCTCTCCATTTTCCACGTAGGCGATCATTTGCGGAGAAAGTCCCGATTCCTGGGCAACGAAATACTTGGAAAGCTTACGGCGCTTCCGCTCCTGTTGCAGAAGGGAAATAATCTTTGCACAAAGTGGCTGAACGCTTCGGTCCACGTCCGAGGATTACAGGAGAATGAGGTTGACAGTGAATTTCACTATGGTGGAATAGCCCCCGACAGCGGGAGAAATGGATAAAAGATATGGAATTTGGGCTGCCAGTGCGTGTTGGGGAAAGCAAACCCGATTTGGAAACCAAGCGTCAGATACTGGAGAAGTTGGGAAAAAGAAAAGAATTCTTAGAACGCGGACCCGTGGGCGGGGATGTTTGCGCGGAACTCAATCCTGATGTCATCGTGATCTCGGATGACCAGAGCTGGTTGTTTGAAGCGCAAAATTCACGAGCCTCAGCATGGTTACATAGACGGTGTGGAACGGGGACAGACGGGCCCGATAGCCGTGAACGAATGCGGGTGCATCCCTGTGAATCTCCGAAGATTGTTGCGGAATTGAAAGCCGCGGGATTCGCTGTGGTTCCTAATGATCTATGATGCCCGCCAAATTCAACAGATGTGAAGGTTGCCGTTACAATCCTTCACTTTTCCGTTCTTGTAGGGAACACGGCCAGCCTTTCACCGCTTTGAAATTGAGGCCCGACTTTGCTTAAAGCTATGTTTTTTGGAAACAAGTCCTCAAGCGGCACGCCCAAGACGCGAGACAAAAAGAGCATTTCACAGTCTGGCACGCGCCGTCGCTGCAATTCCAAATTGGCCAAGGAATCTCGGCTGACATTCCAGCCGCGCAGTTGGAGCTTTGTGGCCAAAGATTCTTGCGATAAGCCTTTCTTTACTCGCCATTTCTTCACCTGTGGCCCGATCAGGTTTAATGCCTTTGTCACCGAGAGGACGGTAGGGGAATTAAATGAAAACTACGTGTTGGCACCAACACACTTGGAAGAAAGCTCTTGCGCTCCGCACGGAAAGGTCTTAGAACTTTCTCGCGTGATGAATCTGGGGCACTGGAACGCAACCGCCGACTTTATGGATGTGCAAGACGGCGAAAGGGTTCACGTTGTCGTGCTTCTCCTCCGGTTTTTCAATTCAACAATCATTCCTGATTTTTTCGCAACGCCAACATTTTCGCCTTGGACTACGGATGTCCAAGGGCTGCTTTTAAGATTTTACAAAAACTGATCGTCAATCGCCGAATTAAGGAAAGGGAACCTATGAAAAAGATGGCTTGGTTTATCGTTCGAATTATTCTTTTGGCTTTGCTCGGCTTCGCACCGATGGTTCTCCACGCTCAACTTACCCCGCCCGACTGGCCGACCAATATCAGTTCGTGGGGATTCGATGATACCAATACATGGATGAGCGACTTGGGATACCTGCCACTTTCTTTTACCAACATTAGCGCAAGCGGCTTGGGTAATGGCGGTTCGCTGCTCGTCGATACCAATGTACCGGCCTGGCTGCAATACAATGTTTTTGAGAAGGACGGCTGGACGAACCTAACCGTGGATCAAGGGGCCATCACACTTTGGTTCGCACCAAGTTCTTGGGCGAGTACGAATGGAGGCACCGGCCCAGGTGCTTGGGGGCGATTAATTGAAGTCGGTGAATATACCACAAACGCCTCCTATGGCTGGTGGAGTCTTTTCCTCGATCCAGGTGCCACCAACATCTATTTCGCAGCTCAGACGAACAGTGGTGATGGAGCCATGTCAACGTACCTTTCCGCGCCGATTGCATGGAATACGAATGAATGGCATTTCATCGCTCTCACGTACTCCGCCACGAATTCAGATTTGTATTTGGACGGTCTGCTAATGACCAACGGACTGCCCGCGACCATTCATCCCGGCCTCGACGTGTTGACCAACGGATTCTACGTCGGTTCAGATGTCACTGGAACGTTGCAGGCGCATGGCCTGTTCGACGATATTTACACTTACAACTATCCGCTGGACGCGGGTACAGTTAGTAATTTGTATCATTGGGAACTTCCCTTTTACGAACTTATTCCTTGGAACACAGTGCCGAAAGCAAACATTCAGTCCGGCCCTTCATTACCCTCAACTGTCCCCACATTCAATGCCGTTACCGGTTCCGGTATTCTCATCGCATTGAGCACGAATACGACCGGTTGCGTATCCAGTAGCAATATTTGGATAACAAATTTTACGGCGGCGGTCGTCGGCACGAACATGAGCATTACGTTCACACTCGAAGGAGGTTCAAATGGGGTTCCGTACGATGTCTTTGCGAATTCCGTTCTTGATTTTTCCAACACCACCAATGCTCCCTGGGCATGGATGGGGCAGGGATACCAGTGCGTGACCTACACGATAACCAATCTTCCGATAGGCGCCTGTTTCCTGATTCTGGGAAATCCCACCGACTCGGATTCTGACGGATTAACAGATGCTTATGAACGGTTGGTATCTAAGACTGACCCAGACAATCCCAATAGCAGCGGCGACGGAATGCTGGATGGGTGGAAAGTGCTTTGGGGTATGAGTCCCTTGATCAACAACACGGCCCAACCAAGCGAACGGAATAATTACATTTACGATGGAACAGGACGGTTGGAAGTGGACAGCGGCATTGAAAACGAAATCTTCGGCTTCGACGGCGAAGGAAATATTCAGTCGGATCAACCCTAATTAACGCACGGCCATGAAAAAGCTTTTTTCTCTCCTCTTGTGTTTCGCGGCGGTAAATTTGTGGGCTCAGGACGATTCTGCCCCTGGACGAGTATTCGTTGCCGGTTCCAATCCGCCCATTGAGCAAAACACCAATGCGTTTCAGCCATTGTTCCAGCCGCAATTCAATCCAGTGACTCAAGGCTCCGGGGCGATTGCCGAGCAGATCACGCCGGACATTCAAACATTAGCTGGGAATCTCGGATACGATCCAACGCGCATTTTCAATTACGTCCACGACCAAATTAAATACGTGCATTATTTCGGGTCACTGAAAGGTGCTGAAATGACTTTATTAGAGCGTAGCGGCAATGATTTTGATCAATGCGCTCTATTGTCAGCTTTGTTACAGGAGTCGGGCTATTCACCGGGCTATCAATTCGGATACATGGAGATGCCTTACGACGACCCGACCAATTATCAGGACGTTCATCATTGGCTTGGACTGTCCCTGCAAAACACGAATTTCACTGGCACAACACTCAATTATTTTTCCTATCTTCTTGGTAGTCGTGGCTTTTATACACCTTTTGGCTACTTTACCGGCGATACCAATACGCTCATTCTGCCGCGCGTTTGGGTAACGCTCACGATGGGAGGAACCAATTATTATCTCGATCCTGCATTCAAGGTGAGCTTGCCGGTGAGCGGAATCGATCTGAGCAATGCAATGAGCTTGAACACGAATACTCTGTGGACGACGGCGGGAGGAACAGATACCGGCTCCTCCGTGAGCGGCTTGAACGAGGCTGCTTTGCGGACAGCCTTGAAAAACTGTAACAGCAATCTTTTGGCTTATATGTCCAACAATCTGACCAACCCGACAGTTGCTCAGGTGGTTGGCGGACAACAGATCATATCCTCGGTGGGCTCGCCTCTTCCAACTTCGCTGTTGTTTCCCGTTTTCACGAACAGCTCATATCCGCTTGTGAACTGGACGAATCAGCCAACCGATTTCATGAGCACTTTTTCGATTAGCTTTGGCGGAACAAACCAAACATGGTTCACGCCACAGTTGGAAGGACAGCGCATCTCCCTGACTTTCGACACCAATGGTCTTGGCCAGATTTGGCTGGACGATTCCAATGTATTGCAAACCAGTAACACCGGGACATCCAATACCATTCCCGTCACCCTCACTGCCCGCCATCCTTATGGCGGCTGGAACAGCACTCTCAACATTCCGATCGATACCGGAATAGATGATGAGACGAACAATACTGCTCTGTATCAGAGAACCAATTCCAGCTATGCTATCATGTACGGTTTTGAACCCAGCCCTCAATGGTTGCAGGAACGCCAGCAAAAGCTGGACGCCTACCGGGCGGCGGGCCTTTCGGATTCATCCCGCCAGGTGACGACTGAAACTTTGAATGTCATGGGCCTTGGCTGGATGGTGCAAACCGAGTTGTCGCACGAATTATTATGCCAGGAATGGGGGCAATTGCCACACCATCATCACCGTTTCGGGCGCATGGGACAGGAAAAAGGGCATGGCTACTTCGTGGACGTGTATTTGCAACAGGACGCCACCTTTCCCAGCACCGGCTACGGGACCTCGGACCAAACCGCTCAATACCAGGTTTTCGATGTGAGCAGCTATATTTGGAGCGCAATGGAGCATGGTATCATTGAACAATTGCAGAACAGTAACTTGGTCGCCGCCTCTACTGTAAAGATGCTTCAAATCGCCAACACCAATTCGCAGACTGTGTACATGGCGAGCAGTGCCAATTGGTCCAGCATTCGGGGAAGTCTCGTCAATTATGGGGCCACCACGAACACACTGAATAACCTCATCAGCCAGGGATTCATACTTTTGTTGCCTCAGAACGGCTCCAACCACGTCGCTGGTGCGGGCACATGGGCGGGGAATGGCTATGTGGAACTCGGAGTGTCAGGCGGTGGTCGCATTATGGGCATGATCATTGGTGGCAGCTACAATGGCGGATTCGATTCAAGCCCCACCGCGACAGTTAATCCAACCTACGTCTCTTTCTCGGGCGACAACCAGCCAACATCATTCAGCTTACCGCCCGCAAACTTATCGCTAAACTTATCATACGGAGCGGATCCCGTTAACTTAGTGGATGGAAGTTTTGAAATCCAAGCCACCGATCTTTCGATTGGCGAAGAGGAGCCGCGAGGGCTGAAACTCTTTCGATATTATTCAACTGCTCGACGTAATTCGAATCCTGCGGGAATGGCTCCGGGATGGCTGCATAGTTTTTATTGCAATGCTTTGCCCATTAGCAATCCGGAAGCAGGATTGGGCAGCGCAACTGTCCAACAGATGGCTCCGATGATTGTCGCTGCTTATGCTGCGCTTAATTTGTACAACAACGTCAACCTTGATCCCAAAAATTGGGAAATGACAGCGTTGATTGCCAAATGGGGCATTGACCAACTCGAAAACAATGCGGTGTCCGTGAACTTGGGCAAGCAAACGATGCAATTCGTGAAGCAGCCAGATGGTTCCTATGTGCCACCGGGTGGCATCACGCAGACACTGGTGCAGACAAATGGAGTTTATTGGTTACAAGAGCGTCACGGAAGAATATTCAAGTTTGGTTCAACCGGCCTTCTGACGAACATTGTTGACCAGTATGGCCAGTCTATGAAATTCACGTACAATTCCAATAATTTCGTTACGAACATTGTGGATTGGAAAGGCCGCAGCCTCATTTTCAAATATGCTGGCGGGAATGTGCTAACCAACATTTCCGACAGCACGGGCCGTTCCGTTTCGTACGGCTACACCGGTGGAGATTTGAGTTCCTATACCGACCCAGAGCAGAAAACGTACACTTATGCGTATGATACCAATCACGAAATTATTGCGACGTACGACGCCCTCAATCGACTGGTTGTTACCAACTATTATGACGGCAACGGCCACATCACTACCCAACTCACCGAGGGCGACACAAACAAAACGTGGCAGGTACTCGCCTCCGGTTATCAGACTGTGGAAGTTGATCCGGCTGGCGACCAGCACATTTTGACTTATGACAACAAATTGCGTTTAATCGCCGAGCAGGACGGCATGGGCAATGTGACACAAACGGCATACGATGGGCAGGATCACGTCATCCAGACGATTTCACCTTTGAATGAAACGAACCGGTTCATCTACGACGGAAACAACAATCTCGTGGAAACGATTGACCCGCTTGGATACAGCAACGTGTTCACCTTTGACTCACAGAACCGGATGATTGCCTCGACCGATGGCGACGGCCATACGAGCCATTTCGGATATAATGTGCAATTCAGCCTTACCGGTTCCACTAATGGAAATGGCGATTATTTCACGCAAACCTATAACGCGGACGGAACACTCTCCAATCGCACCGATTCAGCGGGCACGACAACTTACGGCTATGACGGCAATGGGAAGCTTAATAGCATTAGCTATCCCGGCAGTCTCGGAAACGAGAGTTTTGTGAACAACACTTATGGCGATCCAACGAGCCACACCGACGCTCGCGGGTTGATTACAACATTCGCCTATAACAACCGTCGCCAGCTTACGAATACAATTGCACCAACCAATGTCACGACCAAGGTTTCATTCGATGCCAACGCGAATGTCTTGACCACGACTGATGCCCGAGGTTTTGTCACGAGCAATAGCTGGAGTGTAACGCGACATTTGCTCACGACAACATTGCCGGCGACCTCGCAGGGGACACCCGTCACTATCAACGCTTATGATTCGCGTGACTGGCTGGCAAACGTTCAAAATCCGTTGAGCAAAACCACCTTCTATACCAATGATGCCGCCCATCGTCTGATCGCCAGTACCGATCCGCTTCAACGGACAACCACGTTCGGTTACGACAACGATGGAAACCAAAAAACCATAACGGACGCTGCACTTCACCAAATTCTTCAGACCTGGGATGCGCGCGGGAAATTGATCCGAACGCTTGATGCCGCGACAAACACTGTGAACAAAATATATGATGGGGCTGGCAATCTCGTTTATCTCACCAATCGAAATAATAATTTGTGGCGTTTTCAATATGATGGGGCCAATCGACTCACAAATACCATCAGTCCGCTTAATCATTCTTCCAGTCAAGTTTACAATAATCGGGGACTACTCCAATCGAGTACCGATCCCATGTTGCAGACCACTACGCTTGGATACGACGCTCTTGGGCGCATGACCAGCAAGGCCGACAATGTTGGCACGAGTGGCTATACGTACGACGGAAACAATAATCTCACGTTGCTGACGAACGTCGGAACGGGAATCAAACTTTCATGGGGCTTTGATGCTTACAATCGCTCCACCAGCTTCACAAATGCTGCGGGATACGTGATTCAATACAAATATGACGCCAACGGAAATCTCACAAATTTGGTTTATCCCGGCAACCGAACGGTCACTTATTTTTACGACAGCAACAACCGGCTCACGAACGTGATGGATTGGGTAGGGCGGCAGACGACCTACACATACGATCTTGCCGGGAAATTGATCGATGTCGCGCGGCCTAACAACACGTTGCGCTCCATGAATTATGACGATGCAGGCCAACTGACTAATATCGTCGAGCAAACCACGGCAAAATTTCCAATTGCGTTCTACACGATCCATGATGATCTGGCTGGGCGGGTAGACTGGGAATTTAAGGGGCCGCTGCCTCATCCGTTCACGCCGCCTACGCGGAGCATGACGCATGACGCTGACAACCGCTTGGCGACGTTCAACGGGACGAGCGTAACCCTTGATGCAAACGGGAATCTCACGTATGGTCCTCTCACGAACAACTCGTTTGGAACATATACATACGATGCGCGCAATGAATTGGTAAGCGCGGGCGGAATCAGCTATGGCTATGATCCCGCTGGGAGCCGCACCTCCCTCACCAACGGTTCCACCGTCACGACTTTTGTAGCCGATTCGAAGAGTTCCCAGATATTGATGCGAATCAATAATGGCACAACAAACTATTATATTTATGGGAAGGGTTTGGTGTATGAGATCGACGAAACGGCCACGACGACTAACACCTACTTCTATCATTTCGATTCGCGGGGAAGTACAATCGCTATCACGGATGGCAGTGGAAATCCGACCGACCTGGTGGAATACAGCCCTTATGGAACCATCACCTATCGCAGTGGAACCAACAGCACGCCATTTCTTTACAACGGCCGTTTTGGAGTGATGACCGACGCGAATGGCCTTCTTTACATGCGCGCCCGATATTACAATCCTTATATCTCTCGATTTATCAATCCTGATCCGACTGGGTTTTCTGGCGGATTGAATGCTTATGCCTTTGCTGACGGAAATCCAATCAGTCTTGATGACCCGTTCGGGTTGCACGGAAATCCGGTTTCTGGTCCTAACGGTGAGGTAGGACCCTCCAGTCCGTTTTGGCCGGGCGGCGTGTTTTACATACCGTCGCCTCCGTCACAGGCTGATGTTATAGCTGTAAATTTCCTTGAGGGCGCGACTATCGGCGTAGTTTCAGCGGGCGTGGTCGTAGTTGGGGCACCGATTCTCGTCGCGGTTGGCGTTCCCGCGTCAGTTGTGACCGGCGGTTTACTTATAGTCGGGAGTACTGGTGTAGTCCTCACCACAGCCAGCATAATTAACAATCCATCTGCCGCTAATATTTCTTTTAACGCCGGAGGGCTCACGGGAGGATTTTTAGTAGGTGGTTTGTCTGGTAACTCGGTTGCGGGAAGTCTGAGCCCGCCTGGCTACCAGCCGAGCGGAGCGGTTTCACTCGGGTCTGACTTGGCTATGGCTTGGACAGGGCCAAGTGGAAATGTAAGCCCTATTGCGTTTTTGAATGACTGGATATCCCCGAATGCTCCGATTGGGCCAATGTCAACAGGCCCATCTACCCTCGGTGCAATGTTCACAGTCGGCGGAGCAGGAAGTGGCCCATCGGGTGGATATTCGCTATTTGCAAGCCCGGTAAAATGAACACGTAATGACGCTACCTAGACTACTTGTAACAACTCTCTGGATCGCCACTGGTGCCGTTTTGAGTTCGGTATTTGGAAAAAACTGGGGTGCTGTCGGTTACGTAATTGGATTTTTGCTTGGAGCGTGCGGCGCGTTCCTTTTGACATGGCTAATCGTTTTAACCCAAAATCTGTTACTGAAACCGTTCCCCGAATGTCGGAATGGAAAGTGCCGAACTTATCGAGATTACACTTGGAGAAGGGGAAGTATATACGGGCGGGAAAAAGGAGGGGTTTTTAGATACCGTTGCAAGTGTGGAGGCGAGTACATTCGGAAGGGGAACAGATTTCTACAGGTCTTAACTGACGGGAATACGCGCCCTTACAAGAAATATGAAGGCAAGAAGTGGGTTAACGACGCGCCATAAATGGCTTTCGGTTTGAGTCGGTTGTGAGAAATTGTTGCGCGTGATTGGTATAGGGTTATAGACTCCCATATCATATCCTCAAGATTTCAATTGGCCAATCAAGAATACAAAATGAAAATTCTTGGATTAAAGCGTATCTCCTGCTGCTTATGTCTGCTGATCTCAGTTTTCGTTGCTCATTCTGAGAACTTCTTGGAGCAATTTCCGTTGCGCGAAAAGACCACTTATTTCGATTTCCGGTATAAGCAACACCCTGAGAAAATAAAAGCCATTGCGAGATTTGCTGATGGTTTCATTCAAATTGTAAACCGCGATTTTTTCAAGGCTGATTTTGATTATCCAATTCGTGTATTGGTCTTGGAAGATCGCGAGAGCTTTCAGCGATTTCTTCGGCAGCAATTTGGCGTCACTGATCCGCCAAACTTCGGAATCTTTTTGTTTCGATATAATTTGTTCGCGACCTATGAGGAGTCCGGCCTGGGAACTTTTGCCCATGAGATCATGCACCCTCTTGTTGAACGAAATTTGAAGGATCGCCCGATTTGGGCCATCGAGGGAATCCCCACATTTTTTGAGAAATTCTACGGTCACTGGCAAGACGACACGTTAGTCGTCCATTGGGGATACGAGAATCCGTGGCGAATTGACATGCTTGGAACAAATTTGACCCGGCTCGATTTGAGACGGATCGCTTCCACCACGCAAACGCCGGGTGAATACCGTGAATCAGACCGTCGCTTAGTTTCAATGTTCTTGTGGAAACAGCACAAATTTAAGCGGTTTCTCGAGTTGATTCAAAAAGAGCAAAAGAAAGGATATGACAGCTATCTGGAAGCTGCAATGGAAATGCCAATGGATCGCATAGCTCCTCTTTGGCAGGAGTTTCTAAACTCCGTTGCGGATCAACGCAACGACATTCTGCATCTTCCTCCGAGTGCTATTTTGCCAGATGCGTCGGCATATCAAGAATTCGTTACAGCCTATGGCATACCGCCACCCGATAAATAGAGTTATTCGTTTCCGTCGGCGATTTTGAGCATTTCGTCGCGAGATATGCTTCGTTTCTTTCCACTTTCGGTCGTGGTGATTGCTACCTTAAAGCAATCGTCATAAAATGCGCGAACGCTTGCGGGAAGTTTGTTCATTCTGATGTACCAACACTGCCAGTTTCGGCACCAGTCTCCGTGCTTGTACTCAATCTGAAGCCGCATGGTTGGAAGGCCGCTCCGGACAATGAGTTTCCTAAATATCTTGAGGGGCATTCGTGGCGGCAGGTCTAATATCCCGTGCTTTTGAATGAGCCGGTGGAACGATTCAAGCGCACAATCGATGGTGCGTCGTCCCGTCTTCTGGCTGAAGTGATAGGTTTCCATGTCCGCCTTTTCGCTCCGCTTGAAATAAATCATACCGTCATAATCCCGGCAAAGCGCGACTCGAAATTCTGCCGGATAAATCTGAATTTCGATCACATTCAGCTTGGCCTTGCGCATGTCGAACGCAAGCGGCGCTTCAGACTGGCCCTTCAAGTCTCGCCCAATTGTCATGGCATCCATGCTGACGCACTCGGGAGTTTCCCGCAAGCCGGTTTAAATTGGTTACAGTTCTGCCGCGCTTGAAACCGCATCGCAGTTGTGTTATTTAATGTGTGAGACGAGGCAACTCGATTCTCTCTTACCCAATATGGGGCCGGACATATTCCGGTTTTCAAATCCCTGATAGGTCGGGCAACTGCCCGTTTTTCAAATCCTGCGTTTTCGCTGGATTGTGCTCAATTGCGAGCAACGACTGGAAACTTATGGACAACATTGTCGGGTATCGGGCGGAATTAAAAAAAGGTGACGCAAGCGACCACCGATGAACGGAGAGAATGACGCGAAAAATCAGTACACTTCGTGTACGCCCCGAGAACTTGGGCCTACAAGCCCACTACTCATTAACGCTTTTGAACGATCGGGCGGTATCTTTGTTGATTGAATGAAGCTGGTGAATCTGGCGCGGGGAAGCGGTCACTGGGTTGCGCCTTTTGCGAATAGAGAAAGGAAAACTATGCAAATAAAAGATGACGTGCCGGAATCGGATGCTCTAACGATCAGTAAAAGCGCCTCCGTCCTCGGCATTAATGAATTCAGCGTGCTTACCCGTGTTCAGGCAGGCGACATCATCGCCTCACGGCTCCCATCGGGGGAAATGGCGGTTCCCGTCAGCGAGTTGGAACGCCTTTCAAAACTTTCCATTTATTCGTTGGCCGTGCCGCCAGACCAGCCGGAAAGGATTTTACCTGACGCTCGCTTGGGTATCAGCCGAGAGTCTCGCGGCGGGTTGAAAGGGCACGGTGGCGAACATCGAGAGTACCGCGTACCGGGCGGTGATTTTTCGCACTTTACCGAATCTGAAATAAAAGGCTACCGAGCGGCATTTAGCGCCATCGCGGAGGAATTTGAATCCTTGGGCGAATTGAAAAAGCAGTTGGAAAAACCTGCAACGGTCGTTCCTGCGACTGAAAAGGAAATCTGCACTTCCAAGCTGGGGGTATGGCAAGTGCGTTCCACTTTGTTGAACCTGGGCCAAAGCGACATCCTGCTTTGCCAGAGAAACAACGAATTCGCGGCAATCGAACGTTTCCGTAACAATTCGCCCTATGCCAAAGCCAATGGCGTTGCCGAGATTTTGCTGGAAAGAAATGAGCCGCAAGAATTGGTGGCGGCTTTCGACGCCAACACGCGGCATACGCTGGCGTTCATGGCCAGCAATCAAACTGCCACGGCGCAAAGGATTATTTGGGGACAATACCAAGGGCATCGTCCCGCGCAATTGATGGAGGCGATTTCGGAGCGTTGCCGGTTGGCGGTCTCGGATGAGGAAACGATTTCGCAGACCCAATCAATGAAGCATTCACATTCAAACAAACAAGGCCACAATCGCGGCATGAGCATTTGAGGAGGATGTATGAACCCAGACATCGAACGGCTTTTGAATTTACGAAATCCTCCACAACGATTGACGGCGGCAGAGGCGGCGGGAAGGCTCGGCTATTCCCCGCATGAAATTCCTATTCTGATAGCCAGCAAACTGTTGAAGCCATTGGGACATCCCGCGCCTAACGGTCCCAAATATTTTTTAACGGCGATACTGGATGATTTGAAACGCGACGAGAAATGGCACGGCAAGGCAGCCGACGTGCTTCAAGAATACTGGCGTCATAAAAATGCCCGCAAGCTGGACTCGACGGGCAAACGGCAACCGCCATCGCCGCCAGTGCAAAATGAAGATTCAGAGGATTGAATCGAATGGCGCGAGCGGATCAATCGCCGCTCGCGCACCATGATTTGTTCATCCTTCAAACGGGTTGTTACTGTCATCGTCGGATTCAAACGTCCACCGGCTGGATGCTGATAGCGTTTTGCCGGGTGGACGAATCACCAGAACGAAAGTGTTACTGCGCTTGCGTTTCCCCCTACCAGCACGCCGCCCTAAAAACCAAGCGGTGAGCGGCACTACGGCATAAATAAACAATCCGCTCACGAGCCCGCCATGTTGTCGGATAAGCCAATCAATAAAATGCAAAATTGGATTCATAGCGCCTCCTCACGCATTCACGGCTTCCGCCACGGGTTCCAATTCTGCCACCTTGCCTTGCGCGAACAAGGCGCGGCGTTTTTCGTATTCGCTTAAGGCCGGGACTCTCACTTCTGGCACGTCGGCGTAGGCTTGATGCACGGCTCCGCTATTCTGTCCGAGGGCTTCCTGTGCGAAACGCTTCGGCATTCCGGCAAGCCGCGCCCGTTGTGCCCAAGCGTAGCGGTAGGAGTGAAGCGACACACCTTTGATTTTCAACCCCTCGCAACGCTGCTTGAACTCCGTCGCTCGGTCGCCTGCCCGAACGGTGCGCAGATAGGGAAAGAGCGGCCCATCGCTTGGCAGTGTCCGCAGAACCGTAGCCGTTTCCTCGTCAAAGAATTGCAACACCTTCGTTCCGGTTTTCTTGCGGCTGAACAGGATGGCGCGTTCTTTCCAGTTCACGTTTTCGGCGGTCAGGAGCGCGAGATCGGTTTGCGACGCGCCCAGATGCCACGCCAGTTGATAGAACGCCTTGCGCTCGGCGTTCTGCTCACGCGCGACAATCGCCTGATGTTCTTCCCATTTGATGCCGCGCTTGGCTTTGAACTGCACGGCGGGCCAGCGTTTCTTGGGCAACACCGGCCACGGCAACCAGCCCATATCAAGGGCGAAGTTGTGAATGCGCCGCAAATAGACATTGGTCGAAACACATCCGCATTCCAGCACTTTCAGGTAGTGCTCGGCTTTGGTTTCCAGCACTACGAGATTGCGGATGGAGTCGAAGGCTTTGTCTTTGATGGCCACGAGCCAGCGGCGTTGGGTGTCACCTGTCTTGAACTTCGGGATTTCGTCCATGACGTGCTGCCAAGTGCGCTTGGCGGCTTCCGGGTCGCCCGCCCGCCAATAGACGCGGGCCAGGTGGATGCTGAACGCCGGGGCTTCCTCATGTTCGTTCTTGGCGGCGACGAGGCGGTAGGCTTCGTCCTTGTCGC
>Ga0134126_10000050_pt1 | contig 150373 bp, 126 predicted proteins | sample KB31752_FD_96881 | JGI IMG/M metagenome (GOLD analysis project Ga0134126, IMG submission 96881) | Terrestrial soil microbial communities with excess Nitrogen fertilizer from Kellogg Biological Station, Michigan, USA - KB3-175-2 | ecosystem: Environmental > Terrestrial > Soil > Unclassified ... | reverse complement strand
GCTGGCGCAAAACAACACGCAACTGCCTGCATTCCTGACTCGGCATCAATCGCGCCGCCGCCCGCGCGATCGCCGGCGAAACTTCGATGAATCGAGCCACTGAAAGCCTCTTCGGGAAGCCGCCCGCTTGCGAACCGAGTCGGAGAAATTGAGATTACCGGGACCGGATTCATCCGAATAATCGGTGAACAGGCACGAATTCTCACGGCTATGTAGGCGTCTCATAAGCTCGTCCCGCTTCATACATCTCCAGCCGCGACCGATACTCCGCCTTCTCGTCTTCGCTCGCCAGTTCGATGGCACGGCGCTGATGCTCGATCGCCTCGGCGAACTGACCGGCGGCGGCGTAAGCCACCGCCAGCGTGTCGAGATGACCGGCGTTTTGCCACTGTGTTAACTCGCATGCCCGGCGCGCATGCTCGATGGCTCGCGCCGGATCGCGCTGCTCTGGGCGCGGAGTCGTCGCCCACAGCCAGGCGAGATTGTTGCAGGTGCGCGCATCGTCAGAATGGATACGTAACGCCTCCAAATTGTCCGCGATAGCCTGTTCGTAATGCCCCAGAATCGCGTGAATCCGGCCGCGATTGTGATAGATGGTCACATCGTTCGGCTCCAGTCGCAGCGCCTCGGTGTAATCGGCCAGGGCGTGATCATAGTCGCCGCGATCGGACAGGACGTTGGCGCGATTGTAGTAGGGCATGCTGAAGTTGGGAGATACCGCGATGGCGGCGGTGAAGTCGGCGATGGCCGCATCGAGATCGCCCCGGCGACGATGAGAGTTGCCGCGATTGTTCAGCGCGCCGGCGTGTTCCGGCTGCAAGCGAATCGCTTCGCCGAAGTCGGCGAGAGCCTGGTCCAGTTCGCCGCGCTCGGCGTGCGCGTTGCCGCGATTGTAGTAGGCGGGAGCGTAGGACGGTTCGAGGCGGATGGCCTCCGTGAAGTCGGCGAGGGCCGCATCAAGTTGGCCACGATGAGCGTGGACGTTGCCGCGATTGTGATAAGGACGCGCGTAGTTGGGATCGATCTTGATCGCTTGCGTGTAATCGGCCACCGCTTGATCGAAGTCGCCGCGGTCGGCGTGGACATTGCCGCGGCTGTTGCGAGCGCGAGCGTTGGCGGGATCGAGACGTAACGCCTCCGTATAGTCGGCTATGGCGCGCTCGTGATCGCGCAGACGCGCGTAGGTGTTGGCCCGATTGCACAGTGTCACCGCGTCGGACGGATCGAGTTTCAACGCCTCGGTATAATCGGCCAGGGCGCGTTCGTGATCGCCGAGATTGCAAGAGGCATTGCCGCGATTGGTGTACGAAGCAGGATCGCCAGGCGTCAGACGCAGGGCGGCGGTGTAGTCGGCGATGGCGGCATCCCAGGCGCCGCGCTCGACGTGGACATTGCCGCGATTGAAATAGATGGCCGCGTGATCGGGCTGTAGTTCGAGCGCGCGGTTGTAGTCGGCCAGCGCTTCGTCGTAAGCGCGGCGGCGAGCGTGGATGTTGCCGCGATGATGCCAGGCGGCGGCGTATTCGGGATGGAGGCGAATCGCCTCGGCGAGGTCGGCCAAGGCCTTGTCGAAGTCGCCGTGGTCGGCGTGCGTGTTGCCGCGCAGCAGGTAGCAACTGGCATTCTCGGGTGACAGGGCGATGGCCTCGGTGAAGTCGGCGATCGCCGCATCGAGATCGTCCAACGCGGCGTGTACCAGGCCGCGATCGTTGTGCAAAGCGGCGCTCGGTTCGAGGGCTAGCGCCGCCGTGTAGTCGGCTAGAGCGCTCTCGTGTTGGCCCAGGGCGCTGTAGGCCGCGGCACGATCGCAGAGCGCACGGACGCTGTTGGGATCGAGTTGCAGGACGCGCGCGAAGTCGGCGATGGCGCGCGGATATTCGCCGAGCAGCGCGTGCGTTTTGCCACGGTTGCCGAAGGCCCAGAGGTTGCGCGGATCGAGGCGAATCGTCTCACTGTAATCGGCGAGGGCCAGGGAGTGATCGCCCTTGCCGAAGTGAGCGTTGGCGCGATTGAACAGCAGCACCGTGTCGCGTGGAGCCTGACGCAGCGCCTCGGTGTAGTCGGCGATGGCGCGATCGTAATCGTTCTTCTGCGCGTAGGCCAGGCCGCGATTGGCGTGCGCTTCGACATTGCGCGGCTCCAAACTCAGCGACACGGTGTAATCGGCGATGGCTTCGTCGAGGGCGCGGTTGCGCGAGTGGATCAGGGCGCGGCGACGGTAGAGCGAGGCGTCGGCGGGTTGTAACTCGATGGCCCGCGTGAAGTCCACCGTGGCCTTATCGAACTCGCCCTGCCGCGCGTAGGCATTGCCGCGATTGATGAGGACGGCCACCTGGTTGGCATCGACTTCGAGAGCCGCCGTGTGTTCGGCGATGGTAATCTCGTGCAGGTCGTGTTCGATGTGGCGGATGCGTTCGCCGGCCTCGGGCAACTGCGACAGGCGATCGAGTACGATGCCGATGTGTTCCGGCCGGCCGACGATGGTCCAGATGGTGCAGTCAGCGAGCAGTTGCCGCCACGGTTCGGGCAGCAAGAGAAGATCGCCGCTATCCGGGTCGGCCCGGCCTGCCAGGGCGAAGGCGCACAGTTTGCCGAAACTGTAGATGTCGGAGTGCGGTCCGACCCACACTTGCCCCTTGGGTCGGCCGATCACCTCGATGGGAGCGTAGGCGATGGTGCGGGCGACGCTGCGGCCCAGCGTCGTCTGCGCGCCGGCCGAGGGATTGCTAGCACAGGCGTGGATCAGCGCGCGCTTCAGGGACAGGCCGGTATCCAACAGCTTGACGCGCCAGCGCGTAGCCATGACCGGCGGGACGCCGGTCTCACTCTCCTCTACAGCGAGGGATGGCGCGGGCGGTAAGCGACGCAGCAGCACAGCGGCCGGTCGCAGGCTGCGGTGGAGGATGCCGCGTCCGTGAACCGCTTGCAGCGCGCGAGCCAGCGGCCAACCTATTTCCAACCAATCCTCCGGCGAGAGCGGTCCATGCTGGGCGACGTATTCGGCCAGCGTTTGGCCTTCGACATATTCCATCACCACGTAAGGTCGCGTTTCCTCGCCGCCGGCGTAAGCGCAAACGCGGATGCGCACGAGAGCCGGATGATCGAGATCTTGTAAGGTGTGCATATCGCGGAACAAGCTGGCGCAGTCGCGGTCCAGACTATCCGGCCGCAGTGCCTTGACGACCACATGCTGGCCATGCGTTCGTTCGCGGCACAAAAACGAGACGCCGAACCCGCCGGCGCCGAGGATGCGCTCCGGTTCGTAGAGCGCGAAGGGGAACGGCTCGAACGTCTCGCTTTCAAGAGCGACGGCGCGGCGCAGCGCGGCTAGCGCCGCCGTCCAATCGCGGCGTTCCAGGGCAGCCCGGTAGACGTTGTGATGCGCCTCGGCTTGCGAGATGGGATCGGCGACCAGCCGCGCTACTTCCTGAAAGTCGTGTTGGCTCGATTCGAGATCGCCGACGACGACTTCGAGTTGGGCCAAGCTGTTGAGCAGCGCCGGCAGACGGCGCTGCTGCTCGACGGGCAGGTCGCGGAAGCGTTTGACCAGATCCTGTACGACTTCGCGTTCGCTGTCGCGGCGCAGGGCGAGGCCGTCCCGCGGCCGCACGGCGCAGGGATGCAAGTCGTGTCGCCGCTTGAGCTGCAACACCGCCTCATACAGATCCGAATAGGATTGGCCGTGGTCGTATTGTTCCGCTTGCAAATCTAACATGGATCGCCTGCTTGCTCCTCGAAGCGAACCGCCCTACCGCTATTGTATGAACGGGGGCGACTACAGAGAGAGCCACAGACGATGACGCAATCTGCGGTGTCCACCACAGATGAGACGCAAAGTTTCATCCTTCCGGCGAAGCAGAGTCGTCCTTTGCCGACTTGGACCAAACTCGTAGTCCCAAAAGCCGCAGCAATCCGATGCCGATTCCGTTGAATATGGCTCCGATCAAGAACGGAGCAAAAATCGCCACCATGCGCGGCAGCGGTCGCCCAGTCTGGGCGTCACGCCATTGCACGATGGGTATCGCCACACCAAAAATGACAGCAACCGTGAGCAATGTAAGGACGCAACCGACCCCTGTCAGTTTGTCGTTGCCGTCGCCCGCAGGATTGCGTTCCGCCAAAGGGACACTCCAATCATGCCGCGCCGCACGCAGCAATCCCTAACATTGCTCACGTCGCTGACAACCTCATGTCGGCGACTGGTTAGCCAACCAACCGTCATGGGCGAAGTGCCGAACGATCACTTCTTCTCAAATTCGTCTTCCTTGCCCTTCGCATCGACGGTGACGAGCTTCTTGCCGGTCAAGGTCTTGATGGTCATGGTTTCCTTATGCTCCTTCTCGCCCTCCTTCATGACGATGGTGAGCTTGTCAGCCTTGACGGAGTAGGTGCCCTGGATGGTCAGTTCCTTGTCCCCCAGTTTGGCACTGATCTTCAGCTTGCCGTCCTTGGCGAAATGCACCATGGCTTTCGGAGGTAGGCCGCCGGCCGTCTTGGTGACGATCCACTCGCCGACGATCTTCTCCTTGTTGCCGGCCTTCTCATCCGCAGCGGCGGCCACGGAGGTTAGGGCGACGAGGGCGAAACATCCCAACAGGAGGGCAGACAATCGAAGCATGTTCATGAGACGCTCCACAAGTAGGAGACAAAGTGCGGACGAAGCGGCGTCCGCGTCCGGTGTCGGAGGCATTATCGAGATCGACGGAGGGATTTCAAGGAAGGCTCACGCCAAGATTTCCCGCACCACGGAGCCATGAACGTCGGTCAACCGATAGTAACGGCCCTGGAATCGATAGGTGAGGCGTTCGTGATCGATGCCCAGCAGGTGCAAGAGCGTCGCCTGCATATCGTGGACGTGGACCGGATTCTCGGCCACGTTGTAGCCGAATTCATCGGTCGCACCATAGGTCATACCGGGCCGAACGCCGCCGCCGGCCATCCACATCGTGAAACAACGCGGATGATGATCGCGGCCATAGTCCGTCGCGGTCAGCTTGCCCTGCGAGTAATTCGTGCGGCCAAACTCGCCGCCCCAGACGACGAGCGTATCGTCGAGCAGACCACGCTGCTTCAGGTCCATAATGAGAGCGTAACCGGCGCGGTCCACGTCCTTGCACTGGCGGCGGATACCGTTGGGCAAGCCGCCGTGATGGTCCCAACCAGGATGATAGAGTTGGATGAAGCGCACATTCCGTTCGGCGAGCCGCCGCGCCAGCAGACAATTCGCCGCGAACGTACCGGGTTGCTTCGCTTCCGGCCCATAAAGCGCGAACGTGCTTTGCGGTTCCCGCGCCAGGTCCATGACCTCCGGTACGCTCGTCTGCATGCGATAGGCCATCTCATACTGGGCGATGCGCGTGTGAATCTCCGCATCGCCGGTCTGCTCTTGTTGCACGGCATGCAACTCAGCGAGACGATCAAGCATCTTGCGGCGTGCTTCACGACTGATGCCGTCGGGATTGGCGAGATACAGCACCGGTTCCTTGCCGCTACGGAATTGCACGCCCTGGTGCATACTCGACAGGAAGCCATTGCCCCATAAACGCGCATACAACGGTTGATCGATGCGGTCCTTCGAGATCAGCACGACGAAGGCAGGCAAGTTTTCGTTGGCACTGCCCAGGCCGTAGCTGAGCCAGGCACCCATACTCGGCCGGCCAGCCAACTGGGAGCCGGTTTGGAAGAAGGTGATGGCCGGATCGTGGTTGATCGCCTCGGTGTGCAGCGATTTGACGAAGCACAATTCATCGGCGATCTTCGCCGTCCACGGCATCAAATCGCTGACCCAGGCGCCGCCCTTGCCGTGGCGGGCGAACTGGAAGATCGAGCCAGCCAGCGGCAGCCTGGCTTGATGCGCCGACATGCCGGTCAGGCGCTGACCTTTGCGGACGCTGGCCGGCAGATCTTGACCGTTCATCTTGTTGAGCAGCGGCTTGTAATCGAACAAATCGTGTTGCGAGGGACCGCCACTCATGAAGAGATAGATGATGCGCTTGGCTTTGGGGGCGTGATGCGGAGATTTCAGGATGCCCGCCATAGGAGTAGCGGAGGCGTCTCGGGCTAACAGGTTCCACAGGGCGGCGGCACCGATGCCCATGCCGCAGCGACCGAGGAAGGCGCGACGATCGAGGGCGGTAATTTCATCGAGAAAGTGCATCATCGTTTTTCGCTCTCCAGGTGCTTCACTCCGTAACACATTATAGCAAACGGCCCCTTCGATACGTCCGCTCGAATGCTGCGGCACTCCATTTGCTCCCCTTTGCACCCTGTCTCCGTCGCTTGTGAAGCGCGGTGGGAATTCGAGGCCGGAACAGATGAGATTGCACATGAAATCCGCTCGGAGCAACGGCTGCCCGACAGTCTGCCCATCGCGTCCCTTTCGGAAAGTTGTCCGTCGTGGCCAGCGCCAATTCGTCACCGATCCGGTGGAGTCGGCTCAGGCAGCGGGACTGCGTTACGTTCGCGATGATCGCCCCGGTATTCAGCGCAAACGTCGCGGCAAAAGCTTCCGCTACCTCGGACCAGATGGAAAGCCGGTGCGCGATCGCGACCAACTGAGGCGCATCCGTTCGTTGGCGATCCCGCCCGCCTGGACCGACGTATGGATTTGTCCGAACCCCCAAGGACATTTGCAAGCCACGGGGCACGATGCACGCGGCCGCAAGCAATATCGCTATCACCCGCGCTGGCGCAGCGCACGCGATGAGACGAAGTACGATCGCCTGATTGCCTTCGGTCAGGCGTTACCGAGGATTCGCGCCCGCATTGAGCAGGATCTGGCGCAGCCAAGTTTATCGCGCACCAAGGTGCTGGCTACCGTTGTCCGTCTGCTCGAAACCACGCTCATTCGCGTCGGCAATGAAGAGTATGCCCGCGAAAATGGCTCCTTCGGCCTGACCACCCTGCGCAATCGCCATGTGAGTGTTAACGGACAGATGTTGCGTTTCACCTTCAAGGGTAAGAGCGGTGTCCGCCACAACATCCGCGTGGATGATCGTCGGCTCGCCCGTATCGTCCGGCGCTGCCAGGATATGCCGGGACAGGAATTGTTCCAATATCTCGACGAGGAGGAGACGCCGCGAGCCATCAATTCGGCGGACGTCAACGCGTATTTGCAAGAGATCGCCGGGCAGGAATTCACGGCCAAGGACTTTCGCACCTGGGCCGGCACTGTTCTCGCCGCCCGCGCTTTGCAAGAGTTCGAGAGCTTCGACTCGCAAGCGCAGGCCAAGCGCAACGTCGTCGAGGCCATCGAATCCGTCTCGAAGCGCCTGGGCAACACCAAGGCTGTTTGCCGCAAGTGTTACGTCCACCCGGCCGTGATTAACGCCTACCTGGATGGTTCGCTCTTGGACACGCTGCGGCAGCGAGTGGAGAAGGAGATCGCGGGTTCGTTAGCCGATTTGCCGCCCGAAGAAGCCGCCGTCCTCGCCTTCCTCCAGGAACGACTCAAACACGAGGCGGAACAACGCTCCAAAGCGCCCGACAAGGGATGAGTGTAGCGCGATCCAGACGAACTGCGGCAATTTTCAGCAATTCTCTTGACAGTCTCTTCGTGGAGGATCACCCTTATCGGAAGAATAACGTCGCTTTTTTCGGAGCTACCATGTCTACAGACAAACTGGGACATCCTCCGCCTGTCGTTCAGTCCATGATTTTGGCGGACCACGTTCACCACGATTCGATGACGGGGAAGAAATACATCCTTGGTGCGCACAATGGGATCATTTCCAGCACATTCCCCGCCAAACATTCGTTCTCTGTGTACCTGGCGCTGACAGCGGGGCACGGGCGAGTCATGTTACGCATGCGTATTGTTGATGCGGATGAAGCCAGTGGCTCGATTCAGGAATCGATCTCTCCGTTGGATATGGCCAATCCAAATCAAGTCTACGAAGTCACTGCCACCATCGCCGCGGTGTTCCCCACGCCGGGAGATTACCGCGTTCAGTTGTTCGTCGGCAACGACCTCCTGCGCGAGGTACGCTTGCGTGTCGCTCTCCGGCAAACGAACACTCCCCCATCCGGCGAACGCTGAGCAGAACACGCCCCGGCCCCTTCGCACGGTATGGGCAGCCGTTGTCGCACGGTAGGCCGGGAAATGAAGTCTATTTGCGATGACGAATACGCGCCCGCATCCGTCGTTTCTTGCGACCCACTTTACGTCGTCCGGTCCCACGTCGGCCGCCCATAGAGAACTCCTTTTTCTGTTTGTCAATTCGTGTCCAACAATTCCACCCTAGACTCTGGGGATGTCAATCGGGAGAAGGGTTTATTGTAGAGCCGGGGTCGGTTCTGGCAAGTTCACTAAAAGGCGCGAACCTTTTGGCCAGCCCGCAGCGCCAGCAAGGAAATCCCTTGCTGGCGCTGCGGGCTGGCAATTCATGGTGTTCGTGCCGGTGAGTTCCTCTCTCCCTGAGTGCAGAGGGAGAGGGGCTTACGGGACAGGCTCTTAACGGCCATTCTCGCCTGGAGGCGACATGCGAAGATTAAGCGAGGTGGCAGGTTTCGCGGGGGGCAGATTGGGTGACGAGCCGGGCCGCGAGGCGCCGTCGGCTCCGAGTGGCAGACGAATCAGACCGCTGCCGCTCGCGAAGTGCCGCAGCGCGGCCGCCGCCAGCAGCGGAATGGGATAGCGTTCCTCCGCTCGCTTCGCCATCATGCGTTGCACCACGACGGCGAGATCCTCCGGCACGTCCGGCCGGGCGTCGCGCACTTGCGGTCGTTCCGCCTCCTGATGCTGGAGCAGTTTCTGCATCAGCGAGACGCCCGGAAACGGCGGCTGACCCGTCAGCAAGAAATACAGCGTGCAGCCGAGGCTGTAGATGTCGGCGCGAATGTCCACCAGACACGGATCGATGGCCTGCTCCGGAGCGATGTAGTCGGCTGTGCCGATCAACATGCCCTTCTCGGCGTCCAGGTCGATGCTGGCCGGATCGACCGCCTCATCGGCGTCGGCGCGCAGACGAGCCAGACCCCAGTCGAGAATCTTGACTACCGCGTTCGGGCCGCGCCGCGCCGGCGGCGTCCCGGCCGTCTCGGCAAGCGGTGGATTAATCAGGAAAAGGTTGGCCGGCTTGATGTCGCGATGGACCAGCCCCAGCTGATGAGCATGTTGCAGCCCTTGAGCCACTTGCCGGATGTAGTCGCACGCTTGCGAGATCGGCAAGGGGCCTGAGCGCCGGACATGGCGGTCCAGGTCGAGTCCTTCGACGAACTCCATGGCGAAGTAGTGCAGTGCGCCGACCTGGCTGGCGTCAAACGTCTTGATGATGTTGGGATGCGACAGGCGCGTCACGGTTCGCAGTTCGCGTTGGAATTCGCGCAGAGCGGCGGATTGGCCAGACAGATGTTGACGCAACACCTTGAGGGCGACGGCTCGCCCCCGCAGCGTATCCCAGGCCTTGAAGACCTCGCTGACACCGCCCTCACCCAGGCGGTCGAGGATCACATAGGGACCGATCTTCATCTCTTCCCAGCGATCGGTGAACAGCAAGCGAACCTGATAGGCGGTCAACCACTCATTCTCGGCCAGGTAATGAGCCAGATCGACGGGGTCGCTGAAGTGCGGGCAAAGTTCGCGCGTAACCTCTTGCACCTCGTCGGGTGTCAGCACCTGCATACGTTGCAGGATGGCGAGCAGATTCTCAACGCTGTTGATCGGCATCGACAGTCCAGCAAACACGGCTCATGCGAGGCCCCGGACGGCTCGCTTCGTGGCCGCCCGGACAGGGAGAGTAGAGTACCAGTTACAGCAAACTCTAGCTCACAAACCATCCGCGCGGCACAATCCATCCAGGTATAATTCACGGTCCAGGCGGTATCGTAGGAGCGTGAATGCTTGGTCCGTCGTCGCCGTTCGCGCAGGAGAATAATTTCATGCTCGTGACGAAATCTCGCACGCCTGGCAGTAGAATAACTTCACAGCTGGAACCGAGCCGTAAAGAACAGACTTCTCGAAGGAGTGCGACCATGACGCGAATGGGGGAACGACGAGCGACGGCGGCCCTGCTGGCCGCTCTATGTCTGGGCTGGACGATGACGGCCTCGGCAGCGGACGAGAACAACATCTCGTTCAAGAGACGCGGCAACGAGGAGAAGCGCTTTGTCGCCAGCGTCGGCACGGCGATCATCAAGGCGGCGCACAAGACGGCCAAGAAAATCGACTTACTCAAGCACGAGTACACCAAACCCAAGGCCGGCCGCACGGAATTGGCCATCAAGATGGAATTTCACGGCGCTGCCACCGGCCGCCGCTATGTCGCCGACATTGTCGTCAAGATTGACTCCAGCAACAAGGACGCCTGGGAAGTGCTGAATATCGACTACGCCGATAACGATAGCGTGCCGTTCAACGGGAAGAAGATTCAGGAATTGATTAAGCAGATGAACAAGTGAAGTGGTTTCAATGCTAGCCCGCGGTGCCAGCAAGGGAAGAAATCACCCTTGCTGGCGCTGCGGGCTGGCAAAAGGTTCGAGTTATTCGGCGTAGTAGGCGACGATGGTGGCCAACCGGCGTGTGGCGCGCTGCTCGCTGACGCCGTAATGCTCAGCGATGTCGCCGGCCGCCGCGCAGATGGCTTGGTATTCGATCACTTCCAGAGGCATCGCTTGCTCGGCCGCCTCGGCGCGCAGGCCGGGACCACTGAGAACCAACACGGCCCCATGAACCGCGACGGCGGCTTCCACTTCGGGGATGCCTTGCTTGGCCAGCCAGGAATACTGCTGCTGCAACAGCGATTCGAATTTGCGCGAGAATTGAGCGTCATCCATCTCGCCGGCCCGGTAGCGCCGGAGTTGACGATTCAGACGCTGGGCCAGGCGTGGCAACACGATATCCATCAATTCTTTGCTCATGGCGATCCTCAAGATGGAGTGTTCAACCGGCCCCAGACGGTTCGCCGTCCGGACAAAGGGGGATTGGCGTCCCCCGCGTCCTTTCTTCATTCTAGGTTGTCCGGGCGAAGGGAGCAAAAGTACCTGGCGGCGAAAGACGGATTCTCCTCTCGAATGCCAGGGGATGGGAGGGAGACAACGATATTTCGAGCGCCAAAACCGCCCGCGCCTTCCACGCAGCGGCGGTCCGCGCGGCGGTATTTTTTTGGGTGTCGGTCGGACACCTGGGTGAGCGGTCTTGCCGCGTCCGTAGGCCGCGAGTATAGCGGAACCCCTGCCGTATCGGCAGACAGGCCGCTGTGCGGAGCGAAAAATGATGCCAACTCACCTATGCGCGACGCGGAGGCGTACTCTCCTGATCGCCGCCTTGTTGCTCGTGGGACTGGCGCTGCGTTCCTATCATTATTTGCGCGATCGCGCTGTCTGGCAGGATGAGGCCGGCTTGTTGCTCACCGTCACGGCACGCGGTTTCGACGACCTATTCATGGGCCGACTCGACTATCATCAGGCCGCTCCGCCGCTGTATCTGTGCGTCTTGAAAATGGTTAGCCTGCTGTTGGGCGATAGCAGCCACGCCTTCCGTCTGCCCTCGTTTTTGGCCAGCTGCGCCGCCCTGATTCTGTTTGTGTTGGTAGCGCGACGCTTGCTCATGTCGCAGGCCGTACCCTGGGCCGTGCTGCTCTTCGCCGCTTCCGAGCAACTGCTGTGGCATGCGTCCGAGGCCAAGGCGTATTCCGTCGATGTGCTGGCCGCCGTCGTTGTGCTGGCCGTGCCCTGCTTGGCGAAAAAAGATCGCCTCGCCGTTTCGCTGCTGGTCTATGCGCTGCTGGCCCCGCTGCTTTTGCTGTCGTCCTATCCCGCCTGTTTTCTCTGTGCCGGTCTACTCTTCGCCTATCTGCCGGCGGTGTATCGCCGGAAACAAGCGCGGACCTGGATGGCTTATGGAGCGCTGGCGGCGACGTCGGGGGCGGCGCTGTTGTGGCTGGTGCTTGGTCCGGTGCGCTGCCAACACGATGCCGAGATCCATTCCTGCTGGGTCGCCTGCATGCCGAACTGGGACAGACCTTGGACGGTGCCGGGTTGGTTCCTTCTGTCGCCGTTCGAGGTATGTCGCTACTGCTGCAAGCCGCTGGGACAAATGCTGGCGTTCCTCGCGGTGCCGGGGGCGCTTTGCCTGTGGCGACGCGGCGAACGGACGGCGGTGCTGCTGATGACGGCACCCATTGCGCTGGCGCTGGCGGCGGCCTGTGTACATCGCTATCCCTTCGGTGGCGCACGGGTCATGGCCTATGCGACGCCGGCCGTCCTCTTGCTTGGCGCGGCGGGAGTGCCCTCGGTGTTCGCCTGGTTGACCGCACGGAGTCGGCTGGCCTGCGCCGGTTTGGTGGGTCTATTGCTGTTGCCTTTGTTTTCGTCGCTGGAACAGGTGGTCCATCCCTGGCGCGAGGCCGATATATCCAAAGTGGCAGCTTATGTGCGAGCGCGGCAGCATCCCGAGGACTTCATTCTCGGCAATGACGTGGCACAGCAGTATTACTTCCGCCAACTGGGTCCGGCCTTTCATCTACTAGATGAGTCGCCGATCCCCGCGCCGCGCGGCGATCGTCTATGGGTGGTCATGACGGCCGCTCTGCCGCGCGACGAACGGCTGCGCCTGGCATCTCAGCTCGCGCCATCGAGTTGGCACACCCTTGAGCAACGCGAATTCGCCTACACTTCCGTAATCCTATTCTCACGCTAAGCCCATCTTGCCGATGCCGTGCGCGCGTTGCTATGGTGGAGCATCCGATTTGTTTTCCGAACTTGCCGCATCCACGCGATGGACGGATGCTCATGGACCATGACCATTCCAACACGAGAGGGACGCTGACGACGGATTCGCTGCTGCGCGTCTATTTGCTCGGCTCCGTCGAGTTTGAGGCAGCGCTGACCTTGCAGCGTGCCCTGGCGTTTCACACGGCCGGCGAACGAGATTCGGCCTCCCTGGTACTCTGCGAGCATCCGCCCCTCATCACGGTGGGACGCGACGGCTCGCCCGCCAACATTCGCTGTGATTTCGACGAACTGCGCGCGCGGCGTTGGCCGGTGCGCTGGGTCAATCGCGGCGGCGGCTGTCTGCTGCATCTACCCGGACAGCTGGCCATCTATCCCATCGTGGCTCTGGATACGCGGGGTCTGGGCGTGACGGCGTATGTCGAGCGTCTGCAACGCCTGATTGTGGCCATGTTGGACGATTTCGGCGTCAAGGGCGAGATGCGGCCGGGACAGCCCGGCGTGTGGGTAGGAGCGCGTCTCATCGCCAGTATCGGCGTGGCCGTGCGCGATTGGGTGGCCTATTTCGGCGCGGTGCTGAACATCAATCCGGATCTGTTTCCTTTCCGCATGGTCCGCACCGCCGCCAACGAAACGGAGCCGATGACCTCGCTGGCGCGCGAACGTCGCGGCCCGCTGCGTCCATCGTTGGTGCGCGAGCGTCTCCTGGAACACTTCACCACGGTCTTTCCCTTCCGGCGCACGGCGTTGTTTACCAATCATCCCAGCTTGAGGAGTCAGGAGTTAGGAGTCAGGAATCAGGAATCAGGAGTCAGGAGTCAGGGGACAGTATTCTGATTCCTGACTCCTGATTCCTGACTCCTGACTCCTGATCTACGGCTGAAACTCTTTGCCGCCGCATGGGGTATCTTCTCACGAGCAGCCACCGTGACCACGGACGACGATGCTACTTTGGTTCGACGCTGCCTGCGTGGAGAGGATGAGGCCATCCATCTGCTGGTCGGCCGATTCCAGACCGAAGTTTTTGGCCTGTGCGTGCGTTTGCTCAATCATCGTCACGATGCCGAGGATGTGACGCAAGAAGTGTTTCTGCGTGTTTTCCGTAGTCTGCGCCGCTGGGACTGCCAACGTCCACTCAAACCGTGGATTATGGGCATTGCCGTCAATCGCTGCCGCACCTGGCTGACCCAGCGCACCCGACGGCCCGAGTTGGTCAATTACTTGCAAGACACGCTACCCGGCCCCGCCGCGGACGACTCCACGGAATTGCTTCAAGAGATCCAGTGCGCCCTCGGTGAACTGCGGCTGGAGTATCGCACCGCGTTCGTACTTTTTCACGAGCAGGGGCAACCGTATGAGGAAATCGCCCAGGTGATGGGTCGGCCGGTCGGCACCATCAAGACCTGGCTGCACCGCGCTCGCCTGGAGATTCTCGAACGTCTGCGCCGCCGGGGCATGGTCCCCGCCGACAACGAAGAACACCCGACCGCCCCCCTGCCAAAAAACGGGAGAGAAGAATCGTGAACTGTCAGGCCTCCCACAATCTGTTGCAACAGCGCCTCGACGGCACACCTATCGAGTCGCCGGAACTCCTTGAGCATCTGCGCGGCTGTGCCGACTGCCGGACGCTGGAACAGGCAACGCGGCGTTTGCAGGATGGTCTACGTCGGCTGACGCCGCCGCTGCCGCCGCCTGATTTCGCCGCGCGAATCGCCGACCGTGTCTTGCTCGATCGCCGTCGGACACGCCGCCGGGCCAAGCGCCGCTGGGCGGTGACACTGGCGCTTGCCGCCGGCTTGTTTATCGCGCTAGGACTGCGGCTCGACTGGCGCGGCCAATCTCCCACACGCGAGAGCGGAACATCCGAACCGGAGGTGACGCAGGCTCCGCCTTTGCCGAAGGAGACGCCGGTTCTCCCGCCTGCTTCGCCGACCTTACGTGAATCGGTGGCCGAGGCGAGCGAGGCCGTCGCCTCGCTAACCAGCAAGACCGCCGATGAAACCGTAAGCTCGACGCGCTGGCTGGTGCGGGAAGTGCCGCGTCCGTCATTGCCGAAAGTCGATCTGGAATCCATCGAGTCGCCGACCCGCCCGCTGCGCGAGGCTGGTCAGGGTGTTTCCGACGGACTCGAACCCGTGACGAATTCTGCTCGGCGGGCGGTTGGTTTATTCCTGCGCGAATTGCCGCCGATGGATGGGGAACCAAAGGGTTTGTAAGTTTCTGTTGGCCAGCCCGCCGCGTCAGCAAGGGAATCCCTTGCTGACGCGGCGGGCTGGCTAAAACGAAGGGTATCGTATCATGCAGCTATCGCCTTCCGATAATCGCCGAAGACGATGTGGTTTCTGGCTGGCACTCGGCCTGCTCGCCCTGGCTGCACCGCTGCGGGCTGCCACGCCCCGCGATGAATTACTTCGGCTCGTGCCCGACTCGATCGGCTTCTGTCTCCTCGTGCAAGACCTGCGCGGCCACGCGACCTCTCTCCACACTTCGCCATTCGCGGAGCAGCTACGTCAATCACCCTTCATGGACAAACTTCGCAAAAGCGAAGAGTTGAAAAAACTCGACAAATTCGAGGCCAAGATAAAAGACAAACTCGGCCTGGATTGGGCGCAATTGCGCGACGACATCCTGGGAGACGCCCTGGCATTCGCCTATCGGCCCGGCCCGCCTGGTAAACCGCAAGAGGAGCAAGGCATCATCCTGGTTCGGGCGCGCAATGCCAAGGTTCTCGCCGATCTGATCGAGCGCCTCAACAAACTCCAGAAGGACGAAGGCGAACTGAAGGAACTAGAAGAACGCCGGCACAACGACGTCACTTATTATCGCCGTGTCGAGCGCGGCAAGCCTCCGACGTTCTACTTCGTGCATGGCTCCATTTTGGCGCTGTCCGGCCAGGAAGCGATTCTTCGGCAGGCCATCGATTGCGACCGCACCCGAAGCGCAGACGCCGTGCCGGAGGTGACACGCCGTCTGCGGGAACTCGACGCGGAGCGCGCCCTGTTCGCCGTGTGGCTCAATCCGCGCGCGTTCGACGCCGAGGTCGAGTCCAAGGCCGTCGCTGCTGCCGCCGAGCGTGTCGCCCCCGCCAAACACTTCGCGATCTACTGGAAGGCTCTCGATAGCGTCGTGCTATCGCTATCGCCGGCGGATCGCGACATCAACCTGTCCGTGGGCATGCGTGCCCGCGTCGTGGAGTTGCCGTCCGCCGCGCAGCGGCTACTCCGCGAGGCGTCCACGCCAAGTGATTTATGGCGGCGCTTCCCGGAGACGGCTCTGCTCGCCGTCGCCAGCCATTTCGACGGTGCCGCCCTGTCCGACGTGTTTGGCGGCTTTCTGACGCCGGAGAGCCGGCAATCGTTCAACGCCAACCTGAATCGTCAGGTCGGCGTACTGCTTGGGACCGACAACTTCGCCAAGGATGTGCTACCAGGCCTCGGGCCGGATTGGGGATTGTGCGTGACTACCCCTGCGGCGCGCGACAAGGGCTGGATGCCGCAAACGCTTTTCGCCCTGCGTGTGGATTCCACCCGGACGAAGAAGCCGCTCGATCACAAGCTCCTCGACATGCTCGATTCCTTGACGCGACTTTTTGTCTTCGGTTACAACCGCCAACACCCCGATCAAACCATAACGCCCAAGACCATCGACGTGGACAAGCAAGAGGTCCACTACCTGGCGAGCGAGCATGGCTTGCCGGCTGGCGTGCAGCCGGCCTACGCTCTGCTCAACGGTTATCTCGTTCTCTCCAGTTCCCTCGACCGCATCAGCCGCTTCGCTCAGACGACGCCAGCCCCTGCTCCCGCCGCCGACGCGCCTACGCCTCTGCTGCGCATCTCGGTCAAGGACTGGCGGAGCTACCTCAAAGAACGCCGCGAGCCGATCGTGCGATTCCTCGCCGACAAGAACCGTCTCAGCCCCGACGAAGCCGCTCAGCAGCTGGACAAACTGCTCGCCAATCTGCAATTCGTCGATCGCCTCGAACTGCGCCAGCGTTCCGCCCCCGGTCAGGTCATCTTCACCCTTGCCGTGCAGACAGCCCAGCCGCTCAAAAAATAATGCAGAAGGCAGAATGCAGAATCAAAAACGCCTGTCTTCCATTCTGCATTCTGCCTTCTGCATTTCTTCGCGGCCTCTTGCTCCGCGAGCGTCGGCACAGTATCGTCAACGTCACGTCGTATGGTTGATCCCTCTGCGAGTAGGATGGTGATTATGAACGTGTCACGACGCTTCGTGGCGATGGTTTTTCCCGTGCTGCTACTCTCCCTGTCCGCAGTCGTTTTGTTTGCCGCGCCGCCGACGAAATATGCTCCACCACCGCCGGTCAAGCCGAGCGCGGAGATCCTCAAAAAGATCCAGGAACGCAAGGACAAACTCGCCGCCGTATTGCGGCAGTTCCGTCAACTGGGTGTGCATGACCCGTTTTTGGCCGACATTGAGGTTTATTACAAAGCCGCTTTATGGATCACTCGTCATGATGAGTTTTACGACAAGGACGCCGCCGAGTGGACTATCGAGGCGCTGGAGCGTGGTCTGATCCGCGCCAGCCAGCAGGCGCAGGGCGAAACGCCCTGGTATCAGCAAACCGGCCACACGGTCGTTCACGGCTGTCGCTCGCAAATCGATGGCTCGGTACAGCCCTACGCCGTCACCTTCCCGGCCGACTATGGCAAGGAGCGGAAGAAATGGCGCATGGAGGTTGTGCTACACGGCCGTAACGCGAAGTTGACCGAGGTGAGCTTCCTGCATCAACACAACGGTTCCAAGCCGGCGCCGGACAATCTGGATTACGTTCGTCTTGATATTTACGGTCGCGGCAACGTCGCCTATCGCTGGGCGGGCGAAACCGATGTGAGCGAGGCGATCAACCATTTCTTGATCGTCGAGCAGAAGATGAAACGCGATCAATGGCTGGATGACAATCGCGGTGTGCTGCGCGGCTTCTCCATGGGCGGTGCCGGCGTCTGGCATCTGGGTCTACACTATCCCGATCACTGGTGTGCCATCAGTCCCGGAGCCGGCTTCACCACCACGCACGGCTACGTCAAGAACCTGCCCGCCAAGCTGCCGCCCTACCAGGAAGCGTGTCTGCGCATCTACGACGCCGTCGATTACGCCGAGAACGCCTTCAATGTGCCGGTCGTGGCCTACGGCGGCGCGGACGATCCGCAGCTGAAAGCGGCTCAAAATATCGAGGAACGCTTGAAGCCCCTCAACATTCCCATGAAATTGCTGATCGCTCCCAAACTCGGTCATCAATTTCCCGCCGAATGGCAAAAAAAGGTCGCCGAGGCGCGCGGCCAATACATCGCCAAAGGGCGAGAGGACTATCCGCCCCGTGTCCGTTTCGTGACTTACACGTTGAAATATCCCAGCTGCGCTTGGGTTCACATTGGAGGGCTTGAGCAGCACTATCAGCGTGCCTCCGTCGAGGCCGAGCGCACCGACGAGGGTTTCAAGATCAAAACCAGCAACGTCCGCGTTCTGCAACTCGTTCTCTGGCCGGATGCCTCTCGGCAAGCCATCACCGTGCAGATCGACAACCAACGTGTCGAAGCCTTGCCGTATGTGCCCTCGCCGAATTCTCCGTCTTTGTATCTGTGGTTGGAGCGCCGCGCCGGCCGCTGGCACTCCGTGTTACCGGAAAAGATCAACACCGATCGTCTGCGCAAGCCGCAGAAAATGCCGGGCCTACAAGGGCCGATCGATGACGCCTTCACGACGCCGTTTCTGTGCGTGCGCGGTACCGGCCAGCCCTGGCACGAGGCCACCGACGACTACGCTAAGGCCAACCTCAAACGCTTCCGCGAGGAATGGTCGAAATATCTGCGCGGCGACCTCCCCGTCAAGGACGATGTGGAAGTGACGCCGCAGGACATCGCCAGCCATCATCTCATCCTGTTCGGCGATCCGTCCTCGAACAGCCTGATCGAGCAAGTTCTACCTGACTTGCCGTTCACCTGGACAAAAGACAAGATTACCTGGGAGGGCAAGGACTACGCCGCCGCGGAGCATGTGCCGGCCATGATTTATCCCAGCTCGCTTTCGACCCTGCACTACGTCGTACTCAATTCGGGACACACGTTCCATGCCGCGGATTTTCAGGGCACCAACGCGCTGCTTTATCCACGTCTGGGCGATTACGCCATCCTGAAATTGGCGACCGGCAAGAAAGACGACAAGAAAGACCCCCTCGCCGTCGAAGTACAGAGGGCCGGATTGTTCGATGACTTCTGGAAGGTACGCCCGCGTCCATGAAATGTCCCTTGAGCCGCTTGCGGCTTAGCGCTCCTCGCTAAGCCACAAGCGGCCGGCCCGGCCAACGGGGAAACATCGTGATACACTGTCCTACCTGTCATCAGGAATTGGAGCCGGGCGTCCGTTTTTGCCCTCACGACGGTACGCCGCTGACAGAGACCTCGGCCGCTAGTCCTACCCGCACGCCCACCGGAGCAACGAAGACCGGACAACCTGCCGTCCCCAAGGAGATCGAGCTACCCATCACGGTTGGCGGACGCTATCGCCTGACGGAATTGCGCGGCGGCGGCGGCATGGCCAAGGTCTATCTTGCCGTGGATGTCACCCTCGACCGCGAGGTCGCCGTCAAGCTCATCAACGCCGAACTGCGCAACGAAAACGAGTTCGATCAACGCTTCCAGCGCGAGGCACGCATCGCCAGTCAGCTGTCCGATCCGCATATCGTCGTGGTCCACGACTTCGGCATCGATCCCACGCACGGACCGTTTTTGGTCATGGAGTATCTGCAAGGGCAGACGCTGCGCGAACGGCTGCAAAGCGAGGGACCGCTGCCGCTGAAGGCGGCTTTGCAACTGAGCGCCCAACTGCTGCTGGCGCTGATTCATGCTCACGGCAAGAACATCGTGCATCGCGACATCAAGCCGGACAATATCTTCTTGCTGAATCAAAGCGGCGTCCGTTTGCATGTACGCGTCCTCGATTTCGGCATCGCGCGCATCTTCCGCCGCGGCGAGGGCGGCAACGCCGAGACGCTGACGAACCCCGGCGCAGTGCTGGGCACACCGCGCTACATGTCGCCGGAGCAATTGGCCGGCCAGTCGGTCGATGTTCGCTCCGATCTCTACAGCGCCGCCCTGGTCATTCACGAGGCGATCACCGGACAGTTACCCTACGTCAGCGGCAAAAAACTGTGCGAACTGTGTCCCGAAGCATCGCCGACTTTGCAGGAACTTCTCGATCAATGCCTGAAGCCGAACCCGGCCGAGCGGCCACCGAACGCTATTGAGGTGTATCTGCGTTTACAGGAATTGGGCAAGGCCAGCGGCATCTTGCTGTTGCCGCCCGGCGCGATGGATAAGCTGGTCGCCTCGCGCCAGGCGGCGGAGCCGACCATTGCTTACACACCGACACCACCACGCAGGTGGATGCGCCGGCGTGTCCTGCTCCGCGGATTGCTGCTGCTGATCCTTGTCGGGTTGGCGGCGCTGGTTTATGTCCGCTTCTTCAAGACTCGGCCGATGGATGCACACCATGCGTCACTGTTGGGCGTCCGCATTGGCGACTCCCAACAGGAAGTGGTGGATCGACTGAAGCTGGTGAAGGGGGCGCCGATGAACCCGTGGGCGGTGGAGAAGACGCCTGGCTATCTCGGCCATGTGCTTCGAGCCGAAGATGTCGGCTTGCCGGTCGAGGCTCTGCCCCGACTGGATGTGCAGCGCACCGAGGACGACAAAGTTTGCATCGTGTTTTACGAAGACCGAGTACGGGCCGTTATTGCGCGGAGTCCGCGGGCCGGGACGGAACGCGGACTCAAGATTCTCGACCGTCAGGGTCGGGTGCTGGATGTCTACCCCGAAGATGTCAGCCAAGACTTTTCGATCGAAGTGGCCGGTTCCGCACGCGCCAGCCGTAAGATTGAAATCCGCCGCTATGATTCGTTGGGCATCGGCTTCGAGATGCACGAGGGCAAGGTGACGGCCATCACGCTTTATCCGTCGGTCGGCAATCCTTGATGCGATCATCTCAGTATCCTTGATTGCCAGCCCGCAGCGCCAGCAAGGGAATCCCTTGCTGGCGCTGCGGGCTGGCAAGGGTTGGCCCAGAAGTCTGTAAGCTCCATCTTGACGACATCGGCGCGGCTGGCTACCTTGCGATGTTAGTGCGGACTAGCGTTTCCGCGGGGACTGTTGTCCTGGAGTTAAACTGTGGCAGAGACGTCGGTTGCCTGCATCTCGGCCGCGAGCTTGTTTTTCGGCGTTGATCACTCCATCGGCGAGGCGAGCCTTTTCGCGCTCCCTGTGGTGTTGCTTGCGCTGCCGGCTGTGTGCTGGCTATTCCCCTACCGCGTCCTGCGGTTGGGAGTGTGGCTTCTCAGTCACTCAATCTACGGCCTGCGTGTACGCGGCCGAGAGCATATCCCTTCGCGCGGCGGCGCGTTGTTGGTCTGCAATCATGTCAGCTATCTCGATTGGCTACTGTTATTGGCGGCGCAGCGGCGTTTCGTCCGCGTGGTATTGTTTGCCGGCTGGGCGAAGCAATGGGGCGTGCGGCATCTGCTGCGCTGGGCCGGCGTCTTCGCGGTCGATGGTGCCGCGGGGCCGCGCGAGGTCGTGCGCGTGCTGCGGCAAGCGCGCGACGCCCTCGCACGCGGCGAGTTGGTGTGCATCTTCGCCGAGGGGCGCGTCATGCCCAACGGCCTGGCGCTGCCGTTCCCTCGCCAGTTCGAGCGCATCACCCGCAAGAGCCATGCACCCATCCTGCCGGTTTGCCTCGATCAAGTTTACGGCAGTCTCTTCGGCGTGGCCGGTGGCCGGCTATCGTGGCGCTGGCCGTTGACGTTTCGCTATCCGGCCCATGTCACCTTCGGACAGCCGTTGCCGTTGGGAACGCCGGCCGCCGAGGTGCGGCAGGCGCTGCAACAACTATCGGCGGACGCCGCCATCGAGCGTGCCGAGCGGCGTAAACCGGCGCATCGCCGGTTTGTGCGCGTGGCCGCGCGCCGGCCTTTCCGCTCTTGTTTCCTCGACAGCGCACGACCGGAGCAACTCAGTTATGGCCGTGCCCTCGCCGGGGCAATGTGCGGGGCTAAATTCTTTCGGCCGCTGCTGGGCGATGCCCCGATGGTCGGTATTTGGCTACCGTCGAGCATGGGCGGTGCTTTCGCCAATATCGTCATGGCCCTGCTCGGCAAAACCGCCGTCAATCTCAACTACACCGCCTCCGCCGACGCCATTCGCTCCGCCCTGCGCCAGTGCGGGGCACGCCACGTTATCACGGCGCGGCGCTTCACTAGTCGCCTCCCGCTCGATCCTGGTCCGGGCGTGGAGTTGATCTATTTCGAGGACATTGCCCCACGCTTCACCGCCTGGATGCGTATATCCCGCTGGTTGGCGGTCCTCCTGCTGCCGGGCTGGTTTCTGGAATACGTGGTGCTGCGTCTGGGCCGTCATCGTCTCGACGATGTGGCCACGGTGATTTTCTCCAGCGGCAGCACCGGCGAGCCGAAGGGCATCATGCTCAGCCACCGCAACATCGTCGCCAACACCGAATCGATGATTGAGGCCGTGACCCTGACGCCCAACGATCGCGCCCTCGGCGTGCTGCCGTTCTTCCACAGTTTCGGCTACACGGTGACATTGTGGGCGCCGCTGCAAGTCGGCGCGTCGGTGATCTACCACCCCGATCCGCGCCAGGCCAAGGAAATCGGCGAACTGTGCCGCAAATATCAGTGCAGCATCTACGTCTCGACGGCGACGTTTCTGCGTTTCTGTCTACGGAAGTGCGAGCCGGACGATTTCCGCACCTTGCGTGTCCTTATTTGCGGTGCCGAGAAATTGCCGGTTTCGCTATCCCAAGAGTTCCATCGGAAGTTTGACATCCTGCCCTTGGAGGGCTACGGCTGCACGGAGTTATCGCCGGTCGCGGCCAGCAATTTGCCGGATGTGGAACTGAATGGCGTTCGGCAGATTGCCAACAAACCGGGCACGGTCGGTCAGCCGTTGCCCGGCGTCGCCGCGCGCGTCGTTCATCCCGACACCCGCGCGACGCTGCCGATTGGGGCGGAAGGTTTGCTGCTCATCCACGGCGGCAATGTCATGAAGGGCTATCTCGGCCGCCCGGAGTTGACGCGCGATGTGTTATGCGATGGTTGGTATGTCACCGGCGACATGGCGCGTCTGGACGCGGATGGTTTCATCACGCTGACGGGTCGGCTATCGCGCTTCGCGAAGTGCGGCGGCGAAATGGTGCCGTTGGAAAAGATTGAGGAAGTGCTACATGAGATTCTCGGCACCAGTGAACGTATCTGCGTTGTCACCTGTGTGCCCGACGAGTCGCGCGGCGAACGGCTGATCGTCCTCTATTTGCGTCACGATGGCCTGGAAGTGCGTCCGTGGGCGCAGCAGTTGGGCAGTCGAGGTTTGCCGAATCTGTGGATACCAGCCGAGCGCGATTTCCATGTCGTGCCGGAACTGCCCGTGTTGGGTAGCGGCAAGCTCAATTTGCAGGGTGTCAAGGAAATGGCCGTCGAATTGACTCGCAAGTAAGGCCCGCCTTCCGCATTCGATGCGCCTCCTTTACGGTTAACTTCCTACAAGCTAGAATCAAACGATTCGCACGCTCCTTCTCCGCAATCTCGGCCGAGAGAGCTTCGAGACCGTCCCTGGAACCATGACATCCGTTGATTAACGAGGAGTCGCTCTCATGGCTTCGTTCGCCTGCCCCCAGTGCAAGCAGACCCTTCTCGTCGCCGATGCGGTCCTGGGGCGCAACGTCAAATGTCCCAAGTGCGGCACGATCTTCGCAACTCGGGCGCCGGCATCTCCGCCGGCTGTGCCCTCCGCGCCAGCAACCCCGCCGAAGAGACCGGCGAGCGCGGAGCAGATCGCCAAGCGTCCGGCCCATATCGCTCCACCCAGACCCAAGCCTGTCGAGGACGCGGTTGACCTCCTACCGGCGGATCGATCTCCCGTCTCCAACAATCAAGGCTCCAAAGGCGGCCATGTGACGTTTACGGCTATCGTCCGAAACGATCCGGAAAAACTTCTCAAGGGTCGCCATCAGGGTTCGCTGTCACCGGAAGGAGTGCGTTTGCAGCAAGGGAAAAAGCGGACCGCGCTTATCCCTCTGGGCACGCCAGCGAAATACCTGGGCGGGAGTCGGCTTGCCATCGAGTTGGATGGCCGAACCGTGCAACTGCAAATCGCCAAGTGGATCAGCTATCAAAATCGCCTCGCTGAGGACTTGGTTTCCTATCTTCACGGCGATCGGTCGTCCCTGCCAAACAGCAGTTACATCTTGCCCTGGTATTTTGTCGTGTTCGTGCTGCTGCCGATTGGCATCCCGATCCTCACGCTGGGCGGAGCGCTGCCGGGCGCGGTGGGTTTCGGGCTGTGCGGCATCAATGCCATGATCGTGCAGCGTGAGAAGTGGCCGGGCGTTCTTCGCGGGTTTTTAGCTGCCGGCCTGGCTCTGTTGGGATATCTCGGTATCGGAGCCTTGGTGCTGGGGACCGCGCTGCTGCACTATTACCGTGCCGAGGGGGTTGATACCAAGAAACGCCCTGTATCGGTTCAACGCACTCCCCCGGCTGTTCCCGCCGGCAACCCGCCGGCTCCTCGGGAGGAGCCGAAACCTCCGTCTCAACCCAAGCCTGATGATCTGAAACCAGGGCCGGCCATCCCTCGGTTCTATACGGCCGTGGTTGATCCGCAAGCCCATCTGGCGTTGTTCGTCGAAGGACAGCAACTGGTGCGCTGCGATTATCCCGCCTTCAAGCAGACAGGTGCCTATTCGCTGGGTGAACTCTCCGCCTATGCCAGCGTGTTGGACCAGGCACGCGGCCTGCTTTATCTGGCCGTTAGCAAGCCTCAGATGTTGCAAGGCACGAACTCAAGTCAGCGGTTGCTGGGCATGGGAGACATCCATGTGCATGACGGGCGAGCGCTGCGAGAGGGTAAGCTCAAGGATGGGGCGGTTTTGCAGCCCACGGCCGTCATTCCACTGGGGAAGAAAATCGCGCGCCTGATCCTCTCGCCCGATGGCCGTTGGCTGTACTATCTGGATATTACGAATGACAAAAGTCCTAAAATTGGCCGGGTCGACACGATGACGCATCAGTCGGCGGGAGAGATCGCCCTGCTGGAAAAGACTGCGGAAATATGCCTGACGCCTGATGGCAAGACGCTGTATGCGGCGGGCCAGCCGATGCCCGGCAAGGGAGCAGTGCAGGTGATTGATCCGGCCGAGCTAAAGGTTCAGAAGGAAGTACCGCTTCCGGGCAGCCCCTACGGGTTAGACGCGACGGATCAGGGAATGGTGTTCGTCAGTCTCAGGGGACAATGGACGGACACGGTGGCGGTGGATGTTAAGCAGGGCACGGTGACGATGCGATGGGGCGGGATGTATGGAGCCTGTCCCGTGCGACTTGCTCCGGATCAGAAGCGTCTGTATGTTGCTGTCACCGAGTTGTCCCCCTCCATGCTGCAAGCATGGAAACTCCCGGAGAACGCCGGTGACAAGCCTCAAAAAGCGGCCGAGGAGCGAGGTGCGGCGACGCCCCAATTCCTCATTACCTCGGATGGTCGCTTCCTGCTGACCCGCGCCGGCAAGTCCTTCCGGCTCGCCGGCGACAACGGCCCGTAACGAAGCGTCCACTCGAGGGCTGGCTCCGGACATGAATTGCCGTGTGGTTCTTGTGCGACCGCAAATCGCCGCCAATATCGGAGCGGCCGCGCGCGTGATGCGCAACATGGGCTTATCTGAACTGGTGCTGGTTGCGCCAGCGGCCGATCCCGCCGATCCGCGTGCGCATCAACTGGCGACGCACGGTGACGAGGTGCTACAGCGCTGTCGCATCGTCGCGGATTTGGGCGAAGCCGTGGCCGATTGCGTGCTGGTTGCAGCCACATCGGCGCGCGTCGGCGGACTGGTACGCCGGCAATTCGTCGGCTCACCGGACGAGATTGCGCCGCGCCTCATTGAAGCGATGGCGACGGGGCCGGTCGCCCTGGTGTTCGGTCCCGAATCGAGTGGGTTGACCAACGCCGAGGTGATGCGCTGCCATCATCTCATCCACATACCCACCGATCCGACGTTCGCCGCCCTGAATCTCGCGCAGGCCGTGGCCATCTGCGTGTACGAATTGCGCCGCCACTGGCTGCGGCACACGGCCGCGCCGACGCTGTTACCGATGGCTGCGGCACCGGCTCCCTTCGCCGATCAGGAACGCGCCTTCGAGCATTTACGGCAGGCGCTGGAAGACGTTCATTTTCTGTGGAACGAGAAGGCCGATTCGCTGATGCACGCGCTGCGGCATCTGATTGGCCGAGCCGGACCGACGCCGATGGAGGTGGATGTACTGCTTGGTTTGGCGCGGCAACTACGCTGGTTCGTGCAGCATCGGGATGACGTGAAGCCTCAAGTGTAGCCGCGACTCGCAGCGGAGCGCGGGTTTACGTTTCGCGAAACGTAAACGGCGCAGCTACACGGGAAGCCCCAGCAGTAAATCGAGCGCCCAGCAACCGCGAGCGTGTTCGCCGGGCTGACGGCAATGATTGAGAAGTTCGGCAGTGCCGCAACCCGCCTCTTCGAGTGCATCGGCCAGAATCGTCATATCTTGATATTTGCGCTCGTCGTAAATGGTACGTGCCATCTTGACCAAACAGCCCTCGTTCCATTCCAGACAAGCCGGCTCGATCGCCACGGGACGAAAAGGATTGCCGAAGAGATCGCGGATCAGGGCGACCTGCGCCCGGCGTTCGACCTTCGCCGTCCGCTCTTCCTGGCGTTCGGCGCGCTCGCGGATGGTCTCTTCCTGCTGCTCGATCCATTGCACCACCTGGGCGGCGCGCAAAGCCGCCCGCGAACGCGGCACCGGACGATCCGCCTCCTCATCGGCGCGGTGCAGCCAGCGCAGGGCGCGAACGCGCGTCAAGGCCGCGATGCGGCCGTGTACAACAACTTGCGTGGTCTGCCTGGCGACTAGCTCCAGATTATCCCATTCCTCCATGACAGCCGCGACAAGTTCGCTCGCTTGGACCCCCGCCTCCGCTTCTTGCTGGTGTGCCAACGCCTCCTGGACCTCGGCCGCGGCGCGAACCAAAACCGATGGCGCCGGCGGATCGCCCACCCAAATCGATCCCCATACGCCGGCACGCCGCGCGTCCGCCTCCTGATGGACGGCGTTGGCTCCTTGTCGTCGTTCCTCTGCGGCGCTCACCGCGCTGCGAGCCAACGCACGCACGGCCTGGGACGGTGATCGTGGCCGGGAAGCATCCGCTTGGCGCTCCAGTTCCTCGACGGCTCGACGGCTGGCATCGCCGCGCAACCACGGCCACAGCCGCCGGCAGCAAGCGGCGACGAACAGTAACCGCTTGCGCCGACTGGCGCGCTCGGCCACATAGCGCAGCATCGGCGCCGGTCTTTTGCATTCCAGCCAGCGAGATTCAAACATGAAAGCCGCCTTTCCCGACCCGGACGGTCCACGATTCGCCGCCTTTTGTCTCGGCTCGGTCGAATCGTCGGCGTCCTCATTCTGACGCACCCAATGGATGCGGTCAATCCACTGCCTGCCCACAAAAACCCTACGCGCTGGATAAATCGCTTCGAGTGGTGCGATCGTCCCGGCGTGGCACGACAAGCGCGATCGGCGCGGCGCGGGCGGTTCAGTCCCGATAGGATGTTTGTCGATAGCAAAAACTGAGCCGCACCGTGCGGTTGCCAATACACCAAGGGAGGAAGATGATGGCGAAGAAAACCAAGAAGAGTACCCTGACGAAAGTCGGGGAGGCCGTCAAGGAAGCGGCGCAGACGGTCGCTACCAAGGCGGACGAGTATATCGTGACGCCGGTCAGCAATGCCGTCGGCGCGAAAACCGCGAAGAAGCCGGCTAAGAGCGCGGCCGCCAAGAAGACGAGTACGGCCAAGACAACCAAGTCCGCCGCGACGAAAAGCAAGCCGGCTGCGGCCGCCAAACCTGCCCCGGCCAAGAAAGCCGCCGCCAAGCGCCCTGCTAAGGGCAAATAAGTTGGGAGATAGCAGGGCGGGCGCGTGGCCAACCAGCTTCGGGCTCGCCTCACTTCTCGCCCTTCAGCCCTGCCCTTTGCCTCCGCTCAATCGCGAGGCCGAGCCGTCGGCCGCATCTCGGCGGTAGTCGATCACCCGTATCTCTTCAGCCAGAAGCCCAGGCGATCTGCACGGCAGCGTCGTGCAGATCGCTTGAGGCAAACCACTTCGACGCCGCAATGGCGTGCATTTCCCAGCGGGTCCATTGCCGTTTCCGCGTAGGGATAACGGTATTGGTAGGGTGGGCCGAGGGCCGCGAGGTCCACCATGTCCCGCTGGTGGACCTCGCGGCCCTCGGCCCACCCTACGACCGGGCGCTGATAGCCATGATATACACCGTGGTGTTCACAAGTTCGCTGATGGAAAGCTACGATAAGGCGCAGAATGTGCGGAAAATCGGACATGAGACCAAGTTGGACCGACTGGAAGCGGCCCAAGCGAAGAAGAAGCCTCCCGTCCCGGCATGACTATCGCGCCCCGACTCCATCCGCGATTTCCACGCGATCAAAGTGAGCGCGAGGAGGCACATCTCATAACAAGCGGAGACAACATGAAGAAGCTTATTGACATCAATCACAACGGGGATGCTCATTGGGTCGGCCGAATCGCGCTAGGCGCGATCGGAGGATTCGCCGGCACCCTTGCCCTCCAGGCCCTCCTGAGTGCCAGTCAGAAATGGCTGCCGAGCGCGGCACCGCCGCTTCGTCAACATCCGGGTGAGTTCATGGTCGAAAAAGCGGAGGAGGCGCTGCCGGAACAGGCTCGGAACCGTATTCCGGACGTGGCCGAGAAAGCGGCGGCGCAGGCACTCGGGGTCGGCTACGGTTTGGCTTTCGGCGGTCTCTACGCCGCCCTCCGTCCCCGAGGGGGTTCTCCCTTGTTGGATGGCGTTATGCTGGGAGCGGCTGCCTGGGCAGCGGGCTACCTGGGCTGGTTGCCGGCGTTGGGATTGATGCGCCCCGTTTGGAAACAGGATGCCCCGCAAGCACTCGCCCCGGCTGCTGAACACGCGGTGTATGGCGTGGTCACGGTCGCCGCCTACGATTGGTTGCAAGAGCGCCTGGTCCATGCCGAATGAGACAAGGAGGACGGGGCGGTGCCGAAGATCCAAGATTACGCCGCCATTGGAGACGGGCGATCCGTCGCGCTGATTTCGCGCAACGGTTCTTTGGACTGGCTGTGCTGGCCGCGCTTTGATAGCCCGTCCCTGTTCGCGGGCCTTTTGGACGCGCGGATCGGCGGCACCTGGAGCATCTCTCCCACCGAGACAGCGCAGGTGGAACGCCGTTATCTCGACGACACGAACGTACTGCAAACGCGCTTTCACACCTCCACAGGCTCTCTTGTCCTCACCGACTTCATGCCGGCCGCTTCCGAGGAAGAAAAGCGACGCATACTCTGGCCGGAACAAGAGTTGATGCGGCGGGTCGAGTGTGAGCGAGGCGAGATCGAGGTGCAGGTTCACTTCGATCCTCGCCCGGACTACGGTCGTGTTCGGGTAGCCCTTCGGGACGCGGGGAAACTGGGTCTGCGCATCGATAGGGGTTCTCATCTCATCACCCTCCTGAGCGATATCAAGTTGACCCCGGCCGCCGAGGGGGGAGCGTCGGCGCGGTTCCGGTTGGGGACCGGGGCATCCGCTACTTTCTCCCTTCTGTATTCGTCCGAAGGACCAGCGGTACTCCCACCGCCGAGCGAGTTGTTTTCTCAGAAGTTCGCTCTCACGACCGAATGGTGGCGGCGCTGGGCGGCTCGTTGTCGCTACAGCGGGCCGTACCGAGACCAAGTAGTGCGTAGCGCCTTGATGCTCAAGCTCCTCTCCTACGCTCCCTCGGGGGCCATCGTTGCCGCGCCTACTACGTCGCTGCCGGAGCGTGTCGGTGGCGACCTGAATTGGGACTACCGTTTTTGCTGGCTGCGCGACGCCGCGTTCACCGTGCGGGCCCTGTTCGGCCTGGGCTATCGGGAAGAAGCGGAAGCCTTCGTCAGCCAGGGGCTGGGCATGACGCGCATGAACGCCCCGTACTTGCTCGGGACCATGTTGACGCCGAACCGCGACCGAGCCAAACTCCTTGGCGTCTTGGCCCACTTCGTGAACGGCTGGATTTTTTCGTTCATCTACATCGCCGCTTTCCACGCCTGGGGCGCGGCGACGTGGTGGCTGGGAGCTTTGGCGGGGTTGGTTCACTCGTCCTTCGTTCTGACCGCTGGTTTGCCCTTACTGCCTGCTCTGCATCCGCGCATGGCCAACGAGCAGTATGGCCCGACCGTCGCCCGACAGCTGGAGCCGCCCGGCTTTCTCGCCCTCCATTACGGCGCTCGAACGCCGATCTCCATCGTGATCGCCCACCTGGTGTATGGGGCCATCCTCGGAGGATTTTACGTCTTTCCCGGATAGTCGAGTTCTTGTGGCCGCGCAGGAGTGGACCCAATCAAAAACAGGAACAAGCCAACATGAAAAAGCTCATCGACATTAACCGCAACACGGACGCCCATTGGGTCGGCGACGGGTTCCCGGTCCGCACCATCTTTTCCTTCCAGAGCCTCGGCTCTCGCATCAGCCCTTTCCTGCTGCTCGACTATGCCGGGCCTGCCGAGTTCCCCCCAAGCGATCGGCCGCGCGGCGTGGACGAACACCCGCATCGGGGTTTCGAGACCGTCACCATCGTCTATCAGGGCGAGCTTGAACACCGCGACTCGGCGGGAAACCACGGTCGGATCGGCCCCGGCGATGTGCAATGGATGACGGCTGCTTCGGGCGTCGTCCACGAAGAGAAACACGCGGACGAGTTCGCCAAGAAGGGCGGCACGTTGGAAATGGTGCAACTGTGGGTGAACCTCCCCAAAGCCGTGAAGATGTCACCGCCGCGCTATCAGACCCTTCTGCAAGACGCGATCCCGATGGTCGAACTGCCCAATGGAGCGGGTCGGCTTCGGGTAATCGCCGGACAGTACGAAGGCGTTCGTGGGGCTGCGGAGACCTTCACGCCGATCAACCTCTATGATCTGCGGCTTCATGCCGGGCATCAAGTGACGCTGGCTTTCCCGGAAGGTTATACCACAGGCATCCTCATCCTCCGAGGAGAAGTGGTCGTTAACGACGCTCATGCGGCAAAGAAGGCCGAATTCGTCCTCTTTGACCCGAAAGGAGAGCATGTCTCCCTTGAGGGCAAAGAAGATACCACCATGTTGATCCTCAACGGCGAGCCGATTGACGAGCCGGTTGTCGGCCACGGCCCGTTCGTTATGAACACGCAGAGCGAAATTGTCCAAGCGATCGAGGACTACCAGAGTGGGCGGATGGGGCGGATCACCGCTTCGACCTGAATCGACGAGAGAAGAACACCGCTTCAGGGCGTTTTCTTGCACAGCCCGTCCGCGTAGAATCTGGACATGAAAGCTATCGTTCTCATCGCTCGTGGTTTGCAGCTTGGCGCGCTGGGCTGCTACGGCAATCAATGGATCGACACGCCTGCCCTCGACGAACTGGCCGCCGAGGGGGTCGTCTTCGATCAGCATTTCGCCGATTGTGCCGATCCAGCCGGCGCACGCCGCGCCTGGCGTTCCGGCCGGTACCATTTGCCCACATCGGCCCCCCATGCGGAAACCGGCACCGACCCCGATTTGCTCGCTGCTCTGCGAGCGCAAGGGATTCACACCTGTTTGATCGTCGATGACAGCCGGCCGGCACCGCCTGACTTCGCGATAGGTTGGGACGAGGTCGAGCGCGTTGCCGCGAGCGCGGAGACGACGCCGTTGGAGGCGACTTTGGAGGCGGCGGGGGCGGCGCTGTTACGACTCGAACCGCGTGACAACTGGCTGATGTGGATCGACCTGGCCACGCCTTTGCCGCCGTGGAATGTGCCCGATGAGTTTCAGGAGCCGTATTTCTCCGACGAACCCATTGAGGAGGACGAAGACGGAGGCGAGGAAGACGAAGCTGAGGAGAGTGAACCGCTGACGCCGTTGACCGAGCCGGCAAACGGGGCGATTGATCCCGAAGACGATCCCTTGTACTTGAGCTTGCAAACCAGCTATGCGGCCGCCGTGACGTATCTCGATGCGGGCGTGGGGCAATTGCTGGAAGCGCTTCACAATCTCAACGGCGGCGACGAGATTCTCATCGTGTTCACCACCGACATTGGCCAGAATCTTGGCGAGCATGGTATCGTTGGTCCGATCCGCGCTTGGCTGCATGATGAACTCATTCATTTGCCGTTGATTGTGCGTTTGCCCGGCGGCGCGGAAGCCGGTCGGCGTGTCAGCGCGCTGACGCAGACGGTGGATCTGGCCCCGACGCTGGCGAAATGGTTTCAGATGCCGCTGTCCGGCATGCACGGCGGCAGCTTGCTGCCCCTCGTCCGTGGCGAAACCGAGGTGATACGCCCCTACGCTTGTACCGCTCTGCAAGTCGGTGAGGCGATCGAATACGCCCTGCGTACTCCCGATTGGGCGTTTCTGCTTCCGGTGCAAGCGAGCGCGGACGCCGCGGTTCGCTCGCCGCAACTGTACGTCAAACCGGATGATCGCTGGGAGGTGAACAATGTCTTGCAACATCATCCGGAGTTGGTGGAACAACTGGAGCGGACGCTGCGCGATCGCGCTGGCCTATAGCCCCCCGGCGAGCCGGGAGCTAAAAGAATCAGGCGATGGGGTGCCCCTCCGTCTGCTTGAGCAACGCCAATAGGTTCGTCTCGATATTGCGGCAGATTTCGTTCAACGGCAGATGATTGAGGCTGAGCGTGGTAAACGGTCGCTGGAGTTCGATACCAATCCGGTCCACCGCTAGCACGGAATAGGCGAGCAAAAACGTCGTCACCGGCGCCAGCCATTCCTCCTCGAACTTGTGCAGCAGCGCGAAGGGTATCGTAATCAGGTAGATCAAGAGGAAGCGGCGGATGGTGATCGAGTAGACCGTCGCCAGCGGTGTGTTGCGGATGCGCTCACAGCCGCCGAGATGATCGAGCAGAGCGCAGCGTTCCCGTTCCGCTTGCAGAAACGCGAAGCGATCCATACCGTGTTGCTCGCAACCTACCCGCAGCAATTCATCGATCTTCAGGGAGACCCAGGAGGGCATATGCTCGGAGGCTTGCACGCGCCAGGCTTGCTCCTCACCCAGCAAAGGCACCAGTTCCGGCACCTGTCTCTCGCCGCGCAAGCGAGCCTTCGCCACGTAAGCGAAGGCGACCGTCCAGTGGACGATCTGCTTGCGCCACTGCTCATCGCGCGGTCCGTGGGCCAGAGCCATCAGCGCCAGGTTGCGCGACTGATTGACGATGCCGCCCCATAGTTTCCGCGCTTCCCACCAGCGCTCGTAGCCGGCGTTGGTACGCATCACCAGCAGCAGCCCCAGCAATACACCGGCGACCTCATGCGGGCCGATTTCGATGGCCAGACTCGGATAGCGAAAACGATAAAGGAGATAAATAAGAGTGGCAAAGGCGCCCACGACGATGGCACTGGGCAACACACGCCAGCTGGCCGCCCCACGCCAGGATAACGCCTCGATCCAGAAACTCTTCTCCCCAGGCAACGGGTCGAACATCGACAGGTCTCTTTTCAGTGTTCAGTGTTCAGTGTTCAGTGTTCAGTGTACAGAATCGCCAAATGACTCTTTACCGACTATTGGCTCTTATTCTTCATTACTGAAAACTGAAAACTGAAAACTGAAAACTGAAAACTGAGCTTACTTGATCGGCACCTCATACACCAGCGCGCCGAGGAGTTCGCCTTCCTTATTGCCGGGGTGACAAGTGATGCACTGCTTCATGACCACGGGAACGCGCGTGGCCGCTCGTAGGACCGATTGGTTGTCCTTCGTGGCGACCTCCGAATAATAGCTCTCGCCGCCGTTGAGCTTTTTGATCGCCCGTTTCTCGAACGGACTCTTGGCAACATTGTCCTTCTTGATCGGCGAACCCGTGGCGTCGATCAGGCGCACCGGCGCCCAACCGTTCTTCTCCATGTGCAGGAAGATCTTCTTCGCGACGTGAGCGGCCGGCGTGCGCTCCTGCGCCTTGACATAGGTGGCGGTGATGTGGACCACATAACCCTTGTGCAAATCATCGAGCATCTTCACGGTGTCGTGGGCGCGCTGGACGGCCTCCTTGTTCGGCGCGGTCGTATCCGCGGCTTGGCCCGCGTTCGGACGATTCCCATACAGAATGAAGCCGGCGGCGATTCCAGCGGCCAGCAAAACGCCCAACAAGGTACGGCGGGAGAACAAACGTCGCATGAAAACCTCTGAGAGGGACAACCAGAGACAACGCGGAGAGGCGGACGCCGCTCCGCAGATACATTTCCATCACTCGAACGAGGCGAAACCGCGTCCAAGGCGGGAGGGAGCCAACGAAACTCCCTTGTATTGGCGAGCAAAATCTGGATAATAACATCCAGAGTGTGACGTTTAAGATAAAGTGTCCTAGCTAGATGTCAAGGTCCAAATATCTAATTTGAGGCGTTCATGTTTTCGCAAACGGTGGAGTACGCTCTGCGAGCCGTCGTCTACTTAGCCGCGCAGCAGGGCGCGCCGCGGACGACGCAGCAGATCGCCCAAGCCACGCAGGTGCCGACCGGCTATTTATCCAAGGTGATGCAAAGTTTGGGACGCAAGCGCTTGGTGCAATCGCAGCGTGGTTTGCACGGCGGTTTCACCCTGGCCCAGCCGCCCGAGGAGTTGACCGTCCTCGACATCATTCAAGCCGTTGATCCCATCAAGCGAATTGAGAAATGTCCCCTAGGGCTGAAGGGACACATCAATCTCTGTCCCCTGCATCGCCGTCTCGATCACGCGATCAAGCTGGTCGAGGACGCCTTGCAGAAATCCAGTATCGCCGAACTCCTCGCCGAACCGGAGCGAGCGCGCGGCATTCCCATCCCCCTGTGTTCCTGGCCCGAAGACGAAGCCACCTAGCCGATCCTGGCCGAGGTCGCCCTCCGCGCTGGCATGGAAACTGCATCCTCCTGCCTCAACCGCCCATGCGGTTCGGAGGAGGCTCGATCGTGAACGATGCCGCGCAACAAGGCAAAGACAAAGACAAACGAGACGTAATCGAGACGGACATCCCCGCCCGCCTCGATCGCTTGCCCTGGAGTCGTTTTCATTGGCTCCTCGTGATTGCCCTGGGCGTCACCTGGGTTCTCGATGGGCTGGAAGTCAACATCGTCGGGGCCATCAGTCCGAAGCTGAAAGAGCGCGCCACGCTCCACCTGACCGATAGCCAAATCGGGTTGGCCGGCACGTTGTATCTTGCCGGCGCCATCGTCGGCGCTCTCGTCTTCGGCCACTTGACCGATCGCCTGGGCCGCAAGCGTCTCTTCACCATCACGCTCGGCATCTATCTGGCGGGTGCAAGCCTTACGGCCTGCTCGTGGAACTTTTGGACTTTCGCGCTGTTCCGCATTGTGACGGGAATGGCGATCGGGGGAGAATATTCCGCCATCAATTCCGCCATCAACGAATTGATCCCGGCGCGGCTGCGCGGTCGAGTGGACCTGATTATTAACGGTACGTTCTGGCTCGGCGCGGCGGCGGGGGCATTGGCCAGCCTGGTGCTGCTAAAACCGGGCTTCATCCCGGTGTGGCTGGGCTGGCGACTGGCTTTCGGCGTGGGCGCGCTCGTCGGCATGGTGATGATTATTGCCCGGCAATACGTGCCGGAAAGTCCGCGCTGGCTGCTGACGCACGGACGCGGCGACGAAGCCGAGAAAACCATGAAGGACATCGAAACGATGGCCGTGGGTCGGGACGGTATCGCCTCGCTGCCGCCGGTTCACCAGCGCGTCCGCTTCCACCCCGTTTCCATCGGCTTCGGCACGATCGCGCACACCTTGCTTGTCCGCTACCGGAGTCGAGCGCTTTTGGGACTCATCCTCATCTCTTCGCAAGCGTTCTTCTACAATGGAATGTCGTTCACCTATCCGCTGGTACTCGATACCTTTTTCCATGTGCCGGCTGAAAAGGTTCCTCTCTACGCGGCGTTCCTCGCCGTGGCGAATTTCCTGGGACCACTCCTGCTTGGCCACCTTTTCGATTCGCTCGGACGCCGGGTAATGATTAGCACCACCTACGCTCTCTCGGGATTGCTCATCGTTGTCACCGAGTTGCTTTTCCTGGGCGGTCATCTGACGGCTACCACGCAAACGCTGTGTTGGGCGGTGACGTTCTTTTTCGCGTCCTCGGCTGCCAGTGCGGGTTATCTGACGGTCAGTGAGGTCTTTCCGCTGGAGATGCGTGCCTTGGCCATCGCGCTGTTTTACGTGCTTGGCACCGCGATCGGCGGACTGCTGGCTCCTTCGCTCTTCGGAGCCTTGATCGAAACCAAACGCTCCGGTGATCTCGCCATCGGCTACTTATCGGGGGCTGGGCTTATGATCGTGGCCGCGGTGGCCGAACTGGTGATAGGAGTCGCCAGCGAGCGGAAATCACTTGAGGATGTGGCGGCTCCGCTGGCAACCGAGGCGGCGTCTTCGTCCTAAGGAGAGCAGGCACGGGAAGAGGCGATCGTGTACGTGGTCATCACTGACCGTCCTCCAACTTCCAATGATGGCGCTCGGCCGCCTCCTCAATGCTGTGCGAGGCGGTCAGTTTTTCGTCGGACTTGGCCAGCATTACCAATCGGGTGTAGTAAGCGTGGAGACTTTTGATTTCCTCTTCAGTCAGTCCTTCGACGTTTATCAGCCGGTTGCTCGCTCCCTTCACCGCCGCCACCAACTCGTTCAATTTCAGGTGGACCGCGCGCGAATCCTTGTTCTGGGCACGCTGAATCAAGAACACCATCAGGAAGGTGACGATGGTGGTTCCGGTGTTGATGACCAGCTGCCAGGTATCGGAGTAACCGAAGAATGGTCCACTGCCCATCCAGACCACGATGGTGAGTAACGCCATCCAAAACGCGGCCGAACTGCCGGACCAATCCGTGACCAGGCGAGAGATTCGGGCCGGCAGCGATTCTTCGTAAGACGAAGTGGAAGCCGATTGGTTCGCATGGGATGGCATGAGAAACACCTCAAAGAATAGTCACAACGGCATTTCCGAGCGTTCGCGGCGCATGCGATAGATGGGCTTGCCCTGTTTGCGAAATTCGCGTTCTTAAGCCACCCTGTGACTCGGTTATCAGATAGAGGCAAAGTCGCTACTCGGAGTCTGTTCCAAATGAGGACGCCTACGGAGTATGATAACCATCTGATAGTTGCTGAAATAGGGCGTTTTTCAGACACTCACCGTTGAGCCGTAACGGGTCGATTTGGCCAGCTGAAGCAGACGACGGGCAAGGACGGCAAAACACACCCCGCCAGAACGCGCCATTTGCTCTGTGTCGCATCGCTAGATGCAATTCAGGCGGCGTTTTCCTTCTTGAGCGTGGTAACGACTATAAACCGTATGGTAAGATGGTGGAGCGGCGATCCTCCCCGTTCATTAGCCGCTAGGGGATTCTCGAAAGGTAGGTGAGCTTATGGCCCCCGCTACGTTTGAAACCGACCTCGCGGTGGGGTTTACCGGGACGCTGAACGAAATCCTCGAAAAGATGGAAGTCCTATCCACAAAGGACGTTCATACCGCCATCCTCGTCTGTAACTTCATTCATAATCTGTTCAAGGACGCGCGTAGGGGAATCGAGAACGGTTTACGGCAAGGCGTCGAGGCGAGGTCATTCGCCACCACGTATGAGCGAGCGGTTGCGGAATTGGATAGAGTTCGCGGAGCCGTGGCGCGCGTCTTGGAGAAGGCACGAACGAGCCACCTACCGACATTAGGCGAAGAGTTCATCTCCAGTTATGAAGACCTCACTGCCGACCTCGACAGACTTCGGCAATTTCTGGCAGAAGCCGTTATTAAGGCAAAGGCTCCTCCCCGGCCCATTGACTGGGATCGGGTTCGGGAAGCCGATGCCGCCTACGCCCGTGGCGAAACAATGCCATTCCTGAAATCGTCGCCATCGCGTAACATCGACTGACGGAGGATGCGCGATGGCCTACTCGGTACACATCTCCGACCGTGAGCGGGCCTACTTGGAATCCCTTCCTCTTTCTGCCGAGGCTAAACAGAACGTGGAGGATTTCATCGTCTACGCCATCGCGAGGGTAGACGATGCTTTCCGCAACGATCCCGCCAACCGCCCCAAGTCCGACGCCCCCTATTTTCAGGTGGAGTTCTTTCTGCTCGACGCGCTGGACGGCTACCGTTATCACAAGCTTACTTTTGTCGTCAACGATGAACATGCCGCCGTGAGCGTACTCAGCCTCGCCTTCGTGGACCATCAGGCACTGTAGCCTTTCAGAGCAGCAACGTGGTCGGTCCCACTATCCCCAGCTGCCAAGCCGGCACTGCGGGCTGGTAAGAGCCGCTCTCCTGCTTTACACTGTTCGCCATGAAACCATCTTCTCCTCTGACATCGTCGGGCCTGGTGCGTGCGCTCGGTCCCTTGATGGCAACCGCCGTCGTCGTCGGCACCGTCATCGGTTCGGGCGTCTTCAAGAAACCGCAAACGGTGGCCGAACACGTTCCCCATTTCGGAATGGCCGCGCTGCTCTGGGTCGTGGGCGGCTTGCTCGTTTTGCTGGGCGCGCTCGCTTACGCCGAGGTTGCGGTGCTGTTGCCGCGCGCCGGTGGCAACTACGTTTTTCTGCGTGAAGCGTATGGTCGGCTGGCTGGCTTCCTCTGGGGCTGGGTGGATTTCTGCATCATCCGTTCCGCCTCGCTTGCGGCCCTGGCCACCATCTTCACCGAGTCGCTGCACGACATCCTCCGCAATGAGGCGTTTCAGCAAGCGGTCGGCCTGCCTCCCGGCACGCATCTCGATTTCTGGTGGCAACGCATCCTGACGGTGTCGGTGCTGCTCTTGCTCGCCTGGGTGAATATCCTCGGTGTGCGTTGGGGCGGTCTGGTACAGCTTTTGATTACCGCGATCAAGATCGGCTCGCTGGCAGCCATCGCGGTTTTGCCCTTCCTTGTCCTCGCCGCCTGGATTTCGGCGCCGATGATGCCGGACTTCGCCCATCTGCGTCCCGTCTGGCCGGAGGATTGGCGACAAATCTCTATTGGTGGTCTGGGCACGGCGTATCTGGGCGTGCTGTGGGCGTATCACGGCTGGCAGAACATCACGCCCGTGGCGGAGGAAGTGCGCCGCCCGCAGCGCAACCTGCCGCTGGCGCTGCTGGGCGGCGTGGCCATCGTCATCACCCTCTACCTGGCCGTCAACCTGGCCTATTACTTGGTCATCCCGCGTTTGGAGATGGCCGAGTTGAAACAAACGACGGTGGCGACCGCGTTCAGTCTGCGTCTGCTGGGTCCGTTGGGTGCGGCGGCGGCCTCGGCTGCGGTGATGTGTTCGGTCTTCGGCGCGCTCAACGGCAATCTCCTGGTCGGTCCGCGTCTCTTGTTCGCGATGGGCGAGGATGGCCTAGCCCCGCGCGCCCTCGGCGTCGTTCACGCGCGCTATCACACACCAGCGCTGGCCATTGTCGTGTTGGCCGCGTGGTCGTCGCTCCAAATCGTGACGGTGGCGTTCTTGACGTGGATCGGCAAATTGGACGAGAGCAAATCGCATTTCGATCGTCTGACCGACTTCGCCATGTTCGGCGCGGTCATCTTCGAGACGCTAGCGGTGGTATCGATCTTCGTCTTCCGTCGCCGCTATCCGCACGTCGAGCGGCCGTATCGTTGTCCTGGCTATCCGCTGGTGCCGGCGCTATATGTGATCGTGCCGGCGTTCGTGCTGGTGAATATGTTCGTGTATCAACGGGAGGAGGCGCTAGCCGCCGTCGGCTTCATCGCGCTGGGAGCGACGGTGTATGGCGTGCTAGGGTTGGGACGTACAAGGTCTGACGCTTCCGGCGCAATAAACGAGTGAACAAGCGGGAAGCAAAGGAACAATACTTCAATGATGGACCTTGGTCTATCCATCAAGGATTTCGCCCTGGCTGGGAATGACAGCATAGCGGAGCGTATACCACAGCAGGGCTGGAGGACTGGCGAATCCATCAGCCGCGCGACCAGGATTACTCGTCAGCGTCAACCCATCTGGTTCCATCCCAGCGCGTGAAGGATACCGCGACGACGTCCTCCCGTGTTCGCACCTGTCTGATGAAGATGCAGGCTCGCTCATGGGCTCCCGCGCTGAAGAAGGACCGGCGGAACAGCCCTTTGTCCGTCCGCACGAGGACGGAATACAGGCCCCATTCCTGGCTCGTGTCCGGCATCGGTCTCTCCCCTCACAAGTCGCCACCGGCCTGAAGGCGTGTGAGGATGTCGTCGCCGTTTTCGTAGTTGCCGCGTTCAAAATCGCGGGTGGACTGTTCCAGGTACTTCTCATCCAGTTGGCCGCGCGGTGTTCGCAACCAACTGAGCAGACGACTCGCGGCCTGCCGGATAGCCTCCACTTGGCCGACCACGAGGTCGATTCGGCGCTCTCCCGAATGACTTGCGACAGAATAGCCTCGGGCATCCGTCCGTCCTCTGAAGTCGTTTACTTGCGGAACAGCCGTTCATTTCTCCCCGTCATTCTCTCCCTCTGCTGCAAGTCGGTCAAGGGATAGCAGAAATGGCCTGGCGACGGACCACCACATGTTACTGAGCCCCCAGGTTGGCGATGCGGATATTGCGGAAGTTCAAGTCGGTGGTCGGATCGTGGCCTTGCAGACTGATCGCGCCTTTTTTCAATCGACAGCCATTGCGAGGGTTCTCGTTGTCCGGGCGATTGTCGATCCAATCCGCGACCTGAATACCGTTAACCCAGGTGGCGAAGTGCCGGCCGCGAGCGAAGATCGTCATGGTGAACCATTCGCGGTCCTTTGCCACGGCGCGTCGCGCCGGCACACGTCGATAAATCGATCCCGTGCCGAAATCGGAGGACCAGTTCTCGACCTTCTTCTTGGTCAAAACTTTATGCGTCTTGGGATCGTATTCCTCGACGGTATAAGTCTTCGGTTTTTTGGCGTGGCCATTGTGAATCTGGGCTTCGTAACCGTTCTGATATTCACCGGGGATGCAGCGAAAAAAGACGCCGCTATTGAGATTGTCGCCGTTGGTCCTGCACTCCAATTGCAACACGAAATCGGCCCATTGTCCCGTCGTTTGCAAATCGCCGTTTCCATTCTTGACGCTCAGCCAGCCTTCCTTGGTGATGCTGAATTTGGATTTTCGTCCGGGGAACTCTTTCCAGCCGGTCAGGTCTTTGCCGTTGAAGAGCGGCTTCGTGGCGAGGGGCTTCAATTTGACGTTTCGGAGGGCGACTTGAATGCCTTCCTTTATGTCGAACACGGGGCGGAGGTGTTCGCCGACCGTCCCTCCCCACCATTTTTGCGACTCCTTCCCTTTGGAATAGAGCGAACCAGTATATTTTTTGTTGTTAAGCGTGAAATGAACGCTTTGCCATTCATCATCCTTATCTGGAATGGGTAATCGCGTGCGCCCGTGAGTAAGTGAACTGAAGACGGATCCGAACAGGAGAGTGAAGGACTTCCAATCATTGCCCTTCACGACACTGTAATCAAAGCGTAACTCAAAATTGTTTAGTTCTACTATTGGAAAAGCGAAAATCCTTTGGTGTCCATCCAGATGTCCACCCAACAAGAGCGAACCCTTTCCCGCTTTGATATAGTCGCCCTTTTCATTCGCGCGCCAGCCGAAATTCGTCTCGCCGTCAAATAGCAAAATCCATCCTTCGGCGATCTCTTTTGGCGTCAACGTGTTGGGTTTGGCATCCTCAGCCCAGACAGGGACGGCCAGGGACAGCACGAACAAGGCAGCGAGCAAGTGACGCATGATGAAACCTCATGACGGTGAAAACTTTGCTTGCGGTGTGCGATGGATGACAGCTCGGCCGTGCGCCTGCAAGGTGGCGACCTCGGCCATCAGCGCGGCGACGCTGGCGGCGTTGTCGGCGACCTCCAGAATCCAGCGGCACTCCCAACGGCCGCCTGGAGGCAGCACGGGCACGCGCCCCTGCTCGCGCTCGAAACTCTTGAAATTCGGATAATTCGTCGCCGGCTCCAAGCCGGTGACGTAGCCCTCTTCGATCGCGCCGGTGTTTTTCCACACGGTAAAACAAGGCAATTCCTGGCGATGGAAACGCAGTGCGACGGCGCGATCAGCGGCAGCATTGACGAGCAGGACGAGCGTATGACCGCGCGCGTCGGCCAACAGATCGTAGAGATAAACCTGCTCGGTGAAGCCGACCATCGGGCCGGCGTAGGTATCGTATGTGTCAATGCCTGCGGCGGCGCGCGGCGTCTGCGGCGCCATCTCGCGGATGGGGGCGTGGATGCGGCTGCCGGCTTCGAGGAAGGGCGCGCCGAAGTTACAATGATAGAGCATCTGCATCTCGGCGGGACGAGCGGCGCGATTGGTGACAATATCGTGAATCACCAGGCGATTCGAGCCGGGAATCGTCGTATACGTCGTGTTCAGACGCAATTGCGGACCAAATAAGGAGGATTCTTCGACTTCGCCGCTGACGCTCAGTTCAAAGGGTGGATCGAGACTGACGCGCACTTCGACGGCCTGGGCGGGCAGGTTGGCGATGCGTCCATGCAACGTGAGCGGCGTCCGCTGCGTGTGGCCGGCCGCGTCGGTATGGACATCTTCACCGGGCGGGCCATTGGAGGACAAACCGCAGCGACACAGCAACTCATCGAAACCGGCCAGCCAACCGATGCCGCCACGTTCGGCGGGGCGCACGTATTTTGGATGCACGGGACCGACGAGCGGGGCACGCCATCCCAGCGCGTTGCCGCGATAGTCGCCGCGCCATAACCCCATGCCGCGCGTCGGCAGGATGGAGAAGGCCAATGCACCGTTGTGAACCTCGATCAAATCCAGTCCGTCGCGCAGGCCGCCGCGCAGCGTGCGCTTGCGCAGCGACCAATCGTGCGGCGTCGGCAGGTGCAGCGTATCGTTGCCGGCCGCGAAACTATCGAGCCAGACATCACCATGCACATCGGTCAGCGTCCACGTTTTGAAGCGTTGCATCGTTCACGATCCCTTATCGGCATCCAATTTTTTCACAATGTGGAACGAGTCGAGAAAGCGGCGAGCGTCCTGCAAATGCTTGTCGTCCCGCGCGGTCAATACGTAGGCGCGATAGAGCCGCTTGTTCACGACAAACCAGCGATTCTGCATGCGTTGATCTTCGCGGTCGATCACCAATTCCCTGCCCGGCCAACCTTTATCGGACAGCTCTTTCTCGCTTATCCGTTCGGTGTCCTCCTTGTTGTTGGCGGCGAGAAACCAGTTCGTGCCGATCGTCTCCAGCAGCTTTTCAGGAGGCAACTTGGCATACTCCCCTTCAATATCGGAGTGGCTCAGGAGATATTGAACCTGACCGTTTTCCTCGACGAGCAGCAATTGTTGCGTCGCGGGCTTGGCAACTTTTCCCAAATCCGAGGGCGTTCCTTGCTCGATGGGTTCGCCCGGCATGTCCACGCGGCAAACGCCGTCCGACGTGATTGCCGTCCGCCATTGCACCGGCGGCGTTGGGGCCGGCGGCGAATCCAGGAAGAATAGGAGGATCGGAAGCATCATCAGAAGAGGGCCAGCGACGCGCAGCAAACGACGAACAGAGGCCATTCGCGCATCATGGATGGGATCGACTCCCGGCTTCCTGCCGAGGCGACCGATTCCGTACAGGGTGGCGACAAGCCCCGCGATAAACATGATCGCGACATCGATTCCGCCCATGCTTCCCAGTAGCATCGCACCTGCCTTTTCATGCGGGATTTTGATACTGATCGCGTTCGGCGATCTTTTCGGAAGGCGCGGCCGACGGCGCGAACTTATCGCCCGCACCGGCGGGAAGGGCGGCGCGCTCCTCGTTCATGCGATTGAACTGGCGCGCGATGACAAGGAAGGCGATGATGACGACGAGCAGGATGCCGGTCAACAGTCCGAAATAGCGGCCGGGACCGAGTGGACCGTACAAGCGGGTGAGAAAGCTATTGAGAATGTTGCCGAAGAAAACCGTCAACAGAAAACAGCCGGTGATAAATCCCTTCATCGCGGAGGGGGCCGCCGTGAAGGCCAGCTCCAGGCCGACGGGAGAGATGCACAGTTCCGCGAGGGTGACCAGAAGAAACGTGGCGACCTGCCACCACAGTGAAACCTTGTGTTCCGGCGTGGCCAGGAAGCCGGCGATGGCCATGAGAGCCATGCCCGCCGCCGTCAAGAAGAAGCCAATCAACATCTTATCGGTTGGCCGCATGTGCAACCCCATGCGGCCGAGCAACCGCCAGAGGCCAATCGAGACGACCGGCAATAGCGCGACGATGAACAACGGATTGAGCGCCTGAACCTGATCGGGATCGACGTGATAACCGAGCAGGTGCGGATCGAAATCGTTCTTGGCGAAGCGAATCCATGTCGTGGTGGATTGATCGAAGATCATCCAGAAGAAGGTGATGACGAGGAACAAGGTAAAGAGCTTGCCCAGCACGGCCCATTGTTGCCGGCGTTCTTCGGGCGTCTTGTGGGTTCGGGTGATGACTTCGCGGGCGTAATACGGTTTACCCAGGGCGAACATGAGCAAGGCGACGGCCATCAGTGCAGCCGGGAAAAGGAAGGCGGTCGCGTAACCATAATGGCTCCTCAACCACGGCACGACGAGCGACGAGGCGAAGGCGCCGATGTTGATGGCCATGTAAAACAGCGAGAAGGCATCACTGCGCAGCTGAGTCTGGCCAGGCCGATGCTGATCGTAGGTCAGTCCCATGAGCGTCGAAATGTTTGGCTTGATGACGCCGCTGCCCATCGCCAATAGCCCCAGCGATACGAACAAGAAATAGCGTGGCGCGATGCCGAGAACCTGCTGGCTATCGATGCTGAGGAGCAATTGGCCGATGATGTAAGGCAGCGAGAAGCCAACGATGGTCCAGTATTTCCCGAAGAAATTATCGGCCAGGTAGCCGCCGATCAGCGGCAGCAGATAGCAAGCGGCGATGAACAGCGAGACGATGGTACCGGCGTCCTCATCCCCAAAGCTCAACTCCTTGGCGACGTAGAGAAACAGAATGGCCCGCATGCCGTAGTAGCACGAACGCTCGGCCAATTCGCCCCAGAAGAAGAACCAGAAGCCGGCCGGATGACTGGCGAAGAAGCGGACGAAGAAGTTGGCCGGTGGATGGACGGCGGCGCTGTCGCCGTCCAACGGCGGCACGGGCCTGCCCAGAGGCGTATCGCTGATCCGCGGCGTGGTGGCGGGCTGCTGAGTAAGTCCTTCGTTCGTGTCGTGTCGATCGTCCATCGCGTATTCCTCAGGTTCGCGGAGACAGCGTTCGCCGTCCTTACATCCGAAAAAATAGGGGAAGGCACGATGATTGTAGCGAGCGCTGAGAAAGGGGGAAAGCAGAATAGCGACGAACGCGGCCGTTATGTCACCGTCACTTATGCTTTCGGCTCATCGCGGAGGTGACGCACGGCGGCGCGGACTTCGTCGGCGACGGCGAGCGCGGTCAGGATGGAGCAGACAGCGGAGGCCAGGCACAGGGTACAGTAATGACCGAAGATAAGCGGCTGACTGGCGGCCAGCAGAATGCCCGTGACACCGAGAGCGCCGGAAACCAGCCCCAGCGCCAGCACGATCCACGGCGCGGTTCGCCAGCGTGTCTCTCCACCGAGGCAATCGAGAATCACATCGAGCAAATACGCGAGCGCTCCGAGCGAGGCATCGGGCACCGGCAGATGGCGGGCAAGGGCCGATTCCTTGAGAATCATATGGCTGCCGTTGCCGAAGAACGGTTCCCAAACGGTCGAGACAACATCCACCTGATACAGGGTCAGGTAAGTAGCGATGGCGCAGCCCAATAGACTGAGACAAAGCGCGGGAAACCGCCTCGGCCATGTCGAGGGATTGTGAGTCCAACCGAGAGGAAAGCTTGTTTGCGCCATGGAACTTGCTCCACGATCCATTCCTCATGGCGCATTGCTTCGCGCCGGATGTGGAATGGATAGAGCAAAAGCGAGGCCAGAGATGCGGCCGTCGCCCCGTTCGGTGACGATTCTTCAATCGGGCAGCGAGGTGGACTCGCGCCGGCTGAATTGAAGGTCGGCGCCGGGTGGTCGTTCGCCGAGCATAAGGATGTTGCTTGTGCCGTCGGTGATGTCGGCCAGCCGAACATGCGAGCCGCGAAACAGGACGCCGTCGAGAGGGCGTTACCTCTCCCAGTCGATCGTCACGGGTGTGCCGATGCTCGCCCCCAGTTCGCGGGCGGCGTTGCCCTGGGTGATGGCCACTTCGAGCCATTCGCCGCTCGAAACCAGCGCGATAAGCGTACCGGGAGCAACGTCCGCGTAGGTGCGGACGATATGCGGCACCTCGGCGCCGCCGACGCGGACACGCTTGGGACGATCGTCGAGTGTGAGCGTCTCGCCGGGGATGTTGGTGATGAGATTGCCGAACGGATCGACGTAAAGCACCTCGCCGGTGACACCCTGGGAATGGTGGCGCGAGACGGGTCTGTCCAGACGCACCCAATCGGAGATGATCGGCCCCAATTCGCGCGGATCGAGTCCGAGGCTGAGATTGGCGGCCACGGGCGCGAAAATGTCACGGCCGTGGAAGGTGGGACTGACCTTGCTGCGCCAAAAACGCTGTTGGGTCAACCGAATGACGCGCGGCCGTCGCCGTCCTCCTTCCATCAGCCAGGTCCAGCATCCGTTATCCGGCACGAGTACGCGGAGATTGTCCAACTCGATGTAGAGAATGGATCGTTGGCTGCCCACACCCGGATCGACGATGACGACGTGCAGCGTCTCCGGTGGGAAGTAGTGCAGCGTGGAGGTTAGAAAGAACGCGGTCTGACGCAGATCTTGAGCCGGGATGTCGTGGCTGAGATCGACGATGCGAACGTCGGAATTGAGGGCGAGAATAACGCCCTTGGCCGCAGCGACGTAATGGGAGCCGCTGCCGAAATCGGTCGTCAGAGTGATGAGGGGATTAGCCATGACGTTCACAGCATTTGTAGAGCATAGCCCGCCGCGAGCAGCAGGCAGACGATGGCACCCAGGATGAACCACCAGGAACGCCGCGAAGGCGCGTCTTCTTCGGAAAGATAATTCTCGCAATGCGGGCAGCGCACGCTGTCTTCGTGAATGGGACGCCGGCAATAAGGACAGGGAACCGTATCGTCCTCGTCGTCCTGCCAGCTCATGCGTTTGCTCCGCGCGGTAAATTCGTGGTTGGATTATACTGTGCGCGAAAAGCGAAAGTCCAGCCGGGGACGGTCGATCTTGGTTCGCGCACCAGCCACAGGTTAGAATGCACGGAAGTCGCATCACTCTGGAGGGGCACATGTCAACCGTACCTGCTCAAGCTGCCGTCCGCGATCGTCTGTTACTCAACCGTGTGGACTGGCGGACTTATACGCGCCTGCTGTGCATCTTCGCCGACCGTCGCGGCTACCGCCTCACCTACGACCGAGGAGCCTTGGAAATTATGAGTCCTTTGCCGGAACACGAAAGCGACGCGGATTTCTTGGGCCGACTAGCTACGACGCTGACCGAAGAATTGGGATTACCGATTAAAGCGGGGCGATCGACCACGTTGCGACGGAAGCGGAAGCAACGCGGCTTGGAGCCGGATTGCTGTTACTGGATCGCCAACGAACCGGCGATGCGCGGCAAACGCGATCTCGACCTGCGTGTCGATCCGCCGCCCGATCTGGCCATTGAAGTAGACGTGACCAGCAGTTCACTTAATCGCATGGGTATTTACCGTGCCTTGGGTGTGCCGGAAGTCTGGAGGTTGGACGACCAAACGCTGACCTTCCACGTCCTCGGCGCGAACCGAACTTACGGCGTCGTCAGTCACAGTCTATCGTTTCCGTTGGTGACGGCGGCCGATTTGCTGCCCTTTTTCGCCTCGTGCGCCAGTCAGGAGGAAAATAGTGTGATCCGCCAATTCCGTGAATGGATACGCCAACGGATAGTCGGCGGCCAAACTTCACCCACGCCGTAGGTCAGGCTCCTACCTTGTCGTTTTGGAACAAACTCGAAATTGCCTACATTGCCCCGGCGATGCAACATTTTCAGACTGCCGAGATGAGAATAGCAAGAAAAGCAGAAGGGCGAGCCGTTTCCGGCTCGCCCTTCGCGCTCGGGGTCTGTGGAGTGCTTCCGTTAGGATTGGCGGCGGCGGGACTTGCTGCGACGCGCTTTCGCCGCGGGCGGAGCCTTGGTCCACGATTCCGGAACATCATGGCGCACCGGATCGCCGGCGAAATTCCAGAAAACTACATCTTCCTCGCCCGGACGCCACGAGAAAAAAGCGCGGCGATCGTTGACGATGGTCGGGAAACCGACCAAGCCGGACGCCCCATGCAGGACAGCCACGCCCAACGTTTCCAGTTCCGTATACGCTTGCCGGAGATCCTTCTCCACGGCGGTAATTTCCTCCTGAAGCTGATAGCGGCGCGAGCGGCCGGACCAGGCCAGCGTGTGACGCTGACGATCGAGACGTTCGCGCTCGGGCCGCAGCTGGGCGAGCTGCTCGTGGCCGTGCATCACGTCGGTGACGATGCGGCCAACCAGAGGCAGCATGGCGTGACTGGCACCCCAGGTCAGCACCAGATCGTTCGGGCCAGGTCGTTCGTGTGCCTCCGACGCCCTGTTTTCGGTGTAACCGTTCATCAATCGTTCCCCCTAGGCCATGGAGCCAGGTGTGCTTTTCCCACCTGCTATTCTACGGTCGGAGATCAAGGGCGCTGGCCTGAATGGAAACGCGATACTCCAGACCGGAATGAGGGGGTAGGGAGAACGAAGAACACGAAGGGTCCGCCTGGTTCACCACCACGACCGTGTAGCGGCTTGGCGTTTCGCGCGAAACGTCAAGCGGCGCTCCGTTGCACACGGCGTTACGTTGCCTCCGCATCGCGCCACTGAACAAAACCTTCCAGCGCGTAAAACTCCGGCAACCCCAACTTGTCGTAGACGCGAGCGGTGTGGCGGTTGCGATCTTCAGCGCGTTGCCAAAATTCGCGGCGATCCGTGCCGCCAGGGAACATGGCCCGATCCTTCTGCGATTGATGACGGAAAATAGCCTGTTTCTTGCGCTCGACATCCTCTGGACTGAGTGGAACGACGCGCTCAACTTCGTGCGGTTCCCATTCCTCCCATGCGCCGCGGTAAAGCCAAACCTGGAAGTTTTGTCCCTTTTTGCGCACCGTGCGAACCGCCTCGAAGATCGCGTCGGCGCAAACGCGATGCGTGCCATGCGGATCGGACATTTCGCCGGCCACGTAGATTTGCGCCGGCTGCAAGCGTTCGAGCAAAGCGATGATGTCGGTAATGTCCTGCGGATGAATCGGCGCCTTGGCGATGGTGCCGGTGCGGTAAAAACGCAAATTCATGAAGTCGAGTTGTTCGCGCGGCACGCCGCAGGCCAGGGCCGCCGCCCGTGCTTCCGTCTCGCGAATCAGCGCTTTAACCTTGAGCAAATCTTCCGAATCCGGCTGGCCCGGCTTCTTGGAGTTCAGAAAACTCTGCATGCCCTCCTTGAGCTTTTCCGTGTGTTCTTCGTCGATTTGGAATAAACGATTGAACTCGACGGCGAAATCGACGAAGCGCCAGGCATCGTGATCGAACACGGCGATGTTGCCGTTGGTCATGTAGCCGATGTGAACGCGATGGCGCTGTTCCACCAAACGGATAAGGGTGCCGCCCATGCTGATGACATCGTCGTCGGGATGGGGACTGAAGATGAGGGCGGTACACGGTTCGCGGCCGCCCGGTTCGGTGCAAAGCGTCGCCATCAGATCATCGAAGACGCGCCGGCCCAACACGCTGGCCGGGCCGTATTCGCGCAGCAATTCGTACAACTCATGTTCGCGGAAATCATCGTCGGACAGTTTGAGTAAGGCTTTCTCGACTTTGAGACTCAGCCAGATAACCGCCTTGCGAATGAGAGCGGGCGTCCAGTTAACGGGACCGATGGCCCATGGTCGAGCGAAGGCGGTGAGACTGCCGGCCCCCGCCTGATCGAGCAAGAAGGTGGCATCGGGATGCTGCTGCAAAAAACTGGCCGCGACCGAATCGGTCACGGTTCCCTCGACGGCCCGCTGCACGATCTTGGCCTTGTGTTCGCCGAAGGCCAGCAGGACGATCTTGCGACAGTCAAGAATGGTGCCGACACCCATCGTCAACGCCTGATGCGGCACGTTGTCCTCGCCGAAGAAACTGCTGGCCGCATCGCGGCGCGTCACCGGATCGAGTGTGGCCATGCGCGTTCGGCTATGGCGAGTCGAGCCGGGTTCGTTGAAACCAACGTGTCCGGTGCGGCCAATGCCCAGCAGCATCAGATCGATGCCGCCGGATCGACGGATCTTCTGCTCGTAGCGCTGGCAATACTCCTCGGCGTCTTCCGGCCGAATGGTGCCGTCGGGGACATTAATGTTTTGCGGCGGAATGTTGACGTGGTTGAAAAATGTCTCCTGCATCCAGCGCCGGTAGCTTTGCGGATCGTCCGGCTGCATGGGATAGTATTCGTCGAGATTGAACGTGATGACGCGCGAGAAGTCGAGTCCGGCGTCGCGGTGCAGACGAATCAATTCGCGGTACAGACCGACGGGCGTGGAGCCGGTGGGCAGGCCGAGTACGGTGGGCCGGCCGGCGGAGTTATTCTGCCGAATGAGGCTCTCGATCATCAAGGCCACATGCCGCGTCGCCTGCGCGCTGGTCGGGAAAACGAGGGTTGGAACCTTGGTATGCGGGACGTAATGCGAAGACATTGTTTTAGAACCATTAACAGAATGAACTACTAGCCTGGAGCGCAAGCGACGGGCTGCGGCGACCCGTCGCTTGCGCTCCAGGCTGGTGGGCCGGAAGTCACGTTCTACGGGTGAAAGCACCTATTTTCACTGTACAATGATGATGTTCTCTTGGCCACGGACCCCATACCCCGTACCACGGACCACGAAAATGCTGACATGCACGGTCAACGGTGAAGCGCGCACGCTGCCGGAACCTCTGACGGTCGCGCAACTCCTCGAAAGCCTGGGTTATGATCGCCGCCGCGTCGCGGTCGAAGTCAATGGCACGGTCGTACCGGCCGCACGCCATGCCGAGCAAGCGCTGACTTCCGCGGATCACATTGAGATTGTCACCCTCGTCGGCGGCGGCGCGCCCGAAGGCGAGCCGGACGACAAACCGCTGGTCATCGGCAAGTTCACCTTCCGCAGCCGGCTTATCACCGGCACCGGCAAATACGCCAATTACGAATTGATGCGCGATTGCCTGGCGGCGAGTAGCTGCGAGGTGACCACGGTGGCCGTGCGCCGCGAACGCCTCGTGGATAAACAGGGTCGCAATATCCTCGATTATCTCGATCTGAAACGCTACACGATCCTGCCGAACACGGCCGGCTGTTTCAGCGCCGAAGATGCCGTGCGTCACGCCCGGCTGGCGCGCGAGTTGCTCGCCAACCTCGGCAACCCCGGTGCCGATTGGGTCAAGTTGGAATGCCTGGGCGATGTCAAAACGCTGCTGCCCGATCCGGTCGCCACGTTGAAGGCGACGGAACAACTCGTGAAAGAAGGCTTTCAGGTTCTCGTCTATACCAGCGACGATCCGATCATGGCTCGCCATTTGAAGGCGGCCGGAGCCGTCAGTGTCATGCCGGCCGGCAGTCCCATCGGCAGCGGGCAAGGCGTCCTCAATGCCAACAATCTTCGCATTATTCTGGAATATCTGAAGGATGGCGATCCGGATTATCCGGTTATCGTCGATGCCGGCGTGGGCACGGCCAGCGATGTGGCAGTAGCGATGGAACTGGGTTGCGACGGCGTGCTGCTCAACACCGGCATCGCCCATGCCCGCGATGCGCTGCGCATGGCCCACGCCATGCGTCACGCTTGCGCCGCCGGTCGCCTGGCATACCTGGCCGGTCGTATCCCGCGTAAACTGTATGCGCAAGCATCGAGTCCGATGGAGGGGCGCATTGCGCCGGTGGGATCGTAAGAGGGTGGATCGTTGGAGGGAAAAATCATGACGCAAACATTAACCGTTCGAGTGGGTGCCGATGGGATACTCACGCTGGCTCTGGGCGAGGCTAATGCCAACAAACTCGCCCTCGTGACGGTGCAAACGATCCCAGAGACAACGCGAGAAGAATGGCTGCGCTTTATCGAGAACACGGCGGGGAAAATTGACGATCCGACGTTTGAGCGGCATCCCCAAGGCGAATATGAGCAACGAGATGAATTGTGAAATATCTCCTCGACACCAACACCTGCGTGCAATATCTGCGCAAGGGGAGCGCCTCACCCATCAGCACGAAACTCTCCAACTTCAAGCCAGGGGACGTGGTGTTATGCTCCGTGGTGGTTGCCGAGTTGCTGTATGGCGCATTGCGTAGCCGCGACGTGGCGAACAATCTAACCGACGTGCGAACCTTCGTCGCACGGTTTTCGTCTCCAGACTTCGATGCCGTAGCTGCCGAGGAATACGCGAAGATCCGCGCCGACCTCGCCGCCAAAGGCACACCCATCGGTCCGAATGATCTGATGATTGCCGCCATTGCGCTAACGCACGGCTTGACACTGGTCACGCACAACACCACCGAGTTCAGTCGCGTCAACGGCCTGACATTGGAAGATTGGCAGACGCCTTGAGCGGATTCTCCCGAGGACATATGTGGACCTCACGCAAAAAACAACTGGCTGACGGTCGCCTACTCTGGGTCGCCATCGACCTGGACACGGCACCCGTCTCGTACGCGGAGGTTCTGCGCCGTTGGCAGCAAGACGCGGATTTCCGTTCGCTGTTCATCGCCCTGCTGGCCGATGCCCCGTTCGCCGCGTTCCGCTGGGAAACCCCGCCGATCACCACTGCGACGGCGAACCGGCCTTTTGAGTTTGCTCTGTTGGACAGTCCGGAGTTGGCAAGGAATCCCGACTCTGCCGCATTCGCCGAACACTTCGACAGCGCGGCCGTTGGAGGAGTGGTTGAGTTCCCTAACCTGGGCAAAGACGCGATAATGATCGTGCCGTGTCCAGACGGCCCGCTCTCGGCTTACGGCCACCTTGGGGCATTCGCGCGGCAGGCACCTGAACCGCAGAAACACGCGCTTTGGGCGTTGGTCGGTGCGGCGATGGAACGCCGGCTCAGTTCCAAACCCGTCTGGCTCAGCACCGCAGGGGCTGGCGTGGCGTGGTTACACGTGCGGCTCGATGACCGGCCCAAGTACTACGGATACAGACCATATCGAGAAACCGCCGAACCCTTCTGCGCGAGGTGAGCCGTCAAATGGCCTCGGTGAATGTCGCTCGCTAATATCCCTTATGATACTGGGGCAGGGATCGGCGAGGGGTAGATGCACACCTCTTCCGCACTGATGTAACCGAATGTCTTATTGAAGAAGCGAGCGGGAGTCCGACTGGGGTAACGGCGCTGAAGGTCCGTGACGGCCTTCGCCAGCGGTTCATCCGCCCCGATCAACTTTACCTGGAACATGTCGAGCCAAGGGTCCCGCATCATTGCCATGATCCGAACGACTTCTCCGTAGCCATCGTCACAATTCTCGTCCGTGATCTGGTCCGAGGCAACGTAGAGATACCACGCACCCTCGTCGGTCTCTTTGAGCCAGAAGGCGATCTGCACGGGGGCGTATTTGTGAAACTCGCTGAGGAACCTGATTCCCGCCTCAAGTTGTTGTTCTACCAGTGGACCTTGATCCATTGCATCACCCCATTTGTGTTGTCCGCGATCGCATGATAAAGTCTCTTGGCCTTGTAGTGCGACGTAGTTTGGTATCGGGCTTCCTCACGCCAGTCCTTGACGGCCTGCCAATTTCTCGCCAGGGTCAGGTTCGTGGTGGCGTCAGCCAATCGCACGGCTTCCAGACCCGCGAGTTTCACCAACTCCATTGCGTTATGCGTCCAGCAATTCTCGGAAAACCTCCTGGTCTCGAAAATTAACTCTGGCGCGGCGGCTAACCGCGCCAAGATACAAGCCTTGAGTCCGCATTCCACGGCATATCCGGCCAGATAGTAAGAGGCGGACCAACGATGGTCGTCAAGGAGGGCCTTCGCGTCATCAAGCCATCGCTCGGCCAACTGCTGGCATTGGACTCTGTTCACCGCGACGGTCCTCCATGCCTCAAAAGACGCCTCATCGGCTCTCTTCCGCCACTATCTTAACAGCTTTCCTCAAGACTTTTCTCCCCAAACTTTTGCCAACTCGATCAGCACACGCACGGCCGTGGCCATCTCTTCCAGACACGTCCACTCCAGCGGCGAATGCAGGTTGTGTTCGCCGGTCGAGAGGTTCGGCGTCGGCAACCCTATCTCGGTCAGACGCGAGCCATCGGTGCCGCCGCGCACGATGGTTAACTTCGGCTCGACGCCGGCGCGCCGCATCGCTTCCTGTGCGAAGCTCAGCGCACGCGGTTCCTTCGCCAGTCCGTCGGCCATGTTGCGATATTGCGGCGTCACCTTCACGTCGATGGATGCTTGCGGATAGTCCGCCGTGACCGTCCGGGCAATGGTGCGCAGTAGCTCGGCGCGCTCGGCGAGGCGGGCAGTGTCGAAGTCACGCAGCAGAATGCGCATCGTCACCTCGGCAACGCCGCCATCGATGCGGTAGGGATGCAAAAAACCCTCGCGGTCGGCGGTCGTCTCCGGCGTCTGGCCCAGACGCGGCAGACGATCGAGGAACAGTCCCGCCAGACGCACGGCGTTTATCATGCGATTCTTGGCAATGGCCGGATGGATATTCACGCCGCGAATCGTCACGACAGCGAGGTCGGCGGAGAACGTCTCGCCGTCGATCTCGCCTTGCCCGCCGCCGTCGAGCGTGTAACCGACGACGGCACCGAGTTCCTGCAAATCGACGTGATCGACGCCGTGGCCGATCTCCTCATCGCAGGTGAAACAAACGCGGATGGGGCCGTGCGGCACTTCCGGCCGAGCCATCAGTTGAGCCGCCGCCTCCATGATGACCGCCACGCCCGCCTTGTCGTCGGCACCCAACAGCGTTGTGCCATCGGTAGTGATAAGCGTCTTGCCTTTGACCGTAAGAAGCTCTGGATTGTCGGCAATGCGAATCACCTTGCTCGGATCGCCGGGCAAAACGATGTCGTGGCCATCGTAGTTTTCGTGGACGATGGGTTTGACATTGCGGCCGGTCGTCTCCGGCGACGTATCGACATGGGCGATCCAGGCAATCGCCGGAGCATCATGGCGCACGGTCGCCGGGATCGTCGCCAGAACGATGCCATGCTCGTCTTGCTTGGCGTCGTGCAACCCCAGCGCGCGCAATTCCTCTGTCAACATGCGGCCGAGTTCGAGCTGACCGGGCGAACTGGGATACGTCGCCGCGCCCTCAACGGCGGTGGTGTCGATGCGCACATAGCGACAAAAACGGTCGAGTAAGGTGTTCACGCGAACTCCGCGGGTTGGTGGTCCAGGAAATTTCGTTCCCTCTCCTCCAGGATAGTCGTTGCGGAAAAGAGGGGTAGAGGAGATACATTCCCGTAGTGGCGTCGGTCGTAGTAGAGCAAAAACGCTAACGTGGTAGGTCCGGCGAGCCGAGCCGGACTTTGACTTCATAAGTGCCGCTCGGCTCGCGGCACCTACTGTCGATTGCAGTAGGTCCGGCGAGCCGAGCCGGACTTTGACTTCATAAGTGCCGCTCGGCTCGCGGCACCTACCAACTCATGCCGCTCGGCTCGCGGCACCTACTGTTTTGCGTTTTCGCTCTACCAGGGTGTGCCGAAGCTCTGCGAGGGCTTCACCAGCGAGGTGCGGTGGGCCTCGTTCCTCGGCCCACCCTACGAATACAGCGCCGGAGCGAGTAGAATCTCCTCACCACCCCCGCGCCCTTTCCCCCTCAATGACGAGGGTTATTCGCGGAGATTCGCCGACCATGACGCCTCACGACTTCATCCGCAAATGGCAAGCGGCGCAGCTAACCGAACGCAGCGCCTGCCAACAGCACTTTCTCGACCTGTGCGAACTGCTCGGTCAACCGAAGCCGGCCGAGGTGGATCCGCGCGGACTCTGGTACACCTTCGAGAAGGGAGTGCAGACCGTCGAGGGCGGCAAGGGCTGGGCTGACGTGTGGATGCAGGGCAAGTTCGGCTGGGAATACAAGGGCAAACACAAGGATCTCAAGATCGCCTATCAGCAGTTGCTCAAATACCGCGAGAGCTTGGAGAATCCGCCGCTGCTCGTCGTCTGCGATCTCGACCGTTTCGAGATTCACACCAACTTCACCGGCACGGTCAAGAAGGTCCACGCCTTCGACCTCGACGGCCTCGCCGACCCGCGCAACGTCCTGCTACTACGCAATGTCTTCACGAACCCAGAGACGCTTCGACCGGGAAAGACACAGCACGCCATCACCGAGGAAGTCGCCGGCCGATTCGCGCGCCTGGCCGATGCCCTCGGCCACCGCGGTATCGCGCCGCAACAGGCCGCTCACTTTCTCATGCAGCTCATGTTCTGCATGTTCGCCCAGGGTATCGACCTGCTGCCGCATGAACTGTTCACGCGCACGCTCGCCGGCGGCAAAAGCAACCCCATCCTGCTGTCCAAGCTGTTGGCTGGCCTGTTCCGGTCGATGGCGACCGGCGAACCGTTCGGTGCCGACGCCATCCTCCGCTTCAACGGCGGACTGTTCGCGGACACCAACGTCATCGACCTGCTGCCGGCGGAAATCGACGAAATCCACGAGGCCGCCCTGTGCGATTGGTCCTCCGTCGAGCCGACCATTTTCGGCACACTGTTCGAGCGCTCCCTCGATCCGACCAAACGCTCGCAGATTGGGGCGCACTACACCAGCCGGGCTGACATTGAAACTATTCTCAAGCCCGTGCTGCTGGCACCTCTCCAGCGCGAATGGGATGAGACTAAACAGCGAGCCGAAAAAGCCTGGGGCAAGGTTCAGAGTGAAGCGAGCAAGGGCAAGAAACGCAGGACCGATTCTCCGGCGCGCCGCCAATTCAACAAGCTCCTCGAAGACTTCATGGATCGTTTGCGGCATGTCACGGTACTCGATCCGGCCTGCGGATCGGGCAATTTTCTCTACGTCGCCATTCATCTGCTGCTCGATCTGGAAAAGGAAGTCCTCAACTATGCAGGCGAACACGACCTGCCCATCATCCCGCTGGTGCGGCCCACGCAATTGTTCGGTCAAGAGATTAACCCCTACGCGCAGCAACTCGCCCAGGTGGTCTTGTGGATCGGCTACTTACAATGGAAGTTCTTCAACGGCTACCAGGCTCCGCTCGATCCGGTACTCGATCCGTTCGAGAACATCCGCCACGCTGACGCCATCCTCGATTTGTCCGATCCGGCTCATCCGGCGGAACCGGATTGGCCGGACGCCGAGTTCATCGTCGGCAATCCGCCGTTTCTCGGAACCAAAAAACTGCGCACGGAATTAGGAGACGATTACGTCGAGAAGCTGTTCAAGGTCTACGGCGAGCGAATCCCCAACTTCAGCGACCTATGCTGCTACTGGTTTGAGAAGGCGAGATCGGCCATCGAGCAAGGACATACGAAGAGGGTGGGTCTCATTGCCACTCAAGGAATCCGAGGAGGATTGAACCGTCGTGTCCTCGAACGAATCAAAGAGACGGGCGATATTTTCCTCGCTTGGTCGGACCGAGATTGGATTCTGGATGGTGCGAATGTTCATATCAGCATCGTTGGCTTCGACGCGGGCCGCGAGAAGGACCGCTGGTTGGATGGTAACTCCGTCTCCAGCGTCAACGCGAATCTGACGGCAACAGCCGATGTCACCCAAGCGAAGCGGTTGTTGAAAAATCGCGCAGTTGGATTCATCGCCGATGTGAAGGCCGGGAAGTTTGACATCGCTTCGGAGGAAGCGTTGCTGCTGCTGCAAGAACCGAATCCCCACGGCAGGCCAAACAGTGATGTACTCCGACCGTGGATAATGGGTTGGATGTTACTCGGCGGCCGCGCGGAATATGGATCATTGATTTCGGGGCCGAGATGCCGTTGGAACAAGCGAGCTTGTATGAAAAACCGTTTGAGATCGTCCAAACGAGAGTCAAGCCTCTCCGCGACCAGGTAAAGCGCAAAAGCTATCGTGACTATTGGTGGTTGCATGCGGAGCCGTGCATGGAAATGCGCCGCCGGATTGAACCATTGAATCGGTTTCTGGCCACTACGACCGTGTCCAAGCATCGGCTGTTCGTGTGGATATTTCCCCCGACATTGCCCGATCACCAGCTGGTTGCGTTCGCTCGGGATGATGACAGCGCCTTCGGCATTCTCCATTCGCGGCTACACGAAGTCTGGGCACTCGAACTCGGTACACAATTGGAGGATCGTCCGCGCTACACACCGACGACGTGCTTCGAGACGTTCCCCTTTCCGAAACCGACCGACTCGCAGCGTGAAGCAATCGCGGTGGCGGCGCGCGAGTTGAACGAACATCGCAACAATTGGCTGAATCCGCCGGAGTGGACGCGCGAGGAAACGCTGACTTTTCCCGGTTCCGTCGAAGGGCCGTGGGGATGTTATGTGACGGACGCCGACGAGCGCGGCATCGGCACGGTGCGCTATCGCCGGCGTGTGCCGAAGGACGAGCAAGCCGCGAACGATCTGGCCAAGCGCACGCTGACCAATCTGTACAATCACATGCCGGCGTGGTTGAAACAGGCACATCATAAACTCGACGAAGCAGTATTCGCCGCCTACGGTTTGTCGCCGTCGCTGAGCGATGAGGATATTCTGGCCCGCCTGTTGGATCTCAACTTGCGTGAAGCGGCAGGCGAACGGCCGGCGTAAGCCGGCTGGTATAGCGTCCACCCGTCTACACCAGCCGGCTTACGCCGGCCGTTCGCCAATCCCCGCACGCGGACAGAGTGAGGCGAGGGTACACTCTTCGCACTGTGGTTTGCGTGCATGACAAACCTGCCGGCCGTGGAAGATCATGCGATGGCCGAACATCGTCCATTGCTTGCGGGGAATCAACTCCATCAAATCGCGCTCGATCTTCACCGGATCGCTATGCACACTCAGCCCCATGCGTTGGCTGAGTCGGCCGACGTGCGTATCGACGGGAATACCGGGCACATCGTAGGCGTTGCCGAGAATGACGTTGGCCGTCTTGCGGCCGACGCCGGGCAGCAGCACCAGTTCCTCCATCGTCCGAGGCACCTGGCCATCGTGCTGATCCATCAGTTGCTTGCAGCAGGCGAGGATATTCTTCGCCTTGGTGCGGAAAAAGTTAGTGGACTTGATGAACTCCTCTAATTCCTTTTGCTCCGCCGTGGCGAAGGCGAACGCATCAGGAAAGCGTGCGAACAGGGCGGGCGTGACTTGGTTGACACGCTCGTCAGTACATTGCGCCGCCAAGATGGTGGCGACGAGGAGTTGCAGAGGGTTGGCGTAGTTGAGGGCGCAGTAGGCATCAGGATAAAGCTGAGCCAGTTTGCGCAGGATGCGGCCGGCGCGCGTTCGCAGGGGGTTGGTTGCCTTCATGACGAAAATGGTAACAAAACCCGGCGAATGGCGACAGATCGACCGGCGGGCGAATGTGGGCTTTTCATGGTGGGGCTTCCAAGATTCCCTCGCTTGGCGGAGCGAAAGTCCCTTTCTCGAAGCGGAGGGCGACGATGGCGTGACGATTGGCGTGTGCCGGCGTTCTGGCGGTGCTGATGACGATTGTGGTGCTGATTCCGTTGACGCGAGCACGAGAAACCTCTCTCCCGAAGGATGAAAATTCGGCCGCTTCGGAACAATGCGATGTCCTCTTACCGTGCAAGGCGGCCGACTATCTCGATCGAGGCGGTTCCGAGGAACGATCATCGGCCTGAATTGGGCGTATTCTCGTCAGCGGCAACAAACGGATTTCAAGCGAGTCCATCCGCGTTCACGTCCCGCTGTCTCCCGGCCAAGTCTTGACGTACCCGGAGTTGAAACAGGCGGAGAAAATGCTGGCCGAGTTGGGGGGCGTGGTCGATCCGGCGACGGGCGTTCATCCCACGATCACCGTCATCGATTCCGAAAACGACGACGCGCACAAGGATATCCTTATCACGGTGCAGGAAAAGAAGGCGAAACGCGCGAGCGCCAAGCCTCAGTGACACCGGGTGTACGCCAGACAAATGGGCCTGCCGCGAGGTATTCTCCGCGGCGGGCCTGTCGTTTTTGCACGTCCTCGCCAGATTCCCGCGAACCTGCTTCCGCCTCCTCGCGTCCTTTCTTGCGACAATGGCGAGGCCCTCCCGGTGGTGTAGGGGATAACATCGGACTCTTCTAAAGTTCGGTCCTTGGTTCAAATCCAAGCCGGGATATTCACAAGCGAATGCGGGACGGGTTTGACTGCCGGTTCGGAGTACATCTGTCACAGGTTCAACTCCTGTCGCCCCGACTGAAACCGGGGCGTAGCTCAGTGGATAGAGCAATGTTCTGACCACTACCTCGTCAACCCGTCCTCCTTGAAGCCGACCGACTGCCGGTTCGGAGTACATCGAATCTGTCGAGCGAAAGCTCTCGTGGGTTCAAATCCCACCAGTGTCGCAAGGCACTGTGGCGGAGTGGCCAAACGCAACAGAAATTCTCTGACCAAAAACCTCGTCGGTCTTTGTGCAACCATCGTCAGCTGCCGGTGTGGAGTACATGGTCAATCCAGGTTCGATTCCTGACCAGCCCCCTCTTATCAATGGGGCTGGTAGCTCTGCCCAACACTTCGCTGACGTTTGGAACAAACGAGTCTGATCCGACTGCCGGTGTGGAGTACATCAACTGTCACTTGATTCGTCCGTAAGGGCGATACTCTGCCCATTCCTCGTCGGATCGCTTTTTCAGGAGAACGCCTCATGGCCAACAAGAACCTGTTCGCGAGCCTCAAGAGCTTGCTGCCGCGTGCCGATGGCCGCAATGAGGCTGGCGGCCGCGCTTACCAGATGACGCCGCGCCATGCCCTGGCGCAGTTCGCTGCTACCGGCTGCTTTAACGGTGCCTACTACAGCAACGCCGAGCAGCAGTTGGCCACGCTCCTGATGCTGGTCGAGCAGGTGAATGATAATGTCTACCTCGCCAAGCTCGCCGTGTATAGCCGCCATCGCGCGTTCATGAAGGACATGCCGGCCGCGCTGCTCGTGCTGCTGTCGAAGCGCGATCCGCAGTTGTTTGGCCGCATCTTCGACCGCATCGTCGATAATGGCCGCGTGCTGCGCACGGTGTTTCAGATGATTCGCTCCGGCCAATTCGGTCGCAAGAGCTTGTCGTATGCGCTTCAGCGCGCGTTTCAGCGCTGGCTGAATAGCGCCAGCGTTGGCATGTTGTTGTCGGCGTCGATCGGCAATGATCCGAGCCTGCGCGATGTGCTGCGGCTGGCGCGACCGACACCGAACGACAACGCGCGTCGTGCCCTGTTTGGTTGGTTGACCGGCAAGGCAGTCGAAAAATGGATGCCGGCGACGTTGGCTGATTTGCCGCAAGCGGTCAGCGATTTGATCGCGTTTCGCCAAGCCGAGAGCGAGGCGGAGCAGATTGCCATTTTGGAGCGTGCGCGCTTTCGCTGGGATTTGCTGGCGGATTCGGCACGCGGTCCGTCGGTGTGGAAGGCCATCGCGCGGCAAATGGGTCCACAGGCGCTGCGGATGAACCTGAACACGTTGGTGCGTCACGACGCGCTGGCGGGTGATCTGGAAATGGTCCTGTATGTCGCCGGCCGTCTTGCCGACGCGGACGAGATTCGCCGTAGCCGGCAGTTTCCGTATCAGTACCTGGCCGCGTATCTCAACGCCGAGGCCAACGTGCCGCAGGCGATTCGTGAGGCGCTGGGTCAGGCGGCAGAAACGGCGTGCGGCAATGTGCCGCAGCTGCCGGAACCAATCGTCATCGGTCTGGACGTGTCCGGTTCGATGGCGTCGGCGGTGACAGGTCCGCGTGGTCGTGGCGCGACGAGTAAGGTGCGCTGCGTCGATGTGGCCGCCCTGTTCGCGGCGGCCCTGGTGCGCCGCAATCCCGGCAGTGTGGTCATTCCGTTCGACACGTCGGCCTATCACGCGGACGTGAGCGCGGAGGACAAGATTCTCGATGTGGTCGGCTGGCTGGCTCGCTTCGGTGGCGGCGGTACGAACTGTGCGCTGCCGTTGGCCGAGGCGAACCAGACGTATCGGAATCAGCGCTTCGCCGGTTGCGTGCTGGTCAGCGATATGGAGAGTTGGGTTGGTGCCGGTCGCGCCGGCGCTACGGGCGTCATGACCGAATGGCAGACGTTCGTCGTCAACCAGAAGCGTTTACATGACAGCGATTGGGTTGGCCCAAAGCTGGTGTGCATCGACTTGCAGGCGTATGCGACCAGCCAAGCACCCGAACGCGCCGACATTTTGAACATCGGCGGCTTTAGTGACGCCGTGTTCCAGGTGACGGCCTCGTTCCTGAGCGGCGAGGCGGATCGCTTCGTTAGCGAGGTTGAGGCGATTGAACTGTGAAAGAATGTGATTTTTTCGCGTAACCCATGGGCCGCGAGGGGAAGCGAGCGCGAACCGACGCGCTCGCTCACTCTCGCGGCTCGCGTGGTTTACGGTAGTTGCGTGTCTCCCATCAGGTAGCGATCACACTCGCGCGCCGCACCGCGGCCCTCATTGATCGCCCACACGACCAGACTTTGACCGCGCCGCATATCGCCGGCAGCAAACACGCCCGGCACATTCGTGGCAAACGTGCCATGCTCCGCCTTGGCGTTGGAACGGACGTCCTTCTCCACGCCGAGTTGATCGAGCAAGGGATTCTCCGGACCCAAGAAGCCCATCGCCAGCAGCACGAGTTGCGCCGGGAAAACGTGTTCGGATCCAGGCACCTCACGCGGGATCATTCGGCCATTGTCGCGCACCCATTCAACGCGAACCGTATGCAGTTCCTTTAGTCGTCCGTTGGGATCGCCGACGAACTTTTTCGTCTGAATGAGATACTCGCGCGGATCCTTGCCGAAGATGGCTTCCGCTTCTTCTTGGCCATAATCGAGCTTGTAAACCTTGGGCCACTGTGGCCAGGGATTGTCGGTCGCGCGGTCCAGCGGCGGCATGGGCAAAATCTCGAATTGCACGAGGCTCTTGCAGCCGTGACGCAGCGATGTGCCGACGCAGTCGGTGCCAGTGTCGCCGCCGCCGATGACGATGACATCCTTACCCTTCGCCGAGATGTAATGCCCGTCCGCGTGTTCGCTGTCGAGCAAGCTCTTGCTATTGGCGTGCAAAAACTCCATCGCGAAGTGAATGCCGCCAAGTTGCCGGCCCTCAATTACCAGATCGCGCGGCTTTGTCGCCCCGCCGCACAGGATGACGGCATCGAACTCGTTACGCAGCTTCGCGGCCGGATAGTTCTTGCCGACCTCACAATTCGTGACGAAGACGACGCCCTCGGCCGCCAAGAGATCGACGCGGCGCTGGACGATGCCCTTATCGAGTTTCATATTGGGGATGCCGTACATCAGCAGACCGCCGATGCGGTCGGCACGCTCGAATACGGTGACGGTATGGCCGGCGCGGTTGAGCTGCGCGGCGGCGGCGAGACCAGCCGGACCGGAACCGATGACGGCCACTTTCTTGCCGGTTCGCACTTCAGGCGGCTCGGCATGAATCCAGTTTTCTTCAAACCCCTTATCGACGATGGCGCACTCGATCGATTTGATCGTCACCGGCGATTCGTTGATGCCAAGCACGCACGACCCCTCACACGGCGCGGGACAGACGCGGCCGGTGAATTCCGGGAAGTTGTTGGTCTTGTGCAGTCGATCGAGCGCTTCGTGCCACAATCCGCGATAAACGAGATCGTTCCACTCCGGAATAAGGTTGTTGACGGGACAACCGGCGGCCATGCCCTCGATGAGCGTGCCGGTATGACAGAAGGGCACGCCGCAATCCATGCAGCGCGCGCCCTGAGTGCGCAGCTTTTTCTCATCGGCGTGTTCGTGGAACTCGGACCAATCGTGAACGCGCTCGGCCGGATGCCGCACCAGCGGCAGTTCGCGCGGATATTCCAGAAATCCCGTTGGCTTACCCATCGTCACAACCTCAAACAAGACCTTTATTCTCTGCCAGATGCCATGTAAATTTCGATTCATCGTCGTCGGGCTGGATATCGCGGATGGCCAGGTCTTTCCAAGTTGACGGCCTGAACGCCGGATAGGACTGCATCCTCCCTGCCGGAAAGGAATTCAAAGAGCATGGCATCGTGAACCATTGCCAGCGGCAGCGGCTCACGCATCATGGCCTCCCGAAATGTCAATGGACCGTCACCGAACATCGAATGCCTCACCAATCACAGAGAGTCGGGATCGACGCCAAGTTATTTTCCAACGCCGTCATCACCGCCGCCTCATCGAACAAGGGGGTCGCCTTCATTCCTTATCCGGATCGATTCCCAACGCCCGCAATTTTTCCGCCAATCGATTGGCCCGTTCCTCGGCTGAGGAGGCGCGTTGTCGTTCACGGTCGGCGCGTTGCCGCTCTTGCTCGGCGATTAGTCGTTCACGGTCGGCGCGTTGCCGCTCTTGTTCGGCACGTTCCTCTCCAGTGAGTAACATGTTTCCTTGCGCATCCCACCAACGCAACCACGGCACCTCGTCCGGGTAGAGGTATTGTCCCGGCCAAATCCCCAATTCCACGCCAAGCGGAGCAATGGGATAGCGGCCCGATTCGTTTGCGGCCAGCAATTGATATTTCCCATCAATCAGTTGATAGACCTCCACTCGTCCGGGATCGACCTCATAAATCGCGTAAAACGGCGCTCGAATTTCCTGTTCGTAGACCCAGAACTTGCCGGTGTGAGGCGTCTGGTCTCGTTCTTCCGAACCATCTCCCGAAACGAACTCCACGACAATGAGGGGAGGCACGAGTTCTTCCCACAACACGTAGGAACGGCGATATTCCCCAGCCGGTGTGGGAGCGACATGGGGGACGTAGAACCAGTCCGGTGCCTTGCAGCCACGCAGCGGCGGATCGGTCTTCCGCCAATAGATGCCGGAATCCTGCCCCACGCAGAAATCGTTCTCTGGATGCCGTTGCTGCAACAATGGCAAGATGGAATCGGTCAGTAGGATGCCCTGTGGGTGTTCCAGGAAATTCTCCACAATCGAACCATCCGTTTCCGGCAATTCCTTGTGGCATTGCGGCCAATGCCACTTCGGCGCAGTCGAAATAGACGCCATAAAAGACCTCTCTGTTGTCTTATTTTCCACCCACGCGCGCCAGATCGTGCGCGTTCTCCTCGAACGCCGCCATCACCGCCTCGTCATCGGACAATCCCGATGCCTTGTAACGCTTCTGCGTCTCGATGACACGCCGGTAATCGTTGGGATACACCTTGACGAAGCGCGACACCAGGTTCGTCCAGTCGTTGAGTACCTGCCGCGAACGCTCGCTGTGCGTGTACTCGGCATGCTTGCGGATCATGTCGCGCACCAGCGCGATTTCGTCGGCATCCTCCAGGCGATACAGCTTGACCATCTCCGGATTGCAGTTACGGGAGAAATCGCCGATTTCATCCAGCACATAAGCGATGCCGCCCGACATGCCCGCGGCGAAGTTGCGGCCGGTCGGACCGAGGACGACAACACGGCCGCCGGTCATGTATTCGCAGCCATGATCGCCGACCGACAAGACTACGGCGTTGACGCCGCTGTTGCGGACGGCGAAACGCTCGCCGGCCATGCCGCAGATGTAGGCTTCGCCACCCGTCGCGCCGTAAAAGGCCACATTGCCGATGAGGACGTTCTCCGACGGATCAAACGTCGATCCCTTGGGCGGATAGACGATGATCTTGCCGCCGGACAGCCCTTTGCCGACGTAGTCGTTGGCATCGCCTTCCAGGGTCAGCGTGATACCGGGCGGGACGAAAGCGCCGAAACTCTGGCCTGCTGAACCCTGGAAATGCAAACGAATCGTGTCCTCCGGCAGACCGGCAACACCGAAGCGGCGCGTCACCTCGCTACCGAGGATGGTGCCGACGACACGGTTGACATTGCGTATCTTTAATGTCGCCGATACCGGCTCGCGCTTCGTGAGGGCGGGTTGACACAACGGCAAAAGCGTTGTGTTATCCAGCGCCGCCTCCAACCCGTGATCCTGCTCCATCGAGCAGAAACGTCCGACCGTCGCGGGCACGGGCGGTTGATAGAAGATCGGCGATAGGTCGAGTCCGTGCGTTTTGTAATGGTCGATGGCCTTGGATGCGCCGAGAAGTTCGGTGTGGCCGATTATCTCGTTGAGGGTGCGGAAGCCGAGTTGGGCCATCAACTCACGCACTTCCTGGGCGATGAAACGCATGAAGTTGACGGCGTGTTCCGGCTTGCCGGCAAACTTGGCCCGCAGACGCGGATCTTGCGTGGCCACCCCGACCGGGCAGGTATTCAGATGACAAACACGCATCATGATGCAGCCCAGCGACACCAGCGGAGCCGTGGCGAAGCCGAACTCCTCCGCGCCGAGGAGCGCACCAATAATTACATCGCGGCCCGTCTTCAATTGGCCATCCACCTCAACGACAATACGGCTGCGCAGATCGTTGAGTAGCAGCGTCTGATGCGTCTCGGCCAGGCCCAACTCCCACGGAGCGCCGGCGTGCTTGATGCTCGTCTGCGGCGATGCCCCGGTGCCGCCGTCGTGACCGCTGATGAGGACCACGTCCGCATGCGCCTTGGCGACGCCGGCCGCGACCGTGCCGACACCAACTTCGGCCACCAGCTTGACACTGATGCGGGCGTGATGATTGCTGTTCTTCAAATCGTGGATCAACTCGGCGAGATCCTCGATGGAATAAATGTCATGGTGCGGCGGCGGCGAAATAAGACCGACGCCCGGCGTCGAATAGCGCACCTTGGCGATCCACGGATAAACCTTGCTGCCGGGCAGTTGACCACCCTCGCCCGGTTTGGCACCCTGCGCCATCTTGATCTGCAATTCACGAGCGTTGACGAGATATTCGCTCGTCACCCCGAAACGGCCGGACGCCACTTGTTTGATGCCGCTGTTGCGTGAATCGCCGTTGGCATCGGGCACATAGCGGGCCGGATCTTCGCCGCCCTCGCCGGTGTTGCTTTTGCCGCCGATGCGGTTCATGGCAATCGCCAGCGTCTCATGCGCTTCCTTGCTGATCGAGCCATAAGACATTGCGCCCGACTTGAAACGCTTCATGATCGACTCAACCGATTCCACCTCGTCGAGCGGAATCGGCTTCTCAGCGAATTTCAAATCGAACAGGCCGCGCAGCGTACACATGCGCCGCGATTGGTCATTGACTTGCTCGCTGTATTGCTGGAACACCTTGTAATTGTTGGCACGGACGGCGTACTGGAGCTTATGCACCGTCTCCGGGTTGAACAAATGATATTCGCCTTCCTTACGCCACTGATACTGTCCGCCCACGTCGAGCGTGTGACCGTTGAGCGGCCGTTCGGGGAAGGCGCGATCGTGACGCGACTTGATCTCGGCCGCAATCACATCGAGACCGACGCCGGAAATACGCGACGCCGTCCAGGTGAAATACTTGTCGATGACCTCCTGCCCCAAACCGATGGCCTCGAAAATCTGTGCGCCGCAATAGCTCTGCGCGGTCGAGATGCCCATCTTGGACATCACCTTCATGACGCCCTTGCCAATCGACTTGACGTAATTTTTGACCGCCTTGTCGTGGTCGATGCCGACCAGCTCGCCTTGCTCGATCATGTCGTCGAGCGTCTCGAATGCCAGGTACGGATTGATGGCACCCGCGCCGTAGCCGATCAAGAGCGCGAAGTGATGCACCTCACGCGGTTCGCCGCTCTCTAGCACGAGGCCGACCTTGGTGCGTGTGCCGTTGCGGATCAGATGATGATGGACGCCGGCGACGGCGAGCAGCGCCGGAATGGGTGCCAGCTTGCGATCGTGTCCGCGGTCGGACAGGATGATGAAATCGTGCCCCGAGGCGACGGCGGCGCTGGCGTGACGGCACAATCCTTCGATGGCCTTTTCCAATCCGGCCTCGCCATCGTGGGCAGGGAACAGAATGGGCAAGGTGATCGACTTGAACTCGCCCGCCCCCTTGCCGTCGAGTTGGCGGAGCTTGTCCAATTCGTCGTTTTTGAGGATGGGCGACTGCAACTTGATCTGGCGAGCGGAGCGGGGCGTCGGTTCGAGCAGATTGTATTCGGCCCCGATGGTCGTCTCCATCGCCATGATGATTTCTTCGCGGATGCCGTCCACCGGCGGATTGGTCACCTGCGCGAAAAGCTGCTTGAAGTAGTTGTAAAGCAGTTGCGGCCGATCCGACAGCACGGCCAGAGCCGCATCGTTGCCCATCGAGCCGATGGCTTCGCTGCCGTCCTGGGCCATCGGTGCCATGAGGATCTTCAAATCCTCCGAGGTATAGCCGAACACACGCTGGCGCAGACGCACCGTGTCGTGATCCGGCTCATGAACGACGGGTCCGGCCGGCAACTGTTCGAGTGACATCAAGTTGTCACGCAGCCATTCGCCGTAGGGATGGGCGGTGGCGATCTTCTGCTTGATCTCATCGTCGGCGATGATGCGGCCTTGCTCCATGTCCACCAGGAACATGCGGCCCGGCTGCAAGCGTCCCTTGTGCAGCACGCGATCCGGTGGCACATCGAGTACGCCGACCTCGGAAGCCATGATGACGCGATCGTCCTTGGTCACATAGTAGCGCGATGGACGCAGGCCGTTGCGGTCGAGTACAGCGCCGATGCGCACGCCATCGGTGAAGGCGATCGACGCGGGACCGTCCCACGGTTCCATCAACGAAGCGTGGTATTCGTAAAACGCCTTCTTTTCCGCATTCATGCCCTGGTCGCCGCTCCACGGCTCCGGGATCATCATCATGACCGCATGCGGCAGCGAACGGCCAGCCAGCACCAGCAATTCCAGGGCGTTGTCGAACATCGCCGAATCGCTGCCGCTTTGATCGATGACCGGCAGAATCTTCTTGATGTCGTCGCCGAACAGCGGCGAAGCAAACATGCGCTCGCGCGCCGTCATCCAGTTGACGTTGCCGCGCAGCGTGTTGATTTCGCCGTTGTGGGCGATGTAGCGGTAAGGATGCGCTCGCGCCCAGGTTGGAAACGTGTTGGTGCTGAAGCGAGAATGGACCATCGCCAGCGCTGATTCCAGGTCCGGATCGTTCAGATCGGGGAAGAACTGCGGCAGTTGACCGGCGTTGAGCATGCCCTTGTAAATGATCGTCTTGTACGACAGGCTCGGCACATAGAACATGGCCCGATGGCCGGCGTGGAGTGCCTGGACCTCACGCTGCACATCGACTTCCCAGCGAGTGAAAAATTCTTCGCTGGCGTCCGGGCCGAAGGGCGACGGCTTGAGCAAGTTTTCGATGCGCCGGCGAATAATGTACAGCTTGCGCTCGAAGGCGAGATCGTCCCCCTCACCCCCAACCCCTCTCCCCCGAGTACAGGGGAGAGGGGAGCTATCGGAAAGCCCCTCTCCCCTGTACTCGGGGGAGAGGAGTTGGGGTGAAGGGGCGCGGCCGATAAATATCTGCCGGATAATCGGCATGGAGTCGCGTGCTGTCGTTCCCAGCGGCGAGGCATCGACCGGCACCGTCCGCCATCCCAGCACGGTTTGGCCTTCTTCGCGCACCACGCGTTCAAACGCTTGTTCACAAATCTGCCGGCCGCGTTCGTTGGTCGGCAGGAAGACCATGCCGACGCCGTACTGACCGGGAGCGGGTAGCTTGATGCCGAGCTTGCCGCACTCTTTTTGAAGGAATGCGTGCGGCAACTGCACGAGAATGCCCGCGCCGTCGCCGGTATTTTTCTCGGACCCGGACGCGCCGCGGTGTTCCAGGTTGTTGAGGATCTGAAGCGCATCGCGGACAATACCGTGCGATTTGCGGTTCTTGAGATCGACCACGAAGCCGACGCCGCAGGCGTCGTGTTCGTACTGCGGATCGTACAGGCCCTGCTTGAGAGGGAGAGAATGCGGGGTCATATCACTTCTTCTTTCTCTGGTCGGTCCGAGCGTGCGAAGTTCCGTTGCGATGGTGTCGGCCGTTGGAGTTGTTGTTCTCCAATAGCAGGTCGATAAACCGCTGGGCGGCGGGACTGGGGTGATTTTGACGCCGATAGATGATGGCCAACGGGCGGACGAACCGGCAGCCCGTCAGTGTGCGCGCGACAAGGAGATGGGCTTCCACCTCTTGTCGCAGCGTCGGCTCCGGCAGCAAGGCCACACCGCCAGCGATCTCAATGCCTTTCTTGATGTTCTCGATGTTGTCAAACTCCAGGGCCACCTCGACCGCGACGCCCTGCTGACGCAGGAAACGATCGACCTGGCGGCGGATACCCAGTTCCTTATCGAAGGCGATGTACTTCTCGCCGGCCAACTGCTTGGGTCGAACCGTCGCCAGCCGGGCCAGCGGATGCGAGGGCTGACAAGCCAAAACCATTTCCTCCTCGCGCCACGGCAACACAACCAAATCGCGCGCCTTGCGCGGGAACGATACCAGTCCCAGATCCACGCTGCCGTCGCGCACCTTGTCCACAACGCGATTGGAGTGCAGGTACTCGACATGAACCCGAGCGAACGGTTGCTCGTGGGCATAGCGCTCGACATAGTTACCCATGTCGCCCAGGCCGACGGAATAAATGGCCGCCACCTGCACGGTAGCCGTCAGTTCCGGCCGGCCCCGCTTGACGGACGCCTCCAACTCCAGATAACGCTCGACCAGTTGCTTGCACCCTTGGTAATACGCTTGTCCCAGCACCGTCAGCTGCAACGGCCGGGTCGAGCGATCGATCAGCTGCACGCCGAGCCGTTTCTCCAGTTGATGAACGATCTGACTGACCGCCGACTGCGTCAGCGGCGGCTGCTGGGCGGCGGCCGCCTGCGAGAAACTGCGACAACGAGCGATGTCGCAAAACACCTGGAGCGCCTCAAATTGCATGGGCTGATCCTATCATGCTTTTCTCTAATATCAAGAGACGCTGTTATTAATTCACCTAATACTAGGAAATCGTCTGCCAGGCGTCAAGATCTACCAGGGCCGCAAGATAGGAGCAAAACGAATGGATGAGCGAAGTCACCTCCGCGTCGGGGCGGCATGTCACTCGGCGAAAAACAGGACAAACGGAATACAACGCTTTTCCGAATACGCTCGCTGACAAACGACAATCGCCATTGCAGATGGCTTTAGCCTCATAGGCTACGCCTAGAGAGCGCGGAAGGCCAGAATAAGTGTTCACCGAGCCGTAGGTAAAGGTAAGTTTTTTGAAAAAATTGCGCTCATTAGGGGATCATCGATTCGTAGCCCGAGGGCGAGCCGACGGAGAATTACTCCTGAGAGGCTGTCGGCCAGTTTCTTCACGGCGAGGAAGAATTGTCGCGCATCGAGGTGGTCGCCGGCCGTTCAGCCAAAACACAAACGTCCGATGCGAGGAGGGGGCCTCGCATCGGACGTTTGTCATGCCGAACGCGGAAGGGGAGTCCGCTTAACGGCAGCGACGGCACCGCTTGCAGGAGGTCTTGCAGCAGGTGTTGCAGCAGGAGTTGGACACGTTGCCGCAGGTATTGCAAGGACTGGCGCAAGCGATCTGCTTGACGACGGTGCGGGGCACCATGCGGCAGCAGACGACGTTTTCCTGGCAGGGCACGCAGCGAGCGACCGTGCGTGTCGCCTGGTAGGGCACGCACTTGGAGACCATGACCGTGTAGGTCTGGGTGCGCTGTTGCGGCACACAACGATAGCAGCAGACCTGGCAGGTCACCTGCTTGGGCACCATCTTGCAGACAGTCACTTGCGTCGTGCAGGGCACGCACTCGCGGCAGCGGACCATCTTGGTGCAGGGTGTCTCAACCCACACTTTGTTGGGGCACCAGACGCGGACGGTCTTCATCGGCGGCGGGCAGCACTCGCAGCAGCAGCTGTTGTGCTTGTTACGCATCTTGGCCAGACAGCCCTGACGGCAGGGCACCTGACGGCACTCATAGTGCCCCTGGTCCACGCACTTGCGCTTCACCGTGGTGACGGGCTTGCAGGTGGTGATCGTCTTCATGACGGTCCGGGTCTCGACGCACGGGGTCGGGACGCACACGGTGTGGACCACAGTGCGATTCTCCGGCACCATGGTGTTGACCGTGCAGACGCGGGTACACGTCTGCGGCACACATACGGTGCGGTAGGCCGTGTAGTTCTCCTGGACGCATTGCGTGCGATAGACGGTCCGTGTCGTGGTGAAGTTCTCCTTGACCCATTCGGTGACGCAGACATTTTGCGTCGCCGGGGCACAGCTGGTGGTTACTGGGGCGCAACAGTCATTGGCGCGAGCGGACACAGCCGCGGCAACCAGAATGACGTTCGCCAGCAGAGCGAGACGGGCGCGCTGCCAAATCATGCCTTCTTCTCCGTGGGATGCATTACGAGTCGATTTAGTCCTCTACCAGGCACACTCCCGAGAGGCCAATCGAACTTGACTTGAACTGCAAGCAAATATGCCCAATCCAGGGAGGTTGGTAAAGAAAATCGGATCAGGTATAAGGCAAAAAGTGTTGAAGAAGATTGGACTGCGCGGAGATAACCGACTGCGTCGCGTCTGTGCGGTACAGGGACTTTCAGAGATATGCGAATGATATAAGAGTGGTGGGTTATAACAACCTGCCAGCCCGCGGTGTCACCCCATTCGGTTCGTGCCTTTAATGCTCAGCATTGTGGGTCGGCAGCTTCATCCTTCCGCCTTGCCGTCCGGCATGATACCATATCCCCCAGACTGACGGCTTCGGATAGGCGGAAGGCAGATCCATGAGTGAATCGCGCATCGGCTCGTTTCAGATCCTCGGCACGCTGGGTTCAGGGGCGCACAGCACCATCCTGCACATCCATCGTAGCGCCGACGGCCGAAACTACGCCCTCAAGGTTGTCCTCATCAAGAGCAAAGAGGAGTATAAGTTTCTCGAACAAGCTCAGCATGAGTTCCGCGTCGCCGGTATGCTCGACCACAAAAATCTCATCAAGGTCTACGCTCTGGAGACGATCAAGGACTGGTTGTTTCGCATCCGCAAGGCGCATCTCCTCATCGAGTTTGTCAATGGCAAGACGCTGGACACCTGTCCAGAAATCCCGCTGCCGAAACTTGTTCAAGTGTTCAAATGCGTGGCCGATGGCCTGGTGCATATGCACCGTCGCAAGGTATTTCACGCCGACTTGAAGCCGAACAATATCATGCTCAGTCGCTCCGGCGATGTGAAAATCCTCGATTATGGTCTGGCGAAGATCCAGGGCGAAGCCAAGGATCGCTTGCAGGGCACGCCGGAATACATGGCTCCCGAGCAGGCCAGTCGCCGCATCGTCAACGAACGCACCGACATCTTCACGTTCGGAGCGACGATGTATCGCATGGTCACGTCCCGCCTTCCGCCCAGCCTCGTGCAACAAGAGGGCGGACTGCCCATCGACGGCAAAACCTGGACGCGCATGCTCAAGCCGGTTTCGGAGTGCAGTCCGCAAACGCCGCCGGCGCTGAGTGAGCTAATCCATCGCTGTCTCTCGTTCAATGCCGCCAGTCGCCCCGAACGCATGAGCGAGGTGCAAAGCGTTCTCGATCATCTGGCCGATGAACTGATTACCTCGCCGGAAGACCGTCTCGAAGCGCTGGAGTGGTGACCAGCCCGCAGTGCCAGCAAGGGATGTCCCTTGCTGGCGCTGCGGGCTGGCTGGACGAAAGATTCGCAGTCGATTCACGAACTACCTGCTATGGAATCCTCAACGGCCCCCGAACACTTCATCCCGCTGGCGCGGAGCGAGCTAATCGATTTGCTCTGCGCCGACCGGGCATTGACAGAGAGCGAGCGCGAGCAATTCCGGACATTCTGCGAGCTGGTGTCGGCACTCTATCACGGGGAGTATCATCGCCGTTTGCAAGAATTGAAGCAGGCGTATCTGCCCTTCGACCCCGACAACGACACGACGAGTTTGCTGCCGCCCAGCGCCGAGAAACGGCAGACGCACCTCAACGATTTGCTGAGCGATCTGGCCTGGCTGCTGGAGCGAGGCCATTTCAAGCACCTCAGCCGTGGCGAGATCGAGCCGGCCCTGGATCACGCCAGCGATTGGGGCATTCGTATGGACGTGGACTTCAGCGCCTTCGAGCATATCGCCATTTTCGCGCGCGGCGATACCATGCAGACACGCAGCCGGCGCTGCTGGTACAACTTCTTTCGCCCGGAAGAGGTGGACGTGCCGATCTATCGCCGTCTCGTGTTGATCCTCAAGCTGCGCCAACACCCTCGGCTTCACGGACCGATCGATACGGAAAGTGTTTATTTGAAGATATTCAAGGACATCCCGAAGTTGGATGTGTTGATGCTGCTGCCCGGCGCGCGGGTGCGCCTAACGCGGCTGGATCGCGGTAAAATTGGCTTGCCGCTGCTTAGCGGTCTGGCTCTGGCGGCATGGAACCTGTTGCAAGACATGGCCGCGCTCGTCGAGCGCTGGGCGTCGTCGCCGAACACGCTCTGGATGCTGGCCGCCGGCGGCATCGGCTACGGTTACAAATCGTTTCACGGTTATCAGCAGACGCGGCAGCGCTATCATCTGACGCTGACGCAGAGCCTGTATTTCCAGAACCTCGACAGCAATGCCGGTGTCTTAATGCGTCTGCTCGATGAGGCCGAGGAGCAGGAATGCCGGATGGCCATCCTCGCGTATTGGTGTCTCTGGCGGTATGCTGGCGCGGAAGGTTTGTCGCCGGACGACCTCGACGCCTCCGTGGAATTGTACCTGGATCGCTACGCCGATTTGACGCTGTTGTGTCGCAACCACGCGGCGCTGGCCCAACTGAAGAAACTGCGGCTTATTGAGGAGATCGAGGATCGTTGTCGGGCGTTGCCGCCGGCGCGGGCCATTGAAACACTGCAAATGGAAATCCGAAATCCAAAATCCGAAATCCGAAGGAAACATCAAAACACAAATCCCAAATTCCAAACGGAAGTTTTATGATTTCGGATTTCGTTTTTTTGCGATTCTTTCGGATTTCGGATTTCGGATTTGAATGGAGGAGTCCATGGCTGAGTACAAAGACCGCGAACACTTCATTCCGCTGCGCAAGAGCGACCTGATTGAGTTGCTGAGCAAGGATAAGAAACTGTCGGCCGCCGAACGCGAGCCGTTCCGTCAGTTTTGCATCCTCGTGTCGGCGGTGTTCCACTTCGAGTATCTCAAGGAACTGGAGGCACTCAAGGACGCCTACGCCGCCTTCGATCCGGATACCGACACCAAATCGCTGCGCCCGGTCTCCGGCGCGGAACGAGATAAGGACGAAGAACGGCTATTCGAGAAGTTCACCGCGCTGATGGGACGAGCCAATTTCAAGCGTTTGGCCCGCGAGGAGATGCGGCAGGCACTCCAAGAAGTCGCCACCGTCGCCGGCGTTCAAACACAAGTTGATTTGAACATGTTTATTCGTTTGAATGTTTTCGTTCGCGGCGATGTCATGGGCAAGATCCATCGCCGTTCGTGGAAAAAGTTGTGGCGCAAGGAAGAAATCCACATTCCGCTGTACCAGCGTCTGGTATTGATCGTGCGACTCAAGCCGCACAAGCGGCTGGATCGAGACATCGACACCTCGCGGGTGTATCTGAAGGTTTTCAAGGACATCCCCAAGGTGGATCAAGACATGCTGCTGCCGGGCGCGCGTGTGCGTTTCAGCCGGCTGGATCAGGCGCTGATAATCTATCCTCTGGCGGCGGGCATCGGTTTGACGCTTTACAACATCGGTGCCAGCATCAAGGAATCAAGCCTAGCCGCCGCAGGCAGCTTGCTCACCTGGGGACTCGCCGGCGCGGTCGGCGGCTACGGCTACAAGTCGTACCATAGTTATCAGGTCAAGAAGCAGGATTATAGTTTGAAGCTGACCAAGAGCCTGTATTACAAGAGTCTTGATAACAACACCGGCGTCCTTATGCGTCTGCTCGATGAGGCCGAGGAGCAAGAGTGCCGCGAGACATTCCTGGCCTACTTCTGTCTATGGAAGTATGCGCCGCCGGAGGGCTGGACGGCGGAGCAACTCGACGATTACGTCGAGCTATATCTGGAGGGCAACGCTAACCTGAAAGTCGATTTCGAGATTGGCGATGCCCTGGCCAAGCTGGAACGCTTGAAGATCGTGCGGAAGGTTGGTGACATCTATCATGCGGAGCCGCTCGACAAGGCGCTGAAGATGCTCGATTGGACGTGGGATAACTATTTCAAGTACAATACAGATTCATCTGAAGGAACATAAGTCCCTATCGCGTGAAACCGACAATCCGCAAATGACCGGCGAATTGTTCAAATGAGTGAACCAGGGAAAGAAAGATAATCCCCGGTTCGCTCATTTGTTGCATCCGTTCGTCAAGAACGGAAGCGGCGAGTTTTAGCATAAAAGAAGGGAATGCCCAAGCCAGCAAGGAAAAGAGTAGAAGGTTCGGAGACGCCTTGCACCGGACCGAGGGTTCCTCTCGTTGCGTTACTCACGCTGACCGTGGCAAGGATATTTTGCTGCTGGCCAGTCGGAGGAACTAACGCTACCGAAGGAATCGTCACGGTGTAAGCATGTCCGTTCAGTGTTAGCGTGTTGGGTGAAGGAGCAAAGGAATTTGCCAAGGTCGAACCTGTCGCCGACAGAGTGCCGTCAACTGAGCCGGTGAAGGTCAAGGTTCCCGTGTCGTGTGTAGTATTGCCCGTGATACTGAGTTTCAGGGTGTAAGTCGAATTGTTCGGATCGAAGGTGGCGGGCGAAGTTGATGAACTGGATGTAGCGTACCGGCTTGCTGTGTAGCCGCGACACGCCGCTTGGCGTTTCGCGTAAAACCCGCGCTCCGCTGCGCGTCGCGGCTACACGAAATTATTCTTGGACAGCTCTTACGTTTGACGTTCATCCGCCGGCGTCCGCCGACAGCAGCAGCAAGCGAGCGTCATTCGGCAGCGTCTCGGTGAGGTCGGTGACGAAGTGTTTGCCATCCAGCGATAGCAGATAGTGCGGCACCAGCCGGCCATCGGGCCGTCGCATGTCCGCCAGCGCCGGACAGGCAGCGACGATGGCGGCGAGCGCCTCGCCAACCGTGGCGGCGTTCACGCGCAATTCCGCCCGACCGGCGCGCATACGCGGCACTCCATAAAATTCCACAATTACGCTCGGTATATTCATCAATTCACGCCATCGTCTGACAAAAACACCGCTCGCTCATGCGCGCGGCTCGGAGGGATGGAACCCACGCTCCGTCAGCGCACGGCGCGTCGCGGAGTCGGCCAGCAGAGCGATAAACGCCTGGACTGCGGGCCGATCGCGCCGCGCCTTGGGTATGACGAAATCGTATTCTTCCGCGCGCAGCGGCACGAAACCCAAGCCGTAAGCGTGGGCCACCGGCTCAATCGCTACACCCCAATCGGCGCGCCCCTGTACGACGGCGGCGGCAACGGCGTTATGCGAGCGTGCCTCCGTGAGGTACCCGGCGGGGCGCGCCGTGCCGAGCAGACCATCGATCAAAATGCGCGTTCCACTACCGCGATTGCGATTGACCAGCGCGCATCCCGCATCGCCCAGCGCAGCCGCCACCGCGCCGGCCGCGTCGCGGCCCTCAAAGCGCGTATCCCCATGCCGAAAGACAATGCCCTGCGTCCGTCCGTAGCCGGGCAGCAGTTCCACGGTATCGCTGAGAAACGGCCAATTGTACGTATCGGTTTGCGGATCGAGCAAATGGATGCCCGCCAGATCGCATTCGCCGCGCTTGGCCGCTTCCAGACCGCCAGTGCTACCCACCGCCAACACCTTACTCGTCACACCCCGGCCATGCAGTTCGCCGAGCAAATAATCCAGTCCCGTGCAATGACTGCCGATCACCACCAAATCGGCCGGCTGAATATCAGCGTCGAGCAAATGCACGGAGACGATGCTGTCGCGTTCGAGATACTCGCGCTGTCGCGGGATAATGACGAAGCCATCCGCGCGGCCGAACGCCGTCACCGAACCGGAGCCTTTGCCCATAGGGTAAGCGATGTATTTCATCGTAGAGGAAGAATATTTCACCGCGGAGAACGCAGAGAGCGCAGAGTAAGGCAAAAGAGAAGTCTCAGGGATGCTTGCGGCAATTGTATTTGCTTTCGCTTCATTATTGGTTTTGTCTTTCTCTGCGCTCTCTGCGTTCTCCGCGGTGAAATATTCGACTAACCCAACCAGCAAATACTCGGTGCGACCACGCTCGGAGTTGACGCGCAACGGCAGACGCGCCGGCACGATGCCGGCCGATCGCTCGCGGCGTCCGGCCATCTGTTGCAATACCGGCGCGAGAAATTCGTGGAATGTAAAGATCGCTGAAGTAGGAAACCCCGGCAAGACCGCGACGGGGATCGGCCGCCGCTCCTCGCGTTGGACGACGGCGAGACAAAGAGGCTTGCCCGGTTTGAGCGCGACACCGTGCGCCACGATGCCCGGCGACCCCAAATCGGCCACGGCACGATACGACACATCGCCCGCCCCCTTGGACGTGCCGCCCGAGAGGAGGATGGCATCGTACACGAGCGATCGTTGCAGTACTTCCATGAGCCGCGCGCGATCGTCGGGCACAATGCCCAGCGGCACCGGCTCGCAGCCCAACTCGCGCACCGCATCGGCGAGAACCGTGGCGTTGCTGTCGAAGATCATGCCCGGCTTCATCGCCGCGCCGGGCGCGATCAACTCATCGCCGGTCGAAAGAATGGCTACGCGCGGCCGGCGGACCACGGACACTTGCGCGATCCCCAGCGCCGCCAGCACGCCGGTTTCGCGTGAGGTCAAGTGCTGGCCGCGGCGCAACACCACTTCACCCTGGCCGATGTCGGTGCCGGCAAAGGTGAGGTTCGCCCCCGGCGCGACCGGCCGCGTCAGCAGCAGTTGCTCGTCGCGCACGTCGGTGTATTCGATCATCACGACCGCATCGGCCCCGCGCGGCAGCATGGCTCCGGTAGCGATAGCGGTCGCCGTGCCGGACGCCACACTCACACGCGGAGCGATGCCGGTCGCCAAGGTTTCGTCGTTGAGACGCAGCGCGCGCGGTCGATCCTCGCTGGCACCGAAGGTGTCGGCAGCCTGGACCGCGAAGCCGTCCACGTTGGAGCGATCGAAGTTCGGCACATCCAGCGGCGCGACGACCTCCGCAGCCAACACGCGGCCGAGCGCCTCGGACAACGGCACGATCTCCGCCTCCAGAGGTCGCAAATCGAGCGCGGCGCGAAAACGGCGTTCGGCCTCGTCGCGGTCGATCACGTCCAAAAACTGTTGTTGACGCAGCGCATCGTTCATAGGGGATTGTCGTAGAGATACACCGTCACCGTCTCGCCCGCCGGATAGCCTTCGCTGTCGCGCGGCACGAGAAGAAAACCGTCAGATACCGTGGTCGTGCTTAACATCGATGCCCCGCTGATGGCCAACGGCTCGGCCCGTCCGTCGCGGATGCGGACGCGCACATAATCCACTCGGCCCACAGCGGAAGAGACTTTCGTATTAAGCGATAAAAATACTCTTTTATACGGTAATTCCGGCGGGCGCCCGCCGAGTTTACGGATCGCTCGACTGGCGAACAGATCGTAGGCGCACAGGCACGATACCGGATTGCCCGGCAGTAGAAAGATCGGCCGACCATTGAGGAACCCAACGCCCGTTGGACTGGCGGGACGCAGAGCGATGCCATGCACTGACAGCTCACCCATCTCCGCCAGCACCGTTGGCGCATGATCTTCCTGACCGACCGACGATCCGCCCGACACGAGCAATACATCCGCTGTGCTGGAACGCATCGCCTCGCGCACCGCCTCACGGCGATCTGGGATCAGCGGCGCGATGCGCGGCTCGCCGCCGTCGCGCCGCACCAGAGCGGCCAGCATCACCGAGTTACTATCGACAATACGATAGCCTTCTGGTTTAGCGCCGACCGGCAGCAGTTCATCGCCGGTGATGAGGATGTCAATGCGCGGCCGGCGAATCGTGGACACTTCGCCGACGCCGATCGAGGCGAGCAATCCAAGATCCTGCGGACGCAGTACACGGCCGATAGACAGCACGGTGCGGCCCGGTTCGATGTCCTCGCCGCGTCGCCCGACGTGGCGGCCAGGCGATACCGGTTCGGTGACACGCAACATCCCCGCCTCTTCCTGAGCCACCTCGACGGGTACCACCGCATCGGTCCCCGACGGCACCGGCGCTCCCGTCATAATGCGCACGGCCTGTCCCGGCGAGACTCGTCCCAGGAAGGGGCGTCCCGGCAGCGCTTCACCGAGGACCTGCAATTCCAGCGGATTATACGATCCTGCACCGAACGTCTCTTCGGCGCGCACGGCATAACCGTCCATCGCGGCGCGATCGAACCCCGGCACGGCCACCTCCGCAATCACGTCCGCGCTCAGAACGCGGCCGCTCGCTTGCGGGACCGGCACCATCTCCGCCGGCAAGGGCCGCACACGCTCATCGAGAAGGTGCATCACCGCCTCGACCTCGGCGCGATCCTGGAAGCCACGCATGCGCACATCGCGGGAACCCATCAGCAATCTCTCCCTGGCGAGCGGGGTTGCGTGAGTGCCCCGAGGGTTTTCCGCCCTCGGGGCGCTTACGCGACCCCGCTCGCCAAGTAATAATAACAGAGCGTGGACAAATCCACCTAAGAATCGAGGTTTCCCTCATGGTGCGTATCGGCGGCGTGGTTCTCTGCGGCGGTCAATCCAGCCGCATGGGACGGCCGAAAGCCTGGCTGCCTTTCGGCGACGAATTGATGCTGCCGCGCGTCGTCCGTCTGCTCGGTGAAGTCGTGACACCCATCGTTGTCGTCGCCGCTCCCGGTCAGGATGTGCCGCCGTTGCCGTCCGGCATCGACATTGTCCGCGATCCCGAACAGGGACGCGGCCCGCTCCAGGGATTGACCGCCGGACTAGAGGCTCTGCGCGGCCGAGCCGACGCCGCTTATCTTTCCTCGTGCGATGTGCCCTTTCTGCAACCGGCCTTTGTGCGCCGACTCATCGAACTGCTCGGCGATCACGTCATCTGTGTGCCCGAAGTCGATGGGTATCGGCATCCGTTGGCGGCGGTCTATCGGCTGGAAGTCGCCGCCGTGGCGATGCGCTTGTTGGCGGAGAACCGTTTGCGGCCGGCGTTTCTCTTCGAGGAAGTCTCAACTCGCCTCGTCCAACCGCACGAATTGGCTGATGTGGACGCGACCTTTCAGACGCTCCGCAACCTCAATACGCCGGCCGAGTATGAGACGGCCCTACGCGATTTATTCCCACCGGAAGACCGATAAGATATAATGCGGGCGAACCTTCCGCGAACCGCACGGCGTTGAGCAAAGCAGCATGGCTGAAATTTTCATCCTCATCCCTGGCCGCACCAGTCGCCAAGGCACCACCCTCAACGAGGGTAAATTTTCCACCGGCTACGTCGAGGAGACGAGTACCCTGTTCATGTGCCCCGACGACATGAAACGCCTGGGCCTGAGTGCCGGCGATCGAGTACGGTTGCGTTCGGAGCAAGGACAGATCGAGTTGCCGTGTCAGGCGGCCAAGGCGGGTGAAATGCCGGCGGGTATTCTCTTTCTGCCCTATGGCAACCTGTCCAGCCTGCTGATGAGCGGCGATACCTGCGGTACGGGAATGCCCAGCAGCAAATGCTTTGATGTGGAACTGGAAAAAATTTAAGATTTTCACCACGGAAAACACGGAAAACACGGAAAAATACAAGAAGAAAAATCAAAAACATAACCCGTAATTTGTCTCCGGTACTGTCTCATTACTATTTGTTTTTTGTATTTTTCCGTGTTTTCCGTGTTTTCCGTGGTGAAAAATGGGGAGAGAATATGGCCGGGAGTGAACTCAAAGTCGTCAGCAACGCCACCTGCACCTTCTGCGGCTGCGTCTGCGATGACATGGAATTGACAGTCGAAGACAACCACATCACCAAGGCGAAGAATGCCTGCGTGCTGGGCAAAGCGTGGTTTCTCAATCACCATATCGAGGATCGCCCCGTCGCCACCATCGCGGGTCAGCCCGCGACGCTCGAAGAGGGTATCGAACGCGCCGCTCAGATCCTCGCCAACGCGCGCTATCCGATCGTCTATGGTCTGTCGGACACGACCTGCGAGGCGCAGCGCGTGGCGGTGGGCATCGCCGACCGCATCGGCGGTTGCGTCGATACGACCACGTCGGTTTGTCACGGTCCTTCCGGCATGGCCTTCCAGGGCGTCGGCGAGGTGACGTGTACACTCGGCGAAGTGAAGAATCGCGCCGATCTCGTCATCTTTTGGGGCAGCAATCCGGCCGAGTCGCATCCGCGTCACTGGGGACGCTACTCGACCATGCCCAAGGGTTTATTTATCCCGGCGGGTCGCAAAGGTCGCACCGTCGTTCTCGTCGATGTCCGCAAGAGCAAGAGCGCCCCCGCCGCCGACATCTTCTTGCAGGTCAAGCCGCGCAAGGATTTCGAGGCGCTGTGGGCGCTGCGTGCCCTCGTCAAAGGCGTCGAACTGGACTCTTCCATCAGCGAGGAAACCGGCATCCCGCTGGAGCAGATGAAGGATCTGGCCGAACGAATGAAGAAGTGTCAATTCGGCATTTTGTTCTTCGGTATGGGCTTGTCGATGACGCGCGGCCGGCATCTGAATGTTGAGGCGGCGTTATCGCTGGCGAGCGACCTCAATGCGTACACGCGCTTCTACGCGAAGCCGATGCGCGGTCACGGCAACGTCACCGGTGCCGACAACGTGGTCAGCTGGCAGACGGGCTATCCGTTCGGCGTGAACCTCGGCCGTGGTTATCCGCGTTTCAATCCCGGCGAGTTCACCACGTCCGATACGCTGGCGCGCGGCGAGGCCGACGCCGCTCTGATCGTCGCCTCCGATCCAATGGGCAATTTCTCCCAGCCGGCCCGCGAGCATTTGGCGAAGATTCCTTATGTCGCGCTCGATCCCAAGGAGACGGCGACGGTGCGCGGCGCGGCGGTGGCTTTCTGTACGGCCACCTATGGCATCAATGTCGCCGGCACCGTGTACCGCATGGACGATGTACCGATACCGCTGCGTCCGGCCTTTGACTCGCCCTATCCCAGCGATGAAATGGTGCTGAAGAAAATCGAGAAGCGCGTGCGCGAACTGCAACGCGAACGGGTGTAGGCTCACGGAGAGGAATCCCGATCAAGGAACTCATCATGTCCGCGCAGGCTCTATCTCGTGAGTTCGATCTCTACGTTCCGCTCCACTACAATGATGGTACTCCAGTGGAAGACGCCAAACTCGCTCGCCTCCGCCAGTGTCTCGTCGATCGCTTCGGGGGTCTGCTGGATACACGCCAGCGCGGTGCAGGCCAGTGGAAGGTCGGTGCTGTCACTTTCCACGATGAAATTGTTATCTACCGTCTTCTCGCCACGGAGGATGCCATCCCATTCTTCAAGGAGCTAAAAGAGGAGATGAAGCGCGAATTCCAGCAGGAAGATGTCTTGATTGTGGTACGTAAAATCACGATCCTGTAGGCACCTTGATGCCGCTGAATCAGTGACGGCATGGAAGGCGTATCAATTACTCTCAGCAAGGATGACAGAAATGCTTTCCTACCTCGAACTCAAGGGCGTGTTGCACGGCAAGACCATCACCCTTGACGAAGCGACTTTTCTGCCCGATGGGTGTCCGGTCATCGTTCGTCTGACTTTGTCAAAGGAAGAAGCTCTTAGGCAGTTGGCTCTCCCTTGTCCCGATCTGACCCCGGAAGAAGTGGCCGATTTAGAGGAGTGCTTGTCGGAGTTCCATGAGCGGCCCATCAAACTCCCCCCGCCGGAGAATAGATGAGTTACTTGCTGCATACAGATACATGTTCCTCGATTATCCGGGACGTTCGAGCGGTTAGCAATCGTTTCGCTCAGCGTCCCGCTGGGATGCATGTTTCGGTAATGACCCTCACCGGCCTGGAGATTTGGCTCTTGAAGTCTAGGACCCCTCTTCGGTATCGGCGGACGTTCTTCAACTTTGTGCAAGGAATTACGCTCCTTGACGTCACGGAACCCATCGCGCACCGAGCCGCCATGATCGACAGTAGCTTGCGAAGTCAAGGGCAGCGATTTGGACTCGCGGACTTGCTGATCGCAGCCACCACCCTGGAACGCGGACTCACTCTCGTGACCCGAAAAATTCCACAGTTCGCCAGCATCCCTGGTCTGTCGGTAATCGACTGGAGTATTCCCTGAGCCGCGCGCGACCAACACCCTTGAGCAACCATGACTTCACTCCTGAAAATCGCCGGCGGCACCGTCTACGATCCCGCCAACAATCTTGATGGCGTTGTGCGCGACATCTGGATTCGGGACGGCAAAGTGATTGCGCCGCCGACCGAACCCGATGCGCGACCCGATAAAATCCTCGACGCCACCGGACTCGTCGTGATGCCCGGCGGCGTGGACATGCACGCGCACATTGCTGGGCCGAAGGTCAACCTGGCGCGCAAAATGCGCCCGGAGGACAAGCGCAAGGCGGCGGTCGTCCGCCGGACAGCCCAGACGCGCTCCGGCACCGTTGGCAGCGTGCCCAGCACCTTCGCCACCGGCTATCTCTACGCCGGCATGGGCTACACCACCGCTTTCGACGCGGCCATTCCGCCCTTGAGCGCACGCCACGCTCATGAGGAGTTTCACGATACGCCCATCATCGATAAGGGTTTCTTCCTCCTCTTCGGCAACAATCACTACGTCCTCAAGCAGATCGCCGCCAACGAACCCGAACGGCTGCGTGCCTTCGTCGCCTGGCTGCTCGCGGCCGGCAAGGGTTACGCCATGAAACTCGTCAACCCCGGCGGCGTCGAGGTGTGGAAGGGCGGCGGCGCTACCCTTCACGATCTCGATGGCAACGTCGAACACTTCGGCGTTTCACCGCGGCAGATCATCACCTCGCTGGCGCAGACGGCGATGGATCTCGGGTTGCCGCATCCGGTGCATATTCACTGCAACAATCTCGGTCTACCGGGCAATTGGCGGACCACGCTCGCCACCATGCAGGCATTGGAGGGACGCCGCGCGCATCTGACGCATATTCAGTTCCACAGCTACGGCGGCGATCCCAACGATCAGGGCAAATTCGACTCGAAAGTGCCGGAATTGGCCGAGTACGTCAATAGCCACTCGAATCTGACGGTCGATGTCGGTCAAGTATTGTTCGGCGAAACAACCTCGATGACCGGCGATGGGCCGTTGGGTTACTATCTGCACAAAGTCACCGGCCGCAAGTGGACCAACGCCGACACGGAGATGGAAGCCGGCTGCGGCATCGTGCCCATCAGCTACAAGGAAAAGAGCTTCGTCCACGCCTTGCAGTGGGCGATCGGCCTGGAGTGGTATCTGCTGGTCAATGATCCGTGGCGAATCGCCATGAGTACCGATCATCCCAACGGCGGCTCATTCCTCGCCTATCCCCAGATCGTGCAGTTGCTCATGGACCGCACCTATCGGCAGGAGATTCTCAAGCGTGTTCACCCGCGTGTCTTGCAGCGTTCGACGTTGAAAGACCTCGACCGCGAATATTCTCTTTATGAGATCGCTATTATCACTCGTGCCGCGCCCGCGCGCATCCTCGGTTTGAAACAGAAAGGACATCTCGGCGTCGGTGCTGACGCGGACGTGGCGATTTATACGCCCTCCGTGGACAAACGCGCCATGTTCGAGATGCCGCGCTTCGTCCTCAAGGCCGGTCAAGTCGTGGTCGAACAGGGTGAAATTCGCGCGGAGATGTACAGTCCCACGCTGCACGTCGCCCCGGCTTACGATGGGGGCGTGCTACCGGACATCAAGAAATGGTTCGAGGCGTACTACACGATTCAGTTCGCCAATTATCCAGTCGATGAACACTACATGGCTCACGGCGGCACCACGATCGAGTGCGAGAACGGACGATGAGCGATTACCAGTCCATCGATTAGTTCCTCTTCTTTTCATACAGCGGCTCGGCCTTATCGGCACCTTGAGTCAGCCGGTAGTAGTGGTCGAAGGCCAGATTGGTGAACTGCTGCTCCTTGCCGGAGGGCCAGACGACAATAACTTTATCGACGCCCTTGGCCTGGCCCAGGCCAAAGACATGGCGGCGATCCGAGCTGGAGGCGTAGCTGCCGCCACCTTGAGCGAAGCGTGTCTGCTTGCGTCCCCCTGCCTCCAGGATGATCCGCGCGCCCACCACATCGCGATGGTCCCTGCCGGCCAGTTGCACACCCAGCCAGTGATTGCCTTTCGTGTCGGCCTCATTTCGCAGGACAGCAACCGGCTCATTGGTGTGCATGGCGGCGATGTCGATACGGCCATCGTTGTCGAAATCCGCCAGGGCCGCGCCGCGGCCGATATGGTTGGAACTGAAATACGAGCCGCCCTGGGCCGTGATGTTTTTGAATCGATTGCCGTCCTCGTTGCGTGCCAGGATCGGACGCTGCGCACGCGGCGAAGTCTTGGGCACGCGCGTGGCATGGCCGGTGAGGAGAAAGAGATCCTCCCAGCCGTGATGATCGATGTCGAGAAAACCCGTGCCCCAGCCGACCGTCATGCGGCCAAACACGGCCAGGCCGGCCGGAGGTGTACGAAAAGTGAAGATGATCGGCCCGCCCTTGCAATCGTTCCGATAGAGCGCGTGCAGTTCGTTTTCGTAGTTGGCCACCCACAGCGATGGCCGACCGCTGCCGTTGTAGTCGGCCGCGGCGATGCCCATGCTGCCGTTGGGGACTCCGGTATCATCGCGGGCCGCCCCGCTGTTCATGCCTTCTTCCTCAAAGCGCACTTCCCCCGGCTTGGTCGAGCGGTTGATGTACAGGAAGTTATCGACCGTGTCGTTGGCGACGTAAATGTCGGGCTTGCCGTCGCCGTTGACATCCACTATGAGGACGCCCAATCCTTTGCCGAATTTGGCATCCCCTTCGCGCACATCGTGCTTGAGCCGCTCGCGGGCGCTGGGACTGAGCCAGTCCAACTGCTCGAATTCCTTGTCGGTGCGCGCAACGCGCAGGCCGGCCTCCTTGCTCACGTCCTTGAACGTGCCATCGCCGAGATTACGGAACAGCTTGTGTTCGAGACCCGTGAACTGCTTGGGCGGACAAACGTCCCGCGTCTTGCCGTCGTAGGTGCAGTCGGTCGGGTGATGATGCTCGAAGGACCAATCGACATATTGGCAAACGTAGAGATCGGCGTAACCATCGCCGTCCACATCGCCCCAGGCGGCGCTAGTCGTCCACAATCCCTCCGGCAAACCCGCTTTTTTGCTGACCTCGACGAACTTACGTCCCTTTGTGGGGTCGGTGCGATCAATCGGTTCATTGTGGAAGAGGGCCAGGTGATGCCAGCCGGTCACGAGCAGGTCAGGCCAACCGTCGTTGTCGTAGTCCGCTACCGCCGCCCCATGCGTGTAAAAGGCGATCTTATCGAGACCCAGCTTGGCGGTGACATCCTCAAAACGGAAGTTGCCCCGGTTGCGATACAGCTTGCAGGGGTTGCCCTTAATCTGCTTCTTGTCCGGTCCCTCATAATGACCGCCGCCAGGAAGAAACAGATCGAGCAAGCCATCGCCATCGAAGTCGAGTACGGCCAGGCCGCCGCCCAGCGATTCGAGAATGGCGTAGTGGTCGGCCTCCTCGCCGTTGCGATAGGTGTGGCTCACGCCGGAGTCGGCTGTCACGTCGCGGAACAGGGGCGGCCCGGCTTGCTCGGGTGGGGTTTGTGCTTCGGAGGGCACCGAGTTGGTAACTCTCTGGCACGCGCTCACGGTGAGCATCACGCTCGCCACGATGATGACCGGCAGCCCTCGGAAAAACACCGACGTTCTGGGGGATCTCCGCCTGTCACTGGTCTTGGACATGGAATCGACCCTCTGGATAAGAAGATGAGAATAACTCTCATTGTAACCGCTGATGCGAGGTTGCAAACATTTTATCCTTTGCACAAATCGCGCGGGAATCTGGCGGGGACGCGAATGGCGCGGTAGACTCAAATCCCCACACAGTCGGGCACGATCCGAACGCCCCCACCGAGGAAGTCCTTATGCACACACGGCACACTCTCGAACTGTTGGTCTGCATTGCTTTGCTCGCGTTCACCGGCGTCGCCGGCGCGAAGGCGGAACAAGAGGGCAAGCGCGTGCCCGTGATACTCGACACCGACATCGGTACGGACATCGATGATGCGTTCGCGTTGGCCCTCGTGTTGGCCAGTCCCGAACTAGATCTGCGCGGCGTCACCACGGTCGGCAGCGATCCACGGACGCGCGCCTTCATGGTGTGCCGATTGCTGACCGCCGTTGGCAGCCGCGACATCCCCGTGGCGGCCGGCGCGACGCCGCAGCCGGCCGAGGAGATCAAAGGGCAGTATCAATACCGCAATCATCCCGCCGTCATCTTCAACCGCACCGCCAAGCCGGTGAAGGAGAGCGCCGTCGAGTTCCTTTACGCGCAGCTCAAGGCTCATCCCGGCGAGTTGACCCTGTTGCCGATCGGCCCACTGACGAATATCGCGCGACTGCTCCGCGAGCATCCCGACTGCAAACCGTGGATCAAACGCATTGTGATGATGGGCGGGTCGGTGCGCCTGGGTTACAACGGCAAAGCCCCCGCGGACGTGGAATGGAATATCAAATGCGACATCAAAGCGGCGCAGACGGTGTTCGCTTCCGGCATCCCGCTCGTGGTCGCTCCGCTCGATGCGACGACGATGCTGAAGTTGGAGAAACCACTTCGGCAGCGTTTGTTCAAAGCCGAGACGCCACTGACCTATCAGATACAGGCGATGTATCAAATGTGGAACGCGCCGACACCGACGCTGTTCGACCCGGTCGCGGTCGCCCTCTGTTTCGACGAGCGTTTCTGCACGATGGAGAAAGTGCGTCTAACCGTTGATGACAAAGGCATGACAGCCGCCGTCAAGGGCGAGGTGAATGCGCGCGTCGCCACGGCGATTCGCGGCGATGATTTCTTGAAGTGGTATGTGGAGCGCGTCGCGTCGGCGGGGAAAGTAGCGCGGCCGAAACCGCCGAGGAATATCGTCCAACCGGTGGAGCGCGGGGGCTTGCCGGCGCACGTCCACGCTTTCGAGGATTTTGAGACGGACATCGAGAAACGCTGGTGGATGAGCGGCAAAGTCGAGACGGCCAACGTGCCGCCGAATAGCCGGCGCGCCTGTCGCGGCATCTTAACGCAGGACTTCGACGACTTGATGGGTGATATGAAGACAATGTACACCGCCGTTGTCTTCAACCCGGTGCCTGGTCCGCCGATGGGCGAGAGGACTCGCCTCAGCTTTCGTTACCGGCTCCAGGGCACCGATACGCTGCGCGTGCAGATTTACAGTTTGACGAAGGGTTATCATCGCTATCTGGCGCTGACGGGATTGCCGCAGGGACGATGGCAAGAAACCACGGTGGACATGACCCAATGCCGACGGCCGGACGGTAGTGGCGGCCCATTGTCAGTGGACGAACGCATCGACGATATTCAATTCTACGTCGATCCGGCCGCCGAGTTGCTGATTGATGACATCGTTTTGTATGAAGCGGCTCCGGCCCGCGAGAAACAGCCGTTCCCACGCCGGATACTGTTCACCGGCTGGTTCGACACCGGCAAACAGGGCAAGGAATGGCCGGGCGATTTCGAGATCGTGCCGCACAAGGCGCCACGGAAGTGGAAGGCGGCGAAGTCGATCCTCAATGCCGAACAAACAACGCCCTGGATTCGCGTGGATCTGCGCGGCGAGCGGACGCTGGGCGAGAAGACGCATTTGCGTTTCCGCTATCATCTGAGCGGCGCGGAGTCGATGCAGGTAGCGTTGGTCAACCACAAGACGAAAGCGCGACACGCCCTCGATCTGAAGACATTGCGCAAGGGCGAATGGATGGAGACGACGCTGGATTACTCGAAGCAATCGCGAAAAGGCGAGCGCGTGGACGAAATCCAGTTTTTGCTGCCCAAGGGGGCAGAATTGCTTGTAGATGATCTGTTGCTATATGAGCCAGGAGTCGAGCAGCGACATCGTTAAGAATCGCTGCCGAAAGACTTCCCGCGTCGTTTACGTTTCGCGCGAAACGTAAACCCGCGCCCCGCTGCGCGTCGCGGCTACACGCAATCGATCGTTTCCGCTAGACTGCCTAGAGGTTCGTTCCCCTGGGAAAGCGATCGAACATGAATCGTCTCCAAATCGGCATTCGTCTGGAATCGCTCGGTCTGCCCTTACGGCGTGCGCTCGCGGAAGCGGGGCGTCTGGGCGTGTCCGGGGTGCAAGTGGATGCGGTCGGCGATCTCGCGCCGAATGCGCTTTCGGAGACGGGGCGGCGTGAGTTCCGCCATCTTCTGCGCGGGCATAGCCTCGAATTGACCGCACTCGGCTGTCCGCTGCGCCGTGGTCTCGATTCAACCGAGAATCAGCAACCGCGTATCGAACACGTCCAGAAAGTGCTGACCCTCAGCTACGATCTGGGGCCGCGCAAGGTCATCGTGCAAGCGGGGGCGGTGCCGGAAGATGCTCAAGATCAGCGAGCGTCGATCCTGCGTGAATCGCTGCACGCGCTGAGCCAATTCGGCGACCGTAGCGGAACGGTGCTGGCCCTGGAGACGGGGCTGGAAAAAGGATCGACGCTGGCGGCGTTTCTCGATCGCTTCGACACCGGCTCGCTCGGCGTCAACCTCGATCCGGCCAACTTGCTCCTACACGGTTTCGATCCCTACGAGAGCATTCAGGCACTGGGCCGGCGCATCGTTCATGCCCATGCCAAGGATGCCCGCCAGGATAGCGCCAGCCGATCCGCTGAGGAAGTGCCGCTTGGCCACGGCGACATTGACTGGATGAAGTTTCTCGGTGTCCTCGAAGAAGTCGAATATCGCGGTTGGCTGACCATCGAGCGCGAGACGGGCGACAATCGCCGGGCCGATGTCGCCGCCGGCGTGGCGTTCCTTCGCCGACTGCTCGGTTGATGCAACGCGACGCATCGGCACGACAGTTGCGGCCAAAGGGATTGGTTCCCATCCAACTGATCTACCGATCCGGGAGGTGCATTCCATGTTGCCATCGACTACCGCTCGTGTACCCCTGCATACATCCGCGTGTTCCAATGAAGCGATCCACCGTCAGACCGAGGAAAAGGTCGCCCAGGTCGCCGCTGCTGGTTCGGAGGCCATCGAGCGACGGCTGCGGGAGTTGGACCGCGAGTGGGACATCGAGCGCTCTTTGGAGGCCAACGCCGCCAGCGTCGGCTTGATCGGTCTGGGCCTCGGTGCCTTCGTGAGTCGTCGCTTTTATATCCTGCCCGGCCTCGTGTGCGGGTTCCTCCTGCAACACGCTCTGCAAGGCTGGTGTCCTCCGGTGCCGATTTTTCGTCGTCTCGGCTTCCGCACGGCCTCCGAGATCGACCACGAACGCTACGCCCTCAAAGCGCTGCGAGGTGACTTCCGTCCATCGAGCGAGGAGAACGGCGGCCGCATGGATACCCACCAAGCTCTTGAAGCCGCGCGACGCTGAAAAATATCCAACCTTGTCAGGAGATACCGATGAATGCCGAACATGATGAACGTCTCCGTCCCCTCCTTGACCGGCGAGCGTTTCTGGGCGGCGCGGCCGTGGCCGCATTGCCTTTCGCTCATGGTGCCCTCGATCCCATGGCGCGGGCAGACGAGCCGCCGTCGGGAACACGGCCACAGAAGAACGGACGATTACCCGGCGTCATCCTCCGGCAGAAGAATCCCGACAATGTGGAGTTTCCGTTCGCCTCGCTCGATAGCTTCCTGACGCCCAACGAGCAGTTCTACGTCCGCACTCATTTTGAGGTTCCGCAAGTCGATGCGAAGTCGTGGCGGCTGCGCGTTGAGGGTGAGGTCGAGCGCCCGCTGGAGATTGGCTACGATGAACTGCGCAAGATGAAATCGCACACGCTGACGGCGCTGCTGGAGTGTTCGGGCAACAGCCGTGTCTTCCTTAAACCGCCGCAAGCCGGCCTTCGCTGGGAACTCGGTGGTGTCAGCAATGCCGAATGGGTGGGCGTCCGCTTGGCCGATGTACTGGAACGCGCGGGCGTGAAAGAAGGGGCCATCGAAGCGATCCTTGAAGGAGCCGACAAGGGCGAATTCAAGTCCCCCAAGACGCCCGGCGTTATTCACTACGCGCGCAGTCTGCCGCTGAAGAAAGCTCGCCGGCCCGAAGTGCTGTTAGCTTACAAGATGAACGGCAAGGATCTGCCGGCGGCGCATGGCGCGCCCGTGCGGGCGCTGGTCGCCGGATGGTACGGCATGGCCTCGGTCAAATGGCTCCAGCGCATCATCGTGACGGATCGGCCGTTTCAAGGCCTCTTCCAGACGTTCATGTATACCGTCTGGGAGCGTCATCACGGCCAACCGATGTTGGTGCCGGTTCGCGACATCCAGGTCAAGTCCGAGATCGCCCGGCCGATTCTCAACGAAGTAGTTCCGGCGAAGTCGAAATACCGCGTTTTCGGGGCTGCGTGGGCGGGGGAATTGGAAATAGCCAAGGTGGAAGTCAGCGCCGATGGCGGCAAGACGTGGACCGAGGCGAAACTGCTGGGCAAGTCCGGCCCCTACACCTGGCGTTTCTGGGAACACGAATGGCCGACACCGGAACGAGCTGGGCGATACGTTCTCATGGCGCGAGCGACCGACACACGCGGCCACAAGCAACCGATGGAACGCGATGAAGACCGCCGAGACGCCGTCATCACGCACGTTCTGCCGGTCGAAGTGGATGTCCGTTAAGGGGCAATAATTTGTTGACCAGCCCGCAGCGCCAGCAAGGGAAGTCCCTTGCTGGCGCTGCGGGCTGGCAAAGACACCCTTGCTGGCGCTGCGGGCTGGCAATTCAAGTGCCGCCCATCTCACTTCCCGACCAATGCCGGAGCGTCGAAAAGGACGTCGGCCGTCTTATTGGCGCGGACCTCGACGGGAATCGTCTTCTCAAGCGGACGCCCATCCTTCAACCAGCGAGCCTTGACCTGATAGAGGTAGGTCGTACCCGCTTCCAATTCCGGGGAGATGAATTCGCGCTCCGTGCCCGTCTGGGTCATGCGTTGACCATTAAGCCACAAGGTAGCATCGGCGGGCAGTCGGACGTGTAATCGCGTCTTGTTGTCGGCAACCCGCGCCACCGTGCGATAGAGACTTGTACTCGTCGTCGCGGTCGGCGCGACCGATTCGGTGTTGCGTGTGTAGTAGTCCACGAAACGGGAGCGGCCGCCGGCCGCGAGCGCGGACGGTGACGCCGGAATCGTTTTGCCCGCGTAATAGTCCGTGTAGCGCGAGTTGGAGCCGACATATCCGAGAGCGGGGTTGATATTCGCGGCAGGAAGCGCGCCGCCGATGCCTCCATATCCACCGGGATAGATACTGCCGCAGCTACAGCCGCCGTAGCCATAACCACCGCCGCCATACCCATAACCGCCACCGTAACCATAGCCGCCATAGCCGCGACCAAAACCGCCGTAACCGCGACCAAAACCACCGTAGCCCAGGCCACCGTAACCTAGCCCGCCATAACCGAAGCCGCCCATGCCGAAGCCGCCGTAACCAAGCCCGCCCATACCGAAGCCACCGTAACCAAGCCCGCCCATGCCGAAGCCGCCGTAGCCGAAGCCACCATAACCGAAGCCCCGGTAGCCAAAACCACCGTAACCGAAACCGCCGTAACCGTGATGGCCGCCATAGCCACCATAGCCGTAATGACCTCCGTGTCCGCCTCCATGACCGCCATGACCACCTCCGTGAGCCAGCGCCGGTGCCGTCACGGCCAGAGAAGCCGCCAGGGAGAGCGCAAGATGAAATCGTGACATGATGTTTCCTCCGGGATGCGATAGGAGCGGAGGCGCTCGGAACAGATCGACGGGACGGACCTCGCTTCCTTGCGGGGCATGACCCGGACTTGCCGCCGAGGACCATCTGCCCCAAAAGTAGTCACTCTATTTTACAACACGCACCGCCGGCATAATCGTCACATCGCTGTTCTTTTACCTGATTTCGCAAACAACGCTCCCATTTCTCGTCATAACCTAACCGAGCGACACGCATGGAGTAGGTGCCGCGAGCCGAGCGGCACTTCGTCGCGTCCGGCTCAGCTCGCCGGACCCACTGCGCGTAGGTGCCGCGAGCCGAGCGGCACTTCGTCGCGTCCGGCTCGGCTCGCCGGACCTACTGCTGGTAGGTGCCGCGAGCCGAGCGGCACTGACAGTCCGGCTCGGCTCGCCGGACCTACTGCTGGTAGGTGCCGCGAGCCGAGCGGCATCGGATGTCCGGCTCGGCTCGCCGGACCTACCGTCAGTAGGTGCCGCGAGCCGAGCGGCACTTCGTAAAAAGTCCGGCTCGGCTCGCCGGACCTACCGTCAGTAGGTGCCGCGAGCCGAGCGGCACTTCGTCGCGTCCGGCTCGGCTCGCCGGACCTACAAGCGCGTAGGTGCCGCGAGCCGAGCGGCATCGGATGTCCGGCTCGGCTCGCCGGACCTACCTTTTGCGGTTACGGCCTCGGCCGGCCGATGGTCACGTCATAGAATGCCTTGGTGCGGCGGCGATCTTCCGCCAGCGGAAATTGCGGCACCAAGCGAAACCGGAGGGCTTCTGATGGCGTTCATCGACGCACACGTTCACGTCTGGACCGACGACACCGTGCATTATCCGCTGGCGATGGGATACAAACCGGAAGACATGAAGCCCCGGCGTTTCACGCCGGACGATTTGTTCAAGCACGCGAAACCGGCCGGCGTTGATCGCATCAATCTCATTCAGATGAGTTTCTACGGTTTCGATAATCGCTATATGCTGGATATGATTACTCTGCATAAAGGCGTCTTTTCCGGCACGGCCGTCATTGATCCGATGGCCGACAACCCGGATCGTCTCATGGGTGAGTTGGCGAAAAAAAGAGTGCGTGCGTTCCGCATCTATCCCGGTCTGGGGCGCGGCGTCAAACCCAACGTGGGAAAGGGTGAGGATTGGTTGAAAGCTCCCGGCTACGACAAGATGTTCGTCGCCGGCGCGAAAAACAACCAGGCCATGAGCTGCCTCATCGGTCCCGACGCGCTGCCGGAACTGGACCGCATGTGTCGCAAATATCCCAGCACTCCGGTTATTATCGATCACCTGTGTCGCATTGGCGCCGATGGAACCATCCGCGAAAAAGATGTAACCGCGCTGTGTGACATGGCCAAACACAAAGCCGTGATGGTCAAGGTCGGTGCCTTCTATGCGCTGGGCGAGAAGAAGCCGCCGTACACCGATCTGGCTCCCATGATTCGGAAAGTGGTCAAGGCGTTCGGTGTCGAGCGCTGCATGTGGGAGAGCGATTGTCCGTTTCAAGTCGTCGAGCAAAAGTATCAGGACAGCATCGACCTCGTGCGCAAACGGCTGGATTTTCTGAGCGCGGAAGAGAGGGACTGGTTACTGCGACGAACGGCGGAGAAGTTTTTCTTCCCGAAATGAACGAGTCGCTTGCGGCTGAGCGCTCGTCGCAAGCGCTCAGCCGCAAGCAGCAATCGTCACTCCTTCGACAAATCCTTTTCCGTACTCTTCTCCTTGTGTGTGCCGCTAACCATCATCTTGTAGTCCTTGCCGCCCGGCCCCTTGAACACTGCGGTGAAGGCGATGTCCGTCGTGATGTCGCCGGCACCGTCGCTCAACGTGCCGTCAATACAAGTATCGACTTCGATGTGTACCTTCATCTTGGAGCCGTCCTGGATGGCGGCTGTATCATTTTTGCCAAGCGGGAACTGGCCCTTGATCGGCATCGTGACGCTGAAATCAAGCACTCCGAATTGAGCGCCGTTCTTCTTGTACGCTTTCCGCAGTTTGCCGGTGCCGCTCGCCTTGGCCTTGTCCAGTGGGAAAGGTGAGCGGGTTCCCTTTTCAAACGACTTCCAAAGCGACACGGCATCGAGCTTCCAACTTTCGCCCACCCGTACCGGCTTCTTGGGGAAAAGGGCCTTCTCAATCTCCTCGTCATCGCTGTCATCGCCTTCCTTGTTGAACGACTTGTCCAGCAACTCGGCGTCCTCGCCGGTCAACTCCTCACCGCCCTCAATACTAAAGTGATATTTACCATCCTTTTTCTCAATAAGGATGGTCTTGCCCTGGTAGGGCAGCGTTGTCTCGGTAGTTTTGTCGCCCTCGATGGTCTTGACGAACGCCTTGGTGTAAGCGCGCCGCAGTTTGGTGGCTTTCTTACCCTTCTCCTTCTCCACGATGGTTTCCTTATACGTCATCATGGTGGTTTGCTCTTTCTTCTCATTTTTCAGCAATTTGCCGTCCGGCCCCTCAACTTTGAAATGCGAGGTTTCGGTTTTTTGCTCGTCCTTGGTGACAACATCACCCTTGCCATCCCTTTTGGTCTTGATGGTGTAGGCGTCCTCGACGCGAATGGGTGCAGCCGCCGCCAACAAACCGGCAACCACGAGCAGACAGATGTTCCGCGGCATGATCTTTCCTCCAAAGCAAGCGACTGCCAGCCGGTGCGGCTGGTCCAGCGTGTTGCTTGTCCAGATTGTAGTCAAGCTCCGGATGGATGGCCGGATGCCGCCAGCCCGCAGCGCCAGCAAGGGACATTCTCCCTTGCTGGCGCTGCGGGCTGGTGAAGACACCCTTCCTCACGCCGTGTGTCGTTATGTGGTACGGCGGGCCAGAGCCTCGACCTGATCGAGACTTTGCCGCGCTCCCAGCGCGATGAGCGTATCGCCAACTTCCATGACCGCATCGCCGGGCGGATTGGCGACGAGATGGCCGTTCGCCTTCTTGATGGCGACGACGATGACGCCCAGATCCTGGCGCAGCCGGCTGGCGTGCAGCGTGGCGTCGGCCAGCTTGCTGTTTTCGTGAATCAGCGTTTCCTCAATCTGCAAATCGAGGTGTTCGGTGCGCGTGGCCAATTCAATGAAGTCCACTACGGCCGGCCGCAGCACGGCCATCGCCACTTTGGCGCCGCCGATGGCGTAGGGCGTGACGACGCGGCTGGCGCCGGCGCGACGCAGCTTTTGCTCGGCCAATTCGCCCTCGGCGCGAGCCACGATGAACAGTTTGTCGTTGAGCAGACGAGCGCTCAGGGTGATGAACAGATTGTCGGCATCGGAAGCGGCCACCGTGACCAGGGCGCGGGCGCGTTCGACGCCGGCCCGCTTGAGAATCTCGTCGGAAGTGGCATCGCCCGGCAGCGCGATGCCGTGAGGCACGTCGAAGTCTTGCAGCAATTCCTGCCGGCGATCGATGATGACGAACGGCAGCCCTTGATTGGAGAACTCGCGGCAGACGTGCCGGCCCATGCGACCATAGCCACAGATAATCATATGATTCTTCAATTCCGCCAGGCTGCGTGCCATGCGCTGCCTCCCGAGCAATTGTTGGAACTCGCCGTTGATGACGCCTCGGATCAGTTCCGTGACGGTGTAGAAAAACGTCAGGACGCCGACGAGCAGCAAGGCGATGGTGAACAGCCGTCCGCGATGCGACAGGGGATGCACTTCGCCGTAGCCGACCGTCGTCAGGGTGGTGACGGTCATGTAGAGCGCCTCGAAGAGCGAATAAGGCGGTTCCAGAAGATAGTAGCCGGCGGTGCCGCCCAGGATGAGCAGAATCGGGATAAGTACGAGCAGAAAGTAGCGGCGCGGCAGCACGTTCCTCTCCTGGATCGGTCGGGCCGCCATCGATTATGGACAGCGTCGCATCAGTTCCCGGCGCGCGGTCTGGAGGTTCTCCGCCAATTGCTCGCGTTGGGCTTCATTCGCACAACGCGCCTCGCGGCGAACCCAGGTGAGCGTCTGGTCGAGGGCAGCTAGCAGCGGCGCGATCGTGGCGGCGTCCGGTCGAACTGGCTTTCCTTCGACCTGGAGATATACCGGCGAGGTGTGGGCACGAAGGAAGGAACCGTTGTCGCCTCCCCAGCAACGAGCCGCCAGCCAGCCACTAGCGAGAACGGGCACCTCCATCTCGATCGACGCCGTTGGCGGATCACCGGCCGCGGTTGCGGTCGCGATGGGGCTGCCATTATGCAGCAATTCCAGCCGATTGAACGCCATCGCGCTGCGTGCTTCCGCGCGAACATGCACGGTCTTGCCTTCCGGCGCGAACACCATTGAACCAAGATCGTGACCGTCTACCATCAGAGACAGCAAGGGGCCAGCGGTCGCGAAGGTGCGGCCCGCGCGCACCGCCTCAATCCAGGTACCATAACCAAATTCTTGATTCGGCTCCAGACGAGCATACGTGCGGATCGCGCCCAGCGCCACACGATTGCTGTCTTTGCCACTGGCGCCGACCAACGGCAGACGTTGCCCACAAGCGAGCAGGCGGTACCAGTCGCTCAATGTCCGCGATTGCGGATCGTTCATATGGCAAATCTCGAAGGCATCGATCTTGCTCAGCAGCAGCACGGCCAGCGCTTCGCCTTGCGGGTGATCCGCCGTCAATCGCGGCGTATCGGGCCAGACGACAAGGCCGCTCTTGCGATGGCACTGATCGCACCAGTCGGAAATCGACCAGTCATCCAGACTGTCCGGCGCTCCGAATCGCAGGGGATGAACGATGCGATGACAGTTGAGGAGGGCCAATATGCCCAAAATCGGATGGCTATTGTAGGTATTGACGACCACCAAGGGCGATCCATCCAGAGCCGGCTTTGTGCCGCTGAATTCGAGCAGGTTGATGAACGCGGCCGGTCGCTCTCCTTGAGGCGGTCGCGCGTGCGCCAGCAAATTGACCACGTCCAATCCCTCCGCCGCCCCCTCCAATTGGGCAGCGTGTGGGGATAGTTCGTGCGCCCGTCCATCGCCGGAAAACCAGCCCTGCGGTCGCGGATCGATCCAGCGCGCAATGGCGAGGCGCATCGCGATTTTGCCGGGACCGAGGACGATTTCACGGTTTATCGGCACGTACTCCGGTCCCTTGTGAACTTCGACGCGAACCGGGCCAGGCGGCAGGTGGACCTCGCAATTGCCATTGATGTAGGCGAAGGCATCGCCGCCAAGCTGGACGTGGCCGCCAACATCCTCGCCGGGGCCGGCGGCGAACGCGGTGAGGCGTCCAAACGGCATGCGGCAAACGCCTGCGGAATCGATGAAGCGAATGCGTACCGGCGTGGGCTTCCCGGTGGCGGCATCGCTGACACGGACGTGAACGGTGAGCATGAACGATTCCCGACAAGCCCGGAGCGCCAGCAACGGGGATAGAAACCTGTCGCTGGCGCTCCGGGCTTATATTACTGATATTTCGCGCCGGCGCGATCAAGGATGCTCTTGAATGCCGCGATCGCCTTGGGGAAAAGTTCCGGTCCCGTGACGCCGCCGGTCGGACCACCGCCGAGCAAGTGCGGCTCCAGTGTCGCGAATCCATCGTAGCTGGGCACCGCATCGGCGATGGACTCCGGAATGCGCCCCTGTCCTTCGCCGGCCAAACAACCATGCGATTCGCCGGCGATCCAGTCCTTAATGTGGAAATGCGCCGTTAGGGCCTTCGTCATCTGCCAGCCCTGCCACGGATCGTAGCCGCAAAAAACATAGTTGGCCGCATCGTACACCGCGCGCAAATGCGGACTATCGATCGTCTGAATCAGATCGACCACGCGGCGCGGATCGTCGCCGTAGATGTTGTGTTCGTTCTCGTGCAGCAGACGCACACCGGCCTTCTCGGCGCGGCGAGTCTTCTGTTCCATCCGTGCCATGACCTCGCCGCGCCACTTCGCCCAGTCGTCGGCCTCCGGTTTGTAGTAACTGAATACGCGGATATTCGGTGTCCCTAATATCTTGCAAAGATCGATGGCACGCTCGAAACGCTGCAAATGCGGCTCGAACGGCTGATCGATCTTGACCTTGCCGATGGGCGAGCCGATGGCGCTGAGGCGGAAACCATGTTTTTCAAACAGCGATTTGAGTTCCGTCACTTGCAGATCGGTCAGATCGAGGACGTTGATTTTCAGGATCGAGCGCAGCTCGATGTGCCGCACGCCGCACGGCTTGAGTACGTCGATTTGTTCTTGGGGGTCCGGCGAGATTTCATCGGCGAAAGCGCTGAGAGTAAACATGTGATGGTTTGTTGGTTCGTAGTTAGGGTTAAGACCGACGCTTGACATTCATTGTTCTGTTCTTACGCATCCATCGGGTCTGCAATTTCCCAGACGCCATTGACGAAGAACATCAACAGGCATTCTTCAGCGTCAAAGACATCGCGGTCTGGGTCAAGTAGTGTAACGTCGGCTTCGATCTTGTCTTGCTCAATATAGCCGAACCTGATTTCGCATGGCCTGGAGAGCAGCGTGAAAGCGTCTGAGCGCGACGGCCCACCCCTAGAGTTGAACATCGAGACAAGAAAATCCTTTTGTGTCACCAGCACCAACTCCAGGTCGAATTGGGATTTGAACGCTTCAATTGCGGTATCAAACTCTTCTTGTTTTGCGGTGCCGAATAGCCGGGTATAAAGGGCATGGCCCTCGTAGTAATCGACGTTACGGCGCAGCAGGTACTCGGACGCGGCAACCGAACCGACATCGAAGAGCAGCTGGCAAAGGCGCAGAAACTCTTCCTTGGTTTCTTCCCCGCAGTTCATCAGATCTTCCAGCCGCGCGATCTCCTTGGCCGCCTCCGGATTGGTCTGCGCGAGCGCGACCAGATCGGTATCCCCGATGTTCGCGGCCGGTATCGCGTACCCATGTTCGTCGTCCATAGGAGTGATACTCTCCAGATGTAATCGAAGAACGGTCTACCACTGCGTCGTCCGGCAGAAACCGTGTCCAGCCGCCAATCGTCCTCCGCTTTGCCGAACTACTTCGTTTGCGTCTGGCCTGGTCGCCAGAGAATGTCCTCGCGTCCGTTGTTATTGTAAACACGCGCCAGCACGAAGAGGAGATCCGACAGTCGATTGAGATAGACGATCACCTGCGGGTTGACCATTTCACCGTGGGACAGCGTCACCACATCGCGTTCAGCGCGGCGGCAAACGGTGCGGGCCAGATGGCACCAGGCGGCCGCGCCTTGTCCGCCGGGTAGAATGAAACTCGTTAACGGTGTCAGGTTCGCATTCAAACGGTCGATCGCCTGTTCCAATCGTTCGGCCTGTTCGGCGCGAACACGCAGATGAGCGCCGGGTTTCTCCTCGGCGGACTGCGGTAAACACAGGTCGGCGCCAACATCGAATAACTCATTTTGAATGCCGCGAAGGAGATCGATTTCGGGTGCCTGCGGATGCTGGCTGACGAGCAAACCGAGGACCGCGTTCAGTTCATCGACGCTGCCGTAGGCCGCGACGCGCGGATGATCCTTGGGCGCTCGACTGCCATCGCCGAGTCCGGTGTCGCCCTTGTCGCCGGACTTGGTGTAGATGCGCGACAGATAGACCATGACTCGTTCCTTAAGGGATGCGTGTTGAGAAGAGAAAACGACGACAGCCCCAGCGCGGCCGCCTGAAAGATGGTGCGCGGAGTTGGGTGGATCAAGGAGGAGGGAGTCCGTCTAGCAGTCGCGCATTTTCCGGAGGACGAGCCGAACGCGTTGCTTGGCCTGACGGGTTTGCCGTTCCTTTTTGCGTTGCTGGCGTTTGAGTCGCTGCAACGCTACCAGAAACCGCGTTGTCTCTGGCTCGCCATAAATCATGGCGGCCACTCCTTTCAAATCGCGGCTCGGACCTCTCAGGGTTGCTCAGGCTGGATGGGGCCGCCCGCGCCGGTTTTTGGGTTTGCTGTCACCATCGGCTCGTCTCCGGCGTTCGCCCCTGTCATGCCGGAGCAGCTCGACCGTTTTTCTTCGTCTATCCATCTTATGCGATCGTTACAACCCGCTGTCAATAGTTTTGTTGGCGGATTTTGGCGAGCTTTCTCTCGCGTCAGCGCCCCGAGTGCGATGAATACTCGGGGCGCTAACGCGAGAGAAAGCTCGCCGGGAAACATCAACTGCATCCCGAAGTCGCGCCGCAGGTATCACACTTGGCACAAGCGCCGCTGCGCACCAACGTCAGCTGGCCGCACTCGCTGCACGGATCGCCCTCATATCCCTTCAGACGCGCCTGGCGAATCTTTTGTTCCATGGGCTGCTCGCGCAACCCGCTGGCCGCGCCGCCGTTCTTCTGTCCGTTGCCGTTGGCTACGCTGTGACCGTTTTCCTGTAGTGGCGTCAGGTGTCCGCTGCGCGGCGTGGCGAACGCCTTGGACAACGGCTGCGATTCGATGATACGTTCCTCCATGACTTCTTCCGACTCAAACTCCGGTTCATCGCGTTCCCGGTGAATGGCGTCACCGCGCAGATCTTCCGCTTCCACCTGGGCGAGATCGTGCCGGCCCAGATAGGTGATGGCCAATTCGCGGAAGATGTAGTCGATGATCGACGTGGTCATCTTGATGTGCGGATTGCCCTGGACCACGCCGTTCGGCTCGAAGCGCGTGAACAAGAAGGCGTCCACGTACTCTTCCAGCGGGACGCCGTGCTGCAAACCGAGCGAGACGGCGATGGCGAAACAGTTGGTCATGCTGCGGAAAGCGGCACCTTCCTTGTGCATGTCGAGGAAGATTTCGCCGAGGGTGCCGTCCTCGTATTCGCCGGTGCGCAGATACATCTTGTGATTGCCGATGCGGGCTTTCTGCGTGTAACCCGCGCGGCGATCCGGCAACCGGCGACGGTTGGCGATATAGCGATAGACGATCTTCTCCGCAATACGAACCGCCTCGGCCTTCGGCTCCGGCTTGGCCGGTTCGAGAATCTCGGCCTCAAGGTCCGGCGCGTCGGCGACGCTGTTGAGCGGCTGACTGAGTTTTGAGCCGTCGCGATAAAGCGCATTCGCCTTGAGCATAAGCTGCCAACTCAGCTGATATGCCCTTTTGACATCGTCAATGGTGGCGGTATGCGGCATATTAATGGTCTTCGAGATCGCCCCCGAGACGAACGGTTGGGCCGCCGCCATCATGCGGATATGCGCCTCGGCGGATAGGAAACGCTGGCCGAACTTACCGCACTTGTTGGCGCAATCGAAAATGGGCAAATGTTCCGCCTTGAGGTGCGGCGCACCTTCGATGGTCATGGTGCCGCACACATGAGCGTTGGCCTCGGCAATCTGCTCCTTGCTGAATCCCAACGCCGTCAGCAGATCGAAACTCGGACTATCAATCTGCTGCGACGTAAAGCCGAGTTTGCTGGTCAGCACCTCGTCGCCGACGGTCCAACGATTGAAAGCGAAAGGCAACTCGAAGACGCCCGGCAGCATCGCCTCAATGCGATTAAGCATGTCCTCGGGGAAGCCTTTGGCCCGCAGCGCGGCGAAGTTGATATGTGGGCAGCCGTTGAGGGTACCGGCTCCGCGACAGTAGCGAACGATGTCCTCAATCTGTCGCGGCGTATAACCGAGCCGCGTCAGGGCCGGCGGAATCGACTCGTTGATGATCTTGAAATAGCCGCCGCCAGCGAGCTTCTTGAACTTGACCAGCGCGAAATCCGGCTCGATGCCCGTCGTGTCGCAATCCATTACCAGGGCTATAGTTCCAGTCGGAGCGATACACGTCACTTGCGCATTGCGATAGCCATATTTCTCGCCCAACTCAACCATGCGATCGGATTCGCGCTGCGCCGCCTGGAGCAAGTAATCCGGGCAGAAGCGGGCATCAATGCCAACGGGCGGGATGGTCAGTTCCTCATATTCCTCTTTCGGCGCGTTGTACGACGCCCGCCGATGATTGCGGACGACGCGCAGCATGGCCTCGCGATTGGCCTGGTAACGCGGGAATGGTCCGACCTCGCCGGCCATCTCCGCAGAAGTGGCGTAGGAGACGGCGTGCATGAGAGCGCTGATGGCCGCGCACCACGCCCGGCCGTCGTGGGAATCGTAGGGCAATCCCTGCACCATGAGCAGCGAACCCATGTTCGCGTATCCCAGGCCCAGCGTGCGGAAATCGTAGGATTTCTGCGCCACGGACACGCTGGGGAACTGCGCCATGTACACGGAGATTTCGAGAATCAACGTCCACAACCGCGTCGCATGGCGGAACGAATCCACATCGAATCGGCCCGTTTTGGCATCGTAAAAGGTGAGCAAGTTCAAAGACGCCAGATTACATGCGGTGTCGTCTATGAACATGTATTCACTACATGGATTGGACGCATTGATGCGTCCATCCGCCGGGCAAGTGTGCCATTCGTTGACCGTGCTATCGTACTGTACCCCCGGATCGGCGCACGACCAAGCCGCGAAGGTGATCTGTTCCCACAGATCGCGGGCGCGCAGCGTCTTGCGGGGTTTGGGCGTGCGACCTTCCGCGTGTGCCTTCTCTTTCTCCGTGCGCCAGTACAGATGCCACGGGCCATCACGCTGCACCGCGTCCATGAAGTCGTTGGTGATACGCACGGAATTGTTGCTGTTCTGCCCCGAAACCGTGAAATAGGCCCGCGAATTCCAATCGGTGTTATATTCCTCGATCTTCAGCGACGTGACGCCCTGCTCCGCCAGCTGCAAAACGCGCTCGATGTAGTTGACCGGCACGAGCGCGATGCGTGCCTCGACGATCGCCTTGCGGAGATCGTGATTGCGCTGCCGATCCAGACGTTCCTCGACATTAGCCCAATTCACGCATGCCTTGAGAATGGCGTTGAGATGGCGATTGAGCAACCGCGAACCTGTGACCAGCGCCGCGACCTTGGCTTCCTCAATCACCTTCCAGCTGACGAACTCCTCAATATCCGGATGATCGAGATCCAAAACCACCATTTTTGCGGCTCTGCGTGTTGTCCCCCCCGATTTAATCGCTCCCGCCGCCCGATCGCCGATCTTGAGGAAACTCATCAGCCCGCTGGATTTGCCGCCACCGGACAGCGGCTCGCCCTCGCCGCGCAAGGAGGAAAAATTCGATCCCGTACCGCTTCCATATTTAAAGATGCGCGCTTCACGAACCCACAGGTCCATGATGCCGCCTTCGTTCACGAGATCGTCCTGGACGGATTGGATAAAACAGTTGTGGACGACGATATTGTTGGTGAGGAATGTATGGCTTTCCGTCTCGATGTCGTACACATCCTCTTCACCGACATACTCGATCGACTCGATGATCTCATCGCGAAGGCGAGCTACGGCACGTCCGGGAAGCGTCAATGCCTCAGTGAGCTTGGCGCGCTTATCGGTGGAAATAAATCCAATCTGTTGGGCAAACTTTTTTTTCTCACTCTTCCACGAAATATTCACATGATAGTATTCATGCCGATCCTCGCGAGCGTCGCGACAAGGCACGATGCGATTATAAATCCCGAGGTTGAATAGCAGCTGAGAAACCCCGATCGCCAAACGCGGCGAGATGGTGCCCAGGACGATGTCGCTGCTCTGCCGTTCCTCGCGAATCCGCACGCATCCATCTGCCTGGAACAAAGCGCGGAGATAGGCCACGATGATATTATGGCCCCCCTTGAAAATAGCATCGGGAACTTGCATCTCCAGACGTCGATCCAACAGGCCGTAACGAGTGACGAAGTTGCGCAGAGGCTCTCCGTAGAGGCGCAACCGGCGGACATCCAAAATCGTACTTTGGCTGCTGACGCTGCGTTCGTGGGAATGTGTGCCAGCGAATACCTGACCGACAAGTTCCCCAACGAAAGCCCGTTCATCCGCGTCGATGGTCATGGCCTCCACGGTCAAGCTGCGGTTGGTTCCGTAGTCATACTGTCCCACGAAACCATCCCCTTGCAACCACCCCGCTAACGCGGCTTCCGTTTCGGTCTGGACATCGCTTTCTCCTTCAACGGTTGTGTCCGTGCGTTGAATGAGCCGCATACCCGGCTCCAGCTCACCAACCTCGACCCATCGCTGGCGACCCTTGTGTCCATGACAAGCCAGCACGAGATGATCCGCCGTCGCCTCAATAAAGTTCCCGTTCGTCAGTCGAACGCGATAAACCGCTTTGACGCCATTGTGCTTCACCGCAACTATCCGAGTCACCCCCTTGGCGTCGAAGACAGGAAGGCCGGTCAGGTTGCGCTCGACAATTTCGCCAATGGGAATCGGGCCAGCCGGCGTAGTTACGAAAGCGTGATACGGTAGGCACGCGTGAGGAGCGGGATGTTCATAAGCTGATGTAGAGCGGGCCATCTGATTCGTCTTCGGATTGACGCGGTAGTGTCCCTGAGCGGGACCATCAATGCCGTAGGCCCAGTGCAGACCGGTATTGAACCATTGCGGCGAATTCGGCGCAGCCATCTGCGCCGCCAGCATGTAGCAAACTTCGTCGTGGAACGCTTGCGCGTCGGCCTCCGACGAGAAATAGCCGCCCTTCCAACCCCAATACGACCAGCAACCCGCCAGACGACGGAAGACCTGGCGCGCGTCCGTTTCCTGGCCATCGCGCGGGTCGCCGGAAACGGGCACGCTGCGCTGCAACCATTCCGGTACGCCTTCCTCGGCGACACGCTGACTCCGCACGGGCACGCCGGCCTTGCGGAAGTATTTCTGCGCCAGAATGTCCACGGCCACCTGCGACCAGCCTTCGGGGGCCAGCAGGTCTTTCATCTCGAAAACCACCGATCCATCCGGATTGGCGATGCGCGAGGTTCGTTTAACGAAGATGAAGGAAGCGAAGGGATCGCTCCCAGCCGTGGTGTAACGACGTGTGATTTCCATGGGAGATTTCGCGAAGAAGGACACGCTGCCTATCCCGGTTGCCGAGGGCTGGTTTCTCGACCATGCCGGACAGACAGAGCGGCTATCGGCCTAGCGGTAAAATAGTGTACCGCAAACAGTTGACGGTTGTACACACCAAAAGAAAACGATCTTACTCACTCCACCGGCTTGGCCCCGACGACAAACGGCAGCGTGAGGCCCTTCTGATTCTGATACTTGCCGCGCTTGTCGCCATAGCTGGTGTGACACACGGCCTCGCCGCGGAGAAAGAGCATCTGCGCGATGCCCTCGCCGGCGTAAATCTTCGCCGGTAACGGCGTCGTGTTGCTAATCTCGATCGTTACCTTGCCGCGCCATTCCGGCTCCAAGGGAGTTACGTTGCAAATTATGCCACAACGCGCGTACGTGGATTTGCCGACGCAAATGCCAAGAATATCGCGCGGAATCTCCAGATATTCCACCGTTTCGGCGAGCGCGAAGCTGTTGGGTGGAATGAGGCAAAAGTCACCTTCAATGTCCACGAATGACGCTGGATCGAAGTTCTTCGGATCGACCACGGCGCAGCGAGCGTTGGTGAACACCTTGAAGTGACGGCCGACGCGCACATCGTAACCGTAACTGGAAACGCCGTAGGAGATCACGCCGGGGCGCACGGCGCTTTCGGCGAACGGTTCAATCTTGATTTCGCGCAGAATCTGCCAGTCAGCCAGCACGCCCATAGGTATCCTCCCTTATCGCGGTCGCTTTCGTCCAAGCATCTTACTTTGCCCTGTAGTCGCCAACCGTGCAAGCCAAGTCCGGAAGAACGGACGAAGGTGGCGAACTTGCTGAGCGCAGCTGCGCCAACCGTGCGCCCTTTACCATGCGGACGGAGACGACGCCTTTTCCCCAAACGCCCGACTGTAACGAAAAGATCGCCCGCTCTTCCCCACTTGTACACCCGGCAGCCGGATGAACTTGACTTTCGGATGAAAAAGTGCGTTAGACCTTATAGGAGCGCCGGGTCGATCAGCGGGCGCTCGCGCCGCCCAGTCGCCCATCGTGGGAGGTGGTCATGTCTCCGGTTTTACCCATCCTGTGCGTGTTACTCGGCGCCAGCCCGGCCATCGAAACGCAGTTCGTCCAGGTCGCGCCCGCTCGGCAGGAGCGGCGCTGGTGGTCCACGCCCGGACAGACGCGCGCCGTCGTACTCATTCACGGTCTGTACGTACACCCCTTCAGCAAGACCAACGTCACCCGCGCTCATCTGCATAGCTGGCAGAAAGCGGATTGTCCGCTGGTCAAACGGCTCGCTTCGGAAGCCGACGTGTTCGCCTTCTCGTATGCCCAGACGGTCAGCGCCGACGAGGTCGCCGAATGCCCGGATCTGGAAACGCAGGTACGGCTGCTTCGCCGGGAAGGCTATCGGGAGATTATTCTCATCGGTCACAGCGCCGGCGGCCTCATCGCCCGGCAATTCATCGAGGATCACCCCGATTGCGGCGTAACCAAGGTCATTCAGGTGGATGCCCCCAACGGCGGCTCCGGCTGGACAATGTGGAAGACGGTGCGCTCCAATCAGATCGATTTCCTCGATTCGCTGAGCAAACCGACTCGCCGGCGCATGCTCGCCGAACGAGCGGACAAGCACATTCCCGCCCAAATCGAGTTCGCCTGCATTGTCGGCACCGGCACCGGTGTCGGCGATGGCTTGGTATCTATCCGCTCGCAGTACACACCCGAACTTCAGCGTCAGGGCATCCCGGCCTATCCGTTCAACAGTTCACACTGGACGGTTGTACGGAGCAAGAAGGGCATTGAACTGTTAGCCCGGCTGGTGCGCGAGCCGCAGCCGCGCTGGGAAGCGTGGCGTGTGACCGCCATGCGTCGCTACTTGTTGGGCGATTGACCCGATATCCTCGCCCTACATTTAGGTTTCGGGGTCGATGCCCAAAGCCCGGAGTTTCGCCGCTAACTGATCGGCCCGCTGACGTTCTTGCTCAGCCTGAGTCAGTGCAGCTTCGCGTTGTTGTCGTTCTTGCTCGGCTCGTTGTCGTTCTTGCTCGGCTCGTTGTCGTTCTTGTTCGGCTCGCGTCTCGGCCGCCAAGCGACCGAGGCGTTCTTCCCGCTTGGCGCTGTCTATTTCCAGATACGTCTGGAACCGTTCTCCATCGGGACGATAGATCACCAATTCGCCGTCCTCCATCTCCAGGCGAATGTCCAATCGAGGACTCGTCCAGCCTTCAATCGGAAGGATCTCCCGCAACCGATCGCCGTCGCGCAGCCAACCGCGCAACCGCCCGCGATCCGGATCGTACTGATAATATTCCTCCACCCCATATCGCTGATAGAACTCGAATTTATCCGCGAGTTCACCGGCTCGGTTGCCGGGAGAGAGTATTTCCCAAACCACTTGCGGCGCGATGTTCCCCTCACGCCACTGCATGTACGAGCCGCGATAGCCCTTGGGCCGGCCGAACGCGACCAGGGCATCGGGTGCCGTGCGGATCGTGTTACTGCCTTGGACGGGGTACCAGAAGAGATCGCCGGCGACGAAGACGTCGGGATTATCGCGGAAGAGCGCGTCCAACCCGCCTTGGATGGTCGTGATCCAGCGAAATTGCAGGGTGTTTTCCGCCATAGGTTGACCATCGCTATCGGGGTAGTCGATCTCTTCGGTCGGCTGAATCGTTGAGGGAGTACTCATAATCTCCAGTCCCTTCGGTTGATGGCTTCCTGACGCCGGCGCCGAATGGAGTATACCGCACTCACGGCGTCGTTTGAAAGCCGGACATCCTCCGCCGGAGTCCATCCCGAGCCGGTTGCATTCCATCTGGGCAATGTCCATAATGACACGATTCCCCAGTGGCCCGCCTGATCCCTCCGTCTTCAGGAGAAGCATTCATGTCGTTGCGCTTCATCATTTACTTGTTCGCCATCCTCCTCACCCTGACCTCGTCGGCGGCTCAGGCTGGCTCCTCGAACAGCCTGATGGACATCACACCCGATGGCAACCGTCTGCTCGTGGCCAATGCCGACAACGATAGCGTGACCGTGGTGGACGCGACGACAAACAAGGTTCTGCACGAAATCGTCGTCGGCGACAAACCCGAGGGCGTGGCGTGGATCGGCAACGGGCCGCTCGCCGTCGCCACCGTGTACCGCGAGGATCGCGTCGCCTTCATCGATACCGCCGCGGGCAAAATCGTCGAGAAACTTCGCGTGCCCAACGAACCGTATGGCATCGTCGTCACCAAGGACGGCACTCACGCCTACGTCACGCATGAATATCCTGGCACCGTAAGCGAAATTGACCTGGGCAAGCGCAAGGTTCTTCGCACGATGAAGGCCGGCTCGATGGTGCGCGGCCTCGCCCTCAGTCCCGATGAGAAGCGGTTGTATGTCACCGAGTTTTATACCGGTACCCTGCACGCGCTCGATCGAGAGAGCGGCAAAGTCGTGGACACCTGGAAAGGCCATTCGGCCGATAATCTCTGCCGCAACGTGGTCATCCATCCGCGCCGGCCCAAGGCGTATCTGTCGCACATTCGCTCGAAGATCGAAGTCATCGACGGCAGCGGCTCGATTTTTCCGCAGATGAGTATTTGCGATCTGGTTTCTCCCAATGGAACGAAACGGCGCACGTCGTTGGGGATGGACACCTACAACGGCGTTTACGTCGTGACGAATCCGTGGGAGGCGGCCCTGTCGCCGGACGGCAAACGTCTTTACACGATTTACGCCGGCACCAATGATATGAACGTCTCCGCGGTGATCGACGACGATTACAAGGAGATTGAGCGCGTGGGCTTCGCCGTCCGCGTCGGTCAAAATCCGCGCGCGGTGCGTGTCAGCCCAGACGGCAAGAAGGTGTACATCGACAACGCGCTCGATTTCACCGTGAGCGTGCATGATGCGGCGAACATGCGTGAGTTGACTCGTATCAAGGTGTGCGAGCCGCCGAAATCGCCGGAGTGGGTGCGCGGCAAGATTCTGTTCAGCACGGCCAACCGCCCGTTGACCAGCCGGCGCTGGATCGCCTGCGCGTCGTGTCATCCCGACGGCCACAGTGACGGCCGCGTCTGGCACAACCCGGAGGGATTGCGCAAAACGCCGTCATTTATGGGGCTAGCGCACACGCATCCCTTGCACTGGTCGGCGGATCGCGATGAAGTACAGGATTTCGAGTACACCATCCGCGGCCGCCTCATGCAGGGTGTCGGTCTACTGCGCGGGCCCATCAAGCCCAAGAGCGGCTTCGACCCAACCGAGTTGAGCATGGACCTCAGCGGACGCTCGAAAGACCTCGATGCGATGGCGATTTACACCAACTCCTTCACCTTCACGCTGTCGCCGCATATTGAGGTACCGGGCAAACTGTCAGCCGCCGCTCAGCGTGGCAAGAGTCTTTTTTCCAGCGAAGCCGTGGGCTGCGCCAAGTGCCATAGCGGGCCGTATTTCACCGATAGCCGGCTTAAGAAGCCGTTTAACGTCCATGATGTGGGCACCGGCGGCGACGATCCCTCGGAGAAAATAGGGCCGAAATACGACACACCCACATTGCTCGGCGTCTACCGTACCGCGCCCTATTTGCACCACGGCAAGGCCAAGACGCTGCGCGACGTGCTGACGACATGCAACAAGGACGACAAACACGGCAAGACCAGTCACCTTAAGCCGGCCGAACTCGATGACTTGGTTGCGTTCCTCAAGGCGCTGCCCTACGAGATGCCGCCCCGCCAGACGCCGAACACGGTGAAACATCGTTACATCAAGAGCGAAACGCATCAGCAATCGGCGCGGGAATGAAGGAGAGGGAATCGTATGAGCGCAGAGCAAGCCATTCGCATTGGCATTGTTACGGTTTCGGATCGAGCCAGCCGTGGCGAATATCAGGATCTCGGCGGTCCCGCCATCCGCGATTGTCTCGGCGAAATTTTGTCGTGTGCATGGGAGGCCGTACCGCGTGTCATCCCGGACGAGCGACCGTTGATCGAGACGACATTGAAGGAGTTATGCGATCAGGAATGTTGCTGTTTGGTGGTCACGACTGGCGGCACGGGACCGGCGCGGCGGGACGTGACGCCGGAGGCGACGGAAGCGGTGTGCGACAAGCTACTTGATGGTTTCGGCGAGCAAATGCGTGCGGTGTCGCTGAAATTCGTGCCGACGGCGATCCTCTCTCGGCAGATCGCCGGCATTCGCGGCCGCTCGCTGATCGTCAATCTGCCAGGCAAGCCCAGCGCCATCCGCGATTGTCTGCTCGCGGTGTTCCCGGCCATTCCTTACTGCATCGACCTAATTGAGGGACCGTATCTGACGACGAACGAAACCATCGTCAAGGCGTTTCGACCGAAGAAATAGGCAGAGTGTTATGGCGGATTTCGCGTTTGAGAACAAGGTGAGAGATGGTTTCGTTTCTCTTCTGGAACCTCGGAAGAATGGCGATTACCCATCGCGTTGCGCGCCTGGCTTCCACACTTGGGATTGATGTGCTTATCCTGGCAGAGTGCGAATTGACACCCGGCGATGTCCTTCAGGTACTCAACAGGTCAAGCGGCCCAGCGTATTGTTTCCCCTTCAGTATGGAGCAGAAACTCCATCTCTTCACTCGCTTGCCCGAAGCGGCCGTAGTCGATGAATTCAACCATCCGCTCGGCGGCTTGTCGATCCGCCGACTCCTGATTGGTTCGCCTCCCGGCATTCTTCTCGCTATCGTGCATTTCCCAAGTCGCGTCCATTGGGATATGGTTGATCAAACGCTGGAGGCGACCAGGCTGGCCGGCGACATTCTGCAAACGGAGGACAAAGTCGGCCATCGCCGAACCGTCCTCGTGGGCGATTTTAACATGAATCCTTTCGATCCCGGCATGGCTGGCTCGACGGGCCTTCATGCGGTCATGACGCGCGACCTGGCCCGGCGCGGCGAGCGTGAGGTGCGCGGGAGACCGTATCGCTTCTTCTACAATCCGATGTGGGGGCATTTCGGCGATCAGACGACGGGACCGCCAGGCAGCTATTATCTTCGCGCCTCGAAGCCGTTAAACTATTACTGGAACCTGTACGATCAGGTCTTGGTACGGCCTGACTTGATGGACCGACTTCGCGCCGTGCGTTTGTTGGACAGCGATGGTCAAGAGCGGCTTCTCACCGCGTCGGGTTTACCGGGAGATGGGAACGGTTCCGACCATTTGCCTCTATTCTTTGAATTAGCTTTGTAACTCTGGAGGTGCCATGCCGGACACCATCCCCAACCTCTGGTCGCCGGACATCGCGCAGAACGTTTTGCCGCCCCTGGCGATCTTGCGCACACAAGCCGGATTTCTCGGTCAGATGACCAAGGGCCTTTTGCGCGCCGAAATCACGTCGATGAAGACCGAGAAATGGATTCAGTATCAGTTTGACTTGCACGCCCCCGCGTTAGGGGGATACCGCCATCGCCTCTTCGCGGTCGGACATGAACCGGATACCTTTTATCCCGTAACGGTGGAGGCCGAGTGTTTCGCGGGACCAACGACGTTGAATGAGCCTGATTTTCCGACAGCCGCCACGCAAGATGAGTTCCTCAAATTGATTGGCCAGGTACTCCAATCGCGTGAGGTGCGATCTATCATCCAAACGCTCATCGCTCGAAGTAACGAGTTTCTTGGCGGTGCGGCCGGTGCCGCTCGTACTGAAGGCGGCGAAAGCACGCCGTGACCTCTCCAGCAGCGGACATGCGGCATGGAAATCGATCTCAACTGCGATCTCGGCGAAGGCTGTCCGCACGACGCCGAACTGATGCCGCTCATCACGTCCGCCAATATCGCGTGTGGCTTCCACGCCGGCGATGCAGCCACGGCCCACGCTACGCTGATGCTGGCGGCGCGGCACGGCGTGCAAGTCGGCGCTCATCCCGGCTTCGCCGACCGCGAACACTTCGGCCGCCTTGAGTTACCCCAGACGGAACCGCAAATTTTCGCGGAATGCGTGTATCAGATTGGCGCGCTGGCGGGGTTGGCTCGCACTGTTGGCGTGTCACTGCGCTACGTCAAGCCGCATGGAGCGCTCTACAACATGGCCTGTCGCGACGATGCTTACGCTCGTCCCATCGTCGCGGCAGTGGCACTGTTTGGCCTGGAACTGATGGCGCTGCCGGAATCCCGGCTGGAGGCGCTGAGCGCCGGACGCTGTCCGTTTGTCCGCGAGGGCTTCGCGGATCGGCGTTATCTTCCCGATGGCTCGCTGGTGCCGCGCTCGCGGCCGGATGCGTTCGTGATGGATCCAGCCGAGGCAGTCCGGCAAGCCGAATGGCTGCTGCGAGAGAAAGGTGTGCGGACATTGTGCGTGCATGGCGACAACCCCGCAGCCGTGGCCTTCGTCCGCGATTTGCGCGATGCTCTGACGCGACACGGCATGGTGATTCGCCGATTCTGAGGAGAAAATTCGCATGACGGCGCATCAAAAAAACGGCTTCCGCATCGCCGGAATTGGTCTCGCCATCGCCGCAGTCCTCGCAGTCCCTTTCATCTATTCCGCCTTCTGCCATCGGCGTATCCGGCTTCGGTTGGATGATCCAAGTCCAGCCGTGCGCGTGGCGGCCCTTCGCGCCACTGGCTACGAAGGGAACGTCGATCTGTTGATGAAGGGATTGCAAGATGAAGATGCGGATGTGCGTCTGGTCGCGGCCATGCAGTTACAACGGCGAGGAGCGCAGGCTGCCCCGAGCGCAAGGGCGTTGGTGGTGGCAAGCCTCAAGGATAACCATGTGGGAGTTCGCCGCGAGGCGGCTGAAGCTCTGCATGACATCGGGGCTGCGGCGGCCCCCGCTCTGATTGAGGCTCTGGGCGATCCCGACCCGCGTATCCGTGCCAAAGCTGCCGGGGCGCTGTGTGTGGTCGCCGCCACGAGCAGGGAACAACCGCCTTCTGCCGACGCATTGGCCTCGGCCGCTGTTGCACTGGAGAATGTGCTGCACGATGAGGATGCAGAAGTACAGAAAAATGCAGCGGATTCCCTGGATTACATCCGCAGAGCCGAAGCAGGAGAAAGACTCTTCGAGGGAAAATGAAATGCGCAACGCCATCCAAGCCCTGATCGTGTTGTTGATTCTCCTCTCCTGCGGTGGAATGTTCACCCTCGCCGTTGCCAAGGTCCGCGAAGCGGCCAATCGCTCGCAATGCGTGAACAACCTGAAGCAACTCGGCATGGCCATCGAGAACTACCAAGGCACTTATGCCAAATTTCCCAAGGCCGCCGAGGAGAATCCGAAGTTGCCGCCAGAGAAACGCTTGAGTTGGTGTGTTGCGGTCTGGCCGTACATGGAATCTAGTCCGATTTACTCCAAGATGGACCACAAGAAAGGCTGGGACGCCGAGGAAAATCGCTTTGCCGCCTTGACTGTCTTGCGTCCCTATCAATGTCCCTCCTACCCGGAGCGACCACCTGCCAGCACGCTTATCCCGATAGATTACATCGGCATCACGGGAATTGGTGTCGATGCAATCGAGTTGCCGCTAGAAGACACGCGGGCCGGTTTCTTCGGCTACGATCGGGCGCTGACGAAGGCAGACCTGAAGTGCGGAGGCAGCGAGACGACCATGATCGTCGAAACGAGCCAGGCGAGCGGCGCATGGACGGCGGCTGGTTCACCGACATCACGCGGCCTCCTCCCCGAAGGGTCGCCTTATTTCGGCAGCGAAGGGCAATTCGGTGGCAATCATCCTCGCGGCGCAAATTGCGTGCTCGCGGACGGCTCGGTTCGTTTCATCGAGAAATCGATCGATTCGCGGGTATGGGAGGCGATGGCCACCCTGGGCGGCAAAGGCAATCAGGAGTGACACCATCGCCGCGCTCATCGTTTCCAGTCCCGGCTTGTGTACGCTGATCGTGGACCACGGCCGACCGCGAAGCCGCAGTCTGGGCGTGCCCCTCGGCGGCGCGGCGGATCGCTTCGCCGTCGCTATTGGCAACGCCCTCGTCGGCAATCCGCCCGCTGCTGCCGCCCTCGAAGTCAGTCTGAGCGGGCCGACACTCACCGCCGATAGCGAACTCGCCTGCGTTCTGTACGGCGCTCCCTTCGAGATGAGCGTGGGCGGGGCGACGTGGGAAGCGGGTAAGACCTTCACGCTGCGATCTGGTGAGTCCTTACGCATCGGCGGAACACCGCGCGGCATGCGTGCCTATCTATGCGTGCGCGGCGGTTTGCAAACGCCGATCATCCTCGATAGTCGCTCCAGTCTCGAACCGTTGCGAACCGGCGCGGAGTTGTACTGTCAACCCGGTGTCATTCAGGTTCGCCGTTTCCAATACGAATTTGTCTGGAATACCGAACCGCGTTTGCTGCATGTCGTGGAGGGACCGCAAGCCGACTGGTTCCGCGCCGAGGAATTCTATCCGCAGTCGTTCGCGGTGACGCCGGCCAGCAACCGGATGGGACTGCGTTTGCGGGGTGAAGCGCTGACCTTACCGGAGCGCGAACTGGTGTCCGAACCCGTCTGTCCCGGCAGCGTGCAGGTGACACGCGATGGACAGTGTATCGTCCTCGGCGTGGATGGTCAGACCATCGGCGGCTATCCGAAGATCGCCCAGGTTATCAGCGCCGATCTCGACAAGCTGGCTCAATTGCGACCCGGCGAAGTTGTGCGTTTTCGGCGAGTAGCGTTTGAAACCGCCGAAGCATTATATCAGACGAAACAAGCCGAATTGCATGAATGGGTGACACGTCTGCGGACGGCGGAGGTATTCGCTTCATAAGATGAGTTTCGTATTCCCACAAAGTTTCCGGCCTCCCGAAAAGATAAGATCCAGGGCAAGCCAGAGGCTTTGTAAATTACTCCCTCAGGATCTCTCACATGGATAAAGTTCTCATCGCTCCCATGACCCTGGCCAACCTCGAAGGCAAGTTCGTTCAGGTGCTGCGCGAGGCCGGCTTTGAACTCATTTACCCCAAGCAAGCAACGCAATTGACCGAGGACGAACTGCTGGCGATCTTGCCCGGCATCAAGGCGTCGCTGGCCGGCTCGGAACCGTACACCGCCCGCGTTCTGGCCGCCCATCCGTCGTTGCGTGTCATCGCCCGCGCCGGTGTCGGCTATGATGCCGTCGATCTGCCGGCCGCCACGCGGCAGGGCGTCGCCGTCACCATCACGCCCGGCACCAATGAAGGGTCTGTGGCCGAACACACCTTCAGCCTCCTTCTCGGTCTGGTCAAAAACCTCGTGCCGCAGCACCTTAGCGTTAAAACCGGCGGTTGGCCGCGCGGCGCCAACTTGCCGTTGCGCGGGCGAACGCTCGGCATCGCTGGACTTGGTCGTATCGGCAAGGCCGTCGCCGTGCGCGGCGCCGCCTTTGGTATGCGTCTGATTGCCTATGATCCGTTCCCGGACACCGCCTTCGCCGCTCACCATGACATCACGCTTGTCTCGCTGGAACGACTGCTGGCCGAATCCGACTATGTGACGCTGCATCTGCCGGTCAGTGCCGAATCGCGTTACCTCATCAACCGCAAAACGCTGGCGCTGATGAAGCCGACCGCTTTCCTGATTAACACGGCGCGCGGCGCGGTGGTGAATGAAGCGGATCTGCTAGAGGCGCTACAGAATAAACGATTGGCCGGGGCCGGGCTTGATGTGTTCGAGGCGGAACCGCCCGGCGAACATCCGCTTTTCCAGATGGACAATGTCTTGCTGACGCCGCACGCGGCCGGCACGGATGTGCAATCGCGCGATGATATGGCCCTGTCCGCGGCCCAAGCCATCGTTTCGCTGTCGCGCGGCGAATGGCCGGCGGAGAAAGTGGTCAACGCCGAGGCGCGGGCACACTATCGCTGGTAAAGCCTCCTCAGAAAGAAACCGCCAAGACGCCCAGGAGGTGTCATCATGAAGCCGATTCGATTCTCTCTTCTGGCAGGCCTGTTCCTGGCGTTCGCATCAGGATCACTCCGGGCGGAATCGCCAAGCTATGCCAAACAGATAAAGCCGTTTATAGCTCGCTATTGTCTCGAATGCCACAATAAGGAAGAACCGAAAGGCGATCTCAACCTGGAGACGCACAAGTCCCTCCTCGAAGGCGGCGAGAACGGCGCGGTCCTCACGCCGGGCAAGGCCGACGCCAGCCGTATCGTGCGGCTGGTGGAACACAAGGACAAGCCGTTCATGCCGCCGAAGAAAGCGAAACAACCACGCCCCGAAGAGGTCGCTTTCTTGCGAGCATGGATCGACGCCGGCGCGAAGGAGGACGGCGCGGTTCGCGTCACCGTGCCCGACATCCGGCCGAAATCGCCGGTGGCGGCTCCCGTTGCCGCGCTGGCTTATCATCCCACTACCCCAATTCTCGCGGCTGGCGGTCGCGGGATCGTGTATCTGTTCGATGCGCCGACCGGCGATTTACGGGGGAAGGTGGAACGGCTACATCCGCGTGTAACGGCGCTGGCGTTCTCCCCGGACGGTAAGCGCCTCGCCGTCGCCAGCAGCGCGATGGGCGAGACGCACGAAGTTCGCTTGTACGATTTCACTGCCGGAACGATCCCGAAGGCGGCGAGCGGAACCATCGTCAACACACATCACGATGTCATTCACGCTCTGGCGTTCAGCCCCGATGGCAAGATTCTGGCGAGCTGTGGATACGATCGGCTCATCAAGTTGTGGGACGTGACGGCGAAGATGGAACTGCGCACCCTGAAGGATCATAGCGATTCCGTGTATGGCCTCGCGTTCAGCCTCGATGGCAAGCTACTGGCTTCGGCGGCGGCGGATCGCGCGGTCAAGGTGTGGAATGTGGCAACGGGAACGCGCCTCTACACGCTGGGCGAATCTACCGACTGGGTGTATGCGGTCGCCTGGAGTCCCGATGGCCGGCACCTAGCGGCCGCCGGCGTAGACCGAAGCATCCGTGTCTGGCAGGTCTCCGCCGACGGCGGCAAAGTCGTGCAATCGGTCTTCGCTCACGAGGCACCCGTCGTCCGGTTGGCCTACTCTGCCGATGGCAAGACGCTGTTCTCGCTCGGCGAGGATCGCACCGTCAAGGCGTGGGACACCGCGCGCATGGTCGAACGCAAGGTTTACGATCGCCAGCCCGAGACGGCACTGAGTCTCGCCGTTCGGCCCGACGGCAAGCAGTTGGCGCTGGGCCGATACGATGGCGTCCTCGTTCTGCTCGATACGGCGACGGGCAAGCCGCAGGCCGAACCGTTGCCGATCAAACCGAAGCCACCCATCAACGAGAACGAGCCGAACGATTCGCCGCGCACCGGGCAGAGCATCAAGGTGCCGGCGAGCGTGAACGGCAGCATCGGGCGAGCCGGCGATGTCGATTACTATCGCTTCGAGGCCAAGGCGGGACAGGAGATTGGCGTACAGGTCCAGCCGGCCAGCGGCGCGAAACTCGAAGCGATTCTGCAACTGATCGACGCCGATGGGCGTATCGTCACCGAGAGCGCGAATGGACTGCTGGGGCATACCTGTCCGAAGGCGGGCGTTTACGCGCTCGGCATCCGCGATCGCGAGTATCGCGGCGAGGCCAGCATGAAATATCAATTGCGCATCGGTGATTTGCCAGTGGTCACGAGTGTTTTTCCGCTCGGTCTGCAACGCGGCACAGAGGCGGAGATTCATCTCGATGGTGTCAACCTCGGTCCCACGCGCACAGTGCGCATCAAAGCACCAGCGGGCGCGGCTCTCGGTTCGCGCTTGCCGGTGCCGCTGACGGTTAAGGCGCTCGGCAATCCGACGGTGTTGGTCGATGAGTTCCCGCAAACGGTCTCTTCCGCGGCGGGGGGAACAATCGCCGTGCCCGGCACGGCCAATGGCCGCATCGAACAGCCAGGGGCGACGCAGAGTTGGCGCTTCCAGGCGAAGAAGGGACAGCGTCTGCTGCTCGAAGTCAATGCCCGACGAGTCGGTTCACCCCTCGATTCCGTCATCGAGATACTCGACGGAGGTAAGGTCGGGGAACCCGTGCCGCGCGCCACCCTTCGCTCGTTAGCCAAAACCTACGTTATCTTCCGCGATCACGATTCGGCCTCGACGGGCATCCGCATCGAGACGTGGAGCGAGTTGGCTATGGACGACTATATTCTGCTCGGCAACGAACTGCTGCGTATCTGGGCGCTGCCGAAGAACCCCGACGACGATTGCCAATTCTGGAGTCTCGGCGGTCGGCGGCGCGGCTATCTCGGCACGACACCAGCGTTCCACGCGATGGGCCAGCCCATGTACAAGGTGTCGATCTATCCACCCGGCACGACCTTCCCCGCCAACGGTTTGCCCGTCGTCACGCTGCCCTATCGCAACGACGATGGCGGCGGCGTCTTCGGCAAGGACTCGCGTCTCGTTTTCGATCCGCCCGCCGATGGCGACTATCAGGTGCGTATCGGCGATGCGCGCGGCCAGGGCAGCCGGCGGCACGCTTATCAATTAACCGTGCGTCCGCCGCGACCGAACTTCACGGTCAGCTTCAGTCCCACCGCGCCCTCTATCAGCAAGGGCGGTGCGGTCTCGATCAATGTCACCGCGGATCGCCGCGATGACTTTGAGGGGCCGATTGAGGTTCGATTCGAGAACCTGCCGCCAGGCTTTAGCGCTCCGGCCACGACCATCCCCGCCAACGAAAACAGCACGAGTTTCGCCCTCTTCGCTGAGATGGCCGCGAGCGTCCCAGCCAAGACACCGTCGCTCAAGTTGATCGCGCGTGCCACGATCGATGGCAAGGAAGTGGTGCGCGAGGCGATGGGAGGATTGCCGAAGGTTCTCGATCCGGGCGACATTGTCACCATAACGGAGCAATCCGAAGTCGCGGTCAAACCCGGCCGGGAGGCGCGTCTGACGGTGAAGGTGGAACGCCGCAACGGTTTCAAGGGACGCATTCCGCTCGATGTGAAGGGACTACCGCACGGCGTCCGCGTACTCGACATTGGACTCAATGGCATCCTCATCACCCCCGAGGAGACGAGCCGAACTATTGTGATCTACGCTGAGCCGTGGGTGCAAGCGACGGCGCATCCGTTTGTGGTGCTGGCGCGACGCGAGGGCAAAAACACCGAGCATGCGGCGAAGTCCGTGTTACTGCGCGTGGACAAATGAAGGTTGTTGTAATGGTTTCCGGTGTTCTCGTTAGTCCAGCTAAGAAGCACGAACACGATGAATTGCCAGCCCACAGCGCCAGCAAGGGTTCCCTTGCTGGCGCTGCGGGCTGGCAAAAAGGTTCGTGCCTCTAAGTGTTAGGGTTTCTTATTTGGCTCTATCTTTTTCCGTATTTTTCGTGGTGAAATCCGCGATTTGTCATGGGCGTCAATTGGCGTGGGAAATGCTGGTGAGAACTCCTTGTTCCGCCTGCGTCTTCGCCTCCCTCCTCAAGGGGTCGCCGTCATGGAACGCCGAGCGATCGTGGTCCGCGGCATTGTCCAGGGCGTCGGCTTCCGTCCGTTTGTCTACAATCTGGCGTCGCGGCTTGGCTTGCATGGCTTCGTCAAAAACCAGTCCGGCAGCCTCCTGATTGAGATTGAAGGGAAGTCGGCGTCGCTGGAATGCTTCCTGACCGAGCTTGCCGAGCGACCGCCGCCGCTGGCCTCTATCGAGCAACTATCCTGCGAACAACGGACGCCGCGCGGAGAACATCAGTTTCGCATCGAGGCCAGTGAGGCCGATGTGCTGAGTCCGGTTTTCATCTCGCCCGACGTGGCCACTTGTTCCGATTGTTTGGCGGAAGTGCTGGACTGCCACGATCGACGCCACGGCTATCCCTTCCTCAATTGCACCAACTGCGGCCCACGTCTGACGATCATCACCGGCGCTCCCTACGATCGGCAGCGCACGACGATGGCCTCTTTTCCCATGTGCGCCGTCTGCCGCGCGGAATACGAGAATCCGAGCCATCGGCGCTTCCACGCTCAACCAACGGCGTGTGCGGATTGTGGTCCATGCCTCCAACTCATTGATGCGGCCGGTCAAGCAATCTCTACTTCGGCCCCGCTCGCTTCCTTCGCCGCGGCGTTGCGCGCTGGGAAAATTGGGGCGCTGAAGGGACTTGGTGGTTATCATCTGGTTTGTGATGCGCGGAATGCTTGCACCGTCGCGGAGCTACGGCGGCGTAAACACCGCGATGAGAAACCGTTCGCGGTCATGGTTGCCGACATCATGGCAGCAACCGCTCTCGCCGAGATTGGGCCAGCCGAGCGCACCTTGATGCTGTCGCCGCAGTGCCCCATTGTGCTGTTGCGCAAACGCCACCGAACTCGCGTCGCAGACGCCAGCGCCCTCGCCGAGGAGGTCACGCCCGGCAATCCCTGGCTCGGCGTGATGCTGCCGTATACACCGCTTCACCACCTGCTGTTACGCGCCGTGGACGGCATCCCGTTGGTGATGACCAGCGGCAATCGCTCGGAGGAACCCATCGTTTATCGTGAGGATGCCGGAGAGAAACTCGCGGGCATCGCCGATCTGTTCCTGATTCACAATCGTCCGATTCATGTACGCTGCGACGATTCGGTCACGCGCGTCGTCGATGACATCGAGTTGCCAGTGCGCCGCTCGCGCGGCTACGCGCCCCGACCAATCAATCTGCCGTTCTCGTGTCCGCGCTCCCTTCTGGCGGTGGGCGGACAACTCAAAGCGACCTTCGCCCTGAGCCGAGGCCGGCAAGCGTTCCTCAGTCATCACATGGGCGACCTCGATCACTACGACGCCTACCGCGCGTTCGAGAAGGATATTGCGCTTTATCAGCAATTATTCGCCATCACGCCGGAAATACTGGTCCACGACCTTCATCCCGATTACGTCACCTCACGCTATGCGCAGGAGCGTGCCGCGCACCTGGGAACAGAACTTCTCTCCGTCCAGCATCATCATGCGCACATGGCCAGCTGCATGGCGGAGAACAAACTCATGGAGCCGGTCATCGGCGTCACCTTCGACGGCACCGGCTTCGGCACCGATGGCGCAATCTGGGGCGGCGAGTTCCTCGTGGGAGATTACCGAAATTACCAGCGCGCGGCGCATCTGCGCTACGTTGGCATGCCGGGAGGCGATTGCGCCATTCGTGAGCCGTGGCGTATGGCGCTGTCTCATCTCACGGATGCTCAGGTAGAGTTTGCACCCTTGACGGCGCGGTTATTGCTAAATCAAATAAAAACTATCCGAAGGATGCTGGAGCGACGCCTCCATACGCCTCTCACTTCCAGCATGGGGCGGCTCTTTGATGCCATTGCCGTTTTGGCTGGCGTCCGGGACCGTGTCAGCTACGAAGGGCAGGCGGCGATGGAGTTGGAATGGCTGGCGACGGAAGTTCCACCCGACGGAAGCTATCCGTTCGCGTTCTCTCCGGCCCAAGGCGAAGAGACGCCGCTGGTCATCGATACGCGCCCCCTGATTCGAGCCGTCGCGGAAGAGGCGACGAAGGGAATCTCTGCTGCTCGGATCGCTCGGCGCTTTCATTCGACTTTGGTTGAGCTTGTCCTGGCGATTTGCGGCCAGCTTCGCGAAACGACGAAAATTAGTGCCGTGGTTCTCAGCGGCGGGGTGTTCCTCAATGCGTTGCTCACCCGTGAAGTGAGCGCGCGGCTCCGCGACGAGGGCTTTCGTGTCTACCGTCATCGCCTGGTGCCGCCCAACGATGGTGGTTTGAGCCTCGGGCAATTGGCTGTCGCTGCTGCCCAAGTAAAATCCGAAATCCGAAATCCAAAATCCGAAAAAAAACTCAAAGAAAAAATCCAAAGTCCAAAACAAGGCAGCGAGCAGTTTTGAGTTTGACAATTCTGATTTGGTTTTCCTTCGGATTTCGGATTTCGGATTTCGGATTTGGAGGTAGTATGTGCCTCGGCATTCCCGGCAAGGTGATCGAAACCTATCGCGAAAACGACATCCTCATGGGCAAGGTCGATTTCAATGGCATTTTCAAGCGCGTTTGCCTGGAGCATGTGTCCGAAGCCCAACCCGGCGATTACGTTCTCGTTCACGTCGGTTTCGCGCTGTCGCGGCTCGATGCGGACGAGGCAGGTAGGGTGTTCGCGTTCCTGGAGGGGATGGACCAACTCGACGAACTCAAGGTGCCGCCGCTATGAAATACGTGGATGAATATCGAGACGGCGAAGCGGCCCGCAAACTGACCGATGCCATCGCGCGCAGCATAACCCGGCCGTGGACGATCATGGAAGTGTGCGGCGGCCAGACGCATACCATCGTCAAATACGGACTCGATCGCGTTCTGCCGCCCGAAGTCGAACTGGTGCATGGCCCCGGCTGTCCAGTGTGTGTCACCTCGCTGGAGATGATCGATCGCGCCCATGCCATCGCCTCGCGGCCGGATGTCACCTTCTGTTCCTTCGGCGACATGCTGCGCGTACCCGGTTCGCGCGGCGATCTGCTGGAACTCAAGTCGCATGGCAGTGATGTGCGCATCGTCTATTCGCCGCTCGACGCGGTTAACTTGGCGGCGGCGCGGCCGGATCGGAAAGTGGTCTTCTTCGCCATCGGCTTCGAGACGACGGCACCTCCCAACGCGATGGCCGTGTGGATGGCGCGCAAGCGACGGCTGAACAATTTCAGCGTGCTGGTCTCGCACGTTCTGGTTCCGCCGATGATTACCGCTATCCTTCAAGCACCCGGCAACCGCGTGCGTGCCTTTCTTGGTCCGGGACACGTCTGCGCGGTAATGGGCACCGCCGAATATGGCCCCATCGCGGAGCGTTATCGCGTGCCCATTGTCATCACCGGCTTCGAGCCGCTCGATCTGCTCGAAGGCGTGTTGCGCACGGTGCAACAACTCGAATCCGGCCGGACGGAGGTGGAAAATCCCTACGCTCGCGCCGTGCGCCCCGAAGGCAACCCGGCATCACGTCATCTCATCGAAGACGTGTTCGAGGTCTGCGATCGCAAATGGCGCGGCGTCGGACTGATTCCCAAGAGCGGCTTCAAGCTGCGCTACGAGTATCGCGCTCACGATGCCGAACGCCTCTTCGAGGTGGACGACATCGAGACGCAAGAATCGTCGCTGTGCATTAGCGGGCAAGTTCTCAAGGGATTGAAGAAACCGCACGATTGCCCTGCTTTTGGCAAGGAATGTACACCGCAGATGCCGCTCGGCGCGACGATGGTTTCCGCCGAGGGCGCTTGCGCCGCGTATTTCGCTTATGGAAGGCACCTTGAGGCAAAAAAAACCGAAATCCGAAATCCGAAATACGAAAGAAATCTCAAAGAAGAAATCCAAAATTCAAAACAAGAAAGTGAAGTTTTGGGTTTAGGTATTTGAATTTGGGTTTTCTTTCGGATTTGGGATTTGAGTTTTCTTTCGGATTTCGGATTTCGGATTTCGGATTTGTGAAAAGGGGAGGATTTCATGGTCAGCGCCGATGGACTGCGTGAAGCCATCCTGCGCAAGTGCCGCGAGAGCATGGCCACCAAGGAAAAATTCTTCACGGATAATGCGGATCGCATTGTCGCGTGTTGCACCGCCTTGGCGAAATCCTTTGACGCCGGTGGCCGGCTGTTCGTCATGGGCAACGGCGGCTCCTCATGCGACGCAGCTCATGTCTCGGTCGAGTTCATGCACCCGATCATCGAGAAACGGCCGGCCCTACCGGCGATGGCCCTCAGCACGGATACGGCCCTCCTCACCGCTATCGGCAACGATCAAGATTTCGCCCTGGCCTTCATTCAGCAGCTCCGCATGCTGGCCCGGCCCGGCGATATGGCGCTGGGCATCTCCACCAGCGGCAAGTCGGCCAACATCAATCGCGCTCTTCAGGCGGCGCGCGAGATCGGCCTGTTGACGGTCGGTTTCTCCGGGCGCGACGGCGGCCGGATGCCCGAACACTGCGATTACTGCTTCACGGTTCCTAGTTTCAGCATTCACCGCATTCAGGAAACGCACGAAACGCTGTTGCATGTCGTTTGGGATCTGATTCATGTGATTCGCGGCGAGGAGGATGTGATCTGACATGGCCGACACCGACAACCTCTCGACCGCTTTCACCTTCGATACGTGCCCGGTGCCGAAATCGCGCTACGAGCATATTCTGCTCGGCCACGGCAGCGGCGGACAATTGACCTCGGAGTTGATTCAACGGCTGTTCGTGCCGGCGCTGGGCAACGGCGTGCTGGAAGCGTTGGAGGATCAAGCCACTTTACCGCTATCCGCTATCCGCTATCCGCTATCCGCCAAAGACAATGGCGAGGTTATGGCGGAAAGCGGAAAGCGGAAAGCGGAAAGCGGAAAAATTGCTTTCACTACCGATGCCTTCGTGGTGCGTCCTTTGTTTTTTCCAGGCGGAGACATTGGGCGATTGGCGGTTCACGGCACGGTGAACGATCTGGCGGTGGGCGGCGCTCGGCCGCTGTTCCTCTCCGCCGCCTTCATTCTCGAAGAGGGGTTGCCGCTGGCCGACCTGCGCCGCATCGTCGCTTCCATGCGGCAGGCGTGTGACGAGGCGGGTGTCGCCCTCGTCACCGGCGATACCAAAGTCGTGGATCGCGGCAAGGGCGACGGCGTCTTCATCACCACGTCCGGCATCGGCCTGATGCCGGAAGGACGCTCGTTGTCGATTCACAACGCCCGGCCCGGCGACCGCATTTTGGTTTCCGGGACGCTCGGCGATCATGGCATCGCCATCATGTCGGTGCGCGAGGGGCTGGAGTTCGAGACCGTTCTGGAAAGCGATACGGCTCCTCTAACGAATCTCACGGAGGCGATTCTGCAAGCCTGTCCGGGCACGCGCTGCATGCGCGATCCGACGCGCGGCGGTCTGTCCGCCGCCCTCAATGAGTTAGCTTCCGCCTCCGGCGTGGGCGTGGAACTAGATGAGACGACGATCCCGCTGCGTGCCGAGGTTCGCGGCGCTTGCGAGATGTTGGGACTCGATCCGCTCTACGTCGCCAACGAGGGCAAATTGATTGCCGTCGTGCCGCCCGACGACGCCGACCACGTACTGGAAGCGATGCGGGCGCAGCCATTGGGGAAGAACGCGGCGATCATCGGCACGGTTGTTGCGGAACACAGCGGCATGGTGATTCTGCGCTCGCTCGTCGGCGGCGCGCGCGTGGTGACCATGTTGGCGGGAGAGCAGTTGCCGAGGATTTGTTAAACAGTGTTCAGTGTTCAGTGTTCAGTGTTCAGTTTTCAGTTTTCAGTTTTCAGTTTTCAGTGTTCAGTGTTCAACAGAGAACTTCTGCTTACGTCTGAAAACTGAAAACTGAAAACTGAACACTGAAAACTGATTGCTCTGAGTTCCGATTTGCACCCAGGCAAGGAGGAAGAACGGGGGCCAAAGAAGGCTTCTGGGAAGATTCTGCGTCAGGAGATCATCGTTCTTCGTCGCACTTATCAAGTACAGTCACGCCACCATGGGGAAACAGCCCGAGTAATCCGGCCTGTCATCGCAAGGGGCCGGCATAGAAAGGAGAATCAGCCATGGCCGAAGCGAATGCGGTCCCTTACGGGCGCAAGACCCAGAAGGAGCCGGCCGTCAAGGAAATTCACATTCTCTGGACTCCCGACGGATTGAGTTGCGATGGCGACAGCGTCTCCGTTACCGCCGCCACCCAGCCGAGCATTGAGGACATAATCATGGGAGCCATTCCCGGACTGCCCAAGGTTCACCTGCACAACCGCGTGCTGGCAGTGGAGAACGGCGACGAGTTCATGGAGTATTGGTACGCCGCCGCGCGGGGCGAACTCGATCCGTTTCTCCTCGTCGTCGAAGGCTCGATCCCCAACGAGAAAATCAAAAGCGAGGGTTACTGGGCCGGCATGGGCTACGATCACGAAACCGGCCAACCCATTACCCTGTGCGACTGGATCGATCGTCTAGCCCCCAAGGCGCTGGCCGTGGTCGCGGCGGGAACCTGCGCCACCTACGGCGGCATCCACGCCATGGCCGGCAATCCGACTGGCTGCATGGGCCTGGCGGACTATCTCGGCTATGACTGGCGCTCGAAGGCTGGCTTGCCGGTCGTCAACGTGCCCGGCTGCCCCGTGCAGCCGGACAATATGACCGAGACGCTTCTTTATTTGCTCTATGAAGTAGCGGGATTGGCGCCGATGATTCCCCTGGACGAGCAATTGCGGCCGACCTGGCTGTTTGGCAAGACCGTCCACGAGGGCTGCGATCGTGCCGGCTACTACGAACAGGGCGACTTCGCCCACGAATACGGTTCGCCGAAATGTTTGGTGAAACTCGGCTGTTGGGGTCCGGTGGTCAATTGCAATGTCACCAAACGAGGTTGGATGGACGGCATCGGCGGTTGTCCCAATGTCGGCGGCATCTGTATCGCCTGCACCATGCCCGGCTTCCCCGATAAGGTCATGCCGTTCATGGACGAACCGCCCGGCGGCACCGTGTCATCGATGCTCGTGGGCGTGTACGGACGGCTAATCCGTAAGCTTCGAGGGATCACCAATAACACGATTAACCGCGAACCAAAGTGGCGACACCGCGGCAGGGAACTGACAACCGGCTATCAACCCACGGCCTATTGAGTTTCTCGTGTAGCCGCGATGCGCAGCGGAGCGCGGCTTGGCGTTTCGCGCGAAACGTAAACCCGTTTACGTTTCGCGAAACGCCAAGCCGCGCGGTTACACGAGAAGCAATTCTTGGAGGACCATTCATGGCTACCGCGATCCTACCCCAGCGCCAGACCAGCAGCGAGGGCCGCCAACTCGTCGAAATGTCGTGGGATCCCATCACTCGCATTGTCGGCAGCCTGGGCATCTACACCAAGATCGATTTCGCCAACCGCCAGGTCGCCGAGTGTTACAGCACCTCGTCGATCTTCCGCGGCTATAGCGTTTTCATGCGTGGCAAGGACCCGCGCGATTCGCCCTTCATCACCAGCCGCATTTGCGGCATCTGCGGCGACAACCACGCCACCTGTGCCGTCTACGCCCTGAACATGGCCTTCGGCATCCATAACCCGGCACCGATGGGCACCATGATTATCGATCTCGGCGAGGCCGCCGAGTACATGTTCGACCATAACATCTTCCAGGATAATATGGTCGGCGTGGATTATTGCGAACAGATGGTCAAGGCGACCAATCCTTCCGTCTGGGACAAGGCCCAGCATACCTCCGCCCCGCATGCCAATCTGCACGGCTATCGCACGGTCGCCGACATCATGACGGCCCTGAATCCATTCACCGGCGAACTCTATTTGCAAGCGCTGCAAATGAGCCGGCTGACGCGCGAAATGTTCTGCCTCATGGAAGGCCGCCACGTCCATCCTTCGACCTTATATCCCGGCGGCGTCGGCACCGTGCCCACGCAGCAATTGTTCACCGACTACCTCGTCCGCCTCATGAAGTACGTCGAGTTCATGAAGAAGATTGTGCCGCTGCACGATGATCTCTTCGACTTCTTTTACGAAGCGCTGCCCGGCTACGAAAAGGTCGGCCAGCGGCGTGTATTGTTAGGCTGCTGGGGTTCGTGGAACAACCCCGATGTTTGCGACTTCACCTACCAGCGCATGAACGAATGGGGCAAGGCGATGTACGTCACGCCCGGCGTCATCGTGGACGGCAAGGCCGTCACCAATAACCTGGTCGATATCAATCTCGGTATTCGTATTCTTCTCGGATCGTCTTTCTACGACGATTGGGAAAACGAGGAGATGTTCGTCAAAACGGACCCGCTCGGCAATCCGGTTGATCGACGGCATCCGTGGAATCAGAAGACTACGCCCCGGCCGCAGAAGCGCGATTTCAACGCCAAATACACCTGGGTCATGTCGCCGCGCTGGCTGCACCCGCAGACCGGCGAGCATCTGGCCCTCGACACCGGCGGCGGGCCGATCGCCCGGCTATGGTCCACGGCGCTGGCGGGATTGGTGGACATCGGCTACATCAAGGCGACCGGCCACAGCGTCAAGATTTACTTGCCCAAGACCGCGCTGATGCCGGAGGTCGAACTGGAATGGAAGATTCCCAAGTGGAGCAACGCCATCGAACGCAACCGTGCCCGCAGCTATTTCCAGGCTTATGCGGCCGCCGCCGCGCTGCACTTTGCCGAGCGCGGCATGAAGCTACTGCATTCGGGCAAGAGCCGGACCTGGACCGAGTTCAAGGTGCCCGATGAGGCCATCGGCTGCGGCTTCCATGAAGCGGTTCGCGGCGTCTTGTCGCACCATGTCGTCATCCGCGATGGTAAAATCGCCAACTACCATCCGTATCCGCCGACGCCGTGGAACGCCAGTCCGCGCGATATTTACGGCACGCCGGGACCGTATGAAGACGCCGTGCAGAACACGCCGATTTTCGAGGAAAATGGGCCGGACAAATTCAAGGGCATCGACATCATGCGTGCGGTGCGCAGCTTCGACCCGTGCTTGCCTTGCGGCGTTCACATGTATCTCGGTAACGGCAAGGTACTCGATGTGAAACATGCGCCGATGTTTGGCGCGCAGATGCAGTGATTTTACCGCTGGCGGCTTAGCGCAGACGCCAAGCCGCCACCGGCAGGGAGGAACGATGACGAGTACGCTTGACGCGCGAGAATTCCAGGGGCGACTAGAGCGCCTCGACGCGCTATTGCGTGAGGCGGAGCGGTTCGCCGATCCTGCCGTGCAAACGCGCGTGCGCGAGATCGTGCAGGTGATCCTCGATCTGCACGGTTTTGGCTTGGAGCGACTCCTGGAACACGTCACCGAGACGGGCGACAACGGCCGCGCGGTCCTTGATGCGTGTACTCAGGATGACATCGTGGCGGGGCTGCTTTTGCTGCACGGCCTGCATCCTCTTGACTTGGAGGCACGTCTGCATCAAGCTCTTGAGGGCGTGCGGCCCTACCTCCATTCGCACGGCGGCAACGTCGAACTGCTCAGCGTTCAGGATGGGATTGTGCGACTGCGTTTGCAAGGCAGCTGTCACAGTTGCCCCTCGTCGGCCGTGACGATGCAACAGACGGTTGAGGAAGCGATCTACGGCAAGGCGCCCGAGGTCACGGCGATTGAAGTTGAGGGAATGGCGGAAGATTCATTGACAGCGGAGAATGGCCGGGCGCGCGTCGCCTTGCCGATGGTGTGAACCAGAATCAGGCGAATGAGAAGGAGAACCGAACATGGCCAAGGGACCAAGCCCCGATCTGCCTTCGCATACACCAGGCACGCCGAAGGGCGAAGAATACGTCGAGCGGCACGGCCGCGAACCGGGCCGCGATGATCCTCGCTTTGAGCGCACCGCGCGCGATTCAACGAGTGTCAGTCCCGAAAAGCACGATCCAATCGACCCGCGAATGCCGCACATGCCGCCCGCGTGAACTCGGCCAGCCCGCAGCGCCAGCAGGGGAAGTCCCTTGCTGGCGCTGCGGGCTGGCAAAGCGAAGGAGGAACTCGCTATGAGTGCGGATCCAATGGACGGTTCACCGCGAACCGCCCTCCGTTCGCTCCGCCGCTTCGCGCGGCGTCCCGCCGTGCAGGAGCGGTGCGAATTGTGTAGCGCCAAGCTGGCGGCCGACCATGCTCATCTGGTCGAGTTGGCCAGTCGGCGGCTCGTCTGCGCTTGCGAGGCGTGCGGCATCTTGTTTAACACCGACGGCACCGCCAAATATCGGCGCGTGCCTCGGCGCATCCAGTTCCTGCCGGCGTTTCAACTGTCGGACGTGGCATGGCTGAGCCTGGATTTGCCGATCAATCTGGCCTTTTTTCTGCACAGTACGGCGGTCGGACGTGTCGTGGCGATCTACCCCAGTCCGGGAGGCGCGACCGAATCACTGCCGCCGCCGGATGCCTGGGAGACGTTGGTGGAGGACAATCCGATCCTGTCCGACCTGGAACCGGATGTCGAGGCGCTGCTGGTAAATCGGCTGGGGCCAGCGCACGAACACTACCGAGTGGGCATCGACGAATGTTACAAGCTGGTCGGTCTGGTCCGCACGCATTGGCGGAGTATGTCCGGAGGAACGGAGGTTTGGAAGGAGATGGGACGTTTCTTCGCGGACTTGAAAGATCGTGCGCATCCGGTGGGAGGCACGGCCCATGCCTGAGTTGGATTTCGAGGTGGAAGCGGCGGAAGTCCAGCGAATCGCCGCTGCACCGCTGCTGCACTTCAAACTACATCTGCGGCAGGTGCGGGTTTCGGGGGAACCGACGCCCATTCATACCGTCGTCCTGCGCTGTCAGGTGCGGATCGAACCGGCACGGCGGCGCTACACCGTCGCGGAACAAGAACGACTACTCGACCTGTTCGGCACACCGGAACGCTGGGGGCAGACGCTTCGCCCCATGCTATGGACGCAGACCAGCGCCATCGTGCCGGCGTTCACGGGCACCAGCACGATCGATCTGCCGGTGCCGTGTAGTCACGATTTCAGCCTGGCTGCCACGAAGTATTTTGACGCCCTGCAAGAAGGCGATATACCTCTCTGCTTTCTCTTCAGTGGAACAATCTTTTATCAGGGAGCGCACACCGCCTTGCAAGTGGCTCAGATTGCCTGGGATAAGGAAGCCTATTTTCGCTTGCCCGCCGCGACATGGCGTGGACTGATGGAGTTATACTATCCCAATAGCGTCTGGCTCTTGCTACGCAAGGACGTGTTCGACTTGCTCAACCAGTACCGGAGTCGCCAAGGGTTACCGACCTGGGAACAGACGCTCGAAAAGCTGCTGACTGCGGCAGAGGAGCCGGTGAAACCATGAACCGTGCGCTCGTCAAACGCATCGCGGACGCCGTTCTCTATGAAGGATACATTCTTTATCCCTATCGGCCCTCGATCAAGAATCATCAGCGCTGGACTTTCGGCGGCCTGTATCCCGAAGCCCACTGCCGAGCGGTCGACAACGGCGAGACTTCAAGCAATCAAACGGAATGCCTGGTGCGTGGAACCTCGGCGACTTCCATCGAAGTCGTGGTCCGATTTCTCCATCTGACCGACCGCATTGTCGGAGAGGTTCTGCCGCCCCTGGCGGAATGGCCGCGAGATACCGAACCGCCGTTTCGTTCAGTGCCGATGCTGCGCATCGGCGAACAACAGTGGCACGCCTGGCAGGAGGCCGAAGAGTGTGAAGTTTCTTTGGGCGACGTGACGCTGGATACACTATCGGCCGCGCCTCGATGCGTGCCCTTCTGGTTCCCCGGTGGCCGGCGTTCGGAGCCGGTGCGCGACGCGGCGGGGATGATTGGTGGCGTTCTGATACGTCAACAGCAAGCCATCAAAGGCGTCTTGGAGATAAAGGCGGTCGAAGTCGCCGCGGAGTTATTTCGGCTGACGTGCCGGGTGATGAACCGCACGCCGCCACAAGGAACCGCAAGCGAAAGCCGCGAGGAGGCGCTGCTGCGCTGCCTCGTTTCGGCGCATACCATTCTCGGCGTCCGGGAAGGTGAGTTCGTCTCGCTTCTCGATCCGCCCGCGTGCTGGAGTGAAACCGCCGCCGCCTGCCAAAACGTCGGCACTTGGCCGGTCCTCATCGGTGCGGCGGGACAGACAGCGGATACCATGCTGTCGTCGCCGATCATTCTCTACGATTATCCGCAAGTGGCGGCGGAGAGTCCGGGCGATTTCTTCGACGGCACCGAGATGGACGAGATGTTGACGCTGCGCATCCTGACGCTGACCGACGAGGAGAAACTCGCCATGACGGCTGTGGATGAGCGGGCACGCGATTTGCTCCTACGCACCGAGACGATGGCGCAGGAGCAATTCCGCGGACTTCACGGCACCATCCGCGATCCGCGCACACTGCCGCAGGAGGAAGCACATGGATAGCTGGAATCCCGAGGCCGATCAGCGCCGCCTGGAGTGCATTCACCTCGGCTCGTGTGAAATTCGCGCCGGCGATCGCGTCCGTCTTCATCCGCGCAACCGCGCCGATATTCTGGACCTGGCCCTGATGGGGAAGACAGCGATCATCGAGTTGATCGAACAGGATTTCGAGGGGCGCGTTTACTTGGCGGTAACGGTGGACGATGACCCTGGGAAAGACCTGGGCACGCTGCGCCAACCCGGACATCGCTTCTTCTTTCAGCCGGAGGAAGTGGAACCGCTGGCGTGAAGTAAGAATGAAATGAGCGACAAGCCCGGAGCGCCAGCGACGGGAAACCCGTCGCTAGCGCTCCGGGCTTGTGAGGGGACCCATGCACCAACCGCGCATCCTTGTCGCCGGCATCGGCAACATCTTCCTAGGCGATGACGCCTTCGGCGTCGAGGTGGCGCAACGCCTGGCGCAACGTCCGTTGCCGGAGGGGATGCGCGTCGTCGATTTCGGCATTCGCGGCCTTGATTTGGCCTACGCCTTGCTCGACGGTTACGAGGCCGTCATTCTCGTGGATGCGGTTCCGCGCGGCGAACCACCGGGCACCCTCTACGTACTCGAACTGGCACGGGATGAATTACCTGTACCGGCCGGCGCGATGATCGAGACGCACAACATGGACCCGGTGAAGGTGCTGCGGTTGGCCGAAGCGATGGGCGGCAAAATGGAGCGTCTGCTGCTGGTCGGCTGTGAGCCAACGCCGGTCGATGTCTATGAAGATATGCAATCGGGGTTGAGCGACCCTGTTGAGGCGACCGTGGAAGAGGCGATTCGGCTTATCGAGTCGCTGGTGGCACGGCTGCTTCGAGGTGAAACGATCGAGGCGAAGTAAGGGCTACCATAATTCCTGAGAGGGAGGTTTAACCATGGCAAGTCGGCCATCGGAGTATCCAGAACGGATCCGTTCGTCGGGCGAGGAAGGGCACTGGCGTCATCTGGCAGAACGAGTCGGCTCCGGCGGAGTATCCAAGGGCTGGCTAATCGCTGGCTTGGCCGTCGTCGGCATCGGTGCCTGGGCAGCGTGGCATTTCGGCCCGGATCTGGCGCGTTACATGAAGATGGAAAGAATGTGATCGGCCATGCACGAGCTATCGATCGCTCTGAGCATATTGGACCTCGTCGAAGAGGAGGCCGAGCGTCAGCGCGGCCGGGTCGCTGCCGTTCACTTGAAACTCGGCCGTCTCTCCGGCGTGGTCAAGGATGCGCTCGTGTCGGCTTACGACATGGCCCGGGAAGGCACCTCCTTGGCGCAGACCGAACTGGTGATCGAGGAGGTTCCGCTCCTCGCTCACTGTTCCGTCTGCGCCGCCGATCATCCCCTGGTTTCGATACAAGACCTGCGCTGTCCCGTATGTGGCAATCCGACGCCCGATATTCTCAGCGGCCGCGAACTGGAAGTCTACGCCATCGAGGTTGAAACATGAGCGTCAACTCTCGCCTGGTCCAGGTTCGGCAGCACGTTCTCAAGAAGAACGATGTCGCCGCACGCGCGTTGCGGGCGCGTTTCCACGAGGCCGGCACTTTCGTTGTCAGCCTCGTATCGAGTCCCGGAGCCGGCAAGACGGCGTTCCTGGAAAAAGTCCTCGGTTCGCTCCGCGCTCGCTACCGCGTCGCCGCCCTTGTCGGCGATCTGGCGACCGACAATGACGCTCAGCCTCTGGCCCGTGCCCAGGTTCCCGTCAAGCAGATCATCACCGGCACGGTCTGTCATCTGGAAGCGGAGATGATCGCCAACGCCCTGGAAGGCTGGCGACTAGACGATTTGGACTTTCTGTTCCTCGAAAACGTGGGCAACCTTGTTTGCCCCTCGACCTTCGATCTGGGTGAGGATCTCCGTCTGGTTCTCTTCTCCGTGACGGAAGGGGAGGATAAGCCTCTGAAATATCCGACAATCTTCAACACGGCGGATGTGGCGATCATCACCAAAATGGATCTGGCTGAGGCCACGGAGTTCGATGCCGCCGCCGCACATCGCAGCATTCAATCGGTACGTCCGGGTATGGAGACGTTTGAGTTGTCGGCGAAAACCGGGCAAGGTATGGAGCCGTGGTTGAACTTTCTCCGCTGCTCTCAGCAAAACGCTGCCAGCCCGCAGCGCCAGCAAGGGTGATTGGTTCCCTTGCGGGCGCTGCGGGCTGGTGAAGAAAATGACTCGCGACGACGCACGCTACCATCAGGCTGTGTACCAACCTGATCGCGTCAACGGCTGCACATGTTCGCCGGGCACCGTCTTGGCCAACAGCGTTTGATAGAGATTGAAATCCCGCACGCGGTAGCCCTGGCCCGCGCGGGCCAGATAGATGCGGAAGATACGATACGTCACTTCATCCGTGAGTCGGATCAGTTCCTCGCGATGCGCTTCCAGACGTTGGAGCCAATGTTGCAGCGTCAAATCGTAGTGTTCGCGCATGCACTCGACATCGCGTATCTCGAACCCGGCCCCCTCCGCCGCCCGCAGGGTGACGTTAACAGGCTTCAGTTCACCGTCGGGGAAGACGTAGCTTTCGGGGAAATTCGTTCCCTTGGGAACAATGGTATGCGTGCTGATCGTGATGCCCTGGTTGAGATGAAGGCCGCCCGGACGGAGTAAGCGCGAGGCGTTCTGAAAGAACGCCGGCATCAGCGCTTCGCCGACGTGTTCGAGCATGCAAATGCTCGCGAGCTTGTCGTAGCCCTCCGGTTCGTCCATCTCACGCCAGTCGCGGTATTCGACGCGGCAGCGCCCTTCCAGACCGGCAGCGCGGATGCGTTCCTGCGCCCATTCCGCTTGACGCCGCGCCAGGGTGATTCCCGCCGCCTTGACGCCGTAATGCTGCGCGGCGTGCAGAACGAGGCCACCCCAACCGCAGCCCAAATCCAAAAAGCGTTCGCCCGGACGTAACTGCAATTTCCGGCACACGTAATCCAGCTTGCGCTCTTGCGCCGTGTCCAGATCCTCATCGCGAGAGGAAAAGTAAGCGCCGGTGTAGACCATGTTCCGGTCCAACCACAGCGAGAAAAACTCGTTGGACAGGTCGTAGTGATAGCTGATCGCCTCCCGATCGCGCTCTAACGAACGCCGTTTCCCTTGCAATTTCGCCGCCTGACGACCGACACGCGGGCGGGCCGTGGACGGTAGACGGCGCAGCGCCAGACCGAGACTCAACAATTCGCCTAGGCTCCGTTTCTGATCGCGCAGATGCAATTGCAGGGTGACAAAGCCGCGCATGTCGCCTTCCACATCGAAGTCGTCGTAGATGTACGCTTCGCCCAGAGACATGGCCGACCCCTTGGCGAACATTTGACGCAGGGCGCCGGGATGTTGCAGCACCAAGGTGAAATTGGCGGGTTGTCCCGGATCGGGTTCCCAGGTGGAACCGTCCCAGAAGCGAACCGCGAAATCGCGGGGAGTATAGCTGGCGGTCAGTCGCTGAAGGAGCGCGCGCGTGGCTTCAACGGCGGGGTCGCTGGTCAGTTGTTGCGTAGCCATAAACTTCACGGGTTGAGGTAAGAGGAGGTAGGGGGCACCCTCAAGTAAGGCTGCTATTACCCCTTGGACGGGACTCCCCGCACGCCTGGCTGTGTGCAAGGGCTAGGCAATATGGGTAGTCTTATGATAGAACTTCGCCCTTTTATGGTCCAGTATCAGTGTGCGCCCCAATTCCGTTTACGTTTCGCGGAACTCTTGAGCGGCGAAACGTAAACGGGATTGGGCTTGTGCGTCCTATCCGCGATCATCGTATTTTTTCGAGAATCCAGCGCCAGGTCGGCGTCTCCGCCGGCGTCCTTGTCTCAAGTTGGAACTGCTTCGCCGCCTTCGCCACGTCATACGCCGTCCGGGCCGGTTCGTACATCATCCGCAGCGCATCGGCTTTCATCGTCCGATTGAGACCATCGACCAACCCCGTCAGGCGCACGGGGCAAGGAGCGAGAGCGGCCGTCACGTCGCCCAAATCGCCGGCCGTGAGCGCGCCGGGCACCAGGCTGTCGGCGGGTACATAAACGAAGGGGCTTTGCAACAGCGTTTGATAACCCGCCAGCCCGCCGTGGATGCACACGGCGCGGATGTCGTCCTCGAAGAGAGCGCCAAACAGCGCCAGCAAACCGCCCAGCGGTTCGGCCAGGTTCGGGGCCGGTTCGGCGTCATGCGGGACGGCGAGGTTGCGTTCCGGTGGATTGACCGGCGCGAAGGATTCGCCCCATAGGGCGAGGCGACGCGCATCGAGATCGTCTCGTCCGCGCAGGTAGCGGAGAACAGCACGCAGATCGCGCAGGCGAGCGCCGACGAGCGTTTGACCGAGCATCCATTCGGAGGAAGCATGAGCCGTCGCCGCACTGCCGCGACCGCGTCCATCTCCCGGCCGCGTTTCGCCGGTGCCGCGTACATCGGGCAAACACACGGCGACACCGGCTTGCAATAATCCGGCCAGGGCCGCGGACTCATTTTTCAGGAAGGCTTGTTTCCCGCCTTGCGCCAGCGCCACGACGACGGGGGCGCGTGCGTCCCCCTTGCGCGGCGGCAGCATCAGCAGCAGCGGTACGACAATGCCCGGCTCCATCTCCAGACTCAGGCGTTCCATTGTCACTTCGCCGATGCGCTCTTTGCTCGGCTTGGATGCTATCCTCTCCGCGGGTGGGTCTACCGGGCCGAGTCGTTTGCTCCACGTCCGCTGGAGTTGTCGGCGGCGCTGCGCCGGATTCTCTTTCGCCAGCGCTTGGCGTGCTTTCGCCGCACGCTCGTCGCCGAGCGTCGCGGCGAGCATGTGCAGAGGTTGACTTTTTAGTTCACGAGCGAGCGCCGGTGTCAGGCACGTCAACTCGATGGCGGAATGACGCTCTTTCGATTCCTTATCGGGCGGCGCGATATTGAACCACTTTTTGAGGGCGGCATAAATGCCCTGACGCTGAAGGGGGCCGATGTTATTGCAGTGGCTCGCTTCCGGCGGCTGGCCAGACAGCTTGCCGCGTCCCTGCGCCGACGCCAGATGATCGCGGGCATCATACCAGGAATAAATGCGTTCCAGCCGTGCCCACACCGGATCGTGTTCGCGGTCCCACGAAAACTCGTGTCCGTAAATGAGGCGACGCGGCGCGATCGAGCCGACGATCAGCCACGGCAGAAAACCATCGCGCGCCGACAAACGCAAGTTGCGTGTCGATTCCCAGCTGCCGCTGCCGGCGTAGTTAAGGCTTCGCTCTGTATCGGCCGGCAACGGATAGGTTGTCTCCGGCTGCGGGCCGCCGAAATTGAAAGGAGCGGCCGCCGCGATGCGTCGATCCAGCGCCGCCGTCACCGCCACCGGATCGCCGCCGCCCGCTACCGCGCCCAGCAGAATAATGCGTTCCTTGTCGATGCCCGGCCGCGCCAGCAACACATCCACGCCGCGCATCATGTCCCAGACCATCCAGCCGGTCAGACTGTCGCCGATCGCCTGCAATTGCAGGCCGGTGTTGTAGCGGAAGTAATAATCCTGCCGTCCGACGCGGAACGGTTTCGCATAGGATGCCGCATCCGTGAACGGATGCGCCCGCCGCTCGCCGTGGCCGAGTTGATCCATGACAAGCACTTGACAGCCGACCCGCGCCCACAGAACGCCCATATCTTGCAGTTCGCCCTGCGTTTTGGGGTTGTGATGGCTGTGACAGATGAGGATGCCCGGCATCGACTTGGTCGCCGGAACCGGCGAATAGAGATTGGCCGTCACGACAAGACCGGGACGGCTCACAAAAGCGATATTTTCGATCTGGTATCCTTCACCGCGGAGCGTGCGTGTGACGCGCACTTGCAAATCGCGCGGGACGGGCGGAAAGGAGCCGAGCGATTGGCGCAACGCCTCAAGGCGTGCATCGCGATATTTCTCCCAATCGGCGCGCGTGTGCAGGGCGTGCCAGGCGCGCGATTCGCGTTCGTTGACGGCTTGCAACTGAGTCCGAATCGTTCGGCCGACCATTCCGGCGGGGCGATTCGAGGGTTTGTCGCCCTTGCGAAGTACGACCGGATCGAGCCGGCGAAGTTGCTCCGCCAGATTGGTATCCTTCGGCTGTCCGCCGGCGTTCGCGGTCAGCATCCCCAGGAGAAGGGCGGCGCTGACCGCGCCGCCCTGGCGCGCGAGAAACCGTGCCATGATGAAACCTCGGGTTGTGTGTTCGTCTGGCGTGCGGCGCTGCGGGGAGGAAGCCGAATTCTGCGTTCCGCGTGCGGAGTTTTGCGGGAAACCGGACTCAGAACCGGGTTAATGCAGGCAAGTGCTGTTCGTGCCAATCAGCAGCAGCAGACGCACCTGGGCCTTATTGTAGGCGCTGACGGCCGAGAGGTAATTGGCGTGCGTCTGAGAAAGTTGTTGAATGCTTCTCAGGACCGCATTGTAGGTGCTGCTGCTGCGTCGTGCCGCCTCTGCTCCCTCTGTCAAAATCAAATCCATAATGCGATAGGTCTCGGCGGCGTGCTGAATGGCGCTGGCTCCGCGAGTAATCTGATCGCGGCCGCTGAGAATGGCCGAAACCGCTTCCTCAACGCCGGCCCGCAGCTTGCCCTGCGTGTCGAACAGGGCGAAGTTCGCCTGCTGCGATTGGCTTTGCGCCATGTGCAGACGCCCGCAAATGATGGCCGCCCCGGTTCGGTCGCATACACACTGAGCGAAGCGTGCTTCGTCGATGCTTTTCTGGATCGACGCGCTCAGCCCTTGCAATTCGCGCACGCCCGGCCCGTTTTCCAATGCCTGCCGCACCAGCATTTCCACCGAGACGCCCACATCCACGAGATCGATCGGCTCCAGCGCGCCATCCACGGGTGTGGGGAGGGGTTCGCTGGCACCGAGCAGATAGGCTAGTTTGGCGGCGGCGGCTTCGCCTTGCTGATGGACCTTGAACATGAATTGCCGCCGGCCGTTGAGTGCGGTCTGAACGCCCTCGACCAACACTTGCGCCGTCTTCTCGCCGGAGGCCAGCCGTTGCGCTCGGTTAAGCAGTTTCTCCTCGTATTTCTCCAGGTCGCGCGAGATCGCCTCGCCTCGCCTCGCTGTCAGCCAGTCGAAATAGGTGTTGGCCGCGTCTTGCAGAACCTCATGCTGGGTCTTGGCCAACTCGGCCCGGCGTCGCCACAGCAGCGCTTCGGCAACAGGGCGTTTGAAGGTATCTTTACGTAGAAACTCCGGTATGCAAGAATTGACGGCCGCGTCGTAGGCGATCTGGCTCTCGTTGACCCGTTCCCGCGCCAGCAGGATTTGCGGATTGCGTTCGCTGGCCAACCGCCGCACCGTATCGAGGTCGATCGCGACCACATTCGGAAGGACGGCGGCGACGGGTTCGCCGGCATGATACGACGTGCGGAGCAGCGCGTTTCCCTTCGCCGGCGGCGTGGGCGGTTGCACCAACCGAACCTTCCATTCACCGGGAATTGCCCCCGGTGCGGTCAGGGCTTCTTGTGAAACCTGGGTCAGGGGGAGAACGCAGCCGGCCGGCAGCAGCAGAACGCCGGCGGTACAGAGGGAGGCGAGACGAGGCAAACGAGGCAATCTGGCGTGAATCATAAGACGGGTCTCCTGCAAGGGCTGGCGAGCGGAGGTTAGGCCGCTTGCAGCTTACATCGGTTGCCCGCCTAGTCACACTTTGCCGATTATGCCAAACGCTCGCTATTTATGACGTAGTTTCACGACAAGCCCGGAGCGCCAGCGACGGGCCGAAGAATCCGTCGCTGGCGCTTCGGGCTTGTCGTGAAACCGCTGCTTAAGGTGAGCAGGCGAAATGTAGGGCCGTCACAATTTTCTCGACATCGTACACGCAGCCTCCCCACGTTCCGCCGCTAACGGCCTGCAACGCGGCCCATAGCCGCGTGTCGTCCGGCAAGTTGGGGTCGGCGTGCAAGTCTGGGCGCGGCGGTCGATGCGCCAGCACGCGCGCTCCTTCCTCGGCATCGAATACGCGACCTTCCTCGCCCACGAGATGAACGCTGCCCTCCAGCCGGTTGCGATCGATCACAATCTCGATACGGTCGCCGTCGCGCACCTTGCCGATTGGACCTCCGGCGAGCGCTTCGGGGCCGACATGCCCGATGCACGCTCCCGTCGAGACGCCCGAAAAACGCGCGTCGGTCAACACTGCCACCTGCTTGCCGAAACTCAGATGTTTCAGGGCGGAGGTAATCTGATAGATTTCCTCCATACCGGCTCCCATAGGTCCGCGACAAATAAGCACGAGAATGTCACCCGGCTGAACGCGGTCGGGGCCGTGACTCTTGATGGCGGCGATGGCGGCCTTCTCGCTGGTGAACACACGCGCCGGGCCAACCTTACGATAAACACCATCCGCATCGACTACGCTGGGATCGATGGCCGTACTCTTGATGACGGAACCTTCCGGCGCCAGGTTGCCGCGCGGAAATGTCACCGTCGAAGTCAGGCCGCGTTGCCGGGCCTGTTCGGGATTCATGATGACCTCATCGGCCTCGATGCCGTCCTTGTCTCGCAACACTTCGCGTAGTCGCTGCCGCCGCTCGGAGCGCTCCCACCAGTCGAGAACACGGTCGAGCGGTTCGCCGCTGACGGTCAGACAGGTGACATCGAGCAAGCCCAGCCGCCGCAAATGCAGCATCACCTCCGGCACGCCGCCGGCGAGAAAGACACGCACCGTCGGATGGCCGACCGGGCCGTTCGGCAGTGCATCAACCAGGCGCGGCACGCGGCGATTCACGTCAATCCAGTCCTCGACGGTCGGCCGACGCAACCCCGCTTGATGCGCAATGGCGGGGATGTGCAGCAGAAGATTGGTCGAGCCGCCGAACGCCGCATGAATCACCATCGCGTTGCGCACGGCGGCATCGGTGATAATATGCCGAATGGCGATCTTTTTAGACTGCAATTGCGCTACCGCCCGCGCGGAGCGGCGAGCCATGTCGAGCCAGATAGGTTGCCCGGACGGAGCGAGCGCCGAGTGCGGCAGCGATAGGCCGAGCGCTTCGCCGACGACTTGCGCCGTCGCCGCAGTGCCGAGGAACTGACAGCCGCCGCCCGGCGAAGCACAGGCGCGACAACCGAGGTCCGCCGCCTCTTGCAAACTGATTTGTCCGTGGGCGAAGCGTGCGCCGATGGTTTGTATTTTGCCGGCATCTTCGCCCTGCGCCGGCGGCAGCGTCACGCCGCCGGGCACGAGGACGCACGGCAAATCGTGCATCGCCGCCAACGCCATCATCATCGCCGGCAATCCTTTGTCACAGGTGGCCACGCCGAGAACGCCCTGACGTGTCGGCAGCGAACGGATAAGCCGGCGCAGTACCATCGCCGCGTCGTTGCGATAGGGCAGGCTATCCATCATGCCGGTCGTGCCCTGCGAACGGCCATCGCAAGGGTCGGTACAGAAGCCGGCGAACGGGATGCAGCCCAACGCCCGCAGTTCCTCCGCCGCCGCCTTCATGAGCAGCCCGACCTCCCAATGGCCGGTGTGATAGCCCAGCGCGATCGGCCGGCCATCGGCGTCGCGGATGCCGCCGGATGTGCTGAGCAGCAGGAACTCGCGGCGTCCCAATTCGCTCGGTTTCCAGCCCATGCCGACATCCTGCGTCCAGCCGAATAGATCGCCGCTGGGCGCTTCGCGCAGCAACTCCTCGGTCAACGGCAAACTGCCGCCGGGACCGGCGGCGCTGGTCTGTACGTCGAACAGGGAGGAATCGGAATCGACAAGGGCGGTAAAATCCGTCGTGGCGGAGGATGGCATGTTATTGCTCGGTTAAGGGGTTTCTTGGAGGGTGATGGCCGTGCGCTCAAGGGGGCAGGCTAACGATTCGCTTTCTCAGAACAATTCCCGAATGGGCGTGCCGCGTGTCAGCGGCAAGGGCCGGCCGCCGTGGTCCGTCATCTCGCGCGCAAGATCAATGCCGAGGCAGTGGTATACCGTGGCGCACAGGTCGGCGGGTGTGCGAACGCGGCCGTGCAGCGGATACGCGCCGCCGCGATCGGACTGGCCCAGGACGACGCCCGGCTGGACGCCGCCGCCGGTCAGCAGTACCGAATAGCAGTGATGCCAGTGATCGCGTCCGGCTGCCTTGTTGATGCGCGGCGTGCGACCGAATTCGCCCATCACCACCAGCAGCGTCCGCCGCGCGAGACCGCGCTGGCCCAGGTCGTCGAGCAGCGTTGCCAGGCCGCGATCCAGCGGCGGCAGCAGCTGATTCTTGAGCTTGCGGAAGTTATTCGTGTGCGTATCCCAGGCATCCTGCGGTGTCTTGCCGTTGAAGCCGGAACAGACCGTCACCAATTTGACGCCCGCCTCCACCAACCGCCGCGCCAGCAGAAACGACTGCCCCAACGTGTTCGCCCCGTAGCGTTCGTGCAGCGCCGCCGGCTCGCGGCCCAGGTCAAACGCCTGCTTCACGGCCTGGCTGGTCAGCAACTTGACGGCCCGCTCCTGGTAGGTCGAGAGCGCCCGCGCCTCGGCCGACTTCTCCAGTGTCGTCGCCTGTCGATTCACCTGGCGCAGCAGCGTCTCGCGATCGTCGAGGCGTGCCGCTGTCACCTCCGCGGGTAAGCTCAGTTCCGCAACGCTGAAGTCGCCGGCGTTGGGATCTTTGAGGATGGTCAGCGGGTCGTACTGCCGGCCGAGGAAGCCGGCGAACTGGCCCGGCGTCAGGTTGCCGACATCGCTGGCCAGTTGCGGCAGTTGCACGAAACGCGGCAGCGCGGATCGGCTCGGAGCGAACCGGGCGACGACGGAGCCGAGGTTGGGATGATCCGTCGGCGTCGCCGTGAGCGCCACCGCGTCGCGCGTGGGCGGGTAGCCGGTCAACGCCTCGTAGGCGGCCGACTGATGGTGCGTACTCGACTGGGCACAGGTGCGAATCAGGCTGAAACGATCGTTGCGCTCGGCGAGCAGGGGAAGGTGATCGCCGAAGAGAACGCCCGGCAGTCGGGTACGCCGGACGCCGAACTCGCCGCGGATGCCGTCGGGCGCATCGGGCTTGGGATCGAACATCTCGAACTGACTGGGCGCTCCCCACAAGAAGACGAGGATACAGGCGTCCGCAGCGACTTGTCCCTCGGCGGCGTATGTCTCTTGCAGTCGAAGCAAGCGAGGCAGAGTGAGGCCAACGGCTCCGAGCGCGCCGGCACGGAGGAGAGAGCGACGCGAGAGTGAAGAAGAGAGACGCGGCATGGTCATTCCGTGCGATCGAGGACGCCGGTGAAACCGTGCTTCAATTGTACCCCGCATGGCTCGCCCCGCAAGAAGCGACATGCGTTTCGCCGAACTCATTGTGCCAGGCGTGGGGTGTTATGGAATATCCGTTCGCCGGGCTGGGCGTCCCAGAATGGATGAGCGCCAAACCCGGCGTTGCAGAAGAACGCGTTTAATCATCCGCAGTAACGGGCGCTCCGAATGCGCGCAACACTCGTGCCTCCACGTCCTCACCCTCGAACACCAATTCCTCGCCGTGACACCGAATCCACTCGACCAGTCGGCGCATGAAGCCGAGGCCAACGGCGGCGGCTTCCACATCGAGTACCTGCGGCGACGCCTCCAGCAGCGGACGCGGCAAGCACACGATGGTCTTGCATCGCGCGCGTGTGATGGCCACGTTGAGGCGATTCAATCCGTAGATGAACTCGGCCTCGCGCAAGGCAAACTCGGGATCGGCGACACCATAGCTGACCAGCACGGCGTCGGCCTCTTGCCCCTGCATCTTGTCCACCGTATCGACGAACGGCGGTCCCTGCCACTTGCGCCGCGTCGCTAATTCCTGTTGGATGGCGCGAATCTGGGCGTGGTGCGGACTGACGATGAACACGCCTTGACGAAAGAAGGCGGCATCGTCCGCGTACATTCGACCATCGGCATCGCGCAGCGCCACTACCAGCTGGGCGATGAGGTCGGCCTCAATGGGATTGGCCCGCGAGGCGCGGATACCGTCGAGGACGACAACCACCAGCGGATAGATGGGATCGAGACACGCCGCCACGAGCGGATCGAGTCCGCGTTTCGCCGTAAATGCCAGTCGCCGATTGGCCACCTTAGCGCTGGCACACTGGTAACGCGGACCGTACAGCAAATCCGCCGCGCAGCGCGTCAGCACGTCGTTCATGCGAAAGTTTTCGAGCAATTGTCGAACAATGCGGCTCTCCATAATCTGCTGTTTCTGACGCGGGCAAACGGCCTCGAAGATGGAGCGGTGCAGCAACGGTTCGCCGGGCGGCGTGTCGGGATACACCCCGGCGATAATGGGCGGCAATTGCAAGTGATCGCCGGCCAGCACGAGCCGGCCCTCGGCACCGACGAGATACGCGGCGATGGCCGCCTCCGGCACCCGCACCTGCGAGGCTTCATCAATCACCACGAGATCGAACGACGGCAACTCAGCGCGTTTTTTCACACACGAGTACGCCGTCGCGCCGAGGATGACCTGTTCGCCGTCGGTCAACCAACCGCCTAGATCGGTCTCCGGCACAACCTCGATACCCGGATTGACACCCTGCCAGGTCTTCGCCTTGCCGAGTAGGAGCGGGGTTGCCCCGCTCTCGCCTCCCGAAGCGCGGCACTCGGCGATCTTGCGCAGCAGATTCTCGATGGCCGCATGGGTGAAGGCCGTCACCAGCACGCGGAAGGGCAAACCGGCGCGAGCGTGCGCCGCCGCCAGGCCGACGATGGTTGCGGCGAGGAAATGCGTTTTGCCAGTGCCGGGCGGACCCCAGACAGCCGTGACACGCTGCCGGCAAATCGCCTGAAACGCCGAGCGCTGACTAGGCGTGAGGGCGAGTTGCTTGTCCAAGCGCGAGACCGCCGGCCGTACCTTCGCCGGCAGCGGCAGAGGCGTGGCGGACTCTTCGGGATGATGCAGCAGTTGCAGGAAAAGAGCGGCCGGACCATCGTCGCCGTCCGTGGCCTGGTCTAGTTCTTCGAGAAAACGAACGATCGGGTCCGTGGTGAAATCGGTGAAACGTTGATAGAGCAGGAAGCGTTCACCGTGCGACGGTGTGCCGTCCTTGAAAGGACGGACGTAGTGCAGGCGTAGACGCACGGCACCCCGAGCGGCGGTGTGGATGTCCTCGACACCAACGACGACACGATGCGGGCTATCGGGACCGCCATGCAGCTTATTGCGATACCAATAGTCCGCGTATTCAACCTGAGCGCGCCGGCCATCGTCGTTGTCGCGCACCAGCAGCCAGGCCGGGAAACCGCTCGTCTCCGGTTCAACGATCAGATTGCCGACCACTTCCATCTCCGCGGCGTTGATCGCTTTCAGTTCGATGACCTGACCGAGCAAAACCTGCGTGGCGCGGGCCTCGGCGCGAGCCTCGCGGATGGCGAGACAGCGCAGCAAACTCTCGTAGCGAGCAAAGAAAGCCAGACGCGACAACAGCGGTTCGCGGATGCCGGCCCCCGTCGGCAGCGTGAAACGCGGCGGCCAGGCGAATAGATGCTGCGCCGCCCGTTCGCGCACGGCACGCAGCAGAGCGGCCACGGCGAACAAATACAGACGCGCCTGCTGGCGGATTTCATCGAGATTATCCGTCTGCCCACGATACCAGGCCGCATGGAGAGACTCGGCGCGCAGACCGTGGCCGAGCGGGAAGTGATAGTAGTCGCGGCGCGTGTAACGGAACGGACTGCCGAGGGCGGCCAACATCTCCGGCAGTGTGTAACTAACCTCGACGGGCAGCGCGAGCAAACGACCGATGGCGTTTTGCAGCACGACGACGGGATAGGCCACCTCGCTGCCGGGATGGCGGTTGGCCTGCATCAACTCTGGTCCCTGAAAATGAAAGAGCAGCGTCATCGCTTTTTCGGCCAACGCCGGCTCTTGCAATGCTTCGAGCAGAGCGGCAAACAGCAGGGCGCGTTCGTCCTCGGTGTGGACATACGCTTGCAGCGTCAGCTTGTTCTTCCAATCTGGCCGGCCCTCGTTGTAGTGATGGACGCGACGAAATAGATCGTCGAGCAGTTCAATGAATTGCCGGCGCACGTCGGCCGCCTCTTCGGGCCGATCGGCCAACCACACGCGGGGTTGAGGCTTGGCCTCCGCATCCATCAACTGCCGCGCCACCTGGGGAGAGAATACCGCCTGCCGCACATCCTCGCGGCCGGTGATGTGGATTCCGGCCAGATAGATGGTTTGGCCGAGCGGTTCTTTCTGGAGCGTGAGGAAGACGGCGAGGTTCTCGCCGCGCGGCAGATCCGGCGAGGCTGCGCCGTGCAATTGCGCTTCCTCCGTTTCCAGCGCGGCGACGCGCACGGCCAGGCGATGCCGCTGACCGGCCAACGAGGCGCAGCGATCGAGTATCTCATCGGCGTCGGGGCGTTTGAGGAACGTCCCCAGCTCCGTCAGTGTGCGGACGCCGGCTTCCTCACGCAGATGGCGCTTGCCGTAGGTGGTCAACTGCACGAGGCGCGACACGTCATCGGTGCGGCGCATCTCATCGCGGCACGAGTCGAAGAACTCGCACCATTCGCAGCGATCGTACAAATGCCAGTGTGTCTCCCGCGCCTCCCCGGCGAGAATACGGCCGAGATCGTGGCGCAGGAATCGCTCCAGATGCGGTCGAAAATCGCCGAGATCGAAGACTTCCGGCTCCGATTGTTTGCCCAGCCAGACGGCGCCGTGGTCGAGATCGACGCGGGCGTCGATGCCCTCGGCGTCGAGAATCGCCTGCAATTCCAGAGCGTAGAAAAGGATTTGCACGCGATGCGTCAGCTTCAATGCCTCGCCGCGTTTCAGATCGACAACGCGCAACAGCCGGCCGCCGTCTTCCCCGGGCAGAACGGCAATCAGATCGGGATGGTTATCGCTAATGACGATCTGTTTTGGGTTTATTCCATAGGTATCGTAAAAATCCGGTGGCGGCGCGAGCGTCGGCTGATAGAGAAAGCGACCGGCCGGCTCACGGCGTAAGTGCCGTAGCGTCTGCGCCAATGGCAGGCGGCGCGTGTGCAGTTCACCCGGCCCGCCAGCGACGACGACCTTGCCTTTCAGCAGACGCTCGACGACTTCTGTTTCCCACTGATAGCCGCTGGCGAGGATGGATTCGACGAGTGGACTTTGATCGAAGGCCGGCTTGGGAATGCCCTGACGTTTGCGTTCCTGCGGCGTGGCGGAGGTGTAGTAGAGGAAGCGCTCGCAGTCGTGGAAGAAATAGCGAGCGATGGTGGACGGACTGATACGAAACGGCGGCGCGGCGGCAGGCATCGCGTGTTCTCGGTGATTGGTGAAGAAACCGGCGCGAGCGAGCGATTGTCCGATCGTTCGTTCATTGTTATGATTTATCCTAAACTGCGGTGAGAAGCGTGTCCATGACACGCGAATGCGAGGAGGGGCAATCAGGCGTTCGCGGTCAAACGGTTAACGGGGCCATTTCGCCGTTCACATCTCCACCCACTGGATGACCATTGATGCGGGCACTCGTTTCGTAATGTCCTTTCGCGAAGGGTTTCCCATGCGACGCATTTATTGGATCGTGTTCCTGATCTCCTTGGTGAGTGCCACGTCTCCCAAGCTGTTGGCAACGGAACCGGAGAAATCGGCCGATCGAATCGCCCGACTGATCGCTCAACTCGACGACGATCGATTCAAGGTCCGTGAGGCTGCCACCAAGGAACTCAAGCAAATCGGTGCGCCGGCGGAAGCTGCGGTACGGCTCTGCCTGACCGAATCTTCATCTCCCGAAGTGCGTCTTCGGGCGCGTGACATTCTGCGCGTCATAGCGGCGCACTACACGGGACACTCGGCCGGTTGGCATTGGATTTACGGTTCCATTGCCCACGGGCAGACTTTCCGAGCCGTCGAACGGACTATGGAATCGTTGGAACTGCGGGTCGCCCGCCTCAACACTGTCTGCCCCGCCGCTCCGTTGGAGGTCGAAATCCGCGATCCGGCGATGAAGACCGTGTATGCGAGAGGAAGCATCGAGGCGAAGCGAACCAAACGTCAATTCGCCTGGCGAAAAGTGGACTGGCAGCACCGCGCTGCCCTGACACCTGGGCAAATGTACGTGATGTTCTTTCACTCGCAGGACACCTCAAATAAAGCTCCCTGGGTGGTCAACGCAATCTACAAAAATCTATACCCGGAAGGAACTCACCTGGGCTACTCGACCGAAGATTTTTTCTTCCGCCTTACCTTCGCGGGTGGACGCTCGATCCATGTGGGGCCGGGCGAAAAGACAGACTTGGCCGTTCCCATCAGCAGCGGTGCGGGGGGCGGTACGAAGGCAGTTGGCACGTTGAGTCTGGTCGGCTTTGGGCTGGTGCCGCCCTGCGAGAACGCTCCGGCCGATCCCCGGACGCCGAAGACTGTGCGGAAACCCTCCAAGTAAGCCTTCGTGCAAAGAACTTCTGGCGGCCGCATATTTGCGCTATTCTATTTATCCTATCGCTGCACAGCTTCTTCAGATAAAGCATATTTTATCGTAAGCGTTCACGAGTCGAGGGTGATAAGGGTATACCGCCCACGCTTTGATGATGAGAGGCAGTTCCCCTACCGATTCGGTGACCACCGGCAGCAAACCTCGTCGGGACGGATGTTGGGAGTTACGGCACTCCTTTCTCGGCTTCGAGGCCCCAGTATTTCGGTCGAAGACAACCCGGGAGCGACCTCGCGGGAATTCCTCTACTTATTTCAGCCTTTCACGCGGCCAACATTGCGGCAAGCAGCACAGGGGAGGGGTCGAACGGCAGTACCAACCTCCCCGGATCGTACCCCCATCGGCGGCGAGGTGGCAAGCGCGGGGGAGCCTTTCCAGCCGCGCAAGCAAACAGCCAGGGGAGTTCTCCCCTGGCTGTATGCTGCCATCTTCATCCACTTACGTGATCGGCGTGATGACCTCGCCGGGCCTGCGATCCTCCACGGCATCGCGCGAGTTGCCGCCCAGCGCGGCGAAGAACCAGTCGCTGCCGCCCTGCCCGAAGAGTTGATCAACGGCCCCGTCGTCGTGGACGGTCTGCGCGTTGAGGTACGTCGAACCGTTCAGACCGCCGGCGACGCTGCCGTTCAGCTGGCCGATGCGCTGCTGGTAACTCAGATCCCTGCGGCCCCATTCGGCGAGCAGGGAAGCGAGAGCGGCCAGGTTGGTATCGTAGTCGGTTACGCTGCCGATGAGGATGTCGTCGCCGTTGCCGCCATACAGCTTGTCGGCGCCGCCGCCGCCGATGAGGATGTTCCGGCCGCTTCCACCGATGAGAGTGTCGTCGCCGCTGCCGCCGACGAGGACGTTGTTCGCCGAGCTGCCGCTGGTGTTGATGGTATCGTTGCCGTCGCCACCGAAGATGAACGCCGGTACGGCGATCGAAACCCTCGTCCTGCCGAACTTCGCGGTCTCCAACTGCACGTTGTCGTCGCCGGCCTGGGCGTAGACGACGATGCGGCCGGTCGGGCGATAGGAACCCAGGCTGACGCCGTTGAGCGACACGCTGATGTCGCCGGAGGTGTCGGTGGGCTTGAGGACGATCGTATCGTCGCCGGTCGTCCCGCCAACGACCAGGTCGTTGCCCTGCAAGGCGGCCGTCGT